>JAABUM010000014.1_pt1 | contig 624290 bp, 506 predicted proteins | sample 5559161 | NCBI WGS metagenome assembly JAABUM01 (sample SAMN10711868, study PRJNA513369) | rock metagenome | isolation source: Antarctica rocks | place: Antarctica: Victoria Land, Siegfried Peak nord | reverse complement strand
TGTAAGGTTGATTGAGAGGGGGGGGATGGGGGAGGGGAGTGTAAGGTGTGAGGGAGGGAGGGAGGGAGGGAGGGAATATTAATCGGGGTGAGAGGGAGGGAGGGAGGGGCGATGGGAGGGTTTTGGGGAGGATATTAGGCGGGTTTTGGGGGTTCTTAATGCTGGAGGGAGGTTTGGCGTGATATGCTTGGGAGGGAGGGAGGGAGTATGGGGGGTAGGAAATAGGAGGGAAGGGGAAGGGGACTGCTGCATCTTCCCCAAAGGTCATAGGTCCGAGTCCCCGCCTGGTCTGACTCAAGTGTAGCAGCAGGTCATGGTGAAGTCTGGTCGTGCGCGGGTACGTGCTTGTAGTGTGGGTCGTGTTCGCGGCTGAAAGATTATAGGAGAATGGGTTCGATTCTTATTGGCTGGCTCGATGGTGGGACTGGTGTCTTTTTTCTGGTGATTGGGCTTGATTTCGGTTTTTTTTGTGCTGGGTGCAGTTGCACACATATATATACACCCGGGCATGTTAAGTTGTCAAGGTTAGTACAGATATTGCACAAGGTCCCCATTAATAGATCATATGTATGTCACAAGCATATCACAAACATGATATTGGGAAGGGAAGAAATGATTGATGTTTTTCACTCATATCATATCATATTCATCGGATGCAAGTCATTGATAATCGTGTCCACATATAGAAGTTGCATGCGTATCGCATGCGCATTCGTAAACATACCATTTAGAAGTAAAAGAATAGAACAGAACAGAACAGATTAAAACAGGGCCCATTCGGCCACCTCGACGACCTTCTAAGCAAGGATCCATTAGCGCATGCGAATTCTCATAACACGACTGTTCATGTCCTCATCTCCATGTCAAAACATCTCCGAGCCCGTTGAACGACCATCAGATCATCGTCGCCGTAGCCGATTGGCGTGTCGATGTTGTTGGCGATCTGCCAGGAGTGCTGCTCTTGCGCCCTGATGCGGATGCGGAATGATGGCCTTGAAGTCCGGCTAGGAGGGTTGATAGATTTGGGATTGGAAGGCTGGGAACGGAGGTGTTTAGGACGGGGTTGGAGATGGGGCTTGTTTTTGAGGCTGATTCGCGAAGAGATGCCGGGGTAATGGTGTTTGAGGCCGCGGTGTTGTACGCTGTTGTCATTGTCAGATTGTGAGTTCTGGTTGTGGATGCCATCGATGATGAGGTATGTGTACCGGTGTTCGTGGCATACGTTTCTGTCGTTGACGCAGTTTGCGTGGTGTTGGTATTCATCGTTGCGGGTGCTGGGCCTGCGGTCGCGCTGCAGGCCTGTGAGCCGATCTCGGCAGAGCAGCAGTAGTTGAGGCAGAAGCAGTCCTGGTGGGGGATGTTAGTGTTTTTGTATTCTTTCTTTAAAAGGCAGTCCTGAAGCGCGGAGAGGATGTGACGTACGGCTGGTGTTGACTTGGCGGTGCAGTCCACCTGCTGGCAATTGCAGCTGTTCATAGGAGTGGTGAAGGCGAGGGGGACGAGTGATAGGAGGAAGTAGATGGACTTCATGTTTGCGAGTTTGGTGGGTGGGACTGGGACTTTCTGTGATGGTGATAGATGATGGATCGAATGGAGTTGGAAATGTTTCGGTCAAAGGATGAATGATTGAAGGGAAAGATCACTTGATATAACCGGTCCTGGTGAGGGGTCCCGTGTGTTATTGTCGTAAAGGAAATTGCAGGAAATTGCAGGACCTTATGTCACTCGGCTCCAGCGCAGAAGACATACTGGCATCGTTTGCAGAACGGGAGGCTTTCCTGGCGCATACGTACGCATTTGAAGTCAACACTGATGTTGCCCCCGTCTGCGAGATCAGAAAACGATCTCGAGGTCAGCTGCGTGCTGTAATTAATGGCTGCTCAGTGCGGGGGGCCCAGACTCCGAATCATGCTTTTGTTTGAGCAAGCCGGGTGCGGCGTCTTGTGTCAAAGGCGAACAACACGTAGCAGAGCGTTTGGGATGGCTTCTGCCATCAGATGCCGCGAAGGCAACAACAAAGTTCGGTTCGAGCCAAGCCATGCCGCAAAGTCAGAAGTCAAGACAAAGCGTAAATTTGGTTCCGAGTGTAATCGACTTTGCGCCATGGCGGAAGCAGCCCAAGCTAATTGGAGAACTCTGACGGGCTTGGGATTCCATGGTACTTTGTTAGGTTTTTCATGGTGTGCCATGGTAGAGTAGCGCTTGGCTGAAGCCATTATGTGGCACCAGCTCAAACTTGGAGACAGTGACCGATGCGATAATGAGTCAACACTTGAAAGCTTATGTAAGAGATTAGCAATCTGGTTCTGGTAATATGGCGTATGAAGCCCGATGAAGGAATCGGCCTATCCTGGTACTTCATATGATACGACGGCTAGTGATGCTCGATCCTTTCCTTCCCTCTTGTCAGATCATAGGTACATCTGCCGGACGAGGCGAAGTAATGATGAGGACTCGGTAACATACTGGGGTTGATTGTGTATCAGTATCGTCATCATTCGCAAGACTTTGAGATTTTGACAGCGGAGATCCCTTGAAAGTTTATGTGGCTTGGCCCAAGTATTCGATATCTCGACGTGCTTTGTTATTCGAGGCATAAATTCGAGACCTCCATGTAGACTCGAAGACTCTTCGAAATGAAATAAGACTCTAGGAATCTCGCTTTTCCACTACTCACGGTAGACTTACCATATAAAAATTATAGTCTCGATCGTCCAGACCGTCTTTCTAGCACGATATGATGTAGCTAGCATTTTCTCGAAGCGCCATTCCCAAGTAAACAGGCCTCAGGCTTGACCTTTGGACCCTGAGATCTCGGGTGTCTAACCATCTTCTGCGCAGAGGTTGATTCACAAGGAGCAGACGTTGCGCCTTCTATAGTCAAGATCCATCGAGAGGACCTGTCTTCCATGGAGCAAACTCTTCGTATCCCAGGGACTTTGATATAATCGACCTTTACGCTTTTGGCTAACTTTCAGAATCATCGCCCGTCTTCGGAATCCTCAAGCCACAGTAAGGCATGATGAGACTGACCAAGATAAAAAAAACATTCCATACAGTCTCAGTGAGCCTTGCCAATGTAGATGATGTTGATCGATAGTCGTTGATGGTGCGAATTTCAGATTATCCACTAACTTCCTCACATCTTTGGGTAACATCAAGTCGACGATGACGTGCCTTGGCTTGACAAGCCTTCCCCTGGCTTCTCAAGACGAGAGGCGTGGTTTCGTTGATCCTGAGACAAAGGCTTATCAGATCTCTTTCATGGTATAGCAAGCTTGTATACGTTGTAGAATGGAATCCATTGTCGGACCTCGCGCCTGCCCAGCCTCCGGGGTACGTAATTTTCCAGGTGTAGTATTTTTGAAATATGGGGGTGGCATTTTTGAAAATATTCCAGAAAAGTGTGGTATTTTTGTAATTTGCCGAAAAGGTTATGTTGATGAAGCCGACCGAACGTAAACCGTCCAGGTGCGGACAGTTGACTTCAAGAACATGCATGAGATACGATGAATACATGATGGGATATCGTAGGATGATAGGGGCGTGATCTCCCTTAGTACTTTGATCCTAAGTAGACGCAGAACGTCCGATATGAGAAGAAAAGCCGGAGTTGTCAGGTGATCCTTCGGTTTTGGCCCACTGCCTCGACGAACGACCACAAAATAGGACAGAATACCGAGCGGTGGTATTGCTTTGTGGCAGACGATTCATATTGTTCAGATATCGAGTAAGTTGGCAACGAGTGTCGAAGGTGGAGCATGTCGTGATTCAACATTGAACTGCGTTGAAAATTCAGGGAGGTATGTCGCGACCAGTAGGCGCTTCGTATGATTGCCGAGGATTCAATATCGCAATCGCGGGTGTGATCCAACAAATATCGATTCCTGTATCCGAACAAGCGACTAGCAGATGCTGGTCTACCATTATCATAGGTGACCACGAATTTTCTCCGAGCCGTAGGCAAAATCTCGCCTGTTAGCGCAAGCGATAGCGGATATGAATGTCGCGGAACATACAAAAGTCCCGCATATTTGTTTCGACGCCAGCCTCGTGGTTTCGAGGCTGGCTTACCATGAGAGGGTTCATTGATGTATTGCTTGTGGCGGCATTCTTGTTTCCGTCTTCAATTCCATACCGTGTCGCGGCCATAAGCATACCTTACTTATATATTAACGACCCAAACATCCAAAGTCACAACTCAAGCGACTTGGAGATCTCAAACTTAGATCATACAACGGTCCCCGACTCCATCGACCCGTTCTTCGGCTGCGTGCCCTCCTTCAAAGGGCCGAAGCTCAACGAAAACTCCGCCCTGTTGATCTCACTCGATGCCGCCCTCCAGCTCGCACTAGAAGATCTCGACGCCTTGCTCGGCGAGACAGTGTACAAATTGGACAGCCACCCAGAAGTCCAAATCATCATAAGGCCTGATAGATTTCTCCGGCATGGAAAATTACCGCAGCGATTTGCGGTCTGGGGCCTTAACATCGCTATCGACCTCATGATCCAAACACGAAACTTTCAGAGTGCAACATTTCTACTCACGTATAGCGGAAGGGCCCTCGCGACTATTGAGTTTAGTGTTACTGAAGGCAGAGATGGCGTACCTGCCCGTCTGTGGAATGTAACGCAGGATGTAATTTCTCTTGTACAGCCGTACAACAGGACAACATGGCTCGACATAGTGGACCCAAATACTAACATCACCAAGACCGATGTCATCGCCTCCAGGAGGGATCCGAGTCTTCACGTCAATTTCCATCTCTCTGGCCTCGTCCTGAGCAAATACGATATCTGCAACGCCGCTCTAAACGGATTACGCCAGCTGTCGAACTACAGACGAACGGAGCGCATCAGCAACGGCACTTTTTTCATTCCGGCTGCAGAGTTGGAAGTTGTCAGTGTAGATGCCAACAACCCCCCACGTACTTCGAGTAGGCCTCCCTATTACCAGGCTCAGTGGATGATGAGAGCGCTAGCACAAATGCCGGTGTTTATGTTGGGATTAGGGGAATTCAAGGAGGTCGGGATGGACATTGTGGTTGGTAAGACTTTGGTTGGGTGGGTGTATGTGAAGAGGATTGAGACGGCGGTTCGATCGGCGTACACGGCATGAGAAGTTCTCAATTCCAGATACGGTCGCGAAGATAAGCCTGTTTGATGAGTCGCTTATTAGGAGGCTACCTGTCAAGATTTTCGTAAGTGTGGAACAATTGCCTTTCTATCTGTCGTTCCCGTTGAACATGCGGAGAGCGAATTAGGTAGAAGCATTATATCACTAATTCCGAATATACTCGATCGGAGCTTTTGCGAAGGACGTGGGGAAGTTGGAGAAGCATGGAAAATGGAGCATGTGTTGATGGATGATATAACGAGTTGCCCCTCGAGGGATGCACATGCTATGCATCGTATTACTCCTCCTTCTAGCGCCCAATCCAAGTATGCCGCTTCACCTAGATACCAAGGAACGACGTTGTAGTCCGCACTGATTTGGGAGGTCGGGCTAGAAATAATGGCGCAGCTCGAAGGAGGACCTCGTACGTCTAATCTGTGCACCAGGTCCCGTGAGTATCTTGAATCTAGACGACCCGGACACTCATTAGCTGTACTTTAGTATGAGCCCGGCGCTCGAGTGCTGTGTCACCGACTCCTGATTCAGTGACGATGGCTGCAAAGTCAAGCCCGTGAGATCTCGGATATTCCACTTATCGGTCTATGAACTTCATAATTATTGAAACTATCTGTCAGACCTTGAACTTCACGGCCTGGCTTTATCACGTCTTCTAAGAGCTTGCAAAGGTATGCTAGTCGCGTCTCTGATGTAGGATCTTGACCTGAATGCAAATCACCTTGGATTATATTCATGTGCATGAGCGAAGTCTTGTAGTCCTGAGTTCTCAGTGTGCTGGTGGATTGGCGGATGAAATTTGCGATACTCTGTGTTTGTCGACCTGACATTACCACATTCTCGAGTGCTTTGCGGAGCAGTATGAGTCGTGTTGTGGAAATCATACTCAGGAGCTCTTCCATAAGAAGACTCAACCGGTGAAAAGACCTCTCGATATTTCGAATGGCTTGTTGCATAGCCGGATCGCGGAAGAAGGATACAAGATCCTGCGACTGCTTGTCTGACTGGGCTGATTGCCTTTCTATCCGCTGTGGGAACGAATTCTTGTTGTGTTGAGTCACTTTAGGCCTGGTTAATAGGGGTATAAGTTGATGCGCCCGCCAACGTGGCAAACCATCACGGCGCAACGCCTCTAGTGAATTTGCGGCGCCTAGCACCTGCCGGCCTGATCTCGACACACCTGCAATATGTTCTTGTAGGGTCGTCAGTGGCGCATTTGGTGCAAAAGCTAATACCGGATACCAAAATTGCACAACATTTTGTAGGCGCTGAATTGAGTCTTGGTAGTTGCGAAATACTTGTTGCTCGATTGACTTAGTTAAGCTAGGATCGATGAAGTGACTATCGTGTAAGGTGCATAGCAAGTCTGCCCAGGAGCACTTGATGACTGTCCGTGCTCTATGGAAGTCCCTACTTGATCCTCGGAGCCCAAATCCTTGTCTCGATAGTCGGATTTTCATATCACTTTTCGGGGTTGAAATAAGAGATTGTAGGTCATGAGCTGAGCCTGCTACCTCCATAATATTCCATTCTTGTTCTGGTGTGGCTGACTTCAGGAGCGTATCTTGACATGTGGTCAATAGCTGTAGAAATTGTGACCCAGAGATTGTGGCCTTGTTGAGAATCCCATTTGGATCAACCGAAGCCGCCCATAGTTGTGTCCAATTACCCAGACAAAGAACATCAACAATAGAGCGTTGCAAGGCATCTACCGATCTAGTGATTCTACATACCAGGCCTTGTTGACTCGACTGATTTTGTTCTTGCTTTAATTGAGGATCTGTTGTGAACCTTGCCAAATCCAAGCTTTCGTATTCCAGACCTAAATTGGACATTACCATTTTCACGGACGTCATGCCACTATCAAGATATGTAGCACCCAGAATCGCCTCTACTGTTCCAGCCACGTAGTTTGACGCCGGCTCGACGTTATCCTGACGGGTTGCTCGAATAATTGTATCAAGATGATATTTACGACCAATCATGTCGAGGTTATAATTCGACGCGACCCTTTCCAAGAATATAGGTATGAATCCTATGAAGTACTTGAGTACATCAGCTCTTGGGGCTAATCGTATGTACTAACCCCTTGGGTGACCCTGATAGTACCAATCTTCGAGAAGTGCTGTCTTAAGGACGCTGTCGCCTACAGCGGCGAGTCTCTTGATGCCATCTCTTGATCGTCTAATCCCCCAAACATCCTCGACTGCATCAACTTCGGCGGTTTTGTTGGACCAAAATGTAGTACTAGGCATTCGCAAGGCCTCCTGGAGGAATTGATGGTTCTTAAATCTGTATCCGATGACAGATTGAACATCGACCATAGCGGAGACCATACGCGATGCCATTGATACAATGAAGCTCGGACGAGCGCCTGCTCGGAGTCAAAGATCCTATTTGTAGAACGAGGTTACCATGCATGACATGTGAGCAACATGTATTCACAAACCATGTATGCGGGTATATGAAGACTTGTGCTGTTGACTTTTCGTAACAGAAGGGCAAAGAGAAAATACGCATATGGATTAGGCCCTGAAGCACTAACTCATTTGTGGTTAGCATCATTGACCGAGGCGACAACCTTGTATTCTAGGCAGCCGGGCGGCAAGTAATCGAGCTACTTAGTCAGCAGCCTAGAGGACTCTTCCTAGCCCAGAGGGGCTTAGTCGCTGGAATCTACCATCCTCTGTTTCTCTAGCTTGATCAGCGCATCGTCACCATCCGTATACCTTACCTAAAATCCTTTTGATGGGCTTCGGCGAAGCTCACGTTGCTTCAGTCGAAGCTCATGGCCTCCTCTGCCGGTCAAGTCGATCGCGTAGTATTGTACCCGATTGTGAACCTCTTCAAAACCTTTCGTTTACCAGGTGCGAGCACATGCTTTCTCAGCGTCTCTGCCCATTGTTCAATTCAATCATTCAATTACATACTAGCGCTCTTTCCAGCATTAAGATTGAAGGGCACTTCAAACGCCGCTCCTGTTTTGGCGGCAATGAGAACCTTGCTCCGGACTCATGACTATCTCCTGTCCTAGTGACAGACAATGTAAAATAGCGGGCCGCTATTAGACAGGTTTTATAGTCCCGATTTTAAGCGATTATTTAATATTATTTAATAGTTAATAGCTATATTAGGCTATAATATTTACTAATTATATAGATTATTAAGTTAGTAATTTAATATAAATAATAGCCTAATTAGGCTATTATTCTAATATCCTTTATAGTTAATTTATTACTTACCTATATTTATATCTATTCTATCCCTCTTATAACCTTCCTCTACTATTATTAATAGTTATTTTATACCTCCTAGGTATACTTTAAAGTCTTCTAAGGATATCTTAGGTATTAGTACCTTTACTATTATTATTACTAGTACGCCGGATCCTCCTCTAATATCCTTATAACTAAAGATCTTAATATAGCGCGATAAATATATAATTACTATATATCTATATAATTAGTAGAAAGATATTATTATTAGCCTCTATATAAACGTGCCTCTTATACCCTAGGAACCTCCTAATAATAATAATATCCTTCCCTTATATTCCTCTTAACCTACCCCGCGGAAGTCCCCTTATAAAGAGAAAGGTTATAAGAAAGCTAGGCTATATAATATAGAGCTATTATAGTATTTAAGGAGGTATAAGAGAAGGGGGACTAGGGGCTTAAATATCTTATAATTAGATAATTATAATAAGAAGCGTAGGAGAGGTAGGTAGAAGGGATAAAGTATATATAAAGGAATACTTCTTAATACTAAGGAGATAATAATACTTATTAATTATATACTTATTAAAGCGGGTATATATAGACTTTCTAGTATAAATTTATAATAGAAGGATATATAATAGGACTTTAAGATATATACCTACTATTCCTACTCTTAGAATAGTTATTAATAAAAGGTAGTAGTACTACTTAAATAGTATAAGTATAAGAAGGAATATAATAGGAGATCTAAGTATATAATAATTAATAATAACCTTATATAAGTACTAAATTAATAATAATTAATAGCTAATAAAGTTTAAGCTAGAAAATATAAAAAGAAGTAAGATATAAAAGATAAGAAGGAGAAAATATAGGATTATAATACTAAATAAGATATACTCTCTACTTATTAGGGTAAAAAGGTTATAAGGGAAATAGAGAATACTAGTTCTAATAAAATTCCTTCTTATAAAGAAAATAATAAATAAGACTCCTCCTTAAAAAGCTTACCTATCTTATTCTTATTTATAATAATATTACTATCGCCCTCTAGTATAAGTATTATATTAAAAGGTTCCCCCTACTAGTAGTAAAGCCTAAGTCTTTAATACTAGAGTAATACTAGCTACTAGAGTAGTATTAGTATTAGGAGTAATCTTAAGGATAAAGCTAACTCTACTAATAGTATTATCTATTAGCTATAATAACTATAATAGTAGAATAAGAAAAAGAATAGGGGGATAAGGTTATAAAAGGATAGGTAAAGACCTAAATAAGTATAAAGGTCTCATTTAACTTAGGATATAACTACTATTTTAATTAATTTTATAAAGTAAAGTTTAAAATTCTTTAAATCCTATAATATAATAACTCCGGCGATAATACTTATAAGTATTAATAGGCCTATATTAATAAGTAGTACTTAGGCCCCTCTACTTACTAATATTAATATATTTATAATAATTAGTACTTAGGACCTAGCCTTAATTAAGAAGCTAAAACTTATTTATAAGTAGTAACTTAATATTAATATAGAACTTAAATATTTAATTAAAGGAATATAATATATTTATAATATATTAAATATACTTTATAAGGAGTTATAAGCCTTTATAACTCTATTATAAAAGTAAATAGGGGCCTAAGAGGACCTTATTTAAATACTCTATAGAAATTAAGTCTTATATTAATAGTACCTAAGTAAAGAGATAGAATAAATATAAAAAATACTAGAAAATATTACTAGTAAGATTAGTCTTACTATCCCTATAAATAATAATATATTAAGCCGTCCCTAGATATCTAATAAAAAGGTTATAAGTATAATATAATTATATATTAATAGGCTTAATAGTATTAAGGATATAAATTAAGTAAGTAATAGTAGAGACTCTAAAAGTAATAATAATAATAGTAAGTAAAGGAGAAATACTATAAAGGATTTTTATATAGAAGTTAATAAGGAGCTTAGTAAAGACGGGGTTAATAATATATAATAGGAATATTATAAGACTAGTAGATATAATACTTAGGTATATTTTATAGCTCTAATATATAAAATAATATAGAATGATAGAATAACTATTAGTATAGACCCCTAATATTTAAGCGACTTAGGATTAGGATATTTTAGAATAAGAAGTAGAAAAACTAAATAGAATATAAAAGTAGAAACTTTAAGCGAGAATAAAGAAATAAGGCCTTATAAGATACTTACTATTTTATAGTAATTATATAAATAGGTTATATTACTTAATAAGGGCGAGTTTCTTATATTTCTTATATATATTATAGATTTAGGCTAATTTATAACTTATCTCTATAAGCTTCTTTATAACTTAAATTTAAGAACGAACTCTTAATTAGTAATATAATCTATAAATTAACGGCGTTATAGTATTAGAGTTAGGTAGTTATATATAGATTATAAGCTTATAATCCCTTTAGTTATACTATAAGGCTTAATATAAAGAAATATACCTAAGTAATTATTAGGCGGAGTTAATTACTAATAAATATTAGTAGATTATTAAAGGCCTTATCCTAAATTAACTAAATACTATATTTTAGCCTTATAAATAGGTAAAATAGTTTATTAATAATACTACTACTTAATAGATATTATTAATAGGTATTAACCCTAATTTTATTTTATACTTAAAGGTATTTATTATCTAAAGTATTTATATTATCTTAAAATTATACTTAATAGTAATTTATATACTAGCTATTCTTCTATTAAAATTTCTCTTTTATATATTTAAGTAGCTTATATATAGTAATATAATAAATTTTATATACTTATAAGCTTTATTACTAAATAGATCTAGAACTTACTACCCCTAGAATACTTAATATAGCTAGTCTTATATATTAGAAGTTTATAGTATTATTAGATTATTTACCTTTCTCTTAAATAGGCTATATAATATATTAATTAAACTATCTAGGTATATTACCCCTAACTATATTATATTATATACCTTTTTATATATAAAGTAGAAGAACCTCTAGTCTTCCTTTAATTAATAGAAGTATTAAAATATTTTATTAATAAACCCCTAAATTATAGACCTCTTATATATTTTACCTATATATTTAATTACTCTTATATACCTCTAGATCCTATTATATTTAAGAATAAGATACTAGCGTAGGATAGGATTATAGTAATTATATAAGTACTTAAAGATATTATTAATTATAATAGAAATAAAGGAGGGAGACTAGCTAAATATTATTAATAACTTATATAAAGGACGTAGGTATAAGAATTTTATTAGAATAAGATATAAAATAAGCTTTAAGCTAGGCTAATAATTATATTACTAGTTAATACTTTTAAGGTTAAAATAAGTAAGTAATTAATATATCTTATCCTTAATAAATCTAAATATTTACTTTATTTACTTAAGTAGGACATTATTAAGACTTTACTCCTTACTTTAATATTTAACTAGTAGGATATAAGCGTAGCGCGGGACTTAGCTAATATAATATAAATTAAGGATAAGGAGGGCTAGAGTAGCTACGTATATAAGTTCTTTATTAAAATTAATATCTATAATATATTATTATTAATAATATAAATAAATAGATAATTATTAAAAGGGGTTTTATAGGTAAATCCTAGATATATAGGGCTAAGTAGTAACGGCTTATATTCGGGTAAATTTAGATTAGGGTTAGCGTACGGCTAGACCCGTGTAAATTATTAAATAAACGTTAAATAATCTCACTGCAAAACCTGTCTATTGCGTATCCATGAAACAGTCAGAGCGCATTTCTCCAACCTTGCTTTCCCGGGCTGATCCTGCGTGTGTATGAAAGCATGGATCGCCGATTTCACAAGCCACGATGATTCTATACAGGTACCATCAGCTCGTGAATGATAACAGAATTGTCACAGCCCGGTGGGGGCGACGCATAATGGATGTTCTTTGACTTAGGCGGTCGAATGGAGTTGATGGTAATCTTGGCGCAGCGCTGGCCTCAGCTGCCTCGGAGCCTCCTGATCTCGATCTCACCAATGGTTGTAGACAGACAAATGACGTTTACTACCAAATAATGAATCAAGTCAAGCAAGCGGCAGACACGTGGCGGGCAGGGATGCTAGTCGTCACTGCATGGTTAGACTCGAGCTAGAGACCTTCCTTTCGCTTCTAGGGGCTTTTGCGTGGGGTACCTGGATGCCGATCATCTATTTATATCTAGGTTGGTGAAGATCCCGGTCGCGTCCGCTCAGCTTTATTTTCACTGTGATTGTTCCCAATGTCCACTCTTGCGTATAGCTGAAATGGCCACTGCGAAGTTTGCTGGTCGTTGACCAAGTTGTGTCGCTTGTGGTGAATGCGGAAGTGTCAGCAATTCGTGCCGAGTGTCGTGACACAGTCTCTGTCATCATCTTAGAAGATTGAGGGATTTGTTTTGATGTGATAGGATACCATGGGCAGCAACCCCCCGGTTTGGAGGCTTCCAGAATGCATTCTAGATGATCGTGTGCCGCGATCAAATCAGCAGCGACGATCATGCCGCTTGATAGGTCCTCAAGCTCAACCAGGTTAGATGTTACCCGGGCAGGTGAGAGCCTTAGCGCTGGCATGGCAGGGTTAGGTCACTCTTGGCCAGAACCCACCTGCACACCCCTTCCCGGATCCCACCATCCTCCCTCCTGGGATCCGCCGTGGAAGCCCCTGGTCGTGACAGCGCTAGCGTGTTCGAGGATTCCGCCCAAGCCACAAAGCGCCCGCAGCGTACACTTCTCTAATTTTTCACTATCAAGCCAATCAATCGCTGACTGAGTCGACATTCAGTGAATTCCCGAAGATCCAAGTGAGTAAGATCGATTTAGCCGCTCCTCTTATGATCCACGTTGTCTCGAAACGACGACAGCCCGCTAGCAGCGACCGGCCGACTAGTATTGTATGCTCAATATCAACGTGGGGTCCAGCGTCTGCATCTTACGATCTTGCAATATAGACAACTGCATTGACCGTGGCTGATACCTTGGACTTTGGTGAAGGGAGTGATGCAAGGCTAGGGCCATGGCAGCAGCCCTTGCAATGCATGTCTCATTTCTTCCTGTCTAGTAAGAGGCTTCGGCTACCGAAACAGCATGCTACTTTTGCAGCTCATCCTCTATAAGAGGCTCTTTTGTCCCCAATTGAAATTGTACCACCAAGCCTAGTAGTATCGTCCCATCTTTTCAATTAAAAGTATCATGCAGGCTAGTTCAAATAGGGAGGTTTCGATGGCCATACGAGGCAGGAACGCATTGCCAACGACATCAACAGACACCGCTCGACCTTCTCCTTCTCATAGTCCATCGAGTCAGCTGGTGGAGCCTGATTTAGACGCATCACAAACGGGTACACAGCCTTTAGCCCATTCCAACGAAGGCTTGCCTTCTGTGTGCCGACACCACTCCAGTGAGGAGCATCCAATGCGTTACGACCATATGTAGTGACTGACATACCAGCATTGCTTGAGGGTTCACGCTCATCCGAGGCCGGCAATCATGATCTCTGCCACTCTATGTGCCTTACTCGTCGGCAGCTCGATGTTCTTTCTGCCTTGACGGCGTGTCGCGAAGTTCAGGTTGTGTTATGGTTACAAACGGCCGATCGAGAGAGCTTTCCTGGTGAGTAGTATCAGCCCTTCTCCAGCACATAAATAGATCGTGAAGACTGACTGACGTATACAGGTCAATCTGATACAGCACAGTCTCTATATGGCGATCCTCGACTACAACCTGTGGAAGGCTTGTTCGGCCCGCCATGTCCCTGTGCCCATCCGACACACCAGAACATGCCAGAAACACCTTGGAGACAAGGCAGCTCGGATTGCGGACAGACTTCAGCGACAGATGCTATTCCCAGCCCGCTTCACCGACCAGGGTATGACCTTGCATCTCTTCAGGCGTTCATCTCTACATATGACGACAACAAGTATCACAACGATCGCTCGACAGCACCGTCTCTCGATGGCGATGAGCCCCAAAGCCTTGAAGTCCGTGTCCAACCATCTTGGAGCGGACTCAACCCTCTTCCATCCCCTGCATCGAACGTCCAGGGGCTGTCTAACCGTTACCTAAATGGCATCGGAGCCTGGCAAGCGGATCCAATCTCAGGATTTACCTCTACGCTTTCGCTGGCAACAGCTGACGAACACGCCGACGATTCAGAGATTCCGCCATACTATCCAGGGCTTCCAAACCCGTAGATCCTCCTTGATCCCTTCACAGCTTACCACGGTATCAATCCTCCCACTCATCGAGATACCGGCTGAAGTACCCAGCACGACTACTCCTCCGCTATTCACCAGCAAGGATGGTAGAGGTACGGTAGCAATCGTCAAGACATGAAGTTGCATTTACCCGATAATTCAGGCATGGTAAGAGTCAATGTCGTATGAGGAGGTCCCATGTCCGATATATATGTTGATTGCACCATCAATGATGTCAATGAGGGCTTCACCAGATCCCCGACACGATGGAGGCTATAGACGGCATTGACAAGCACTTGCGACACTTCAGTACCCCATGAGGAGTCATAGACAGTCCTATCGGATAATTCACGAGGGTCAACGGCAACAAAGTGGAATCATAGCCGACGATCATTTCTGCGCCCCTGTCACCATCTAGCAACACGACCCTCGATCCATTCTCGACTGTCTTATTACACATCTACTGTATTTATATATCACATACAATAAGATTCCATACCCTATCTCCCCTCCCATCCACACACCTTCATCATCGCACTTCCACCACTCTCAGTCTCATATCCGCACCTCAACCCCCCAAGCCCTGCGACTAAATTGTGGCGGCAGAGTAGAGATGTTCAGAAACTTCCATTATTCCTGCCCCGTCGGCAAGCCCAGTTCTGACTCTCTTCCTACCGATCGTGTAGATAGTTCTAGGAGTTGATATGGTCGTCGACAGATTATGAAGTCGAGAGATGGGATATTGTTGTAAAGTGTCTGTATAAAGAGAGACACCGTGTTTGATCTTTTGATAGCGGACATAGTCGAGTGTCTGAAGGTAATATACACTGCCATAGGCAAGACGAAAACCTCAAACAATAGTTCTAGATGACTTCACCTAATAACCGTCCGCTAGGCCTTTCTATCCCCATCACTCCGGGGTATCACAATAGGGCCATCTAGAAAGGAGTTGAAGCACAAAGGTGTGTCGGTCAGAATCGTGGCGGATGTCAAGAAGCCGACTGCGATAGAATCTGATCAATCTCATAAGCATAAGAATCTTGTAAGCGGTAAACTTTCGACGTCTATGGAGAGAGAGAGATCGAGCGGGGATGGTTGTTACGTTGGTTCTTCCAGGCCCTATTCGCGGCCCACCAAAGTGAACAGACCCCTACGTACTAAGTCGCGACACCAGCTTATGTAAGCGTCCCCTATAGGTCGGCTGTTATACGCTAACCGAGTTTCACGCGATCCGATACCAATGATTGGAGCTTTCAATATGCGACCTCCGGAGTAGCTTGGATGCAAATGCAGATCGACCCTGCCGAACAACGTCTCCATCTCTTTGCATAAGCATGCGTGGTTGCCGTCACGCTAACATTCACCCGCTGGTTTCTGAATTTACTAAGATATGGTGCCCACCAAATCTCGGCCCTAGACCGGGATCCGATCATGGCTAGCTGTTCAGGGCTTAGCGTTCACATCACTTTGGCCTTTGATGGCTAGCCTACTGAGCCATCAAACCCAAGAACGTTAGATCCCGCAGGTGTGGACTTACCACGGTATCCACCATGCGTGACAGGGAATAAAGTATTTCGTTTATCCCGATGAAAGTTGGGCCATTCTCATAACCATCAGGGCCAACTGTTGCACCTCGACATTAGGGGCAGCCAAAGAAGCCATGGCCAATCCAGTCAGCTTCTATAACTCTACGAGTATCAATACCAGCTGTATGCTCCTCAGTCGTATGTATATTAGAGACGATAGGTTCGTTCACAATATTTCGCAGCTGATCTTATTTCCTGAAGCGGCTAGCGTCCAGTGGGAAGATGAGGTCCATTGGCTGTGGCACCGGGCCGCAGCCTTATCCAACAGAGACAGCCTACGAGCTACCTACTCTAGCCCAGCAGGAGGCAATTCGTTTGCTGAGTGGACAAGACGTCGACGATGTCTTTGCCTACCTCAAGTATGCCAGGTCTACTGTCGCCAGTCCCCGGTGCGGCGAGGGTAACCGTGGGCACGGGGAGGGTCTCTTGCCTGAACATGTCGCCGCCATCAAGACTTTGAGTGGTTGTGCAGATCGCAAGCTTCGTACCTGGCTAAGGGATGCCAGGGCGACGAGTACGTCTCCATCATTCTGATTGCCACATCTGATTTCTCTAACGGCACCTCGCAGGCGACCCTGGAGCTATCGAAACCTCGCAGAGCAGCTCTACTTCCGCGTTGCATTACCCAGTGACGCACCATCCCTCGGCTGTGCCTGTACCGTTGAGCGGCGTCAAACTTTCTTCGGAGGTCCTCTCCCATGCCCGACGGTCTGCCAAACACATAGAGAGACCCCATCTCTATCGCTGCACAATCTGCGAAGAACATCGATCTTATAAAAATGATTCGGACTGGAAGAAACATGAGAAAGAGCATGAGTATACTTATAAGTGCACACCAGATGGATGGCTTGGTATCACAGGATCAGGCACCGAGTGTCTCATTTGCGGAGTCCCACACCCTGATGACCAACACGCATTTGAACATAATGTGCAGGGATGTTCATTTTCCTGCAAAAGAAGAGACCATATGACAAAGCACTTGAGTAAGTGTCACGGGGTCCACGATCTTGTCCGGGGCTGTACCTTGGCCAAGAATTGGCTACGCGGTAGCGGGCGGCGATTCTGGTCTTGCGGTCTTTGCGTCAGTCTCTTCCCCAGCCTGCAGGAACGTCTCAAACACCTGGACATAGAGCATTTCAGACGACATCAATCAGTAGTCGGGTGGAGTGTTACGAATGTGATCTATGGTCTGCTCAAACAGCCAGGGGTATGCGAAGCATGGGATGCGCAAATGACAGCGCAGCACGTATGGTACCACCCAGAAATCTTGTGGGAGGCATCTGAATTGGGAGACTTGCAACTCGTTCTGGAGATGGGGCCTTCAGACAAGCGAAGCGCGGTATCCCTCGCCAAAGCAGCGTTCGACAAATGCAAAACACAAAATGCTTATGCGTGGAATGAGACAGCCAACCCAGCCGATGATGGTCACCAGGCAATGGACACTGAACCAGTATCATCAAGTAGCCATTACCAGTCTGTCTCAGCTCATGACTCCTCCACGCCTCCACCGGCAGCGGAATCGACACCCTGGGAAGTGCAGCACCCATCCATCCACAGTAGGTCCGAAGGTGATTATGGGTTTGGTCAAGAGCCAGCACTGTGCGAGCCGATCATTAAAGGTAAGCGCATGACCCTCGTGCTCTGAGCGACTTCCAGAGCCGATAGCTGCACTGATTCTAGACCTCACTTTCAAACATTCAAAGCTGATCAATAAACATGTAGAAGCAAGCTTCGATCAGTCAGCAGACCTCGTCCACTTTTCCGATATGGAGGTTTACGACTACGCGGACATGGAGCAATGGACGGAACCATTCCACTAAAGATGGTTCCGAAGCAAGTTCACGACACTTGCCCTTCTAATCTACATCGTCATCATCTACATTGAAAAACCATCCCATCTCAAATTCTTCACCCCAAGGCCCTCAATCCTCGACTCCAGCTATCGATACAAAGCAAAATACACAAAATTCTCCACATGATGCTCCCCCCACCCATTCTCAAAGCGCCGAAATCAAGCCAATATATATTATTACAGCCCCAATCCCAATCCCATATCCATCTCTGTTTCTCTTTCTACATCAGCCTGTCCAAGATTCCGATACACTATGCGAAGCAGGGCAGAAGCTTGCTCAGAACTGTGAAGCTCAATTCTCACGGTGTCGATTGATACAGCCTGACCTAATAACCCTACCTTAATCTATCACGAAACAAGAAAAAACTTACGAACAATGCAAATGCCTCGAAATAGATCCAAAAAAAGCAGGAAATACCTGATAACCCACAATATCCACCTCCCCTCACTCACCCAAAGTTCTCCCTCCTCCCCTCAAAACCCCGTATCTCTACCCGAATCACCACTTCATACACAAACACCACCCCCTACACAAACACAACATAACATACCATCCCCTCACCAAATCAATCCAATCCAATCACCATCACAACCGCGCTGCAGAAGTATATATCACCCACCCGCCCTACACTCCTTTGACCTATGCAAGTCGCATCACATATACATCATAAATGTCAATCATCACGTCGCCACGAGCTATTTAGATGCAACCTATGTTGTATGCACCGAAGAACGAAGTCGATACGATGATAAAATGAGTGAGATTTCTTTTTGCGTATGGGTGGTCGTTTTAGGAAGGTGTGATTTTGGGTTTGAGGGGATTGGAGGGTTGGAGGATTGAAGGATTGGAGAATTAGATACCATGTTCGGATTCCCTACAACAGGGCTACAGCCTATAAGTATCGAAACCATCAACTATCTTATGACCTAACAGATTAGTGGGGATTTACCGCGCCACGGTATAACTGACTGGATTACAGAAAAGTCGATGGTAGTTTGATGGATTTAGGGGACTATTGCCGTCTGTGACAATTTATGTGGTACGATGGAGGATGATAACAGTTGTTGGTATCTGTGTGGAAGATCATGATGATATTCCTTGTCCGAGGTCAAGACAGGACGAGTAACCGAGTATACCAATATCTGACGGAATAGACCGAATGGAAAGCCGCAGGTTATGATATGTGCAAGATGCCATTATTCGATCCGAGAAAATGACACTCAAAATCTCGCATACGCAAATCCGATTTCAGGCATCATATGGTATCTCATTCCCCTCCCTCCCTCCCCACCCCCTCCCTCCCCCCACACCTGCCCCCCTTCATCCACCTCCACCCCCCTACTTCTTCCCCCCACCCAAATACCCCCCACTAAGCGTCTCCGTCCACCCCTTCACCTCCTCCTTCTTCCCCAACCGCTCCAACTCCTTCGGATCCAATCCCGGATCCCCCCTCTCGGCCCGATTCACACCCTCCTTGCTGGACAGATCCCCCACGCCGCCGAGGATGCCGCCGCTCGAGAGGGTGCCGCCGACGCCTTCGGCGATGCCGCCTTGGATCGCGTTGATGTTTTTGTCGCCGGTGAGGTCGGTGGATAGTTTATCTGTTGGGGGGGGGAGGGGGTGTTAGGTGGGGTTTGGGTAAGAAGGGGGGGAGGGTGGGGGGGAATGGGGGATGGGGGATGGGGGATGGGGGATGGGAAGGGGGAGATACCTTTGGCTGTGTAGGAGGTCTTGTTCTCGCCCCAGTATCCGAGGACTTTGTCTTCGATCCAGGGCATGTAGCTGGTGTAGGCTTCGTTGTACTTTTGCTTCGTCCATTCCGTCATGATTGCGGTATTTGGGGTGTAGACTGAAGTTGACTTGGTGTTCTGGTGCAAGGGGGATGCAGTTTGTTTGGTTTGGTGGTGGGTGGAAGGACTGTTGGAGTTGGTGAAGGGTTAAAGGTGTTGAATGTCAACAGAGCGTGGTGGGAGCGTGGTGGGATGACGCGCGTGAGGTGGACGGGTGACGTAGGATCAAGCCACAGGATCCAGAATCTTGGTTTTGCTGGGCGGCTGATTGCGTCTAGATCTGGCTTAATCTCCGGGTCACGTGATTCGTTCAGGTTTCCCTTAGTTGAGAAATCTTCGGTTCATCCCTCATTTTACCCTACATCTCGCAAATGCTCTCTGGTGTTTTGCAATTTCTATCATTCACCATGTGGGTGTGGCATCCAAGTGAATGAGATGAATGTGTATCAGCGCAATATGGATATGAGTCTCATGTTTCGAAGGCGGAGTACGGCAGTACTGTCTTCTAGGTAGGCAGCATTCGCGAAGAAAGTTACAGGCCGAGATGGTAAATTTGCCCTTCACGGCTGCAGAATGCAATTTCTAATCCATACAAGAACCCAAGCTTTAGAGGTCCAGAGCTAAGAATTCAATCTATCGAAACCCAATGTCTCGTCTGCAGTTCGCCTTGTCCAGAGCATCTCCCATCTTGCACGGGTCAAGTGTCATAGAGCAAATACTGAATGTCCGTCAAGGTCGTGTTAGAAGGTACAAATCACCAAGAGACTACTGTGGTCCCATTGTCTGTAAGGCAGCGTGAGCCATCGTCGGGTTTGATTTGCTTACGACTGTGTTCTATTGCTCGGTGCGTCTTTTGCTGGCGCCACGACTGCCATCATCGCCGGATACGCGAGATTTAAGACTAGTGGGGTCTGAAAGCTTTGTTTCAATGATCATCTGAGACAGTGGGCGAAGCATTCGGAGCCTAAGATTCAATATAAATGATAGACCAAGTCTCAGGGTCTCAAAATTCGACATTGGGGAGAAAGGAATTTCTACACAATCATCTATAACCCTGCCCGGCTATCAAGGTCCTTTCGTGCAAGGCGTCGCATCTGAAATATGGTACACTGTATGCCTAAAATTTCCAAGCTTTATGAAGTGAAGCAACGTCGACACCAAATGAAATGGCCGAAATCAGGAGACGAAGGACTCAAAGGCGCACGCTTTGAAGGGACATAAGCCGGTGGGGGTGCCTCAATGAAATACGGTCCACGGTCCAGCGCGCGGATGCTTGGTGAAGATTCCTTCCATGGCTGCTCGGGTGGCCCAGCTGGCTCAGGAACGCGGTTGTGATTCGTTTTGGCAGTGTATGATGGAGATAGCACAGTCTGGTTTCCTCCCAGTATGGAGTCTGGCTCCCGTGCTGAACTCGAAAAGGTGTCTGATTATTTGAATATCAGTCACAAAGTTCTCATTGGAATGGACAACGTACTATTTCTCGCCGTGAAGCTGGTCTGACGGCGACCAAGCCAGATCGTGGCCCAAATGGCCAGAATCCCAAGGATCGAAGCAATGCAGCCGAATACTACGGCACTAGTGACACCAGAATTCCACGAGGATTGCTCTTGAGCGCTACTGATAGCATTTGCAGCAGCAGCAGCAGCAGGCACAGAAGGTTTGGTCGATGAATCCGGACGATATATGATCCCCAGGGTTTGGGTGACAGGATTGGTGCTATGCGCGATCCAAGTTGATCCTCCCAGTGCTGGAAAACCGGTGTCAGAAGCAGTCGTCCCTGTCACATGGGGAAGAATGCAAGGACAAGGCTGGAGGGGAAGTGCAGAATATAGAGCAGAAAGCGCCAAGAAGGCTGCGAGTATCTGCAGTACTGTAGCCATGTCAATCTGTCATGGGGTGTCAATTGGAGGCTCTCAAGGGTAAGTCAGGGTGGAGATGATGGATCTAAAAGGAAGCCTGCTGGAATAACTATATACTCTCCCCATATGGCGCAAAAATCCTTTATCGTAGCAGTTAGCCACGGCGATGCATGATTTGGAGGTTTGAAACTAGTTCTGGTAAAGTAGCTGCTGCGCTTTGCCAAGGGCCGACAGAAAACTGGTTTAAAACTAGTTCAAAACTATTTATCCTAGCGTAAGTTTAGCCTCATTTGAGCCGTCCAGCGAAGTCTGGATATCTATCATCTGGTTGGCTCGTGTAGCGAGATCGGGCTGGCCCGTAGCGCCCGCTGAGGCTGTGATGATTCTGAGTCTCTTGGTCTCATACCGTCACCCGTCAGTTCTAACGTTGTGTAGGCTCGAGCTATATAAGGCTTCCAGTTGCCATCTATGTTCCAGTACACTACATCTACCGACCTGATAAATGTTGGATATCAGTATCAGCCCTATATGCTTGGCATGGACTACAAATAGCCAACGTGTCCATAGCTGAACATTCAACCGTTCCATCATATTATTCAACAATAAAGCAGGCTGATCGATAACTTCCTTACCATGCCCTGTTCCAACAGTACTCACCTCCATACCTGGGCTCCTACTGGCACGCTTTCGATCGCGAAATGCGAGTCTCGTTGTGGTTTCTGCACTTCAACCAAGGAATTCAAGCCGGCGTCAGCCCTCCGAAAGGGAATTAAAGCATCTCATTATGGCAAAAACTCGGCTGACGCCCCCATTAGCATGTAGCGATTCACATCAAGAATGACCAGATGCCTTTGACGCTGGCAAATAGTCCAGGAGGGCGACCCAAGCTGTACGCTATGACATAGTTTATTAGCCCTCCCATCGTCGTTCACAAGCCTGAATCCGTGCAGCAAGACAGTATACGACCCTCCCAACCTTCCCGGGCTGCCTCAAAGTGCCAAGCTTTCGAGAGGAAGTCTTCTTCCCCCGTGCCCAGTACTGCCCGGCCCTCCGGCGTGCTGGCGATGTACGATTCTTAAGCTGAAGGTAATGATTTCTCATCAATTAAGATTTGTTGGAACAATGATCGCCCATACAACTCGGAGCCCCGTGAAAACCAGATCTCCTGACACAATGCGCAGTGTGACGGAATGACACCATGTAGTGCTTGCGCTACATTCAAACCACTACTGTCTTGTGGCTACCGGAGCCTTGTAGACCACTCCGGGCTGAACCTCTTGGGTAAGCCATACTCTGAGGACAACATGTCTTTGCCAGCGTTGAAGCTAACTCTTCGGTAAGACGAATCCAAGTTTCCGCAGCCTTTAAGAGTAATAGGTCCTGAGGGCCGCACTGTCGACATTACGTTCACGGATCTTGATGTGATGCCCTCGGTGCCCTTAGAGCAAATCAATCAACATCACATTATCTACCGGCACTGCACCGTGGGAAAGGAAGAACTCATATATAACTTGATCTGCTCTCAATTGGATCGTGAGATTTGTAATCCATATGTCGCATTTCAAGCTGTCAATGCTTTTGCGGGCCGCGTAAGCCCGCAAACATCATTACTTTTAGTCACCAAAGCTGATACCACCAAAGTCATACAGCGCTGAACCCTCCAGTGGTTCCCAAAGTACTCTACGGGGCCTCCTTATGCTAGAAAGCTGTGCTAGACTCCTGGAAGATACCGAGGGACTCCTCACCGTAGCGCTTTCCGATGATCATGTAATCGAGAATCTCGATGTCATTCGCGGCCTCGTCACTGAGCTACCTAGCGAATCTTCAAACATCAGAGGCATGGTCACCGGTTTCTTTGCCGACCTGTATGATACTACATACAGGCAATGGCCCCAACGGATTCTCGATGCATTCTATGGTGTTTTACTTCTTTTCATGGTCAGACGCACGCTCAGATCTATCCTTCGGAATTCTAAAATTGGATTCACGGCTGTTGGCCACGAAGTAAATCAGGATTACTCGTTCGAGACAGGTGCGACTTGCATTCTGTATCAGCCTATGCTAGCTATACTCGAATCCTCCAAAGTGACCTTTAGTGAGATGCTGAAGACTGCGGACTGCATCAAGAGCACGATTACAGCTGTACTCTATCAGACTGCCTATGTAGTACACATACCAGATCCCATGAACGCAACCCCCCTGGAACATATCCTGTTCTTCTTCGAGAAGGAATTTCCATCGCGAGTGGCCAGTGCGTGGAAGAGTGTCGAGTCTCCGGCCAGACAGCCATCTGAGCATTTCGCTGCCGTGGACCCATTGACCAATCTGGATCTACCAGGATAGATCGACTGGTCGCCCTGCTGTTTGCATGCCATGGAACCATAGCAGCCACTATGCGGAATCTCCTATGCGTCGTGCGTTGGGTGGAATTCTCGATGTGGCCGTTCAAGAATGAAGAAGAGAGCTTGTGAAGATCATTTGGAGTCCATTGATGGAATTGCTGTCGGATCTAGATGATTGTATCCAACGCAAGGCCAAGTCTGTCTAGCCATCCGTTGCAAAGTGGATACTTATCATTACAACCGACATTATATATCGTTTTTCCTGACGAGAAACTCCTTTCAGAAATCGAAGTGGCAAGTTTCTTCACGTGAGAGGCGTCATGGTTCGTAAGCATCAAACTTCAACGTTCGAATACCTATGCTAGGAAATCAATATTCAGCCAAACCCAAACTCAATCGGATCGTCTTCAGACAGCCAGAATATCCACTCTACGAAGAACAGCCACATTGGAAAGAAGGCCAAATACCCTAGGAGCTATATATCTTATTAGATATTCACATCTTGGACCTACCGTTAAAAAAATTGTATACCACCAACAGCATCACCGACTTAATCCAGAACTCTACGTAAGTCCACTTTACAACCTCCCAAGCACAAACGCAAATCCTAAGACCGAGACTCTGTACAATAGTACCCCATCCGCTCACCTCATCCCCTCTGATCGCCTACCACCGCTACGCATGTTCCTACATAATCTCTCACGAACCTCCATTATCTCTATATGCTTCATGAGATTCAAGTCTGCACATATCGTTACCCTCCTAAGGCTTCTTTTCCCTCCCGCATTGCAAGTAATTCCCGCACAGTTCCCTACTCTAATACGAACAACATCGCCCCCGTCGTCTCCCAGAGCCGTCCCTTGCACAATAACCCAAGGCCTATCTCTAGGCTGAATTTGACGCAGTCATAAGTTCCGTCGAATGTACCATGCCGTATCTCGCCTACTATTATGCCCTTGGGCGTATCTGGCAGAAGTTGTAAGTTAGGAGGAATGAATATGGAAAGATTAAAGACCTGCTATCCTATCTGTGCATCATTACAGAAGCTGGGAAGATAATTCTGCGATTCTATCTTCGAGAACCTTGGGGCTGTGCTATGGTGATTTGAATCTATCAATTACCTAGATTCCCATCCTCGGAGCTTCGTCAAATTTTTCTTCTTGGGTTTCATCATCGTTGATTAAGGGGGTTTCAGCTTCTCGTTCGGAGGAGAATCGAATGTTTCCAAGTGATTGTTTCGTCAATTTTCCGCTTCTCCTTCACCACAGACCTGTCTTGCGTCCTCGAGTTCCCTGTCACATTGCAGCAAACCTTGGGAGATAGCCTACTATATCAGGGATTTCATGTATATGTTGTATACGCTACACCGATGCCGAGCCCTGTTCCACCACCAATCTCTCATCCCCGGACCTCAACTTGCGCGACTCTTACACACTCTCTCCACCTAAGCAAGATCCATCAAGAATAACCTTTATCTTCCAGTCCTTGTACCATAGGACTTTCCACACAGACGACACTTTCGCAAAGATTGTTCTAAAGGCGGAAGGAGCAACCATGCGCTCCTTCAAACTCGAAATAGTAGGATTCCTCCCAAACATAAAAACAAACTTATCGCAGCGAATGTATACAATGCATCCAGTATCTTCAAACTCACATCTTTACAGCCACATCCTCAGAAGATACTATTCTCACGATCATTTATCCACTCTCACCCTCCCAACCCCCCAACCCCCCTCCCCTCCATCCCCCAAAAATGAGCGCAAACGGCCACTACCCCGCCACAATAACCAAAATCCAAATCCACACCCGCACCCCCTCCAGCACCACCATCCTCCTAAAACTCGACGTCGCCGCCGGCGAACTCGCCATGCGGGGAGTGGAAGCTTTTAATGCGGTGCGGTATGCTGAGCAGAGGGGTAAGCCGGTTAGGGTTGGGAGTCGGGTTGTGTGTACGTTGTGTAGGAGTAAGGGGGAGGGGGAGGGGTGGGTGGATCGGGTGGTGGATCGGGTGGGGGGGTTTGTTGTTGTGGGGGGTGGGGATGGGGCTGGGTTGGGGGGTGGAGATGGTGTTCTGGGGGGTGGAGATGGGATAGGGGAAGGAGGGGATGGGGATGGCGTAGGGGCGGATGAGGATGAGAGTGGGGATGGAGGGGATAGCGACGGCGACGGCGGATGGTGGTGGCGACGATGGGTGAGGAGGAATGCGGTTGTGGGATGGCATATGCGGCGACTTGTGTGATTGGCTGCTGCGCGGTTTGGGGTTTTGATACAACAGCATGAGGTCTTGGTGTTGATGATGGGGTTTTGGAATTCTTTGGGGGAAGGGGATGGGGGTGGGGGTGGGGGTGGGAACTGGCGTTTGTATTTTTTTTGGTTTTTTTTGTTTGAAGGAAGAGGGGGGTGCGGTGGGGGGGGGGGGTTGTGGGGGGATTGTGGGGGGGTTTTTGGGGGGGGGGGCAGGGGGGAAGTGGGAGTGGGATGGTGAGGGGAGTGGGAGTGGGAGTGGGAGTGGGAGTGGGAGTGGGAGTGGGAGTGGGATGGTGGGAGCTGGGTCGGGGTGGGGCATGGGTATGGGTATGGGTATGGGGATGGGGAGTGGGATGGTGAAAGGTGTGAGGTGAGAGAGGTATGGATGGTGAGGGGTGAATTGTCGAGTGGTGAGATTGAGCTTCCAATCGATAGACGCTGGATTCTATAGTTAAGATGGCACTTCTCATTCCTATCTCGGGTTCTTCCGAGAACTTTCCCCCCTTTTTGTTGAATTTCGTAATAGAATGATTAATTAATTAGACAGGTTTTGTAGTAAGATTATTCAACGTTTATTTAATAATTTATATAAGTCTAGCTATATATTAACCCTAATCTAAATTTACTTAAATATAAACTATTACTACTTAGCCCTACCTATCTAGGATTTACTTATAAAACCCCTTTTAGTAATTGTCTATTTATCTATATTATTAATAATAATATACTATAAATATTAATTTTAATAAAGAATTTATATATATAAGTACTCTAATCCTCCTTATCCTTAATTTATATTATATTAGCTAAGTCTTATACTACGCCTATATCCTATTAATTAAGTATTAAAGTAAGGAGTAGAGTCTTAATAATTTCCTACCTAAGTAAATAAGGTAGATATTTAAATTTATTAAAAATAAAATATATTAATTACTTACTTATTTTAACCTTAAAAGTATTAATTAATAATATAACTATTAATTTAACTTAAAGCTTACTTTATATCTTATTTTAATAAAACTCTTATACTTATATCCTTTATATAAGTTATTAATAATATTTAATTAGTCTCCCTCCTTTATTTCTATTATAATTAATAATATCCTTAAGTATTTATATAATTATTATAATCCTATCTTATATTAATATCCTATTCTTAAATATAATAGGATCTAGAGGTATGTATAGGTAATTAAATATATAAGTAAAATATATAAAAAGTCTATAATTTAGGGGTTTATTAATAGAATATTCTAGTACTTTTATTGATTAAAGGATAACTAGAGGTTCTTCTACTTTATATATAAAAAGGTATATAGTATAATATAGTTAGGGGTAATATACCTAGATAGTCTAATTAATATACTATATAATCTATTTAAGGGAAAGGTAAATACCTTAATAATATTATAAACTTTTAATGTATAAGACTAGCTATATTAAATATTCTAGGGGTAGTAAGTTCTAGATCTATTTAATAATAAAGCTTATAAGTATATAAAATTTATTATATTACTATATATAAACTACTTAAATATATAAAAGAGAAAGTTTAATAAAAGAATAAATAGTATATAAATTACTATTAAATATAGTTTTAAGATAATATAAATACTTTAAGTAATAAATACCTTTAAATATAAAATAAAATTAGAGTTAATACCTATTAATAATATCTATTAAGTAGTAGTATTATTAATAAATTATTTTACCTATTTATAAGGCTAAAATATAATATTTAATTAATATAAAATAAGGCCTTTAATAATCTATTAATATTTATTAGTAATTAACTCTACTTAATAATTACTTAGGTATATTTCTTTATATAAAGCCTTATAATATAATTAAAGGGATTATAAGCTTATAATTTATATATAATTACCTAACTTTAATATTATAATACTATTAATTTATAGACTATATTACTAATAAAGAGCTTATTATTAAATTTAAGATTATAAAGAAGCTTATAAAGATAAGTTATAAAGTAGCTTAAATTTATAATATATATAAGAAATATAAGAAACCTGCTCTTATTAAGTAATATAACCTATTTATATAATTATTATAAAATAGTTAATATCTTATAAGGTCTTATTTCTTTATTCTTACTTAAAGTTTCTATTCTTATATTCTATTTAATTTTTCTACTTCTTATTCTAAAATATCTTAATTTTAAGTTACTTAAATATTAGGGGTTTATACTATTAATTATTCTATTATTTTATATTATTTTATATATTAAAGCTATAAAATATACCTAAGTATTATATCTACTAGTCTTATAATATTTTTATTATATATTATTAATCCTATCTTTATCAAGCTCTTTATTAACTTTTATATAAAAATCCTTAATAATATTTCTCTTTTACTTATTATTATTATTATTATTACTTTTAAAGTCTCTATTATTACTTACTTAATTTATATCCTTAATATTATTAAGCCTATTAATATATAATTATACTATATTTATAACCTCTTTATTAGATATCTAGAGATAGCTTAATATATTATTATTTATAAGGATAGTAAGACTAATCTTATTAATCTTATTTTCTAGTATTTTTTATATTTATTCTATCTCTTTACTTAGGTACTATTAATATAAGACTTAATTTATATAAAGTATTTAAATAAGGTCTTCCTAGGCCCCTATTTACTTTTATAATAAAGTTATAAAGGCTTATAACTCCTTATAAAGTATATTTAATATATTATAAGTTAATTATATTCCTTTAATTAAATATTTAAGTTCTATATTAATATTAAGTTATTATTTATAAATAAGTTTTAACTTCTTAATTAAGGCTAGGTCTTAAGTATTAATTATTATAAATATATTAATATTAATAAGTAGAGAGGCCTAAGTACTATTTATTAATATAAGCCTATTAATACTTATAAGTATTATTACTAGACTTATTATATTATAAGATTTAAAGAATTTTAAACTTTACTTTATAAAATTAATTAAAATAGTAATTATATCTTAAGTTAAATAAGACTTTTATATTTATTTAGATGTTTACTTATTCTTTTATAATTTTATCCCCCTATTCTTTTTCTTATTCTACTATTATAATTATTATAATTAATAGATAGTACTATTAATAGAGTTAGCTTTATCCTTAAAATTACTCTTAATATTAATACTACTCTAGTAGCTAGTATTACTCTAGTATTAAGGACTTAGGCTTTACTACTAGTAGGGAGAACCTTTTAATATAAAATTTTATTAGAGGGTAATACTAATATTACTATAAATAAAAGTAAGATATATAAGCTTTTTAAAGAGAAGTCTTATTTATTATTTTCTTTATAAGAAGGAATTTTATTAGAACTAATATTCTTTATTTCCCTTATAACCTTTTTACCTTAGTAAGTAGAGAGTATATCTTATTTAATATTATAATCTTATATTTTATTTTTCTTATCTTTTATATTTTACTTCTTTTTATATTTTTTAGCCTAAACTTTATTAGCTATTAATTATTATTAATTTAGTACTTATATAAAGTTATTATTAATTATTATATACCTAGATCTCTTATTATATTCCTTTTTATATTTATATCATTTAAGTAGTCCTACTACCTTTTATTAATAATTATTCTAAGAGTAAGAATAGTAGGTATATATCTTAAAGTCCTATTATATATCCTTCTATTATAAATTTATACTAGAAAGTCTATATATACCTACTTTAATAAGTATATAATTAATAAATATTATTATCTCTTTAATATTAAGAAGTATTCCTTTATATATATTTTATCCCTTCTACTTACCTCTCTTATACTTCTTATTATAATTATTTAATTATAAGATATTTAAGCTCCTAGTCCCCCTTCTCTTATATTTCTTTAAATATTATAATAGCTTTATATTATATAACCTAGCTTTCTTATAACCTTTCTCTTTATAAGAGGACTTTTATAAGCTAGGTTAAGAGGAATATAAGGGAAGGATATCATTATTATTAAGAGGTTCCTAGGATATAAAAGGTATGTTTATATAAAGGCTAATAATAATATCTTCCTACTAATTATATAAATATATAATTATTATATATTTAATATATTATATTAAGATCTTTAATTATAAGGATATAAAAGAAGGATCTAGCGTATTAATAATAATAATAGTAAAGGTACTAATACCTAAGATATTCTTAAAAGACTTTAAAGTACGCCTAGGAGGTATATAATAACTATTAATAATAGTAGAGGAAGGTTATAAGAGGGATAGAATAGATATAAATATAAGTAAGTAATAAATTAATTATAAAGGATATTAAAATAATAACTTAATTAGGCTATTATTTATATTAAATTAATAAATTAATAATTAAATTACTAACTTAATAATCTATATAATTAGTAAATACTATAGCCTAATATAGCTATCAACTATTAAATAATATTAAATAATCACTTAAAATCGGGACTATAAAATCTGTCTATTAAGTGAGTGTGAACTTTCTTCCCAGGAAAGACTCAGAGGCTTGAGCATTCACCACGTATTCACCATACACAAGGAGACCAAGGAGCGTAAGTAAAAGACTGGGTAGGTTGAAGTACTTCTGCTTGTTCTTATATCAAGTCTCTTCCCCAAATTCGACTTCAAGGACATTATAGACCCTCATCAATATTCTGCAAACACCACCACCATTTCCCTCTACTCACCCCCTACCCCCCTCCCTCCATCACCTCCTTCTTGCACTTCCTATCCCCCATTTCCCAAACCCCACCCCCTCAACCACCAACAACCACCATCTCCCTCTCCTCACCGACCACCAACATCCCTCCCCCCAGAATCAGAAATCTCACTACCCTACTCACCTGCAAGTCTGTATTCGCGAGATCCTCCAAGTGTTATTTTAAAGCGTAAGCGCTAAGTAGTCAGCGCTTTTGTAAAGGGGTGTTTGATGGCGGGTACGGGGTTGAAGAGGGATGCTTGTGGAATGTGATATGTGATACTTTATGTGGGATTTAAGGGAGGGGGGAGGTGGGGTTGGTGGTGGGTGGTGAGAATGGGGGTGGGGGTGGGGGGATGGTGGTGGTTTTTTAGACGATAGGATGGATGGTTTTGTTGATGATGATATATTTATTAGTGAGTAATGGAGCGAGCGAGCGATCATGTAAGTGGCTGGGAGTTGAGGGCGTTGATACTAACTTATCCTATCCCCGCGGTGATAGAAGCGCTGGCTTAAGCACCTAAGAGCTTGTTTCAGCTGGGAAAACTGAGTCCCCCCACTATTGTCGATGGTGATGATGACTTGGATGCCGTTCAGATCAGGTTTTGCGCTGTTGACGTCTTGCTGCAAACAATGAAAAGGCGTTGGTTGGTGTGGTGAATTTCAAGGGGTATCTTTGGTAGGAAGAGATGGGGTTGATGCTTATCATGAATGGCTTGCTTGCTTGCTTTGGGATGAGTGGTCCGTATGGGGCGATTGTGTCAGGAAGATTCAGGTTGTATCTGCTCTCGAGCATTCGTGTTTATGGTGGTGGTGGGATGTGAATCAGTTGGTGATTATCGTGGTATGGGAAGTCAAACGTATCTTCCGTTCTGCGATGAGGGTGTTGCAGCCACATCCGGGCGGAACAGGTCAGTGAGTAATACTCGACTACCGCTATTTTAGTGAATGGTAATGTTTTTCTTGCCAAGAAAAGCGTCTAGCCATTAGACAAATATCGATGGCAGCAATGGTTATGCAAATGTAGAGTAGCGTGATCGGTTGGAGGTTAGGGGCGATTTCATGCCATGATGACAGCCGGTACAAGAGATGGCTCCGTGAGCAGACATTTAATAGCTTACTTGCGGAAATTAGGGATGATAGAACAGGCATCATCCATCGAGCGATCTAGAAGCTACCAAGACGATAGTGACGGTAAATGACCAAGATCAAGACGGCCAAGCCCCGGGCATCTGAGATGGGTACTTTTTCCTCCAAGCACGGCGCGATTTCCAAGCTTTCTTCGCCATCCGTCTGGCAGCACGGCTATCTACCAACTTTGTTTGTTGTCTCGATTTCTGCAAGAACTCCCAACCACCGAATCTACTGAAATTCAATCCTCGTAACTCAGGATCCATATAGTATTCATATAAGTACCTATACCAGACGTGATGGCCCCATGGCCATAGAATTCGATGGCAGTCAACAGATCTCACGAATTCAAGATCATTCAAATCAATCGTAAAGATCAGGGACTTGAACATATCACGAACAAGGAGTGCGCCTGACTCTGGTTCGACGTGCCATTCCCAACTAACGCTTTGGGTTTCGCCGAGCTGGAAAATAAGCTTGCGACAGCCTGAAAGTACTGGTGATGGCACAAGATGCAGCGCGGTATATAGTGAGATCTCCTCCTCAAGGTAGGTCGATATGTCGAATCCCTCACTAGCCAGTATGCGGAGCCAGAAATTGCCTACTATCGATGCCTCAAGTGGTGTATAGGTATATATGAATAAATCATCGAGCAGCGTTCCCCAACCCTCCCCAAGCGCACTCCCCACAAATACGTAGCCATGAACGTCAACGCCCTGGTGAATCAGCTTGCGAACTAGACTTTCCCATTGCGTACAGTCACCTCCAAACCGCTTGACAACGACTTGGAAAATCGCTGCAAACATATGTCGGTGATGTTCATCCGGAGTGCCACCTAGGTTGGTATATTGTGAAAGCAATAACTCTATACCTTCTGGTGGCCCCCAGTATGACGCCACCAACGATTCTACATCTACCATCGAAATATCGGTCTGAGCCTGTGATAGGACCCTCAGAGTATCAACGATCGAAGGCGTAAAAGAAGGTGAAAATTCGTCCCTTCTATACCTGGCCGCCCAGTCCAAAGCAGTCCTATATAATACATCAGAAGGAGGCGACTCCTACGAAGGTACACTTACTTCTCAAAAAGTGAGCAAGTGTCGGGATTTACGCCAAGTTGAAGCAGCCAAGAACACAGGCCGCTGTGAAGATACTGCGCCGCGTACTACGCCTGATCAGTCTCACTTGTCGTTGGATCGAAAGCCAGCTACATACATGGAGTAGTGTCTCCCCATAGCTGTCAACTACGAAGGGGGATAATTCACCGGCGCCAAACGCGACTTGCATGCCTACCATGTCTCCTCTCTCACACATCTCGAAGATTGGGTCATCTAGCTCCAGGACGGGATAGACAGTTAAAGACCTCGCGATTCGGCCGAAACTGCTGCAGAAGCGTAGCTCGAACACCCGTCTCATGAAGGACGGGCAAATCAGGAATGTATACTCCTCCATCGTGATACTTATCGGATTCTGTCGAGGCTTTTGAGAGTAATCACTCCGCTTTGACTTTCTGTGCATGCCGATCGTACCAAGGATGCCATCGTACCATATTTTTCCCATTCGCTCTGTAGTGATAGATTGCGGCTGTGGAGGTCTGACAATGCAACAGTCCGCATCCTTGTTGGGCGGTGAGACTGTAGTCTCAGTGAGCATAGTAATCGGTGGCTGCTTCTCCACAGCAATAGCGTTGAGAGCAATGAATTGATTCATGAGATCTGAATGTTGTATGCTGTCGACGATTAGTACAGTCAGTAGCATCGTTGATCACATACTGTAGTTGCCAGGAGTTGTTCAAGACAGCAGATTGCAAGTCAAACTTTGCATCACGCAATTGAGACATTAACTCTTGAATATGTTCCTTCTTCATCACATGTCTCAGAGACTTCCCCGTTTTTGTCGACCGATGACCACTGGAAGCGTCTTTCGCCTCATCAACGATCTTTTTCAGCGGCTCGAGCGCTCTCGCACATTGCTGTAGGGCCGACAAGATGAAGATCGGCGTCCCTGGAAGACGAGAAACCAAGAATTGCTGCTCCAGCAGCTGCCTCACATTTTCCAGGAGAGAACCTAGCTGGTCAAGATTCTCACACAGTCTGGTAAGCTCGCCTGGCACATTCCTGAGGTCCTTGATGAACTTATTCGTCTTCTGAACAATTTCAAACAGCTGTATGGCGAGCGATACCACTGCGAACGCGCCCGAGGCTCCGTCCATTGGAGCCAGGATGAGGATGAAATCCTCTGACAGTGGCACGAGCGAGTCTGCCCGAGCGTTGAGTGCTAGGGTCACAGCTCATACAGAGACAAGAACAATAATCAGAGAAGCATAGCGAAGCTGCTCCATGAAGTAACGACAGTCGTGGGGCTGAGTTGCAGACAAGGCTGTGTCTTTGTATTGCAGACTAGTCATGCAGGCTGACGTGGAAATTCGACGCAGGTTGCAACATAGCATACTTCAGAACAAGCACAAGAGCAGTGACAGAGGCATGCCGCTTTACACACTGCGCGAAGCCTACCTGGTCTTCACCTCAATCATGTTGTAGGCTCAGGATCATAGGTCCTCCTCCATATCACATAAGGATAGTCTCATAGGCCTCGAACATCCGGTCGGAAAGTAAAGTACTACGGAGTGCAGTATGAAGAGGGTTAGTATGTGGTCCCTGACGGCCAAATACTTGGTACAGCAACATTTCACAGGCTGCGAGGCTGCACAATGTATTGGCTATGATATATGGAGGCTTTTCGAATGCTTCAGCCTTGTAGATCGGTGACGTGATTAAGGTACCAACCGGTTACGAAGGTCTTGGCACCGAGTCCCTATATCCCATCTTCAGAAGCCTAGCTTCAGTCATAGTATCCCAGAACTTAGTGTACATACCTTACACTTACCATGGAGGAGTCTTACGCGAAGTCTGCTGTAGGGGCTCAACAATGCCGTCGGGCGAAACCTAACAGCTCGGAACCTTGGGGAATGTTCCCTATACAACATCATAGCCGTAGGTCCCTATCTGCCAACAAACCACATCCAACTTCAGCCGTGACCAAAGCTTCTCAACCGCCTCAGTCATCAACATAACGCGATCACTCTTGTCATGCTTAGATCGTGGAAGGTCACGATACGTTCACCATATCCCTACTGACTCCTCTCCAGACCACATTAGTCGAACTTCGAGACAAGTTCTGTGTCATACCTACACCGTGCCCGCCACGGTGTATGGCGTCACTTACACGAGAAGCAGGGATGATACTGGCTGTCATGGTGCAACTTCAGAGCTCTGTGAAGGTTTCAATACTAGTGGTCTATTGCGCTCGAGGTGCTGGTATCACGATGTATAGACTTGACATGGCATATGGGTGTATCTGAAGGTTCGGGAAACCGTATGGAGAATTGGGGATTTGGGGTAGTGGTGGCTGGTGTAGGATATCAGAAGCATGCGGCACAAGCATGGCTGTGTGGTGGAGGACTGGATGCCACGGGGTTTCTGATTTGTTTGACGTTCTTTTGAGCGATTTGATCTTTGTAAGGGTGATGGCGATGGCAGATCCAGGTTGGATCTGAGCAAACAAAACAGACAGCGAACTTACGTGAAGGGATAGCTTTGCCCTGTCGTAGTTTGGGGGTATCTCTGGCTGAGAAGCTCAATGGTAGCATTGATGCATGTTGGATGGGAGGTGACAGTCATGGAGGAGAGATTCCATCGACCGAGGCCTTTTCTACATATGAGCTTGCGAATCATAAGTCATGGGCACCTATAGATTGAACGTAAATGATCAAGCTCCTGCAGCCACGTTATACGTGAGAGTAGACTGCATACATCAGCGGTATTCTGCACGAAAAACTCCATCTCTTCTTTATTATCAAAAGATAGAAGCCACGCTCAATGCGGCTCCGTATGCGACTCGACATCCGCAGAGAATATGATCTTATAGATCGTCCATGCTGGAACTCACCCTATAATGGCCAAGCGCCAGGTATCTTGCGAGGCCCTTTGGTCCTTCGAGCGCGAGCCGATTTGGACGCTCTTCTCATCCAACGTCTATTGAGACGGTCTGCGGCAATTCCTCGGAGGATGATATAGGGGTGATAGCCTTTAGGCCATGTTTCCGATTGCCTCAGATCGATGGGCATACGCTCATTTGACCAGTCCGGGAAATCGAATGGCGCAACGTCTTGCTCCGGGTCAGCAAGGGGACCAAGGTCTTCATGATCGTCCCACATAGTATACATCCCTTTAAATTCCTCCCGGACGAGGTATGCGCCAGATTCAGGATCTAATAGCCATTCCCACCAGCATGTCGGGTTCGCCCCCAGATTGAAGACAAGCTGGCGACGAGTGGTTCCATCCATACCCGAGTACGTCAACTGCTGATGCGCGCCATGTATGGCGAGTTCCTCTTTGAGATAGGTTACGAGATCAACTTCTTCCGTCCTTAGGATGAATAGCCAGCGTTGAGCAGCCAATTCAGCTTCATATGGTGAGACAGTGTTGCCGAAGAGTTCGTCCAGTGGCGTCCCATGCATAGACTGTCTGCCCTTTCGCATCGATCGAAATCTCTCCTCCACAGTATCTCCCAAATAGCACTCATTAGGCTCATCGATGTGTGCGTCAGAAACTCGATTATGAACATCTACACCTTTGCGGACCATCTTCCGGATAAGATATTCCCATTCCAGTCTGCCTTTCCCGTACTCTCGTACGGCTTTGTTCAGTACATAGCTACCGATCAGCTGATCGTCTTCTTGAGATACCATCAAGTTGAAACACTGTTGGTATAAGAATTCGGCATCTTGGGCAGACCGATCAAATAAATACCATAAATTTTGCACATCAAGTGCAGACATCTCTTTTTGAGCCCGGCCAAAGACTCGAAACGTATCGACCAGAGCGTCGGTACCAAGACGTTGGCTATTATCATACATGATCCTCCCGTTCCCAACACAGTTCGGTGACTTTCCTAGCCCATCGATCGCTTTACTACGTACTATATTAGCGAGCCTCGAGTCTAGATAACATCTACTTACCAACCGTAGTCTGACCGACGATCCGGATCCAGACCCTTATCAAGTAGCCAGGAACAAAGCTCGGATGAGGCTGATTGTGCCGCCCACTACACAGTGTCAGTCTCATAATTGACTTATACCACCTTGTTCTTGGACACACATGAAGTGAAGTAAAACCATGTTCGTCGAGAACGAACGGAGTCAGACCACCCACACTCAAAGCAGCCTTGACTCCAACTATATCCCCTCTCCGACACATAGTAAAATACGAGGATCTCCAGCTCATGATAGGATACGTATTCAATCTCCTCGAGATGTGACCGGATTGGAATCCGAGAATCATTTCAAATCTCCGTCGTAGGATCTTCGGGGTAACCATGATGAAGGAAGTCTCGAACAGCACGGTTCGACTTGCTACCTGGGAACAGGGGACATTGGCGCTGCATTTCATTTCCATATCAATTCTCGCAGCACCAAGTACTCCCTGATACCGTGCTATTGCCATCTTTTGAACGATGGAGTACTTGGATTGCTCAGTTCTCTCCGGACGAGACTGGGAGACTTGAGGATCATTGTGGCTAGCAGGTGCAGTTGTCATTTCATCTCCGGCTTGTCTGTTGAGGTTCTCGGTGACAATACGTGAGGTTTCAATACTGATCTGGAGTTGGTACGTCCTAGCCAATAATAAGTAGTGCCGATGGAAAAGCTTGAGTACTGACTGCAATTTGGATGAGTTCACCGATATCGCTGTACTCAAGTCGAAACTTGCATCACGTAGATACATTCGAAGTTCCCGAAGACGTTCTTTTTTTGCCACAAGCTTGAATGAAGCCCAGGTCCTTTGAGCGCAACTTTTGTGCTCCTTAGTGTTTTTTGCATCTTCGATGATTGCTTGTAATGGCTTCATTCTCCTCTCACATTCTTCTAAAGCACGCAACAAGAGTATCGGCGATCCTGGAAGACGGAGAACCATGTATCTCTGATGTAGAAGGAGGTTGACCTCATACAAGACCAGCTCCAATTGAATCAAAGACTCTGACAGCTCAAGAAGCTCCCCTGGAGCAATTCGTATGTCCTTCACGAATCCACTAGTCTTCTGAACGGTATCTAAAACCTGGACGGCAAGCGATATGACTGCAAAGATACCTGATACACCATCCATGAGGGGCTTTTCAAATTCCAATACCTGCAATATTATAGTGTTCTGGTGGTTAGAGAAGGCAAGGTGAGCGACGAGAGGTTCTTGTATTTTCTTTCTGTCACGCCAAAGGCTCGCATCATCATCTACTCAGCCACATAAGCAGGCAGTGATCGGCTCGCTGCAGTCAATGAGGGGGCTTCGCCACTTGGCCTGTACGTACCCGGGTCCAAGAAGGCGGTTCAGCTTCACCGTTAGCTAAAGGCTCTGCAACTGTATATTCAAGACGATATTCCCTGAACCATATCAGACAATGACATCGTCATTAATATGACGTGCAAGAGAACCAAGATCGAGTTCACTGTACCTATACTTACAGCCAACTAATGGGAAACTCGTGATATCTGGAGCTCCAAGTCATTGGCGGACAAAGGTATCGAATGTGGTAGAATGGCACGATTTCCCGGTAGATATCTGTGGGACGCCAGTAACTGGTTCCAGGAGACTGGACTCGCATGGACTGAAGGCAAGGCTGACTGACAGCTTCCCCACTTTTCCATGCAGCTCCACGGATATGATACTGCCGATCCATTCGGATGAGAACGGGAATGAATGAGTCTTCATGCCGTCGCTTACCGTCTTGTGCTGCCTTCGAACCGTCCTGAAGCATGGGAATCAGTATCAAGATAGGAGAATGAGTGGCTTCAGCACCCATGTGTAGACTAATCCTGTGGATAACCAAACTGAATATATTTGCCGAGGACATGTACATTTCTACCCTAGATCTGGCTTTGGACATCCTGTACTTCTCCTCTTCCTGAGATATCTTCTTCAGTGCACTAGATTCACAGACGCCAGTGCTAAGGAAACGGATAGGCTCTGATCTTGTCAACGAGATTATAAAGCCCTTCCGTAATTATTTGCGGTATTCGACAACAGGATAGCGCTTTTCAAGGCCCCAGTGAAGGCAGGGAGACCAACGTACGTTCGCTATTGTTCGATGAGTGGTCTCACATCATCTAAGTCCTAAACCCATAGCTCAAAAATCTCGTCGGCTTGGGTACCTTTGACACAGCTGATCTGCTCCACAGTAGCCAACAGATGGACAGACCACGAGATCCCATTCGTATGAAAATCCATAATGTACAGAAATAGATTATGAAGTCTGGTTCGTTCAGGAGTTAGTAGCAGATTAACCTCTGAGTTCAATAAGCCGGCAGCTTAGTAATCAATTCCATCCAATGAAAGCGCGCTCCGCCCTCTGCGCCTTAGGCTTATCAACCACATGCCGTAATCACTGGATTTGCCGTCTATCCGTCCTTCCCGCTCAATGACATATATACATCGTCATTCATCCGAACTTCTCTCCCGAAATTCTCCATTGATCCCAATTCAGAGAAACAGAAACTCATCTCCATCAACAACATCAATTGGAATACACAGCCACAATGGAGGCAACCTCAGGCCACAGCAAGGTACGCCCGCCCCATCCGCCCCACCTATTCGACCACTAACGCCAACAGGCCTGCTGCAACATACCACCCATCGTTGCAAAAGACTACAAACCGAAAGGAACATACATAGACCTTGATGGCATGAAATGCTGTGCGTCCCCCTCCCCCTCCCTCTCGCACACACACCCCACCTAACCCCCTCCTCCCCCCACAGACACCACCGGCCCCCCCACCGCCCCCGTCGCCATCTTCCTCATCTACGACATCTTCGGCTTCTCCCCTCAAGTCCTCCAAGGCGCCGACATCCTAGCCCACGCCCACCCCAACGACGGAAAACACCAGTATCGCGTCTTCATGCCCGACTTCTTCTACGGCAAACCGCTGCCTTATAACACTTTCCCGCCTGATACTGCGGAGAAGGAGAAGGCAATGGGGGACTTTTTTGCGGGGCCAGCGGAGGTGGGAGCGGCGACTGGAAAGGTGGAGGGGTTGATCAAGAAGATTGGGGGGATCGAGGAGGGGAAGGGGGTGGAGAAATGGGGTGGGTTGGGGATGTGTTGGGGTGGGAAGGTTGGTTCTCTTTCTGTCCTTTGGGGGGGTTGGTTCAGGGGCTGATGAGAGTTACAGATCATCGCCCTAAAAGCCCAATCCGGCACAATCTTCTCCGCCGTTGCGGAGTGCCATCCCGCCATGCTCGATCCGAAAGACGCGGCGGGTGTCACGGTGCCGATGTGCATGCTGGCGTCTAAAGATGAGGATAAAGAGGCTGTCGACAGATTTGAGGAGGCACTGAAGGTTGAGAAGCATGTTGAAACGTTTGGGGATCAGGTTCATGGGTGGATGGCTGCGAGGTGTGTATTTCTCTTTGGCTTCCGCTGAGTGGATTAGGGAGGGGGTGTGTGGGAAGGTATGCGTATTTACTAACGGTGTATATTGCATAGGGCCGATCTTGACAACGAGCGGGTGAAGGGGGAGTATGAGCGGGGGTATCAGACGTTGCTCGATTTCTTTCATAAGTATCTGTAAGGGGTTGGAGTGATGTGGGGTTCCGAACTCCTCTTTAAGAGGTGGATTGGGCTGATGATGGTAAATCTTGAATCATGAGTAGGTTATGAGTTGATTAGATTGTTTGAATTGAGAGGTGAGCATGATGATGATGTGGATGTGGATGTATATACTTGAATGAACTTCATATGATATGATATGTGTAATGTTTTGGGTCTTGTGCGCGTGGTTTTTGTACTGGGTTTAGTGGTGGTTGGTGAGGATGTTGGGGAGGGGGAAAGGGTTTATGTGGAGTTGGGAACGGGGTTTGGATCGACATTTTTGCATTGTAAGGTATGATGTGCATGAAATAGATAGAGGAGAATGGAGGGAGGGGGTATGGGAAGCATAACCGAACATAGCGAAGTCAAAACATAATGTAAGCCTGGCTCTTTTGCCTTTATCGTCAACTCCATAGTTATCTAGTCACTTTATTCTACTATCTTCCAATAATCCCTATCAATCTCCCTCCATCCAAATCCCAGCCACCTGAAGCAACCCTCAACCATCTACCTCGTAGTATACCCCCCATCAATAACAATACTAGTCCCCGTCGTATACGACGAAGCATCCGACGCAAGATAAACATACGCCCCCTTCAGCTCCTTCGCCTGCGCATCCCTCCCCATCGGAATCATGGTCTTCCACAGATCCTGCGTCTCCTTGGCCGTGAAATCAGACAAGCCGGTGTCGATATACCCCGGACAGACGCAGTTGACGCGGGCGAAGTCCCGCCACTCGTTCCCGAGCGATTTGGCCAGGTGGATGCAGCCGGCCTTGGCGACGTTGTAGCTCGTCTGCTCTTGCGGGAAGTTGGCGATGAGGCCGGACATGGATGCCGTGATGATCAGGGATCCGGTTTTGCGCTCGCGGAAGTGCATCCCGACGGCGCGGGCGCAGTAGGCGCTTCCGTTCAGGTCGGTGTTGATGACCTCCTCCCACTGTGCGACGGAGGCGTCGAGGATGCCGTTGTCGGCGGTTTTGCCGGCGTTGGCGATGAAGACGTCGATTTTGCCGAAGTCTTTGATGACGGTGTTGACGAAGGCTTCGACGCTGGCGTATTGGTCTACTTGGCACTTGTAGGCTTTGCATTTGACGGAGTATTTTTCGGAGAGGTCTTTGGCGTTCTTTTCGCCGCCGGAGGCGCGGGAGGCGTAGGTTATGGCGACGTCGGCGCCCATTTCGGCGCAGCCGCGGGCGGCCTGGTGGGGATAGGTGTTAGTGGTGGGGTTGTAGGTAGGGGAGGTTGGGTGTGGGGGGTTTGGGGTGGGATTGAGAGGACAAGATGGGTTGCATGCTTTGTGACTCGCGACGCTGTGTTCTTGATGGAAGATACTGGAGCAGTGTACGTACTTCAATTCCAATGCCAGTGGGACCAGAGGCGCCGGTGACACAGACGACTTTGCCCTTCAAGCTGAAGAGGTCTTTAAGAGAGTCGGCTTTGGGTACTTCGATAGGCATCGTTGCGGTTGATGAGTGATATGATGGAATGGATTGGATCTGAGGATGGAGAGTTGGGGCGAGAAGTATTTGAAGAGAGCCGATGGAGGAGAATAAGTAACGAAGTATGGAGGAGGGAGCTCAACAATAAAAAGAAAATGATGAGGCTTTTTAATGGGTCATGATTCAATGCGTGCAAAAGTCAATTCGAGCGGCTTGCTGTTCTTTTGCTGAGGATGGAGGGGTAATGGCTAATGCGGGGCTTGGCGATGGGATATTCGATTAGTCATCTTATCCGGTCACTTCCGATAAGAATAAGCGTCTTGGCACTTCAACCTCTATCTTTTCTTTTCTTTGTAGATATCAATCAGTATTTTCAAATCCGACTTGGTTGATTCCAAGTGCTGAGTAATGTTTATCAATCGCACTCTGTTCTGCTTGCGGGAGAGCCAGTGTGGTATTAGTCATTCTTACTCGCGCATATCCTGTCCTGGCAAATGACATACAGAGCAACTGTCAGCATTACACACGATTACACCCAAATGCGAAGGTAGTATTGGGAGAGTATTGACATGCACTGTGACTCTTCGATATTTAGCCTTTTCTCTGTCGCTCCTCCTTTGCCATTCAGACATCTATCCCATGACTTAGTTTCTCTGTACCTCAGGGTACGGGACTGATGATGGCCTACGGTGCGTACGGTTAGTATCTGCACTGCTGTGCTTCGGGATAAAAGAGAATCTGCATGCTGGCAATCGATGAAGACGGACCATGTCTCGCTGTGTTAATTCGAATTGAAAGCAATCGGGTTGAAATGAATAGATGCAACACTGTCTGTGATGTCGACGGTTGGGGAAATGGAATGATAGGCATTCCAAAATACTCAACCGGACTCCCATTAACACATGCCTTCATGAGATTAACACGTGTAGACGCGGTTGTCACTGTGCTTGGCGCAGTACGGCCCGAGCTTCTGTGAAACATGAAAACATGAAGTATGAAGCAACAGCTTCCTCTCATACTTGCAACATTCACATCATCTGTTTTCAACTTCAAACAATCTTCCTTTCACGCCGACGTCTCTGCGACAGCATCTCTATCTAGGTGTCAGTACTGACTCTTGGACTTGTAAACCCATGCCATAGACAGCATCTCTTCAACACCTCACTGAGCTCGAGCCTCTCTGATCGAGTCCCCTTGTTCATGACAGCAACCGATATGGCAACGGATATTCAGAGCGAGGCCTTCCCTGTGGCCTTGAGCCATCTATATCATTTTGTCCGAGTCGAGCATAAGGATGTGACGAACGAGGTGGCCGCCATGATCTTGGCCGCAGGATCTCATCTGTCCGATCTGACACTTCTGGAGCTCTATCAACTCAGCTACATTTTCCCCGCAACCTATGACAATGCCCAGGGTGATGGTCATGCCACCTGGGACCAGGTCCATGGCTTGATTTCATGAGGGTCTTATAAAGCTCACGGCTGAAGATACTCCGGAGAATGCTCGCTCTGGCATTTATGAACTCGAAAATCTAGAATATTTGGTTTTCATCAAGACCAACCTAGTCAAGCGTATTTGTCCCGTACCAAGTGGAGCTCTAAGCTGCTACTATATTGTGGACACAGCAATCGATCACCAAAAGGCTGCCCTGAGCTTGTATCCCATACAGACTTGGATCCCAGAAGATAGTACTTCGGACCCTGCCCTTCCCTACGATATTCTGAAGCAAGGCGTCTTTACTTCCACAGCACTAAGATATCTTGATGATGATGATATCTGGCAGCTCATCCCCCATGTGTTATCATCGACACAAACGCGCAAGCAAGTCATCGAAATTGCGGAGAAGGCCCAAAAGAGTCTCCGCGAGTACGCCCAAAAGTCGTTGGAAGACATCCTCGCAGAAACCCTCCGTATGTTGGATCTGAAGGATATCGAAGCTATGGTAAGCTACCCCTTCCACGTACATCGTGCTCACTGATAATATACGGCAGCCAGGTGAAACGGTCGATACAAAGGGCACGGGTACACCTGTGACTATGTCACAGCCTGTATGTTGATCCAATCACCTAGTGACGACTTTGATGACGTGATCCATCTAACTCTTCTCACAGTTTGATGATGAGGTTTTGCTTTCTACGCAGATCCCAAGTCCAATTCAAAAAAATTCAGGGATCCATGGCGATGATATGGTGGACAAGACTGCCAACACCATACTCTCAACAACTCTGCCCCAGCAGAGTGATGATGTCAATATCAGCACCAATGCCGACGACAGCCGTCAAGCCTCAATCGGAGAATCGCCAACGTATAATACGTCTCATCGTAGACATGCGCAAGGACTGAAGTGTATCGTTGAAGGCGTTTCCACTCAAACAGCCGCCCAATCTCAAGGTGAACAATGTCACATGCATCTACATGTGGATCTTGCAAAATTGGTGGATATGTCCGAACAGCGACATCAGGATGTGATGCATCGCCTCGACCAGCTAGAGAGCTCCCTAGCCGATAAAGAAGCGGTGAAACTGAGCATTGAAGATTTCCAGCTCAAGAAAGCACTGTTCAGGACCGAGCAGGCAGATGAGATGGTAGCTCCTCCGAAGGTAACCCAGTCTGCCGAGAAAAGGGATGTGGAACATCAGCTTGAGAGCCTTAGCGCCGATGAGAACGGTTCCGAGGAAGCGCTTAAGGCCAAGACGAAAATTGATGCGGAAATTCAAGAGTGGTTTGACAGCTTTCAGTCCATGGAGAAGGTCCTTATGTCACGTCTTGAAGGACTCTTGGTAGAAGCCGACAAGGGACTCATGGCAGCCCTTGCAAATGAGACAGCGCTCTTCAAAGAACCAGTTGCTGCCAAGGAACAGGCTTACGACCAGCTTTGCGCGCGAATCACCAGCCTGGAATTGGACCAAAGCAAAAAAGACACAACAATCAAATCGCTCGAAACCGAGAAAGCAACTTTCACAGAATCACTAGACGTGGAGAGAGTGAAGCGTCAAGAGCTTCAACAACAACTCAAAAACGCTCAATCCGAGAAAGAGACCTTGGCATCAGCATATACAACTCTTTCGAGCACGCTAGACGATCTGAAAGTACCTCTAGCCACCGCTGATGACGCCAACGCGAAGCTTTCCATATCCTTTGATGACTTCTGTTCCACAATTAAAGCACTGAGCACGGGAGATACCATAAACGCCCGTAAAGTGGACACTTTTATTGATACCCTAGTCGTCCAGGGCCGCGCTCTCGTGGCCATGGAGCTCAAATTAGCGGCAGCATACAAGCTTTCTGGGACAAGTCTTCAGGCATCTTTGCCCGAATCTCGAATGCAAGAAATATGGGGTGAGCAATGTAAGTTGGGAGCTTTTGGAACTCTGTTGTGTTATGAGACGGAGGAGATGTCGGATGTGGGATCTGAGGCTGGAGAGGTGGCAGGTACGAAAGATGGGGAAGATGCGGAGGACACAGCGGATGTCAATCTGGGGGCCTGTGAATTGCTCAAGGAGGATGAAGCCTGTGATGATGGTGTTGGTAGTGAGGAGGAATCGTGGAGTCAGGTTTTAGTCTTTGGGTCGGATGCGGAGGGGGAGGATACGAAGATGACATGATCTGTAGCTAGGACAAAGTTGTGCTTGTCGGAAAGTAGGCATGCAGAGAAATTGGTGGTTGTTTAGTTCAGGGTAATGGCTATGATTTGGTTCAGAGTAATGGTTATGGTCGATACAGCATAGACGATGATCTTTGGTATCGAGAGTATTAGCTGTGAAAGATAACTTCAAGATCTTCACCATAGACATATCTTCTGTCGAAAGCTTGCAATGAATCGAGTATCCAGTAACTATCCATTATCGAGAGACCTGGACGCTAAACTCTTAGTCTTCAGAATCTGAAGCACCTTTTCCTACCCTTTCTCCTGCCCTTTATGGGGTCGTGTAGATTTTTCTTGGGAGGCGCTGATCTTGGCTTGTGAGAGCTGCACTTCCACTTCGGTTATATCTTAAGGGTATGTGGATCTTAGATATCTCTAGTATTTACAGTAGTAGTGTTCGTGACCATGGGCGGGGGAATACATTGCAGAGGATGATCTATGAAAGATGGTAGCTGTTATAAGTCATGGGTTTTGTATCGTCGTCTTATACGACAGTATACCCCATTCAACGAGCCGGAAGCCAGTAATGCTCGTATATGCAACACACACACACCACCCTACCCTACCCATCCCCTACACAATACCTATAAACACTCCACAGCAGCTCTTATGCTAGGTACTGTGGTATTTTCAAGCAAGATTGAGGCGGGGTGGGAAGGCATCGGTATGTATGTGAAGTAAGGGAGATGAGCTGTGATCTATCGGGGGTGGCGGAGAGGGAGAATGGTGGGAAGGTGGGATGGCGGGGGATGGCGGAAAATAGTGTGAACCTTGGATTTGGAGGGTGTGGGAAAGAGGGGAGAGGGGAGAGGGGAATAGGTCTGAGTAAAGTGCACGACAGGGAGGACAGGAGAGCCATGTACAACATATGATATAATTACTATGAGATGCTATGTAGATGTTTGCTGTGTAGATGTCCGTATGGCTTGAGATATGCAACAAGGACAAGGATGATGAATACAGACCTAGGTAGGCAATACCAAGCAATCCTATCCTGTCACCGAGCTTTCATGTACGAGACTGTACATTGATACAACATAGATAGGAGGATAGATTGTACGGGGATGGGTCCTAATCCATGACCTCGACGTGACGTTCTCCTGTTAAGGTCTGACTGAACCGACCCGATTCGTTGATAGAGGAAGTGGAGAGCTAGAAGGTTGGGCTTGTGAGAGCTATATGTTGTAGTACGTACTATATCGCGGTGAGGGTTTTGGTCGTAGGTATGGCCACGCTACCAATCCGTGCTGGACGTGACGGGCATGCGATCTTGGGGGGAAAAGTCCTCTGGTGGGGTATGGTAGTCTTTCATCAAGTCGACGAATGGATGGGTGACGGCGCATTCACTTCTGGGAAAAGGATGGTGTGTGTGGTGGCTTACGGCGTCAATGGTTGATCTAAGCTTGTGGCAGGCAGTAGCTGGTCTTGGATTCTGATACTTTGAGCAGGAGATTCCGCGGGGGTGGTTAATTTCAGGTCGGCAAGCTAACAATGTGTTGTAAGAATCCAGTGGTTATTACGTACACTGAGATATTGCCAGTGTTCCAGACGGCTGGGTGATCGAGCATCCTGCCTACGCTGTTGAGCTGAAACCCAGCTTATTTTCGAGTGAGCGAAGTCAAGGTCAAGACTCGCCCTGCTAAAGAGCAGTTGTAGGTAGATGCAGAGGGTTGAGTCGGGCGTGGCTGGGGGGCCGCAGTGGAGGCTGGGAAGGAGGTTTTTCGTTATATGGGTTTTGACATTTGCGACTGGTGCTTGATGGACATTGTTTGGCTTGAGCTGACGAAGTGGGCTAGATGTAGCGTTAGTCGAAGTCGAGGAGCCAGGGGTCGAGATGTTTGGCTGCTCGGAGATGGATTGAAAGATGGTCAGAGGACAGTGGGGACAGTCCGACGCTGGCTTGAGTGTGGGAGGAAGCGATTGTTGCCTGGGATCTGTATGGACGATTACTGTCCTGTGCTGCGCTGGAATCAAGACGGACGATTAGGCTTCTGCAATATTGGGGGCGTCGATTCTGCACAAGTTTGCTGCCGCATGCATGGTACCTAGATCTTTTGATTGGTCCTTAACCTCTTAGCAAGGCCTACGATCATCTCAGCAACTCCACAGTCTTCCTTTGTCCCGCCTTTGCAGCATGCGCGATCGCTGTCAAACCCGCATTGTCCTTGGCTCCCCGAAACGCACCAAATCTTAATAGCCATCCCACCATAGCTCTATTCCCCAATATGGCAACATGCATCAAAGGCGTCCGATCTAGCTGGTCTCTTGTCTCCACATAGGCGCCACTATGTAGTAGAAGAGAGAACACACGTCGATTCCGACAGCAGGCTTCGGCAAGAGGGCTGACTTTAGAGACAGTGCTTTGAGCTTCGAGATTAGCTCCACGGTCAACAAGAAGCTCAATCATTTCGCTGTGATTATTCGCAGCAGCCCGGATCAAAGGCGTGTATCCACCCAGTGACAGATCTCGGGACTCGACGTTGGCGCCTCTGGAGATGAGGAGACCCGCGACGCTTGTTCTATTGTGCCAGGCTGCTTCCATGAGAGCAGTAAGTCCCTGCTCGTTGGTCGACTCAATATTGGCGCCTCTGTCTAGTAAGAGTCGGACAATGGAAAGGTGGCCTTGCTGAGCCGCTTTTGTGAGGCTCGTACAAGCTAGAGATTGTGCTTTACTTTCAATGTCTACACCATGATCCAATAAGACCTGCACTACTCGTTCATGACCTTTCTCCACAGCTATCCACAATGCCGTCACATTGTCAGGACGTTTCCCTTCAATATTGGCGCCGCTCTGAAGTAAGGTTTGCACTGCGGCGGGTTGATCATGAAATGCTGCTATCATTAGCGGCGTGTTCATGGTCCCAGCTCTGCATTCAAGGTCAACCCCTGCTTTGATGAGAGGAATCATTGTGTCGACCCTTCCACGCGCGCAGGGCGCAAAAAGTTGCTCGCCAGTTGCATCAGCCTTTCTTTCGAGAAGTAGTCGGACCGTTTCTGGATGATGGTATCTAGCAGCCACATATATACTGGTAGAACCCTCCAAGTTTGCAGCTTTAACATCAGCTCCTCGGTCTAGTAAGGTCCGCACAACTTCAGTATGGCCGTTCCATGCGGCCCGTATCAAGGAGGTTGACCCATCGGGGTCTATAGCCTCGATCCTCGCATTTTTGTCGAGGAGCAGGCGTATCGTAGGTTCATTTCCTCGCGCAGCCGCAGCAATGAGGGGAGTGATACCCGCTCCACCATTCGCCTCGAGCTCAAAACCTTTGTCCAAGAGGTACGTGACCAAATCCGGCATGCCTCTGTATGCAGCAACTAGGAGCAAAGTATCATCGTGGTCGTCTCGTGCGCCAACATCGTGTCCATTCCTGAATATCCACTCACAGATTTCTAGGTCAGTATTAATCACACTCTTCTTGTGATTTGATGAATAGTACGCTGGCCTCCGTTGTTCATCGTCCTCGGCCTTCTCATTGGCACCATTCGCAAGCAGTATACGCAAGACGGCCCATTGACCAGCTTTGGCTGCACAGTGAAGCGCAGTCTGTCCGTTGTTGTCCTCCGCTTCCAGTTTCACATGATTATTGAGTAACGTTGGCACTAATGAATGATGACCCCAAGTGGCAGCCAGGTGTAATGCTGTCTTCCCATCCCCGTCTTTAGCATTCACATCAGCTCCTTTTTGTCCAAGAAGAAACCGCAATTTGGCTCTGTCTCCAGCAATGGCGGCTTCGTGGATACCTGTATAACGTTTCCGTGAGCCATCTGTGCCTCTCGAAAAGGAAACAGTGTGACGAAGGTAAAGCGAATTGCGTGCGCTCAGAAGTATCGAGCTTGGGAACAATCATATCGATATTGTCTTTTAGATCAATGATAGTACGAGAACAATGCCAATACCTTTTGCATGATCCACGCCAAGCGAGTCTTTTGACGTCATTGCGCCAATAATGTCCTCTCTCGTGTCTAGTATGCTCTCCATGATGTTTTTTGTGCTTGAATCTAAATCATTGAATCGTTCTGATTGCTGCAGTGAAATCAAGTCGATTCGTTCTCTACAGGAAAGGGTTATCAGCATTATACCAAATTGTCGCCACCTTTCTTCTACTTACCTAAGGGATATCGTGATATGCAACGTAATTTCGCTTCGATACAATTGTAATGTTATCGCAAATTGTTCGAGGTCACTCTTGCTGGTAACACTCTTCAAAGCCTGGCGAGCGCTTTTCCACTTTCGATGTCTGCCCGTGACTTTGGCTTGATCGAGTTTGTGAAGCAATTCATCGGCTATTTGTGTACATTTCTCACAAAGCCTTGTCAAAGACTGGTCATCATCGCTCAGATTTCCATTCCCTTCTTGCCCAATTTTGAACGAATGTCGTAGCTTAGTGGTCAGCATAGTAAGATTTCTGGTAATAGCTTCCGCGTCGACATTCTCTGCAAGGCTGCCGTCTGCGGATTTGTAAATATTGTAACCTTTCGAGACTAGCTTAGTTGAAAAATCGACCACCTGGATAATATTGCTGGCAAGACCGAGTGCAGTAAGAGGATCCATAGTACATTCGCTTGCAGAAAATTATATACAGAGAAGACCATAACCACAACACGGTCAGTTCAGTACCGGTCAATGTATAGACAAGAGTGGTTCGGATTCAAAGCTACAGGCAGCGAGAGGGTGCGAAGGAGGCTGTGCATGAGGCTGAAGTCGGATGGCTTGGTGAAAGAGCTGAACATTTCTGAGCGACTACGCACTCACGCTTGCTGCACTGACAGTACAAAAGATACAGTTGAAACCGTATGTTACATGATTTTTGTAGCGGAATGTGAGGCGTCATATCAGATGGCTTACTCCTGGACTTGATAGATTTCGTAGGGCTTGAAGCGCGCGGCTATGGATCACGGTTGGAGGCGCTACAAGGAGACGCAGCACTTCATGAGCAAGTAGGTCTGGAAATCTGGGGACCAAGGGCAGATCGGGGCAAATATTTATGCGTTGATGTGTCAGACCGAGTGATAATCTGGAGATTGAGTCTCAACATAATGGCTGGTACTAAAAGGGGTGGCCGCCTTGAGGGCAAGGTCGCTATCATTACCGGAGCGGCAGGGTAGGTCTATTGAATCTATATCAGGCAAACATTGAGGCTTGATTCACATTTCATTCTTTAGCACTGTTTCTGAGAGGTCACCTGCATTAGCTCTAAAACAGAACATGAAAAGGACCTGCCCTCTACGGTTCTCTTGCCACAGCTGTAGAAAGACTACTGTATGAACATCGCCGTCATGTCTTTCATAACCAATCGTGCTGCTGTTGACGGTCTTCTCCGCAGTGGTATAGGTTTAGAGACAACCATTCTCTTCGCTCGCGAGGGTGCCGCAGTCCTCATGGCCGACATCTCCGAACCCGCTCTCGACAAAGCGCTCTCAAAGGTCCACTCCATTTTGTCCAATACGCCCCGAGTCGAGACATTCAAATGTGATGTCTCTAAAGAATCCGATATCGAGGCTATGGTCAAGTATCTGGATGATTGGGGCGGTGTGGACATCATGTTCAATAATGCTGGAATTATGCAGTGAGCGCTCCCTTTTGAGACAGTCCCACACACCGTCTTGAATCCCGACGGTCAACGTACGGTAAGGCTCATTTGACTTGTCACTCCTCCCAGCGGCGATGACGCAGACGCCATTGACACGCCCGAGAAGATCTGGGATCTCACACACAATATCAATGTCAAAGGCGTATGGTACGGCAGCAAGCAGGCTATCCTCAGCATGCGCAGACACAAAAAATCCAAAGGCTCCATCATCAACACTGCAAGTGTGGTCGCATTAGTAGGGAGCGCAACACCGCAGCTAGCTTACACGGCAAGCAAAGGTGCAGTTCTAGCAATGACGAGGGAATTGGCGATTGTCCACGCCAAAGAGGGCTTCAGATTCAACGCACTCTGTCCTGCGCCCCTGAAGTGAGCATTCTCTTATTCATCAACCTAGAAGCTTCCACATCCCGTGTTGTTCACATCATTTCTCTCTACACGTTCTCTCGGCTCCCCCCTTCCCCTACTCAACAACAGCTGGCTCTACGGTTTGCTCATATCTTCCCAACAGTACGCCGCTGCTTCAAGACTGGCTTGGGGATGACGCAGCCAAGCGCCACCGACGTGAAGTCCATTTCCCCTCCGGCCGTTTTGGCGAAGCTATCGAGCAGGCGCAAGCTGTACTCTTCCTTGCTAGCGACGAGAGCAGTTTTGTAAACGGGACGGATTTCGTCGTCGATGGAGGCATGACCAAGGTAAGCCAATTAGCTCAAGTGTACCATAAACCGGGAGGCGGAGGCTTGTTGTGCATGAACAATCGCGATAGGAGGCTGACTGTTGTGCCTTTCAGGCTTATGTAACAGCGGAAGGACCACCGACTCAGGCGCCTACTAACTTTGCAAGGTAGAGATAGGTATTGGAGGGAGCGTTGATGCTGGAAAGGAACAATCTTTCAATGGAAATTCAGGATCTTAAGACAATGATGGATTTTTCCAATAGACGTTGAATTCTCATCAATGCACTCACCCATGACATGTGTCAAAGATCGAGTATCTCAAAGCATTAAGAGTGAGCAAAGCTTTATCTACAAAGCTCGGTAGTGGATTTCATACGAGCAGCAGACGTCTAGATCCGGTATTCCGCCTTCTCGACCTATAATCCCAAAGGCCTGACAAAAAAGGTAGTATTGGTTGGCATCCAAAGGGCAGTATACCATCAGCATTGGCTTATCATTACTCAAGCTTCATTCTACCTTTCCTTTAGCCCCCTCCATATGTAAAAGCGTTTCCCTACGCTTTACTGCTGCCACCACACCTTGATGTTTTTTTAGCATGGAGTCAAACTCAATTGGCGAGCCTCGTTTCATCCACCGCTAAGCCACATGACCCCAAGCCCGTACGTAAGAAATTATGTAGAAGACTCTTTGTCCAGTCCCTTTGAGCGGCCATTCTTTACTTTCGCTGTAACATGGATCGAACTTGAGCAACTGCTTCAACTGACCTTCGCGTCTTGTGGGACTCTGCAGATGCTCAACCTATCGAGTATTATCGTGAGTGCATTGAACATTTCAGGGTGTGCTCATTGTCTTGCTTGCGTTTTCTTGATCGCTTCTGGAGACACAATGGAATGGGCTCGGCACAGGAAACATCGCATGGGCTAAGGACTTATCGAGGAGACATAGACTTGTAAATCCTCTCGACGGTTTCTCTGGAGTTGATGATCGATCTTTCTGGTATTTGATGAAGCCAAGGTTCGAATTCTGCGTTGATGGTATCGTCACTGTCAAGGCATAAATCCTCCACTATTCTCTTTCCCACTTTGACATGAATCTGATGAAAATCTTCAGATGCTTTCCATTGGAATAAGTCTTCAAAGGAAACGTCCCGTCAACAATCATCACGTGATGGATCCACTAGCGCGACTGGGCTGAATGTCCCCGCTTCCTCCGCAACGACTGGCACCAGAATACCACCGACGCTCCTTGGGTAAACCTCGTCGATACTTCCTACAAAGTCCAAGGGGATCTTCAAAGCAGCCGGCGAGTCGTTGGCTCAGCGCATGCAGTGTTAAGCCACCTCTCAATCATGCCGGAACACGAAGATGACGAGGTGACAATCGAGTCCCTTCCTGACCTTCTCCTGAATGACACCAAAGTCAAAGTTGCCGGCGTCGACATCGATGGCATCCTGCGTGGCAAACTCATATCTAAGAAGAAGTTCCTCTCAATAGCAGAATCAGGCTTTGGATTCTGCTCCGTGATATTCGGCTGGGACATGCACGACCAGACCTATTTCAAGGAGCTGAAGGTCAGCAATGCGGAGAATGGATATAGAGATATGATTGCGGTGCCCGATCTAAGCAGTTATAGGAGGATACCGTGGGAGGACAATGTGCCTTTCTTCTTGGTCAGCTTTATGGATCCGGATACTAGAGGCCCGATCAGTGCATGTCCGAGAGGGCTTTTGAGAACAGTGGTGAATCAAATAGAGAGGGAGGGGTTACAAGCTATGGCTGGAGGTGAGCCCATCAGGATGGACAAGGAATATAGGTTGCCAGACACGCGTTGCTGACTAGAGGGACGACAGCGGAGTACGAATTCTTCCAATTTCGAGCGCCCGTCAATCCCAGTGTCCCACCATCTGAACGCAACTCATCCTCGACCGCCAAATTCCTACAAGAGAATCCCGTCAATTCTCTCCCGCCCCTCACGGAAGGCATGTTCGGCTACAGCTTGACGCGGCCCATCCATAACCAAGACTACTACTACGGCATATACGACGCTTGCGAGAAGTTCAGATGCGGCATCGAGGGCTGGCACACAGAGAGTGGACCTGGTGTCTTCGAAGCGGTCAGCTAGGCTCACTATTCAACATAGATGCCTCCCGAGCTCATTCGTGTGGCAGGCTCTGGAGTTTGGAGAAATATCGCAAATGGCAGACAAGGCGGGACTATTCAAGTCCGTAGGCGCTCAATCAGATCCACCAATGCTGACCAGTCGCTTGCAGATACGTCGTCAAATCACTTGGCAGCAAGTTCGGCATAACACCTTGCTTCATGGCCAAACCTCGCCAAGGCCTTCCGGGAAATTCCGGCCACATGCACGTTTCCATCGTTGACAATGCCAAAACAAACCTCTTCTACCGCGGCTCGAAAGACCCCAATCCTCCATATCCCGACCTCGCACACCTTTCAGACATGGGCAGACATTTCCTCGCCGGCCTCCTCGATGGTCTGCCGGACGTCATGCCCATCGTCGCTCCAACCATAAACTCATACAAGCGTCTTGTCGAGAACTTCTGGGCCCCTGTCACGGTATCATGGGGCCTCGAGCACCGAGCCGCTTCCATACGATTGATCGCACCACCAACCGCGAGTCCCAAAGCTACCAGATTCGAGGTCCGTGTCGCTGGTGCGGATGCTAATCCTTTCCTCGTCCTAGCGGCCATCCTTGCGCTTGGCTGGAGGGGTGTGGAGAAGAAATTGGAGATTAAGGTTCCACCATTAGGCAAGGGACAAGATGTTGGAGGCGCGGCTGATAAGGGGGTGAGACTGGCCAAGTCCCTGAAAGAGGCGACTGCGACCATGATGAGGAAGGAGAGTGTGGCGAGAGATATATTTGGGGACGATTTTGTAGAACATTTTGGTGGCACGAGGGAGCATGAGATTAGACTTTGGGACGAAGCTGTTACTGACTGGTGAGTTTTCTCTGGCTTACCTCATATTCGTACGTGCTGACTGCGTTGCAGGGAGGTGAAGCGATATATCGAGACGGTATGATTGTGAGCTTGCTCCGGAAGTTATGTCTCCACCGCGAGGGATCTGTGAAAGCTTGCGTTGTTTCTCCTTGTGTCGATACGGTTCATATACCCTCTTGGAGTTCTACGTAGTGAACACCTCCATCCATTGACAGCAATCGTCCAAGCCCTCGAGCCTACAGTATCTATCCCACCCCAGCTTGGCAGAGACAAATGCCATAAGCCGCAATAACCAAGTCCATCCCCATCAAGATCGGCTACTTTATCCATCAACGGAAAACCCGAGCAATGGTGAAACCAGCACAGCTTGACTAGAGCATCATTGCGCATACCTTCTTCCATCCCCCTCGCCATCGGCACGACCAACGATCAATCGAAACCACGCTAGTCCTATTCGAAATCGAAGACGTAGCATTCCACAACCCACCTGGTTCCATTGCAATGGTGAGTTCTATAGTGCAAACAGGAATAGTGTCTCATGAATGAATGAATGTTCCTTCGATGGGAAACAGCGCCTCCCTAGATGGGTTCAATTCCTGAGATATATAGAGTCCCATCAAAGAGAGAAGTACTCGTATCATCACCACAGATGAGTTTGTGCACCTCATCCCGAGCTCTTCCTCTTGCTGGAGGGCGATGACGATCAATATTAGCCTTGGGACTTATATGTATATGTGGTTAGCACGAGTATGTGCAGATCAAAAGGGACGGACGAGAGTCGGCAGGGACTTTTGCAACAGGCCCTCAGGAGGGTATATTCGTGGCGCGAGGTTTTCTATTCCGTTCACGTCGCTAGTGCTTCAGAGTGGGTAACATTATACTCACCAGCAGCTTCGTACCGACAAGTTGGACATGTATGTTACTCTACACCAAAGCTGCCAGCAAGCTGAAAAGCTATTTCCATTGGGGTCTTTGCTGGATGGAGACGTTGGGGCGAGACGTTGGGGCGAGATCGGCTCAGGAGCCAGTACATAGCTAGCCGATGCATTTTCGTCTCGGGCAGTCAGTCGCTCGGGGAGTTGTGCCCGGTTCCGGGCTGTGGATTTCGTCATGGGTTCCATTCCATGCGTCACCTTTGTTGGCGATGGGTATTCTATGAGTCGCTGAAGGATCACTGTGATTCTGGGCCATGCATATCAGCAACGTCCACTTCATCATCATTGTTTCCGCACCGCCGACTTCGGCGTCCTCCTGCGCACTACAATATATGAATGAGCGGACGGATCGGTACGGTGGTGATGTCTTGCTCTGCGGGTGGAGAAGGAGTAGGGAGAGACGACTCTTGGTGACGATGAGAAACATCTGTTTTGGTTACGGAGGGGATGATGCACCATAGAAGGCTGATTGAGGCTTAGATCGGCCATGTGTTGGTCACTGATTGTTCCAATTTACCACCGTGTGTGGATGATGAAGCTCAGGGATAACACGAACCTCGCTATTCCTAATAGGCTGGCGTTCAACGGATTGACCCAACCAGGCTGAGTTTCATTGACTGTGGTCCATGGATTTGAAGTTTGTGAAGATTACTTCTTTGTGAAGTAGGGAGAAACAGGCCGTGGTACACCGATAATCCTGGCGACGATACTCCTGACATCTCTCAGGATCGTCACCCTGGTGATCTATCCCATGTCCTAACCCACGTCCTGCTACAGCAGTGGTTTCAGGGGTTTCTGCCAAGATCTCGCCACGACGAGTGCCAATGTTGCCAGGACATGGGTCGATGTATATTTCTCCATAAAAAGAAGACCAGGTTGAAAGGACCCAACAAATCTGATCCTTGTTTCATAAGCTATGAAGCCATAAGATTGCGTTGCGCAAGAACGTGCTCGAGGTTACTTGCCACCAGTACCTACCAATCCCTCTTCATCCAGCAAATCTCCGAACCGTGTGGCGTGGACAAGGCGAAAAGCCCAGCATTAGAGAGGCATGGACACCAATCATTCATATAAGCAATTGAAAGTCATGACCACGCGGTCCTCGAGCGCAGGATGTCGGCTATGGCCCAGAATAGCCACGGACAAGCCACGCGACAACAGATTTTCTGACGCGTATAAGCGCTACTATTGCATAAAGGGCAATGATCGTTTGTTTGGGGGCGAGAGCAGATCCTCTGGCTCGGTCATACACGGGTGCGAAGTTATGCAGTCTTGTTGGGTGCTCCTGACAGCCTCCCTGACGAGTCTAGCCTTCGCGGTGGAACCTCAAATCTCATCAGTCGCTGCATTGTCATCACAAGAAACATTACTCCCCGTGTCGGCTCAGAGTAGAACTTTCATCGTTCCAGTGTCAGAGCCTATCACGTTCGTCAAAGCGACTGCAACAGCGCCACCCTTCTTCGGGACCCTGTCTCGTAAGCCATCATGTTCGAAAGAGCAAGGTGTTTTCCAGCTGATCCTTCCATAGCAACATCCACACAAGCTATAGCCGATCCGAAAGTTAGGCCAACACAGTTCAGCACAGAACCCCTTGGCAAGTGGCCTAGACAACGATACCCGTTCGATATTCCTCAAAGTCTCCTGTATCTGACCGTCCTCAAATATGGCCTCCCAGTCGATCCAGATCTGAAAGGAGCCATTCTTTCCAATCTTGCACTAATCGTGGGAGAGATCAATCACGGCGGCAACTCTAGCCAAGTCCTATCCACTGCGACGATTACGAAAAGCCTTGTCAATTTCCAGTATGCGCCCAGATCACAATTGAGTTCATACGAAGTCTCACGGGCCGAAATCTTGTTGCTGTTGGAAACGATCGGTGGGTTGACAGTTGCCGACGGACCGAGAAGCATCCAGCAAGCTTTCATATCGAGAGAAAAATATCTTGTGGGGCAATTTGCGTTGAATATCGGCGTACCCATCTCACAGAATACATCCGCCGCCATAGCTAATTGAGAGTCCAGCAAAAGAAGTGGAAGATATGGATTGCCTAGGAGCTCCGGAAGACTTCCATGATACCAACGTTTTTGCCGCATCGTTCACGACCATCTTGCTCAGAAACCGTTTCCCTACGGACGGATTTACATTTCAGTCCTAATACATAATAAATTCAACATTAATACTGCTTTTCCATGACTCTTAGCCCGTAAACATCGTTGTTGAGGTGTTGCAAGATGCACTGGAAGTCTCTGCAACAGACAATCGCTGGCAAGCTGCGTGAGAGGAGTTCCATGGGTGGAGTCGTATTCTTCGATTTTGATACTGGAAAGTAATAGATTGCGAACGAAAGGGCATCCATCCCCTTCTCCTGAAGTTCAGTTGTATGCCACGTTATTTCAACGTGGTATTGTTGTCTCAAGTTGTAAACAGGGTGACCGAATGTCTCGACAGAGTCAATTTGGGGGGCGACGTTGTCTTTGTAGATACTGATATCGGGTCTTGCCCTTCTTACAGAGTCAACATCTCAAATGACTGTGGTTGGATTGACTCATGAATTCGCATAGATAACAACACATCCTGGCGTCTTTTGGTAAGCGAATGAATCAAGGCCCATACTCTTAGACCTAGCATTTCCGAACGATCTGCGTCGAAGATGCCTGGATGCAGTAGTAACAAGGGAAGTATCATATGCCGTACAGGAAGCCATGTAAATATCGTACAGCCAATCGGGGTCATGTACAACATAAAATAAGTACTCCAAGCGCCTCGAGCTTTGTTCAAGGTTTTCCTTGCGACGCACGACGGGATAGTACCAATTCAAAGGCTTCTAAAGGACAACTAGCTCGGCTGACATCATCAGCCAAACCAAGTCAAGGCTCGGTGCATAGAGTATGTAGAGGACGCTGTCTTTACTCAAGTACTTAGACTATGACTTCCAAAGCGCGATAGCCGAGCAGAGGGTTTGCCGCGCAAGATCAGGAGAATATCCCCTCGATCAAAAATGAAGTGTATCACTCAGAGCAGCGGCGTTGAAGCTTTTTCGGAGTAGAGATCGCTGTAACGCCATCGTGCCAGATGAACCTGATGTGCATGTACACAACCATTCGCATGGGTTTCACTTCTTCCCTTCCATGTCATCAGATATTGCACCTTAAGGAACCTGTTGATCCTCTACCACAACCTATGATCATCGCTGGGTATCTTCGTTCTTGACACTCCCTGGACATGCACGCAGGCATTGCACCAGATCCCCTGCTTTCACCCTCGAGAAAGCCTGTCCTTTATCATCAACCCCAATTGCCAACAAGACCTCATCATCCAGATACCCAACATGCATATCTCCCGCTTCATCTCCCGCTCGTCCGGCTATCGGCGGCCGGGCCCAGGCGTAGGTGATGCTGACTGTATATGTGAAATAGGCCCACCAATCGTTGCCACCGAAAGGTTCAGTTGCATTAGGATTGTTCTCCTTTGTGGCAGCGACTATGGCGTTGTTGGTGCTGTCGTCGGACCAGTTCTCTGATGGAAGCCAGCCTGATGCTGTTTCGTTGCGCATCAGGATCGGATGCTGCGATATGCCTAGCATATGAAAGGGCGGTGTAGCTTCCCAGACCATGAAGAAGCGCTCATAACGTAGAGGCAGCTTGAGGTAGTTGGAGAATTTGCGGTGTATGATAGCGAAGAAGACCGTGTTATCAGAGGTAGCTTTGCAGCTCGGATCAGAGCGATTGCAAAGGATGAGGCGTAACGAGTTGGTGGCTTGATGCCAGGTGCCTCCACGCTTGGTCTTGTCCGGCTCTTCGGCATCAGCGAGCTCACGCAGGCAGGGCTGTTCGAGTGGATCCGTAAGGTTGGTAGAAGTTATGCCGTTACCGAGAACTTTGGCGAAAGTGCGGCCGCGAGGACCTCCGTATGGAGACGAAAGATCGTAGTGGATGTAATTCTCACCAGAAGAGGGGAAGAAGAAAAGCCAGTTCTTTTCAATCTGGGAACGGGTGTCCGCTGGGTTGCGGGTCAATTCTGTGAGTGTAGGATATGACTTGAGCGGGCCGAGTGAGGGTAGTGTTGGTGATGAAGAGAGGAGGCGCTCAAGAGGCTTGTAGAGACTTCGGAGGTCAATCATCCAGAGACCAAAGCAAGCGTAGCGAGACCTTGCAATTCGTCAGTGATGCCCGAAAATTCTAGGTTACGGAGGTACTCACTGCGTATTGACCATCATCAGCGGCTCTCCCTTCCCACTCCAGAATGCCCTTGGATCATGGAATCCGGGAATATCCACATATGGTGTGAACTTCCCAACACATTTCTCTGCAGGCGTTGGTGGCACACTCAGTGATATTGGCAAAGCTGCACACCTCATACCACCGCCAGGCCCAACATGCCTTAAATCGTCATCGGTACAGGGCTTCTCCCCAGGTCTTGCTTCTTGGCCAGGAACGTAGCAGACATTGGCCTCACAAAGCACATTCTCCTGATGATTCCCATCTGTGACGATGCGGCTGACGACGAGATACTGGTTCTCCGACCAGTATGGAAGTGCAATGACTGTAGGGTTCCAGAAAATGCGAGATTCGAGCTGCGACGAGCCGGGTGGAATCTGCGAGATGTTCTGCACAATGTTTTGGACCAATCGCAGGTGCCCCGTAATCTTGTTCACCTCCACTGGACATCTAAATAGTGGCTCTAAGTTCCGATCGAGTCCTGGCTGCCACAGCGTTGTCTTGGTGCCGTTCCGGGAGGCTTGCCCACCTTTGTCATAGTTATAATAGTAGTGATTAGGTGGCGAGAGATGGTTATCAGAGACATTGGTCGCGATGAGTAGCGGCTTTTCAAGGCTCGAGATGGGAACGCGAATGCCTTTTGGAGGGGCCGCCGGTGGATGAAGGACGAAGGATGGCAGCTTGTTGTTGGAGGGAGTGGCGCGGTAAAAGATTATAAGGGTTACAAACACGAGAGCTGGGAGTAGGAAGCGACGTAGTGGTGGGAGGTATATCATGTTGTTTACGTCCTGTTCGGAACGTCGACCATGATGCGAAGGTCGAGTGTTGATAGGTGCGTAGTAAGTTGGACCGAATTTTCAACCAGCAGGGGCTTTGGATGAGTGATGGGCTTGAGCAATCCTTGGGCACGCAATCCGACGATCGTCAGGAAACATAGGACCACTCCGGAAGGAATGACCCTAGTCGAGAGCTTGTTGCCCTCATGAAGAAGCCGGTCTGTCCGTGACTGGTGTTGATAGCAAATTTTGGCCGGGCTGTTAACCCATTTTTACCTTCCTGGAGCTGCAGATGAAGCAACAAGATACATCATGCAAGCTCCCATTCATCGGGAGGTACAATCTCGAGATAAAAACCCGACACTTACTCACTGCATGTCTCTAATACAAGCAAAAGCTCCTTGCAACTGCGATACGAGAACGCCTCCAGCTCCCTCGCTATGATGAGTTCAACCCTGTATATTCCCAAAGTATTCCTTCAGCCCAGACATGCGACATCCTCTCATTTCACTCAACCATGCTACCTCGGCTGCAGCGGCTGCTCCTCGTCATCTTCCTCGTCTTCGTCCTCTTCGCTTCCCTCTTCTTCATCCCACCCATCCGCTTCAAGGTTTCCGCCCCGTATCCCTAGACTCATGAGAAAGCCGATGAACGCTATGCCTCCGAAGACGCTGAAGGCTACCGCTTCACCCTTCGGGTCAACGTGCGTGGAGAGGGAAAACAGTCCACCAGCTAGAAATGGTCCGGCTGCTCGACCAGCTGCTGAAAGAGTTTGAGCGAGCCCGTTCAGAGTACCGAGGATGGAGTGGTTCGAGGCAGAATTGGTGAGCTGACGCGCCGAAGCTGTCAGCCGTATTGCGGACGAGAATTTGGCCGCACTTACAAGTAGGAGGAAGCTCGTCAAACAGCCCACCGCAGCCAACGATTTGATCAAGAGCACCACTCCCAGCTCGATCCACAGCCACACTTTGCCACTGGATATCCCACCGTCTCCATTCTTGATTTCCTTGTACCCCACCCACGGTGTCAATAGAAACGCTAGAGCCATTGCTGCCAAGCAACCTCTGTAGGTAATTCTATTTCCTATCTTATCCCTAAGCCGTCCAAAGAAACCGAGCTGGAAAAAGATCGTCGCTCCGCTCGCGAAGGCTAAAGAGAACCCGATCTCCTCAGGTGAGAGGCTTCGTCCTCGTGGTGGGCTTGCTTGTCCGAATATTGGGTACAAGGAGTTGTAGGAGATATTCGAAAGCTGAAAGATCAGGTATGTTGACATGAGTAGCACGGTATCTCTGTTGAAGATCTGAGCTTTCGTAATGTCCGTCGAGTGGTGCGGTATCAAATTGGGCAAGGATGCTTGGGATGCCGAGTCTGAGTCTGAAGCCTCTTCCCCGTGCTGATCAGTGACTGCGTCACCATTGATGTGCGAGGAGCGCTTGTGACCATTTTCGGGGATCCTGAGGTAAGTTGGTCGGCTCGAGCTGGCGAACTGCCACACCCATGTGAACAGGTTCCCTACCCGTTTACCCAAAGGTGGCAGATCCCTGGCTTCTTCCAAGCTTTCCTCTAAGAACATCATGGTAATAATCATGTCCACCACCAGAACTGCTGCGGAAACCAAATTAGGCTTGAGGTATGGATACGGATCGCGAGTAGTGAAACGTGCGCCCCTAGAGACTAGCAGTCCTCCAACCAGCGGTCCCGTAATACCGCCCAGCCCATAGACAACTGGCAGGTAGATGAAAGCCTTGCTCTGATTACTGCGATCGGTGATTTCTCCCAAGCAAGTTGACACTATCCCCTGGTTCCCATTCACAAGCCCGATAAATACCTGGACAAGGACAGCCTGCCAAAGTGTCCTGCAAAAGCCAAAAGCTATGAAGCCTACAGCTGTAAGTATTGTCCCTATCAGCACCACAGGCTTCCTCCCTATCCTATCCGAGAGCCATCCCCAGAAAAAGCTTGTCGAGAATTGGGCAAGCGCAAACGCAGATGCCACAAGCCCAACATATAGTCCAATTTGCCCTTGCTGGACATCGGGGAACGTAGAGACCATCTGTGGGAGGTATGGGCCGATGGAATTGAGAGCGGTCTGCTCGGAGAGGGAGATGATGGCGAGGATAACGAGCTGCTTGATTGGGAGGGGTGACTGGTCGTGATCAGAACCTCGAGAGCCATGGCGGGCATGATGTGTGCCGTCAGTGGGTGAGGGCGAAGTGTCTGAGGGTGGCTGGCCCTTGGATCTAGGAGGAGGGGTGGGAAAGGTTTGATAGTGTGCAGTTGTGGATTTGCGCCGTTCTGGGCCATTGTTAGGGCGGCCCATTGCGAGGCAATAGCTCTAGGAGTACGATGCAGTGCATTAGCGACAGTGTAATGTTGTATGGCCTGGAGCTCGAAGGAAAGAAGGTAAGCAACCCAGGCCGAATGAGCGCATGTATGGTAAAGTAATATCAATGTTGGTTATGAAGGCTGCCTCATTGCACACGAATCATTTAGTGCTTGCAATACTATCGCCGAGGCTTGGCAGTCACAGAACAGCCGTGGCAGCTCTGCACGATTTGCCAAGCTTATACAATAGTATTGCACACACTAGGTAAATATCAATCGATAAGAGATTGCACTAGCGATGCTGCAAAGATTATCTCTTGGCGTTAGCTCTCCAACTTCTATTTCAAGCCATCCCCTCAATCTCATAATAGAGAACGCAACACAGACTCGAAAGAAGTCTGCCACGGATCGAGCAGATATGGAATGAGCAAGAGCTGATCCGGGGTGCCAAAATACCCCTGAAACGTGAAGAAAGCACAGAGCGGCCGTTGAACACCTGCTGAATCATTGATGAATGGAAAAGGCAGATATCGTTGTCATAAGTCATTACCTACTTAACGGGCTCACATATGTCTGCACGAAAAGATCATCCGTAAGCGCCAAAATATGAGGTAAGCCTTTGCCTTTGCCTTCAAAGGAATGTGGCGAAGAAGGCATCATGGCCGGTCTTCTGGTTCCCATACCTTTTCCTCTGATTGGACCAAACTCCTATCGCCGATTGCCGTTCCATCGTAAGTCATAGCGGGAATGTACCAATGGCCTCGTCTTACCACTGGGGCTCCTTGAAAATGGTCAAAGTCGACATATCAGTATCCTGCCTCACAAATCCGGGCCTTGTCCTTGACGCTCCAGTATGCCCTTTCACCATAGTACCATAATCGGCGGATTCAATTCCTTCATCTCTAATTTCAACCTCCCTCACTCTAACACCTGCTTCACCTTCATTGCTCGAAGCCTCCGATACTGGTCTCAAATGTTTGACCGTAGATCCTGAGCGTCCATAACTTACACTCCCAGGCAGCATCTCCTCCCCACTTTCTAGGTCTCTCGCAACCGCGATGCTACCCCGTCTTGCGATCTCCACCTTCTCAACATCCCGGGAAGCGGCGATGCTGCCTTTGCGCGGAACGTTAACGTGATATTGGTCTGATTCGGGAAGGTCGTCAAACGACTTTCCTGCAGCTCTGGCGGCTTTGCGAATCTTACGGGTGCGTAGAAGCCAGATGCCATGGGAGACGAAGATTCCGCCTTCAATAAAGATGCTGCAGGACGACGCCTATTCAGCGATCAAGAGCAGTATTGCATGTTGAGAAAAACAATGACACATACCAAACGATAAACAAGCAGCCCCCAAGGGGATCAAAGGTGTTCTGGGCCACAACTCCCATCAAAGAGAAAAAGGCGCCCAACCAATCAATGGTCAGAAATGCAAAATTGATTCCGACCACTCTACCTTGTCTCTTCCATAATTCGGCATACGGCGGTAGAAGCCCTGCAGCTAACAGTATGGCTGCAATGACCCCAACGATCATGATTGGCCACGCAATTTCTCTATCATACAGTGGCCGCAGTGTCAAAATCAACAGCAATTCGATGCCCCCAAAGGCGAGAGCAAAGCCTGCTGCAAGCATAGTTGCTCTCCAAGCCCCGTAGCCATTGTTATAGGTCAGAATCTGCGCCCAGCTCACAAGAGATAACGCGCAGAAGACCTGCGGCTGGATTTGGATGGGAATATTGAAGTTTTGGACGATGGCGTAGACACCAAACGGGACAGCGGAAGTCGCCCAGAGAAACATCATGACGCCAGGCAGGCCATCGGTCTTCTTTTGCCGCCAGTTGTACCATATCTGTGGGAGGAGCTGGACGCACCAGAAGACGGTGCCAATCGTTCCGAGGATGTTCGCGGCCAGGGGGGTAGTCGTTTGGGGTGCCATCTTGAGACAGGGTCAGGACAACCAGTGCAGTCCTCAAGGCGGATACAATTCGCAAGAAGTTGAGTATGGTTAAACGTGCGAGGTCACAAACCTTTGTTACTTGACGGTTTCCACGTGGAAAACAAGTGGTCAAGGGCAATTATGTTGGCAAAGTTACAACAACTGTCACAACTTGTAGTAGAGAAGAGCACACGGGAAAAGAGGGGTACACGATGCTGTCAGCGAATATCCGTGTCGAGCTATACTTGAATCGCCATAATTCGGCGTCGAGCTCGTCGTAGGACAATACATGGACTGCAGAACCATGAATCGGTGGCTGCATCTTCTTATCAGCAGCTGAAGTTCGATTCATGGCTCCACCTAGATGAGCTTGGAATAATTCAACAAACCAACCACCGTCACCCAAAGGTCAATCGTCAAGCACCAGTGTGGAATTGAGATCGCGACTTGTGGTGATTGACTTTTACCCCAGGTATTAGTGGCCGTCTGGCCGCAGCCAATCGACTGAGATGATGGCTTCGCCGGGGTCAAAGCGTAGCTAGAAAAGGACCGTGCGACAGAATCTAGCAATGGCGTAAACGCCATTGCTCAACTGACGGCATCAAAACGGCGAAAAAGTCGTGTGTTTCTGGCTATCTGGGACAGTAGGATGGAGGTTAACCATGTAAAGCAAAAGTCGGTTCGAGATTAGACGATCTCAAGATTCTGGCCCTGCTTCTGCCCCTTCCGTTATTGGTCTTTTTCATCCCGAAAACGAAGATCCACCCAGTGACTCTGATGTTGATCGTGTAAATGGTCAAAGTGAGATCGCGATAGCCCCGAAGCGATCTTCAGAGATTGATCCAGGCACGTGTGTGACAACGCAATAGGTTTTCGGGAGATTGGATCTGGCAGCGTGGGTATGGCCTTAAGTCTGCCCTGTGGACTGCTCGATCTGAGACCCTATGGAATCCCATTGGCTCTACTATCGGAGAATTCTCCATCCTCCTATGCAGTGTAATGTGAGGAACTTTGGGCCGGCCGGACTGTGCTCTTGGACGGACGCTATGGCTCTTTGCAGAGACTAGCGTCAGGTCGACACCATCCACAAAGGACGTCCCTCTTGCTGGCTTGCTTCTTTCGACAGGTATCTCGGCGCTAATATTACTCCCATCAACACCTGGATCCAAAGTCTGCTGATTCTACCAGGGCTAGCAGCCTTTCTTTCCACACTGACCTTCAACATTAGTGGCAGCGATCAAATCCGAATCCATCCTCAAGCGACGATTGAAGCTCGCGACTTCCGAAAGCTCGACATTGACATCGAGGCAGAGGGACCTGGAGATGGTCCAGACTCGGTTTCACAGAAGCTACATGCGGATGACCGATTATAGCCTGACGCGTGAACTTCCTTCGGTAGTGATGGCTTTGTATAGACCCGATATACCTCTTACACCCTAACATTCCAGTAATAGGCCCACCACAATGCATTGATGCCATCAAGCTTTGACATTCTTCATTGGCAGCCTCATCCATTTCTCAAGGTCCTTCTGGTGGTTCGATCGTCGGTTCCTTCGTTCAGACCCACTTTCTGGCACGCCATACGCCTAAAAGGTTGTAGAATAGTGAAACCATCTTAGAGCTCGGACAAAGTTGCAGAAAAAAACAGTTGATCGAGACCATACCGCCCGAGATCCAAAGATGAGCAATGGCTTTGAGCGAACAACTACCCGTGCTTTACTGTAAGCATTCCATAACACAGAAGACAACTCTTGGGATGGTATTTCCGTCAATCCAGCCGCATTCCCTCTTGCATGAATTAACCGTCTGGGCTGCGCTGTTTACATACTCATCTTGTCCTTCACTCCCCTAACGTCTCAAACGATCCTTCTCAGGTCAAGTGGTATGATGCCCAACGGCTACACTCCATGTAGCTGACTGTTTGGCACTCTCGAATCTGCACAAGGTGGCAGCGACTGGTAGATTTGCGATTAATTTGCCGTCGCCGTCCATTGAAGACGGCCTGGCTCATGCATCGAGCCATGATGATTTGGAAGGCAGTGAGATTGTTTCATCGATGGATGAGTCGAACATCTACACATTAAATGTACCCTGAACCCCAGTCACATATGTGATGAAGGGTGCAGCTTATGGGCAGGCGAGTGGGTAAACAGCGTGAAAGCTATTACGAGCTTGAGTGTGTGAAGGCGCAGGAGCGACGTCCGTGAATATTGTCAGTCGCCAAGGCTTATAAAGCTTTCGAAAGTGGCGCCAAACGATGTTCGAGAGCTTGGCACGGTCGGATAACCTTCCCTTTACGTCCCTGCAACCTCGTGCTTGATCTATTGGCGTGATTGGCCATTCCCTCTCATCTCTTGCTCCGCATTGTCCAGAGCTTTGCCTTATCCTCGAGACTCATAGAGGACACGAAAAGGAAGAGGTAGTTGGCATCTTATCTGACAGCTTCTTAATTATTGCACTTAGATATCGCACATGGGCCATGTGTGCGATATGACAGGGCCACAGCAGTATGCAGGGCGGTTCTACCGTGTGGGGGTATCGGACCTTAATTCATGCTTAACCACTACCTGCAGGTCATTTGGATCATATACGAACTGCCATTGAGTTCTGCGGGGTCTTGCCTCAACATGTGGGGCCATGATTGGGTCGTTGCGAGGTAGTGGTAGTGATTGCGTCAGGTACGCACGAGCGATATCGCAGCCTCCGTCACTCGAACATACGTCGGCCAAAGACCTCATCACTCCAACGATGCACACACGGTCGATCATATCAATGTTCACATATTCCTGCTACATACCTGCTTCAGCCGAGTCTTGATAATTGGCAACTCCAGCTCATGCCCACAGAATGTGGCTCGATCTTGGTACCGCAGTGAAGAGCCTACTGAATCCGAACATTAGCTTTCAGTACTTCTACTTCTTTCTAGCAGCGACCACGATTCTTTTTCTTCTTGGACGTGCCTTGTTAGCCTCGGTATCACATCCAGTATCTCCAAAACCGTCCAGTGCACTCGCAAGTTTCAGCAGATTCTTCTATGCGAGCTTCTTGAAACCTCACAGTGGCGATGGAACACATACTGGCCAGCAAGCAGCTCTCGAGAGCTTCTACAAAGCCCAGGTATGTATACCGTTGAACAGCACTCTCAACGTGAAGAAGAAGTGTTGTCTCATTACTTGCATTGCATGTGGTTTGTTTTGGGGAGCAAGAGCTAAAACCTGGCCCAAATCATTGATCATAATGTGTCTTGCTACTTCGAAGTACTATCCATATGATTTTCCCGTATAAGGCAAGGAGTCTGTCCACATGTGTTCGTCAAAGAAGTGAAGATCGAGGAATATTCTCATGTAACTGACATCTGCCTGGGCAGGCCGACGTCTACGATGCCACCCGGAAGATACTGCTTCAGGGACGAGAGGACATGCTCGGCCTTGTGGCTGCGCAACTGAAACATAAAGCAAAGCAGAACCCCAACCCGAACAAGAAGCCAATATGGGTTGATATTGGAGGTGGTACTGGCTACAACATTGAGGCAATGCAGGCTTACCTTGACGTCCCTAATTTCTTCAGCAAAGTCTACCTCGTCGATCTTTCTCCTTCACTCCTTGATGTTGCCCGAAAACGTTTTGATCGGCTAGGCTGGGACGTTGAGGTGGTATGCCAAGATGCTCGCACTTTTCGGTTACAAGATTATGAGAATCGACATGGTATCCACAAGACTGTGCTTCCACAGGAATCTTTAAACTCTGGTGACGATGTGCCAGACGTTGGAGCCGGTCTCGTGACGCTTTCGTACAGTCTTAGCATGATACCAGACTACTATAGTGTTGTTGATTCCATACCGTCGTTACTGTCTTCCGACGGGATCCTAGGCGTGGTAGATTTTTACGTGCAAAGCATTGTCGAGATAAGTGGGCGAACATACACTGGTGGCTCGTTCAATCGGCATGTCACCTGGCTAGGGCGAGTCTTCTGGCGGGCCTGGTTTGACGTCGATCGGGTAGGGTTAGAGGGCGCTCGAAGGGATTATCTTGAGTATAGATTCGGAACACTCAAGACGGTAGATGAACGGAACTACCTGCTTTGTGGAATACCATACTATAGTAGGGCCTCACAACATATGACCGCAGAATACTGACATCTGTTGAAGTTTTCATGGGCACGCAACGCAACCTCGTACCTTCCGACTCAGCCAATCCCGATCTTCTTGAGACCTTGGACGCATCATGTACCGAGTCGCCTTATCTGTCTCCCCAAATTCATAGAGCCAAAATGCACCAGGATGTTGAGGAATCCAGGCCTATCGAGATGAGATCCAAAGCCTACCAATGCGCCATCATCAACCTTAGCTCGAACATTCCGCTTCCCTCTGCATTTTACCAAAACAACCACCGCCGTATCTATTACGACGATCAGCTGCAAAAACACACCCAGTTCAAGAATGAGTACATTTACGCTTTCACCTGGGAGGATCCTCGGATAGACCACCGTTTGCTAAAAATTCGCGACGATGATGTAGTTCTATGCATTACATCGGCTGGAGACAATGTCTTGGATTATCTTTACAACGCAAATCCAAGGCGAGTACATGCAGTGGACCTCAATCCGAACCAGAATCATCTACTGGAGCTCAAGATTGCCGCTTTCCAGAGTCTTCCTTATGCGCAGGTGTGGCAAATGTTCGGTGAAGGCAGGTTCGCTTCCTCCCTCCTAGATAGTTGCTCTTCATGCATTCAGTTCTTACCTTTCAACAGGTTCCTGGAATTTCGTGAAGCGCTCGTTACAAAGCTTAGTCCACACATGAGCTCACAAGCTTGTCAGTACTGGTTCAACCATGGGAGCACCTTCTCATCACGGGGTCTTTATGAGACAGGCGGTTCAAGGTATGTAAAGCCTTAGACTGGTCTATTTCCGCTAAGGAATGCGCCAGACACGCAATCAAGCTCGTTCGCTGGCTCTTCACCCTGCTTAGACTGGGCTCTGATGTGAAGAGACTCTGCAAGGTGAAGACCCTGAAGGAGCAGCAGGAGTTGTGGCCCAAGATACGGCGGGTGCTTTTAAGCAGGCCATTACACTGGTCTGTGGTCAGCACCGAATGGTTCGCCTGGAAAGCTGCAGGAGTCCCTCCTGCCCAGCGTCGAATGATCATCTCTGATCATCAAGAACAAGGCGACCTTGAATTACGCGGGGAGGCCGTGTGGCAGTATATCGTCGACACACTCGATCCCGTCATCAAGAACACCCTCATCAGCGATGACAACTACTTCTATCTACTTTGCTTACAAGGTCACTACACGCAAAGGCATGTAATTCTCCAAGCCTTTCATGCTCAATCAATTTTCAACTAACGAGACTGGTAGGTGTCACCCGCAGTACCTATCCGAGGGCGCACACCGCAAATTCTCGCAGTCAAGAGCGTTTGATGGATTACGCATACACACCGACGAACTTCAAGAGGTTATTGCCCGATTCCTGCCGGGAAGCCTAAGCCATGCAATCGTAAGTGACCTGCCAGCAAACAAATACAAATCAGGATCATTGAGTACTGAAGTTGCCCTAGGTCATGGACAGCATGGATTGGTTTGATCCTAACGACTACCAGGCAGATATCCAGGTACAAGCGCTCAACCGCGCTCTGAAAACCGGCGGTAAAGTTCTCCTACGATCTGCTGGCCTCAAGCCTTGGTACACATCAGTGTTCGAAAAACGTGGCTTCACCGTGACGAGAGTCGGAGCTCGGCTACCGGGAGCGTGTATCGACAGGTAATCATCTACCATTCATCTTGAGATCAACAGACGACTGAGCCTTGCTAACGTTCGACAATGTGATTAGAGTAAATATGTATGCATCAGCTTGGATTTGTACAAAGACAGAGCCTGCAGTGAATCAGAAAGCCAGCAAACCGTCACGATCTCCCATCTTCACAAGGTCGAGGCTCAGTACGCTGGAAGAAATCGACCTTGGGTCGCCGATGATAGATGGCAATGGATCTGCCGTGGTTTAGTCGCCTTCGGTGCTGTTACAGAGCAAGGAAAGAGGATGATAGCAGCATGAGCCGCCATATGATAGCAGTATCTCCCGAAAATGGGCTTTTGATAATGAATGCATGCACCTATAACCATACCGGTTCTGTTCCTCCCATATGCTCCACACAGTCTCAATGATCTAAACAACACAATCTCCATTACGCCAGCGAACAGCACCCTGAACAATGAACAATGAACAATGAACACTTCCACCCCACGAGCGTCCGTCAGAAGCCTGATCTGCCATACAATCACTAATCGCCACCACCCAGACGTTTGAATAGGTAGGCATTTGGGTTTCGCTTCATCTCGTATCCTAAGGTAGGTGCTGGAGTCTAGCATCCTATCCAGTACCGTACGTTTCCTATGCTTGGCCGATGAATCCCCAGTTTTTAACACGCAACTCCCTATCTACCGCACACCATCACAGGAACAAATCTCTCAAGGCCACACCACAAACTTTGGTGCCTCGTTTTCTGTACTTCTAATACTATTCCCTTCCAACTCTCTCCTCTGCGTTTGAAACATGCATAAGCACTTCTTGCCTGCCTGCCTGCCTGCTGCATGCGTAGATGAAGGCAAGTGGAGATTAGGGCGCTGTGGATGAGAGTATTGCGTCTTATACTGCGAAAGGTTGTGGGAGGGTTGGTTGCTAAGGGGGGGTTTGGTGGTGAGGATTGGTGGTGTAATTTGTTGCTGTGTGGAGATGGGTGATTGGGTATGGAGTAGAGGAGGTTGTTGGGTGGGAGTATGGACTGGCTGGATCTGGAGGGTTTGAGGAAGGCGTCGTTGAGGTGGGAGGGGTTGGGTGGTTTATTGCTGTGTGTTATAGCAACCCTTGAACTCGGTAGAGGGAGCGGTAGATCAGAGCCGGAGGTTCGTGGAGCATTCACTTCATTCCATGAAAGATCTTCAATCCGCTGTCAGCCCGAGCACCTCAGCCAACACCGTCCGCAAATACAGCATCCATGTCAACATTCTGGGATACTGATATCTTCATGTCCTTCATGTCCCTTGATATCTGAGATACCGCGGCCATCTGTGCAGATTTTACTGGTGAGTTAGGTTGTTGTGGTTCGCTCAACACGGTCCGTCACGTCTAGCTCTTCATTTCATGTATCACGTTGAGAACTTTCTCTTCTGCATCGATCTCTCTCGTTGCGACTGGCGATGAAGAGATAATGCTGAATTGACGTGATAGATCAACGTTCATCATGTCAGTTTCAGAGCTACAAGATAGTTTCAGTAGCATACTGGCTAAGCTTGAGCTCTTGCTCGAGGTCTGGGGTGAATTGTCCACGACCGAAGCAAAGGAAGTTGGTGTGGGTTGTCTTGTTATACAGGGAGTCAAGGCTTTGACCTCAGATTATATGTATACACCTTACAGCCTCACTTTCGAGGCTCTTGAGCGGCTGTCGGCTTTCCGCGAGCAGATCACGAATTTTGACATCCAGGATGAATGCTTGGAGGGCAGTGTTGAGGCCCTGGTGGTAGCCATGATCGAACAGAGAGCAGCCTCGCAGCTCATGTATCGAGACAACTCCATATCGACCGATCCCGTGCTCTGGGAGGACGGCGCTTTCAACGCCGTGGAAAGCATGGCTGATGATGAGACAAACTCTGGTGTCATCTTTCGGTACAACAGGGCCCATCATGCAGCAGCTCGATTCAGTGATTGAGGACAACGCCCTCTACTATCTGGAAGGCTGGTCTTCTGATGACGCCAATGTATTGTTGAGGCGCTTGGAGCTATGTGGAAAGCTCAAGGCCGTTCCCGATTTCGCTGCCTGGATCGACGAGGACATCATATGGACCGTTGATCAGCTCCAAAGCTGCGATTTCCACGTTGATTGTGCTCGTTGCGATGCATGTCCCGTACAACCCTTCTAGGCCGCCTTGTTCGCTGACATCTAGCAAGGAGTCTCAGTACTTGGAGGAGCTCAGACCCAGCCAGTCGGCTGTTGAAGACGTTGATGGTAGCCTTGTATGACCAGCACCAAGTTTACTCTCTCAATCGAGCCCTGGCTGATCCGTGCTCATAGACCCCAGGAGAGTCTGCAGGGTACGGCCGATTCTTTCAGGAAAAGAATGAAGAGCTCAAAGCCACCGTTGACAATCTTAACCGGGAAATCAAAGATCTGAATCTTGCTAATCAGAAGCTCAAGGTTGTGGTGAAGGTTGCTGATAAGCAGCTTGGTGAACTTCGACTATTACAGGAAGAGACGTCCAATCTCAACACTACGTTAATGGAGGAACTACAAGGGTTTCAGAATTTGCACGTAGTAACGTGCAACGAGAAAAACGAGCTTAAGGCGGAGAAGGCCACCTTGAGAAAGAGATTCGCCCTTTCCAAAAGGACTCTTCAGGGGGTAACGTATTTTGACGCTGATATTGGAGAATTACAGCTCTAACGGAACAGTATAGACAGTCCGCAAGCTGAAATCCGAGATCGAAGTACTTCAACTGACCTTACCCTCTAAAGCAGCAACGATTGACAGCGTAAGCGTCTAGCTCTCCGCAAGATTGTACCGAATTCTGACCTGCGCTGGTAATGGTAGGACTGGGAGGTCCGGGACAAGAGCTTTCAGTCCGACGCCTTGAAGACCAAGGAACTATTAGCAGAAGCGGAAGAAGATCTGGCAACGATTAGGAAGTCCCACAATCAACTAATCACCGAGCATGACGCTCTGCAGGACTCCCATTCGACGTTGCTACGCGACAAGGCCGCAATAGCTGAAGGATGGGAGCAACTCAAATTTGAGAATGCTGATCTGGAAGATACGGTCGCCCAAAGCCATCATATGCTAGACTGGCTCCGTCGCCATTCCGACAAGCTAGTCGAGCGGGACAGTACCTGTGAAAAAGCGAAGGAGGAGCTTGCCTCAGCCAACGAGCGTTTGGTAGGCTCGCTATCTAAAGACAAGGACGAAAGTGCAACGTTGTTCAAGTCCATCGAGAAGCTTGAGGCTGACAGCGTCAAGAAGGAGATTGAGCTTAACCAGGCTGCTGATCTAGTGAGTAGGCTCATGGACGAGAGGGAAAGGTCGAAGGCAGGGGAGGCTCTCTTGCTGGACGAGGGGGACCGATACAGGGAAGAGAAGGCTCTCCTGATGTTCGAGAAAGAAAAGTACAGGGCAGAGAAGGCTCTCCTCGAGGAGCACCTTACGGAAACAATCAAGTCCCTCGACCTGGCCACAACGACAATAACAGCCTCAAACATGCACGTCCTCACCGCAGAAAATCTTCAATTAGAGCATGAGCTTGAAGCCGCAAATGCAATCATCAACCAGATCCGTTCCACCATCCTTCCGCCCTCAACTCCACGCAGTAAAGCCCAAGAACCTAGCACGAACCATGGGTTTCCAGATACTCCTGTCGGCGGTATGGTCGACTTGAATGAGGACTTCGAATGGCCTAACGAGGGGCCTATGGATCCGTATCGTATGGGGGACATCGAGAGCGATACCTGGTCCACCATGTTGACTCCGCGTTCCGCCCTCGACGGCCATGAATCTTGCTACTTTGGCAGCACTGACCGGTACGATGCGGCAAGGATGTAGCGGTTTTGGCCAAGGAAGGGTACGGCGATGCATTTCGGGTCGGCATCGTGCCCTGTAGAAGTTACATCTGCGAAGGTTTTCGATACGAAGTTGTAGCGACAGGTGTTGGATCAGTATGGCACGCGTTAGCGATCACATCATGTTAAGATATAGCCAGAATTATTGTCCTCGTACCTTTTAAGGACATAGATGTATATCTGCTCGTCAGGCAGAAGGCTTGTGTATCGTCCGTTCACCTGCTAAGAGAGTAAATGCAGAATATCCAACGCTCTTTCCCTACAAGCATACTACTGCTGGATATCATTGCATGGATGGGCCTGATCCGGTTTCTGTGAAGGCATTGAGCGTGGCGTGTGGGCAATAGACTGACCTTCTCGGTATAGAATATCTGGAACCGGACCGACTTGACGTCATACAGAGCATCATTGGATAGCGCCTGTGAAGAATATGCACGAGTGTTTCTAGTAGGTGTACAGTGTAGTATATCTAGCCCAGAGCCCTCAAAATACAGGACGCGAATGAACAGCTGTCTCTATAGCACCGAGAGGTCTCCAAATTTCTCCTGCCATGAAATTAGTACACCATCATCACACAAGGGCAACAGAGCTCCAGAGTAGCTGGAATTTCACGAACCTTGTACCCCGGCACCTGCCACCTCCCCCTACTAACCAACTGCTCAGTCCTCTTATCGATCTCCGGCTGCGCAGCCGCAACCTCGTCCTAAGAAACCCCACAACCATCAGCATCCATCACACTCACACTCCCAAATCCACATCCCCAAGAAAAGAAGAGAATACTTACGACAGTCAAATCCTCAAACGGCCTCGCCGTCTCAATATTCTCCAACGTCTTCTCCAAATCCCTCAACTCCCCATCCACCTTCCCCTTCGTCTCCTCCGCGCTCTTGACCGCCTGCACCTCAAACGCCTCAATGGCCTTGATCTGCCTCTCTACATCATACGTCTTCGGCTTGAAGCTCTTGAAATGCTGTTCGATCTCGTCCACCACGGAGGTGTTGTTGAGGGTGGATTTGTAGTGGGCAAAATCGACGGTTTGGGGCTGGGTTTGCAGCAGGTTGACGCGGCGGCGGGCGTCGTCGTTGCGCTTCTTGAAGGCTTGGATGGCGGATGCGGTTTGGCCTTTGAGGCCGAGGGAGGTGGAGATTCTGTTCCAGTCGAGTTTTGCGGCGGCGGAGCGCTGGGGGTGGGGTCAGCGGTGTGGAGAGCTTTTCTGAGCTAGCTATGGGAGAATGTATTGTATGACTTACTCCTGCGGCCATTTTCGTGAGCTCAATGGCAATTGGTTGTTGATAGACAGGGAGCTTGATGGCTGAGGTTCGTCCCTTCGCTGTTAGGTCGCACGTCTTGGCAGTCTAATTGATCACCAGGGCAGAGCACGTGACATGCTTCTTGGCGCGCATTTCTTTCCTTGCTATGTAAAATATACCTGTAGGATGCAATGGAAAGCCTGTCTATCATTGTAGCTCTGACTACTCGGAAAACTAGACTTCATGTCTTGAGTCGCGATTTTGGCGATGAGAATGTTGGAAAAGGGTAGAGGTATAGATTTGGAGGAGATTTTGGTATCTCCATGTTCAACTAGCAAGCTTATGATCCGCCATCGAGAGGCCAGCGAGTTATCACGCTGTCTGTTTGTATGTTGGCTATGTCTCAACCAAACCATGCATTCAAATCGCTCCTACGTCGCGTTTTATATGGATAACGCCATGATAGAGTTGACCTAGAGAAGAATTAGAAAAGGGCTTGTAGAGGGAATCCTTCGGGGTACCTACTATGTCGTTGTCATTTTCTTTCAGCGCTTTAACAGCTTTCTTCCTTGATACGCTAGCTTGCGCCATCACCAATTCAATATCCTTGGCTTCCAGCCCCGTATCATCGACCTCCTCGCCATCATCTTCATCCTCATCTTTTTTAGAATCCGCAGCCTCAATGGCTTTGCCCTTGCCATCCGCAGCGTGGTTGTGCCCTGCATGGGAGTCTCCTGCATTATCTGAAGGGGCCATGTTCTTGAGAGCGGAGTCGCTGATTTGGGAGCTCAAGTCCTCAATCTTTGCTTCGCCGAAGATGCTGATAGGTCTCGTTAGCCATCGTGTGGATATTTGGAATGTCGAACATATCGTACATCCATGTGTTGCTTGTTGGTGACTTGTAGACATCGGGCTGGTTGATGACGAAGAGGATCTATCAAGGTCCGTTAGCGATCGTAGTTCCCATCGAAATCTTCGCAGCTGTTGTTGGCCTTCTCCGAGTGCTCATGAAGATCCTTCACTTCCAAGACTGTAGCTTACATTCTTCGGCCTTCTTAGAGTGACCCTTGTAATACCGGGCACATGCTTCAAGCCCAGCTTGGCAATTGATTTCCTTGCTTTCTTTTCGTTTCGAGAGTGCACCGTCACGGATGAGCCTGCTGAGATGCCAGCCTCGCCCTCTCCATCACCTCCTGCCGCCTCCGCGTCGTCTGAATCAGAGCTGCTCGAGGCATCGTCGACCTCAGCGGCCTTCTTCGCCGGAGGGTCGTCGGTGATCTCCTCGATGCGCGGGTTCGACATCTTGGAGGTTGACGAGTCTGTAGAACTTTGCTAGCTAATATATTAGTATAATATTGGTATGAGATGAAAGGCGGTAGGCGGTGATCGCTTCGCATGACAACGAAATCCCAAGCAGTGGAGTAGAACTTCCTATGGGTTCATGAATGGTACAAGACACAGATAACAAGCTGAATTAGCACCACACTTACATTAAGAGGAAGGATGCTTTGTATGTGGGGGGAATATGCAGGTTTCTGATATCGAATTTATCGTTGCAATGCCTTGCCGAGTCCCCAATTGTGCGCTAGTGATTGCTACAGCCTCTACAATATGTTCCTGAGCATGAGAAACCGAAATGCAAATCAATCTACACGAGTCTACCCTGCACTGATTCTGACCATTCGAACGTGTAGTGGGTATCATACGTCTACATCATATGGTGGATTTGTATTCAATTGCAACGCGGTGAGAACAGTGCTTAACTTCGATAGGGTTGAGCAGCAAAGACAGTCATGGCCACGAGAAAGACGTAGGCAATAATTGCTGTTTGCTGACCTCTATCTCTTGCGTGCAGCATTCAACCAGCATGAAAGAAGTTTTCGACAATCGCTCCCAGCCCCACAAGACAAAGGATGTCTTTCCATCATGAAGACTTCGCCGATTTCCTGATGCTTGCATGTGCTTTTCGAACCTCGAACCGTGCCTGTCAGAAAGTAGCTGTCAGCGTGTGCTCCAATAAACAGCATATGTGAATTGTAGGTTGTCCCTCGTGCGCTCTGAAGCCGAGATTACTGCGGCAGACGAGTGGTACTGCATACCTGCTTTTTCAACCTCAGAACCTTGAATCGATCAAAATCCGACAGCTTGCGTCTCTTCTCCCTCTGCTCCCTCCGCTTCGCCCACGCACTCTCGCCCCACTTCTTCTCTACTTCCTCCTTCTCCCACGCTCTTGCAACTGCACCTCGGCCAGCTGCTCGGGGAAGTTTTGGAATGACGATGGGTGTGACGATTAGGTTGTTCAGAGCGATAGATTGACGGGGGACAGCGGCGTTTTCTGACTTTGAGGGCCCATCGATCAAGGCCTGCGCTGAATGTTAAGAGCGCTCTTGTAGGGAACTCTGAGGGAGACGTACGCGTTTGTGATCTATGATCTCAACGATCACAGCCAGTCGACCAGTGAACTGGCCATGGGTAAAGAGTACAACGCGGCCAACCTCAACAAACCTCCATTGCGAGGCGGCAACCTCGATCTCTGCCATCTTAGCTGTATCTGTACATGACACTTGGTAAGCAGAATGTTTCCATCTGGGGAAGTGGATACTTACCTGACGGTAGTTGTGAAAGAGGTATCTTTGGCGATGTCATCCAAACGGGTAGTTGAAGATGTGAATTCGTGGGCAGCTCGGCTATTTCGACGCTAAATTAGCGCGTCAGGATTTGCATATACAAATTCTCGGCGCAGCGACTTTTACTGCTACCCCAATCGTAGAATCAAAGCTACAGTCAGCTCCTGGCAATATGTTGGGTCTAAACTCGGTGAGAGAGCCAGGAGGCTCATGCAGACTGTTGAGTGTCGAGACCCCAAATCCACTGTGTCCGCACGGACGCTGTCCACTACCTTTTCACCCCGGTGAGCTTCGGCCATTCTTCCTGGTCATATAGCAACAGCACCTGTTCGACTCGGTATGCGACATCCTCTCACGGGCCCAATACCCTGGGGCGACGCTTCATAGCAGAAGGCATTCGTGTGAAAGGCGACGATACAGGCCCATACTCCACTAATGACATGCTTCGTGTGCCAATCCGGCTATGAGTTGCTGGCAACTAGGTACGCCCTGTCGCCCCTGTGGATGGTTGCCTCACCTACATACTTTAATGATGCTATAATTTGCGATTGACACTTCTGCTCGGAGCCTCTCGCCGGAGGCTCAAAACGGGCGAAGCTGCGTGATATTCAATCTTACATATTCTGACTTTCTGCACATCTCGCTTGCTATCCTGCTACATAGTTTAGGTGGCGCAACTGACTGATGTTGTGGTGCTACAGAATCTACGAATACCGAAAGCACTGTGATAGCTTTGGGGAATAAAGCTGCTCTGATGGGGACTGCTTCATGACATGGCTGGGGTTGCTTGATATGGTCAGTGCATTTTCTCTTCTCAAATCCGTCCTCATTCCTGCCCAATGATTACAAAACGCAAGCACTAGATAGTAAGTGATCCCTAGGGAATGATCATATTTTGTTACACCAAGATCACTGAGGGCATTTCGATATATCCACTTATGAGCATTGTATCGATTACCATACGTTTGCTGACGCACGAGAAAACTAGATTACTTTGCCGACTGTAGACAACATTGCGAAGCTAAATGAACCGAAAGAAAGTTTCATGAGCTTGAACCGCTAGGCTTGAGAAGTCCATTATACCAGTGATATGCTTCGCTTTCAAATATTTCCATGATTCAACTGATCAAAATCGAGAGTCATCCTTCCCAGAGGCTAAGCCCACGCAAAGGCCAAGCTCCACCAATCCTCCTCCCAACAAGGCACATACCCACTACCCTTTGGCGACATCGAAAGCACCTCCTCGTCCTCCCCATTTGATACTTCCATATCCCTTAAACTACTAAAATGCGAAACCTTATTCGGTCGGGATCTTGGCAAAGAATTCTCTCCATCTTGACTGCATCATTTGTGCTTCGTGGAGATTCAGTCGCTCATAGCGAAATCACAGGCCGAAGAAGCTCCGCGGGTATGTCCGGAAGATGGCAGGGGCTCTCGCAAGCCTACACCCGGGCCCGGGAAAGTATGCTGCGCATTGACAAGCATTGCGTTACGGCTCTTTCCGGGCATAACATAGAGTCGAGACCAAATCGCTTCGGGGTTGAGATGGGATCTGACGAGTTCTTGAGAAGAGGAAAGTCCGGACATGCGGGTGGCTCTCGCTGTTAGAAAGCAGGACCAACGCCAGCCCAAGCCGTACGTAGTACAACGAGAAAGATAAAAAGAGCGTTATCACCACTCGTCACGAATACCGGACCTGCTTCATCCAACATCCACAGTGGTGTCATGTCCGTGGGCACACTATAGCATCCGATTAGATCTAGGAACTAAACGGGTGCTTGAGGTCCAAGCGACAACAACGTCGTAGCCGAGCAGTGTTTGAGATGAGCTGAAGTTTGTTCATATCTTATTACATTCCGTATATCCTGTCCTGGGACCAATCGGAGGCTGACACGCTATGTAACGGAATTTCGTATTCTCGTGAGCTCATCCAACTTCCCGTTGATCATCGACGCAGCTTCACCATAAAGGAGAACACATTCTGTGAGTTGTTGATTCATTGCGCATCCCTTCTGAAACAGGCTGAAACTTACTTAGGTTAATCTCTCTGAACCGGGCAACTCTTGCGAGCAGCCGCGCGTGTACAGACGCGTCTCTCTCAAGCAAAGCAACAAACAGCCGTTTACCTTACCCCAGTGAAAGCCAGGCACACACACTGGGCTCGGAGAAGGCCACCTCTTTCGTGATCTACCCGAATTTGATTCTGGGTCAACCCAATATCAAGATGGCCCCGGCGATCGTGGTCGCAACCCTCCAATCCGCCGTCTTGACCCTCTGTTCCCTCCTCATCGCACGCTTCCTCACCTCCTCACCACCGCCTGACATTCCCTCTCTCCTTCTCTACACACTCATCTCCACGCCTCCCAACTTCCTCTGGCAACAATACATTGAGTCGCAGTTTCCCGGCTATACACTCAAGAAGCTTGAGGTTGACGATGGTGGAAAGGGTGTGGAAGTGGAGAAGAAGTTGAATCCAAGGAACACGTTGGTGAAAATTGGTCTAGATCAGACCCTTGGAGCAGTGGTGAACGTGGCTGCGTATATTGGCGGAACGAGGGTGCTGAGGGGTGTGCCTCTGGGCGTATGCTGGGACGTGGTAAAAGAAGTATGCGCTTCCCGGAAAGAAGTCTGTCTTGTTGAAGGAACGCTAACGTAGCACGCAGCAAACGTGGCCAATAATGAAGGCAGGATACAAGCTTTGGCCGGCTGTGAACCTGATACAGCACGTATTCATACCCGTGGAGAAGAAGACGGTTGTAGGAAGCTTGGTAGGATTGGGGTGGGGAGTGTATCTGGCACTCTTTGCTGCATGATAATATGCATCACTGGAAGTGGTACACTAAAAGCCCTTCAAGACTTGATGTCGAGGCTGGCAACTATCCCATGCTCTCTGGTTATTGTGAGCATCTTCAGCTGAAGCTGCCCTAAAGTCCATGATCGGGTATTTGGAATGTTCCGGGATTTGCCTTGCAAGAGGTTACACCTTCCAAAATACAGCGTGGCCTGTGTTATCACCAAACATTAGCGCAATTAACCTCCCATTACTGAACCCGTGTTGAATTTTGCCGCTTGCCGCCGCCTATGGCTCTCAGACACTTAGTGAGGATGAAGTAAATGCCTCAAAGCTTTCGAGTCTCGACACTTTTTCGACAGCCTAGTTCTGTTATATATGTTCTTTACGACGATGACGCAGCAACCACCGCTTCGCAATAGACCGAATTTGCACTTAGCATTGACACAATTCAATGGCTCTCCACGACAACAAGGTCCCGGCACGCCGCTGCCAAGCTCGTGTTTATCTACACCTTACCCCAGTCCCGCTGGTACTCCGTACGGCAAGACAAGCTACTCTCCATACTCCTCTGGAAGCCTCGTGCCGCCAACACCATCACTGTATGGAAGTTCAAGCTCATCCGCACCCGGGCGTAACTATGCGTCTTATGGCGACTACAATTGGTTCCGGGTCAGACGCACTTTCGCTAGCAAGCCGGTATGGCTTTTGCTCATGATTGCTGCATTGTTTGTATGGTGGTTTAATGGTGGAGGTGAGGAGCTGGATCTGATGAAGCTTGGGGCCAGTGATTTAGGGAAAGAACTCTTGAGTGAGAGAAAAATGCATAATTATCAATTCTATCCTGCATCGAATCCAAAAATTCATGTAGGCTTTCTCCATAAAGTGAGTGTCAGGTGGTGGCTGCTAATAGCATTTAGTATGTCGGCCGCTGGACGTCCACTCCAAATCGTTTGCGCAAAGATGGCACCTTTCCCGGTAGTCCTATCTGTTCATCGGCTGGTCTCGCAGCTGACGATAGACTTGACCAGGTGTCTACTTTGACGTTACCATCAAGAACACCACGTCGTTGCTCCTCTCTCTTAATAACGCTCCAGAGGCCGGGCTGAACGCCGCTACAGCCTTTCAAGCAACGTCAGCTACTCCAGAATTAGCTGGTCACCAACATTATCACTTTCACCCCCTATCGAACAACGAGAAGCCTGCACCTCCAGTCTCCTTGCTTGCACAAATCGATGATCAAGAGTATATCCTCCTACCGAACTCTTCGTCGCTGGTATCAATTCGCGTCAACGATTTGGATCCTAACAAAGAACACTACGTTCGCGTTGTTGCTCCGATGATTGACGATCATGGTGCAGGAGTGGTCGAGCTGGATGGCTTATGGCTTGGTAAAGGCGGCACAATCTCCAAAGTTGCTGGATCACTTTTGAGTGAGGAGTACGTCGATGAGGACATTCTCCAAGCAGAAAACGACCTCATTGGCGAAAAGCATCGGACTGGACTAGCCGATATTGAGAAAACTCGTAGTATGAGCGATTGGCAGGGGAAGGCCGATGAGGATGAAGAATGGTTGATCACCAATCAAGATCGAAAGAAGATACTTGAAATAATCACAGACTCTCCTGGCTCATACGCAGGAAGACAACGAGGACGGCGCACTGGAGGCGCTGATGGCCTGCTGGCTGGTGTTATGGGGTGGGAGTATTTACTCGGAGAGATGTTTGCAGTTGATCACGTCGGCATTGGTGCCGACGGCATGTGTCTCACTCAAGATTGTATTGGAGGTACAGGTCGTCCAGCTGGGTTGGGTGACGTGTTCTTTCGGAGGTGAGCCTTGATTCCTGGCTGATTCATCAAGAAAACTAAGATTGTTTGCAGCGGTCCCTGCGGCTCATCGTACTTCGATCATCCGTGGATGTTCAGCGCTTACATACCCGACGTTCTGGTAGGTGCGGATACGACAGATTGGCAAGCTTTGCAGTTGACCAATCCAGATCTTTAATATTGGAGGCGCAGACGATGCATCGTTTCATCAATACCTTACCGACTATAACAGGACACTATTCGAGTTATCAGGATCTTTCGAGACTACTTACGTGTCTTTGATCAAGGCAGTGCGTTCCCTTGCCTATCCGAAGCATCCAAACATCGTCCAAAGCGAAAGATCAGGCACGCCTGGCATGGTTCCCAGTTCTGCACCAGCCACCATACCCATCTTCGTCATGCGACCTTTACGTGGCCAACTCGAGCAAGCGACCCAGGGCGTTGTCGCCAGGCTTCGAGCCGACGGTGACAAGTCCGTTTTCTGGCTGGACACTTCTGGCTGGCTTGACCTCGACCCTGAAACCGAAGACAACGCAGATTTCTTCCTGGATGAGACCGTCAATTCCCCAAGGCACAGATTGACGGAGCAAGGCAACCAACGAGTGGCGATCTTCCTACATATGCATACGTGCAGATATCTGGCTGAGGATGAGAAGAAATGCGCGTTCCTACCCCATGAGGTGTATCAGGGCAAGGTCTTCAATGAAGAGGAGGCTAGATTCGACAAGTACCTTGAGGACGCGAAGGAGATGAAGTTGAAAAAGCTGTTTTGGGAGAATGAAGGTGCCGTCGTACAGGAAGAGGTGGTTGTATAACTATGGGTCTAGCTACTGGATAGTCTTGCGACTTATGAACAAATACAGGTTATCGAAATTGATAGAACAGGTGATAGTCATTTCTAAAGCCTTGTCTGCGCTGATCCACCTTGTTCATCTGTTGTCGTTTCATGTCTTGCTATTCCATGCCGTGGCACGGCGGGAAGCTAGGAAGGCGTAGCGAAGCGCTAGGAGAGCGAAGCGGAACGCTAGGAGTGCGTAGCGAAACGCTAGGAGTGCGTAGCGAAACGCTAGGAGTGCGAAGCGAAACGCTAGGAGTGCGAAGCGAAACGCTAGAAAAATTGAACATTGGGAGTACGGAACGTAACTACTACGATCATCACGGATTGAACCTTGGCCTACAGTCCCATAACATAACCATATAGCGTCTGGTCGATAGAACGGATGATTGGGCTTCTATCTAATCCGCTTGGCTAGGCATAACGAAGTCCCATATGAGGAGGATAGGGAGCCGTTTGTGGATACGACGACATGGCCATACTCATAGGCCTGGAGCCAGTAACGAAAGAACCGAGACCAGACGCCCCTACCGGAGCGCAGAGAGTGTCCGGAACCGATGGGTGGACGTTCGAAGGAGGGTATTGAGTGGGAACCGAAGAAAACCTTGGGGTAGCCCAAGCATCCGCGCTGGAGGTAAGGTTGCCAACATTTGAGGAGGACCTCCACTGCGCTTGACGGATCTCCTCCTTCGCCTGATCTAAATCCGTTCTGAGATCGGCTACCTGCAGATGAAGGTCGGCAGCCTTGTCTGTTGTTGCTCTGTGCGTGTGCATAGCTTCAGCTCGCCCATGGTCCAAAACAACGTCATTCTGACATCTATACATCAGCAAGAATCACCATGAGTACGGAACAGCTATGACCTGCCTGGTTTGGGGAGTACAGCTCAAGCAACAATGCACGAATTTGTTGCTCAATCAGAGCCTTAACAGTCTTCGCCACGCTATACTCCTTCGGGAGCTTGTTGTCTATCCTGTTCAAACTTTCCAATGCTGTGAGAGGATCGAGGTCGCGCACCAAGGCTGTATTTTTATGCAAATCCATGATACGTATCAGTCCTGCCATAGTCTCTTCGATCCATTTCGCGGTTTTGTTACGATCTTCTTCTTGGCCATCGTAATCTGTTGCTGCCCACCGGGAACAAAGGTGGTACTCTCTAATGTCCGCTAAGCGCTCGACGTATTTTGCGATCGAACTCTCGCGGTTCTCTATGTTGACTGCTGGCATTAGGTTTTTGATTTGCATCCTGACGATGTCATCCAAAGCATTGGGAGGATCAGTTTTCATCATCTCCCGTACAGCAAGCGTTCGTTCAAGAGCATCAAGCTTGCTGTCAAAGCTTTCATACGAACGATGCTTCTGAAGGCTCACGTTCCCCTTCGCTGCAGAATCATCCAAGTGCTCTTTGTCACCAGCGGCAGAAGGCTTTCCGGTTAGAACGTCAGCTTGGGAATCGATCGGTACTTTGATGGCTTTAGCACGGCTTGCTGTTTTGAACGGGAAACGAAACATGGGCTGACTGGAACCCAGGCTGCGCTGGAGGCCGTCATTCATAAGTGGATATGGATCGTGATCGTGGATTGTCATGTCGCTGACAGTACCCTAACAGACATCCCGATAAGTCAGCCAACAGGTACTTAGATGGACCATAAATACAGAGGCTTCGGAATGAGAAATCGTGAATAGTGGTTGAATCACTACAAACGGAAGGTGTCATCCATCACATACCTTGAGTCTTCAGTATCAATGAATGGTCTCGAAGTCAAGAGCGTAGGCCGATGTGGGGTGTGAAGTAGTATCTGGGAATGTGTCCTGTTGTGGAGAGAAAACAAAACTCAAGCAGGTCGCGGAGGGACTGAAGAGTTTTGTATCACCTACTACGTGCTTACCTAGCACTGCCTTTATCGGAAATCCCAAAGTATATTGGCCGACGTCGCACAGGCCTTTACCATAAGGCACCATGTCTCATGATCCAGCTTTCAGATTGCTTGGTTGGATGAGCAATAAAGGGAGGCAAAGGCTATATTTGCTCATGAGGCAATAGCTTCCGAGTCGACCTACTTATAGTCTGAAAGTTCCAAGAACTACTCAACGACTCGATGGCCACCCTAGAACATCCGCAATCGAGCCCGCACGCTTTACACGACAGCTTCCGATGGAACCGGTAGCGGCAGGATGTGTACTTCTGAGGTGATACGTTGCCTTGAATTGTCTTCCATCTGGTACATACTTCGACCATGTCACTTCTCGATCCTTCATCAGTAGGGAAAGATGAACAGGAAGTCTAGTCTACCGTGCGACCATTTACAACACAGAACAATCGGCTTACCAGCCGGATCAACTTGATCTCGTAAGATATATCATGACCGACAACATAGAAAGGTCGGATCAGGACCTCCCAACAAAAGCAGACTGTAAATACGGACCAAGGCATGCTCAAACGGAGGTCGATATGCCTGTAGACATGGCTGTCTTCAAGAATTGCAACAGCAGCACCAAACGGTATGCCAAACTACAGACGTTCCCCTTCGTGGTCCAAACTGACGATCCGCTCCTTCAGCATCGTGAACAACGCCGTGAGCACATACTACCCAGCCATCATCGAAACCCCTCCCTCCTTCTACTGGACCTGCTGCCAGTGCGCAAAAGCGATGAGACGCTGCTTCTCGATCTGCCATGGTGTCAGGGAGGATGGTTACAGCTGTGCGCATTGGCAATGTGGTTATTGTATCACTTGGGGCTAGCTGGTCCTGAAAGACACTATGCCAGGCATTCGAGAGCTGTATTTGGTGCTATCGTGCGATTCGATATGGTGAGATTGAATAGTTAGGTTAGGTAGCTTACAACATGTCAACACAATATTTTCTTACTGCATAGCTCTTAAACATGAGGACTTCAGCCGTAGAATCGACATTTTATATCAATACGTCGCTGTCGCTGTCGCATTCCCTCTTCGATTCCCGCCCTCATCTCTCGCAGCATTCCAACTAGCGCTAGGAGTGCGAAGCGGAACGTTAGGAGTGCGGTACGCTAGGAGTGCGTAGTGGAGCTAGGAGTGCGTAGCCAAACGCGAGAAGTGCGGACGCTAGGAGTGCGTAGTGGAGCTAGGACGAGACGCTAGGAATGCGGTAAGCTAGGAATGCGTAGTGGAGCTAGCCAGCTAGGAGTGCGTAGCGAAACGCTAGGAATGCGGACGCTAGGAGTACGTAGTGGAGCTAGGAGTGCGTAACGAGACGCTAGGAATGCGGTACGCTAGAGTGCGAGCGTGACGCTAGGAATGCGGAAAGCGACAGCGACAGGACTGTACTCGCACTCTGTTGTACTCGTTTCACCCAGAGAAAGCGTGCTTTCTGCATGCGGAGAGAGTACTTATTGATATCATGCGATTCATTATGCCGAAGTAACTTAGATAGATCAGATAGCTTGTAACATGTCATTACGAAGTTTCCGAAGTATGTATCATCTAGGCATGAAGACTTCAGCAGTAGAATCTGGAAGCACCACACCCGGGTAAGAGCAATGGTGGAGTCGCTGTTGCTGTCGCATTCTGCAGTCCCACTCCATACTCCGCACACATCTCCGCCTTCATCTCCGCCGCGTCGCAGCATTCCAACTAGCGTTTCGCTTCGCATTCCTAGCTCCAAGCTCGCACTCCTAGCGTTTCGCTTCGCTCTCCTAGCTCATCGCATTCCTAGCGTATCGCATTAACAATGAGAAGGGAGACATCCATGACGATATCGACCCTATTCAACAAGCTGCAGCGCAACGATAGCTGCAGCTCCCACTCTATCATCCTGAGCTGGCTCTGCTGGAATTACCGGATCTGTCACCGGATTCTCTGGCCGGAATTACCCTCTCGCTTCTTGCCAACGCCAATGGCACTGAACCGTTCGAGCCAAAGACCTATCGATAGGCAATGGAAGACGGACACAGCATCCAATAGGTCTCGGTATGGTCGACAAAGTCAAATCCCTAGGGGAAAACAACACCAAGCATGCATCCCTAACGCATCGCACTCCTAGCTCCACTACGCACTCCTAGCGTCCGCACTCCTAGCGTCCGCACTCCTAGCTTCACTACGCACTCCTAGCGTACCGCACTCCTAGCGTTTCGCTACGCACGCCTTGCGAGTGCGGTGCGGAAAGCAACACCAATAGCGACAGCGACAGAGCAAACGTCGTTCGCACTCTGCTATACTCGATTCACCCGGAGAAAGCGCGCTTTCTATTACCATTGCCAATCTAATCCGCCGCAAATGGCTTCTACACCTTCCCTCCTTCATCTTGCCTTCTTCCACCCTCCCTCCCACGTCTCTGTCGTTCTCATCATGGTCTTCTGGATAAGGTCGTGTTCTGCTGTCCAACGCTTCCTACCATACCGGATGGCTATGATGATGAGCTCCACGATCTTGCCTGCAAGACGTAACCACCATGGCTGTTTCCTATATGACCATCGATGTGCTTGATAAGAGCCTTCAAGTCAGCAAACCATACTAATGCCACACTCGTCCAAATTTCTCAAGACTCACACATATCAACCCTTTCGCTAACATCATGATCCTTGTATATCAATCCAGATGGAAATCCGCCAAAGGGAGCAGACAACCGTAACAACCACATCCTTCCCCAAGATCCATCGATACCTACCCAACACCTCACAACACCACAACATAAACAACTCAAACCCTCCTTTTCCCCGATGCCTCCAGTTTCCGAAACTTACACCATACTACTCCACCAACGAGCTTACCAAAAAATGAACTCCATCTTCGCCCCGAAGTACACCATTCCTACCATCAATTAGCCAGAACAATGATCTTCTATCTCCCAAGACGTAGCAGACGAGCCCACACAGCCACGAATGGTACTTAGATACTGGAAAAGATCCGAAGACGTATGCGAGAATTCACTTGTCGATTATTCAGCCTTAGCCTTCGTCCAATCAACGTATTCATCGCTCGAAACGAGAAATTTGCAAACAGTACCAGTCAGGAAAATGTAGTACAAGAATGCAAAGACATTGTATATCGTAGAGCTGTTTCATCACCGTGCACGCCTGCACTTTCCCCATGCGGCCTACTCTAGCTCAGCCCTGAGGCTTAGCAATAAGCACGAGCTTTTGTATGCGAGCTTACCTTACCTCATTCTCCACTGAGCCTAATTGTACGACATCTAATCTACCACGTGGCTCTTGTGGATCCTGTACTGATTTTCCTGCAGGAGAATATTAGATATGTGGGGGCTGTGATTTGAAACGTGTTAGAATTTTTCTTTGGCTGTGATATCTATCTCATGCCCATGAGCTGCGTTTGGGGTGTGGTTTGATTTGGGTGGATCGCATGGTTTGCGGCTGACGGGGGTCCACGTATCACTGCTGTGATTGTTGTCATTGAATTCAGCTACAATTCGCTGAAGGAATGATAACGGCGAGGGCAGAGTGTACGTGCATTAAATAAGAGACGCCGAGGGGTGAGAGTCGTACAAAAGATGAGAAGGAATAGCTCTTTCATTCCTTAATAATTACTATTGTACATCTTTTACAGTCGCCAAGAACCGAGTATTCAGACAGCTGACCCATCCAGGCAAAATGCATATCAAACGCGCGGTCCCAATGATATCCCTATCCCTAATGATACATTAACTCCTTCGCAAACATCGTACATATCCATATTATCCTAATTGTACAAGTCGTTACAAGAACAAGTAAAAGACTGTGATGACGGGAAGCAAAGGGAATCATCTCGTACAGGGTGGTGTGGCCCACTGACGGAGCATCTGGTCCACGGCTCGTGTCCACTCGCTCTGGCATGCGGTTGCGAGCTGCTCGGTGCCGGAAGCCGTAGGGTTGTGACCTCCCCACATGGCAGGCTTTGCCGCTAAAAGTCGTGCGTGCTCTTTGATCAGGCCCCTGTAGTGGTAGACGGTCAGCAATGAGGCTCAGGTGCTGGTTTGATACTCGGTAACTCGGGCGCTGCGTCGGACCGGGAGGAAGGTGACTTACTCGGATTCAATCTTGGTAAGTATGAGCCAACAGTAGTTCCAACTACGAGTGCTCTCGGGGTCTTCGATTACTTTCGCCTTGGCAGCGTCTAAACACGCAGAGCTGAAAGGATAATTCTTGGTCATGCCTCGAAGTTCACTCAGGAGGTTGTTCGAGTTGACATAATGGGCCCATGCGTTGGTCATGGCCTCGGTAATATCGGGGCTATCATAGGCTGCGAAGATTTTCTCGATTCGGCGTAATTCGGTAAGAGTATTGACTTGATGGGTGCGTAGGGAGCGAAGGAGTTGCTCTTTCTCGTTCTGAATGACCACAAATCAATTCTTGTTGACAACAAAAGGAATCGCTTCGCAGACAAGGGAGATGGTGATGGTGCAGTGCAAAGTCGAGACCGATGCTTGTAGCGCGGACCCCATACAATCTGAGGCAATAGAAGATTGCAGGACTCAAAAGGTACTGTAGCAGATCCGCAAGATAAGGCGAATAGGAAGTGAAGGTACTTGATATGGATACGTAGGGAGATAAATCAAAATCATGACTCACCGAACTCATAGTCTTTCCTCTTGAAGAACCCGTACCTCCCGGTGTTCCTTGGTAGTTCTGAGTGGTCGGAGAAGACGTATATAGAGAGCCCCCAGAAGACAAGCTACCGGTCGATAGAGAATCCTTTGTGGGTGGTGATGGCGGCTCGTACGATGGATGTAGATTTGCGGATCTAGATGATGCTGATACTGCCGAGGCACGTGAAGCCGACGCCGTTGATGGCTCAGCGCGTCTGTCTTCGTCCTGAGTATAAGTAGGTTCGTATGGTGATCGATACGGCGTCGATGATCCGGCGAGCGCTGTGTAATATCTGATGCTTGCTGACTCTGACGTTGATGAGCTCGAATGTCTCGAAGAGGAAGAGGGTGGACTGGGTTCGGTCGAAGACTTCCTTGTGCGATTGCGAGAAGATGTGTGATAGTCCATTATGAAGAAGAAAAAAGATGGTCTTTCAGGTGAATTACAATTGTGGAGCTGTATCTCTTAGAAGGTGCTGGTCAGACTAGGGCAAGTAGAACTAAGAAGAGTCCCGAATCGAACGCGAGTTTAACAAGCTCTCAAACAAGTACACCTCCTTTGAAGAGTAGGAAAAGGTGTAGAGTCAGTGATCAGATAGGCAGAAAAATGGGTTTTGCAGATCGAATATAACAACGGTGACCGAGCTATGGACTTACCCAAGGAAATGAGAACTTGTGAGCATAATGCTGGAGTACTCGGTGTGAATGGAAGCTGTCACGGATGCATCAATACCTTTATAAGGTACGCTGCTTGGTAATTACGTCGAGTAAGTCTCAATGGAAAGACCTTCAGCCACCAGCAACAACGAGATTACTAAAAATCTAGTCGAAGAATATGAAGCAAGCTTGCGCAGTTGGCTATATCTCGTCAGCATCATAGGGCTCTGTGTTCGATATCCTTCTATAATGCTTCCACAAGCTCCCATTGGAGAGTTCAAGAGATCGATGGCCGCTTTGATCATGCTAAGGCGAAGCCAACCCCGACCCGGCCGCAGCGTGGTAACCCCATCTCATTTATTTTGTCGTCGTTCATAGGGCGTATCGGTCAGGATGACGATGATGCAGGCATGGGACAGCCGCCTATGTTGCAATTCTGGGAGGTCCATTGCTAGGGCTGATGGTGATTGGGCTTTGTACGGATACCAATATAACATCATTGTCACCCATATACGTTCCCGATAGAGGCTGAGCCGAAGGAGTCACGACTTCATTGTGACTAAGGCTGTGGTCAATACGACTCGTGTAGCTTGTGGTCGAAAGGAGCAAAATATCGAGAAGATTGTATAATCCAAATAGATCTATTGTGGGAAATAAGGTTGCATGCTAGAGGTTTAGCGTACGTTAGCGCTGACCTTATCCCCTCTAAATATACACATCTGGACGACAAGCCTCTCCAAATCCTCATAATTGACCTCTTTGAGATCAAAGTTGTGATTCGAACCTCGAAGGAGGAAGGTGCCCGAGAGTCATCAGATTTTCAGCCTCTCTGTCATACCCATCTTGCAGGCCCACGACCGTTGGAAAGAGGATAAAGCTTGTCGAGAGAGAGACAGCCACATCTCACAATAGAATACCAACTCAGCCTGCCGGACCTCATATCGACAGTGGACGGCATAGCCATCGTGTTAATTACGAACGACCGCGTATAGATATGCAGCATCGGAGAGCTCCAAGACACGAGTCGGGACTGCAAGACCGTGCGATGGGGCTTGTCAACGACACAAATTCCAAATTAGGCTTACCATGATACTAAGTCTTATCTTGCTTCGTGCTAGTGCAGGTACCCATAACTTGGCCGATCTGACGTTATCCTCGTGTGGTAGATCTGGCAGACGGCGCAGGTCCCAACGGCGGCCCATGCATAGCCGTCATGAAGTACCTTGGGCCCACGTATCTTATCACATCAGCTGACGGTTGAAGGCAAATGAGCGACAATGATTGGTGGTGACCAGGGAATCTGGTTTCAGCCGCATGGTGCCATCATCTCCACGTGGTAGTTCAGCGCTACCGTTGGCTGCTACTCGTCGTATTAATTGAATGCACTGCCTTCATAGAGCTATGCAAACATCCTCAAGTCAAATGATATCCTCCGATCAGTGGTGACTTTATGTTTCATTGGCTCTGCTCAGATTTAACAATATGACAATCAATCCTGTCATTCCCTTGCAATGAAGCTCTGTCTTGTCCCGATTGTAACCTTCGTCACGGTGTCCGACGACAATTGAATCTATACGCTTTGTCTTGGCGCCTTAGTTGCGAATTCTCTGCCCTGATTTACCGACACAATGAGCGGCCGTCGTGATCGCAGCCCACAATAAACCCCAACGAGCCAACCCATTGACTCCGCGAGCATGAGCAAGATCAGTGCGTCGATCCACAGCGACCGGATGCAGTTCCATCCATGCAGCTCGACAAGCATGATATCAACTGCAAACGCATTGACTGGGATGTATCAAATACCCACAAACCCATCCAGAAAGAAGCGAGCACACTTTGACCTCCCAGCTCAAAATTCCCAACTCCCCAACATCAAACCCACGCACCACCAAACTTGAAAACCATCACGACTTCAAGTGACACCAATCATGAACCCGGGACGCTAGGGGTGCGAAGCGAAACGCTAGGAGTGCGGTGAGCTAGGAGTGCGTAGTACAACGCTAGGAGTGCGGAGCGAAACGCTAGGAGTGCGGTAAGCTAGGAGTGCGTAGCGAAACGCTAGGAGTGCGGCGGGAAGCTAGGAAGGCGTAGCGAAACGCTAGGAATGCTAGCTTCCATGAGCTCAAAAGCAAAGCTCCTTCCTATCATACCTAGCTACACTTGAACCAATACATACATTATCAACACCCAAAACTCCATCCAAAGCAGCCGTACAAATACCTTTAATCCTACAATCCCACAGACCTACGCCCAAAATCCACACTACCCTATCATCACAAGAAGTATGCTACAACCAACGAGCTGAATAGAGACATCACTCACTGCTCACACGGGAATTTTGAGCCAAGAAGGCTAGATATTAAGGGCAGGAAATGCATAGTTGCGTAAGGTAAGGTAGAGTGTGGGAGGGTGGATGGACGCCGAGTAGGGCTGAGATTGATGATGAGGAGCACGTTGTTTGCTTAAGGGGACTTGAAGTTGTAACATCTGCACGATTGACGAGGTGACAAGATATATGTTCAGGCTTGATTGTTGGACAATACGCCAGACCCTTCGCATATTTTAGGTTCATTGTCAAGCAAAGAAAACGTATTCTGTTGGTTAGTTAGAGAATTTCTCAAGTCGAGTAATCGAATTCCATTACTGCCTCAGATGATAACATCTGAAAGCTGGTACGGTCTATATGCGGAGAAGAGGGTCTTTAAAGTGATAGCACTTTTCATCTATACACCGATCCAGTGTAAGAATGACCGCTTATTCATCTCCCATATTTTCATCGATACTGATATCAACATCGATATTAACATCATCAATTTGCAACTCGGATCCAAGTTAAACAATTTGATCCGCACCTTCTTCATTCTCCACGACAGCTTGTTTCTCACCTTTCTCATCTTCCACGATGGCATGGCGATTCTCAATTTCATTGATGAAGAGGTGATCTAGCATAGCCAACTCGATTATACTGATATTCGTGCTCTGTGATCGAGCGATCAGCTTTATTTGAAGCTGATCGCTGGCAAGAGTCGACAGCGCCCAGGCCATGTCATCGACGACCATTCTCTGACTCGCGTCGTTAATATCCAGGCCGGCCGGTTTGATCCTTAGATCCTCCATCAGGTCCTCTACGGAGAGCGATGAAGTTTCTGCTAAGCCGGGAACGTCCAATTTCGTTATCGCATCCTTGGCCACGGGATGTTCGGTTGACACTCCTAATAACGTCAAGGCCTGTTGGTATTGAGCGTCAGTGAGGTTTGCCTCTCCTTTAGCTCGATTCGCTAATCTGACGGCAGACTTTTTCTTCTTTCGCTCATCGCGCGTCTTTGTCTTCTTCGGAGCTTCTATGGCTAAAGGTACTCTCTGTGATGGATTATCACCACGAGATCCCCCTCTACCACCTCTTCCACCTCTGCCTCTACCTCTACCACGAGGAGCGCCCCAGCCATGAAAGTCGCCCGGACCACCAAGGACAGAATTGTTGCTGCCGATGCTGCCCAGAATGCTGCCGGACTGCCAGCCACCGAACGGTGGGAGGGGCTGCTGTTGGCCTCCGAAGGACCAGAAAGGTTGCTGATGGCCGCCATATGGCGCGAAGGGCTGCTGCTGGCCTCCGAAGGACCAGAAAGGTTGCTGATGGCCGCCATACGGCGCGAAGGGCTGCTGCTGTCGCATTGCATACCAGCAGGGAGGTGGGTGGAGCTTACCGCATATAGTGCACATATTGCACATACCCTGATGCATCTTCCCACAGACATTGCACGTCATCCTGTAGCACCATTTTCATCAGTCGTAAGTTCCATCTCACCTCACCTCACCACACGGCGGCCTTATAAGCCGTTGGGGGTATTTACGTACTCTGGTTTCGTCTAATTGAAAGTGGCGATATGTAGTGATTCACTAATATCTAGCATACACGACGTCTGAGAGTATGATGATGTTGTGTAAACAACGATGTTGAAGTTGTGGGTTCGTTCTTATGAGACTACGCTAGCGTGTCTGATTCTTTTTCACTTCACACCAGAACTGCATAGCACAATCATAAAACCAAAATATGCATTCGAACCGGCATAAACGATACATATCTACCATCCCAAAATCTCTCGTCAACTCATAAGCATATTCACAGCCCAGCCGACCTATCACACACATTAGCAGAAGCTCTTCTTCCTTAACAAGCAAGGGAAGTAATATAATATTGCGAAAGTAGCAAGTAACTCACATTCAACGTCCTCAAATCCCCATAATGCTGCCCCACGCCCAGAAATACCACCGGAATCCCAGTCGCATGCACCATGCTGATCAAGCTCCCCACCATATCACCCACCGTATCACACTTACTAATAATAAACCCATCCAGACCCCTCTTGGGCCCAAAGGCAGCGTTGAAGTTCCGGGCTTGTGCAACAGAGTCGGATCCCACCAGGGCTTCGCCAACCATGAGGATCTTATCCGGATTGGCAAAGTTGCCAAACTTTTCCAGATTCGACATGAGTCGGGTGTCGTTGTGACGGCGACCGGCGGTGTCGATAAGGACGACGTCGAATTTTTGGGACGCGGCATAGGTGACGGCGTCTTTGGCGATGTTGGCGGCGTCTTGGCCGTAGCCTTTCTCGTACAGTTCGATTTTCCCAAGGGACTCGCGGTCCGAAAGTTCTTTGAGGTTGCGCGCGTGCACTCGGAGCTGCTCGACGGCGCCGGAGCGGAAGGTGTCGCAGGCTGCTATTAGCAGGGTGAAGTTGTTTTGGAGGAGGAAGAAGGCTAGTTTTGAGAGGTTGGTGGATTTGCCGACGCCGTTGACGCCGACGATGGAGATTACGTAGGGGCGCGGTTTGGGAGATAGTGGATTTAGTTGCGAGGGGGAGGTGATGGTTGTGATGGAGCGGAGGATGTCGAGGGAGGTTGTGGGGGTGAGGATTTTGCGGAGGGAGGACTCCATTGATGTGCGGATTGTTGTTTCTACGCCTGCGAATGGTCAGCATCTGTCTTCAGTCAAGGGGAGAGGTTTGAGAATACATACTTTCGAAGTTGCCAGTCTTGACGCCAATCAGCTCCCGTTTGACGCCTTCACATAATCGAACGGCTGCTTCTCTTGCAACGTTCTTTTTCAGTAGGTGCTCCTCCATGCCTCTCATAGGCTTGACCAAGTCCTCCTTCGTGAGAACCTTTCCACCAATGACATTCCTGAAGAGACTACTGATTGCACCTAGACTCGAGCCAACAAGACCTCCTTTCGAGGTCGACTCTGATCTCTTCTCATCTGCACCTTGTAGAATTGTATGTACTTCACTATCCAGATCCTTGAGCACAAATTGTCCCTTGCCGGTCCTTGTGCCAAATGAGTGTGAATCTATCGAGTCTAGACTAGCATTGATCTCTGTCCTGCCATTGGCCGTCCCGTCTAGTGATTGAGCAGAATAATCCAGTACTGCACCATCTTCCTCATCTGCCATACCATCTGCATCCCATGTCCGCATCTTCTTCCCAGTATCTTTCTTATTCTTTCCTATCCGCTCATCGCCAGAAGATGCGTTCGCAGGAGCAGCTACAGCTTTCCTTGCTCTTCTCGACTTTGGTCCACCCTTTCCCGCTAGAATATGGCCTGCAGGCGTAGACGGTCGCGATGTTTCTGGTGTAGGTATCGGCGTGATATGTGTCGATTCTCCATTAGTCTGAGGCTTCTGTATGTGCCCTGGTTGCGATGCTACAGCCAGGCCTGGGAGTGGCGGAGGGGGTTCGTAGGTCCCACCGTCGGAGCTGGAAGGGGGTGTGAAATCATCGACAGCGATTCGAGGGCCCAGTTGAGGATTCTTTGCTGCTGCTCCCTCTAATTCCCTAACCTGCTGGTCGAAGTACCCATCAAAATCGCATTCCACCACACTCGTGTGAGGTTTCTGCAGCTGCTCCTTGTAGAGATCGACGAATATAATCCTGATGTTATCCAGGAGTTTGTCAATCCATGTAAGATGTATCAGTGATTGGTAAACTGCCTAGGCTTCATCAATGGCAAGATCTTCATGTCCATGTTACAGATTATACGGACAACGAAGATCAAACCCAGATCCTTGACGCTCGCCCACTTCAGTGTATACTGGTCCTTCTTGTAATTTGGGTTCTGTGTCGCAGAAGCGTCATCTGCAACGCTTGCGCCTGGGAGGACTTTCTCTTCAATGAATACATCCTTGATGAAACCCTTGATGATACTGCTGCTCACAGGCGCATATGATTTTGACCAGAGGACCACTCCCGATGTAGTCAGGATTTCGAAGCCGTCCAACATGTTCAGAAGGATTGCCTTTGGCTAAAGGAATGCCTGGGGATGCGGAATGTTGCATGTCAATGACATACGGCAGACCATTTGAACATTCCTGCTGTAGACGAATGAGTCTCCAGGCCGCAAAAACATAGCTCTACCATCCGCTTCACCCAAACAACCCCAACCCCAATACCCAGAACCTCTCACCAACCCACACCTCCCTCACAATGCAACGAGGCACATACCACCCACCACCCGCCCACTCCCCACCCCTCCACCACCCCGTCCCCCAACACGTCTCCACAGTCCCCATGATGCGCTCCCCGCCGCCCCCTCAGCCCAGCAACTCAAACTACGCCGGAAGCCCCTACGCGGGCCAGATGGGCGGCGGCGGCGGTGGACTACAGCAGCACGCGCAGACGCAAGGAGGAGGAGGAGGTGGGCAGTTCGCCCCCAACAACTTCGTCGGCGGCTTCATGAACGATCAGACGGCGCAGATAGGGTTTCAGGTCGGGCAGAAGGCCATGACGGCGGGGCAGGAGTATATGGAACAGAGCGTATACCTCCCCATCCCCTCCCTTTTCCCCTTCCCCTTACCCCTACCTCTACATCCCCATCAAAATCCCCATCCCCTCCCCTTCAAAACACCCGCCTAACCACCCTCACTAATGAGAAAAAACAGATAAACCGCTACGTCTCCATCCCAGCCCTAAAACACTACTTCAACGTCTCAACCCCCTACGTCCTCCGCAAACTACTCCTCATCCTCTTCCCCTGGCGCCACAAACCCTGGTCCCGCTCCCAACGCCCCTCCCCCTCCCCCCTCAACCCATCCACCACCATCCCCTTCCACCCCATACCCCACACCATGCCCACAACCACCCCCCAATCAACCTACACATACTACTTCCTCCCCCCCCGCTCCGACCTCAACGCCCCAGATATGTACATCCCCGTCATGGCCGTGGTAACCTACATCCTCCTCTCCGCCCTCCTCGCCGGCCTCCACGGCTCCTTCCACCCCGAAGTCATGGGCCTCACCGCCTCCGCCGCCTGCGCCATCATCGTGCTCGAGATCCTCGGCCTCAAATTCGGAACTTACATCCTCGCCATCAGCAACGACAGCCAACTGCTCGACCTGGTCGCTTACTCGGGGTACAAATTCGTAGGCGTCATCGTCACACTCGTTGTTGCGGAGATCTTTAATAGAGGAAAGGGAACCGGGGGGTGGGCGGGCTGGACGGTATTCACGTATACGTTCCTGGCCAATGCGTTTTTCCTGCTGCGCTCGCTGAAGTATGTGCTTTTGCCGGACAGTTCGAGCTCGACGGCGGCGGGGGGGATGCAGACGGTGGCGCGGAGTCAGCGGAATCGGCGGACGCAGTTCTTGTTCTTGTATAGTTATGTGGTGCAGTTTGTTTTCATGTGGGTTCTGTCGAGGCAGGAGAGCGCGACGGCCAAGGTGGTTGGCATCAAGGGTTGAAGTGGTGGATGGAGGTGACGGTGGAGATGTGGTGTAGGATAATGGTTGATCTAGCAGAGAAACATCCAGTTACAGAGGCAGCCGGATTCAAAGCCTTGACGTCAATTCAGTTATTCCCGCGAAGCATGACATGACAATCTCGTTCAAGCACCGTCAGTCGTTACCCTGCACACGATGAAATTTACATATCCATTTGATGAGTCTGTGCTATGCAACTATGCCAATCATGCACATCCACCTATCCTGACTTTTCTATTCACAGGTACCTATGTCCAACCCTGATAAAGAAAGACTCGTAGCTATGCAATGGTCTCGAGCTGCCAGACATGATTAAGCTCCGATGATGCACAACACTCGCTCCACAGTACGATCATATCGACACCCTATCATACCTTATGAACCATCATTGACGTGGTGAGTAACAAGTCCTCTGGGTATCTTCCTTAACATCCGATCCAATAGGAAAAGGGCCGAATCTCGACCCAGTACAGTATCCGTAGATGAAGAGAGGTGGTACAAAAGAGACTCGTCAGGAGAACATCGAGCTCAGACGATGACGCCGGTCGAAGAGCGCTTGAGCTCAAATGAGTCGGTGTGACGCTTCCAGGAGCAATAACGCTGCCAAGTCTCGCTCCAGACCATGTACTTGATCGACTTGAAAGCCGCGTCAAAGACATGCTCGTCGAAAGCGTCGGGGACGATAAAGTTAGCAAGTGGATCACTAGGATCGTTAGTATCGACGAGTGACATGATGTGCTCGCTACTCTCGTTGGCACGGGATTCGGGCCTCGCGCTTGGCATCGCACTCATGGGAAAGCCATCACCATCTCCCTGTGGATCATCCCAAGGAGTGACAACTGAATGGGGAGTGGAAATGGTGGAGACGGAGTCGTTCCGTCTCGTTGCCACGAGCGCGGTAGCCGTGCCGAACATTGCTTCCAGCTTGGAACAGATTGAATGCTCGATGTTGATGGGATAAAGTGCGGTGCCTGTGTCAATGAGTCTGAGGTAGATATCCAGACCCAAGCGAAACATGGTCAAGATTGCAGGGCTTGTCTCCTTCGAGCGGGAAAGTATCTTATGCCATTGTGTCCGAAACTCGAGCACTTTCACAAGGAAGCGGATGTTCTCGCCATTGAGCTCTTGATATGACGCGTAATACTGAAGGCCATTGTGATGGAAATTTAGGCAGTCGTCGAGGGATTCCATCGAGTGCATTTTGCCGCGCTTGGAGTTTGCTGATCCTGTGACTAGGGAAACAGATCCAATTGACGAAGAGTTGAGCCTCTTCATGTCAAAGTCTGCGAGAGCTTGCTGAGTTTCGCGTACGCTCTTCTGGTACTTGAGAATCTGTATGACAGGGAATATGATGGTCGTTAATTGCATCGCAATCAAACCCGGCGCAAACCTGGGAATGTCAACAGTTGGACAGTACAAAGTATCGTTGACAACTTACCACATAGGCGGTGCCCAGTACTTGCTGATAGATGCAAAGCTATCAGTGTAGATAGCGGCAAGCCAAAGTGGTGTTCCAGGTAATCTGTTCCAATCAGTACACGGGTTTGATTCAAGACGCAGGAGCCTCACCCAGCTACAACGGCAAGAGTGGTCTGGAGGCGCCAATGGTAGATGTCACGAATCAAACGGATCTTCCATAGCAAATAGGGGCCAAAGAAGAAGTTCCATAGGAATTGCCAGATGATTGTGGGCGCCCTGGAGACTATTAGCTGATACGCTCACAAAATTCTGAATCACACCCACCACTCCCATCCACTACGGCACATGAGCTTGGTCGTGCGATGAGACACGATTCCGTAGTCATTGAATTGGCGTGAGATGCAGTAGACGATCATAGAGACAGCGAACTGTTCTCACGTGATTAGCCAATCGATGTGTTGAGTTTCCTTTCACCAGGATGGCTCACCTGCAAGATCATGCCGATCAGGACGACGCGTTCACATCTGCCTTGACTGCTGGTTGCCTGCCACCAAATTTTGAGACGCCAAATCCAGTACTTCGGACCGCCGATGCTTTTGCCGTTTGGCTTGTAAAGAGGCTTGTAGTCCACTGAATCAAGTAGATATTGGGTCTGGGCGCGGCTGACGAGCATCAACTGCTGATTCTGAGCTTGAAACAAGCCGATTCCAATTGGTAGATAGCTGCGTTTAGATAAGCCATGCAGAAAACAAGTAGAGTACTGGAATATTCACATAGACATGATCCAATACTCGACGCCGCATGGGAATACTCCGTTCATTGGATAGACCATGATCACCATAAAGAGATAGACGTGAAGAACGAGAAGTGAGACCACAGCGAGACTGATGTTACGCATCCTCATGACAGGGTGCTTGCGATGGTGGAAGACAAAGGCACAAGCAGTGTAAAAGAGGATGGAATATGCGATGGCGAAACCGATCAGAGTGATCCCCCAGCCATCGAGGTTCATGGAGGGGCCCCAATTGTGGCCATCAGGATTGAGGTAGACCATTCTCGTCGATGCAATGAAGAGCACGGTGATGACTGCGTTGAATCATGAGTTTGACGTCCGTCCACGACCGTTTCAGTGATCAAGAGTCAACTCACCAGTCTGTCTTGATGGAAGAGGCTGAGTACAAGACTCAACTCATACAGTCTAGGGTGCTACTGTGACCTGAAGCGTGAGCTTGTACATCCATCAATGATATGGATGGACTTACACGAGCGTGTGGATGAAAAGATGGACCGACGGTGATGTCGAAGGATGTTGAAGATGAAAGGCCTCACGAGGTTTGAGATGACTTTACGTAGGCAAAATGATCGATTCACGGCTGCGGACCGGAGTGTCGGCGAATCGACAAGTGAGGTGGGCTGAGGTCTTTCAAAGTGAAGTGAAGTGATATCAAGCATCAAGCATCAACACCACCCCACTCTTCCACGCCGGTCAGATCAATGCTTTGAGGAACACTTGAACTCCTTTTACGGCTGTACAGCCATTGCACGTCAGGGTACGATATGTCAATTACTCGCGTGGTTTTGTCTGTGCTATGTCGTCTTGCATGATATGGTGATTTGACGTGGGAAGGTCTCACTCCCTCGTGAAAAAGCGACAGCCAGCGTGCTATGTTTCAGAATAAAGAGAAGAGGATTACCCTCAAGATATTACTTTAATCTAGTGAGGAAGGATCAATGCGTGCTCTTGCATGACGAGTCCGCCTATTGCTATTCTTTCCCCCGTGAAATGTGAGCGTACTAACCCATCCAAGCAGCCGGGTCCGAACATGCATGAAAACAAGCCGGACTAACTACCGCAGACCCTCCACATAAAGTACGTTGATCACCACCACGCTCTCTTTGCCGAGGACCCTGGATCCAAACTCTGTGAGATGTGCCATCCATTGCTGGGATGAACATAGAGACGGAGGCAGGGTCCGCTGGAGATCGAAGGTTGGAGTAGAGGGAGTAAAGTAGTGCTTGAAGACCATTCATTTGACCACGCGAGTAGCCCACCACCAAGCCACTTACGGGATGGTTGGGCCGGATCCCGAGATGACGCTACAGCGAAAGAAGCAAGTGCGATCGAGATATTCTCCTAGTGCACAACGTGCTCCAAACTGGTCGTGTCACTTCGCTTAGCGATGCTCAGACCTGGTCAGATTAGATATGCACCAAAGTCATAGAAAGCTCCTGGAGCCTTTCACTACCGAGAGCCCTGGGAAGACCTTCTACCAACGTACCTAGATTGGCAGAGGTAGGATCTTGGACGCTTAGCCTCGGGAGTGGTATGGACTCAGGACGAGTAGACGCCTTGCGATCATGGCCAACATGCTTTCCGTGCATGATCCAGCAAGATTACCTTTGCGATAGGATTTCAGCATGGCGAACATTACACAACGCCACTACCGATAATAGCGCTGATCATCTCCTTCACTTTGCCAGGGTCTTCAAGCGGTCGCCATGTGGGAAAACTGAAGAGTCTCCTCCCTGACTCTGTTCTATCCTGGCAAATCTTGACACATCATATTGGACCAGCTCGCTAATCTCCATCCTCCGATTTAGTCGTAGCCACCAGCAGGAGAGCCCTCCGATATGACCACGCCACTCCACAGACCACCAAACCTTGTTGATCCTGCGTCAATTTATTGCTCCAATTGGTCCAAGTTGCGAGCCGTCGCGTGGCGCAGGTCTAGAAGCTCAGACGTGGATTGGCATTTCTTCATTGAGGACGCTGTAGTGGCGCTGTGGATGAATGGAAAACTCTACCGTACTCGGGAGATTCTGCTGTGTATGACTCGAGAGATTTTCCTAAAAGGACTGATCCATGAACACGTACGCCTACCAAGTATTTGGCTTCTTGGGTCATATGGCTCGTGCGCGCCTGCAGAGCTTGTTAGTACCAACCCAGCATTTGTAAAGTCGCCTGCCAAGCTGCAAGCCATACTCCAATTCATACTTTGCCATAACCGAGCTGCATTACCGACCGCACTCGGTGTCCAATCTGGGTACCTTTGATTCGCCTATGACTTCGCGAAAATCTACCATAGCAGGTCCTTGGATGGCAGTGTGGTCTACACCTATCTCTTTCTTCTAATATCCGACATGCTCCTGAATTAATGCAGGTACGACTTGTCACGGTCCGCACTATGTTTTAGCGAATGTGGGGAGAATTCTTTGATCCGACTAGCTCAGAAGACTATTTCTGCATAAAGACAGCCAGGATTGTGTAAGAATGGGTGCTGTGGTGGCGCGGTCTTGTATGGCTTTTCAATTGTAGACAATTACCTTCTGAGTAGAACAGCTGTCCGATGATCATTCTACACTTCAATGAGATGCAGCCCTGCAGGACTTTAGACGCCCGCATTAGCTACCAGCAGCACCATGAAGACGATACACCCAATGGTGTTGTGTAGTCTGTTCTTCTGTAATTTTTGTGCCAAGACATCCCGTCCTGATTAGGTAAAGCGTCATATTCCATGTCTGCAGGAGTTTGATATTCAGACAAGCGATTGCGAGCTAACCCATCGTACTATCGACAAGATGCTGATCTCACTCACTGTGGGTAAGGTTGATGCCGGCGTCGCTGTTCTCCTCACCGAAGACAAGCGTCTGGTAAGCTTTACCAGCGCTCCAATACCTACTTACCCTCATCAAACGAGCACAAGTACTGACAGAGATTCCCCCAGATCGAATTTCCCTCCATCCTTCTCCCTCCGTCCATAACCTCCGGCTCAATAGTAGACATCACAGTCTCTCGCAACATCGACTCAGAAGCGACCTCCCAGAAATCTTTCGCCGCTCTCCAATCTTCAATCCTCACCACCTACGGCCTCGCTTCCCCCTCTCCGCCTGTCATCCGCTGCCGAAACGCCACCCAGACCTCCGTCGTACTCGAATGGGACAAGATCGAGCTCGCCACCGCAGATCTCAGGAGCCTGTGCTTGTACCGCAATGGGGCCAAAGCCGGCGTGATTCCGCAGGACAAAGGCATCCAGGCTACGAAAGTATCTGGGCTGGCAGTCGATACCGAATATGTGTTCCACCTGGTCCTGAGGACAAGTGCGGGCATTTACAGTAGCGAAAGACTTACAGTGAAGACACACAAAATGACAGAGTTGAGTGGGATCACGGTTACGCCCGGGGTACTACCTCCATCACTGAGAGAAAGCTTGGGAGGAGCCCTCGATCGAATTGGTGCCAAGATCGCCGACAGCGTCCGCATTGACACTACACATTTCGTCTGTACCGAAGGCAGGGGCGATCAATGGCAAAAGGCGTGCGAGATGAACATACCAATCGTACGCCCAGAGTGGGTCGAGGGCTGTGAACGGGAAGGCAGGATCGTAGGCGTGCGCGGGTATTATCTAGATGCGAATCCAAAATTGAGACAGGTGGGACAGGGGGTGGGTATGCAGCAGCAACAGCAGCAGCAGCAATCACCAAGACAACCACAGATCCAAAGGACGGATAGCAATCAAACCATACCATACCGCCAACAACAACAACAGTCGCAGCAACCAGCCTCCCAATCACCCATCCCAAAACTCCCGCCTCCAACCCCCCACTCACCCCAGCACTCTCCAACCGAAAGTTCTGAAGCCGCTCCTCCCCTCCCAGAAAAAGACACCCCCGCGCCCCCCCCGCAAGAGCGTGTTTCAGCCGAAGACTCCTCCGAGGATGGGCGGCAGAAATCCGATGGAGGAGGTGGGGATATCAGTCCGCTCTCTTCTCCGGTCAAGGTTTCGACGAAAGGGGCTGAGGAGGCGGTGGGGGAGAGGGAGGAAGAGGGGGGGGATGATGCGAGGAGTTTTAGTACGGTGGCTTTGTGATGAGGGGGGTTGGAGAGAGAGTGTTGTGGTTTGGGGACAAGTGGGTGGGTGTGGGATACTGGTTGATGTTGACCGTAGCTGTTTCATCCAGCACTTTCATCTTAGCGCATAAGTGATACCTTACCTTTACACCATCATAACCAACAACTACCTTATAGAAAATTTCAAATTCGACTGAAAGAACACCTTAGGATCGATGCCTCTATACAACTGTATAGCGTCTCGCACCAGATCATATCATGCGGAGTCTGATCTGTTGATTCATTCATCTATCGGATCGGAGGATGTGAGAGGGAGAGAGGATGTCAATATTAAATCATTCTAACCCACAAGTCCCTTCTCAATATCTCTTCCTCCGCCTCAATAGTCAACAGTGTTTGCATATCAGTACAACATATACACATCTCCTTTCCTTCCGTGATAGGAATATGAATATGAATCATGAACGCTTTAGCCATGTCGAGTTGCAACAGTCATGCGTCTATACACCTAAGGTATCTATTTGGAACTCTATACTCTAGGATAGACGTCGTCCTGTCCTGGTAGATGAACTAAGGTGTTCTTATGCTTTTCGATTGTGACTACTGTGGGACCTCGCTGAGATTTTCAGCTCAAGTGTAGATGTTATGTAGACGTGACTGTTATGCATGGGTTGGCTGTGAGGTTCTCTGGGTTGTTCAGGGTGCGGAGGGCGTTAGTGAACGTCTGGAATACACAGGTGGAACAGCGAGTCTTTCTTCCCATCTCTTCAATAGTCAAAAGTCAAGAGGAAGGTGACTGTCCGGAGCCGATCCCAACCCGGCAAAGAGCCCTTCACCAACTGTGTACGAATCCAAACTTGCACGCTCCTCCATCAACACCAACCTTACGCAAGCCCATCAGCAACCAACATACTCCTCTTCACCGCCTCCAACACCGCCGTCGCCATAACCGGCGGCACCGCGTTCCCAATCTGCCTCTTCACCCCCACACCCCCAAACGCATGCCCCAACTGAAACGTCTGCAAACATGCCAACTCCCGCTGCGTATAATTGCGGTCACCGCTCGGATGTACGTTTCCCGGCCCGCCATTGGTGGTGATGCAGGCGGCGATGGTGTCGCCGGAGGTTGGGGCCGCGTTGCGAGGTTTGGTGGTGTGAATGTTGTGGTTGGGCCAGTTTGGGGGGATGGAGGCGATGGCGGAGGTGATTGTTGTGTGTGGTTTTAGGCCGGTTGTGGTGGGAGTTGAGGAGTGGGTGGGGTTGGGGAAGGGGGGGAGGGGTTCGCCTGGGCTGTGTGTAGGGGGTTAGTAGACGGTTATATACATTCAATAGATGCGCTGATAGCTGAGAGCCACGGTTGGCAGGCTTCGATATATGCTGGAATGGGGATGTAGGGGAGCGCAATGCCAATTGGCGGGACGAGCATAAGGAGATGACGGTTGCTTACCATGATGCGATAATGAACAGCCGCATACGACGTTGAGGAACGCCAAAGTCCGCGCAGTTCAATACCCTCCACCGGACGCTGAATCCTCGAGAAGTGAACATGTTGATCACCGCATTGAAGAAGAGTGGATGACGACGGATGAGCCCAGCAGTCTGCTCCAACGTGACAACTCTTGGCTTCGCCCTTTCCAATAGCCGAAGAATGGCAAATAAAGACGCAGTATTCATCTCGTCATCCTTACCCTGGATGGTGTGCGCAATCGACCAAAATTGGCAAGGCGGCGATAAATGGCAGATATCACATTTGTAATCCCCTTTGCCATTAGCAAATTCATTGGCCCATACATTGTAGACTGGTGTTCCGAAGAAGTTCATTGCGTACGTCTCGCATGCCACTCGATCAAAATCAAAACCCCAGATGATACATAAGCCAGCATTGATAGCGCCTCGTGACATACCTCCAGCGCCGCAAAAGCAGTCACCGAAGGTATACCTCCGCCGTTCTGGTTTGAGTGAGGTGTGGGTGTGCTGAAGGGGCGTCGTACGAGCTACGCTAGGTAGAGAAGCCTCAAAGTAGTTCAGATCTGCCTCGGATTGCGAGTCGATCAGTCCGTGGACGCGAGGCGTGGGAGGTTGCCGGACCTCGCTGTGGAGACGTGACGAGGGAATTGCTGGCGCTACCGTGAGGTCAAATGCATCGTCCATATCCATGTGATGGTCAGAATAGCGTTTTCTCTTCAATATTGAATCGCGACGGCATGTGATGATGGATGATTTTACTAGATCAATACTCTCAAGCGAAAGGGGACTTAGAGGCCCAAAATCAGTCGCCGTGGAGCCTCCACGATTGAAGGGTGCCCCTAACTCCTGAGTAGATTCCATGGACTGCGAGTGCCCTATCGTTTCGTCACTGTCTGAACAGCTGGACTCGCAAGAAACCGGTCTTTTCCCGCCTATGAGACGTCTAGTTTGACTGAGACGAGCTTGCTTTTGCCGAAATCCTGTTGTTTTGATCGTGCGTTTCCCAAGGGCATGAGGGTGATCAACCATGCCCTGTACTTCAGCTGAGCCATACTCGTTCGCGTGAGTAGCTGATTTGTCGAGGGCCGAGAGTGGAGAGGCGCGCTGCCTATGGCGGGGCTGGGGTTGCCATGCGTGAACAGATGGGAAGACGAAACCTTCAAGCTCATTCCTCTTCAATGTAGTTTCTTCAGATATAACAGTGTCGACATTCGAAGCGCTATTCCTATTGGGTGTCCCTGCGGGTGCAGGAAGCTCACGTGAAAGGTCCAATTTGGAAAGGATGGAGCCTACTATCTTACGCTTCATGGGATCTCCCATAGGGTTTACCTTACCCTCGTTGGAGATAGCTTCTTGACGCAAGAACTCTTCCTCACCAACAAGCCAGCCTTCTTTCGCACCACCTGGTAGTGTTTCTCCTCTCCAGGCGTAACGAAGGTCTTCATCTGCCATATTATTATCCGATCGCTTATCGCACTCATTGGCCCGGAGTCGATGAAGACCTTTCTCACACCAGGCATGTGATTTTCGTGCTTCAGAGCTTGGGTAGAAGCACAGGTATTTGTATCTGCACACGAGGACACGGTAATTGGTAACCATCTCTTCCGTCTCCCCCAATTCATCCCGGAAGCTTAAAGCTGGGAAGGCCATGTTAGTTAAACGGATAGCCCTTCGCCTGATGACCTTAGAAACAGCTCTTGTCTCTAGCCCTTGTATAAGTGGTTCGCGTGGATCATCGTTATCGATATAGAGAATCCAGCAGACTTCGTTGAGTTTACGATCTAGAAGGCCGTTCATCTCTCTTGTTCTTCTATACATGCAACCCCGTATGGTGACGCTTGAAGTCGACGTGTCCCTAACAATGTATAGGATTCTCATGAAGTCTCCATCTTGCAATTCCACACATGATTTAGGAGAAAATTTGACGTCGTTATAGGTATATTCGTTCAGGCTTTCACAGGGAAAAGTGATTGGAGGGTTCCTAGGGGAAATGACGGATGATTCTCGTCGCGTCTCTGCTTCGGACTGACTATCCGTAGAGCGCGTCTTTATCTCTTCTTGGTGCTGTAAAGCGATCCATCTGGCGAATGCGTCGTCGTCCATGTAGTCATCCTCAAGAATCTCCTTGCCTTTGTTCTTGGCGAACGGTGAGCAATTCATGATTCGCGCGGAGATCTGTGAGGGCGCTGTTGATGAGTTATAGTAGGTTAAGCTCAGTCTTTAGGTTTCGAAGCCTCTAGGTTACTATACTTTGAATTTGTTCACCTTGCCTATAGTACCGCAAAGATAGCGTTCGAATATCACAGGCAAACCCAGCCGCGGACCAGTGGTCAGGGAAGCAGTATTACTAGCGATGAGACATGGATGAAAATGTTTTTCAGAAAGAAGACGGAAAGTGCCCGGACTGTCATAGGCTTACCTCCGTTCTCGTCCGAGGATGCCATGCCTTGGTGTGAAGAGGTGAGGTAAGAGTGAGCTCAAGCGAATGACTTCTTACTACTCCTGTATCATGTGAAGAAATGAGAGAGATCCGGAACAGCAGTGGATGTATGCTGAGAATTCAAACGCGAGAGAGGCTTATATCTCTTCCCCCAAGCTGTCTCCCGAAGTAGGCGTGATACAAATTCCTTCTCGCTTTTTCCATCATGTCAAGTCGAGACTCAAATCGATGCCGAATTGATCGCCATGAAGTGCCCTACTATGCGCCATTGGATTAAAACCCTGCATGGTATGGCTCAATGCGGACAACGAAAGCGATAGGAGGGGATTGGTCAAAGCATCCAGCAAAGATTGAACAGCATGGTTTTCATGCTGCAGACATCAAGGTATGCAAGATGCTAGCAGGAAATAAGAGCCCTGGCATAACAGCCATTCTAGGACTGATTCTCTATCTTTTCGGGTCGTACGGCTGGCCATCTACCCTAATAGCTCGAGCCCAGGGAGAGCCATATATGCGCAGGTCCCACCCATTGTGTATTGAGTAAGGAAGTACGGACCCTCGGGAGTAAGGAAGATGTATTTGGAGCTATAAGTGTTCCTATGCTAGACTAAATCTAGTAAGATCAGACGGCCCACTTCCGGCGCCAACATTCAGAGTATTCCACTCCGCTCCTCCATACGACCAACCGGTGTCTGCTCCGTACCCAAGGGTACCATGGTGGACACCATGGTATGTTGTATGGCACCGGATGATACCTAATGACTATGCCTGTCGATCTTGAGGCGCCTGATGATAGGTACACTCTCTCCTCAACTTTTCTTACCCAAACAATGTCCGTCCAATTTTCCATGATGAATGTTCAAGTACTTTATAGATGTTAGACTGCTGAGCTTTGCTTTGCTGAGACAACAAGATCCTGATATTATGGGGCATACTTCTGTCATTCTTTCGATTGTAACAAATCCGTGTCCATGCTAACGCGCCTCCCTTACAGCAGATAACCTTCTCATGCCGACCAATTCTGGAGCACTATGCCCTTGATAGTCTTCGAATCTGGGTGGCAAACTGGTGATGCTTGATTTGATGCCTATGGGCCAGACAACCTCGATACCGCTGAATCACTTGAGGCTATGTTACTACTCCAGCGCGAGATGCAGTTGGCTCCAGCCCAGCCACCCAACTGAGCTGACAGATGTACCCAATGAAATCAAGGTCAAGACGCCTAGGATTTGCGATTCAAGCAGCTAGAGACATGCGCGATCAATACAGAGGCGGTGGAACGGTTGGTAAGGTTTTTAGAGATGGCCATGTACGTACTGTGGAATTATCCTCTGTTCATCTGGCTTTGGACTTGTGTCGCGGAATATATCGTAAATCTGAGCCTCCATATGTCTAGCATATGCTTTTGCTCACGCACCGAGAGTTGAAGTCGTGTTACTTATGTCAGATTTACTCCCAAATATGGGCATTGGCCATCTAAACTATCGCACAGCAGGCACAAGCTCTAACGCAGATGTTCAGAAGTCTTACATATATCAGTAGTACCGCATATGCTTCGCACATAACGGGTTTTTTGGAAAGCTCCCAGCATTCAGGCTCTCCTGGATGAAGAGGCTTACAGACATTTCAGCATGAAAAGTGACAGCGAGATTGTGATGCCTATCTTCGTGATCGAGCTAGGCGTCACGGAAAACGCTCGTGAGTTGTGATCATATATTCACAGCGCTCAACAAAACGTATTATCTGCGCGAAGGTGTTGATCGCTGCCTCGAACGTGGCTCAATACCCATGATGTGGGATCCGAATATATTAATACAGACTGAGACTACAGTTGACGATACTCTCCCCTAGTCAATAGTTCAAAGATTTGCCAGCTTTTGATCTCTGCGAGACGGTTCCTGCCCCTCTCCACACCTCGCAGGCCCGTTCGCACCGTTGCTGGCTCGCTACAACATTCACATCGTCCCGATTTTCCTCTGTACTTCCGCCGTATTTGGAATATCCATTGGAGGGCCGTGGCGATCGCGCCGGGGGCATGAGATATGAGGTTCAGTCGAGGAAATTCCTCCCAACTCAGCAACCTTCGACGTAGCTTCGTTCATTGTTACTAAAGTGTGCTTTAAGATAGCCAGCTGTGGGTTTGGATTTGCACGATCTGCCATCTTAGCTGCTTTGCTAGGAATGCCAGAGTGCCGAGATTAAGTTCAAGGGTGAATTCCCCTTCGCCGTCACCGACGAGGCAAGGTTGATGGCGAGACCATGACTTTACTCTGCGCCCACTAGGAAAGCCAATGATCTCGGCGGCAGCATTGATTCTAGCATTGCTCGATGCATACAAGCATTGCGCATATAGGCAAACAATGCACAATTCCTTTAATCTAATTAACGGGGGGTCCATCATTTGTCAAAGGCACAAAGAACATGGGAAACAATGCACTTATCGAGGATCGAGATAATGCGCTGTCTCGTTCCAACAATCGACTTCAATGGACATTATGCGAGATGGCATTTTCTCTTATAAAGTCAATGTTCTCTGGTCTTTCAATCCTCATACCAAGAATTACTTACATCGAACGCGATATTGCAGCAACTAGCTACACACACGATGCAAACAGATCCAGTAAAGCCCATCCTGGTGATGGCGGTCACTTACCTGTTTCAATTCCTCCTCGATAACTCTCTTCCTATTTTCAGGCATTTTACCTTTCTACGGGTGTTAGGTGCGGTCACTTTATTCGCGGCACTTTTTGGAGCAGTTGCTGCTCGCAGTCGTCCCTTAATGTATGTACAGCTGCGGGTGGTCAAATGCTGGAACCGCATCTGTTACGTCTACCGCTTCCTCATATTTGGCATTCAATCACTCATCGCCCTGCTAATCAGCTCCATCGATTTCCTTGGATTATGCCTCGATTTCCTCGGATTCGTCGTACCTCCAGTCGCTTGGCTAGGTGATCGGTCCATCAAGGTGATTAATCAATTTTTCTATACGCATATCCCTTGGAGTGCCAAGAACGATGTTAAATCAGGCTCTTTAACATTTGTGATAGTTTTCATCGCCATCGGCGCTGTTTGTTGGGCGCTCAGCCCCTGGATCCTCTTAATTTGCACAATCATCACATCTACTGCGAATCTCTGTAACGCCTTCATCAGCGCCTCCGTCAAGTTGTACGCCTTTGTGCTATGGCTACCTCGTATTACCGCAGTGTGCTTTCTAATATTTGTCACGGTCCGTCTGCGCCAACTATGGAATCAGAGAATGGCCGTGGAATCTAGCGCTTGTCCAATCACGGTTCCGGAGGAGATTGCGACGTGGGAAAGCACGGAGGTTGAGGAGCTATCTGTAGCAACTCCCTCCCTGTTGTCGTACGAGTATTCATTGGACCCTTGGTTCTCTCCCACTCAATGCTTCTTCGAACAGTCGATAGACTTTAGCACCTTCACTCCGTCAGTTTTCGAACAGCCAACTGATTCTCGTACTCGCTCTCAATCAATGCCTGAACAGTCTATGGAACCTTGCCTCTCATTCCGGTCTCCTTCATCCAGTCCACCTCTATCACCGAAGCGTCGTTTTTCATTCGGTGACCAAGCAGATGTATGTCGACTACGCACAACCTCTCGACCTAGAGAAAACTCGATTTAAGGGGGATCTGATGATGGAGGACATAGGATGTGGAAGATGGATATGCACGAACCAATTGAAGGAGAAGTCCTTCGCGCTACCTTTGCAGGAGCCATGTCGTCCGGGTGACGAAGCTTGGCCCAAGAGAGTACTTTGCTAAGACCTAGCATACTGCTGGTCGCAGACTCGGAAGATGCAATGTTCATCGTTCTTTGAGTACTGCGTGAGGCGTATATTGTAGCGAATGGTAGGACTCAAGGTCTTGATTATTTATATAATCAGAATACTAATGTACAATAATACCACATTCCCCTATTTTTACATCCCCCCTGATCACTGACCAATGTTTATACCGTAGACAGGATAGACTCTTGGGTCGGAGTGACTGTACGGTGCTCTGTAGATTACTAGTAAGTCGGATTGTAATTCGCCTTTATCTACAAGGATTCCAACGATGCAAATTTATTCACGATGGGGATCCTGTGCTGAAGTACTATGGTAGCGGCTAAACCTATGACGGCTAGAGTACCTTATAAATGCTAGACTCGAAACGGATACTAGTTTAATTAATTGTCTTCACACCAATATATGCATCAGCGATGGGAGAATTACTGGATTGAATTACACTCCGGGCGAACAAGAACTTCGGTATGGCTACTCGAGGGGATGTAATTGTACCTAGGCCAAGGGATTGTGATCGGAGTATTTCCCTCTGCGAAGAGATGCATATTCTATGTCACTGCGTCAGATCTCTACGCTAATGTAGTGCATCTCTGCCTCCAGCTCTCCCAAACTTTGCATACTCTTTTCTACTGTCGCAATACATTCTCTATGCTGTAATATACTCAATATTTCTCGAAACGTCTGTCTCACATCCGTCCTCCCTCTTGTGGAGAGCCTTCTCCCATTCGCTGCATCTCCCAGGCATTTGTCTACCCTACTCCTTTGCCCAACGACATCCTATCGTTCCGCCTTTACATCTGCATTATATCAAAGCTTACGCATCTTCCGGAGTGACCTCCAGCCTCATGGCCAATTTGTTAAGCTCTCCTATGTCTGACAAGGAGAACAGCTCGGACCAATTGTCAAGTCCACCAGCGAGTCCAGCATCAATAACAAAAAAGGCTGTCGCAAAACGATCGAGGGTATCAAAAGGACCAAATTCCACGGTGAAGAGCAAGAGCAAGGACAAGAGCAAGCCTGATACTGTCCAAGCCACAGCAAAGCCTACCGACAGGCCTCGTAGTGCAGTGAAGGAATCGGAAGCTAAGGACGGGGTGGAGAATGGCGTTACCGCAACACCTGTCGTCAATGGCACCAAGCGCAAGCGAGCGTTACATGCTGTAAAGGCTGAGACAGACGATGACGAGCTTTCATCTGATATGGGAAAGCGGGTCCTCAAGAAGGCTAAAGTCAAGAAAGAAGTTGGCGAACAGGTCAGAGCTACGACTAGGAAGAGGAAGGCTCTAATAGCCGCAACGAAGCAGGAGCAAGATCAAGACGCGGAGGTACTAGCCAAGGGTGCTCAAGGGCCGCGAAAACAGACGGCAAGGAAGAAAGCCAATCCATACGGTCTTACGCCTGGCGAGACGCCCTTCCCCGATTGGCCGCACCCAACCGCCGATGAGTGCAAGACTGTGCACGACCTCCTCATGAGCACCATTGCGCCTGGACGCCGTAAGAGGTTTGTCCCGCCAGATGACATTCCCGTACCTTCTGAGGTGGTCTCAGGCTGTGGCGAGGTCCCTTCAATTCTCGACGCCCTCATTCGCACTCTTCTCAGCGCTGCTACGAATGGAAAGAATTCCAGTAACGCCTTCCAAGGTCTCGTGCAGCGCTTTGGCCTGTCCGCAGTCGGCGTTGGGAAAGGCAGCGTGAACTGGAACGCAGTACATGAGGCCCCGCAGGAGGATGTTTTCGAAGCCATCAAGTCCGGCGGTCTTGCAAAGAACAAGAGCAAGAACATCAAGAAGATCCTCGAGGTAGTCCATCGCGAGAATCATGAGCGTCTTGCTGCTCTACTCAAGGCCAAAGATGCAGGCGACTTCGATCTCCTAAACGATGACATCAAAGCGGTGAAGGAGCTAGAACTACACACCCTTCAGCAAAGTGCTCTGACGCTAGACTACTATCACGTTCTCGAAAAAGACGACGCGATGACCACCTTCACCGCCCTTCCAGGCATCGGCGTCAAAACCGCCGCTTGCGTCAACCTCTTCTGCATGCAGAAACCTTGCTTCGCAGTCGACACTCACGTGTTCCGCCTCTGCCAGTACCTAGGCTGGGTTCCACCCGACAACACTCGGGGTCCGAAACAGAAAAAGGCGGACAGGAACACCACCTTCAGTCATTGCGAAGTCATGATCCCGGACGAGCTCAAGTACGGTCTGCATGCGCTCTTCGTAGACCACGGCAAGACCTGTCCGCGCTGCCGTGCCGTTACGGGAGAGAGGAGTGAGGGCTGGGCTGACGCGAATTGCGTCATTGAGCATCTAGTCAAGCGGATGGGGACGAAGAAAGGCGGTGTAGATAGTCCGAGGAAGAAGACGAAGGTGAAGAAAGAAGAGGAGGATAGTGATGATGAAGTTAGCGCGAGTGAAGAAGGGGAGGGCAACAGGACGCAGACGAAGTCCATCTCTCCCAACAAGGCAGCATCTCTCGAGAAAGCCACACCCAGGAAAGGTTCGATGCCAGCGAAAAGCGCACGGGGGGTAACGTCAGGTAGTATGAGGAGATCAAAAGCAGTGGCTACAAGGGCAAAGACACCGTCCAGGGCAAAGGCAGCAAACGGGACGAAGGGTGCGGCCAAGGTCAGGGTCACAGAGAGTGAAGGTGAAGAAGCAGAGGCAGAGGAAGAGGACGAGGATGACGATATGCCCGATCTCACCGACGAAGCTGAGTCCTCGGCGGCGGATGACGAGGATGAGGATGAAGACTGAAGTTGTTCATGTCAGGGTGGTATTTATTGTTTGGGAGAGATACGAGATACCCATTGATGGATTGGAAAGAGTTGGCAATCCAGCATTAGATAGCATTGTATAATCTATCGTTCATCAAGTCTATTGTACATTATCATATCTTGCATTGCCCCAACCTTTATCGCAACATCAAGTACCTGTCAGAGTCTGTCCGTTGCTTGGTGATATGAGTGCACGTCTTTCCTTATGATGACTGTTTGCAACAGTCATTCTTTCTATGTATCTAGCCATGTGGACGCTATATGACAGACGTCTCATAGTAGCCAGATCACATATGCTTTTTCTGTCATTCCCGCTACGCACCTCGCTAAGAGTATCGTTTTGTTGGGGTTTCCAAGCCACAAGACTCGCACCGGACAGACATTCGACAAAGCAGGAGAAATCTTCTACCACTACGCATGCCCTTGAAAAAGGAGCAAGATAGTTCCCCAGGGACTCGCCCAGCACCGCATCGCTTTGCGAACATCAACATGGCCCCCCCCATCTTGATTGTAATTCGCTAATGGAGTGCACGCCGGATCCCAATCCTATCCTCAGTCTCAGACGCAGCCATGTCGCCCGCTCATTGCCACGAGAATCCTCCATGACAACCCACCTGGAGACCTCCGTCCCTTCCAAGTCGACGACGGGATGGGGAGCGTCCAGCAAAGCATCGACCACATCCTTGTCACAGCCTTCTTCAATCACCGCTATGCGCCAATGCTCGTATTCCGGCGCGACACCCACACCCCCCAGTATCGGATCCTCCCTGAAGTTGAAAGGGGACCATATGTTCATATCGCGAGATTCCTCATTTACATAGTGCTCGGTGGATTTAGAGTCGGGTGGGCATGGCAATCGTGTCAGCAACAATTTCATCGCCCAGGCATTGTGCTCCCGTAGTGCGTCCAGCAGTCCTTTCTTGGCGACTTCTCCACTCGTGGTCTCGATCCAGTCCACCTTGGCCTTTCCACGTATCAGAATCTCCAAGAACTCGCATTTCTCGTCGGTCCAGGGCCCATGCAGTAGCTTGTCTGGTATGCGGCAACCTTCGAGGCAGCATAATGCTCGCCACCTTTTGTGTGTCAGTAGTACCCTACCATAGGTCCCATTCTCGTCAAAGGAAGGATCCCAAATGGTGACGATGCCGTCTCGAAGTCCTATCACCACGTAGATGGACAACATGTTTGTAGCATCACCAGGAGGCGGTTGAGGTTTTATGTTGAGCACTCTCGACGGTTTAGGCGAAGAAGACTCAGTCATAGGCCAATCGATATTCCAACATGCTGGCAGTTCTTGCAATGGTGTAATATTCCCACGATGTGCATTATCTTCCACGCAACGTCGGATCAAGGGCTCAACGTCCTTAGCTACGACAGGTCTGTGGTCCATCCATTGGAAATCTCTGCCACCCAATTCTCTAACAAGCGTCTTGACAACAAAGTCTGGTATGAGCTTCTGGAAGAATGGTAGAGTCATCCATCTCAAACGCAGTATGGCTGACTGTGCTTCGCGATGGTCTCGAGAGGTGGGAAAGATGGTAGCTAAGGCACATGGATATTCCGTGCCGTCTGCTGAGTTGAACACTCTCCGGGTGAGATGGCACTTGACACGATGCGAAGCGAGTTTAAGACCGATGACTGTTGAGGCTTGTGGTAGGCTGACATTCAGGCAGTGGAAGAAAATTTGTTCGAGTACTTCGAGTGGGAGCTGCTCGAGTGACGATTGATATCTGACTGTCTCTGATCTTGGAGCAGCATGGCGAGGTGTTTTATTTGCCGGAGCTTGCGAAGCCAAGACTGGTGAGGGAGGACGTTTGCCAAGGGACTGTGGTTTCCGAATGAACTCGAGCGTATCTTTCAATCCTGTCTTTTTCTTCCCACGTATCTTAATCGGCGTCATGATCGGCATGGCTAATGATGGACTGGTATTACTACTGACTTGGATGAGCGACAGATCAGCTCGTTGTTCACTACTTTGTGAATACGACGTGTACACCCAGGTGATTGAGTGTTTCTGTTGCGTACATACTACTCTAGACAGATGTATTTTTTACAGTAGAGTATGATTATCTGTGAGGGCCATGTAGGTAAAGAAGCTTTCAGAACTAGTAGTAGTACCGACTGTATTCTGCTAGTGTCTGTCATTTTATCATAGACTCGGCCGAACCGCTTCAGCCACAAGGAAGCGTTCAGCCACAGAGATCTGCGATTTAGCTCGATCCTACCCTGTTGCTGATCTTTCGGATCCTCTCCAATGGCAGCTGGAGTCTTACCAGCGCCACAGGCACTAGTGTTTTGACACTTGCATTGACAAAGATCCTTTCCTGTTTGAAGAGGTGCACAGCCACCGCTAGTAAGATTAAGCATCTTCCTAGCGACTGGAAAGCCTTAAGAAATGCTGCTCTACAGGTTGATGGCCCATGTGACGTGGTCAAAGCATCGACAGGTGATGATTTCGCGTGTTGTTATCAATACCAAGCGCTTCTATAGGACCGATGTCATGCAAGGCCAAAGTAGAGTGCGATCAGCGAATGTGGCTGGGGAGGAGATGGTTCCGTACTTGGTGATATAAAGGGATGAAGGTTTCCGACTTTGGAGGAAATTACATTCGTGTCTAATTTCCCACCAGTAGTCACTTCCTTGCTCCCTAAAGTGATCGCGCCTGGTTAGAAATCTCAATCAAAAATCTTCCTTGTGTTTCATCAACATCACCAAGCCTCGAACAACATTCTATTAACCACCTACGCATCCTCCTTACCATCCAAAAAACACCATACAAAGCTACTCTAGCCACTACACACGCTAAACAGTCAATATGGGTGCCGTCGTATCATGCGTAAGTTTATCACCATCTCCAAAAGTCAACTTTGCAGAGCACACAACGTTACTCTTCCCCATGCTCACCATACTGTTCCGCGGTATTCCCAAAGTTACCAAGAGGCTCTGCTGACTTTCGTATCCTCACAGATCAGGTCCGTCCTGCAAACCATCGGCGCTTGCCTCATGGCCGTCGTTAACGGCATCGGTTCCATCCTACAAGCCATCATCGCAGGCATCGTTTCCCTCTTCGACATCATCATCTCCTGCCTGACTTGCGGCCGCGGCGGAGGCCGTCGACATGGGAGAAGTGCGGTCTAATACCATCCTAGAACCGTCATGGCCGAAGAGACAAGATGCCGGCCAGCACGGTTCAGGGATGTAGAGGACGTGGTGGAGGACGGTACTACGGGATTGGAGATAAGCATTAGGGAGCGCGAATGATACCACTTGCTTTTATTCGTTCTGTACAGGGGGTTCGGGAGACATGAGTAGTCGTAATGGGTGGAGGAGCATTCAGCTTGTTTGGGAAACGCTATAGCAGAGTCAATCAAAGTCTGTACTCAGGGCGCCAGCTACACTACTCGCTGATCAGAATGTGGTGCTGTGTAACTGTAGATTCGCGTGACGCTTTCGCAATGTTACTGTTAATTTGCAGATCTATCACACGTTGTAATTCAACTGATCGACGCCCTGTGACTTTGTTCTCATGGAGATCGTCAACCACTTTCCCACCGAAGTGCCGTGGCTCGAATCCTTCATCTTCATTATATCAATTGGCTTTGTCTTTATCGTCTTCAATAACACCGTTCTCAATGACAGCGCCCAACAACCCGTACCTTTCACCGTAACAGCACCGGAACAATGCAACCCGTACTGGGAGGGCGAAGTTTTAGAAAAACCAAGCATCAAGGTGAGCTGTTCGTTGAAGAGTCTACATGATTGGCAATTGACCTTAAATACAGAAGTCTGGCTTGAGCGCCATACAATGCTACTGCCCAGCCAATGGACGGCTACTCGGACACGTGAACCCATCCACTCCGGATGGAATCGATAGGGCAGTAGCCAAAGCTACAGAGGCACAGAGGAAATGGGCAAACACTACGTTCAGGCAAAGGCGAAGGGTGTTGAAGACGTTGTTGAAGTACGTTTGGCATATACGAGTCGAGAAAAGGATATGTGATTGACGACTCTATCCTCGATGCAGGTACATCCTTGACAATCAAGAGACTATAGCGACCGTGGCATGCCTCGACTCTGGGAAGACAAGAGTCGACGCTTCGCTCGGAGAGATCCTGGTCACTGTGGAAAAATTGAAATGGACGATACAACATGGAGAGAAGGCGTTGAGAGCGGAGAAGAGGCCGACGAATTTCTTGATGATGTATAAGCATAACGAGGTCAGATGGGAGCCATTGGGAGTCGTAGCTGCTTGCGTGAGCTGGAAGTATGTCTATGTTTCCTGCCATCGTCCCTATCCAGCCTGCTGACAGGTTGTAGCTATCCGGTATATGTACCCTGTTATGAAATGACAGCTGCATCCACTCACTCTTGCAACAGTTCCATAATTTCATGGGCCCCCTCATATCGACCCTCTTTACCGGCTCTGCCATTGTGATCAAAGCCTCCGAGTCCACAGCATGGTCGACTCAATACTTTGCCTCCATCGCCCGTGCAGCCCTGACAGCCTGCGGCCATTCCTCCAACCTCGTACAATCCATTGTGTGCTGGCCTCAGGTCGCTAATCATCTCACCTCTCACCCAGGCATATCCCATATAACTTTTATCGGCTCCCGTCCCGTCGCCCACCACGTCGCAGCGTCAGCGGCGAAATCTCTGACACCTGTTTACTTGGAGCTCGGGGGAAAAGACCCTGCGATTATTCTTGACGATGTCAGCAACATACACAAGGTTGCCAGCATACTTCTGCGCGGGACTTTCCAGTCCGCAGGCCAGAACTGCATCGGCATCGAGCGCATCATCTGCCTTCCCAAAATCTACCAGGGCCTCATCGCCATCCTCAGCAGCCGCATCAAGACATTACGAGTTGGGTCTGCTCTCGAAGACCCTGATGAAGTCGACGTGGGTGCTATGATATCAGACGCCCGCTTCGGTCAACTGGAGAGCCTTATAGACGAAGCGGTCAGCAAAGGAGCCAAGTGCCTCGTGGGCGGGAAGCGGTACAACCACCCCAAGTATACCAAAGGCCACTACTTCCAACCGACACTCCTCGTAGACGTCACGCCCTCTATGCTGATCGCGCAGGAAGAGCTCTTCGCACCCATCTGCGTCCTCATGCAGGCAGCCTCCGTTGACGAGGCAATCCGCATCGCGAACTCAACACCCTACGCCCTCGGCGCCAGCGTCTTCGGCACCAATCCTAAAACCCTCGAAAAGGTCACCCAACAGATCAAGTCAGGCATGGTCAGCGTGAACGACTTCGCAGTCTACTACGCCGTTTCGCTCCCCTTTGGCGGCGTTAAGGGAAGTGGTCATGGTAGATTTGGTGGAGAGGAAGGACTGCGATCGATTTGTAATACCAAAGCCGTTTGTCGGGATAGGTTTCCACGTTTGCTGAGCACGAGTATTCCGCTGGCGCTCGATTATCGCACTGGTGGGGCTGCGAAGGCGGGGGAGGTTTGCAAGGGGGTGGTTGAGTTGGGGTATGGGATCGGGTGGAGGAGGAGGCTGGGGGGATTATGGAGGATTGTGAGGAATGGATAGGAACGGGGATGCTATGCCATGATGGGAGCAGTGAACTCATTATGTTATGGGCTCATCCAGTGCAGACTATCAACATTGAAAGCATCGTCTAATCAATTCTTGCCCATATGAGGGGTATGATAGCATGACGGCCACACTTTGACACGTAGCAGTGGGTACAATCCGCCCTGCAAATTTCGAGATTCACTGACAACAACCAGGTAGGATCCAAGATCAGAGATAGCCAACAACGGTGACAAGCTAGAAAGCAGAGAGTATCAGGGCGGAAATAGCAATGGCGTGGCAGTCAAGTAGACATGAGGCGAGAGGATCCTGCTTCCGAGAGGCCTGAAATGAATTCGATGATGTTAATAAGGAAAATGCTGCGATTTGAACATGCTTGAGGTATTGGGGATATGTCGTGCAGCCGTTGAATGATTGGCGGCGGCTAGGGCTAGCTCCCCAAAAGGACCCCTCCATTGTGACGTATCTTTTGGCCTCCAAACGTAGCACACTCGAACATATCCCTCACCCACAACTACCTTCCGACCACACATTCAATCAATCCACAAGCACCATGCCCGTCCACCCCTCCGAAGAAGAAACGCCCATGGGCATCACCGAAAAGATAGCCAAGGATCCATCCTCCATGACCGAGTCGACCGCCAGCGACCACGAGCATCACGAGAACGAGCACACACCGCACCAGTCTGCCAAGGCGTCCGCTCAGGACTTTCAGTCGAAGGGGCCTCAGATCCCGATGACTATGAAGGGTATATTTCTTCTTGCTGTGTTCATGATGGTGTTGCCTAGCTGACTTGCGCGCAGATATGCCACCTCAAGAGGGTAGCAAGGAGGATCGCAAGGCGCGTGCGGAGGAACTTAACAAGGAGTGAGATGGTGGTTTTTGTGGTGTGGAGGAGGTGGGTGTAAGGTTTGGAGGAGTTGCGATGATGGTGCTTCAGTAAGAAGGCGCGATCGGAGAAGATATAGACGGCTGTGAAAATGATATGACGAATGCATGAGCGTCTGGCGATAGAAACCTTCAGACTGATAGCGGATAACACATTCAGGATCTGCACCACAAAGCTGATCCTTCGATCTATGTGCCGAATACGCGTGTCTAGTGATTCTTTCTGTCCCAGGCTCCATAAACCGGTGTGCGCAAAGACGATGACCGTCAAGGCTTCTGTTGGCACGCACGAAGGGCCTGGCGTCATAGACTTGTGAAAGTCATACCCTGGCCGATGCTGGTCGTTTTGTTGCAGTTCCCAGATTGAGCTAGGATCAGATTCGTAGGCCATGTGAGTCTCATCGATAGGATATGCTTCGGGACATTGAAGCCTTGTTGCTGCGCTGTGGTCGCCCACAGATGTTCAAAATTTCTTGGACGAGTAGCGCAGCCTGTTTCTGCACTTGCTCATATTGCACTGCGACGGTCTGATTCAGAACCTCGACGTCAACAGTCCCGATAAGGGCCTCAGGAATGTTTTCCATAGATCTTTTATCCGAGGGTCTTGTTAGAACACCCTCCTCGGCCGTAGCTCCAAGAGCAAGTCTCCTACCCTTCCCATCAAATCCTCTTAACCTCAATTGCTCCATCACAGCCTGGGTCATTCGTCTTCTCGCCCAGCTCCGCACAACTTTCTTCCTTTGCATGGGATTGCTGGTGAACATCAACCATAGGCCCTCCTCAGACTCATCATACCGGCCATTGATGATAGGTTCATACCGTTGGCGTAAACCCGGCTGCAGTACATGGGAGGGATCTCGGAGGATAGCTTCGGCGGAGTGACAAATTCTATGATGCGGGGTTATGTGTAGACGACACACATCAAGACCGCGAATTCTGGTAAACCGCTTGTTGCTGTATTGTTTGAGGCTTTTCCGGGTCACGGACTTGATGACAGAGGCGACATGTAGACGACCGAGAACTTTCAGGCTCATACCTCATATACCTTCCTGCCATACCGAGCAGTTCCAAGCCCAAACACAACGAGGAATTGTTTCCTGAGAGCGCGCGGCAAACTCTTTTCGCTTGAGTCAGCCTGCGCCACACCTTGACCCCACCAAACACAATGTTCTACTTCTAAGTACAAATCTGCAAACAGTACAGTCCCTTCTTTTACCAAGTTTCGCCGCACATCGCAGCCGCCGTTACCTAGAGACTACAAGCATACTTCAGAATGCCCAAGAATAAGGGGAAAGTAAGACATTCTTGATAGACCTTCCAGCCAGCTCTTTACCCCACCACTACGACTCTTGAACCATCTCAGGGAACACATCTGGTGTGAAGCGACGACGCAGCTAACACATTCTCTAGGGTGGTAAAAATCGTCGTCGTGGAAAGAACGAGAATGACAACGAAAAGCGTGAACTCACCTTCAAAGAAGAAGGCCAAGGTACATCACCTTCCTGAACCCACAGAAAACTCATCTGACCCACTCCGCGGCATAGAATATGCCCAAGTGATCAAAATGCTCGGCAACGGCCGCCTCGAAGCACTATGCTTCGACGGCGAAAAGCGCCTCGCCCACATCCGCGGCAAGCTCCGAAAGAAAGTCTGGATCAATCAGGGCGACATCATACTCCTTTCACTCCGCGACTACCAAGACGAGAAGGGTGATGTCATATTGAAGTACAGCGCGGATGAGGCTAGGAGTCTGAAGGCGTACGGGGAGTTACCGGAGACGGCGAAGATCAACGAGACTGATACGTATGTGCTACCTCGGAGGCTCTCGGCGCGGTGGATGTGTAGGAGGAACGAGACTGACAGTTTTTGACCCTTAGATACGGCCACGAGGGTGTGGATGACAATGTCGAGTTTGACGAGGACCGAGACAACAGCAGTGACGACAAGGATATCGACGTTGATGAGATCTGAGGTGGAAGACGGACGTTGCATGTTGGGTTTTGATGTATGCATGGAGGGTGACTTTGTGGGTGGGGCTCTCGATACACAGAGGCGGGTTGAACAAGCATCATATGCCTGACGGAGGTTCAAGGAAGGAGTTGGAGGTGCAGGGTATGAACTTATGAGCCCATAGAAATGAATGTTGTTGAACGGGATTGAAACACCGTCACGACTTGCGAGGGGTTTCACTACATGTGACTTGAAGAGGGAGTTGATCCATGCGTGCAGACAAGATACTCATGCCTGTGCGATATCGACGTTGAGCAGCATCAGTTGCAGAGACACCCGTACTCCAGATATTCGAAACTCAGATCGATATACAAGACCAGCTGCGCCAGAGGACCGATCACAGCTCATGAAGCAGATCATCCATAACGAATTGTATCTACCTTCGAAGAAAATCAAGAAATCCCAAGATTCCAATGTCGAATTCCAGATTTTGGTAATTCATCGTGCAGAGCAGAGCCATCACACTGATCGGATGCTTAATCAAGAGACATCTTCATGTTTCTAGGTGAACACAATCACCCATGGGCTCGCTCCGTTTCGGAGTCAGCACCATAATGCGGAGTAAAACCTTAGACCAACAATGCAAATAGCAAATGCAGCAAGAATCCTACTTTGCCAATATACCTACCACCCAATGCGAATCCCTCTCTTATAGGTAAGAAATACCGCCAAGAAAGGTAACTGGTCGGTAATACCTCCTTCATTCACAAGATCTGTCCATAGGCAATTCTCAGGGCACATATCGAGGCGGCTCTGAGACTATCTCTTACACGTTTCCCAAAAGGAAAATAAACATTTAAGACCCTTCCCAACCGCCGTCGCCTATTACCATACCGAGTTTTGCATCCAACCCTGGTTTGGAAGGCACTCCTGGTATATCTGTCGTCAAATTCACGAAGCCAGGAGCTCAATCCCGTGGCCCTTTGGCCTCCTAGCCTCCCGAAATGCAAACTGCGAGATGCGAGATCTATTGTCTATTGCACCTCCTGTAATCCATATTAGTGAGAGAGTATCGCCGCACTGTGGGCTAATCGGCTTGCTTCGATTAGACGCTTGTTGGCGAGAGTTTAGGAGATCGTGCACTGGAGCGGAGTAGAGTCTGGCTACCAGAGCAGCAAAGCACGTACACCGACGATCCCAGGCATTGGCATCGTTGGATAAGTATATTTTAGCATTGATTCGTATCTCATGTCTTTACATGTTCTCGTTCAGCCTCTTTTAGACCGACTCCTGCGATGGTACCTGAATTGACGATTCATATCGTCGAGCGTACGTACCAGACGTCAGAGAAGCAGAAGGGCGTCTGTGCTTTGAAATTCCACACGCCCGACGCAGCGCGTCGTGAATGTGCAACGAAGGTGATACCTCAGATCGAATGGCCTTGGCCGACAGAGAGTCTCTCCTGTAGTTGCCCTTGTACCCGAGGAGGAATTTGACCCGCTGATGTGGCAGGTCCAGGAGATATTAGGGGCTGGGAGATCCGGGGACGACTACTTGGTTCCTTAAATATATGTATCCTTCTGTAACGGAACCGAGCCGTATGTGACTGCGACTGCGACGTTTTTTCCTCGATTCCTCGAATTTCTCAATCTTCGAGTACACTTCGGTTGAAGAACCTATAAACTTGTCTTCCGGCCTCTTTTCCCACCATCACATTGAGCTCCTCCTCTGTGAGGTTGCTGACGTCCGCAATATTCTCGACTTCCAAAGTTATGCGTGAGAGATTCTTCTCGCTCATTCCCGGCACCATCCTCAGCATATCATGAGGAGTCTGGTTGAAACTTTGTTCGCTAGGGTCTTCGCCAGCCAAAAGACCTATTCGTACAGCTTTGACTGGATCCGGCTCTTCCTGTTGCTTCTTGAGCTCATCGAAGATCTCGGCTGTTTGGTATGGCGAGGAAGACCAGATGATTTTGAGGCGGGGAAATGCGAGCGTCAAGAGAGCGATTTTGGACTGCAGGTCTTGTGGATTGTGAGCTGAGGTGAGCTTTTCGGTATGATCCGTACCGAAGGTATCGAATGTGAATGACTTGTTCTGACCAAATTCGATGAGCAACATAGGATATTTATAATGTAAAAGCATCGTCTCTGCTTGATTGAAGAGACGGCCATTCTTGAACGAGGAGATGAGATCTTGAACAGATTTACGCTCGACGCATATTTCTGGCGTCAGCACGTAATCCCCGACTGTGAGCATGCAAGGGACGACCACATTGGAACGACCATGTATGAGCGAAGGCAGCGATGATCGAAATTCACGCACATCGACCACAACACGAGGTGGTTCTGCAGTAGCCGCCAAACGACCACCACCAGCGATACGCGTATTGACCGTCCGGAGGAATTGTTCCTGAGGGTCAGGAGCTACACCATCAAGGGTAATAGTGATGGCCATATTTCCTTTCTCCTTGATTAATCTGGTGAAAGCATCCTTTTCTTTCCTGACAGCACTGAGGTACCGTTGCTCCTCCACAGAACCGCCGTAGTACATGAAATACACTCGGACGTTTCGGTCCTCGTGCGAGCTCCTGTAGACTTCGACTCGCCGAATGAAAGCAGCATCTGGCTCGTACATGATCACATATCTTGGTCGGACTTCCTCAAGTACATGCTCATCCATATCACCATCGTATGGATGAACAACCACCAAATCATTCATCTCGTAGAGCTCGAAGTAATCTTCCATGTCATCCAAGGAGTCTAGGACGATCTCTTCCTTTTGTGCTACATCCACTTCATCAGGTTGAATCTCTGCGAGGAGCGAAGCCACCTGAGACTCTTTATCCTCGGCTATCTGCATAGTGCTATTGACAGGTCTTCCTCCACCAGCACTGGCAGCCGACCCACCTCTGACCCGTCGCCTTTTATTCGGTGGGCCCTTCCCTCGATACCCATTTTCGCCTCGTTGATCAGTGAAGCCTTCAAGCACTTTCTGATTCTCGGTGAAGAGCGAGGCGCTCACTCGAGCGAAATCTCGCTTCCAATTTAGATAATTCCGTAATTTCCTCCGCATCATGAATGTAGCAGTGGCCTTCGCTTCCATGTTCCCTTCAAGTCCATCCTCTTCTTTTGGGGTTGCCGGCTGCACGTGCATGGTCTGCAAGTACTCGCGAAGCTGTCGACAAGTACCTTGATCTGAGCACATGATCAGGATAGTGCCATTAGAATCGTCTCTGATCCCAGGATTAAAGTAAGCATCCCGTTCGATCTCTTCGAGAACGTCCGCAAGGAGTGCCCACTTCGGTAGCTCTTCGAGCACAGGACGTAGAGAATCTGGTAGGACCCCATGTGCTCCAGGAGCTAATCCCTCGGCGGCCTTGCCGCTATATACTCTCCGCTTCGCCGTCTCAAAGATGGTATTCGCTGCGTCTAGGAACAGCCAAGGAGACTGGTTCTGACGGTTTGAGCCAGGCGGAGGCTGATGCGCAGCCAGTATCGTGTCCAGATACTTGTGGAAGGACACGGCATCGTATGTGAGCAAAGCATGCAAGACACTTCGTAGGACGCTTAAATCATTGACGATCTGTCTCGTCCTGTAGCTTACACGATGCCATATTGGATCCAGTTGTCTCCTCACAATAACGTCAAAGCTCTTATGTAAAGCACTGTCAAGCGTCCAGTCATCCAACTCTAGTCCCGTGTCGGTTTTCCTGAGCTCGCTAATACTTACTTCCACACATTCAAGGATTGCATTCTGGATATCCCTCATGCCATCGGTCATTGGTACTTCGAGCTCGATGACTTCTGCTTTTTTCCGACCTTCGAGCGATTTAGCAACTGTAACATGGAATCGTGGCCACAGAGATGGCTTTCGCAGGAAGAGATTACGCATCATCGATGCTAAAGGCGCGAAGCCAGTCGTGAAGGGCTCGGGATTATCAGAAAAGGCTTTGAAGAACCCAGCTTTGTTCATCTGGCGGTATATACGTATGATGAACGCTTCGATGGATGTGGCAACAATCCTCTCGGCATGTAATACAACTAGACCTGTGACAGTAGCTGGGTCTAGCAACTTTGACAGGAGATCCACCACCAATATCCTCGATGTGATGCTGAATATGCCTCCTTGCGAGTACATCTTCTCCCGGGTCCCCACACCCATCGTATCGGTATTGATAGAGGTGAGGCCCCTGGCCGCTGGCGTCCTGCTAACGACAGCATGCTCTGCCAGTGCTTCGCCGATCCACCCATTCTCTCTCTCATCCGCCCCAACCACCACCACCAGATTGTTTCCCACAGCGTCATACGAATGGAGGAGATTAGTGACTACCCGTAGAAGGCCCAGCCCTCGCGCCAAGATGAGAAGCTCATCCTCGGCTCGTAGTTCGCTGAAGATGTCCTGCTGGTATTCCTTGAGTAGATCTTAGTCGACGTGAGGAATAATCGCAGAGCACTGGCGTACAAGGGGAGAAAAGACGAGAGTACGTCAATGTCAGCGAACTTACTAGGGGTAATGACAGTTTGACCGATGGTCTACCGGGCTCGGGTGGCATTGACGACGATACATCGATACCGTCAATCGAAGATGTGGAGATATTAGGCTAATGATTTAGCGGGCCGAGACACGGGAACGTACCACAGCGAAGCGTGCGGACTTGGTGACTGAATCAGTCAAACCTTTTGCACATACAGATCAATTTTAAAGTTTCTTACGGAGTTGAATTCATTGGAAGGAGATGCGGCTTTTCAGTCATTCGGGGACATATCGAACGCGTTGTCTGGTGGTGGGAACGGGGTAAGGAAATGTCAGGAATCTAATTTCTGTCCAATGATAGGAACGTCTTCACTCGATATGAGTACCTCGGGAAAGACCCTATTATCTAGTTGTCGTCTCGTGAGTGCTCGTAAAGAGTAAGTAGAGAGATTCGGAAGGGATCGATACTTGGCGCTGTTCGAGACTTGGGTGTATACCAGCAGGACGAGTTATGGCATCCCTTATACATGTTCTGGAAAATATAAACCCCAGATTTTTTGGGTAAACATTCAATCGATATGCGGAGATATAGTTTTCATGCCTTCTCATGGCAATATCTCCGTCCCTTTCCAATCCCAACACTTTCCCCTTCCCTCCACCCCAACAGTATTAACCACCTCAATCATCTTCTCCACCGAAAACTCTGGTGAAAACAACTTCTCAACCGGCGTACTCCCCCAAAATTCCTCACTCAGCCCCGTCTTCACTGTTCCCGGATGTAGACTGACGCACATCGCCTTATCGCCACACCTCTGTCTTAAGAAGATATCCACACTCTTCGCGATACTGTTCACAGCCGCCTTACTCGCACGATATGAATACCAGCCGCCAAGAGAGTTGTCACTCGTTGAACCGACGCGCGCAGACATCAATGCCAGCACGGCAGAGGTGGGTAGGTTCTCCAGAGGAGAGACGATGGTGGATTTCTTCGGAAGAAGGGGAGTGAAATGTTTGGCAAGGAGGAGGGGCCCCAGGCTGTTGATTTGAAAGGTTTGGATGGCTTTGGTGTGGTCGATTTGAGAGGGGGATTTTTCGGGATGTAGAATGCCAGGAATGCAGAAAGCCAGACGGAGGTAGCCGTCGGGAAAGCGAGAGGAGCAGTGAGATGCTGCATCTGAGATGGTTGATTCGTCTAAGTTACATTTGTAAACAGAGTAGCTGTATGAAATGGAGGGAATGTGTACCTGTCACATCGAGCTTCAATACTTCGAGTCGCTTTTTGTCAACGTTGAGACCGTCGAGGATTTCCTCATTTGTGCTCTTGAGGTCTTTCCTTGCCGTTGCAATGACAGGTAAGTCCGTAGTCTTGAGCAATCGTCTGGCGAGCTGGAGACCAATGCCTCGTGATGCTGGAGATACCAAGAGCCATGGCTTCGACATCATGGCTGCGGAGTGGATTCAAGGATTATCGTTTTCTAGCGGTCGAAACACAACATTGTTGCCATCCCAGCAAACGGGAAGAGGGCATGAGGCCTTTGACACATTCAAGGCTTTGCATGTCGATCAATGAGCGGAAGTGACGTTCGAGATTATATGGTTGAAAAGTTCCGGTTGGATCGAAATGCGATAAAGTAGGTACAGGACTGGCGATCAACATCTGGCTCATATTCTAGGCCTCGTGCACTTACTGTAGAATTTCCATATTGATGGAGTGAAATGTACGCATCCTATAGCTACAATGTAAGCGCCAACCCTGGCTCCATCGCTATGCTACAAAGAGTATGGTGATCCATTGCACCCAACGCCTTGCCAGGACAATCGACAATCATGGCTTCCCTCCCTCCGCATCCTTCCCCGCCCTTTTCAGTGACAGGGGTAATGGTCCCACACCCTCCGTCCCAAATCCACCTCCACCCTCAAAATCCTCTTGTCGCATCTCCTTCTGCCTTCTCAGTCTCTCGCCTCTTGACTCTCCCGGTAAGGCAGGTGTCGGAGTGACTTCCCGCCATGGTCCCCGACCTCTGCCACCTTGTTCACCCCACATACTGACCCGCTGCACTTTCCGAAGTTTCTTCAACCCATAAACGCAAACCATTGCTGCGAAGATAAATGACCAGGCCGTGACCCCTAAGAAACCGAGGTCAGATTCTTCCATGAAGTTTTTGAGATTCATTCCATAAAGAGCGGCAATGAAGGCGCCGGATCCAGTACCCAGGGTACCGATACTAAATTTGAGATCGAGTAGCATGAGAGAATTGCGGTTGGCGTCAAGGATAGCTTTCACGCTGTCCTAGTCAGCCCTTAAAAATCCTTCATAGCTGTGTACAAAACTCACACTTCTTCCGTGTTTCGAATATTGCTGACCAGGTTGCCCGCTGACTGAACGATCTCGTCGCAGACTTTGTGGTACGACTCCAGTAGCATCTCCACCTCGGTATGATCATCCTCTTCCCTCGTCTTGCCTTGCGCTCTTTCCGTTAGGTACATAGCGATTAGATCATCGTCCGCTTCCAGTAGATCATCAATGGCATCCCGCACAAGCCTCGCCTTCTGCTCAAAAGTTCCTAGCTTCTTAGAGTAGATAAGTAAGTGCCGTAGCTTGTCTCTATCAATATCCTCTTCTAATTCTTGCAGAACCCTCATGACAGGCTGAGCAACCCCTTCAAATTCGCCTTCCAATCCCGTAGTGACACTGATCAACACAGCTTCGAGGGCACGAAACTCATAAGGCAGGCCTCCTGCTTGCCGTGATGCTTCCTTCTGGCCTAATTTACCTTGCAGATCATACATGAACTGAGATTGGGTATACGAGTCGGATGTGCCGTACGCATCGAGCACGAGGACGCAATTGTACTTTATAAGCACCCGCAGATGAAGCAGATTGATGAGGATGGCCGAGGGTCGAACGAGTATATGAGGTAAAAGAGAAGAATCGATCTTTCTGAGATCTCGGGGAAGAAGGCCATACTAAAAGTATGTCAGCACCCCACAGTCTCAGCATGCTGGCCCATCCCAGCGGTCCATACTTTCGCGATCAGTTCCGTCTTCTTAAACTCCCCATCCATGAGCGTGACTTTCCCATCCTTGTCAAATTCTGTACATCGGAGTTTCATCTCATTTGCGGCTTTCCCTGCTTTGTTGCGACCAAGACTCGTGCCACCGACATCATCTAAGAAACTGGGTAGCGGTGGTAGATTAGTGGGCTTTATTCTCGGCTTCTCCTTGTATTCGTTAGGCTTCAGCAGTCTGTTCAACAAAGGCCAGATACGTGTAGATGCGTGCCGACTTGTATTCGTGCATGTAGATGATATTCTGTTCTTGGGAGGTCTTGGTGCTCTTGCGCTGCCAAGGGGGTTTGCGAGCCCATACTTAGAGGGAGGCCGTGAAAAGTCGAGATTGAGTACTGAAGATTCACATGTCGCTTTTCGGGATGAAGTGGTCGTCAGATATCTTGCTGAGCGCTGAGAAGGACTCGAAAAGCCGGGGCAGATTGTCCTTGTCCGTCGCGGTTTGGTATTCTGGCACCTAATGGCACCAGAGGGCGTAGAGAAGCAAACCTGCTCGCATTGGGACCGTAGAAAGCGGAGCAAAGATGACGAAGGTGCCACCACAGTGAAGCCAGAACCTGCTCTCATCTCGTCAACAGAACATGAGCAAAAGGTGAGGCACCTGTCTGGTCTAGATGCACATTCAAGATACGCTACGCGGGTTTGCGGCGGCGCGACGAATTAATGCCAAGATCGGGATGCTCGAGTCATGTAATTTACATCATGTTCAAATTTCGATTCATGCAAGTACATCCGATGCATCAACATATTAATATATATCAGTTGACATAAGCACAGGATCCCTAACGCCTTCGCTAAACGTTGAACAGTCCGGGTATGGCAACGTCCGGATCCTGAGGCTTCACAACCTCCATTGCAACAAACCGTTGCGCGTCCAAAACCCTTGACTCTTTGTCTACATATCACTCAACGACGTTTAGGCGGATCATCCCAATCGTCATCGTCGTCCTCTTCGTCATCTGCAGGGATCTGGTGTCAGCAGGAACAACACAGGCGTGACAGTGAACAAAACCTTACCACTGGCGCTGACTTTCTTATTTCTTTGACTCAATGCTGCGGCCAAAGCATCTCCCAAACCGCCTCCACCAGAAGGAGCCGGTGGAGCGCCGCCCCCCGATACGCCAGCGGGTGTTGCGCCGGGGACTGTAGCGGCACTGCGATCACGTTTTTCTTGGCTACTGACCCTCTTTAATCTACCCCCACCTATGCCGCCACTGCCTCGTATGGATGCCAAAAGATCGTCCTTGCCGCCTACAGGCTGTGGCAGTGAAGGAGCAGCAAAGCCGCCTCGTCCAGGCGGTAAAGGCGGAGGAGGAGGTCCACCGCTCGATGGCATTGGTGGTGGCGGGGGAGCGCTAGAAGAAGGGAGTGAAGGTGGCGGTGGCGCACTCGATGAAGGTAACGGTGGGGGAGGCGGCGGTCCCGATGTATGTGGAATACTTGTCACAGGCCTTGGTGTAGCCGGAAGAGGAGGTGGAGGTGGAGTCACGGCAGTATTTCGCTCCGCTGGGAGAGGCGGCGGAGGAGGCGGACCTGAAGACGGAGGTTGTGCAGATGGAGCTTTGGGTGGAAGCGGTGGTGGCGCAGCAGAGTTAGGTGGTACAGCTTTCCTCTCATTGGCATCTCGGCCGTTGCGTGGCGATGATTGAAGAGGAGCACGGCTTGGTGGTGGTGGGGGAGCTATTGAAGATTTTCGTTCTCCTTGAAAAGGGGGAGGGACGCCAAACTTGGGCCTGACTTCATCCTCGTCTTCCATAGGTGTCTTCGGTGGTCTGGGAGGGGGTGGTGGGCCAGAATTCGTCACATTCGATGTTGCCCGCATTCGTGTTGGTAGGCTTGGCGCCGGTACATGCGCAAACTTGCCAGCATCCGTTAGCGGAGGAGGCGCTCTGAATTGGTATGCTGGACGTGGCGGTGATGGTGTTCTTGCAGGAGACCTCTCGGGCGACCTATCCTGATGCGATGAAGTTGTGCTCTGGCTGTCTGGACGACTTCTGCGAGATGGCGGAACTGCAGGCGCTGGACCTCTCTTCGAAGAGGCTGGGTTGCCAGTGCCCTGAGGACTGATTGCTTCTAATCTAGTAGGCAATGCTCCAGGCGGAGGAGGAGGAGGGGGCGCTTTGGCCCGCCGGTCCTCGTTGATACCATTTGTAGTACTTGCGTTGGCGCCGCCGACTGCATTCCCGCTGGCTTTCCTTTGCTCAATGTAGTCTTTGATAAAGTCCGAATGCTGCTCTATTTGGTCCTCGGTAATGCCCATCTCAAGCAGCTCGCCCAGTATTCCTCTCCAAGAAGGATCCACGGTGTCCAATGATGAAGTTTTCTCACGGGTTGGACTGCTCGGCGCCTGCTCCGGCTGCGAGATTTCGCGAGGAGGGATGACAGTTTGCGGTTGCTGTGGTGGCACTTGCGGAGCGGATGAGGATCTTTGGCCATGCAACAAATTCCCAAGGCCAAAGCGGTGGTGAGACTTGCCATTTGGGAGAGGTGCCCCTGTTGACTGAGCGGTCGAGCCTTGGAAAGGAGTTGCTTTGGTCTGCTTGCTCGCATTTTTCTCCCTGTCATCCATCTTTTTCTTAAATTGTTTGGCTTCCTTCTCGTCTACGAATGAAAGGCCCGCCAAGCAATCCTCAAGCTCGAATGAATGGAAGAATGTCCGGTCTTGGTTGTAATGGAAAGGGTCATAAATTTCTTGGTCCCAGACAACACCGCGATTAGAGCCCTGCTTACGGTCAGTATTAACCAAACGCACTTGCAGATATATGGCGCACTGATACGTCCACCATCTTTAACCAATACGTATTCCCCACTAGATCATTCGCCAACACCGCTGCCCCTTGTAAGCCAGTATATGTCCATCTTTGCTTGTTCGGATGCGCGACGTAGAGTTTCGCAACAGCGACGGCATGAATTTTGTTCGCAGCCTTGGGGACTACCCTCTTGACTGTCTCCTTGTCTGCATCAGACAGTACAGAAGGCATGCTGTACGTTGTATGTTCATCTAGAACGATTGGGAAACTTCATACGGTCCTAGCTTATTCTAGCTCTGGGAAGCCTCTCGGAAGCATGTAGGGTGATGGGGTTCGCAATCCTGAGGGATGGATCGGGCGAGACAGTGCCTTGTTCAGAGCAAACAATATATAATACTACGAAGTAAGCTATGGTAATCCTCGCGGGTTATAAGTAGTAGCTTTATCACACAGCTGCCTCGCAATATTCAGTGAGAGTGCCAAGCAGACTGAAGGCTGCCCTGACCCTATTCTAGAACACCCCCAGCTAGGTCTAGCGTCAGCGCCGCTTTAGTGACCCATAGAACTACAACACATCACGCCGTCACGAACGACATTTGTATGCTACTCAATGGATCTGGAATCAGAGCAAGCTACGGCATGTCCATTCTGGAACCAAGCTACAGGATAGCCTACGTGGGACACGCATAAGACCGTCTTCGGTGCTATGCCTTGTGCTAGTCACATTACAATCCATGCCAGGTTGTCAGATATCCTCTATCTTGAATCGTCCAACATCCGGAGGTTCTGTGTATGTGGCTTTGTCTTCTGTCATAAGCATAAAGATCGTAATACTTATACATACCGGCGAGAAAGACTTTGCCTGAGGGCTCCATGGGTGCCCTTGCGAACAAGTATGCTGTATTTGTCGCGCCATGATATGATCTTATCTCTTCGTGATGACATTCTCAACGGCTTCTTAATCACAAAAACCGAAAGTGCAAGGAGAGCCGTGTTTTAAAGAGTTGCAATTTCGGGCAGTCAGCGATCAGCACCCCTATTGTCAATAATTCTTTAGAAGCAATTAAGGCCCGTCAAAATCATGAGAATACTCCACAAATATGCCACATTGCCCATTCCCATACCCAAAAAGCCAAATTCGAAGCCGAATCATCCTGGAACTGAACGTCGCCGACAGCATGACTATGTCCTCACCCTCGTTACAGGCACTACTTACAGGACGTCCGTTTTGCACATGGGCTTAAGTCTGTGGTCAGAGCACCCTTTGTATACGGCGATAGTCGGTATATGCGACTCCCTCCGTTAAAAAATTCAGAACTGAGGAGGTGGATGGTATGGCATGAGCAGATCAGTAATCCCAGTATAATCAATTCTATTCGATTCAGGCCTGTCTCACGGATCACGCTATCGGTGCAAGCCTCCTCTGAACAAAACATGTCACCAGGTCTACATTCTCATCTCTTTCCACTCCTGCTCTAACTAAGTTTTCTCCCAAGCATTTCCAGAGTGTTGCTGTCCCCACATCCAGGTGATCTCACCGAGTCCCTCACTCAACTTGATTCCCCTTCCACTCTCTTGCATCCCCCCTTCACCATAGCCACGCACTTGAGCACCAACCCCATCAGCCAAAATATTCTACAATGTAAAGAGACGTCTAGAACACACGTCCCCCCTCCCTCGCTCATCTTCTTTCTTGTACAACTCCCCCCAAAACCCAGCTAAGCCCCCTCAAACCCCCACACAGCCTACACAGGCCGCGACGAGATCCTTCTTACCGACTGCACAGCCTACCACACCATCAAGACCGATTCGTACCATCTTGAAAACCCGACCGGTGCTTTGCGCCACTGCGCTCTCGACGGCAACAGGTCCGGAGCTTAGCTCATACCAACATCTTCAGCTGTGATTGCGTTCCGCATTACAATGGCCATGACGCGGAGCCTAAGACGCCTGGAATCATTCATTCTCACCCATTTTCCGAAGCAGATAAGAAAGTAACCAATGCCTAAGCCATTAGAGAGGTACACATCACTGTCCTGCTTTATCTTTTTCTGCTATTGCTACCGAAACGTCTGCCGAATGGACCGTCCTTTGTGCTGACCCTTCACCACGCTTACAGAAGCAGCAACTGCTGAAAGATACGATATACATATGAAACAGCACATTCTGTAAAAGAAACGTGATTGCTATTTTGTAATCGATAGGTGCAATCATCTTGCTGAGCGCAAATAGGGCGTCAACTCGGTCTTCCTGCGAGGAATCTATTTACGGAATGACTGGAGTCAAGGAGAGAAGGGCGTTGGATCAGTTTTTGAGTGCTTTTGTACCAATGATAGTGTGGGGGAGGGTTTTTGTATGTAGAAAACAAGGACGCAATAATGGGTAGGTGAATGACGTGTTATTAGATGCTTAACGAAAACAGGTCCTCTAGGAGTTAGGGAGGAAGCTGTAGTGGACTTTTGTATGAAAAGACTGTTGATCAGAGTGACAGGAATAATTGAGTGAAATATATGACGAGGCATACTCGTCATCTTCGATACCAGAAACTGGGTATGTTCTTCTGGCCCCAAGTTTGGTTCAGAAGGTGTTTAACAGATCACTTGCTCTCGCTAACCAGGAAATGAAACCCCCCGCATTACAGTGGTTCTGTATAGTCATAGAGTATTTGTAGGCAAGATTGAGACTGTTGTTAGCTTAACCGGTCTGCACGCACAAAGCTTTGGGTATGATCAATCACGCAAAGAAGCTGCTTGGCTCGCAGTAACAAGACAGCTAGCTTCGAAGTCAAGAGGCGACTGAACGCTGTCAGGAACAATATGCTATATACCTGTGTACATATCTGTGGAAGCCTTGTGCGGGTGCGCATGAACGTAAAGGCAGGAGACTATTGATCGATGACCAAAGACTTTGGCCTGGCTCACGTTTTGTCTTCTTTGCTAGGGTCTGCGGTCCCTTTACCAGTTCTCTTCTCATTTTTGGTGGTAAGGTCGGAAACAGCAGACGGCATGTCCTCGACCTTGGTATTGCCGATGGCCTCACGCGCCGATGCGTCTCCGTTCGGCGTCTTCAGATTAGCGTTCCTGAATGGCGAGGTCAGAGCCATTACACACAATACTTGGGGAGAACCTGTGTAGCTCACCCATTATATTCGAGTTCACAAAGCAGCGCACCTCGATGATTAAAAATGGGGTTCTTGAAGAAAAAGATACCAGAAGCCTGGCAGCAATCAGTACTGTTACAAGTTGAACAAGCTGGGGACCCACCGGTAAGAAGAAACGCTCTTGACCTTCAAGACTGTTCTTCAAGGAATTCGTAATGGCAGCGAAGTTGTGCCCAGCCTGCCTGTAGGAGTTCTCTATGTATGTCTGATATGATGACAACTCGTTGAAATTCTTTCCACTGAATATCACCTTCGGAGCGGGAGCATCGATTTGAAGCTGCAGCCCCCCATCGGAGACTTCGGCCATCGTGATGGTGAGCGACCAGCTGGCTTTACAGACAAGTCTATATATCATGTTACGTCAGCTTGGGATGAAGGCAACAAAGCGCATCGATCTGCTCTCACTCAGCTTTTCCGTTTGGGACAATGTCCCAGTCGCGCTCCCAATATATCCTTGAAGATGAGGTGCCTTCGAATTTTATTTGATCGCTGCCAGGAATAATAGAAAGACGGGTACCACTTGAGCCTGAAGTCCAAATTAGCGCCCTGACCTTTTCATACTTGACATTATTCAGACACACTTGTTGCCTCGCCCCAATGCTCAGCTTTGTAGCCGATGTTGAGATATCTGTCATATTTATGGACTTTCATTTCGTCATCGATGAAAGTCCAGTACCACGTCATCGCGTTAGAAGGAAGCACTGTAGGGAAGGACATGCCCTCAGGAGGAGCGGGCTTTTTCTGGAAACGGTACTGAGCGTCTATTGGGTCAGGACCGGCGTGTACTCCTGCTCCGATGGCCAGCTTGATGTCCTGGGGGAAATAGGAATAGAGACCTTCCGTACGGACATCAGCCTTGAGGTCACTCAGATCGATCTTGACCATTCGATTCATCTTATCAAACTTTGGCAGCAAGTATTCCTCCAAGAATTTCTTCTCGGTAAGCATGAATGTTCCGAATTTGGATCTTGGTTCTTGACCCGGGCTGCGTCCATCCGTCCAATTGCCCATCTCTTTGAGGTATCTGCCGTCTTTGGAGGCTTTGGAAACGGCACCATCTTCATTGCCGGTCATCTCCAAGTAGAGCAGATAATTGAGGCGCCCATTGCCACCAATTCCATTATATTCCTCATAGAGGGGATCACTGGAATCCATCCATGGATACATCTGAAAGCGGCAGTCGACAGGCATGAAGGTAGGCGGATGGCCCGCATCTATACACTGTCAGTCTCCCACTGGGCCATTGCTATCAGCATAGATACTTAGCGTACCTGAGACCGAGACCCTTTTCGCATCAATGGCTTGCGCGGTTACGCCGAGGTTTTGCAAGTCCGCACTAGTCAATTGTTCGATGACTAAACCAATGATGAAGAGAAAGGTTGCTTTCACTCCATGAGGCTCTGCATCCCAATTTCTTGGCTGTCCAGGCTTGATTTTATGCTCGTTCATAGGCTCTCCAGCTCCGTTCAGATTATTGTCCTTGTCGGTCCAGACTCCAAATGAGGTCTCTTGAGGTATTGCATTGCTGATTTTGGCAGCTTTAGAAGTGCTTCAGTAACGTACCAGCAATTTGAGGGCTTGTCGCTTACTCTTCATGTTTACCATCAGCTGTTGAACCGTGTACTTGCCCATTGCACGCTCCAGCTTCTCCGGATCAACGTCCTTACCGGGATCCTCGTCCTTGCCCATTACACGCTTCAGCTTCTTCAGAGCAACCTCCTTGCGGGGATCCTCGTCCGTGAGAACAATTTGTGCTGTTGCCCTGTTAGGTTCGATCCATATCCGAAAGTCGTGGAAACTTTACCGAGATCCACCTGAAAAGTGAAATACCAGTCGTTAACGACATATCTGACTGATGCGAGATCTGATTCTTCGGGCGGGGCACCACCTGGGCCGTCGACAGCGGTCGCAAAAACGCCACTCTTCAAGTGGACTCTATACAAAATATTTGTATGATTGTCGTCGAGCGTTTCAATGATGATCTTTGGGGGTCCAAGCCTCAGATTCGAGAAGCCGTGACCCAATGTCTTGATCTGGTATGGCTTTTTGGCTGGGTCCTCAAAGCCTTTCTCCTTGTACAGGTTCTCGAGACCCAAATTGATCATGTACTGAGTTCTAAGAGCAGGATTTAAGTGACCCGGTATAGCAACAAGGAATAGGTCTTACAAGGCAAAGACTTGATGATATTCACCGGTCTGTATTCTCATCAGCGGGTGGCCGTTGGTCTGCGGAAGAGTATAAATACCGTTAACCGATCGATACGAGCGCTCATGGTGATATGAGCGAGCTCAATTGCAGCGGAGAGTGGCAATTTATTTGTCCAAGAAATTATCGAAAGTTTGCAAGACCAACTGTCGACGCTTCGAAGCTTTGCTACGGGGTTCACGAATATATAGACCGAGGAGTGATCCAGTCATTTTGGCCCTTGGGTCCTCACCTGGTGGCGTTGTTCGAGATGAGCTGAGTAGGACTGTTCGAAGGTCCCATACTGTCTTACAGTGATCGAGGACCAACCTACAAACCCCACTGCCAGCGTCGGCTGGGTGGGGTCAAGTCATTTTCCAGCCAGCCACCGACCGTCGACCATGGGTGTCTACAGGTGCTGGCATGCCACGCTGTCATAGCTAAAAGAGGGGTCACGGAGTTCACCATTTCTGTAAAGCGTACAGCGCCGCATGTACTTGGAAGTGCCAGCATATTGACGATGGAATTAGTTAGCGTTCCTTCCATAGATAGTAGTGTCCCGCAAGACGTGTAATCGACCTTCCTGTGTAATTGGCACCTGCAGGAGCGATACATCAGGAGCGTCGACGATTGCTCGGATCGATGGGCATTATCTTCCTCCACACCGACGCTTCAGCTCTCGTTCGAAGTGCGCCACGGCAGTAGCGGCGTCGCAAAAAGCGATACACGTCGTGGGTCATCAACAGATCTTCGACTAGTGACAACTGGGGCCTTCCCAGACCAAGGTACATGCCCTTTGGGACGAGTAGCCGAGCTAAAACCGACATATCGCCAGTTCAAGTACGCCACAAGAATGTAAGGTATGGTACTCCGTATGGTCGAAAAGACGGTGGATGGGGATCGTTTTCGCAGCTTCCTGATAGGTCGGACATGGTAGTAAAGCGAAAGCTGTGCGTACTACGGAGTAGCGGACAAAAGTGGCTAGCTGAATCATCCCCAGGAAGGGAAGGGCTAGCGCTTTAGTGCGGGCGCTAGACCCTTAAGTCCTGCCGAGCAACCTTCCGCTGGCTGCTTGGCAGCTACTATGAGAACATTCTGCCCTTCCTCCAGACACGCCATCTTCAGTGATAGGTCGGTCTGAGATACACGGAGAGCAAGCGTACGTCCAGACTCCGGTCGTTCATAACAGATACCAAAGATTCAGCTCCAAGATGAACGCCACTGTATTGACAGCGTGGAGTGACGTTTCTGTGCTCGCCGAAAAAGCCACTAGACTTTGCCGTCTAGAACTCGGTCTGACAGTGCACACGGATATTACAAAGGTCGAAGAGGAACCTCAAGTCCATCTGCCAATTGCTCTTCCTTCCAATCTCACTCATCGCTATGGCGCAAGTCTACGCCGACTCGGAATTGATGACCAATCTGGTCTCAGCCGTTCCAGTACCTGGGGGATCCTATTTTCGCCTGATCTTGGATGAAGATCGCCGGCCGTTCGTCATCAGCATCAGCAATGCTTCAATTCCACGACTGCAGTCGAGTGAGCTCCGTTGACTCACACACACCCTACTTGGATCTGACAATAAGCCAGTCAGACACGGCAAATCTAACAACAGCGGCATCGAGGACATCAGTCCCTGTCTTTCGATATCTGAAAGATCCCGAGTCTTGACTTTCGACGTCCAACAGGCTGCGAATCTAGAAGTGTTTCTCTGTGTGGGCGTTCTGACCGATGACGGTGCCACAAAGCTCGTCATCACACAGCCATTCTTTCCGCAATTCTTGAGACCTGATTCAGTCCTACCATTGATCAGCGGCAACCATGATGTCGGCAAGATCGAAAAGATCTGGATGGTAAACTGGCATCTACCGCAGGCAGCCATAGAATCCGGCTGACTTCTCACACAAGACCCCAATGCTGAATGATCCTCATGTGCCTGCAGACTTTCCCGCGATATACATCACCCACAGAAGCCTCGATCAGCTCTCATCTTGGGGCTCTGACATCACACGGATTGACGTGGCCCCAAATGGGTACGAGTGGTCACCGGCAAATGATGAGCAGACTCCAGAGAACACTTCTGGAATCCTCGATATTGCTCCTGCGGTAAGCTTTTACGGAAAGGGGCTGTACGTGTTGTACAAAAGTGGCGGTGTCTCAAAGTTATATGCGCGGTTCTTGTATCCTGATGCGGATGCGAATGACGGATCTAAGAAGTCCTTCGTCACATCGCTGAAATGCGCAAGCGGTAAGGGAAAGGAGATATTCAACAGACCACAATGTCGGGCTAATGTTCTCTAACAGATGCCCGGTGCATCGCATCGTCTTTTGAGCTCAGCGAGGACGGGGGATACTCGAGCCTGCTTGTTGGTAGTCCAGAAGGCATTTGCTATCTTACCCCTTCCCAAGCAGTCAAAAAGACAGAAGCAGGGAACCTTATCACCGGTCGTGGAACGACGTTGAACAACATTCGTAGCTTGAGAGTTGCTCAGGATGGCATATACAGTACTGCATGGTTTACGAATATCCGCGGTGAGCTGGGGTATATTCGTACTCAGAACAATGACTTCTCCAGAGGACAGAGAGCGCTGATCCTACCGGAGAATCGAGTCCGCTCATTTGCAGTCTGCACATCGTCCCCGTCGGTCAGCAATGGCAATGTTGCATGGCAGATGCTCGTCTCGAATGATAGTCTTGGAAAGCTCCAACTACTCCAGCAAGCCAGTGACACTGGTATCTGGAAGCCAGAGCCGTTCTATGTTCCTTCGAATACTGACAATTATGAAGTCGAAAGTTATACCATAACCTTCAGAGTGCAGGACAATGAAGCTATGCCAGTCTCGGCTGGTAGAGCTTTCATCGCCTCAGCCTCGGCGGTTGAGGCGACATTGAATGGCCTAAGCTGTACCTTAACTCCGGACGGTGATTGGTATGATATGGACGATAGCGGCTCCCTGGATTTCATCGTTCCAACGAAGTCGCTAGGAGCGCAAAGTTTGACCATGTCTAAGGTGAAGGGCAACTCTGGCGAGATAATTCAGATCGACCCACTCATCCATGATCCGTCCGCCAAGCCCATAAAAGAAATGCATGAGAAGCTTGCATCATTTAAAGATGCTGATCATCTAAGAAAGGCTAAAACAAAATTAGGTCAGCCGTTGTTCTCAAATTCACCGGGTACGGCGGATCTGTCTGGCGCCCTCGCATGCTTCAACACCTTGAAGGCCGCTCACGCAAGTCTCCCACGTGATGGCAGCTCAGGCCTGGTGAAAGGCTTCAAGAGAGCTGAAGCAGTTGCAGAGGCTGTTAACATTGGGGCCCAAGAGCTTCTTATGGACGCATGGCAATGGATGAAAGAAAAGGTTCATCAAGCGGTAGACTGGGTCGTTGATACAGCGGGTGACCTAAGCTCGCTCTTCCCAAGTTTACCAGAGGCTAATGAAACATCAGGGAAAGTCTGGAAATTTGTGTGCACACTTGGTGGGCAGGTGTGGCACTTCACGCTTGATTGCGTGGAGAAGATCTGTGAAGCTGCAACCTGGGTAAATTCTTTCCTTGATAAGTCGCTCTTCCAAGCACTGAGATCTGAGCCAGGTTTGGGAGAAGATCAAAGTAGGATGGCAGAAGCTGAAAGATTTCGTCGGCTTTGTCTTCAATTGGGGCGACATCAAGGAAACCAAGGCCACTATTTCAACTTTAATCACTGCGAGTATTGGAGCAGCAAGTGACAAGGTAAGGGACATCGAGCAGAAGGTAGATGTCTTCTTCGATAGGCTCGATCAGAAGATCGACGAATTCGGCGCCGTAGGTCCGACAAAGATCAGCGCTGATCAGAAGGGGAAGTCGTTGACTAGTGAGGCATGCAATGGTACAGGCGCTTCTTGGGCTCAAGAGAGATTGAAGAATGGTGGTGCGACTAGCTCCACCGAAGTAGAAGCAGGTAAGCCGCGCTCATCATTTCTATAACTTGCTCAGCTGAACGCTTCTCAGTGGATGGGGATTCAGAAGCAACCACAACTTGGTCGTCCGTCTTTCAGCCTGCGATGATCAAGCTGGAAAAGGAGGTGACGAAAGTCTCGAGTGACATCGCTCAGCTGTTCAAGAGAGAGGGCGCGATATCAGGCGATGATCTCATCAATATCTCCAAAGGGGTCCTTAAAACTGCTTTGAGCGTTGTTCGTGGCCTTGTCAGCAGTATACTCCGACTCGTGCAGAAGCTCTGCAGCGAGATCATCAAAGTTGGCAATAAGGCCATCAAGATCCCTATTTTCAGCTCTCTTTGGAGAAAGATCTCGGGATCGGAATTAACTCTCTTCGACGCTGTTTCTCTGATTATAGCCATTCCGACCACAATAATGGCCAAAATTATTACCGGAGAGAAGCCACCCACAGTCCAGGGGCTTGACCGCAAAGTCGTCAAGAAGCTCATTGATGGTGATGAAACAGTCGATCAGCAGACATCGTATCAGTTTGATGTTTTGAAAGCCGAGATAGCACTGGGGCTAGTGGTAAGCAAAGGTACCTGGAATCTGATTAAACTCGTGTACAAAGGTGCCTCGAAAGGCACAGAGGCTGCGCTCAAAGCAACCATGTCAGGACCGGGGCCCTTCTTTAGCGTGATGGGGATCGTGTTCGACGTGAGTAGACAGTGTATGGAGTGCTTCACAGCAACTAACCACCTACAGATGCTCGGATCTATAGCATCGATACCAACGGAGCGCGGACTGCCAGGCGGAGAGTTCCGAAACTGGGTTCGTGATGTATTGCCACTCGATACACCGGCGTACTGATATTTGAGACAGATAAGTGCCATCTCATTCTACCGAGGCTGCTGCAACCTTGTCGTCTTTATGGCTGGAGGCGGAGCTGCTGCCGAAAAGGCACTGATCGTTCTGGATGTTGTCAGCTCGCTGGCCCAATTTGGTCTGTACATGGCCGTATTCGATGCCGAGTACAAGGCCGTCCAATGGAAAGATTATGACAGTGATAAGACAACAGTATCAGTAACGGAATGTGCCCTCAATCTTGTCTCTGGCATAGGGTACTCCACTGCAGCATTTTTCAAGATGGAGCAGCCACAGGTTTCCGGAGTCGGTCTTGTCGTGATGCAGGGTGGCCTCGCTGGATTGACAGTTCTACAAGCGGCCAAATTCAGGGTACAGTATGACCAGAAGAAGAGGACTAGATTCATAAGTCTTGCGTGCTAGATCAGGTGCCATCACCAAACGTACTGAGGCACGGCCTTCATGCGTTGGCTTGCGTTGCGGACTACCAGAGCGTCGTGACTGGCGCGAGGGAGAGCGTGCTGTTTTGTCGAAACTCGCCACGAAGCGTAAATGAACTAGGAGAAATTTCAGACCGTATCGCTTGGTTCAATGGCCGATTCGAAGTCTCCTCAATCGTCTCCTCAATCGGAGGAACTATATGATCCTCCCATAGCAGCAGACACAGTTTTCTGGTCTTGAAAAGTGTTCAGCGCCTGTTTGTCGTAAGCTATGGCACAGGCGACCACGTCTAAGACCGCAATTCGCAACTGTAACCATAGAATCTAAGGCTCGAATTGTTGATTGCGCTTGATAGTAGAAAGTCGAGATAGAACTCCAGTCAAATTTCAGGCGTCACCTCTCACGACAACTTTGTCTCGATTTCGCACTCGTTCTCCATAGCGTCCCAAGGTAATGCCTAATCTCTCTCGGTCTTCTTCACATACCACATGTTGTCCTTCTTACTGATTCAATCCTTCTCCTGATGGCCTCTTTGCGTATTGTCCTAGCCGCTGTCTGTAGCTCTCTCCAATAGCTCCGCCGGCAATACATCATTCCGGTGCATCATCTCATGGCATTGAGATCATGCTGTGGGAGATGTGCTGTTTGCTGTCTTGTGTGTCACGAAAGTGAGGACTGAAGACTTCCTGAAAACGGGCGTGGCATCGCTACCTCGTATCTATGCCCCGCGTCGGCGACCATGCCGGTGAGGTGGGCTGCGCAATGGCATGCAATTTTTCGATTCTTGAATGAGAAAAGTTCTTAGGGTGGGGAAACGAGGTGGGTGTGAGTTGTCTGTCACCCGGCTGGTTTGAGGGAGTAGGATAAGGGTGGTGTGGCACCAAGTTAACAAGAGCTCTCTCATCTTGGTGGTAAAGCGGCACCCCCTGAGCGAGCTTTTGGCTGTGCTAGAATAGTACTAGATCGGCCAAGCAATGTGGCATTGTAGAATATTCTACGGCAAAGTATTCGTAGGATACTCCTGCGGCATACTGCAATCTCTTTGTACAAATGTGACTCTAAGCCAGAATTGCAAAACTCATGACGGCCTCTCAAACACTTAGAGGGTCTCGACGCTGCATGTATAGGGGACAGGTTCCATGGCAGGGGATTAGAACGACTTCTGGGCAACATCTCCCAACTGTGAACATCACGAAATTAGAGAAATGTGCCTGAACGGTGAAATTGGCCAGGAAGAAAAAGAACGTTGTATAGCAAAGTGACAGCGCAGATCTGAGGTATTGATCCCAAGGAAAGTCTAATTGAAGAAGCCCCACTCCAAAATACCAGTCCTCATAGATGCAAGCGATGCCCGAAACCCAATCGGGCGAGGATGGTGTTTGAATAACAAGTAATTATGTTCGTGAGCTCAGAGGAACGAATCCTGGGGAACGCCCCGAGGGCGTTGAGTCTTCGTTCTTCTTTATAAGCGACCAGGGACTCTTAAGACCGTGTTAGTCCTCGCAGGTAACGGTCAGAAGTAGAATGACCGTCGAGCCTAGCATAGAAGGGTTCACCTAGAAGGGGCGCGTACCCGGAAGAGGCTCAGCCCTATAGGGTCACTAGCTTTAATTAGCCCTAGAATATATCTCCTACCATTCACGTTCTATTATACTACATTAATTAAGTAATATCTATGAAGTTAATATTAGAGTAAGTCGGTAGATCATAAGAACTATTAAAGACGATGTTTATGCTGTAGATTACTCTGGTTGCCCTGTTACCCTGTAGAGTGCGCCCCTTCCAGGTATGCGCCTCTTCCAGGTGAACCCTTCTAAAGTCCAACCGAGATCAGGGCCAAGATGCAAAGAGGCGACGGTCATTTTGCATATATATCGGATTCAGCCCGTCTAATCGGCCAAATTAGAGGAAAGTGCTCGAAGGCGTACGTGTCCCCTCAATTAATTTGAATACTGTCCATCTGCCATCTCTTGAAAGGGGCAGCATGTTTGGCACTGGTGTCGACTTGAATCTGATTTCAAGCCCAAAGACTAAGCGTGCAACGAACACATTGACACAGCTGTTGACGGTTGCTCACAAGTTGATGCAATAGCTGCAGTAGCATATGAGATGAAGATGGTCTCTTTCGCCCGGAAGGTTGTTCAAGGGGGCCGCAAGTCGACAACGTAGTATGGCACAGGCCTGATAAGGAGCATCATTGAGCAAATTAGGCAAGTCAATTGTCAGAGGATCCAAATAGAATTACACTGGAGAAGACACTGTAACGACAGCGGAAGCGGTAATGCTCACTTCCCTGTCCGTCTCTGTGCCGTTCTACGATATGGATCTCTAAAGCATGATCAGAGTGTGATGAGAAAACGACTTCACGTTGTCCATGGCTAGATCTAACGAAGCACTCGTCCAATAACAGCATCAATCACACAACCGCCCTCTTTACGGCGGCTCACTGCTCGTACTCAATCTCTTCGCCACCTCACTCGCATGCAACGCCAGCAAGTTCTCCAACCCCACATACAAACTCTCAGTCGCACTCCCTCCGCTGCTCCTCTCACCCGCACCGCCGCCAATACCATTGTACGAACCACCATTACTCAGTCCCTCGCCACCACTGTATATTATGCTGGGCCCTCCGCCGCCGTCAAAGCCACCATAGGGAGCAGAAGTATTGATCACTGCAAAGAAAGCCCGCTCTAACATGACGTTCTTCTTCTCGATCGCGGAAAGTCGCGCTTCAAGATCACTTACTTGTGCTTCGTGCATGGAAGTTCTGTGAGAAGACCGATTTGAATGTGCCCGTAGGATTGAGTGCGTGAATGGCGTCGGTGTCCTCGATGCCACAGGGCGGGGGGCTGTCATCGAGTGGGCAGATATAGGACGTGCTTTGACTTGATCTTCTAATAATTGCAGTGACGGAGATGGCGGGTGCGATGGACTGGATTGGAAGCCATTTGGTCGCAGTATTCTTAGTGCTTCTTCGGGGTGGTCCCTACCGGACCTCGAGTTCTCCGTCTCGTTGATACTGTCTCTATGGCTTGCACGATCCATCTGAGAAGATATGTTTTGATCTGGGGCTATGGGTTTTTGCTCAGCTACCACCATAATTGGGGAGAGTCTCTGGGAGATGGTGCTGCTCTTTCTGTAATTGAATAGCGCGCTACTTTCACCGCGGTGCATTGTATTGGACGGGCTCAAGTCGGTAGCTTGAGAGGTGTGTGGCCCGTGTCTCGCGGAGAAGAGACTGGAAAAGGATGAGTCTTCGGTACTTGGCTGTACTTCAATATCATCATGGCGCTTTTCACAACGGGTTCCTCCCGAGATTGCAGTGTCCACACTCTCTTGGTTTGCCTTGCGAAATCCATTGCGAGCCAGGTCACGAAATTTGCAAGCATTGGTCCTTTCGTTTCGTTGCTGCTGCCATCGGTCCATGTCGTCTGCACTCACGCTCTTAGGGAGCTGGTCTGGGCGTAGGAATACGAAGCCTTCTCTCTTGGTTCGGACTTGCGTTGGCGATGAATGAATGAGCTGTTCTGGTGCAGCATCCTTCGATTGCTTCAGGGGAGCGGATTTCTTGACCTTGGGTGGACTGCAGTCACTTGGAACGAATCTGTACTCGGGCCTCTTTGGTGATTTTGTCGGCACAGCTACCGTCCTAGGCGAGTTTCCCAAGACTTTCACTCTCTGACTTGCGTCCCTAAACCTTGGTGTGGCAGGAGCTGGGCCATCATAAATTTCGGGCAATGAGGGTAGAGCTCCAATAGGTGGGGGACCCGGCATTGACGGCTTGCGTGTGTGAGAATCATCAGTGGCGATCTGGCCACGCATGAAAACGGCGCTTTGGGCATTGGATACCACGCCTGATGATGCGTCTGATTGCACGTCTTCTGCTGCCGTCTCGGCGGAGATCACGGATGGCTGCTTGGAGTGACGCTGGATTACGGGGGAGGGTTTCAACCTTGGTCTACCTTCTGAAACCAACTCATTTGCTGACGATGGGGGAGCTGATGGACGCTCTTGTATGTCTTGGGGCGTATGGCTTTGAGTATTACCGTGGGTATTAATGGCTCGAAGATCTTCAATGCGTTGCCTAAAGCATGGGAAAGCTGAAGCTGGATAGCTGTGCGATAGTCCAGCCACTACATCCTGTGGCTCTGCTCCCTTCTCCGGACTGCAAGATCTTCGCTCTTTGTCTCGAAGATGCCGGAGCAGATCAGCGCCAACAATAGCGAAGTCTCGGCCGATTGGCTCGTTGTCCGGGTCGCGCTTTGAAATTTGAGACGGAGAATCCTTGGCCTCTGGCTCTTGCGAAGCGCTGAAGCTTTCCGTCCAATTGCTCGCAAAGCCGAGATCATGATGGAGAATACTCTTCCTTGGTGATGGGATGACGGGCGCCCCAACACATGGTCTAGGTATTTCTGTAGGGATTTGGGTTGGTGTGATCATCTCCTTCCGTCTTCTGCTATTGAGAACCCTATGGATCAAGACCTTGGATGCAGGCTCTTGGAGCCCAGCATCTGTAGAATGGGGATGACAACCTACTTCCAGGGCTGGATGCTCTTGTGTGAGTTCAGGGAGGCCATTGCTTCGTCTTTTCAATGATAATTCCGAGTCGGGGTTTACTTCGGCGGTTTTGACCGATTTGTTGCGCTTTGGGTGTCCTTGCGTCGCAGTACTCGCCGTCCTCCTCATCTTGTTCACATCATACGTTGACACATTGAGCGCCACATCGTAGGGGTGGCAGGTCACAATCTGACCGTATGTCCGTCCGTCCGGCGTTTGCTGTGTGACCATGGATCTCGAAGAAATGGTGGTCGCGCCTGTTCCCGCCCGGGGCTCTGACGAAGGGTGTATCTGAAGCAATCTCTTGATCTGCCTTCCGATATGCTGGTGACGTGCGTGTATGGCCTTGGGCTCGACTTTCGGTCCTCCTTGACGGCTTTCGTCGAAGAATTTACGTATCAGTTTATCTGTCTGCTGGACATCCACAAACTCGCTGAAATCGGCAGTGTTGGATCTTCTGGAGCGGAGAACAAAGCCTGCGCTGCGAGGCTTTGGTACAGGCGTCGGCGGTGGTAGTCGTTGCCTTTTCCCATAGGTACCCTTCTTTGGCGTAGGAGGCTCTATTGATGATGGATCGTGCTTGACGGCAGGCGCCGCCATTATCTGCGTTTGATCAAAGCTGGAGGGTCAATGCAGACTTGATCGCGTTTCGGGTAGCTCAATCATGGTAAGGATCAATTGAGAATGAAGAACATTGTTGCAAGGAGAGATTGGGATCGGAGAAAGGGGATCACAATTGTGATTACCACCGGGAAAGGACGAGCGATGGCGGACAAGATAGGTTCATATCACCGAGAAGCTTGAGGTTCCCTCTTTGCGCATTTCCACCTTGTACACGTCAGATGGGAAGAGAGTGGAGCTGGGTTAAGTGTTCAAGGCACACATGTCGGATCATGCAAGGAGTGAACGCCAAGCATATAGAGAATCCACTGCCACGGGTGAAACAGTTCGCACACTGGAAGAGCTGATCCATTAGCTCCAATGAATTCCCTACGGTCCTTGGCCTTAGACCAAGGTGGATTTCTCAAGTTGTCGTGAAAACTACATGCCGTTAAGAAGAGGCAACGCCTTCCATTGATTCTGGGCTTCGCCCTGTTCTAACGCCTACTCAGGCGGCCATATTGGGTATCTCATAGTCTCAGAAACTCCCTGTAAATGCATGCGTCTACCAAGCGCCTTGCTGAATGCAACGCTAAAACGAACTCACGAGGATAGAGATCACGGTCTTCTTTTGGGTTTGATGAAGGGGTCCACTTCCTTCTTTTTCCTGGGTGGCTTCACCATGATGTTCATCGGAGGTGGTTGTCTTGATGGGGGGTTACCTTTCGCTCCATCCTCTGGTCGCGACCTGTCTTCTAACAAAGCGCTGGACCCATTCCCGGGTCTGTAGCTATCTCCCGCGTGTCTGGGATTCGGCAGATGCCCCTTGGAATTCGTCACATCTGATGTATTGCTTGGTGGTCTAGGAGCTCGATGGGTAGATTTGGGAGGTGGAATGGATTCTCTGGCATTCTCCGTATTCTTGCCGATTTCTTCTGCCATAGCAACAAAATGATTGGGTCTGTTCAGGTCGGAATTACTGTTCCCCACCTTCGAGGACACCGTCTGGTGGGTGGACGACCCCAGGCGCTCTCTCCTCTGCACTCCATTGGGAAGCCTAGAGAGCGGCTGAGTACTATTCGAAGGCGAACGTAGTTGCTGTAGATTCGTGCCAGGAGCTTCCTCAGTGTCTTTTCTGACCTTGGGCCCCTTAGGAGCACCGGCTGGAGGCGAAGATCCACGCCTCCTCTTCATGCCAGTCACCTGTTCCAGTCCAGAGGCGCTCTTGCTAGCATTTCCCAAGGAGGAAGTGCTAGACGTAGCTTGTACCAATGGTACTTTCTTATCGTGATCGCCTAGTTGTCTCTTCCTTTGCAATTCTGTCGCGCGTTGCAAGAAGCTCTTGTGTTCCGCTTCTTGCTTGCTGATTCTCAGCCTGTCCCTGCTAGACAGCGGTTTGATAGTGGTGCAGGTTCTCTGAAGATGCCCGAATTCTCCGCATGTTAGGCACTTATCGGTGGTGCAAGTCGCCTTCGAGTGGCCGTCCTCGTTGCACCGAAAGCATTGCCCGCCAGCGTGAGCCTTGGCATCTGCATTGGCGCATTTATTCGTATAATGAGTGAAACTGCCACATCTCTGGCAATTGGCATTAAGATTGAGACCATTTGATCCCCCCGCTGGATGGTAGACTATCGATCTAGGTTCGTCTAGCAATTTGTTCTCGTCTGTTGAGTCAACAATGGCAGAGCTACGGCTACTGCTTGTAGCTGTGTAGCCACCAATCATTGGTGCATCATGCATATCGACATCATTTCCACTAGCAGACACGGTACTCGTCAACGGTGATGGTCTGTTCATAGCAGCCAGTGTCATTGAGTCGAGGGTCAATAACGGGTTTCCCAACAAAAGACTCAAATCGCCACTTGTATAGCGATCTCGAGACTTCGCATCCTGAACGAGGCGGCCCCAGAATTCTCCTTGCATCAAAGATTCAGAATTACCCAGAACCCAGAGGGAACACTTTGCGCGGGTAATGCCAACGTTCATTCTTCGAATATCTGACAAAAAGCCGATGCCCTTCCTTACCGATGCTCTGACGCAAGAGAAGATGATGATTTCACTCTCACGCCCCTGAAACGCATCGGTGGTGTTGAACTCGATTGTAGCAAACACAGCGTCGCCGTACCTTTGAGCAAAGCGTGATCGGAGCTCCCGAAGCTGACTCTTGTATGGAGTGATAATGCCAACTTTTCCTTTGAAGTCGTATCCTCTACAATCGGTAATCAATCGGTCGAAGAGCTGAAGAGCAACGTCTATTTCCGCGAGATTGATCAAAGAATGACCGCGCGGAGCACTTTGGTGATGGCCTTGAACATCGAAGAAACGATAAGGTCCAAGGACCTTGCTTTGATGCCAAGGCCGTGCCCTCAACTTGGCCATCCCAGGACCATCAAGCAGCTTAGCGTCGTAGAAGACATTACTTGGGAAAACGCTGATCTCAGGATGCATTCGGTACTGAGTGTCCAGGAGATGGACATCCTTAGGGTGGTTACTCTGCATCCGCACGAACAAACTTTGCTCGTACTGGAAACGTGCGGCTTCTCGTGACAATACCGTTGGTGGCAGCTGTTTAGGGTCGCCTACCAAGATGCATTTGGAGCATCCGTATTTTAGAGGAATGAGCGCACTGAGTTCGATGGATTGAGCCGCTTCATCGATGACAACAGTCTCAAATTCAATGTTTAGATTTTGGAACATTTCATGACCACTGCCGCTCAGAGTAGCACAAATCACATGAGAATCGTTCAGGATTCCTTGTTGTACACGACGTTTACTCAACTCGGCGTCTCTGGCCGCAATGTCTCCACCATCCCGGGCAGTATCAATCTGATTGCTTAACTGCTGCTTTTTCCTCTTGAGTACCTCAAATTGATGATCCTGATCTGAAGAGACTGGCTTCCCGCTTGCTCTGAACTCGTCCATCTGGGTGCGGAGAGCCTGAAGTTCTTCACTTGTGGCTTTATGGGCCATCATAACCTTGTGAATGTCGTCTCCTGCACTGTTCTTCTTATTGCTTGCCAGATTGAGCTTTGCGTTGACAAGCTCGTCCAAGGTAACGTCTAGAACATTGGCATTGATGGCATCACTGCGCCCAAGTCGGATCACCGAGAGCTTCTGAAGATTCCCATCGGTCGTCTTGACGCCTTCCTTGAATCTCATCACGAGCTCATCGACTGCAGCATTGCTAGGCGCACAGACAAGAAGCTTTTTGGTAGCAGAGCCATGGCCAGAAGCCTGTGAACTTCCATTATTTAATTGTGGCCGAATTATTGGGACGCCCTTATCCACAAAGCTGCCTGTCAATAGTGCACCGACGATTGCAACAATCGTTTTGGTCTTGCCTGAACCAGGTGGACTACCCTCACATGGTCAGCAACAGCCGCTTCAAATCCGGAATATAAAAATACTCACCCCTGAATCAGAGTGAAAGCATCGTTGTCAACCGCGGATTTGACGGCTTTCGCCTGCGCTCTGTTGATATTGTAATTCGTTATCAGCGGTGCTAATTGCTTGTCCGAGTAATCGAGCAAAGGCGACGGCTTGGCCCTTATGACCTCATCACAGAGGTCAAAGTATTTCAAACCCATCAAAGCTCCGTATTCTCTCTCTAGAGGAGTTATAGACGCAACCTTGACAGCATATAATTTTGCATTTGGCACCATCGATGCGACCAACCCATTACCCACGTTCGCCCTATACGTGATGTCTAATGTAGCCTTTTTGCGAGCGGTCTTCCATACTCGCGCGAGGCAGTGTGGTTGCTGGACTTCGGCTGACGGCGACTGACCTTTAGACATTAGAATGATGTCCGCTTCACCGATGCCTAGCTCTTTAGCTTCCGCTATTGGCAAGGTTGTGCTCAACTCAAGGAAGGCGTCCACATTCATACGATTTGCTACGTTGACCTCAAAAGTCTTGAAGTTGCCTTCTTCTTTCGATTTTAGAAAACCCTGCCATGCTTCCAAAATCAACAGTGGCTCAAAAGTATTCTGATATTCATTTGGTGTTCGAAAAGTGCTCGTTACCAGGCTGTAATTATCTCTATCTGATCCTGGTGGGAAATCGCCGCCGTGGAAGAAGTCCCACCCAAGGATGGTCTTGTGAAGGGCCGTGAGGTCTGGTGCTAGCCGGGCACGCATATCTTTAGCAGACCTGGCTTGTCGCATTTTCTTGATTGGGCCTCTGATCGGGGCCGGCAACCCGTTAGCAGGCTTGAAGAAGCGATCGTGGCTGGGTACATTGACGGCTGTGGAGACATCTCCAAATAACTCTCGATCTAGGTCATCTTCGGACTCGGACTCCGAGCCTGATGATACCATCATGCTCTGACCCTTTGGAGCATGGTCCTTGCCATTGACACCAATACCTGCCAAGCCCGAGCCCTCCCCGAGTGCTGGCCCGGAAAGACCAGCCCTCTTCTTGAACATTGCAAGTGTTTCAGCATCTCGCTTTTTCTTTGCCTCCCTCTCTTTCTCACGCTTTTCACGGAAAAGTGCACGTTCAGCATCCGATGAGACACTAGCGTTGGCTGCTTTGGCGATCTTCAAGGCAGGTTTGCGTGCTCGAACCTCCAGTGCTTTGCGTTCCTTAGGGGCGAGCTGTCTGTCCCTTTCTGCAATAGACGCTTTCATTCCTTTCATCAATTCTGCAGAGTGACTGATGGAAAGAAGATCACGATCGTTGAGTCCCGAGTCCTCGAATTCATCATCAGACACCTCGACGATCTCGCGGGAAAGCTTGGCCTTGGTCTTCCAGGAGTCTAGATCTATAGTCCCAGCCTTCGACTTCTTTGTGGCTGCCGTCGACGGCTCATTGCTTTGGTCTGAGAGTGGGCCTCGCTGCGCTCGATCAAACTTTGTTGTGGAAAGGGATCGACCCAAGTTAGCTTCCATGGCTCTGGCAAGTTCGGCTTTCTCCTGCGGCTGCAAGTTTGACCTTGCTTGAGATCCGTTGATGAGGACTTGCTCAAGAAACTCGGACGGTCTTGGGGCGATCGTCATGCCGAGCTCAGTGAGCCGTTCCAGGACTTTCTTGATGAGTTGAACCGAAATTTCGATAAGGAACGCATCGCGCAGCCGTAACCATTTCACCATGGCTTCCATTACCTTGGCAGGATGTCCCAAAAGATCCTTGCCGGCTTCATTGCTTCGAGGCCCACCGGGAGCGTCGCCTTCCTGTTTGATTGTATTCGAAGAGCTGATGGCCGTTGCGAACACGCTGTACTGGTCAAAAAAACGTTCCGAGAATTGCATGGTGTCTCTGCAAAATTCCTTAAGAACAGACGCTTCGGCTACTTTCGTCCGACCCCAGTTCTCCGTCATCTCGTAAATCACCCTGAGACCCTCCCATTGATATTCCCAAAAGCTTTCTACCGCTTTAATCTCAGCAACGCTAGACAAAGTGCGTGTGCGTAGTAGACCATCTTGGGAGTCAGAGAGGATATCAAGTACATCTGCAGAGGTCTTGAGCATCCTGGGGCACGATGCGTACGTCCCGTTGCGAGCGATGCGACGGATCGCCCACGAGAACGCGTTCAAGGTCGTTTCTGGAAAGGTCTTGAGTAGATGCCCGATAGCCTCCTTCCGCGCTGATTCGGAGCTTATGCTCTTCATAAGATTCACGCCAGCCTCGTACAGGCTGGCATCGGGCGAGAAGAGGGACGCCACGAGCGCAGTGGCAGTATCTGAATGCCGAAAGAGTTTATCCAAGTCGCTCGGCTTGAAGTCATTGATGCGTTCTAGAATCTGACAGACTAGATGTGTAAGACGCCCAAGCTTGACATTGAAGCCGCTTTTCTCCTTCGTGTAAGCTTCATCCGGATTAACTTTGAACTTTTCAAGACCAGTGAGATCGTTTATGCCTACTAATGCTGCTCGTGCGACTGTGAGGTTTCCACGATCCAAGTGCTGAACTACCGCATCCCAGATGGCTGGTGAGTACGAAGCATAGCCATCTGGGAGCTCTTTGTTCTGCTTCAGGGCCTCCTGATCGGTTCGTAATGATTTACACTCTAGGGCTAGTGCTGTTTTGATGATCTTTAAGCAAGTGTCTGCGCAACTTTTCTGAACATCGTCGCTCGCTGGCAGACTGGGAATGTTTATGATAACCTTGATGTAGTCGCTAGCAACCTCCAAGGTCTCCGCCGCCACCACTCGACCAGTATGACTGAGTGTGGCACCTTCCTTGCTGCAATTACTCAAAGTCCAACATATGGTGGCAAGTCCAATTCTTTGGCATTCAAGTCTAGCGTGAAGCGGAAATCGATCGACCTGCAACCTGTCTAACAATTGGAACGCAAGAGATCGACAAGCTCGTGCCTGATGGACAGTCTCCAGCGAGGCCATGAACGGTTTGATCCACGACAACATGTTATTCGACGGTGAGTTTTCGTGTGCCTCGCCTTCTTGGGCTTGTTCCATAAATCTATCGTATTGCCGGTTGTTGAAGATCTGTTCAATAAAAGTGGTAGGAGAGATGGCACCCATCGAGTCCCAGAAGTCCTTTGGTGCAAGCTCTAACAATGTTTGAATAGTCTGAACGAGAAACCTCAGACCCTCATTGTCAAACTTGAGATGTTCTAGAGCCAGTCTGAAGACGTCGATCTCCATTGCTCGAAGAGAGTGCGTTATAAGATCGTTATTGAGAGTTTTGACTATCAGGCCAATGCCATACCACAGCCGCTGTACGGATTTTTGGTCCATGCACCCATCAGAGGCGCGCCGCATATTTCTCAGGAGTGGATCGCGTATAGCAAAGTTGAAATCTTCCTCGCTAGGAGTCGAATTGTACTTAGACCATACATGTATAGCCCAAGCCCATCTGTCTTGGTCGCTGTCCAGTAAGAACATTGTTGCGGCAGGTACAAATTGGGAGATTTTAAGTCGTCGATTTGTTTGCACAAGTTTGAAGGGCTCCCGAAAGTGCTCGCTTAGCAGTGTCTCATCAGCTAGAAATGCTTCAGAGCTAAGAGCTTCGAAGAGGGCAAGTTGGGAGGGCAGGTCAAGAGTATCCTTGCTCCGGCTGGATGGCTCCGCTCTCTTCAGTCTCATCTTGGCAGTATTCAAACCACGCTGGATACGAGTAAAATCCCGAGCGTTGAAAACATTGACCAACTCGACCACCTCCTCTTCATCGTAGTCGTGTCGTAATCTCTCAACTAGAAGCTGCCGTGATTTGTAGTATCCCACCACACAGAGATCACATCTCGAAAGCTGTATGTCAAGATCCCTCGCAAGCTCATCCTGGTAGTGCAGCGCATCGTCGTAAGCAAACAGCTGCAAGGACTCGCATGCCTGCTCCCGTCGAAGCTCCAGGTTTTGCCCGATTGGGTGCTCGGACTTGATCCGTGGAAGGTCTTGGGTAGTGGAGGCGTAGATGTCACAGAACCAGTGGATCTCGGGGGGCAAACTCCTAAGCTCTCTTAGGGAAAGTTGTGGAGTCAGCATGTGTATTACAATCTAGAGACATCACTTACGCGAGCTTGGCTAGGTGTTCTGCCATGATTGCAATCAATTGTCCGTGAAGCGCAAAAGAATACGTTCTTGCTCCACAGAGGATGGAGGGGTCACCAACGAGAAGGACATGAACTTCACCGAGAACATCCTTGATGCTACAAACGCTTAATGCTACTCAAAAGAACGACGACATGTCCAGAAGGCCAAGGGGCATTCCGAAGATAACGAATGTGATGTTGTTGTAGACATTCGGTCTTTATGGATTACTTGTTAGGAAGAAACAGTAAAGAAACAGGTAAGAGCAAAATGTGAGGAATAAAGCCACTCTCCAAGGCTTGCATATGCAATGTGTGAGTGATGGACGCGTGGGACACAAGAACAAAGGTAAATTTCAGTAGCGGACTTTATTACACTTTGCCTAAACTCCATTTGTCGGTTGCAAGACTCTTGCGAAAGCTTGGCGCTGAAAGCAAAAATCCCCCCCCCCCTTCTTGGATGTAAACCCACCCAACAAATTATGATCGTTGTTATATCAGACATTAAAGATATCTTATTAGCGGATCTTCTTCTATTTATCTATGTATGCTATTATACCTACTCTAGTAAAAATTTTAATATTCTAATTAATAGTTGTAAATAACTATAATAATTACCTGTAGTATAGATTTACATCGGCTAGCGACGAGATCTACCTGTACGTGGTACTAGCTACGAACCTATTACCTGTTAATAGAGCTAATAGGTCTCTAATCTAAACGTAGTTAGAATAAAACTAGGACGTTACGTAGTAGTAGAGCTTATAATATAGAGTTTTTATACGCGCGGTAAGCGCGCCCTTAGTATACGCGATAATACCTACCTTAGTTCCTATTAGTAGTATTAGCTTAACGTATAAGAGACTCTAGGTTAAGAGATAGAAGGTATACTAGGTAGAAAAGACGGGATAATAAGCTAGAGCTACCTCCCCTAGCTAGATAAACTATAACTACGCGTAGGAGTAAGAGTAGTAACCTTATAATTATAAAAGTATAGCTAGTAGAATTATATAATCTACTTTCCCTTATAAGTAGATTATTATATAGCTTAATACTAAGAAATAGTAATATAATAGTAGTAATAAAGTATATTTATACCCTCTAATAATTATAATAGCTCCTTTCTATATATTAATAAAAGATATATAGTAATTCTTAATAAGAGTATTATAAGCCTTCTACTAAGCTACCTAGCTAGGGAGTATAATAGTAATTATAGCCTATATATTATAAGTTAAATAATATAAGAAAAGAGTAGCTAGGGTAGTAATAACTAATAAGAGGGTTAAGGATACTTATATTAATTAAATTATATAAGAAAGGATAAGAGGGTAATTAAGGGGAGTAGACCTCTTAGAAAGTACTATTAAGAAATAGTATAAAGGAAGAGATAAGGTCCTAGTAAAAAAAAGAGTATATAAGTATTAGGATCTAATACTAAGGTAGCGTAGAGTATAAGAGAGAGGATAGTATATAGTTTTTAAAGGCCTAGAAGTATTATAATAGATAGTATTATAGATATAAGATTTTCCTATATAGTTATATCTTAATATTTTAATATTATTCTTAGGTATACTACACCTAACCTAGTTAGGCCTTATAAATTAAGTAAACTAATAGATATTATAGGTTTTCTATTCTAGATAGCTAATAATTTATATATACTATATCCTAGATAATAGATAATAGATCCTTAATAATAGTAGTAATACTAGATATTTAATTATAGCTATTTTAAGCGCCTTATTATTAGTTATATAGTACGCCTTAGCTACTCTAAGTACTAATAACTCCTAGTTATATAGTACGCCTTTTTACTAGCTACTAAGAGCGCCCCCTAATAAATACGATATTAAAGAATAAAGAAAACTCTATTTCTACTATAATTTATAGTAATCTAAAGAAGGTATTTAAGGAAGTAATATTAATTCCCTTATCTACCCTTTAACTTCTTTTAACTATTACTACCCTAACTCTCTATACTTACTAGGGAAGATATTAATAATATTAATACTTAAAACCTCTATTATATATAACTATTTAACACCCTAATTATAATATAGAAAATTCTTTCTAGGAAGCTATTTTAAGGTAATATCTATAATTAATAACCTTCTATTAGACTAGTATCTAAAGAAGACTCTTAACTAAACTACTAGTTAATACCTAGGACCTACTTCCCCTAAAAAATCCGTCTTTAATATAGCTAACCTTACTAAAGATCTACCTTCTAATATCTAGAGTAAAAAGATAGAAAAGATAAAACTAATTATAAGTATTAAAGAGAAATAAGATAATACTAAGGAAGATAATAAAAAGCCTATATCTTATAAGAGAGCTAGAAATTTAATCCTTAATATTAAGGATACCTAGACTATTATAAAAAATCTAGTATAGTAAATAGATTACTTAATTAATTATATCTATAAGTAGGTTAATTTAATATAAGTAAATAATATTCTATATTTTAATAATATAGAGGAATACTTACTAGACTAGTAGAAGTAATAATTTAAAGCCTTTTAAGTATGATAGAATAAGATATAATATACTATTAAGGATATTCAATTAAGTTTACTTATATTACTTATAGAATTAATTATAATAGCCTTCTACCTACTAAGAATTCTTACTCTACCCTAATAGGCTTACGTCTCTCTTTATTACTAGAAGGCTAACTAAGAGGCCCTAGAAGATATAGTATTAATATATAATAAAGATAAGATATACTAATATAAGAGATATACTAGCCTATAACTTTATAATAGGACTACTCTACCTTAGAGCGAGCTAATTATATTATAAAAAATGGAATTTAAGGTAAGTAAGATAGGCTACTTTTATCCTAGAATAGTAGTATCTAAGGAATACCCTAATAGACTATATATTATATCTAGTAAAGATATATTCTATTAGGACGTTAATATATTTATATAATAGGTAAAATAAGTTAGACGTACTAAATCTAATCTACTTACTAAAAACCTATACCTTTACTTATATAGATTAGTTATAATATAGTTTTTATATCTTAAGACTAGCTATTAAGACTCTCTTTTAAACGACCTTACCTATTTCTATACTATATTAGTAGAGAAATATAAATAATTATAATTATAGGTATTTAATAAGCTATATATAGAATATTATACTATATAAGATACTAAGTAATATCGCTTTATAAATAAATATATATAAGTAATACTACTTAATAGATAGTCTTATAATTAATTAGAATCAGCCGTACTAATACTAGCCTAGAAAAATCTAGATTATAAATTATAATAAGATATCTATTATCTAAATAGTAATTCTAATAAGTTTTCTCGTAATCTTAATAATATAATAGACTATTAGGTATTATATTTATTAACTTCTAGAACTAGCTTATTAAGTAAGCTAACGCTCTACCTAAATAGCTATAATTATAGCTCTAGATATAAGTATATAACTAAGGAAAAGGAAGTAGCCTTCTAATATAGTTTATATATAAGGGAGTAATATTAACTACCTTCCCTCTTAAATTAATAAGGACCTCCTATTATATATTACGTAGCTAGATAGCTCCGATAGCCTTAATAGCTTAGAGACTAGAACCTAATAGCTTAGAGACTAGAAGTCTTCCGCAGGTAGGTTTTATATCTATAAGAAGCTTCCCTTCTCTATTAATTAATTATATATATATAAAATTAGAATAGGTCTATTAGCTACCTTAATAATAGTAGTAATACCTTCGTTTTACGCTTAGGTAACTAACTTCTCTTTAGATAATATATAATTGTCTAATATAGACTAACGCTATCCTTATAATATTAGATCTAATCTCCTTTAAGACCCGCTAAAGACTTCTATTATACTTATTAGGTTTATACCTATAATAGTACTCTAATCTATTACCTAATAAGGCCCTTAATAGCCTACTAAGCTATTATAGTATAATAACCTCTATTAAAGGCTTTAATAACTTAGACCTCTAAGTCCTTAGTTAGAGAAATTATTAGGGATTCCTACTAAGGCTTACTAGATTTACTACTCTTTCCCTACCTTCTTAATATTCCGTTATTATAGCTCCTTAAATTAGTTGTAAGATTACTATTCTTACCTTTTAATTAAATAAATTTATATAAATAGGGTATATTCTTATATTAATTATTAATAATATAGCTCGCTATATTATTTCTTTAATTATAAAGGATACCCTTAGGTACTAGCTGGAAAGATATAGGATATCCTACGGGATATCCCACGTGGGATAGTATAGGACCGTAGGATGGGATAGGTAAATTAGGTCCTAATCCCATATCTTTAGAAAGATATAGGACGGGAATAGGATGGGATTTTTTAGTAGGATAGGATTTTCATAGGACCTACTAGGATATTCCATTCCTACTAGGATATCCTATTATTAGTAAGCATATGACGTACTATTTTCTAAAAAAAATATTCTAGAAATCTTTATTATATAGAAAGCTATAACTAGAAAGCTGACTAGAAAGCTAATATTTACCTTTCTAGTTAGCTTTCTAGTTATAACTTTCTATATAGTAAAGATTTCTAGAATATTTTTTTAAAAAATGCTACGTCATATACTTACTAATAATGGGATATCCTAAAAATATCCTATCCTAGAAAGTGGTCCTACGAATAACCCATCCCGTGGGATTATCCCACGAAAACCTATACTATCCCAAAACGGGATAGGACTAAAATCCCTAATCCTATACTATACCACGGGATAGCTAGCCAGACAAATATCCTATACTATCCCATATCTTTCCGGCTAGTACCCTTAGGCCTACTAAACTAATTTAGGAAGCCTCTACTAGATAAGGAGGTACTTATTCTAGATCTATATTATTAGAAGTTAGTCTCCTTAAAGACTCTAGGCCTTCTTAGCCTTAAGACTAGGAAATTAATAAGCCTATACTATAAAAGGTTATATCTAGGTTTAATAAGGGAATAAAAGCCTCTTATAAGCTACTTAATAATCTACTCTTTCTAGGTATATTATTAATATTATAAATTAATACTATATTATCTTATAATAGTACTACTACTACTAGGTAGATATCTATTAAAGAAGCTATTTATAAAAGACCTATTAGCCTAGAACCTAATCCTTCTAGTAGTATAGTAAATATTACTATTAATGCTACTATATAAGTAGTAATTAATACTAGTATATAAGTAGCTATTAATACTAGTATAGTATAGTATATACGTAAAAACCCACCTTAATAAGGTCCTTTTAAACTACCTAGACTGCTAGGCCTATATAGCTAGGTAGGCTAAGTAGGCTAGCCTAGCTAACTGAGTTAGCTAGGGTAGTCTAGGGATAATACTAGAGTTAGTAAAAATTAAGGACTTTAATAGAATCTAGGAGACCTTAGCTATTTTAACCTTATATATAATAGTAAGTCTCTTACTACTAGCTCTACTATTAAATACATTGAAAAGGAAATATACTTTTATAATATTTATCTCTTCTTAAATTATACTAAGTAAATATACCTATTAAAGGATCTAGTAACCGTATATAATAATCTCTAGCTAAGTCTCCGTAGCTAGGCCTTAAAGTAGTAGACTAGATAATTATCTAATAATAACTAACGCCTTGTAGTATTTAGTAATAGTATTAATAAATAGGCTAGATTACTAATAAGAAAGTTTAGCTAGCTAACTACGTCGGCAATTTCTGAAAACCCGGAGGGGTACCCGGGGCCGGCCCCGGGCCGCCCCGGGCCCCTAGGGCCGTGGTTTGAGAAAGCTTGCCCTGGGGCCGCAGGGGCAGACACGAGTCCGCCCGGGGCAGTAGGGGCCGCAAGGGCAACCTGCCTAGCGCCCGGGGCCGCCCTAAGATTAGGCTTCCGGGCGCTAGGTAATAGCGTCGCGCTTCCCCAAGATTAGGCTTCCAGGCGCTAGGGAATAGCGTCAAGGTACCCGCAACAGCAACGCTGTCGCATCATCCAACGTACCAAGTCAACATTGCTACCACGCCATCAACCCTTACCCAGGCCTACCCCAGCGCATGACCCTCGCGTAGAAATTGGCTGAATCGATCGATTCCGGGGTCGCTTTTAGGGTGGCGTTGGGGGTGGCTCCGGGGTACGCTACCCGAGTCCCCCGTCGATCATGGAACATCAAAACTTTTGAAGTTCTGCTTAGTCAGCAGTCACGTGACATAGTTTCGCTTAGTAAGCAGTCACGTGATTTCTTAGAATTTACCAACTAGTAGATTTCAAAAAAATTGCTTAGTCAGCAGTCACGTGACACTACCCTTGGAGCCCAGAGCGGCCCCGGGGCCGGCCCCGGGCCTGCGGGCCGAAGGCCTTTGCCAAGGGCATAGGGGCGAGTTGAGATCTTGCCGACGTAATATTATAATTAATACTATAATATATAAGAAATATATTATGAAGGATACTACTAACTATTATAAGCTTATAGAATTTAGTATAAAAATATTACGCTATACTAAAGATATAGGCTTAAAGGAAGTAAGGGTCTAATTAGATATTATTTATAATACTATTAATTAGGAGCTTCGCTATAATATTTATTAACTAAATAATAAGATAACTATTAATAACTTTATAAACGACTTTAATAATACTAAGTATAGATAGTAGGCTTATACTAGTAGGTATTAGACTACTAATACTTAGAATATTAAGTAATCTTAACATCCTACCTATAAAAATAGGTAAGGATAGTATAGTTAGTACGGTTTTCCTAATAGAGTAGGCTATTAGCTATATCGGCCTAGTAATTAACTATATAGAAATACTTATAGTAACTCCTATAGTAATACTCGCCCTCCTTTTTTAAATTATTAGAATAATAATTAGGCTTACTAATCATAATAGTAGCTGTTTTAACTAAACGCCTCTTAAGTTTTACTACCTAGCTAAAGACTTTAAATTATAGTAGGCCTTCTAAATAGGTTAGATTCTAAATAGTAGCCTAACTTATAATAATAATAAACTCGCCCTCCTTAGGGTAATTATTAACTTAGTACTCGCTTATAGGATAATTAGTAGCTACGATTCTTATAATAAGCCTACTAAGTATCTATAAAAGACGTCGTAGAAGACTTTATACCTAATAATAACCTATTATAATAGTAGTATTATTAGTTTAGATCCCCGCCTTATAACCCTAAGGATCCTCTAGATAGTTAGTCTTTCTATATAAATAAGGATCCCTTATTAGGTAATAAGGTCCTTAATAAGTAGGACCCTACTATACCTAATATTAATTTTATTAGCTAGACTAATTCTACTAATTACTCTTATTCTATCTACGGGGAAGGCCTTCCCTCTAGGAATAAGCTATTTCTTTATCTACGATAGTAATACTAGAAATTAAAGAAGCCTATATAACCCTTATAGAAGCCTTTTATAAAGGCCCCTATAAATCCTCTTATAGTATATATAATAGTAGTAGATATCCTATTAATAATTAAATCTACTATTACTCCTAATCCTACTAAGCTACTAGGTTATAGATTCTATAACTAGAAATATACTACTATTCGCATGTCTTAGGACTATTTAGATAGTAATAAGGAGTTAGATATATATCTAGATACTAGCTACTTAGTCTCGCTAATAGACTATACCTATTTAAAATAAGTACTTCTTAATATAGAAATTAGGAAAATATCCTTACTAATACTAGTATAAGGAGTAGGTAATAAAGTAGTAAAGACTAATAAGTATATTATAATAGAAATATTTATTAGAGGCTTTATTATAAAGAACCCTATAATAGTAGCTATTATTATAAAGGTCTACCTTATTAATAACTTAAAAGCTAACCTATTAGTAGGTAATAATAACCTTAAGCCTTAAGGGATAGTTCTTAACTTTAGAGAGGAAAAGGTAACTCTTAGTTCTTATTAGAACCTTATAATTAAAATTAAAATTTATTCTCATATATCTCCTAATATTAAATAAACTATTAAAACTAAATTAGCCTTTATTATACCCCTATATACTACTATATAAGTACTAGTAGCGTATAATAGAGAGGTCCTACCTAATAGGGACTACCTATTTAAGCCGAATTATACTTATATTAGGATATCTTAATATATCTAGCTAGTATAATACGGCCTACTAGTAATATCCTAGTGGTATTAGTTTAGCTTCTTATTATCCTAACGGATATCCTTTTATCTAGATATCTAAGAGGCTAGGTAGCTTCCTTAAGGGGTATTTAGATAGTCCTCCCTCTACCTCTTTAGAAGGTAGAGATTAGTTCTTTTATAACTATAAAGTTATTAGAGTATTAAGTCTACCTTTATAATACTACCTACTCGCTAGTAGTTTATACTATCTATTTTAGCCCTTAGAAACTAGCCTTCTAGTCTAGTTCTTAATAGTTCTAATCTCTCTACCTTTAAAGGGGGATAGTCTAGATTATAATAGTATAATAACGCGAAGATATCTAATATTAAGTAAGATAAAAATATATTAGAAGTCTATTATAATAAAATTAAGATAATACTAGAATTTAATATAAGAGATATTAAAGTAATAATAATATACCTAATAATAGAATTTCTAATAAAACCCTTACTAATATAATTATACTTAATAAACTTATTACTACTATTAAAGTTAAAGAAGAGTGGTTAATAAAGGAAAGAAAGCTTTAAGGTATCTAAAAAAGGGTAGCCTAATTATAAATAGAAGTAGATATAATTATACTAGATCTATATTAAATTACTAGTAGATTATTAAGAGGGATATAATAAAGGTTAGGATAAGGCCTAATAAAGGACTACCCTCTAAATTAAGGTACTAATATATAAGGTATATTAAACCTTAGGGTAGGATCTATCTTTAATAGTTTTACCTTAAGTTAATCTATTAGAGGCTAGTTAGAAGAACCTAGTAGTTAATACCCTAGGAGCCGCTTAAAGCCTAAGGACTTACTCTTTTATAAGGGGAAGAATATATATAAGTATAAAAAATAGTATTATATTATAAATATTATATTTTAATTAATACCTAATAAATTCTTAACTAAATTTATAAAGGTTACTTAGGCTATATAATTCTTAAAAGGTAAATCTACTAAGTTATAAGATTATTATAAAAAGTTATTATTAAGGAGAGTAGTTACCTAGGAATACTTTACTTAATACTTATTAAACCTTATTAAGGACCTAGTAAACTCCTAGCTTTATAATATATAGTTATACTTAAATATATAATAGAACCCTAACTAGTTAATATAAAGCTTTAATATATATTTAAGTAGGATTAAATTATAGATCCCTCCTTTTTTAGAGGAATATTAGTAAATTAACTTCTTTATAAAGTTACGCCTAGACCTTTAAAAGGCCCTTATAAACTATTAAGACCTCCCTATAATTAAAGAAAGCTTAATTATCCTTACTACTTAATTAGAGAATAACTAGCGGTATTATATTAAAATAATAGCGGGTAATAGTTATATTACTAAAAAAGGGGATTATTCTAATAGGTAGAATAAAGGTTAAAAGAGGGAAGGAAGTTAAGATAAAGGTATTAAACCTTCTATAAAAGTAGGAAATATTTAACCTACTAGTAGTTATAATAAGTTACTAGATACTAAGGAAGGGTTAATATATTTTAATTATAAAAAGAAGGGGTACTATAATAAGGACTATTATAGGCCTAAGATATCTAGGAACCTAAATATAATACCTATTAATATTATTAGAAAAGGGACTATTAAATTAAAAAAAGGAAGCGCGCCTCTATTAAGACCTTAATACTAAGGCGCTTACTTATTAAAAGGGGTTTATTATTAATTTATAATATTAATATTAATAGTTCTATTAATATATAAGGTATATAAAATTATATAGACTTCTTAATAAATATAGGAGTAGAGATTAATATTATCTCTTAAAGCTTTACTAAATAATATAACCTAAAACCCTTAGAGGGCTATTAACTATTAATTCTAGAATAAATAAATAGTTAGTTAGTCTATTATTGTAATATATACTAAGTAGAGTACTATCTTATTAATAGCTAGAGGTAGCTAGGTTAATATACTAGTATATTCTATATAATTAAGAAGAAGGAGTTACTAATTATTCTTAGTATACCTACCTTATTAGAAGCTAAGGTATAAGTAGATCTAGGGAGTTAAAAGTAGTAATTTCTACTAGACTCTACTAGCGTATCTATCCTAGAGTTATAAGTATTTATAGATACCCTTAAAGGTAAATTAATAATTTATACTATTATTTATACTAGGTTATCCTAGGCGGAAACCTAGAGCTCTAATAATAAAGTATTAAAGCTACCTAAAAGTCTTTATAACTTTTTAGATATCTTTTTAAATAAGGAGGTAGGATAACTACCCCTATTTAAGCCTAGGGATTATACTATTAATATAGATAGTTATAAGCCTCCTTATAAGCCTATCTATAATTTATTATAAAGGGAGTTAGAAACTCTATATATCTACCTAGATAATACTAAGTTAAAGGGTTAGATATAAGAGTCTACTAATCTTATAAGGGCTCTTATTTTATTTATATTAAAGAAGGATAGTAGCTTATAATTATATATTAACTATTATAAGTTAAATAAGGTAATAGTAAAGAACTATTATCCTCTCCCTCTAATTAATAAAATACTTAATTACTTATAAGGTACTAAGATATTTACTAAGTTAAACCTTAAAGATACTTATTATAAGATTTATATTTATAAGGGTAATAAGTAGAAGATAGCATTTTATACGCGGTATAACTATTTTAAATATATAATTATACTATTTAAATTAGTAAATACCCTAGCTATATTCTAAGCCTATATTAATAGAGCTTTAGCGGGCCTAGTAGATATTACCTATATAGTATACCTTAATAATATTTTAATTTATTTAGAAGATATCTTAAGTTATAAGTAATATATCTACTAGGTACTTAAGTAGTTATAAAATTTTTAGCTTTATACTAACTAAAAGAAATATAAATTTTATATTAATTTAGTAGAATTCTTTAGATTTATTATAAGTATTAATAGTATATTAATAGATAGTTATAAGGTATTTACTATTTAAGACTAGCTAGTATTAACTATATATTAGGAAGTCTAAGTATTCTTAAGATTTATAAACTTCTACTAGTATTTTATATACTACTATTTATAAATAGTATCCCCCTTAACTAGCCTTTTAAAAGATAGTAAGGATAGGAAGAAGTTAAGACTATTTATATAAGGCGCTAGTAAAGAGAAGGTATTTTATAACTTATATTATACCTTTATAACTATACCCGTCTTAATATATTTTAATCCTAATAAGAAAATTTAGATTAAAATAGATATATCTAATTTTATTATAACTACTATCTTATCTTAATAGGATAATAATAGGGCTTAATATCTAGTAGCTTTCTAGTCTTATAAATTAATACTTACTAAGACTAGGTATAAGATATATAATTAAGAGCTATTAATAATTATTAAAGCCTTTAAGTAATAGTAATACTACGCGGAAGGTAGTTATTATATTATTAAAGTACTTATAAACTATAATAATCTTAGGGGATTTATATAAGTAAAGTATTTAAATAGTTATTAAGCTTAATAGGCTATTTATTTAATTATATATAACTTTAATATTAAATATTAACCTAGTAAGAAGAATCTTATAAATACTCTATTATATAGACCTAATTATAATAATATCAAGATATTATTTAACTAGCTCCTACCTACCTTATAAAATAAGCTAATAAACTTAGGAAGTATTATCTCTAGCTAAAGGTAGCTAAAAGAAATAACTAAGTATATAGACTTATCTAGCTTAAGAGGGCTTAGGAAACCCTTAATTAAGCCTAAAAACTTAAATAAAAGGGGTATAAAGCTACCTTCCTAGTATTAATATAATATAATAGAGCTACTACTTAATCCTATTACTAGGGTTATTAGTTATGAATAATATATCTTATAAGTACTAGTAAAAGTAGTTACTAGACTTAAAATAGCTTATAAAACTAGATTAGAATCCTTAAAAGAACTTATCCTCTTATTATAAAGTAATAATTTATTTATTATTAAATAGAAAGATAAGGTAGAGCGTATAACTTCTAAGTAAAATACTATTAAATAGCTTTAAAAGATTAATTTAATAGGATTACTAAGATTTAAAGGAGTACTTTATATACTAGATAATTTAATATTATATATAGAAATTATTATAAGGTATTATAATAATACCTTAGTAGGTTATTTTAGGTTATAAAAAACCTTAGAGTTACTTTAATATAAGTATTATTAGAGTAGAATATTAGTAGATATTAAGTTATATATCTAAACTTATAAAATATATTAAAGGATAAAGGCTCTTAGATATAAACCCTATAATAATATAATATCCTTATTATAACTTAAAGGGCCTTAAGAAGAACTTTTTATAGATTTTATTATAAGCTTACTACCTAGTAAATATAGAAATTTTATATATAATTCTATTCTTATAATTATTAATAGATATATAAAAATAGTCTAATACCTTCTAACTAAGAGTACTTATACTATTATTAAATTAGGTAAGATCTTATTTAAGAATATAATATTATATTATAATTTATTAATAGGTATTATATTAGATTAAGGATCCTTATTTATAAGTATCTATTAGTTAGAAGTCTACTATTATATAAAGATAAAGAGATAACTAAGTACTACCTTCTATTTATAAATAGATAGATAGATTAAATATTAAAATTAAATATTAAAATATTACCTTAAGGTATTTTTAAATAAAGAATAAGATAATTAGGTTATATTACTCTTAATAGCTAAATTCGCGTACTATAATAATATTTATATTATACTAGGTTATTTACTATTCTATATAATATATAAGTATAATTTATATATAAAAGATAAAGTTAGGGATAACTTTCTAAAAGGAGTATTTATAATTAAAGACCGCGTAGAAAACCTTTTAAAAGTAAGAGCTATATTAATAGATTAATAGTAGACTATTTAAGTATAAGTTATAAAGTTTTATAATAAACTTTATATCCTAAAGTCTTATATAATAGGAGAACTAGTAATATTAATTATAAAGAACTTAAAGTAGAAAAGATTAAATTAAAAGCTATTATATAAGTATACTAGTCCCTTTAAAGTAGTAGGGTAATAGCTACCTAACTACCTACCTTTATATTAAGGCGTAGTAATTCCTTAAAGGTTTATAACTTATATAAAAGTATTTTATTATACTCCCTTAAGTAAATTACTACCTTTACCTTAATTTTAAAGGTAGTAACTTATATTATAAAAGTAGTATAATAGGGTAACTTTCTACCCTAGAGGGTAATAATAGGGTTATAAGTAAGGAGGCTAGATAAATAGGTATAAAAGATAAGGGGGACTTATAACCTATTAATATATTATATATAAATTATATTAAAATCCTATTATTATAAATTAATTTATAAGGCTTATAAAGGTAGTAGTACCTTTTATAAGCCCTTCTAGTCTCTTAATTATATAATAACCTAGGACTTAAACCTAGGTACTTAATATATTAAAGATAATAGGATTATAAGAGGGCTATTACCCTAATAGTATAATAGGGCTATTACCCTAATAGTATAATAGGGTAGTATAGTATAGTAAGAGGGTTTAACTATCTATTATAAGAGTTAGCTAATAGGAATACCTTTAAGTATAAAGAGTATAAGAATAAGTTAAAAGAAATATAATATAATAGGATATTAATAAGGTCTTTAAATAACTAATATAATAAATTTATATAAGAAGGTAATTTATTAGTAATATACTTATAATATATTTAAAGATAATTAAAGTCTATTATAAAATAATAATATATATAAAGTAGTAAAGGATAATTAGTAGAGACTTACTTTAATTATTATTATAGTTATTAACTATTTAATATATAATACTATATTAGTAATTAATTCTTTATATTATATTTATATTATAATAGTAGTTATCTTATAAAGTATTAATAGTATTAATATTAAATATATTAGCTCCTATTATTAATATATTAAGATATAACTTAAAGTAACTTATAATAGGTTAATATTAATAGTAGTAATTATAAAAGAAGTTAGAAGTAAATAAAATATAACCTTATTATATACTATATTATATATATTAACTACGCGATTTAATAGTATAATATTATTATCTAACTTTTATATTATATATTTATATTATATATTTATAAAGTAATATAATAGTAAACTTAATTAATAATTATATTCTACTACTAATATAAATTATAATTATAAAGGCTTTTATATATTAGTAGTATATAATATTAGCGGCGTATTACTATTATTATATTATTACTATCCTTAGAACTCTTTCCCTTACTTTCCCTACTAGGGTTTTAAAGGTTTTTAATAAGTCCTATTATAGATAGTAATAGTTAGTATCTAGGGATAAATACCCTTAAAGGGGAGGTAATTATTAGGATATCTTAATATATCTAGCTAGTATAATATAGCCTACTAGTAATATCCTAGTAGTATTAGTTTAGCTTCTTATTATCCCGACGGATATCCTTTTATCTAGATATTTAAGAGGCTAGGTAGCTTCCTTAAGGGGTATTTAGATAGTCCTCCCTCTACCTCCTTAGAAGGTAGAGATTAGTTCTTTTATAATTATAAAGTTATTAAAGTATTAAGTCTACCTTTATAATACTACCTACTTACTAGTAGTTTATACTATCTATTTCAGCCCTTAGGAACTAGCCTTCTAGTCTAGTTCCTAATAACTTAAGACTTTAGCCTTAAAGGGGGTATATTTATATATATTATAAACTCTTTAATAGTATTTATCTAAGTATATAATACTATATTAATAGTAGTACGTCTACTATATAAGGCTTATCTTAGTTTAATTATTAAGTATAATTAGGATGGAGTATACCTTATTACCCTAGTATATACCCTACTAGCTATTAATAATATAAGGTCCTAGAAAGCTAATCTTATAAAAGGCTTTATAGCTGTAGTAGTAGTATACTCTACTATTACGAAGCCTTCTATATAGCTTGTAATAGTAGTCCCTAAGCCTATTATAATAAGGGCCTTATTAATAACTATTAACCCTACCCTAGAGTATATTATACTTAATAGAATTATAGTATATAGTACTCTAGACGTAGTATCTTAATTTACTATAATAGTAGATAAATTTCCTAATATCTAGATAGACTATAGACTTATAATAGATATTCTAGAGGAAGAATAGATACTAATTCTATTAAAGTCTAATATAATAGCTAAGCCGTCTTAGGTATATCTAGTTAGTTAGAGAGATAGGGATCTAATTAATTAGACCTTTAATAAATTATATAACTAGGGAAAAATAATATAGTTAGACTAGCCTACTCTATTTAGCTACCCTATTTTTATTATTTAGTATAATACTATAAATAGGCGTAAAGGCTAGGTAGTTATTAATATTAGGGAGCTAAATAAAATTACCTAGTTAGATAATTATCCTTTACCTTTATAATTTAAACTTATCTTAGCTATTACAAGGTATCTATATATCTCTATTATAAATAGTATAAGGTAGTTTTACTAATTTAATATTTAGAAAAGGGACTATTATAAGCTAACTATTATCTTATATTATAATTAGGAATAATACTATATTACACTTATAAGGTATAAAGGATTACTACCTTATATTTAATAATAGACTAATAAGCTTCTTTAACTATTTAAGTACTTTATAAAAGTATATATAAATAATATAATTACCTTTTTAAAAATATTACTAGAGTACCTATCCTACTTATACTAGCTATTTAGTCTCTACTAGAAATATTATATAAGTCTTAACCTAATAAAGACCTTCTTAGGCTACCCTTCTATTACCCTCCTAGGTTAGAGAGTCGACTCCCTAGGGCTATTAACCTTAGATAAAAAAACTCGTAGCTATTAGCTTACTAATCTTCTTAATCTCCTTATAAGACCTAGAAATCTTTCTTAGCCTTACTAGCTAGTTATATTTATTAATACTAAGGTATATATAATATATAAATCTACTTTAGAGGCGTAAGACTAACCTTACTAGAATACTACTAAAAGGTTCTAAAGGTAGTACCTAGAAGACTTAATTAGTATAGATAATATATAAGCCTACTATAAAAGAGTAGTAGGCTTTTAATAATTTAAAAGCGGCTTTCTATAATCCTACCTTCCTAATTTATTTTAATTATAATAGAATCCTCTTTATTAACCTTAATACCTTTAAAAAGTAGAGCTTTATAGTAATAATATATTATATAAAAGGAGATATTATAAAAGGCTTCCCTAGGATAGCTATCTAACTAATTATATTTCTATATAAAATACTAAATTAGGCTAAATAAAACTATTAGCCTATTAAATTAGAGGTAGTTAAAATTATTTAAGTAGTTAAAAGAATAAGGTATCTTATTAAGTTATATAAAAAGCCTCTAATAATTATATATACTAATTACTCTACTACTATTCCTATTTCTTACTAGACTAGTCTAACTTCCTTATTAACTAATAAATTAAACCTATAACTTATCCGCGCCTCTTCCTATCTATTATAGTTTAATATTATAATTAAGTATAAGTCTAGGAAGTCTAATATTATTCTAGATACCCTATCTTAACTATAATTAATAGATTTATTATTAACTAATACTATTAATACCCTTAATACCTTATACGCCGAAGCCTTTCGCGAGGCCTACTTAATATAAGGTAATAATAACCCTACTCCTATATATTATATTACCCTTATAGAGATATCTTAGGATTTTAAGTAATATATTTCTTAAGCCTATTATAATAACGGCTAATAGTCCTAGCTATTATAAATACTTATAATAGTAAATAAGGACCTTATTATAAATAATAATAGTTATTATCTTAGTCTATACTTTAAGCTCTACGATAATATAATATATTATATAAACTTTAATAACGGCTAAGAATAGTTATATATCCCTAACTCCTTAGAGAAAGAGGTATTTTACCTAGCCTATAATTTATAGTATTATAGGGGATATTACTAGACTTATAAGAGAATTATAACCTCCCTCTATATCTATTACCTACTATAGTACCTCCGTACTTATATAGAATATTATCTAGAATATTAGTTAAATTAAATAAAATAGTATAGACCTTATAAAAGTATAATATTAATTAACCGGCCTACTATCCCCTTTTATATTATAACTATAGACTTTATTATAGCCCTGCTAATAACGCGGCCTATAAAAGGCTTTAATAGCCTTCTAATAATTATAGATAAGTTTTCTAAATAAGTACTTCTCCTTCCTAGATAAATTATCTAGTTAACGGCTTAATAGGCTAATATAATATTAGCTATACTAACTACTTATAAATAGGGGATCCCTTATAAGATAATTAGTAATAGGGACGCTAAGTTTATATCTTCTTTCTAGAAATTAATCTTTAAGAAGCTTAGCTATAAATTACTAATATTAACGGCCTATTATACTTAGATAGATAGTCTTTTAGAATAGATAAATTAGATAGTTAAAATAGCCTTATATTACTATATTATATAAAATATTAATACTATTAACTAGATACTAGTTCTCCCGTACCTTTAGGGGTATCTTAATAATTCTAAGAGCTAATCTACTAGTATATCTCCTAATAAAGTCTTATATAGCTTTAATATCTATAATACCCTTAATATACTATTATAATAAGAGGTTCCTACTAAAGACTTTACCCGCTTATAATAATTTAAATAGGATTAAGCTAAGGAGTCTATTACTTTTACTAATATCTTTACTAAAATCTACTATAATAGTAAGTATAAAGTTATAGTAATATCTCCTAGTAATAAAGCCTATCTTAGGCTAAGTAATAGGTATAAAATTCCTAGTATTACTAACTTAAAAATCTATTAATAATAAGTTAGCCTATTTAGAATTATTAAGAAGGTAGGTAAATTAGCCTATTAACTCTAACTTAGCCTAATTATATATATTTATCTAGTTATATTAGTAGCTTAACTTAAGCTATTATTAAAGACTTCTAACCCTTATATAAGGGTCAAGAATTATTAGCCTCCCCTAGTATTTAAAATAGATAGCCCCGCTAATAAGTTAGATAATTATAAGATAGAATTAATTATTAGTATAAGAACCTCTAGTAAGAAGACTTAGTATCTAGTAAAGTAGAGGGGTTATAACTATAAGTATAATACTTAGTATAATACTAATAAGCTTTATAATATAGAGGACCTTATTAGGGAATATAATAGTTATTCTTATAGGTAACTACGTCGTAAATAAGGTCCTTATTAAGGGTTATAAGGGGTTATAATATAGTATTAGTAGATAGAGGGCTATAAGGGGTATTATAGTAACGGGGTTATTACTTATCTTCTTTTATAGTAGTATTATTATATATCACGTAGCTAGATAGCTCTAATAGCCCTAATAGCTCGGAGACTAGAAGCCTTCTACAGGTAGGTTTTATACCTACGAGAAGCTTCCCTTCTCTATTAATTAATTATATATATATAAAATTAGAACAGGTCTATTAGCTATCTTAATACCTCTTTAAGTCTATATTTATTAACCTTTACCTTATAGCTTTAACCTAAATCCTTCTAATCTAATACCCTATTATTAAATTATTACTAATTAAGTATCTACTAATTAGGTCGTTAATAATAATAGTATAGAGAATATTAAGTATAGAGATAATAATAATATAGAAGATATAAGTTCTAAATCTATATTTAAGTACTATAATAAAAATACTTATATTTATTTTAATAATACTAAATATTTTAATTATAATATCTACTACTTAGGTTTTATAAATATAGAAGAAATTAATAGGTATATATTAGATATTTATACTATTAATACCTAGTCTACTACTTAGAAATAATAATATATCTATATAAATTAGCTAGAATATATAGCCTTATATATTATTATAATATAACTACCTCCCTTAAATCGCGGTTATACTACTATCTAGAGATACCTCTTTATAAAAGATAGCTAGTATTAGGACTTCTATATTAATACTAGAAGCTCTACTATATTTATTAATAAATCCTTATTACTAGTAGGAAATCTTTACAGCCGTTTATATAAGATATTACTAATTATAGTTAGAGGAATTAGTAGGAAACGTATTATTAATAGATATATAGATATTTCTCTTTTTATTATAAGTAATAATAGGATAGTACTACGTCTTAATACTAAGGCGTTTATAATAAAAGGTATTAAGGTAGGAGTTATTCTAGGTATAAATAAGTTAGAATAGCTAGAAGATAATATAACCCTATAACTAGAATAGAAGATTATATAAATTAAGGGAATTAATATCCCTATTAACTTTATATTACTAGGAAGTAAAGCTGTAGTATTCTTTAATAATATTAACTATTATTATAAAAATATAGACTAACTAGATATTAGTAATAGTAATACTAACTAAAGCGCCTAACTAGAATAGGTCTAGAAATAAGAAAAGTTTTAAACTTAAAGACTCTATTAATTAACTCCTTTTTACTATTTAAGAGTTTTACTAAAACTACTAAGATATTATTAGTCTAAATTCTAACTATTAATAAATTAATATTCCTTATATACTTAATTCCTAATAATACGTCGTCTAATTCTATTTACTTCTTTATAAGCTTAATAATACACCTATTATATACTACTAGAGCTACTTTATAACCTAATTACTACTATTATAACCTTACTATTACTATTAAAGCGACTCGACTTATAATACTATATAGTAGATAGCTTCTCTATTTCTTTATTTATTTATTTATTAGTATATATATATAGTAATAGATAGTATATATATAAGGACTTCTAATTAGCTACTTATATAGCTAAAGTACCTCCCTAGAGTTATAATAGTAAGGACGCTATTTTCTTTTAGAAAAGGTAGTATTATTATAGATATAGGATTTTCTTATATAGTTATATCTTAATATTTTAATATTCGTCCTTAGGTATACTACGCCTAACCTAGTTAGGCCCTATAAATTAAGTAAACTAATAGATATTATAGATTTTCTAGTCTAGATAGCTAATAATTTATATATACTATACCCTAGATAATAGATCCTTAATAGATAGGGTAGGTAAGAGAGGTTTTCTTCTATATATTATAATTTCCTCTTAATAAACTAGAGTTAGAACGCCCTTATTAGCTCTAAGTAGCTAGATAGTAGAGTATAAATATGAATACAAATACAAAATGGATTTACATCTAAGAACAGGGGGGGGAAATTTTTGTTTTCAGCGCCAAGCTTTCGCAAGAGTCTTGCAACCGACAAATATTTAGCGTGTTCAAGACTCTTGCAATAGCTTGACCCTCCTCCCAGTTTTGTATAGAGATCTAAATGCCAAAAATACAAGTGTACTTATAGACTACTGTGTAATCTTTCGAATGACGCATCGGTTTCAGGTGCCAAGCTTACAGGAATCCTAAAGAGTCCTTGTCCATCTACATATTACGCAGTACGATTCTCGTTAAGCCTTCTTCAGGCGATTGCAAAGTCGAACGCCATTGAGGTTGTCAATAGAGATGAAAGATGATTCTAATAGCCTTGTCGACGGCAAAGACCTGCATCACAATCCTACTCTTAACAGCGGCCATGCTTATGACTATCGCAATCAAGTACATCGTACACTCATCCCGAGCGCTCAAAGAGAGGTCCCAAATGTCCACCTCTTCAGCTTCCAACCAAATGTCGCCAAGGGCGAATGAGAACTCCCGCTCCTTTGCCCCGGACCACAAGCTTACCGACCGTCCATAACGCCCTTCGTGCAATGCGATAAGGCAATATAAGACGCTCAGGCACATAATCAAAAATCGAACTATCTAGGCCGCTACCGCTGTATGTACAGGTATCCACATGGGAAGGATGCCGTAAATCGAATCTTCTGCATGCTACCGCAGCGAGGACTCTCCGTGTCGTGTTCGCGTTTGCTGGATTTGGTCCGAGTGGCTGGACTCCATCCTCGTCAGCAAGGCTTTGGAAGTAAAGTCGTTACTGGCTTCGTAGCTGGGCCTTATCTGGTCCATCGAATTCCTCATTCGGTCGAAAGATGGTCTTGGACGATCAAAGGATGGACGCGGTACTTCTAACGAAGACTTCTGCCCAGTGTGGTCGGTCCCATCGCTTCCGTTCTGACTGCGAGGATTGTGTGTTGTACCTGTCGCAGCCACTGAAGGCGGGTAAATAGGTCGCTCGTCATCTTCGAGAGGGGTGTGTGTACCTGCAGCTCCTTTTGCTGGTTGAGAGACATCGGACGAAGATGCTGAAGCTAGTTTCCCAGGCGGGACGTATGCCTCGTATTTATCGAGGTATTTGAACTTTCCTTGCCGGATCTGTTCACGGACAATGTCCACGTCCAACGGCATGAAGATCTTTTGAAAGGCCTTGATTGCAAATCGAGGCAGTAGGCAAACGGAGGCCGTGAGCAACGTAAGTACCCAGAACGAAAGTTGTCCATACACTTGAGGTGCGGCCTCATAGAACTGGCTGGAGGATGATGCTGCAGTGTAAACGCCAGTCCAGAACCAAATTAGCAAGATGCTGATTGATACAAGCAACAGCATTAGCCAGTCCCACCTGTATGTGTTCAATAGGATATAGACGTTGACGACAACAATGGTGGCACTGGCAGTGTAAACGCCTATTCTTTTGTTATCGTCCACGTTGAGCCCACTGCTTGTATTGAAAGTGGCTGGCGCAAAGAGTAGGTAGGGCATGAAGAAACACATCAAAGATTGGTAGACACCATCACCCATGTACAGCCTATGTCAAGTTAGGGGTCGCACATGAGCAGAGGAACACGCTCACTCACCAGAACTTGAGTTGAGACCACTCCTTCCGCTCGATACCTCTTCGATAAAGTTGCGGGACCGCGAGTGATACTTTGTCATTCACATCCTGATCCAGAATGCCCATAAATATGACTGGTAGAGACGTAAAGGCTAAGTTGACCAATAGGATGTAGGTATAGTCAAAAAGATAGGAGCAATCGAAGTTGTTGTAAATCTGATACCAGAAAAGCGCCAATGTCCATACAATGTTCTGGCGGACGTTAGCAGCCATTCACAGGTATGGGTTGGATTTAGCCCTAGGTTACCTTGTAGAAGAAATTGGCGATTGTCTCTGCTAATCGACGGTATGACCAGCGACCATGCACAAGAATCAAGCGCTGCAAGAAGCGAAATTGACCGATGGCATAGTCCGAGGACATGACTGCTTGCCTACCTTCCTCTCCCGCAATCCCAACACCAACATCAGCCTCTTGAATCATGGCAACATCGTTGGCGCCATCTCCAATGGATAACGTCATCACGTCCAAACCATCCTTGACCATCTGCACAACAGCTGCCTTTTGACTTGGACTCACGCGACAGCAGAGAACCGACTTGCACTGTTTACAGAGGAGCAGAAATTTCTGGCGCAGTTGTTCCTCGAGCACGGTTGTCAAGGCGTCGCCATCAATGACAATGGCATGAGTAGGTCCCGGAGGTTCATGATTCTTGCGTGCTGCTTTCAGCTCCTCATCCGAGCCGGTGATACCAAACGTCGCCATATGCTTGTCAAGTTCAGCTTCTGCGGCTTCAAGACTGTCATCTCCCGCCTTGAAAACTATCAAATCCATCTCGTTGCTGAGAAGATTACAGGAGAAACCAATATTGATGGCAGTCTCGACCTTATCGCCGGTAAGCACCCAAAGTTTGATACCGGCGTCCGCAAGTAGTGCGATGGTGTCTGGGACTCCGTCCTGCAATCTGTCTTCGATAGCTGTCCCACCAATCAATGTAAGGTCCCTTTCGATGGCGTCTGAAACAGTCTCGAGTTTGTCCTCGCGATCGACGATGGCGCCTGCAGCAAGATCATGCTGCTTATTCCATAGCTCGTATTCCTCTTCGTCAATCACTTTCCATGCAACGCAAAGCGTCCTCAGTCCCTCTCGAGCAAACATCTCGAGGTGTTCAGCCGTGGAGTTCCGCAACTGCTGCTGCTCTCCCTTCTTTAGGCGGGAGTAGATAACGCTGTCCGCACCCTTACAGAAAAGGACAATTCTGCCATCTGGCATCCGAACAATGGCGCTCATACGTTTCCTCGAAGAGTTGAACTCGAGAGTGTTGAGGACTTGATACTCTCTCTCTTCGCCCAATACATTCAGGATGATGCCGTCATTAGATCGGCCGAGCACTGTGAAGCCACAGTCACGAGCGGTCGCAACCAAGGCAGCTTCGTCGGGTGACTGAGCTTTGAAGTCAATTTTTGGCGGATCCCCAGGTGTTCTCTCCGTGATGACGGTATGGCAAAGGGCCAGAGAGAGCATGAAGAGCTCATTTGCGAGTTTTTGTTCCTTCCCCGAATGGCCATCGAGATCGTTGACAAAGTCAGGAGCGACGAAGGTGAGCTCGTTGTCGTGCAAATATGGGTTTGGATGCATTTTACGGAGATCTTCCAGCATTCTCACCCGATCCAATGCAATTTGTTTGTGGGCTTTTTCGCCCTCTGCTTCGATGTCAATCCCCTGTCGTCTTTGCATGCCCGCCTGGGCTTCGGTATAAGCTTCTCCATAGGGAATGCCGTTCACAGAACACTTCTTGAACTCCATAACATTCTGGGTTAGGGTTCCCGTCTTGTCGGAAAAGATGTACTCAATCTGTCCAAGATCGTCCGAGATATTCCATGACTTGGGTGTACAGGGATAATCGACCTTTTCGTAATACATGAATGTGTCGCTGTAGATGAAGAATGCCTGGATAGTCCGAATAATCTCGAGCGAGATGTACAGCGATATGGGGACCAAATTCTGAAAAAGAATAATTGAAGCCCAAAAGGTGATGAATCCATCCAAAGCAGGCTTTCCACCAATAGATCCAAATTCGAAGTAATCTAAGGAGTTATTTCCTTGAGACCATGTTACGCCGTTGATTATTGCGGAGATGAGGCACATAAAGAAAAGGATGGTGAAATTGTAGACGACATCCCAATTAAGTTCCCTTGCAATACGAGAACGTTTGCTGGGAGTCATGCCAGAATTGAGCATGATCTTCGTCTCTTGGCCAGTGAAGACAACAACACCAAGAATCCATTCGGTGTTACGCAGACTGCATCCACGGAGGAGGAGATTGTTGATCGAGATGGGCTCAACCATGTCCACTCCCTGCTGTGCTAGATTCTTGGGGTCTCTTTGATTCCACATCGCCGCACCACTGAATTGGTACAAGTTCCCGTGTGGCGGTTCCGTCTCAATCACGAATCCAGTCTGCTCGCAGTCTTTCGCGTGCTTAATCTTGCGACCACTGTGCAAGGCTTGTCGAACCTTCAAATTGGTTTCCCCGTCCAAATTTTTAGTTTCTACGTAACAAGCTCCATCGGGATCAGACGTTGACAGTATAACGATGTCTGCCGGTATCTGATCCTCATTGTATATGCGCACGAAATCTCCCACTTGAACATTTTTCCAATAACCTTTCTTGAACCTAGCCTTTCCGGGAGCGTCCTTGGAAGGGTCGATGAGACTGCCATAGAACTTGGTCGTATTTTGGCCACTCTCTCGCTTGTTTCCTTGGGAATATCGATTAGGAGCACCGAGCTTGGCATCAGCTGACTCCACCGCAAGCTGGTCGTCTTCATAAGAAAAGGAGGTTTCAGGTCGCTCTCCCGTGCCTAAGCTATCAGGATACGCGACAGGCTTTTGTCCCGGTTGTGGAGATGGCACTGGTGTCATCTGGATCTCATCCTCAACCTGACTATGCACGGTGTGAAATGAAGTTCGGGAGGACATCATAGAATGCCGAGTATGCCGAGTATCACTAGACTCCCGAGGTTCACGATCCAGTGCTCGCTGGGCATATGTCTTCTCATCTCGGGACTTCTTACTCGCGTGACTTTTAAGGAACCTGAAAGTCTTTACGATGCTCCTAGTGGATGCCTTTTTGGTCCACCGCCATAACGAAATGTTGTCTTCGGAGGAATTGACATTGTTCCAGTCGACAAGGCGGTGAACGGGCGAGTTATTCAATTCGTTATCCAACACTGTTCTTCGCCAATCTTCGATTGCGTCCTTTACGGCCGTGACGAAGAGAATCACGATTAGGGGAACAGAGCCTAGTCCAGGATTGGAAGCGCCGAAGATGGTGAAGAACTATTGGACGAAAGAGCTTAGCCTATGGATTATAGCAACCGCAGGGCATCGATTACTCACTGCGAGGACAATAACGAAGAAAAAGTAGATGTTGGCGATGTTGTGAAATTGGAACCAAAGATTTTTGGGAAGAAAGGTCAATGGCGTATACTTAGCAGTCCGAACTTTATTCCTAGCGAACTGAGCAAGAGGATGGCCCTCTGCATCCCTCGCATCGGCTGGTAAAGGGATATTGAAGAATATCCTTCGCCTTGTATCTTCGGGCTCGCCATCATCAGTCCCAGCATCGACCTCCTCTTGTATGCCCTCGAGATGTGGAACAGCCGAAGGACCGCCAAAACCAGCTGATTCCCTCTTCTTCTCACTTGAGCCTGCTTTTCTGTTATGGAAGCGATCTATGATACTGCGGCGCTTTTTCTGCTCTTTGTCGCCAGTCACTCGCTGTGTGGCCCAACGGATCCGTTTGATAGGATTCGAGACGTTGCTGTCTTCCTGATATGGTTGGATGGCCATCGCGGCAGTGCTGCTCAGTTCTCGTCGCGATCATAGGGCAAACCTGGGGAGCAGACTTTGCGAGGTACAGGTGCCTCACCAATGCTACTTCAAGAAGACATGTTCGTATCCTTGTAAATGAGTGGAACGGAGTCTTGTCATGCCATTCGGTGGTTATATCAAAGGAGTGTAGGTGAGTGTTTGGATCCCAGGGAACGTGGCAGTGGTGCGGCGTCGGAATTTAGGCTGGGAAGGCGGTCTTGCCGGATCCAATGTTGTTGCGCGCTCAATAATTTCCAGAACAGAGAAGGTTAACGATCGCAAATGCTCGAGCAGATTACTATTACGAGGCTCTCACTTGGAAGAGATTAGAGACAAAGGGTTGATGATTGACAGCACGGCGCTTTTCTGAGAGGACGGTTTTGAGGGTCCGGCAGATCTGCGCGATCAGCCAAGTCATAAATCTTTTGTCAGCGAGTCAGCTTGCACCGGCGTCCGGGATGGAGGCTCCCGAACGCAAACTGACTCTTTCAATTTGAAGATACGACGAAGGAAACGATAAGCAGGATGAACCGATGGACAGAGTCATAGCATGATTCAATCCAATCACCAAGACGGGCACACAGGCTTATTCGAAAGTGACCGGAGTTAATACCAAGACCGAGCTATAAATAAAGTAAAGTACTCTATAGTAGTTCTACTTTACACACAAAGTACGAACAATCACGGGCTTACTGTACGGATTACTCAGGCCTGATACGCCATTTTGCAAACAGTGCGCTGCCATGGACCCATCATCACTACCCTGCGTCAGCTTCGACCTTCGCGTTCGTTGTTCCTTTCGGTCGACTACTCTGTGGAGTTGAAACTACTTACTTATTCTAGATCCCGTGATATGGCGCTCCATGGCGCCTTGGCATCTTGGCATTGCACGAACGCGTTCGAGGGAAAGTACTTTACTGGGTGATTTGGTGACTTACATGCAAGGTGAAGACTGCGAATGTGCGGTACCACATAGAAAGCATGGTCATGGCTAGGAGCACTCCTATCACCAACTACTTCAGAAAGCTCAATCAACCTCAACTGATGAAACGCCCCACCCCTGAGGATGGCTGGGAGGAAGCGCGAGAAAGTACTCGTAGAAAATCCTCGTCGAGCACTTCAAGTGCTGCAACAGGCGTCCAAACTGAGACTGACACTGTTTCACGATCGCATCAAGCCTCCCAGACAAAGTCAAGTGCGGACTCGATGGGGTCGAGTCAGCAGGCACCATCTAGCCAGCCTAAGCTCCCAACTCGAACAATCTATATACCTACCCCAGACGATTACGTAGACTCGGAGCAGCCTGGCCCTTCCTGTCCCTCACTGCAGATACCACCTGTACGTATTGCTGGAAATACCACGAATAGCGAAGCACGGCCGCACATACCCAACATACCTTCCTTAGATACGACATTACCCCAAAGAGACATTGTCTACGGCTCACAGACAGTCTTGACAAGCAGTCAGCGTATAATCAGAGACGGGGAGATAATGATAAGAAATTCGGACGACGAGTCCGACGATTCGCTTGAAGATCTGGATAACCTTTTCGGTGGTGACAGAGATGCAAAGAGGTCTTCGTTGCAGTCAAATGCTCAGTCGCCTGATCCGAATGAAAAGCTGGGGATGAAAACAAGGCGCAAAGGTGTAAAAGGAAAGAGCGCTGGCGACCCCACTTCTACGCTTCCTCTCATACCAAAAAAGTACAAATACTCTTTAGAGGCGTTAGGAAAGCAGAGAGAACAGGATGAGGCAGCTAGAAGGGACTTAAACCGAGCCCGACTATTGTTCGAGTCTCTCGAACAGCGTACAGCATCCGCTGATGGAAAATCACGGGTATGCGATACAGACTTTATCGAATCAATTATGAAGGAACACGGGGATGAGGACGACATTGGCAGGCTGAGGAATGCAATCTACAGGACAGAAGCGCTAGAGCAGGGTAAATCGTGGTCCTTTTTCGACGATGGTGCAGAAGAGCCCCTATTTGAACACAGTGACTTCCTTGCTCTAAAGGATAAGCGACTGCCGCAAATTTTTGGGCATCACTTGTCTCGCCAACAAGCCTTCTTGAGTGGATTCGCTGGAGAATATGCAATGAAAGCCGGACTCCCAGAAGAGATTATACTTTGGATCATGGATGAAGTATGTCTAGAGCCAAGAGACGATCTGCGACAATCATATATTTCTACGCTGAGTGATGCAACAAAGCACTTCACACAACTCCTGGTGCCGAAATATATCGATCAAGTCTTTCGCAGGCTGGGAGCAACGGCTGTAGCCGTAAACGTTGAGACGACTGTCGAGCCCTATGTCATTCTTTCACAAAATGTAAAGACTACTAGTCGGCCTAATTTGCTGTCGATTCTGATCCTTCTTGGAAGTGTGGCTGGAGGGTTGGCAGCCAACTCCCGAATACATCTACTCAACATCTTTTGCCGCCTGGCTTTGGATCAATCATTAGGCAAAGATTGCCATGCTATCAGCGCATTGGAAGAAGCTTTCGTGAGTCTGGTTGCGTCGATTCCGGAAGAGAATCTCAGTTGCGAAGTATATAATCCAATACAAGTATAGGAAAAGAGCTGACGAACCTGAGCAGTTCGAAGCGGTGCTGACCAACGTATACCATACCGTTAGCGATGCGAACCTGAGACTGCGACTACTTCAGATGATACCGGCCTGGTCGTCGAGGCTACTCCTCCTTCGACAGCGGTTTTCGTTGGCGTTTTTTTTTCAAGACCCGTGTTATTTTAGCAAGCAGCCCGAGGATCTAGTAAACCTTAAATCGATAGCACATCGTCTAGAAAGCCCACAGTTCAAGATCAGGAAAGAAACCGACTTCGGTGAGCTTGCAGCGTCCATCTGTATCCTGAGCATTGGCATCGACTGCGGTGACCCTCCACCAGCGACTGCCACCAAGGGGAAAAACGCTCGTTTCAATGGAGACGTTGACAGCTTGACTTCGAAGATCAACTCTATGTTTAGCGACATCGTTGACACAGGGGCTTCGCATATGAAAAGGACCGAAGCTAAAGAGGTCCTCGAAGGATTTCAACGACGCCTTGAGTACTCCATTCGAACAAAGCCGAAGCCAAAGAAATCGATTTTTGGAGACGCGGAAGTTATCCCACTGCAAGAGCAGATGGGTGCATTTGTAGAAAAGACATGCAGGGTAGCTGAACTTCCACGATGAGTGCTTATGGGTGTTTGCACAGGAATGGCTACCAAGACCTTGCTCCCAACTCATGAAGATGACTAGGATCGTGACTAATCTAATGCTTCTCACCGCACCACTTTATGTTCGGGTGATATATCATACACCATGTACAGAATCTTTGATCTCAACGCTGTTCCCCTCAATTAGCACGGTAGACTTACAGCTTTTTCCTGCCAACGAACCAAACAAGTTCAGCCTCAACCCATAAAGGAAGCCAGCACATCGTACAAAACATGCACTCTTTCAGTCATAGAACCTGAGGTTCTCGTTCCTCCCAAACAGTGTTGTCCTGATCATGGGTAATGCGTCGATTTCCAGTAGCTTCAAGCGTTCGTCGAGAGTATTGTTGATGTCGATCTTACCACCAGTACCAACAATGGAGACACCTCCAGGCCTGTTCTCCAACATCAGCATGCGTTTCCCACTTCAAGATGATCCCATGTCCAAATGAAATAAGGCACATACGAGTCCTGAGGTTGGGGGTTCTTCTCATCCAGCTCAATCTCAATATCCTTCCCCAAGTTCTTCTTGTACTCCTTCTTCGCCCCTTCGATCGCCTTTTTCATGACATCGTAATCCGCCTTCCGCGCCCTCACAGCCACCTGATCTTCATTCATCGCGTATAGCCCCTCCAAAATCAGACCCTTGCACATGCTCTCATACTTGGCCTTGTCCTTCGCGTATCCCGCCAGCTGATCCCTCGCCTTCTCGAACAACTCATCGAGCAGTTCCTGTCGTGCAGAGAGTACCTTGATGCGTGTCTTGTTCGCCAAGGTGGAGCGGGTGATTTGCTGCGACATGGACGCTTGCTTGAATTTCTTGGCGTAGGTGGAGTCGATGGTGGAGGTTTCCTGACGGACGAGTTTGGACTTTTCGATGGCGAATTCTTCGTCCGCTTTGATTTGGATCTCTTTTGCTTTTTCGAGGGCTTCTTGGCGGATGAAGGCGGTCATCTTCTTGAGCTCGCCGGCTACCTGGAGGGGAAAAGATGGGTATCAGCTTTCGCAACGTAAGGGAGGGATCCAACGTTGACTTACCTGGTCGTCTGACATCGCGTGAGACATCCTGACCTATATGTGTGAGAAGGGTAAGGGAAATAGGTTGGCCCTTTGAATGGGTAGCGCTGGTACGAGAGATGAGGGGCCTGTTTAGAGCAGTCAGTTCATACCATCGAGTGAAAGGTAGAGTACAGAGCTGACTGTGCTTGCGAGTCAATCAGTAACAACCAGAATCGACCAAATGAATGTCAGATCTATTAAACTGCAGTTGTATTCGACATCCTGCATTGACCATTCACACTTGATGCTCTACTGAGAGCTAGAACTAGCGCAGATCTTTCCGCTGGAGATTTCCCCTCTCCCAGCCCTGATCATAGACTGTTACACCATATGTCCTGAACAGCATGTCTGTTAGAGAAGTAATCCAGGGGTTAAATACATGGATGGCTTCATACAGGGTTCACGTTCATGGAAATTCTAATCCTTCCTATGGCCCTATGGCATGGACTTTATCCGCAATGCATCGCTCAAGCGCCGCCCAATGACCGTCATGAATGCATATTTTCAGTCTCCACCGACCATCAAGCTCCATTGCCGTTGCCATTTTCATTCCTATCCTCGTCGCCACGGCCTGTATCTTTGTCCTTCCAGTCTCGGAAGCTGAACAGTCTCTTCATCCTCAACCACCCTCCCTGGGCTTCCTGTGACGATGTTGACTTGCTCCTCCCGTTTCGCTTCTGGCTTTCACTCAGATGTGACGATCGTCTCATTGCCTTATCTCGGTAGCTTCTTCCCGTCCCAGAGCGTCCCAATAAAGCGGTTGATTCATTGGGAGTCGCTTCCGTGGCAAGACCTTGATGGGGCGCTCTAGGTGAAGGCGCAGATTGAGCACTACTCTTCCGACGTGCAAAGGGGGTGATTTCGCCGACTGTATCGTCCTCCAGCTCTTCCCATATCTCCTCAGACTCTGTGATACCTTTTCTTCGCATAGGAGCAAAGTGGTTATCACCGTTACTTTTCGTACGCGGGCCATTAGGCGAAGAGGTAGGACGAGTGAACGAGTGTCTGAGAACAGGGGACCTTTTGCCGTTCGGAAGCTCTGACTCCTCGTCCAACTCGGAATATCTCGTAAGAGTCTCAGCTTCGGAGTCACTCTCATCGTCCACAAACCCCATGCCCGGTGTTAGCGAGTTTTGGGCGACTGGGAGCCGTGTAGTAGGGTCGTTGTTCAAGCGCCATGAGAGGGCTAGGACGCCGAGTAGCAGTATCAATGTACCGAGAGTAATCTAGTAGATTACATGGTCAGCTTAAGAACCACTGGGAAGGGAATGGAGTTGTTGCTTACCAAAAGGGCATGAGACAAGGAAAGTCGTGAAGATTGATCAAAGTATATAAGGCCGTCCGAAATTGCAATAATGTTGTACACGCAGAAAACAAATGGGTATAATATGCTTGTGGAACAGAGCTTCAGGCCACGATGCAGGTAGTACAGTTGAGTAAGGGCAAGGGCCAAGAGGCTGAGAAGGATCACCCAGGATTCCCAGCGGTTGAATTCATTGTGTCTGTCGACGATGGTACGGACAAGTAATTCGACTGCTGATTTCGCCACCAAGAGGGAGTGCGCTGACAGAATACCGCTGACTGCTCCATATGCAACTCCTCTGAAGAGGCGCATGCGTGGGCTGTTATTGGTCCATGGATTCAAATATTTGAGGGCTTTCGCGCCAGCAACGATTGCGATCGTTAGAATTGCTTGGCCTATCATCCAGAGAATGAACTGTCTCCTTCGGAGGAGCACGAGAAGCTGATCCAGGTTATGTGCAGGCTCCCCAATAGCTCCATATATTGCAATGAGAATGGCTCCTCCGCAGACCAGCACCGTTCCTCCAAAAGACCATCTCGTAAAAGGCTCTCCTAATATAACAGTCGCGCAGATGGAGTTGAAGACCAGACCTGACTGTATCTGGCTCAGCAAGTGAGCTTCGAGAGAATTGAGGAGTTTGAACGTACAGCTTGTAACGTGGACAGTACCGGGAGAGGGAGCGTCGTAATTTGAATAGTGCTACCGGCCAAATTGCTTATAATGAACATTGACATACCAATCTTGCGAACTGATGTCAGCCCTAGCGGTGAGATTCAATACTCTGCACCACTGACCTGCCATCTTCGTCTTCGATACGGTGGACGTCGAAGATCATTTGGATCCTTCTCATCTTCTAACAGATGAGACTTTCGTTGCAGTGTCAGACCCAGTGATTGGACCGAAGTAGAGACCAGCCCCACGAATATGCCTACCTGGAATATCTTAGTAGGCTATTGGTGATGTCTTTGCGACAATACGCACTGCAACGCTTCCTTGTGGAGAAAGATCTCCGAGTTGTCCCATACTATTGCATTGAATACGTCGGCGGCTATGCTGTTACGTCAGGATATTGGTGGGTACAACAACATTGGTCGCAGCTTCAATGTCATTCTGGGCGCGATTGTATAGTATTCGTCATCTTCTACCGCTGGACAGCTTGACTTTCCTCTACGCGCTAATGGACGCTAGTAGCTAGAATATTCAGGTTTCGGCTGGGCCGATCCGAAATACGCTTTGCTAAGCTACCTACGGACTACGGAGTACCTCACATTACGGGACTAGAATTTACAGATCTCATTCAAGCTGCATTTCAATTTTGACAGTAGCTGGGACTCCTTTAGGCGTTACCACAGAGGTATCATCAGATGAGCTATACCGCGTTCGAGGAGGTACTCGAGGGGAGCTGACACAAGATGGGAGCCAACAGTATGCAAACCTATCACTTTACAGCCCATTTGCAAGGGATCTCCTAGCATTGCGAAGAAGTGATATGCATGGGAGAAGGGTTTCAAATGCAATTGGTTGTTCGCTTCGAGCATATCATACACATGAGTAGGCCACTGCCAGATCTTCGAAGAGACGGAGCCAGAGAAAACCCCCTTCGTTCTCCACCTATGAAACCAAATATGTCCTCTGCCTGCTTATCTGGTACCATCAATTTCTTTCAGAGAATTCAGTGTTCCATTAAATGCGACCGACTAGCCCAGCGTGCATAAGGAACAAGGTAGAAAGCAAAAATCACCCTTACACTCCAGCGCCAGACTCCTCCAACGTGTACCGGCCTGCTTTTTCAATGAACTTCCCGATTAGAATAGGCTGTGTATCGATACCTCTAGTTTCTCCATATTCCCTTCCCTATCATCGCCGGCATTCATCATTCTATCGAATCTTCATCTCAGCATGTGCTCTTCTAACTTGGGTTGGTGCGGCAAACCCTGTGGAGGCATGGGATATTGTCCACCAACGCCTTGTTGCTGTGTGTGCATGTATTGTTGGTACGCCATTTGCTGTTGTTGCTCAGGCGTCATGTAATGTTGTTGGGGCATTTGACCGCCGCCACCACGTGGCATACTCGCTTGTGGAGCTGGTATTTGGGCGTGATTCACGTCTTCTGGAGAGTCGACATTTGATTCGCCATCGATCCCATTCTCATTGCCTGGCGCAGGCTCGGGCGCATTGAGGCAAGCCTGAAGGCACAACGTTAGCAGCCATGTCACTATTTGAATAGCGACGCAGCTTACCTGTATGAGATTCTTGCCTTCCGGCTTGGTGACGAGGGGTTGAAGCTTAGGCGTGGTGAAGGTGTAGACGAGTCCAGTCTCGGATACGACGAGGAGCAAAACTTGGGTACCAGTGAGGACGGATAATTCGTACGCCTGCGCAATCGATGAATTAGCATCGAGCAATCCATCAAGGCAATCCATGTCACAGGCGCAATGCATGGGTCTGGTATTGATGAAGTACCTTTTTCATGATGCCAGCCTTTCGCTTTGAAAAGGTGATGTGACGACGAGATTTGTCTTGGATGAATTTGATGTCGATTTTCCTCCTCTCCCGACCTGGCTTGTCGTCATCATCGTCGTCGTCGTCGGCTGCAGCACTCACGCGGGGACGCTTGACGCCGCGAGGGTCAGCGCCATTGCCGGTCGCGTCATCGTGGTTCGGGGAGGCATTGGGATCAGCGATGTCTGCCATTCTGGAATGCGACTCGAGAAAAGATGAGTTTGTCTGGCTGCAATGCGCAGTTGTTTGGAATATGCCCGATTCGGACTTGGTTGATATGTCTGGATTAGGGTTACTGCGTTGTCGAATCGAGGAAGGTGTTGGTCAAAAGGAGAAAGGTTCAAGTGATGGAGAGGAAGGGGGAATCACGGCCCACCGCTCGGCCCCGGGGCTATGACTAATCAGGCTCACTAGGGTGTGACCCTAACCGACAGGTTTCGACTTGGAATTGAGGCTCATCAACCAAGTATCGTTGCGATCGAGGGGCGATTACTGTGCTTCAGGATGGAACAGGGATAGACTCTAATTGATATAATTTGAAGGCGAATGCGCGTTGGGTCCAATGTAGTAAGGAGCAGGACCGATGTGGAAAGAACAAGGAACGAATAGAGGGCCGGCTGCTTGATAAAAGAGCGAGGGAATCAGATGGAGGGGTACTTAACCACTTAGGTAGAATACTTCGTATTTCACCAGGCTTCCCACCTGTCGGAGATCGCCAGGATTTACAGTACTACTATTCTAGTAGACCACACGACTTACGCCCTTCAAGGTCATTGCCTCACGCTTTCCAAAATGTCTTCCACCATCACACTATCAATTGCAGATACGGGTATATTCCGCAACGTGAATCCGTCTAAATGTCCTTATCGCATTCAGGTACTACAACGGGCCAGAGCCATCATACCTTTCCCGAATTTTGGGCATCCTGATACTCACAGACCAATTGGTCAGTACACGATAATTGAAAAGCTACCTTCTTCTTGAAATACCCTCCTCCTCGGCCGATTGATGAAGCTGTGTACAGCCTCGTCATGTCGTTCAGCGATCCAGGCCTTCAAAATACACCCACGCAAAGCAGGATGCGCCACCCAGCAGCCTTTCGATAGTTTTCTGTCTACCGGTACCCAGTGGCTGATCGGTACAAGTACCAAAAGGTGCGTTTGTCTTCGAGACCGACTGTTACCGAAGACCAATAGTCAAATATCTGGTAGCAATCCCAGAGAAGAAGGGTGTGGAATGCTTACCTGCATCAAGCCCATCTGCGAAACTTGGTATCCCCATCCCAAAGATACTCGTACAGCAGCACAGTATGAACACTTCAACTGCAGCATCCATCCTCCCAGCGGAGCTTCGGTACTTCATTTGTTGCTTGGGTTATTGGTGGACTGAACCGTTATAGCTTCACGAACCGAGTGCTGCTTGGGTATCGCAATCTCGATCGGTCACTCACAAGAACGGAAGACGATAATGCAAAGCGTCGATCTCACTGCCAAGGTAATGCGTTCCGCAAGCTTGTGCACAACCAATAGGAAAATATAACCTGCAAAAACTTCAAGTCGGATGCCTCAATGAAAGGTTTCCTCGACCGGCAGCTTGTTCCACCGGGCCACTTTTCTAATCATACCACATTCCAGGCATGTCAGACTATGCTTAAAATCATTGAGGGAGATGTGGTCTCTTCTCGTGTGGACCAGGCCTCCTATATGAGGAGCTCTTAATACAGAGGCCACAGCAATTAGAGACGTTACAGAAATCCAGTACTATAGGCCTCCTCAAGCCGTGAACATATTGACACTATCAAAGGCCAGGCTCCTGGCACAGTTCCGTTCAAAGTATCGCCAGCTCTGACTTTGTAAAGGAGATATGTCCGTGCAGCATTACCTGGGAGGATACGGAGAGTTATCTATGCGGAGCGACGGCTTGGCTGAAATGATGGCGAAAATTACGGTCGAAAACCCAGCGTCGCCAACGTATGGGTACTATCACTTTTGCTAATTTAAGAGCTCGTTCCGCTGTATGACGAATCTACGTCGAATAGCTACAGCGCTAGATCGGTACTTTCCTTGCATCTACACAGTCGTCTGCTCGCTCTTTCATATAGAATAGGATCAATACCATGGCGGCTTCGCTTAGGGTACACAAATGTCCTATCTCTCCTTCTCCTAGTCTATTCTCCTCCAGCTCCCGATCAGATTTACTATGGTAAACAAGCTACGAAACCTGGTCTTCATCATCACCACCAAATCTGGTCATCTCGTCCAATCAATGCCTTGACGCATCATACTTCCTTCCGGCCCCTGACTGCTTCACGCATGGTCATCACCACCCACAAGCCGGTTAGGACCTTCATCATCGCTTTCGACACGGCAACGAAGCCATTGTTCCCCTTTGGCCTACCCACCAGATCTTTCCGTAACCTGCATTATCAGACACAGTCCCGGTGTCCAATGTCGCTCCTCTTCCTTCCACTGACACTATCGCATTCCAACGCGCACCTCAAACCAGACTCATATTCTACACAATGTTGATTTCACTACGCGCGATCATCGCTAAAAGCTTTGCAGCCCATGGCCCTCGCAGGCTTCCATAAGATACATGAACGGTCCCATAATCTGTATCTCCCTGCATCAATAGACAGTCATTGTGACCGAGGCATAACGTGGACCCAGAGAAACATTGGAAGGAAGCAGACCATAAAGCGAATGCCATGGAGAGCGCCCGAATGCTCGCTACATATTCACATTGCCAGGAGGGGACGATGGCATGATTATCAGCGTGCTTTACATTCGATCTCATGCGTACTTGCTCGTTGTCATAATAGCTTTCGCCATACACCCTTGCCAGGTCTGATAGCATAATTGGTGGTATATATTATCTATCATATATATACAGCCATTTGTTGGTCTGAGTCACAGATATTCCAGAGTGTCCAGACCTTCCACAGAATCCCATCATCGCTGCTGACCACCTTGCTGAGGCATTCATCAAGTGACTTACTTTCTCCTTTCACCTGAATGTAGCACAATGACTTAGAATCACTCGGTGGAAAGTGGGCCAATGGAGTGTTCCGACAGAGTTCGGTGTTGATCCTACGGGATATAGCACCAGCAATAGCAGAAAGATGAATAAATATTGCTGGAAAGATATAACAAGAGGATACATCTACCGAGGACATGTTAAAGACCACTTTGTCGTACCTCCAGTACCCACTTCCATTCAACACCCTTCCATTGTAGATTGTCCTGACATACACCCGGATAGTGTCTAGCTACATTGATTGAAGCCTTCTGAGACAACACGTTTGCCTGGTTCGGTCTCTCCTTCGGCTGTTGGTAGATCATCACAGTCACCGTCACTAAAGTTCATCCTCCATCAACGTGATACCGTCATCTACAACCTCTTTCCTTTCCTCGTATCCAGAGCTCGAGGCCACCAAGCCACAGCGGGAGTTCACATTACGTTCGTGAAAGCATTGTATGATCGATAGCGCGGACGTTGTTCGTGTATCGTCCCTCGAGCTCTCCTGGACAGGCTTATCCGCTTTGCAAAATATGTACGGGCATCATGGATCTAGCATACCACCATTTAAGAAAGGATCTGAGGGTCTACGTCAGGCGCTACGAATGGCGACGACACTCTTCTGATCGCCAGCTGTGCTGAAAACTTGCGGATACGACAGCTTCAGGATCATGTGTTTTATGACGAAGCCGTCAGAGAGTAGGAGCCTACTGTCGATCTATTCTTTATGGAAGCTGATTACCCAATACCTTGAGGAGATCGAAAGTCCTGGCTCGGCGAAAGTCGATACAGTCGAATGGAACAGTTGCATGACCTTAGATGTCGTTGGCGACCTGGCATTAGGAGGATCGTTCCAGTATCTCGGCACTCAGAGATATCATCCGGGCTCACATATGATCTTAGCAGATCTGGAAGCCATCTCCAACACGGGTGCCCGCGATCTCACAGTGACTATAAATTGATATTGGTCGACAGGACATCATCTCACCAGATTTGAAGCACAATACAAGTGGGAAGGGGTTGGGCCATACTGAGTTCAGTCAAACGCTTGGCTTAAGTTTTTACCAATGCCTGGGAGCGTAAATACTGCTAAGTGGACGGAAGGCTCAGTATACCCGATTTGCCACAAAAGACAGGTATAACAGTATGTAATAAAGTTGAAATACAATCCAACGTCAACGCACGGAGCGTAAGCCAATAGTCATATCTTCCATCTGCTCTAGCAGAGACGGATCAGACCGATTCAGTTGCTCTGACGAGCCATATACCGAGGCCAACTCACCACGACTTACGATCAGTGATCAATGGATATTAGGAAACGTGAGTAGCTTGTTCTTACATGTTCTTTCCTTCCTATGCGCTTAGCTCTGTCAATTGTGATCCTGCTGGTCAAAATTCCCGGTTACCATTAACCACATCGTAGACGTTGCAGAAGTAGCCGCTGCTGCTGCTCATGGAATACTTATCAAAAAGCTGACATGTCCCCGACCCTACATGATAAGGGTCAGGATAGACCAATCTGCCGCATACCGCTTTGAGGCACTTTTACGAACCCAGATCTCCGACGGATGGCCAGACGACGCAGAACTCGACACTTGCAAAGACTAAGTATACTGACCATTCCCGTTTCACGTAACAGTCTTATTGGCAAGAAGAAAGTATCGCTGAATGCCTCCAACTCATCAGCTGAACTTCCATCCGCGAAAGTCGATTCTCTGTGTACGCTCACACGCTACCCTAGGAGAAAGTCCTAGTCTTACAAAGGCCCGACCGGTTCTAGGCTTTGCAAAGATCAGGAAATTCTTGACGGAGACGACCTGAAAGTTGACCTGACATGGCGGAGAGATTCACTTGAGTAAAGCTTGACACTGCGCAACCGAGCAAGGGTCATGTGAAGGCCATTAGGGATGACGTTCAGATCGACAGCTCCTTCCATGTAGCTTCAGGTATTCAGGCGACGAGTATGTCTCTGTCCCACCAGTTCTCCACAGATGCCAGTGGTGTCAAGCGAGATTATCACCCACCAAGAGGCAGATTGACTCGTGGTTTCACAGCTTACTGGCTCATGACAGGCTGGGTAGGGGAATACTTTGTGGCAAGTATCTATGCGTCTAGGAAGAGGTGTAGAGAAAAGGCCAATCGTAAATCTGGGATGGGCGAAGTATATGTGTGCTCGGTACACTATCCCACGTTCTGCATAGTGGTGACGGATGTCATGTTCCCTCGATGCTGTGCCGTGACTGAGGCGAGTCATGGAGCCGCACCGCCTATGGGTCATTATTGTTTGAGAAGCAAATAAAGAAGCAAAAACGTCTAAGGTGGTGTTGGTTTTGCGATGTTAGAATATCTGTCGCGCGCATAAGGAGAGAGAGGAGACACTGATAGAACTAGCATCCGTCCGCCATGGTCGCTAGCATGGACGGCGGCCTTTGGGGACCGCATCTTGGAGGTCACATGCTCTCCCCTCTCCGTCAATGGTCGCAAAAAGGAGCGAATCAGCGGAATCTGATCCCGATTACGTGATCATGCCGTCACCCAATTCTTCATCTCCCGTCTCCACAATGGCGGGGCGAACGATGGTAGGCGCGCCTTACTACTACTAGGGGAGACTTTTCGGTCGACTCCTCGAAGCACACTAGCGTACTTACTTTGGCACTTTAGGCTTTCCCACTTGACCTGACTTCGGGCTAGCACCACCTCCAGCTGCGCTAGCAGTAGCGGGACCAAAGGTTGTACCGTCCATCGACATTCCCTGCAACTTCAAGTTCATTCTCACAACTTCAACTTCTTTACCGATCCCTTACCTCTCGCTTGTGCCGTTGCGTGGTGGAAGCATGGCTTCTGGCTTTCCTTCGTCATGACTTCTCCGTTATGAGGCGACGATGGTCTTACGGAGATCGGACACAGGGGTCACCGGGGCTCTGCCCTATGACCCCATCGAATACTGCATTCTGGCGGCCTGTACGGCCATAGCTTGGGCATTTACTATCGAATTGAACGTGGAGGCTATCATGACCTTTCGGCGTTGGAAGGGTCTCTACTTTTGGTCCCTGATCATATCCTCCTGGGGCTGCACAATACATGCTCTCGGCTTCATCCTGAAGTTCCTGGTCGGCACCTCGTGGCTGATAGACCTTGCCTTTATCGAAATTGGTGCGTTTGTCGAGATTCTGCCCCATTCCTGGATGGAGACGCGCTGACGTCTGAATGAATCAAAGGCTGGATAGCTATGGTATCAGGTCAATCCTTTGTTCTCTACTCACGCCTCAATCTCGTTGTCCGTAACGAGATTCTCTTACGCAGTGTCCTCATAGCTATCATCATTGATGGCTTCGCCTTACACACTCCCACCCTCGTCTTCATTTACGGCGCCAACTCTCCTTCCGCCGGCAGATGGGTTCCGAAGTTCAACATCATGGAGCGCATCCAACTTACGGGCTTCTGTATTCAAGAGTCCGTCATCAGTAGCATCTACATTATCGCGATTATAAGGATCCTTGCCGCTGTATATTATATGCGCACCCGTCGAGCGATGTTACAATTACTCGCCATCAACTTTCTCTGCATAGCCATGGATATGATCCTTATCGGTCTCGAGTTCAGCAACAATTATGTCGCGGAGGCGAGCGTAAAACCACTAATCTATGCCATCAAGCTCAAACTTGAATTTTTCGTCTATAGTCAGCTCGTAGGCTTCACCAAGGCCACCTTCGATGAAAACGGGGATGGCGATGCTGCATCGCGTGCCATCAATAACCCCAGAGACATCTTCAGGGCCATCCCTAACGCACTTCGAAAGCCCTCCGCCTCCACTACTCCAACAATCACGACGCATCCCGAGCTCCTCCTTCGGAAGAAACGCATGAACTTTACCAGCATGTGGGATTCTTCACAGGTTGAGCTCTCACCAAGCTCGATAGCCGCGGCACTGACAGCAAGTGGAGGACGAGGAGGCACAGCGGCACCACGCAAAGCGAGAAATCTGATGGGCAATCCCCCAGATGATAGCAAGCCCAGGATTGCGAGAAGGGCGAGGCTGTTTGATTGGGGAAAATCAAGAAATATTGATTTTGATCAAAGCAGTCAAGCGAGCGAGGCAGAGAGCCACACTGATCTTGCTCCTGGATATACTCATAGGCCGTTAGACATAGGAACTCCATGAAACGAGCAGAACATATCCCAAGACATTGGCGAACTCCACCCTTGACCGACTGTTGCAGCGCGATGGGGTTCGCACACCCGGACCATTTGCCAACGTCTCTTGTGTCGTCAATAGAGACAAAGACTTTTGGGGCTCCTATTTGGCGACTCTCAGACTGTAGGAGGGCTTCACTCCGAACGCTGCCTACCGGAGCCACGAGCATGACGTTCGGAATTGTTAGAAACAGGAACCTGCTTCTGGCTCTTGAGTTCATCTGCAACTTGCCGATTACTATACAACCGTTATTGTATTCGGCTGCCGAAGTCCTGGCCTGAGGCAGAGGCTTTCCAATAGCGATTCCGGTCGCGATAGCCGCTCGTCCAGGAAGGCACAACAAACATAGATTTCGTGCTTTGGATGCTTCTTACACAGTGGTCATCGTCACATGTATACCTTGGGTACGTCTGATCAACTGCATTTGGGCTTCCCTCTCCAAGTCAGGCTATCGGTCGCATGTGCTGGGACTCTTGCACTGCGGTGGCTCAGTGGAGAGTACGAGGTGGAGCAGGAACGTTTTTGGATCCCATTTTGCCATCGTTCATATTGGTCGAAACAGTGTAGATATGCTGGTTACGTTACAGGTCTCCAATCAGTGAGGAAGGATTGAAGGGGGATATAAGGGCTATCCCATGTCCTGGCATGGCATCCGTCTCAAGGGTTTTTACCGAGGTACAGCCGAGACGGATGCCAGCCTTGCCAGGACATGGGATAGGCGACGGAACCCTGTAGATGAAGAGATGATATTGGGCTTGAGATTCGTAGATTGCTTCATCCATTCCTCAATGATGATGAGGGAGTAGACGAAACGTCAGAAGTGGACAAGGCCTTTATACTCTATCTTGAGCTCTTCGATCAAGTGGAACATCCGGCGACTTGGTATCGAATGCCTGTCCCATGTCTGCCGGGATACATCCGAGCCGAGTGTCAAAGTCGCCACGACATAGGTATAATCGCCTATAAAAGTTGCACCCGGATATCCACCTATGCGTTTGAACATACCTCGAGTCGGCTAATCTTGAGGAAGTACTCGTGGGAATCGATGAACGCCGTACGCCTGTACGCCCGGTGGCGAAGGCGAATATTCCTACGTAGAATTCTAGATTTTCATATGCATTCTCTCGTCGGCACATAGTAAGAGATAGGCATGAGACGAAGCGCATGAAGGAACTAGCACAGGATACATCCTAAACTCGGGTAAGCATCGGGTTCGCAGGGTATTCCGTTCTTCGGCGGTCTCCCATCAGAATCTCCGTGCTCTTCGGATAGCGATAGTGTATACCATAGTAACTCCTTATATCAGGTGTCGTCCAATGCCATAACGACGAGGCAATGTCGGTAGCTCACGTAGCTAAGTGACAGGACTTCTACCAGAGAAATGCACTTCTAAGACCCTTGCCTTATCTATGTGAACTCAGCCGAGGTACGAGTAGAGGTTATGGAACCCCGCATTTCAACGGTCATCGATACCTATCCACCACAGAGCAGTACGAACGATATGTGAAGCATTGGAGAGACCAACAATTGACAAGTAATAACGCAATCAGCATCATCTTTTGAAAAACGCACCACTGCCGATCGGGAGCCGAGAGAGGAGTGGGTTTCCCCTCCAGCTTCGATCCGGTAAACAGCCTCTTCCGTTCCTCCAGCGCCATGTGCATCTAGATTCCGAACACGGTTCCCGAACGACCTCCAAAGTGCCTGACGTATTTCTTTAGATTCATAGACAGGCCATTATTTTCACACCTCCAAACGATTGAGCCTCCCAGCAAAAGTAATTGGCCCTCCAATATGTCGAACATCGAGGCTATTCTTCAAGGCGTGTCCATACTCGGACCTCTTAACGATCAGACACGTAACATCTTGAACAAAGAAGCCACAGCTTTCCTTGCGCTCCTTCACAGGTCTTTCAATGCAACCCGCAAAGACCTCTTGAAACGTCGGGACATACGTCAAGCTGAGCTGGACAGAGGAGTGCTGCCAGACTTCCTGCCAGAGACAAAGAACATCCGGGAGAATGATGCGTGGAAAGGTGCTCGGCCAGCCCCGGGACTCGTTGACAGAAGAACGGAAATCACGGGACCCACAGATCGGAAGATGGTGGTCAACGCCTTGAATGCAAATGTCTGGACGTACATGGCAGACTTCGAAGGTAGTGTGCCCAAATGGCCTTCCGAGAGCGACAAGACTGACAAGTGTGTTGCAGACTCTAGTGCGCCAACGTGGGACAATATGATCAATGGCCAAGTCAACCTGTATGATGCCGTAAGGAGACAAGTCGACTTCAAGCAGGGAGAGAAAGAGTACAAGCTCCGAACAGACAGAACACTACCTACCTTGATCGCACGTTCTCGAGGGTGGCACATGGTAGAGAAGCATTTCACCGTCGATGGTGAACCCATATCTGCAAGCCTTTTCGATTTCGGCCTCTACTTCTTCCACAATGCACATGCGCTTGTGAAAGCAGGGACTGGGCCGTACTTTTACCTCCCCAAGATGGAGTCACATCTTGAGGCTCGGTTGTGGAACGACGTTTTCAATCTAGCCCAAGACTATATAGCAATGCCGCGTGGAACCATTCGAGGAACTGTTCTGATCGAAACCATTATGGCAGCGTTCGAAATGGAAGAGGTGAACCTAGCGCCACGGGTTGACTGGTACATGCTAATAGCATGCAGATAATTTATGAGCTTCGCGACCACAGCGCTGGGCTCAATTGTGGCCGTTGGGATTACATCTTCAGTGTAATCAAGAAGTTCCGTCAGAACCCGAACTTCGTCTTGCCAGATCGGTCGGCGGTAACAATGACGGTTCCTTTCATGGACGCATATGTGCAACTGCTCATTCAAACATGCCACAAGCGTGGCGTACATGCCATGGTAAGCATGCAATTGCGCTGCGAGTGGACGAACATGAATTAAATGCTGACATAATGTAGGGTGGTATGGCGGCCCAAATCCCCATTAAGGACGACAAAGAGGCGAATGCCAAAGCCATGGCTGGAGTATATGCCGACAAACTTAGGGAAGTACGTGCAGGCCACGACGGTACTTGGGTCGCTCATCCAGCGCTGGCGTCGATTGCAAATGAGGTTTTCAATAAACACATGCCCACACCGAACCAGCTGTTCATCCGAAGGGAAGAAGTGCATGTGACTGGGAATGACCTGCTCAACATGAATGTGCCAGGGACTGTTACCGAGGAGGGTATCCGGAAGAACCTCAACATTGGCCTAGGTTACATGGAAGGCTGGCTCAAGGGTATCGGCTGTGTGCCTATCAATTACTTGATGGTAAGCTTCGCCACAGTCTCAAGCGAGTATGAGCCTAACCCAACGGTCGTGCCTAGGAGGATGCTGCGACTGCCGAAGTCAGTCGTTCTCAGCTTTGGCAGTGGTGCAAGCACGGCACAACGACAGCTGAGGGCAAGAAGGTCGACAAAGCATATGCGCAGAGACTGCTCCAGGAGCAAGCAGATGAGCTTTCAAGAAAGGCGCCCAAAGGCAACAAATACCAGCTCGCAGCGCAGTACTTTGCCGGCCAAGTGACTGGAGAGGACTATGCTGGTAAGCCGACTTATCGTCTCCCTCACACCGATGCTGATGCGCTTTAGAATTTCTGACGACCTTGCTTTACAACGAGATCACATCCGTAGGGCCTGCTGCAAAGCTGTAATGGTTGGGTTCCTGTAGAACCGGGGGCTCAGGCTGCGTTGGGTGACCAAGTCCGCGTCTTGGTTCGCACGGGTCAAAATGGATGTCTGAAAATTGTACTATGTGTAGATAGTGGTAGCGCTTTGCAACTAAAATCAGCATGTTATATCCTTTCACATGCAACTGGTGTACGGAAGCATCATATATTCATCCTAAGTCGACCAGTCAGTCTCAATGTATGCTCTATAATGGGGAACTCGGAAATGCCGACAACGCTGTTAATCAACCCCACTGATGGAGTGCCTCCTGATCTCATCCCTCCTCTTCTGAATCTCCGCAGCGACTCGCTGTTGCTCTCCCACACTATTGGCCCTCATGCGAGCCTCGTCCTCCGCGGCCGCTGCCCAGATCGGCTTGTCCGACTTGGAGTATTCCTTGAGCTTGTTGACGAAGTTGTCAAAGTCCTGCTGCTTCTGCTCCCTGTTCTCCAGAGACCGTTTCTGCAGCTCGGGGTTGTAGCGCTATACCCCCGTTGTCAATGGGACTTTCATGTATCCGATCCTGATGTTTGTGACATGCCTTGAACAGCTCTTCTTCGGTGGGCGAAACCCAATAGACCAGTGCTGGGCCTCCGACACACATCACGACGCCGCTGCGCTTGGTTAGGATGTAGGGAGATTGTAGGCGGGCGATGCGCTTACGCGGCCAGCATCTTGAACCATAATCCCGCCTTTGACATGTTGGCTGATATTGGAGATCGACCTGGATGGACTCAGGACATGCGGTATGATTTGGGAATAATCTACCGCCAAGAGAAATTACATATTCTAATCTGAGCATCTGCATAAATTCGGATTACGTAATTAGAAGAATCCTTGTTAATAAGAAATTTCCACCCAGGTAAGGTGGTAAGGTAGAATACTATCTTTCTAGGTCTAATTTTTCAAAGAATAGTAGTATTCTATATTTAATTTACTGAGCATTGATTTTCGCTTGCGTAAGAAACCTTGGTTTTCTTCGCTAGAACATGGACTCCGCAAGAAGCTTTCTTGAGGAAGGATGCGATTCTGCTGTTCAAAGAAGCTACTACAATGAGTTTCCCAGATTCAAGGCCAGGTCGTCCAGCATACCTCAACGATCTCGATGACATTAGTTCCTCCGCATGTCTTTCAACGGTAGGGATCAAGGAAGTTATGCCAATGATAGCGAAAGCGGGCTTTTACTCCTCAATGTTGACAAACCGATCATTTTGTACAGCGTCGCTCGCTTCAGAATGACCACCAATAGTTCAGATCGCATAGACGCCATCATGTAGGTATTCAATCTAAGCATTGGAGATGCCGAAATGCCTGGGAAATCCTCCACATTGCAAGGTCTCGAGATACAGCTCGCTAGTCCTCCAATCCGCCGTCCACTCTTAGCTCTTTATCCATTTGCGACCCACCGAAGCTCGTTCATTCTGGCGAATTCAGCCCGCACTGTCACGTGCCCGAGATTGCCAGGTTCTCCACCGGACAGCACTCTAGTCGCGTCGGGACAGTGGCGGAGAGTTCCCGCAAGATCTCCATTCACGAGACGCATGAAGCGATGATTCAAGGGCAGAGATGCGCTCTGGATGTCCTTCTCCTCGCCTGGCAATGTGACTCACCACCAAAATCAGCCGCAGGGGAATGGTCGACTATTCGAGAGGTCCATCTAGATGCTCAAGAGCACGAAGCGCCGAGGCCGATACAACTGTTAGAGTTATCAAGGTCTAGCAGTACCCGAGAAAAAGATTATGGGTCGGGACTGGGGCTGCTTAAAGGGCTATATCAAGATCTGCATGTTATTTTGCTAGGAAAGCTAATTTTCTGGACCTCAGGCTATACAGCAGAAAAGATGAACATATGGGTAGGCCATGTGGTACAAAGTTGCAGCCCTGGAGGCCGTGGCCTGTGGAAACGTGTGGGAATATGTTTCTGGAATCACGTATCGGAAAAGACACCGCCGACTACTGAGAATGGGTGGCATTCCTTCTTAGGACAGTTGGGTTGATTGGGTCAATACATACGCTTACTCCAGAGCTTCGACGTTGGCCGCTCATCTTCTACCATGTTGCTTGAGTTTGCATGATTCATAGTAGCTTGCTCGGTACATTCGGAAAGGAAATATCTGAGATGTTTCAATAGTATCTGCGTAGGGCCTTTTTCTGTGAGGTCCACTGACCCTTGTGCTTCAAAAAAAAGAACTGAGATGTGGACTAATTGAAGTGCATCATGAACCAGTGTTGCTTGATGGGACTCGTAAAACAGGAGCTTGGCAAACATTTTTCTGTCTTTCATTACGCCCAAGTCTATTTCCAAAACTTCCCTCAGCGGTACTTGATTGTCTTCACCCACCACGAGACTCATCTCAAATGTTCCGTAGAGAAACACGACATGGGTACTTGTTCACAGGATGCGCCGCCCCCTCTTCAATCTGATAGGCACGCTCGCCCCTATAAGTCTTCAGCCCCTTGCGAGGGTGCAGGCGATCCCACTCATCATAAGCCGGCTGAATATCGAATTCCCTGGCGACCATTGCAAGCACGACTGACATTTCCGTCATCACCAGACCTTGAGCGATACAATTCCGTGGACCATGCTCGAAAGAACGCCAGGCGCCCTTCATGGGGTACAGTTCATGACCAGCCTCCACGAGCCAACGCTCAGGAATGAACTCGTCTGGGCGGACCCAATATTTGGGAGAGCGATGCATCTCGACGTGGACCATCCACACCATGGCATCAGCAGTTGGACATTGATTACCTTCATCGTTGGTGAGCGAGACATTGGGTTTGCCTGCTCGGCTGCAGCCTGCTGGTGTGAAGAGACGTAATGCCTCCTTGGTGACGGCATTAGTGTATAGAAGCGAGTTGGTAAGCTGGGGTTGGGATGCCAGCAGCGCCTGCGCTGCGGAAGGGTCGGCACCGAGGACTGTGTCGTGTTCGGCACGGAGACGGGATAGCGCTTCTGGATTCTTGGCTAGGAGATAGAAGATATAGCATATGGTGCTACTTGTGGAGTCATGGCCTGCGAAGACGGAAAGGCGGATTTGCCTAATTGCAAACAGGCGAAATGTAGGATCTAGCTTTTCTGACAGAGGTTTTGTATCTTGGGAAGTGTACGCTTGTAGCACAAGGTCAATCACCGCTTTGGTCCGCGTATTAGCTGGATCGGCTTTGTATTCTCGATACCGTTTGTCGAGCTCGTTGCCTATGTACCTATCCATCTGCCGACCGTTTCGCCAGTGTATGTACCAACGAGCGAAATTCAGATACTCAAAAGGATTGATCTCGGCATTGGGCTGGTGCCATCGAATTTGACTCAACATGCAATCTGCCAGAACATTTTTCCCATTCTGAGCCCCGAGACTTGTGTTTCTATTCTCTGGTCAGCGCTCTCTGGCTTTACGTTTTGGAACGTCGTACAAAATTGTCTTCCCTATCATATCCATTGTAAAACGTAACGTCGTTGGATCAAGATAGACCATTTCCTCGATTTGAGCAAGCTTTCGTAAAGTATCACAATAGGTGCTGGTGATCTTCGTCATACCAGGGACTAGCGACAGACTGTGATCCGAGCTAAACCCCTTGTTGAACACGGCACGCCATGGTTTCCACTCCTTTTCGGTGAGATCAAACAGATTTGGACCGCCAGCAATGGGATTGAAGAAGCGTTTGAGCAGAGGAGGCCTCTCGCAGGAAATGCTGGATGTCTGAGCGGCTTGGGTTGCAACGTTCGGTGATACCACTGCCAGAAACAGTCCACTCATAGGCCACAAATCGAGATAGAACACGCCTTCTTTTGCGAAATATTGCCGGAAGATGTCACCAAAAGCGAGTTCGTAATGAGCGCCTTGGGGGAGCGCGTCCATCATTGACTTGAGGAAGAGGAGATGGCCGAAAAACAGACTGTGTTGAGGCGCGACAGGCTATACATATGATCAGTGAATATTTCATCAAATGTAGTCCAAGGTGTCTCACCTACCATTCCCATTCTCTGTCGCTCAATGATGAGCATGCGCGCCTGGCACATCTTGGTGATCGCATATCCGAAGGCGCTCACAAGGAGTGTTGCCAGTACCGCGGCGTACATTTGAAATTGTGGGGAGAGCAGACAATAGCATTCATTTAACGAGGTAAGCTGGTGAGAAAGTGGTTTGGGGAGCTTGCGATAGCACCTAAACTCTTCGGTGAACCTGTGTGAATTTGAATGAGGATCGAGAAGTCGATAGCGAGTGTTGTTTGCTTCGGGCACATTCCGCTGAGCTCGATGTAGTGCATGATTGTACTACCTCTCGAGGATGGGAATAGTGTAGCTGAAATATAGCTTACATGCTGTGATATTGACTTGGTTGCAGTCAAGTCTGATGCCTACCAATGATCTGCACTAGTACTATTGACGCTAATAAAGATAGCGTGTCATCTAGCCGTGACTTAAACCACAGGAACTAATGAAAAGTACGCGGGCGCTCAGGTTAAGTTATCTGCATGCTATGGCGATGTAAGGTCTTATAAATGCGGCTAGCGAGAAAGGGCATGCCAGTTCGACCCAGCCCGTTTTTGAAAATCGGATAAGGGTCGAGAATTTAAAATTTGTATATATAAGGCGGCAGTACGCGGATACCCTATCCTAGCCCGCGTACACCTTGTCCTAGTAAGCGTACACCTCCCCCTATTTAGCCTAGCGGTCGGCTGGCGGGAGCGCTCCGAATGGTCAGCTAAGCTTACCTGAGAAATAACTAAGTAGTACGGCGGAAGATTATCCGCTCCGTACTTCCGCTCCGTCCTAGTAGTAACGACTACTTAGCGTAGGATAGATTAATTATACTAATAGTATATATATTTCTATATATAATCTAATAGTCTAGAGGCCTTTAAACTATTAGACTCCTTATAGAAATATATATATTATAAGTATCTTCTTACTATAATAGAATATCTAGAATTATAAATCTTAAAGATCTTCTAAACCTCTTATCTAATAGATTATTTACTTTATATCTCTATTTAACTACTTTTAATTTAACTTCCTATTATAAAGAATATTAAATTCCTAATATTCCTTATATTTAATCTAGATATATATTAATATATACTAATATTTTCTATATAAACTATATTATTTAATCTATTTTATACTACTTAGTTATATTAAAATTAGGAAAATTAGTATAGTAGTTTAAAAGATATATTAGATATACTTCTACCTAGGGTTATAAGAGTTATAAGGGTAATCTACCTAATACTTAAAGCTACTCTAAAATTAAGCTTCTAGATACTATATAATAGTATTATAGTATCTTATAATTAGGCTTCTAGATACTAGGTAATAGTATTAAAGTACTTATAATAGTAATACTATTATATTATTATATTAGTAATTTCTAAAAACCTAGAGAAGTATCTAGGGCTAGCCTTAAGCGGCCTTAGGGCCTTAGGGTAATAGGCTAAGAAAGCTTACTCTAGGGTAGTAGAGGTAAATATACTTCTACTTAAAGCTATTTTAGGTATCTTAATTACTATACTATTAGCTTATAACTATAATTCTATACTAGAGACTAATAAAGGCGCGCTTAATATTATTAATAATTCCCTAATCTTTATTATAAAGGTTATTAGTATATATAAGGGTACTACGTAATAATATAGCTATTAAGTATTATAAATAGTATATATATACTTATATATAGAACTTTCTATTCCTATTAATAGTAAGACTAATTACTATCCTTCTCTTTTAAGGGGAATTCCCTCCTCTATATATTATAAGTAAAGGGGTAGTATAGTACTACTATATATTATAAATACTACGTTAATAGTAGTATTATATTACTAAATAATCTTTATAATTATCTCCCTATCTAGGCTCTTAGGCTTTAAAAGTATAAAAGGTTATAACCTATTAAAGGTACTCCTTTTATAATAGAATATAACTCTAATAAAAGTGTAATAATATAACTAATTATAAGGTTCCCTAAGCTAAGCCTTAATAAATATATAATTTCTTTAAATTATAATAATTATAAATAATATTCTTATATATAATCCCTATATTATAATATATTCCTATTATACTTCCTATTATACTTTATTAATTTATTATAAAAGTAGTTAAAAGTCTTAGTATTTTAAAGTAAATAGGAAATTATTACTATTAAAGGTTTATTAAGTACTTAAAGTATACCTTCTTTATATAACTTTAATATCTTTGTTAGTAATATCTGAAAACCTAGAGGGGTACCCGGGGCCGGCCTTAGGCTGTAGTTTAAGAAAGCTTGCCCTGGGGCGGTAGGGGTAGATACGAGTCCGCCCGGGGTTATAGGGGCTATAAGGGCAACCTACTAAGCGCCTAGAGCCCTAAGGGGCGCGCTAAGATTAAGCTTTTAGGCGCTAAGTAATAGCGTTACAGTACGCTATTATTAGGCTTCTAGGTACTAGGGAATAGCGTTAAGGTACCTATAATAGTAACGCTATTATATTATCTAATATACTAAGTTAATATAACTACTACGCTATTAACCCCTACCTAGGCCTGCCCTAGCATATTACCCCTACGTAGAAATTAGCTGAATCGATTAATTCTAGGGTCGCTTTTAGGGTAGTATTAGGGGTAGCTCCAGGGTACGCTACCTAAGTCCCCCGTTAATTATAGAACATTAAAACTTTTAAAGTTCTACTTAGTAAGTAGTCACGCGATATAGTCTCGCTTAGTAAGTAGTTACGTAAGTTCCTAGAATTTACTAACTAGTAGATTTCGAAAAAATTACTTGGTTAGCAGTTACGTAATACTACCCTTAGAGCCTAGAGCGGCCCTAGGGCCTTGTAATACGCTGCGACAGGCCTAGGGCTAGCCCGGGGCCCCTGGAGCCAGCCCTAGGCCTATAGGTATAAGGTCTTTACTAAGGGTATAGGGGTAAGTTAAGATCTTACTAATATCTCTTCTAAATATAATATCTTTATTTTTTATTAATTATATTAAATCCTTTTAAATTCTTATTTATATCCTCGCCTCCTTTATACCTTATTATATTTCTTTATACTTCTTAGAGCTACTTTATAAGTAATCTTTAATAATAAACTTACCCTTTATTAATTAAAGAAGGCTTTTTATAAGAACTAGTTAGGAATATAGTACTACTATCGACGTGGCGTCTATAATATTATCGGTAAACTAGGAAGTGGAATAGAAAATCCGAAACTAGAAAATCCGCTGAAAGCGCATTTTCCAGGCAAAATACTAGTAAAAAAATAGGAAAATTTTAGGTTTTTTTTATTCTAGCCTAAAAGTCCTATATATAGAAAATCTAGATTTAAGGCCTTAAATCCGTGATTTTCCTCTAGCGCTAGGAAGAAACGGGAAGCTCGCTAGAGTTATAGCGGCTACGTCGTCAACGCTAGCGTAATATAGGTTTTAAATACAGTCGATTTACGTAATTTATATACGCGTGAAGTACCCCCCCCTAGCCTAGCCCCGTTTCCTATACCTATATTACGCCTGCGATTAATTCTCCTACTAAGTATTAGTACTATTAGTTATTAATAAGACTTAATACCTTATTATAATTACCTAGTTAGTACTAGCCTAATATAGTTATATTATAACTAATTAGTAGGACTTATCCCCTATTAGTCCTATTACCTAGTATTTCTAAAAGTTACTAAATCCAGCTTAATACGCCTTTTCCAACTCACGGTGTTAAAACGAGCCCTAGGGCTAACATATAAGCGCGCCTGTCATGTGCGGAAAATGCGCATTTTTCTGTAGTATTCCACGTCCCCAGTTTACTAATAATATAGTAGTACTACGCTACCCCTTTACTTATAATATATAGAGGAGGGAATTTCCCTTAAAGGGAAGGGTAGTAATTAGTCTTACTATTAATAAGAATAGAGAGTTCTATATATATATACTATTTATAGTACTTAATAGCTATATTATTATATAGTACCCTTATATTCTAATTACTCTACCCTATTTAAGGGTAGTAGCCTAACTATTAGTAAGATAAGTAGAGAAGGGTTATTATAAGTATAAGGTAAAAAGGTTAGTTAACTAGTATAGATAACCTACTTAAATATAAGGGATTAAGCTTATAAAGAAAGTAAGTCTTAAGAATTAATTAATAAATTAATAATAGATATATTATAATTATAACTAACTATCTAGGGGTAGCTACTAGGCGTATAAACCTAGTCCTTACTACCTAAAACCTAAGAAGTACTATTATAAAGGATATAAAAACTTAAAGAAGAAGTCTTTAAGAGGTAGTAGATATAAGATCTATAATAATATTTATAAGAGTTAGAGTAGGAAATATATATTAATAATACTACTTAAGTAGATTATTAATATTACCTATTATTAATAGAAGAATTAGAATTAAAGCGTCTTTAATATAAAACCTATATTCTTAAGTTATAAGACCTATATATATAATAGGAAGTTAATATAAGAATATTAAGAATAATTTAATAATATAATTAATATATTAAAATAAATATAACCTTTTTTCTTAATAACTTTATAAAAATCTAATATATATTATAGTATATAGCCCTAGACCTTAAGGCTATATAATATAAGTATATAAAGGATATACTAAAGGATAAATAGTTCTAGGAATACTTTAATAACTTCTTAATAGATTAAATAAAAGATCCTTAAAATTAATATCTAATAACTAATAAGTACTACTTAGAAGCTAAGTAAAAGGAATATTAAAAGATTATAAACTTTATAAATTACTTTATTAAGTTAGAAAGATAACTTAAGTTATTAATAGAGTATATACTTTATAATAACCTTTTAAATAAGTTATATAAAAATCTTTATAATTAACTTATAATATAACTTAATATCCTAGAGATAAAGAATACTCTTATTATATTAATAACTTAATTAGAGCCTTATATAATACTATTTATATATAAAGATTAAAGGGATAATACTCCTATTAAGGGTTAATATACTTAAAGAGGAAGAGGAAATTTCTAAGGGTAAAGAGATAATAGCTTATATATAAAGTAAGAAGGATAGGGCGCTATTAAGGTATTATTATACCTTCTTTAAAGGCCTAAGCTTAACCTTTCTATTATTAAGTATTATAATTATTAAAAGAAGGGATATATAATTAAGGATTATTAGAGCGTAAAATTAATAGTTATAAGTATTATAATTAATAAGCTTATAATTAATAAGATATCTAATAATAAGTTAAAGAAAGGCTTAAATTTAAAAAAACTCTTAAGTATTATAATTATATCTACTATTATAGTATAAGGGAAGAAGTAGATATAATAATTTATTATTATAATATAAATAGAGCTTAAGAGCTTATAAAGAGAATTTATTATATTAATTAACTTTAAAGTAGATACTAATTATATTAATATATATTTAATAAAGGAGTAGAATTAAAAAATAAACCCTAGCTCTAATAATACCTTATATAATAGAGTTAAGAAATTAATATTATTACTAAGTTCTTATATAAAAAAAATTAAATTTATTAATTTTAATAATATTATATAATATTATAAGGGCGCCTTTTATTTAATAATAAATCTTAATTATAACTTCTACCTTAAGTATTTATAATTAGAGGAATAAATCTTTAAGTAGATTAGCTTATATAAAACTAGTAATTCCTTATTAAGAAAAGTAATATTAAAGAGTACTTTAATATTATTAAAGCCTTAAAGGAGTAGCTTAATAATATTATATTTATTATAATATACTTAAAAGTAGGTAATAAAAGCCTACTACTTAAAGTTAAGCTCCTTTTAAAATTTTAGGAGTTTTAAGATATCTTCTTAATTAAGAATATTAAGGCGCTACTAGCTTATATATATTATAATTACGCGATTAATATAAAAGAGAATAAAGAACCTCCCTTTAACCTATTTTATAACTTATTAAAGAAAGAGTTACGCGTATTAAAAGAGTACTTTAAGTAAACTTTAAAAAAGGGGTAGGTTTATTATTTTATAAGTTTAATAAATATATTAATTCTTTTTATATTAAAAAAGGATAGAATATTATATTTATATATTAATTATAAGGCGCTTAATAAGATTATAATTAAGATTTACTATCTACTTCTATTAATGAATAAAATATTAATAAGATTAATTAGTATTAAGTACTTAATTAAGTTAGATCTTAAAGATATATATTATTACTTATAAATAAGAAAGGGTAATAAATAAAAGATTATGTTTTATATAAAGTATAGCTATTTTAAATATATAATTATACCTTTTAAACTTATTAATATATTTACCTTATTTTAAGTATATATTAATAAAGCCTTAGTAGGACTATTTAATATTATATATATTATTTATCTAGATAATATTCTTATCTACTCCTAGGATAAAAAGTCTTATATTAGAGTTATAAAGGTAGTATTATAATATCTTTATAAATTTAAACTTTATATTAACTTAAAGAAATATAAATTTATAATAATAAAAGTAGAATTCTTTAGCTTTATTATTAGTTATAATAGTATATATATAAATTTATATAAAGTAGATATTATAATAGAATAGCTAGAACCTAGGAGTATTAAGGATATTTATCTTTAAGTTTATTAATTTCTACTATTATTTTATTAAGTACTATTCCTCTATTACTATAATATTAATAGACTATCTAAAAAATAATTATCTATATATTAAAAATAGAAAGTTAATATTAAGTAATATTATAAGAGTAGTATTTAAGTAGTTAAAGTAACTCTTTTAAGAGGTATTATTACTTATATATTTTAACTTTATAAGAGAAATCTAATTAGAGATTAATACTTTAATTCTAGCTATTATAATTATTTTATTATAAAAGTTCTTTATTAATATTAAAGGGGTAGAAGTAAAATAGTATCCTATTACCTTCTACTCTTATAAGTTATATTTAATAAAAACTAGATATAAGACTTATAACTAGGAACTACTTATAATAGTTAAAGTATTCTAGGTATAAAGGTATTTCTTAGAAGGTAGCTTATACTTAATTATAATAATTATTAATTATAATAATTTAAGGTATTTTTTAATTATATTATTATTAATAAAGAGATAAATATATTAGGTAATAAAGCTTATAATATATAACTTTAAGATATATTATTATATAAGTATTAAAAACCTAGCTAATACCTTATTAAGGCGACTAGATTATATATTAATAATAGATAAAGAAGATATTTATTTATTAATATTATAAAATAAGTTAAAGAATATTAAATATATTCCTTTTAATAAGTATTATATATATAATATTTATAAAGGTTTATAGGTTAATAAGGCTTATAATTATAAATAGTATAAAAGGTTAGAGATAGGGCTTAAAAGGCTTTATATCCTAAAAATAGAGGAGAGTAATATACTCTTAAGGATATAAAGTAATATAAGTAATAACTAGAACCCTATTATAAGATAGTTTAATATTAATTAAATAGTACTTAGAAAGTATATTATAATTATATTAATAATAGAGCGCGTATAAAATAAATATAATAACTTAATATTAGAGATACTCTAATATCTCTAAAAGGGAGATAAGGATATTTATAATAAGAAATAATTATTAAAGTCTTAGAGTTATAAAAAGGCTATTAATATATCTCTATTAATAGATAAAATAGGGGTCCTTTATAAGGATAGTATAGTTTTTATACTTAATAATAAAGTAATTAGATAAGAAATCTTAAAGCTTTATTATAATAACCCTTATACTAGCTACTATTTATAAAAGTATATATAAGAGCTTATTAAGTAGAAGTTCTATTAGAAATTAATAGGATAAGATACTTACAATTATATATAAGAATACTTAACCTATTAATTAATAAAGCCACGTAGATATATTATTTATAATATACTATTATTATTATTAATACTTATAAGACCTTTTTAAGAAATTATAATAGATTTTATTATAAATCTCCCTTTAAGTAAATAAAAGGGTAGTATTTATAATATAATCTTAATAATTATAAATTATTATATTAAAGTAGCTAAGTATTTATTTATTATAAAGATAGTTAATACTATTAATATTATTAACTTATTATATTATAAAATCTTCTTAAAATTTAATTAATTAGAAGGTATTATTAGTAATTAAAGGATAGTATTTATAAGTAGCTTCTAGGTAGTTATATATTATTATATTAATATAAAAAGAAAGCTTAATACTACTTTTAATCCCTAAATAAATAGTTAAATAGAGAAATAGAATAGTATACTTAAGTAGTATTTATACTATTATTCTACTTAAAGATAAGATAACTAAGTAGAGTTACTTTATTTAGTAAAGTTTATATAAAATTATATAAAGTATATTAATACTAGGCTACCTTTATATAAAGCGCTTTATAACTACTTACCTAAGCTAGATATAAAACTTTTATAATTATTATTAGGAGAAGTCCTATTAATATAAAAAAGGATTAAATTACTTTAAAAATAAAAGGAAGGTTTAAAGTAGTACTTATATTAAATATAAGTTATATAAGTAGAGTATATAAATAAATAGTAAAAGTAAAGATAATATGATATAAGTAATTATATCTTATTAAATATAAAGTATATTAAATTAATATAAGTAATTAAAAAATTATTATAATATTATTTAAGGCCTTTTAAGGTCTTTAATTATATTAGTAGTTAGGTATATAAGTTATAACTACTTAATACCTTTTATATATATAATATCTTTTATATCTTACTTATAAAGTTATATTAGGGTAATAATAAGAGTATTATAAAAGTTATATAAGTAGAGCTTATAAATAATAAAGATAAATAGGAAGTTAAAGCTATTCTTAATTATAAAATCTCTTATAATAAACCTTAATATCTAGTAAAATAAAAGGGTTAATCTTATAATTATAATTAATAATTATATAAGTAGGACTTTGTTAATATACTAGATATATTAGAAAGATTTAAGTAGGATTACCTTAAAGTATAAAGTTTATATTATATAAGAGGGGAAATAATTTCTATTATTAAAAAAAAAAGATACCTAATATAACTAGACTATTAAAGGCGTTATAAGAGAGGGCTATTATATTATATTAATAGTAGTACTAGGCCTATTATTATTATTACTACTACTAGTAATAGGAGTATCCTCTTTATTATCCTCTTCTTTATCCTTTATAATAGGAGGGAGGTACTCTTATATTATATTAATAAGGCTTTAATAATACTTTAAAAGGGGAGATAGAGTAATATATATATACTAATAAAGGATATTAAGAATACCCTCTAAGGTATTTATAATATAGATAGTAATAGCTAGGTTAACCCTAATAGGAGCCGCGGTAGTAGTAGGGGTAAAGGAGGTATAATAAAGGTAATAATAATACTATTAAATAAGCCTATTAAAGGTTTACTAGAATCTAGTAAGTTAAGGGAGGTTAAAGCTAGTATTTAAAGTAGTTATAATATTTAAAGATTAAAGAAGGCGCGTATAAATATAGTAAATATAAGTAGAGATCTCCTATTAATATTTAATATTAAGATCTTTATAATAATTATATTTAATAAAGCTAGAGGAGGTATATATATAAGTTATACTGTTAAAGGGGTAAGTAAAGCCTTAACTAAAAATATTAGACTTATAATTCTTTAAATTAAAATATAATATAATAAAGGTATATTATATAAGATAATATAAGAATAGGCTAGGAGTAGCTTAATAGGGGAGGTTATATATTATTATAAATAGAGGGGGTAGTAGTAGTCTTCTTTTAATTAGTAGGGAGGGTAAGTTTATTATTAAGGATTATTTATAAAATAATTACTAGAAGTATAAGGAGGTATAATAAGGTATAAAGGAGGTAATAATATAAATAAGACTTAAAAAGGACTTAATATAATTAATAAAAAATAAAGATATTATAATTAAAAGAATAATATTAAAGTTATATAAAGAAGATATACTTTAAGTACTTAATAAACCCTTAATAGTAATAACTTCCTATTTACTTTAAAATACTAAGACTTTTAACTACTTTTATAATAAATTAAAGAAGGATAATAAGAAGTATAATAAGAATATATTATAATAGAGGATTATATATAAGAGTAGTATCTATAATTATTATAATTTAATAAAACTATAGATTCCTTAAGGCTTAGCTTAGAGGGTCTTATAATTAGTCATATTATTATACTCTTATTAGAGGTATATTCTATTATTAAGGAAGTATCTTTTATAAATTATAACCTTTTATACTCTTAAAGCTTAAGAGCTTAGATAGGAAGATAATTATAAGGACTAGTTAAGAATATAATACTACTATTAATATAGTATTTATAATATATAGTAGTACTACGCTACCCCTTTACCTATAATATATAAAGGAGGGAATTCCCCTTAAAGGGAAGGGTAGTAATTAGTCTTACTATTAATAAGAATAAAGAGTTCTATATATATATATATATATATACGTACCGTTTATAATACTTAATAGCTACGTTATTATATAATACCCTTATACTTTTATTATTCCCCCTTATAATAATATTTAACCTCCTTTATTAAGTTACTTATAACTTATTTTATATTATCTTATATAATATACCTTTAATATATTATATTTTAAAGTAAAGATTTATAAGTTTAATGTTTTTAATTAAGGCTTTACTTACCCCTTTAATAGTATAATTAATATACACGCCTTCTTTAACTCTATTAGATATAATTATTATAAGTATCTTAATATTAAGTATAAATAGGAAATCCCTACCCTTACTTATTAGTCTTATATTTACCTTTTATAGGCCTTAGATATTATAATTACTTTAAATACTAGCTCTAACCTCCCTTAGCTTATTAGATTTTAGTAAACCTTTAATAGGCTTATTTATTAATACTATTACTACCTCTATTATACCCCTATCCCCTCTACTACTACTATCTTAGTAGGTATAGACCCCGCTATTATTAGCTATATTATAAATATCTTTAAAGGTATTCTTAATATCCTCTACTAATACATATATATATTACTTTATATTCCCTTTTAAAGCCTTATTAATATATTATAAGAGCGCCTCCCTTCTATTATAAAGGATAAAGATAAGGATAAGGAGGAGGATCCTATTAATAGTAATAATAAGGGTAATAGGTCTAGTATAACTACTAGTATAATATAATAGCCCTTTAATATAATACCTTTAATAGCTTTAAGTATCTTTTCTTTTTTATTAATAATAATTAAAATCTCTTTCCCTCTTATATAATATAAACTTTATATTTTAAGGTAATCTTACTTAAATCTTTTTAATATATTTAGTATATTAATTAAGTCTTATTTATATAATTATTAATTATAATTATAAGATTAACCCTTTTACTTTACTAAATACTAAGGTTTATTATTAGAGATTTTATAATCAAGAATAACTTTAACCTCCTATTTATCTTTATTATTTATAAGTTTTATTTATATAACTTTTATAATACTCTTATTATTACCTTTATATAACTTTATAAGTAAGATATAAAAGATATTATATATATAAAAGGTATTAAGTAGTTATAACTTATATACCTAATTATTAATATAATTAAAGATCTTAAAAGGCCTTAGATAATATTATAATAGGTTTTTAGTTACTTATATTAATTTAATATACTTTATACTTAATAGAATATAATTACTTATATTATATTATTATTATTTTTACTATTTATTAATATACTCTACTTATATAGTTTATATTTAATATAAATACTACTTTAAAACTTTTTTTTATAAAGTAACTTAGTGCTTTTTTATATTAATAGGACTTCTTCTAATACTAGCTTTAAAAGCTCTATATCTAACTCTAATAAGTAGTTATAAAGCGCTTTATATAAAGGTAGCCTAGTATTAATATACTTTATATAATTTTATATAAACTTTACTAAATAAAGTAACTCTACTTAGTTATCTTATCTTTAAATAGAATAATAATATAAATACTACTTAAGTATATTATTTTATCTCTTTATTTAACTATCTATTTAGGGATAGAAAGTAGTATTAAGCTTTCTTTTTATATTAATATAATAATATATAGCTACTTAAAAGCTATTTATAAATATTATTCCCTAATTATTAATAATACCTTTAAGTTAATTAAACTTTAGAAAGATTTTATAATATAATAGATTAATAATATTAATAGTATTAACTATCTTTATAATTAATAAATACCTAGCTACCTTAATATAATAATTTATAACTACTATAATTATATTATAAACGCTACCCTTTTATTTACTTAAAGGGAGATTTATAATAAAATCTATTATATTAGTAAACTAGGAAGCCTATATATTATAGAAAAATACGTATTTTCTATATATAATAGGCGCGCTTATATATTAGCCCTAGGGCTAGGAATAATACCGTAAGTTACTAAATATATATTTAGCGTATTTAGTAACTTTTAGAAAATACTAGGTAATAGGACTAATAGGGGATAAGTCCTACTAATTAATTATAATATAACTATATTAGGCTAGTACTAACTAAGTAATTATAATAAGGTACTAAGTCTTATTAATAACTAATAGTACTAATACTTAGTAGGAGAATAAATCGTAGGCGTAATATAGGTATAGGAAACGGGGCAAGGCTAGGGGGGGTACTCTACGCGTATATAAATTATGTGAATCGACTGTATTTAAAACCTATATTACGCTAGCGTTGACGACGTAGCCGTTATAACTCTAGCGAGCTTCCCGTTTCTTCCTAGCGCTAGAGGAAAATCACGGATTTAAGGCCTTAAATCTAGATTTTCTATATATAGGACTTTTAGGCTAAAATAAAAAAAACCTAAAATTCTCCTATTTATTACTAGTATTTACCCTAGAAAATACGCTTTTAGTAGATTTTCTAGCTTCGAATTTTCTATACTAGTTCCTAGTTTACTAATATATAATCTCTTAAAAAGGTCTTATAAGTATTAATAATAATAATAGTATATTATAAATAGTATACTTATATAGCTTTATTAATTAGTAGGTTAAATATTCTTATATATTATTATAAATATCTTATTTTATTAATTTCTAATAGAACTTCTATTTAATAAGCTCTTATATATACTTTTATAAGTAGTAGCTAGTATAAGGGTTATTATAATAAAGCTTTAAGATTTCTTATCTAATTATTTTATTACTAGGTATAAAAATTATACTACCCTTATAAAAGACCCATATCTTATTTATAAATAAAGATATATTAGTAGCCTTTTTATAACCTTAGGACTTTAATAATTATTTTTTATTATAAATATCCTTATCTCCCTTTTAAAGATATTAAAATATCTCTAATATTAAGTTATTATATTTATTTTATATATACTCTATTATTAACGCGGTTATAAAATACTTTCTAAGTACTATTTAATTAATATTAAACTATCTTATAATAGGGTTTAAGTTATACTAGGCTTAGGTATATATACGCCTTACGCGCTACCTTATAACCTACTTTAAGTAACCTTCCTTAGAAATACGGGGTAATATCCTAGTAATAGGAGGCCTAGGCTAAGCTTATACTTAGTAGATATATATCTTTCTAGCTATCCCCTATTATTCTTCTAAGTTCCTTAGAGATTAGTTCTATTACTATAATAGGCCTACTACTTAATCTATTAATAGACTTATATCTATTATTAAACCCTATAATATAACTTTATATCTTTTATTACTTAATACGCCGTTATAAAGTTAGTAGGTATAGGCCTTATAATTCTAATCTCTCTCCCTTTCTAAAGGAAAAGGCTTAGAGTTATTATTATATTAGATTTACCCTATAATAATTAATAGGCTAAAAGTAATAATTAAGTAGAACTACTATTATATAAAATATTACTAAAATACTATTATAATACCTTAATAGAGGGAGGACTCTTTACTCCTTCTACTCTAAATAAGCTAGAATAGCTACCAGAGGAGGCTTAGAATAAAAATTATTATCTTAAATAATAAAATTAATTAGCTATATTACTAGTTTATAATAAAGTACTTTATAATCTTTAAGTTAGTATTAACCTAGGAGTTTAGAATACTACTATCTTAGCGCCGTCTTAATATACTTATATATATATACTTTACCTTAAAAAGATAAGACCTTATAAAGGATACTTTAAAAGGGAGTACTTATATTAATTTTATAAAGTTAATATTAAATTTATTATAAGTCTAGAGTATTTTACTATAAATAAGTCTTATATAACCTATTATATAAACTCCTTAAAAGGGGACCTTAAAGTTTAATAGTATACTTATTTTAAGAGTTATAATCTTATTAATATTATATTTAAATTCTTTAAAAGGTTTCTACTAGACTTAGTTATAGATTTAGTAAGCTACTATCTTCTTACTTATAAAAAGTAGAAGTAGGTATACTAATATAATAATTAAAAGGTCTTAAATTTTAAGGCCTATTTAAAGGATTTAAAGTCTTATTTACTACCTTTTAATAAAAAGTATAAAGCCTATATTTTCCTTATAAAGCTTTATAATAAGTTAAAGAATAAAATTCTTAGTACTAGTAATATTATTAAGTAGTATAAAGAGATATTTACTTAGGCTATTATATTAGAGAATACTCTAGAATATAAGCGCTATATAAGTAGCTTAGATTTTTAAAGAAAAACCTAGGATAGGTCTTAACTAAAATTAAAAGGTAGTAATAAGTCCTTAGAAGATTATATTATAAAGCCTAAGGATTTTAATAGTAGTAGTAGTAGTAAGTAGTCGCGTTTTAAGGATAATACCTTAAAAAGGAAGGCTAGGCCTAATATTAAGATAAATTCTATAGTTTATTTTTATTATAATAAAGAAGGCTATATTTAACTAAATTATATTAATCTTAATAAGCCTTAGGCTTATTTTAATATTAATATAATATTAGTAAAAAAAGAACTAGCCTCTTAACTACCTTAAAAGAGGGGTAAGAAGACTAATTAATAAAGGTAATATTATTAATCCTTATAAAGGGTTAAGTAAAGTTATAAAGTAATTAGTATTAAGTTATAATACTTTTAAACTCTAGGTTATACTTAAACTTAATTTTATAAAAATTTATAATTTAACAGGATTTATAACCTTATAAAGCTATCTTATTATAAGTATAAGCGCTTAGTAGAAGTAGTATATATATCTATAAAGCCTACTAGTTATATTACTAGTTAATAGATAGCTAGGGCTATAAAAAGGAGTATACTACTCTTTTTTATATAATAGATTAAAAGGGCCCTAATATTATTTTAAGTATACTAGGATTAAAATAATAGTATATACTATTAGATCTAGAGGTAGATTACTAGTACTTTAAAGTTAATCCTAGTATATTATAAATTAATAAGCCCTAAGTATTTACTGAAAATATTAGGAAAGAGCTAAATATATTTACTATTATATATATTAATATAATATTAGGTAAATAAGAAGTCCCTTAAGTTCCTAAGGAATTAGAGGCCTTTACTAATATCTTTTCTAGTAAGAAAGTAGGTACCTTACCTATTTTTAAAGAGGGTAACTACGCTATAAATCTTATAAAAGGTAAAGAACTACCTTATAAGCTACTTTATAATTTATCTTAAACTAAGCTAGTAGAGCTACGGCGCTACCTTAAGGATATACTTTAAAAGGAGATTATTTACTACTCTATCTTATTAGCTAGAGTACCTATTCTCTTTATACTAAAGAAGGATAGTAGGCTATATCTATATATAGATTATAGGGGGTTAAATATTATAACTCTAAAGAATAGATACCTATTACCCCTTATTACTAAGACACTAGACTACTTATATAATTCTAAGATTTTTATAAGGTTAAAGTTAAAGGATACTTATTATTAGATCTATATTAAGGAAGGTAATAAATAGAAAACTACTTTTTAAACTTATTATAACTACTTTAAATATTTAGTTATACCTTTTAAGCTTATTAATATATTAACTATATTTTAAGCTTATATTAATAAGGCCTTAGTTAGTCTAGTTAATATAACTTATATAATATACCTAGATAATATCCTTATTTATAACTCTAACCTAGCGGATTACTAGTAATATATTTAATAAGTATTAGAATAATTATATTAATTTTCCCTTTATACTAACTTAAAGAAGTATTAATTTAATATTAAAAGGGTTAAATTTTTAGGGTTTATTATTTTAACTAATAATATTAAGATAAATCTAGAGTATATAATAATAATTAGGGACTAACTTAAGCCTAAGACCTATTAGGATATATAAATCTTTTTAGGCTTTATAAATTTCTACTATTAGTTTATTTATAACTACTCTTATATAGCTAAGCTACTTACTAGCCTACTTAAAGGTAGTAAGGATAGTAAGAAAATAGGTCCTTTAAATTAAACTATTACTACTAATAGAGTATTCTAATTATTATAAGATACCTTTATATTAGCGCCGTTTCTATACTATTATAACCTTATAAAGGCCTTAATAATAGAAATAGATATCTTAAATTTTATTATAAGTACTATCCTATCTTAATAGGATAAGGATAGTAACTAGCGACCTATTATATTCTAGTTTTAGAAGATAACTAACCTAGAATAAAATTATAAAACTTATAATTAAGAGCTACTTACTATTATAATAGTAATAAAATAGTAGTAATACTACTTAAAAGGAAGTACTTTTATAATTAAGGTATAAACTAATTATAATAACCTAAAAGGCTTTATAAGTAAAAGGAATTAAACTCTAGGTAAGTTAAATAGGCGCTTAAGCTTACTACTTATAACTTTAAGATATTTTATTACCTAGGGAAGCTAAACCCTATTAATACGCTATCTTACTAACCTAATTATAAGGGAAAATTACCCCTGAATATAAAGCTTTTACTAATACTATAAAATAAGCTTACTTTATAAAAGAATAATAGTTCTAAAGAAATATAAGCTATTATTATAGTTATAATACCTATATTTAAAATTATAGGTATTTAAATTATTATCTCTAGAAAGGATATTATAAATATTCTAGACTTAGCTTATAAAGATATTTAAAGGCTTATAAAGACCTTAATTTATAACTTATAAAAGTATAATAATTAAGTAAAGTCCTTTTTAGAAGCGCCTATTAAATAATATTATTATAAATATTTTAAGGCCTAGAGTTTAGACTCTAATAGGCTATTAACTTTTAAAGGTTATCCCTATATTCTAAGGGATAAAGCCTTATATAGTAAACTAATTAATTACTATTATAATAATCCTTTATTAGGATATTTTAATACTAAAAAGATATATAATCTTCTTATATATAAATACTATTAGAACGGTAGTATAAAATAGGTTACTAAGTATTATTAAATTTATAATATCTATTAAAGAATTAAGTTACCGCGTTATTATATTTATAATAAATTAAGTTTATTACTTATTATTATTTAATTATGAAAGGAAATATCTATAAACTTTATTACGGGGTTACCCCTAAGTAAGGTTAAGGGAATTATCTATAATTCTATCCTTATAATTATTAATTATTTTATAAAAATAGTTAGGTATATACCTATTATAATAATAATTAATACTACTAAGCTAGTAGATATATTTTATAATAAAATTATTTACTACTATAATATACCTAATAGTATTATAAGTAATAGGGGTTCTATCTTTATAAGTACCTTTTAATTAGTAGTCTATTTTTACTTTAAGATAAAATACCGCCTAAGTATAGCCTTTTACCTATAAACTAATAGGTAGACTAAGTATTAAAATTAGGTATTCGAATACTACTTATATATATTTACTAATAATAAGTAAACTAATTAGGCTAAATAATTACTTATAACTAAATTTATATATATAAATAGTATTTATTTCTTTATTAGAATAAAACTATTTTTTCTTATATATAATTATTACCTAGAAGTTTATTAGGAACTTAAGGATAAGTCCCTAGAAGGGAGAATACCTACTATAAATAATAAAGTTAGAATATTATAAGTAGTAAGAGATAAAGCTATAAAACGCCTTTAAGCCGCTTAAGTATCTTAAGTAAAGTATTATAATTAGAACTATAAGTTATAGATATATAATATTAGCGATTTAATAATATTAGTTATAAAGAACCTAAAGTAATAATACTTAAGTAAGAAGTTAGCCTATAAATACGTAGGACTATTCTAGGTTATTAATAAGGTTAGTTTATAAGTATATTATCTACTATTACTACTATTATATAGGATCTATAATATACTTTATATATTACTAATTAAACCTTATTATTAAAGAGACTATTCTCTTATAATAGATATCTTTATATAAGTACTTAAACTTATTAATAATAAGGAATAATAGAAGGTAGAAGAAATTATTAATAAGGTTAATAATAAATAAGGTATCTAGTATAAAGTTAAGTAGACTAGTTAGGGTAGTAAATATAACTAATAGGTACTAGATAAGGACTTTAAAGGGTCTTATAAACTAATAAGAGCTTATAATATATTAATATAATTAAAGTGTAAATAAAATATTAAATATATTCCTATATTAAATAAGTAGTAATAATATAATAAGTTATAATATAATAAGTTAAGATTATTATCTTTATATATATTATATAATAATTAATCTCTTATATATAAATATACTTATAAGTATAATAATATAATTTAAAAATATTCTTTATTAATATTATCTAAGGAGTTAAGCCGTTAATAATATATTATATTAGAAGAATACTTTTAATCTTAGTATAATCTAATAAAGATATTAGGGATATATTAATAAAAGATAAGCCTAGGTATCTTATACCTAGTAAATAACTTAAGTAAATAAGATATATAAATAACTTATTTATATTAAAGTATAATTATAAACTAACCTTTAATTATTAAACCCCTTAAAATCTATAATCTTTATAAGGTTAGGATTATCTAATATATTCTTATACTACTAAATACTATTAAGTTTAGCTTAAAGGAGTTCTACCTAACTCTTTAACTTATTATTCTATATATTTAGTATATTAATTAAAGTTTATAAGTTAGTAATAATATTAGGCGCTAACTTAATTATTATAACTATCTACTTATAAGCTTTCTACTATTAAGTTATCTTCTTACTAAGTTTCTTTCTCCTTATTAAATATATATCTACCTAGCTAGTCCTAGTAATAGCGCGTATAGATTTCCTTACCTTCCTTTAAAAGGGAGCTAGAATCTATTATAATAAGTACTTATACTATTATAAAACTAAAGGGTTAATATACTTACCTCTATATAATAATTAATACTATAATAACTATTAATATACTAATAATAAGGGGGAGTATTACCTTATTTATAATTATTTAAACCCTTTATAAAATAAGTCTTATAGAGAAGAGATATATTATATAAGTTAGTAAGCCGTTATATAATATATATAAGTAAATATACTTAAAATAAGTTAATATCTATATATAATATTAATATATTAATAAATATAATACGATATTAATAAGATGTTTTAAGTACTTATAAGAGAAATATTATATATAATATATAATAAGAATACTATATATATTAGTAAATATATTTTATAATATTATTAAGTTAAAGTAATTACTTATAAGAGAGGTTAAAGGAGTTATAAGAAATTTTAAATATTAAGATAAAAACTTTACTAATATCTTATAATACTATCTTAGTATAGTTTTCTTTAAAGCTATTTAAATTATAATAATAATAATAAAGTTTTTATTTAATTTTATAATTAATATATTAAAGTAACGCGTTACTTATTATATCTTAAGTTTATAAATATTTAGTCTATTATTAATAATAAAGTATACGCGCCTACTAATTAATATTACCTTCTTATTTCTATATTATTATTAATATATATTACTAATACTTATACCTAATAAGTTATTCCCTATTAATATATAGTAATATTAATTATATAAGAATATTATATACCTTAATACTTAAAGTTAATAAGCTAAGTATCTAACTACGTATTAAAGGTATTTAGAATAATTCTAAATTATATTATATATTATTTTAGTATAATTAAAAGATATAAATAATTTAAAAGTATATATACTATCTAGATAATTTATTAATATACTCTATTATTAACTATTAAATAATATTATTACTACCTTATATAAGGTTTTAATACGCGCGTCCGGCCTAGCTAATATTAATACTATATTAGTAGTAATATATTAAATAACTCTTTTCCCCTATTTTTCCCATATAATTTTAAGGTTTTTTAATAAGTATTCTAGTTAATCTTATTAGCCTTAGAGACTAGGGCCTAGGAGGGGAGGTATTTATTAGGCTTAAGTATATATACGCCTTACGCGCTACCTTATAACCTACTTTAAGTAACCTTCCTTAGAAATATAGGGTAATATCCTAGTAACGGGAGGCCTAGGCTAAGCCTATACTTAGTAGATATATATCTTCCTAGCTATCCCCTATTATTCTTCTAAGTTCCTTAGAGATTAATTCTACTATTATAATAGGCCTACTACTTAATCTATTAGTAGACTTATACCTATTATTAAACCTTATAACGTAACTCTACGTCTTTTATTACCTAATACGCCGCTATAGAGCTAGCGGGTATAGGCCTTATAAGTTATTACTTATATTACTTTATATCCTTAAGAGTATATTACTTTCCTCTATTTTTAAGGTATAAGGCTTTTTAAGCCCTATCTTTAACCTTTTATACTATTTATAATTATAAGCCTTATTATCTTAGAAACCTTTATAAATACTATATATATAATACTTATTAAAAGGAATAAACCTAATTTTTTTTAACTTATTTTATAATATTAATAGATAAATTTCTTTTTTATCTAATATTAATATATAATCTAGCCGCTTTAATAGAGTATTAGCTAGGTTTTTAATACTTATATAATAATAATATCTTAAAGTTATATATTATAAGCTTTATTACCTAATATACTTATCTTTTTATTAATAATAATATTATCTAGAAATACTTTAAGTTATTATAATTAATAATTATTATAATTAGATATAAGCTACCTTTTAAGAAAATATTATTATACTTAGAATACTTTAATAATTATAAATAGTTCTTAACTATAAGTCTTATATCTAGTTTTTATTAAATATAATTTATAGGAATAGAAAGTAATTAAATACTACTCTACCTTTACCCCTTTATTATTAATTAAGAACTTTTATAATAGAATAATTATAATAGTTAATATTAAAGTATTAGTCTCTAGTTAGATTTCTCTTATAAGGTTAAAATATATAAGTAATAGTACCTCTTAAAAGAGTTACTTTAACTATTTAAATACTACTTTTATAATATTACTTAATATTAATTTTCTATTTTTAGTATATAAATAAATATTTTTTAGATAATCTATTAATATTATAGTAATAGAGGAATAGTACTTAATAAAATAATAATAAAAATTACTAAATCTAAAGAAGATTTAAATATCTTTAATACTCTTAGGTTCTAGCTATTTAATTATAATATCTACTTTATATAAATTTATATATATACTATTATAATTAATAATAAAGCTAAGGAATTCTATTATTATTATTATAAATTTATATTTCTTTAAGCTAATATAAAGTTTAAATTTATAAAGATATTATAATATAAACTTTATAACTTTAATATAAAACTCTTTATCTTAAGAATAAATAAAAATATTATTTAAATAGATAATATATATAATATTAAGTAGTCCTATTAAGGCTTTATTAATATATATTTAAAATAAGGTAGGTATATTAATAAGTTTAAAAGGTATAATTATATATTTAAAATAGTTATACTTTATATAGGATATAATCTTCTATTTATTATCCTTTCTTATTTATAAGTAATAATATATATCCTTAAAGTCTAACTTAATTAAGTACTTAATACTAATTAATCTTATTAATATTTTATTAATTAATAAAAGGGGATATTAATTTTTAATTATAATCTTATTAAGTACTTTATAATTAATATATAAGTATAATATTCTATCTTTTTTTAATATAAAAAGAATTAGTATACTTATTAAACTTATAAAATATTAAATATAACCTTTTTTAAAAGACTACTTAAAGTACTTCTTTAATATATATAACTCTTTTTTTAATAAATTATAAAATAGGTTAAAGGGGGGTTCTTTATTCTCCTTTATATTAATCGCGTAATTATAGGCTAGTAGTACCCTAGTATTCTTAGTTAAGAAAATATTTTAAAATTCTTAAAATTCTAGAGAGAGCTTAATTTTAAATAGTAGGCTTTTATTACCTACTCTTAAGTATATTATAATAAATATAATATTATTAAGCTACTCTTTTAAGCCTTTAATAGTATTAAAGTACTCCTTAATATTACTTTTTTTAATAGGGAATTACTAGTTCTATATAAGCTAATCTACTTAGGGATTTTATTCCTCTAATTATAAATACCTAAAGTAGAAGTTATAATTAAGGTTTATTATTATATAAAAGGCGCCTTTATAATATTATATAATATTATTAGAAAAAATAAGTTTAATTTACTTTATATAAGAACTTTATAATAATATTAAGTTTTTAACTCTATTATATAAGGTATTATTAAAGTTAGGATTTATTTCCTACTTCTAATCTTTTATTAGGTATATATTAATATAGTTAGTATCTACTTTAAAGTTAATTAATACAATAAATTCTCTTTATAATTACTTATACTCTATTTATATTATAATAATAAGTTATTATATCTACTTTTTCCCTTATATTATAATAGTAGATATAATTATAATACTTAAGGGTTTCTTAAATTTAAGCCTTTTTTAATTAGCTTATTATTAAGTATAAGCTTATTAACTATAATACTTATAATTATTATTTTTATACTTTAATAATCCTTTATTATATATCCCTTCTTTTAATAATTATAATATTTAATAGTAGAAAGGTTAGGCTTAAGCCTTTATAAAAGGTATAATAATAAGTTAATAATACCCCTCCCTTCTTATTTTATATATAGGCTATTATCTTTTTACCCTTAGAAATTTCCTCTTCCTCTTTATAGATATTAACCTTAAGTAGGAGTATTATCCCTTTAATCTTTATATATAAATACTATTATATAAGGCTTTAATTAAGTTATTAATATAATAAGAGTATCCTTTATTTTAGGGATATTAAGTTATATGATAAGATAATTATAAAGGTCTTTATATAATTTATTTAATAAGTTATTATAAAGTATATATATACTCTATTAATAGCTTTAGCTACCTTTCTAACTTAATAAGGTAATTTATAAAGTTTATAATATTTTAATATTCCTTTTACTTAGCTTTTAAGTACTACTTACTAGTTATAAGATATTAATTCTAAGGATCCTTTATTTAATTTATTAAAATATTATTAAAGTATATTTAAGACTACTTATCCTTTAATATATCCTTTATATATTTATACTATATAACTTTAAGGTCTAGGGCTATATAATATAGCGCGTATTAAATTTTTATAAAGTTATTTAGAAAGTAGATTATATTATTTTTAATTATTTTAATTATATTAATTAAACTATTTTTAATATTTTTAATATTTTTATACTAACTTCCTATTATATATATATAGGTCTTATAATCTAAGAATATAAGTTTTATATTAAAGATACTTTAATTCTAATTCTTTAATTAATAATAAATAATATCAATAACCTATTTAAGTAGTATTATTAATATATATTTCCCTCTCTAACTCTTATAAATATTATCTTAACTCTTATATTTACTCCCTTTTTAAGACTTCTTCTTTAAGTTCTTTTATCCTTTATAATAGTACTTCTTAGGTATTAGGTAGTAGGGACTTAGTTTATATACTTAGTAGCTACCCTTATATAATTAGTTATAATTATAATATATCTATTATTAATTTATTAATTTATTAATTAAATCTTAAGACTTACTTTCTTTATAAGCTTAGTCTCTTATATTAGGGTAGGTTACTTATAATAGTTAATTAACCCTTTTTCTTTATACTTATAATAACCCTTCTCTACTTATCTTATTAATAGTTAGGCTATTACCCCTAAGTAGGGTAGAGTAATTAGAATATAAGGGTACTATATAATAATATAACTACTAAGTACTATAAATAGTATATATATATTTATATATAGAATTCTCTATTCTTATTAATAGTAAGACTAATTACTACCCTTCTCCTTTAAGGGGAATTCCCTCCTCTATATATTATAGGTAAAGGTGTAGCGTAGTACTACTATATACTATAGACGCCATGTTAATAGTAGCGCTATATCCTTAAATAGTTCTTATAGTATAAGTAAGGTCTATTATACTTTATTTATATTATAAGAATTCTATATTAATAGTATATTAATAGTAATATATTAATTATATAATATAATAACTAATTATACTATTAGTTACTAGAAAATATAATATAGTCGCTAGCCTATTACTTATCTATAGAAGGGTTCTTAATAAGGTAATAAATAGCCTTGGCTGATTTTATATATATATAATTAATTAGCTATTAAGGATTCTATTAAGGAATAACTAGGTTATAGTATAGAAGGCTTCCGTACTATAACGTTATAGTTATAGGAGGAGCGAATAGGAAATCTATAATAGTACTAGTAAGAGAGAAAAAGTAATTACCCTTAATATATACTACCTTAATTACCTTAATTTCCTATATAGACGGCTATTATATTTAGTAATAAAGTCCTAGCTATTCTTAAGGTCTAACTTATTATACTATTTATTATATTTATAGCCGTAACCTTTCTACTTTACTAGGTATTAAAGCCTTTTACTAGACCTCCTCTTCCTAATAAGAGCCTCTACCTTATAGATATTAGAATCCCTATCTTTATTACCCGTTTTAATAATTAGGGGAGGATTTATATTTTTATTATAACCCTATAAGTCGCCTTTTAGCTTAAGTTCTAATTAAGTAACTAATATAATAGGGTAGATTCCTATTATTAATAGTAGGTTAAGGTAATATACTAGAGAGCTAACTCTATTAAAGACCTTAAATAGTCTAGTACGCTATTAATATAGCTTAGCGTTAACGCCTAGTATATAGTATCTATTACCTAGTTATAAATAAGTATTATTATTTATAGAGAAGGTAATTACTATATATTTACTATTATAATAGAGTTTAAAGAAGGTATTAGTAAAAGCTATTAATTCTTTAGCTTAATTATAATTAAGTTCCTAAAGGCGGGAGAGGTCTTCCTTAAGTAATTACTAAGAAAGTATACCTAGAGTATCCTAAATATTAAATCTAATTAGAATTTTATTAGGTAAGACTCTAGTTAATTAGTTCTTTATATTATTAAGGTATTCCTAGAGGTATAATAGGACGAGAGTCTAGATAATAGTATTAATATTTAAATATTAAGTAATATAATAATAAGTTATAATTTCTATTATCTAATTAATACACTTAGACTAACTATTAATCTAAGGATAGTACGCTATTAATATTAGAAGTATATAACTAAGATTAAGAAAAATAGTTTACTAAAATAATAATATAAATTTAGAATTTTAATTACTTATAATAGTATAAGGAATTCCCTAGCTATAAGAGGTAAGGGCTACTAATACCTTCTCTACCTACTAAGGGGTATTTTATATTAATTAGCCTAGTAGTAATAGGTTTTATTTAGAATACTTATTAATTATAGTTAGTAGACTATTAAAGCCTTTAATAGTTAAAGGTAATATAATAATAAAATCTATTACTATAGTATAAAATAGTATTAGTAGTTATTTAATAGGGATTAAGCTTTTATAAGGTTTATATTATTTAATCTAATTTAACTAGTACTTAGGGTAATAGTTAATATAGAGATAGAGGTACTTTAATAAGTATTATATATAGATTAACTCTATAAGTCTATTATAAGTATAATAAAACCCGCTATAATATTATCTATTATAGGCGAGTTTAAAAACCTCCTTCTCTAAAGTATTAGGTATATAAAGACGCTTATAGCTATTATTAAAGCTTATATAATAGAGTAGGCCTTTATAAAGATAAAAGTAGATCCCTAGGATCCTCCTATCTTTTATATTAAGGTCCTTATTACTTCTTTAGAGTAATTATAAGATCCTTCTCTATTAGCTATTAAAATAATAGGCCTTAATAAGGTATATTCTAAAATTTATAGATGTTTTAATAAGTATTACCTAAAAGATAGATATATTATTATAGCCTTCTTAAAGGTATACCTTACTAAAGGCTTTAGTATATAATATATTAAGCGTACTAATAGTATCCTTAAGAACGCCTAAATTAGTAGCGGCTTAAAGCCTTAATAGAGTATTAGGTATTATATTTAATTTTCTAGACTTATACTTTACTATAAGGTTAAACTAAGATAGATATAATAAGGTATAAATAAGGCGTAAATTAAGCTTATTTATAGATAATAATATTAGACTTATCTAATAAGATATTAGGACTACTACTAAGTAGTCTATATAAATTATAATAGGAAGCTATCTTAATAACTTAATTATATATCTTATTCTCTTTATAACCTAGATAATACTTATAACTTTAAGTTTTATTAACTAGTAATTCTACTCTACTTAGTTTAATATTTTACTAAGAAATATAATAGGCTATATATCTATCCTAGGGAAGCCTTTTATTAGGTCTCCTTTAACGTAGTAAATTATTACTATAAAACCCTAGCGCTTAGAAGTATTAAGATTAATAAATAAGGTCCTTAATTTATTAAAATAAATAAGGAAGGTACTTATCTTAAAAGTAGCCTTAAGATCCATAAAGGCCTTTAACTTAGCCTTACTTAGTTTATATATAGTTTAAATAATTTACCTCTTCTTAGATAAACCTTTTAAACCCTTTAATAGTATACTAGTTAATTCTATTTTTTACTATTATAAGGGATTAGCTTACTAAGTATAATAAGGTATTAATAAGTATAACTAGCCTATTAAGCTAAGAAATATCTTAAGGTCCTTTAATAATTAACTCTTTAAAGCTTATACTTACCCTTATAAAAAGTAATATTAAAAGAAAATACTATTATTATAAATAAGATTAATAGCCTCCCGCTTTATATTAAAAAGCTTAAAGGACTAGAAGGGCTTTAAGTATAAATCTAAAAAATATATAAGTACTTAATATCTACCTACCTTTTTAAATTTTATAAGGTAGACTAGGTTATAATCTCTATTATTTTAACTCTCCTTAATTATTTAATAATTAATAATATTAAAACTTATAAATCTACTTTTAAGGAGCTAGTTAAATAGGAGCTTAGGTATAAATTAGCTACTAATACTATTAAGAGCCACTTAAGTAATAATCTCTTTATTAATTATAAAGATATTAAAAATACTTATATATTATAAGAAGCCCTTAAGATTAATAATAAATTTATAAGCTTTAATACTCTTAATAACTTATATTACTAGCTACTTAAGCTAGACTTTAATTAATATAAAGATATTATAAATTTTATAACCTACTTTAAGTCTCTTTATAATAAAATTACTTTAATATCTACTTATTTAAAGTTAAAAATAAATTTCTTTATCTTCCTCTTTTATATAAGTTTTAATAAAGCTTATAAAGGATATTTTATATATTATATCTAGACTTATAACTTAATAAGTAAGATTAATACTATTAAGCCGGCTTATTCCCTTAAGTATATTATTAAGTACTTTATTTAGATAGTAATTAACCCTTTAACTAATTAGGAAGAATTAAACTTTATTATAATAATTATTTATACTCCTACTACTATTAGTCCTATTATTTTAATTAAAAATTAAAATAGGGTTATATCTAGACTTAATACCTAGCTTATTTAAAAGCTTATTAAATATTATATTTATTACTATATATATTACTATACCTAAAAGGAATACTTTAAGCTTAGGAATAGTAAGCTACTTATAAAGAATAATACTAGTAGTAGTAAGGGAAGAGGAAATAGGGCTAAAGGTAAAATAAATAGGGGGAAATAATCCTTTAAAGATAAGTCTAATAATAAGCCTAATAAGAGATACTATTATAATAATAATAATTTTAAGGTTAAAACCTATATAGCCTTTTAAGATAATATTAATATAGCTTTTACTACTAAATTAGATACCTAACTTAAGAAGTAGGTACTTAATACTACTTACTTAGTATATTTAACGCCCTCTTATATAAGTTTTATTAAATATTATATATTTAGTCCCTCCTTAGATATTATCTAACCTATTAAAGGTATTAATAGTACTTACTACCCTCTTAGTATTAATAAGGTCTATATTCCTACTATAATAGATAGGAAAAGGAAGGACTTAATTCTTACTAACTACTTTTATATCTCTACCTAGGTTACTTATTAATTTAATCTTATAAGGATAGCTCTAATATACCTTAATATCTCTTTAAATTATTTAAAATAGTATTAAGATTAGTAAGTAAGGTATTATAACTTAATTATAAGATAATAATCTTTATTACTTATATATATAAGAGTCTCTTTATATTATATTATTTATAAAGATAGTATTATAAATATTTATATTAGTATTAAAAATACTTTATTCCCCCTTTAAAGGGGTTATTAAAGTCCCTATTAAGGTTATTATACTCTATATTATATTAAAGTAGAAGGAGCGGGCTAATTTAATAAATAGTATTATCCCTACTCTAGAATATTTAGACTTAGACTTAAAATTAAACTCCTTTAGCTTAAAAGGTTAAATTAATAATAAAACCTTTAATTTATAATATACTTATATAAGCTATTTAAGTTATTAAAATATTAAGAAACTTAATTATCTCTTTAAAGGAATTAACCTTATTAAGGAATTTATTAATAAGGATTTATACCTATTATATATTATTTAAAAAGTAAAGTAGGTATTATATAAAGCTTATATTTAATTAAAAAGAAGGTCTTTTAACTTTATTTATAATAATATTTTAGGCCCTTATACCCCTAGAGGTTATAAGGGAGGGCGTTACTTTATTACTTTTTTAAATAATTAAAATAAGTAGTTTAAAGTAGAAGTAGTAAAGGTAAAAAGTAAAATCTTTAAAGCCTTTAAATATTATTAGGCTTATAATAAGTATAATATTATTATTATTAATTACTTAAGATCTAATTATAATAGTAAATATAAAGATTATAACTTTAATTCTTATTACATTAATTATAATATCTTATAAGAGCTTATAATCCTAGGAAACCTTAAAAGTAACAAAGCTATTAAATATTTAGGTTAAACCCTCTAATTAATAGTAAGTACTATTTTATATAATATTAGTCTTAATATAAACCTCTAGCCTAAACTTATCCTTATAATTAACTACCTATAAAATAGGAGCCTTATATCTAGCTAAAAGCTTATATTATATAAGGCTTATACTAGCTATTACTCTTATCTCTCTTATATTAAATATATTAAGATAAAGGGATATATTAACTACTAGAAACTAGCTACTAGTTAAGATTATAAAAAGGATTAAGTTAAACTTAGTACCCTTATTAAATTTAAGGGTAATTATATTTATAAAATATTAATACCTAATAAGTAAGTTATTAGGGCCTTAAGGGTTATTAAAGGAAGGGAGAAAGATAGCTTATTCCTTATATTATCTATCTTTATTAATCCCCTAACGCGTAAAGTATTAATAGTAGGGGAGTATAATATTAAAGAGTATTATCCTATTAATACCTTCCTACCTATAAATTTAATAGATATTAATAAACTTATTTAATTAATATAATTAGGGCCCTTAATAATAGATTTAAAGCTAGAATTAATAGGAATTTAAACCCCTTAATTTATAAAGTCTCCTTTAATAGTAGGAATATTACTAGTAACTCTACCTTTAATCTTAAATAAAACTTTATAAGTTGATAGTATATAACCTAATTACTCCTATCTTATCCCTTAAGATTAATTACTAGATATCTACTTATATTATATTATAATATTTAAAGTTATTAATTAAGAACCTTATAAATTTAAGATATTTAAGGAAGTTATAATTAATTATAAGGTACCTATTAAAGGTAATAAAAGGCTAATATAATAGATAAATTTAACTCCTTTATTAAAAATAATACTTAAGAGTTAATTAACTTATTAAAGAATTAGATTACCCTTTATAATAAATAAGTTTATATTTTAAAATATAATTTATAAGGGGAAATTACTTATTATAAAGCTTATTAAATTATTTAAGGTTTTAAATAATATAAGAGACTAGATTATAATAAAACCTTTACCTTTATAATTAAGCTTATAAATTATAAGGTTATTTTTACCCTTACTACTATTAAAGATTAAGACTTAAAATAGATAGATATTAAGACGGCCTTCCTTTATAAATATATAAATAAGGAAATCTATATAAAATAACTTATAAGGTATAATAATTAATATCCTAGAAAGGTATATAAATTAAATAAAGCCGTTTATAAATTAAAATAGTTATTATAAGTTTAATATAACTACTTTATAAAATATATAAAGGAGATTAGCTTTAAATCTATTAATATTAACTTTAATATATTTATTAATATCTCTTTAAGTACTATTATTACTCTTTATATAAATAATATATTAATTACAAGGCCTTTAAAGCCTAAGATCTAGTAGATTAAAGATACCCTTAATACTAAATTCTATATAATTAATTTAGGCCTATATAACTATTACCTTAATAGAATAGTAACTTTAGATTAAGTTAATTAGATATCATAATTAAGATAAGCTACTTATATAAAATATTTCCTTAAGTATTATAAAATATAGAAGTTAAAGCTTATTATAACCTTAATAAAAACTACTACCTAGCTTTTATTAATTAAAGATAGGTATATAATATTATTAGACCATTTTAAATAGTATTAATTAGCTATTAATTCCCTTATATATAATACTAGGTACTTAATCTAATATTATTTATATAATCTTAGTAGTCTCTTACTACTTATTAGAGCTTATAGTAAAATACTTTAGAATAGTAAAATATATCTTCTACTACCTTTAATTTATAGTTTATTAATAACTTATATATAAAGGATTACTAGAAAATCTTATTAAATAAATAGACTTAGATTAAGCTAGTAATTATAATACTTAAAAGTCTACCTTTAACTATATCTTTAACCTTAAAAGTAGTACTATCTCTTAGTTATTTAAGTATTAAGTAATAGTAGTACTATTAACTTATAAAGCTAAATATATTAAATAGATATAAGTTATAAAAGAAGCTATCTAGCTTAGAACTCTCTTAAATTAAATTTATCCTACTAGTAATATACTCTAAATAGTTATTATCTTTAGGGATAATTAGGGTATAATTATACTAGTAAAGAACCTACTTTAATATAATTATATTTAATATTATTAGATCTAGGGTTAAATTACTAATAGTAAGATTAACCTTAAATAGACTCCTATTAATAAATAGGTAGCTAATAGCCTTATAAAGGCTCTTAATTATAATAGCTTTATTATCTTCTAGGAGGTAATTAATCTAGAAGAGATTATATTAAGGAATATAAAGTACTAAGTTAATTATATATAAGAGTTATAATACCTTATAATCGCCGGAGCTTTAGGCCTTAATAATACTATTAACTAATAATTATTAATAATATTACCCGCTAATAATACTATTAATTATTATATTAATAGGTCTAAGGCTTAATTATACCCCTAGGTATATATAGTCTAAACTATAACTTTATTAGTTTATTAATAAAGTTATTATACCCTAAATAGTAGAAGGTAGTTTTCTTATAGTCGTAATATTCTAGGGTACTCCCGGGGTTAACCTTCTAAGGGATAACTACCCTAGAATCCTATAGTACTTATTCTATTAACTAATAGGATTTATTCTATTAACTAATACCTTATTAATTAAGTACTCTACTATCTTTACTATTATTATAATTATTCTAGGTTACTCTATTAATAGCTACGGGTATATAATCCTATAATTAACGCTATTATTATAGCTAAACGCCGCTATACTAGCTTATTTTCTACCCTAAGTCCTATAGTATTTTATCCCTTTTACCTATTAATTAATTAACGCTATTTCCGGCCACTTAACTAAAGGTAATAGGGACGCCAGCTTAAAGGTAGTACTAGTACTATAATTAAATAGGACTATATAGGCTACCTTTCTAAGGGATCTACCTTAAAATAGTTTAATTATAATAATAATATTATACTTTATAGCTACTTACCTAGCTACTATTACCCTATTAGGCCTAGAGGTTAACTCTTACTAATAACTATTAATAGTTACCCTCTTATAGTATATCTAACTACGTTTTAGTACGATTCTAGTATATATAGCTTTATCCTAAAATAAAAATCTTAAATAACTACGTTTCTATAAAAAGTAGAATTTTTAGGTAAGAGCTCTAGATAAAAATAGTCTATTCTAAATAACTTAGTCGTTTTTAACTTTTAGTTTAATATAGTTATTTTTTAAACGTAGTAGGGTTTACTTCTACTACCTAGTATTAGATTTTTTTTACTTATTAATTCTTAAGACGTCTAGTAATTATATAGGAGTATTAAAATATACTCTTAGTAAGGAAGGTTTACTAAGATAACTAAGTATAAAGTCTTAGTATATATAGATAGATACTCTTATAGTCTTAGATAAATTAACTAAGTATTCTACTCCTACTATTTTAATAGTTAGTAGCTAGTTTTTAGTAGTTAGTATAACTATTTATCTTAATATATTTAATATAAGAGAGATAAAGGTAATAGTTAATATAAGCCTTATATAATATAAGCTTTTAATTAGATATAAAGCTCCTATTTTATAAGTAGTTAATTATAAGGATAAGTTTAAGTTAAAAGTCTATATTAAGACTTATATTATATAAGATAATACTTACTATTAATTAAAGGGTTTAACTTAAATATTTAATAGCTTTATTACTTTTAGGGTTTCCTAGGATTATAAGCTCTTATAAGATATTATAATTAATATAATAGGAATTAAAGTTATAATCTTTATATTTATTATTATAATTAGATCTTAAGTATTTTGTAATAATATTATTATATTTATTATAAGTCTAATAATATTTAAAGGCTTTAAAGATTTTACTTATTACTTCTACTACTTCTACTTTAAATTACTTATCTTAATTATTAAAGAAGGTAATAAAAAAATATCCTCCCTTATAACCTTTAAGGGTATAAGAGCCTAAGATATTATTATAAATAAGGTTAAAAAACCTTCTTCTTAATTAATTATAAACTTTATAAGGTACTTACTTTACTTTTTAAATAATATATAATAGGTATAAATCTTTATTAATAAATTCCTTAATAAGGTTAATTCCTTTAAAGAGATAAATAATTTCTTAATATTTTAATAACTCAAATAGCTTATATAAGTATATTATAAATTAAGGGTTTTATTATTAATTTAACCTTTTAAGTTAAAGGAGTCTAACTTTAAGTCTAAGTCTAGATATTTTAAAATAGGGATAATATTATTTATTAAATTAGCCTACTCCTTTTACTTTAATATAATATAAAGTATAATAACCTTAATAGAGACTTTAATAACCCCTTTAAAGGGGGAATAAGGTATTTTTAATACTAGAATAAATATTTATAATATTATCTCTATAAATAGTATAATATAAAGAGACTCTTAGATATATAAGTAATAAAGATTATTATTTTATAATTAAATTATAATACTTTACTTATTAATCTTAATACTATTTTAAATAATTTAAAGAGGTATTAAGGTATACTAGAGCTATCCTTATAAAATTAAATTAATAGGTAACCTAAGGATATAAAGGTACTTAGTAAGAATTAAGTCCTTTCTTTTCCTATTTATTATAATAAGAATATAGACCTTATTAATATTAAGAGGGTAGTAAGTACTATTAATACCTTTAATTAATTAGATATTATTTAATAAAGGATTAAGTAAATAATATATAATAAAACTTATATAAAAGGGTATTAAATATATTAAGTAAATAATATTAAGTATCTATTTCTTAAGCTAGGAATCTAATTTAATAGTAAAGGCTATATTAATATTATCTTAAAAGGTTATATAGGTTTTAGCCTTAAAGTTACTATTATTATAATAGTATCTCTTATTAAGCTTATTATTAGATTTATCTTTAATAGATTATTTCCCTATTTTATTTTTAATACCTCTATTTCCTCTTCCTTTACTACTATTAATATTATTCTTTATAAGTAGCTTACTATTTCTAAGCTTAAAGTATTTATTTAAGTATAATAATATATATAATAATAAATATAATATTTAATAAGCTTTTAAATAAGCTAGGTATTAAGTCTAAGTATAACTTTATTTTAATTTTTAATTAAAATAATAAGACTAGTAGTAGTAAGAGTATAAGTAGTTATTATAATAAAGTTTAATTCTTTTTAATTAGTTAAGGGATTAATTACTATTTAAATAAAGTACTTAATAATATATTTAAGGGAATAAGCTAGCTTAATAATGTTAATCTTACTTATTAAGTTATAAATTTAAATATAAAATATAAAATATCCTTTATAAGCTTTATTAAGACTTATATAAAAGAGGAAGATTAAGAAGTTTATTTCTAACTTTAAATAGGTAGATATTAAGGTAATTTTATTATAAAGAGACTTAAGGTAAGTTATAAAATTTATAATATCCTTATATTAATTAAGGTTTAACTTAAGTAGCTAATAATATAAATTATTAAGGATATTAAAGCTTATAAGTTTATTATTAATTTTAAGGGCTTCTTATAATATATAAATATTTTTAATATCCTTATAATTAATAAAGAGATTATTACTTAGATAGCTCTTAATAATATTAATAGTTAATTTATACTTAAGCTCCTATTTAACTAGCTCTTTAAAAGTAGATTTATAAGTTTTAATATTATTAATTATTAAATAGTTAAGGAGAATTAAAATAATAGGAATTATAACTTAATCTACCTTATAAAATTAAAAAAGGTAGGTAGATATTAAGTATTTATATATTTCTTAAGTTTATACTTAAAGCCCTTTTAATCCTTTAAGCTTTTTAATATAGAGTAGTAGGTTATTAATCTTGCTTATAATAATAATATTTTCTTTTAATATTACTTTTTATAAGGGTAAATATAAGCTTTAAAGGGTTAATTTAAATTAATTAGCTTTAAGTTAATAGTAGTATTAAAAAGATTATTATTATTAAGGGCTTTAAGGGATAGTTCTTAAATAGAGTTACTTAAAGAAGGGGAACTATTAGAGAGGTATTAAAGTATATTATTTTAATTATTTTAATTAAATTACTTATATTTATATTACTTAGCTACTTTATTAAATATAATATTATATCTTAAAAAATTATATTTAAAGATATAATAACTTTAATAAGTTTTATTCTACTATTACTTAAATTCTTTAATAGTAATATTTAAGGGAAAGATAGGTAGCTAATATATTTATAGGCTTAAAGTATTAAAAAATAAAGGAGAATTACTTAAAAGAATATCTTTATTTAATAAAATTATAATAGGATTAAAAGATAGTTATCTTAGAAAAAGTAGGAGATTTAGATACCTTTTATAATACTTATACCTTATAATCTTAGTAATTATTATATTTTAAGGGGGCTAGGAGATTATATCTTATATTTAAAAAGGTTAAGAGTTATTATAATAAGTTAATAATCTAGTTCTTTTAACCTTTAACTTAATAGGAGGTTCCTTACCTTTACCTTAAAGTTTATAAGTAGTAGTAGTATTAAAGTATGTAATAATTACTTAGTTAAGGCTATATTAGCTATTTTATAAGTAGTTCTTTAAAGTAAGTAAAGTAGTTTTAATATTACTTTTACTTAATAGATTAAGGTTATACCTCCTTTCTTACTACCCTAGTATATTTATCTTACTAAGTAGGTTAATATTATATATAAATAAAATTAATATTATTTAATATATTTAACTAATTAATAGGTATTATTATAAAAAAATAACTTAATAATACTAACTTCCTTAAAAGAATCCTAGTAGCTAGGGAATTATAACTTTAAGTCTTAAGGCTTCCCTTAACTTTCTTTAATTAATTAATTCTTATATAGTAAGCTTACTTATAATAAGTAGTACCTTATAATATAATATATATATTATATAGTATACTTATATTAATATGGAATATACTCTATATGTTTCGCTTAGTGATAGCGGAATTGCTTCCGCCTCCCTAATACTTTATCATTCTTAATAGCCTTAATAGCTTCCTTAATTAATCAATCTATATAAATTAGAAATATCCCTATTAATATAGTAGTAATACTATATAAAAGGCTTTATAATATTAATTAATTATCTTAAACTATCAAAAACACTAAAGCTACCCTTATAGTACTAATAATCCCTAAGTCCTCCGGTAGTATAAAGAAGCCTATTTCTCTATAACTAATCTATCCCCGTTTATTACTATCTATTATAATAGCGACGAGCCCTAATAGTATACTCTACTACTACGCTTAAGTATAATATTATACTACTTTAGCTTACTATTAAAGACTTTAGTAGCCTCTTTTATTAAACTTTATATAAGTTTATTACTTTTTTATATTTCTTCCCTAAGATCTAAGAAGCCTTTCTTTAAAAGGAAGCTATTAAGGTAGCTTAACTATTACTACCCCTTAATTATTATCTTATTATATTAGTAAATTAAATCTATAAATTTATCTAGGATACCAGTAAAGTATATATTTATAAGGTACTAGAGACTATTAGGTATTATATTAACTATATTATTACTTATTATAAGTATCCCTTATAACTAGGGATCCCTAAGTTAAGTAATTAACGTACTACCTTAGTAAAACTACCCTTCTATCTATTTAATTAGGCTACTAATAGCCCCGCCTTTTAAAAAGCGGTTAAATATTTTATTAAGAGTACTAAGTAGTATTAAAGTCTCCTATAACTCTTATTATATTTTATAAAGTATTAGCTATTATTAATTAGGAATAGTCTTAAGAGATTCCTATTAGTTAAAATACCTATTATATCTTCTACTCTTACTCCGTCTAATATAGAATTATTTATAAGAATACCCTTAGTAATATTAAGTATTACGCCGCTAAATTTTAGTATAGAGCTTATAACTCGTAGGACTTCTACTAAAAAAGTTATATATAAATAGCCTATTAGACTAGTATAATATCTAGTTATAAGTAAGAATATCGGCTTTACTAAGGCTTAGCGTATTAAGTTATAAGAAATAATTACTAGTATTATACTACTAGCCCTACTACTAGCACTAGGACTAGTAGATCCTAGTATACCTCCTAGAGTACTTTATAATAATAGTATTCTCCGCTTTAATCCTAATAATATTAGATATTTTAATCCCTTTTATAATAATAAATTTATAAATACTACCTCTAATATTAAATATACTAGTAAGACTACCTATTTCTATAATATTTATATATTTATAAACTATATTAAGGATATTATTTAAGTAAGGGGTAATACTATTATCTATATAAACCTTTAATTATATCTTTAAGGAACTACCTAGGGATAGTATACTATTAAGCTTAGAGAAGGGGATAAATATCTTATTACTTATAATATTAATAAATAGTATTATCTATTAATATAATAATAAAAGGCCTTATATTATATTAATATAGATACGCTAATCCGCGAGAAGTATATTATATAAGATACTTCTTAATAGAGAGAGCCTTAGGAGTACTCTTAAACTATTATAAGAGTAGCTAAGGATTTAGAGATTAGGGTAATAAAGGATTATATTCTTCTTATCTAATATAATCTTAATATAGAATTCTAGTATAATATTCCTAAACCTAGTAATAATACTAATTATAATAAGTTCCTTACCTTATTAGATTATAAGAAGTATTAATAGTAGAATTATACGTCTTAATACTTAAAATCTTATTAGCTATTTTAGTAAAAATAGTATAATAGGTATTAATCTCCGTTTTAACCTTCTTAGTCTTAATTTTAGTCTCTATTTTAGTCTTAATCTTAATAGCCTTCCTAGCAGTTACTACCTTTTTAACTATAGTTATAAACTAATAATAATGCTTACTATTAATATTAGAAGCCTCCTCTAGGCTATTAACCCTATTAAGGCTATTAAAATTAGGGTAATTAGGGCGTAAATATCTATACCCTCCTAGTATAGCCTATAAGGCTTTAAATAATAGTACTAGCCCTACTAAGCGGGTCTAATTTATTTAATAGGTAACCCTAATAAGGTCCTTAATACTAGGGGAATTAAAATTAAAACTAGAATTAGAATTAAGGAAATTACTTTCCCTTTAAACTATAAGGGGAGTAATAGTAATAGCCTCTAAGACCTTTATAGGTCTACTAGGCCGCTATTAAGGAAGCCTCTAAGGGATAGCCTTCTTAGAGCCCTTAAGGTTATAAATAGGAAGGTTTATACTAGGATTTCACTTATAAGCCCTCTAACTTCTATTAAGAAGGTTCTTATAAACTATCCTAGGAAGAAACCTTATAATATTATTAAGTATTAGTAATAGAAGATATTAAGGCGGATAATAGTTATAACCTTATAAACTATTTCTTTATAACTATTTCTTTATTAGATTATAAATATTATTACTACTAACTAAGATTCCTATTAAAGAATAAACTCTTTAATTATCTTTATAATTAATATTAGAAGGCTACCTTATTAAAGCCTTCTATAATTAATCTATTAGTTATAGATACTCTAGTAAATACTAACTTAGTAAGTTATTTTATAAGGGATCCTATTATAATTATTTTATTAGTAGTAGTTATATAAGGGATAGGCTATACTTTTAAGAACTATTACTATACTATTACAGCTATTAGGTAGACTATTAATAGTAAAGATATTAAAGTCCATTCTAATCTAAGATATATAATATTAATTATAGATATAACTTTTATTCTTATAAGTATAAAAATTAAAACTATACCTACTAGTATTCCTATTAGGGGTCTTAGGTCTAAAATTTATTATTCTAATAAATTTACTATTATAAATTTCTTTCTTTATAGCTTAGTTAATAAAAAGCCTTTTATTACTTATATTACTAGAGAAATTTATATAGTTAATAACCTAAAAGCTAAAATACTTATAAGAGTAGATATTCTTACTTTAGAAGCTATAATATTAGATTTTATAAAATAATAAATTACTATTAATAGCTATTATAATATTAAAATCCTAATAAGTACTTAAATTTACTCTTTACTAGTAAAATAAGTAATTAAGAAAAAGAAAAAATTCTTAATTCCTATAAAGACTATCTTTAATAAGACTCTACTAGATATTTAAGATCTTCTCTTTAAGCCTTTTTATAATCTTAATCTTAGGTACGCTAATAGTATATTTACTTATATTATTAACACTTCTATTAAGAAGGTCTTCATTAAAAATAATACTAATAAGGATATTATTATTCCTAGGAAGGTAAGATTAAGGATTATAAAAGAGTTTAATTATAATAGATATTTTATAATTAATATATACTACTCTAGCCTTATAACTAGTAGTTAGCGTAATAGTTAAAAGGGTAAATAGGCTAAAATCGCTATAATAGCTACTATGTTAGCTATATTAACTATATCCTTATTAATTATAATTGATAAAAAGGCTCTTATAATATTTATAGTATCTACTATATCTATTAATTAGGCTCTTTCCGTAGAGTTAAGTACTATTATTAACCCTAGTCTTAAGAATACTCTTAAGAATAGAGTTAGAATTTATAAAGAAGTATATATTATAAATTAACTAGCTAAAATTATTAAATTATACTAAGATCTTTTTATAAATAACGGGGATATAGTTAATATCCTAGAAGAATAATAGATACTAATTCTATTAAAGCTAAATATATTATCTAAACCTATATAAGTATATCCTCTTAGGTAAAAGGATAAAGATATTATTAATAAGACCTTTAATAAGCTTTAAGCCTAGGAAAAACTTATATAATTAAATTAGCTAACCCTATTTAACTATCCCTACTTTATAATTTAGCGTAATACTCCTATTAGGTAAAAAGGCTATATAGTAATTGATATATAGGAGCTTAATAAAATTATAGAGAATAATATATATCTACTCCCCTTATAAGCTAATATAATAGTATTAATATAGGGTTATTAATATATAATAGTTATTAATATTATAAGATAGTTTTATTAGTTCCGTATCTAGGTTAAGGATTATTATAAGCTTATAATTATAAGCTATTATAGATAGGAGTAGTCTTTAATAGCCCTTATAAGTTATAAGGGCTCGCCTCTATATATTTAATACTAGACTAATATTATACTCTAATAATACTAGGCGTTTATTAAAGCCTATATTAATAATATTATTATTTACTTATATAAGGTCTTTAATCTATTCTAGAAGAAGTATATAAGCCTATTACTATTAAAGTTATATATTAGCTACCCCTCTATTACCCTACTAGGCTAGTATATTAACGGCCTAGGGATATCTATAATAAAAGAGAAAATTACTACTATTACCTTGCTATAATTTCTATAGAACCTAGCTAACCTAGAAATATTTCTTAGACTAACTAATTAGCTCTAGTCGTTAATTAAGAGATATATATAAAGGGTAGACCCCTTATAAAAGAGAAAGGTAATCCTTAATAAAGGCTTTAATATAGGTATAAAGGGTTATACCTAGAAAAGGAAGGTAATTAGGGTAATTTTCTATAAACCTATATAAGAGGAGCTTAGCGCTTTTTATAATTTATAAGAGGCTTTTAAGACTCCCTAATTTCTTATTTACTATAATTATAATAGGGTTCTATATATAGATCTAGATACCTTAAAAGTAGTAGGATTTATAGCTATTATATACTATATAAAGGGAGATCTTATATAATTATTAAAGCCTTTCGCGAGAATTAATATATAGCCTATTATATTTTTTAGTTACTATCTTAATAACACTAAAAAGAATTATTAGCCTATTAAATTAGAGATTACTAGTATTATATAAGTTATTAAGAAGGTTTAGTATATAATTAAATTAAATCTATAACTACTTATAATTATTTATACTAATTATTCCGCTATAATCTTAACATTAAAATAATTAATATTAAGGACTATAAGTATAGATAAATTAAATCTCTAGCTTATACAGGCTTCTTAGTACCTTTCTTTATTTAACTTAAAATTATATTATAAATCTAGGAAATTAAATATAATTCCTAATACGCTATTAAGACTTTAAATAACTAACTCCGTTAAGAACTTTAATTTGTTATATAAAATCCTTAATATTCTCCTTACTTTATCTAATAATCTTCTCTATAATACTAAAGACTTTAATAGCCCTACTATCTACTATATAATAAATATAAAAATAATAGAGGATTTTAAATCTTAATTATAGACGGGCTATTAGAATAATAAGTAATAGTAAAAGATCCTTAATATACTAAAGCCTCCCGTAGATAGTAATCTAAGTATAATTTCTAAATATAGTAAGCCTAGGATATTATTTATTCTTAGGGATAGACTTATTTTTTATATTAATAGCGAAAAAAGGTAATAATTATATATTCCTCCTACTATAAAGAAGGAATTATTTAAATAAGCTTATAACTTATCTAATTATAATAATTATTATAACTATTATAACTAACTTTCTTATATAGTATATATTAGATATCTAGCTAAGAACCTCTAAGCCTATATTAGCTACTACCCTTAGTACTAACTTAATTAAATAAGAAGATATCTACTATATAGAGAATAGGTCCCTATACTAATACTACCTATACTATTTTATATAATCGCGATAGATTTTATTATTACCCTACCTACTACTCTATTAGGTATAAATTACCTGCTTATAATTACCTATAAGTTCTTAAAGAAGGTCCTTATTCTACTAGATATTAATACTTAGAAAGCCTCCTAGTAGGTATAGGTTATAATTTTATCTTTACTATTATATGACTAAGGGATTCCTTATAGTATTATTAGTAATAGAGACTTAAGGTTTATATTAGACTTTTAGCGGGAAGTCTTTAAATATCTTAGAGTTAAATTCCTTATATTTATAGCCTATTATTTATAGACTAATAGATAGAGCGAGCGTATAAATTAGACTATAAAAATCATAATAAGATTTTACCTTACCTACTATCTAGATACCTAGAATTAATAGGATTATATACTCCTATATATCTAGGCTAATATTAATAACTCCCCTATAATTATAGGATACGCTCCTAATAAGCTCTATTATAGTTTTAGGGTAAATAATAGTATAGATATATTAGTAATTAGTAATATCCCTATAGAAGCCTTTAATAGCTTATAACTCGCCTACTAGGAATAGGTAGAAGATATTATAGCCTTTAATAATATAATAATAAAATCTTAGTATAATAGTAAATATAAAAGTCTATAATTCTAGGAAAATAATAAAGTCTTTCTCCGTTTATATAAAGGATATAGAATCCCTAGTATTATTAATGAGAAACTCTTATAATAGTATATTAATCCTTTTAAGATTCTATAAAAGGTGGGATTACTCGCCTATTAACTTAAGCTACCCCCAATAATATATATATAGCCGGTAGTATTAGTAGTATAGCTTAAGCTAAAAATAGAAGGTATTAATCTATATAATAGGACTTTTAGTAATAGGCCACTACCTATTACCGCTAAAGATAGTACTATTTATAGGGATAAGTACGAGATTAAGAGATTACTAGATAAGAGGTATTTAAGAGGGAAGACTTAGTACTTAGTAAAATAGGTTAGTTATAGTAATAAAGAGAATTTATAGTATAACCTCGCCGATTTATCTAAGGCTAGTAAATTAGTAAAGGTATATAAGGATAGGAAGTAACCGACGTCGCTAACTATAGTTAACTAATTATAAATATAGTCGTTTACTTTTTTTTCTTTTACTAGCATACTAATATAGAATATGCTCTGTGCGTTTCGCTTAGCGATAGCGGAATAGCTTCCGCCTCTCTAACACTTTATCATTCTTAATAGCCTTAATAGCTTCCTTAATTAATTAATCTATACAAATTAGAAATGTCCCTATTATATATAGTACCCTAGATTTTATATACTTAGTTAATAAGCTAGTAGGCTAAATAAGAGGTAATTTAAATAAATACCTTATATCTAGGCTTATAACCTATTAAAATAGTAGGAGTAAAATATTTAATTAATTTATCTAAGATTATAAGAGTATCTATCTATATATACTAAGACTTTATACTTAGTTATCTTAGTAAACCTTCCTTACTAAGAGTATGTTTTAATAATAATAAATAAGACTAAAGTATTATATAAATACTATATAGATAGTAATAATACGTAGCTATTAAAATCATTTAATTAATTTCTTCTTTATTAGTAGAATAATAATAGCGTATAAGTAGAGTAATTAAAAGATAAGAAGTACTTTAAAAAGAGAGTTAAATAGTATAGGATATTAATAGTAGTTAACTAGATAACCTATTATTATTAAATAATTTAGATAATAATAAAAACTCTAGTCCTTTAAGTATTTAAAGTAGGTATTCCTAACTAATTAATATAAAGAGAGATAAAATAGCTAATTTAAAACCTATATAAGGTAATAATTCTAATATTAATTAAATATTATTAAATAGTACTTCAGGATATAAGTATTAAACCTTAATACTACTATCTTTATATACTAGTAAGGCTTGAAAGGAAATAGCTAATAGTATAATTCTACTTACTCTATCTATTTATATATAGCTAACCTCTTAAATTAAATAGGATAATAACCTTCCTCCCCTCCTTTATTCTACCTTAGAATATAGATATATACTATTAAGTATACTAAAGATAAATAGTAGGTAGTAACTTATAAAATATTATATATAATATATAATAATAGGAGAAGATCTACCTATAAATTAAAGTACTTATAAATCCTAGTTAATAGAGGATTTCTAGGATACGTTTAAGCTAATATAACTAGATTAGATATAGTATAAGATAGTAAGGGGTAGTAATATAATTATAATAAATAGTAATAAGGGTAAATATATAAGGTTTAAGAAGTAAGTTAGAAGAAAGCTATATATAGAAATTTAATTAAAAGGTAGTAAGATCTAAGAAGAGAATTTATAATATAAGGAGGTTAAGTAGGTAGGAATAGTTCTATTAAAAGGTAGTTTATAAATATTAAGTAAATAGTATAATAAATATATCTTAAGTATTATAAGCGTAATTTTATATATTATTAATAATAGTACTAGTATTAATATAAGTAATAAATTAGGGTAGCGCGGATAGACTATTATAATTAAAATAGGTAGATAAGTAGTAATTCCTAATAATAATAATACTTATAATAATAGTATAACTAGTACCATTTAAGGAATATATAAGATAGGTAGATATAATAATACTACCGCCTAATATAATTATAGTAATAACGGTACTAATTCTAAGAAAGGTATATTTATTAAATACTAAGTAGGTAGTATAAATATTAGTTATAATATTTAATAAACTATTTCTATAAATATTCTATAAATTATAATATCTAGTTTATATATCCCAATAAATAATTAGAAAACTAAGCGCGCTTTTAGTATTATAGAGGTATAAATAGTAGCTTATAATAATTAGAGGTATTATAATAAGCTCTAGGGCTAATATATAAGCGCGCTAGTTATATATATATAATACGTATATTCTTATAATATACAGGCTCCCTAGATTACTAATATACTATTTACCTCCCCTACTAATATATCTAATATTAGTCTAAATAGGGGGAAATATTCATCTTATTATTAGGTATAAAATGCTATTAGAATAGGTATATATATAATACTATTATATTTATAAGCTAAAATATCTAATATACTTCCTACTATTTATATTACCTACTAATATATCTAATATTAGTCTAAATAAGGGGTAATATCTATCTTATTACTATGTATATAATACTATTAGAATAATCTATATTAGTCTATTAGTATATTTATATAATATAGCTAATACTATTATATTTATAAGCTAAAATATCTAATATACTCCCTACTATTTATATTACCTACTAAATACTAGGTAGTAGGAGTAGTTTTCTAATATAAAAATCTAGACTTTTACAGGTATTTTAATAAGTACTCTATCTAGTTTATATAGATTAACTAATTAGCTATTAAGGATTCTATTAAGGACTACTTTTATAGTTTATAGAACCCTTTTATAGATAAGTAATAGGCTAGCGACTGTATTAATATATATATAAATAAATAAGACTAGCGTCTTTACTAGTAATTATAAAGTAAATAAGTAATTAACTATATCTATTAAGGTCCTTAATATTAGCCTTACCTATCCTTACAATTCTTTACTATATTACCGTCCTCGCTAAGGTCTTCTAAGTTATACTAGGTATTATCCTAGTTACTATATCTAATCTACTTAACTAGGTACTAGGTTTTACCTTAGCTAATATACTTATTAACTAGCCGTTTAATTTTATATTTATTATTATACTCTATACCGTCTTTTATAGTAATTAATAGAGGGCTTATTTAATTAAATACCCTTTTATAAGGGTCTAGGCCTAGTATTTTTAGTTCTAGCTATATAATAGATACTACTAGCTACATTTTTATAGTTAGGGGAAGCTCTAGCTTATAAGTAAGGGTACTAACCCTATATAAGACTCTAAATAGTCCTACTTATTATTAAGATAGTTTATAATTAGTTACCCTAGGAATTTTATAATTATAATAGAGATATAGGAAAACTTTATTATTAATTATAAGATTTAATTCCTTATATTTATAATTATAACGCGCCTTTATTATAGTATTAGTAAAAGATATATAGTCCTCTACTTCCTTATACTTAGTAAGCTATAACTTACTAAAGGCTTCTATAAATATATTACTAGTAGTAAGTATATCTATAATATTATTTACCTTAAATCTATAGTAGAGCTTATTTAGAGTAAAGCCTATAATTACTACTTGCAAGTTATTTAATATAGCTTAAATATATAATAGTATTGGATCCTATTTATTCTAACTATTAGGATTATAGGTTAAATAAAACCTTACTATAATTCTACTATTTAATTAATATATTTACTCTACCTATTAGTCTATAAATAATATATTATAAATATAAGAAATTTAACTCTAAGACGCTTAAAGACTTCCTATTAGAAGTCCACTATAAATTAAGGGTCTTAATTACTAATAATACTCCGTAGTATACCCTAATTATAGGATAGGAGTTTACGTAGTATAACCTTAGCCTACTCTAAAGCCTTTTATATATCTAAGCCTAGTAGAAGAAGGACATTCTTTAAGAATTTATATATAATAGTAAGTAAGCAGTTTATCCCTATAAATATTATAAGTAAAGTAGTAATAAAATCTATTATAATAGTATAAAAAGGTATAAATAGTATTAATATTAAAACTTATATATTATATAATAGATATTTCTTTATCTAATTTAACTAGTATTAAGGGTAATAAGAGATATATATCTATAGATTTTTTACTAGGTAATAAATATATATAGAGTTAGAGAGTTAATTATAATATTAATAGTAGCTACTAGAATTTAAAAGATTATATACTTATTTAAATAGTTCCTATTCTAAGGATAGAGGTATATATAACTTATACTTTCCTTTATTATTAATATAAAAGATAAGGTTATTTTAAAGGATAAAGGATATACTAAGTTTTACTAAAGTAGTAGCTTCTTTACTACTAGGCGTATTACTTACTAAAGGCTTTAATATATTAATAATCCTTTTCTATTAGTTATTATCCTTATAAGCCTTTTATAGCCTAGACTTAAATTTATTAGTTATATCTACTAAGGTTATATTATATACTACTATATTATCTTTATTAAGATCTTTAATTAGACTAAAAGCTTTAATATTTATTATAAGGAAGGTATTAGTAGTCCTATTATAAAGGGTATTAAGTACGCCTTTAATTAAACTAGGTATATTTATAATAGTAGTATATAGTCTTAATAAAGTATCTAGTATAATATTAGATTTTCCGGCCTTATAATATAATTCTAAGTTAAATAAGGATAAGTATTAAGAGGCTTAGATAAATTATAAATTTAACTTATTAATATTAGTAGTATTTAGTATTATTTACTTAGAGATAGGTATAGCTACTAAGTAGTCTATATATATAATAATAAGAGGCTTTAAGTTAGATTTAATTATATATTTAATCTTTTTTATAACCTATATAATTCCTATTATTTCTAGTTTTATAAGCTAATAATTTTATTTTATATTATTAAGATATCTATTAAAGAATATTATTAGTTAGATATTAATCCTCACGAAAGGCTTTAAGGATCTAGGTCCCCTTTTATATAATATATTATAACTACTAAACTAATAACCTTAGAGGTATTAAGTTTAATATATAATACTCTATTATAATTATAATAGATTAGAAGGCGTAGAGTACTAAAAGCCTTTTATAAGTCTTAGAATATTAATATTTCCTTAGGCGTAGGCTTATAAAAGATAACTTATACTAATTTTTTTTATATTAGCCCTTTTACTCCTATAACAAGGCCTTTATTAAGGATAACCTTATATTTTTATAATAGATCTATATATTAGGTATATTAAGTAATAAATAAATAGAGCTATCTAATAAGATTAAAGAATATTTCTAGGTCTTTAAAGTTATAGGGAAAGTATAAGAATATAATAGTTATAACCTTCTCTTTAATTATTAATATTCCTAGGCTATTAATATACTAGCCTAGTAGTATAATAGATAGGTAGCTAATATATAATTTCAATAGTAATAGGCTTATATATTTTTTATAGAATAGATTAAAGACTTTATATAAGTATTTAATATAATCTTATAAAGTATATAAGTAAATAATAGTATTATTAATATAAGCCGTAGTAAAAGCCTAATATTATTAAAGTATAATATTAGTCTAATATTAAATATATAAAGGCGAGCCCTTATAATATATAAGGGCTATTAAAGACTACTCCTAGTTATAATAGCTTATAATTATAAGCTTATAATAATCCTTAACCTAGATATAAAACTAAAAGAACTACCTAATTATATTAATAATAGAGATATATTAATACCCTTAGATTAAGGCTATTATATTAGCTTATAATAGTAAGGGGTATATATTACTATCTATAATCTTATTAAGCTCCTTAATATTAATAGTAACTTAACCCTTCTAACTATTAAGAGTATCTTACTAGACTATAAAGTAAGGATAGTTATATAATATTAGTTAATCTAACTATATAAGTTCCCTTAGGCCTAGAGCTTATTAAAAGTCTTATTAATAACATTCTTATTCTTCTACCTAAGAGGATATACTTAAGTAGGTCTAGATATTATATTAGGCTTTAATCGAATTAATATCTATTATTCTTTAAGTATATCTACTATATTACCTTTATTTATAAAAAGGTCTTAGTAAGAATTAATAATATTTACTAATTAGTTAGCTATCTAAGATTCTCTATAAATTTAAACTCTATTAGTAAGGGTATACTTAAGAGTAGGATTAATTATAGTATCTAGTAAAGGATTCTAATTAAAGCCCTTATTAGGCGTTATAAAAGCCTATATTATAGAAGCCTCTAATAGACTCCCTAATAAAGCTATTATTATTATAATAGTAGCTAGCCTAGCTATAAATTTACCTTTCTAAGTATTTTACTATCCTATAATAGCTAGGCTAGTATAGTATATATTAATTATAAAATAGCTATTATAATTAAATTCTTTTATAATACTAAGTCTTACCTTCCTAGGAATAATAATATTTATATCCGTATTATTCTTAATAAATACCTAGCCTAGGGAGGTATTAATAACGTAGGTAAATACTCTACTAGAGTAGCTAAGATTAAGGTTATAATTAGGCTTAAAGAGAAGATCTCTATTATTTAGAAAAGACCTATTATAAATTACTAAAACTAAGGTAGTAGATTATATAAATACTATAAATTTAGATTTATTCTTAATAATATATCTTATTAGAGCGGATTATACGCGGGTACTTATAAGTATAATAATATCCTAGTAGCTACTAATAGTAATTTATTCTTTAGTAAAATCTAGTACTATTTCTTTAAGAGTTATAATATCTACTCTTATAAGTATTTTAACCTTAAGGTTATTTATAATATAGACCTCTTATATAATTTAGGTAATAGCCGACTTATTATTAGCCCTACCCTTAAGGTAGAAGGTAATAGTAGTAAAATTATCTAAATAATATAATTTAAACCTAAGACCTCTTATTAGAATACTAGTAAGTATAGTCTTAATATTAATACCTTTAGGAATAAAGGTAGTATCTATTATTAATATTATATACCCTAGATTAATATATATCTTAATATTTTCCCTATTAGTAGTCTAGCTAATAGAGATTAATATATAATAGTAGTTCTTAAATATATAACCTATTCCTTAGATAGCTTCTATTAAAGAATAGATAATTAGTAGATTATCTATAAAAGGATTTAATATATTAGCGTCTATTATAGCTATTACTAATAAGGTCTTTATTAAAGGCTTTACTAGATCTAATATAGTAGATTTCTAATATTAATCTTAAAGGTAAATAAAGAGTTTATTTTTAGATAAGAATCTCTTTATATAGTATTAATATCTATAATCTAGTAATAATCTAGGTATAAATAAGAAGTAGTTACTAAAACCTTCTTCCTATTATTCAAAGTCTTTAGTAATTAATATTGAAATAGGTAGAATAGTAATAGTTATTCTATTACTAGCTATATAGGTGGAGAGAGATAGAATATATAGGATACTAAGACGGGTACTAGCGCGCGTCTAGTACGCGGCTAGTCTAACTAATTATATCCTATTTTAATATATTTTAATACTCCTACTTAAATAAAGTACCTTATTAGTATAGTAGTATAACTAACTTATATTTTATTCCTACTATCTAAAATCTCCCTTCTTAACTAAATACTAGGTAAGAGGTGTAAAGGTAAGGTAGATAGTAGTAGAAGTTCTTTTAAGGTAGTAATTTAATAAAACCCTTCTAGATATAGATTAGATAGACCCTAATAAAGTAGGTATAATTATAAGGTTAATAATTTTATTTATATAATAGTTTCTAAGATATACTTATTTTATAAAGGTATATTATTAAGGTTTTTATATTATAATAACTTAATAGTATATTTCTTACCTTTAATATACTAGATAAGCTTATATTAGGTAGGGAGGAGGGCTTTATAAGGCCTAATTTTAGTATTTATATCTTTAGTAGTATTATAGTTAAAAATAATAATAATAATATTAAGATAGAGGATTATAACTCCCTAGTAGTACTAGTTATCCGCTTCTTATTCTTAGCCTACCTAGGTATATATCTAGGTAGTAAAGACGGCGAGGCTATTATAGCTTATAAGGATATTATACTAGAAGCTATTATAAGTATTATATTTACTAGTATCTAGGAATATATTATACTAGTTCTATTTTATATTAGAGGTAGAGTAAGAGATAGGATTATAGTAGATATATATTATAGTCTAGGCTTAATAGTTTTATAGGAAAGTAGTTAATTTATCTACTATAATATTAGTCTATAAGCGGGAGTAGTTTAATATCTAAATAATATTACTAGTAGTATAACTTACTATTTAAGTTTAAAATATAAAAGGATAATAGAGCTAAATAGGCCTATAAAGTCTATTTTATATTCTAATATTATAGCGTAGAGCTATAGGGCTAGAAGGGTAGGTAGTTAGGAGCTAGCTATCTCTTAGTTAGTAATAGAAGCGCTTATAAAGCTACTAAGAGTACCCGTAGAGCCTTATTATACTAAAGACTCCTACTACTATAATACTTCTAGGCCTAAGGCCTTATAAAAGGGGATAAATTTATCTTTAAAGAGGGCTTTAATAAGGCTATTAGCTACCTACTTAGTAATCCTAATATATTTTAGCTTAATATTATTAGTAGTAACCTATTTTTATATATAATAATATTAGATATTAATATACTTTATATATATATAAAACTAGGGGTTCTTAGCTAGGGTAATAGCTTCTTAATTATTATAGTAGAGTATTATAATAGTAGGCTAATAGGTATCCTTAGAGAGGTCTAGCTTAGTAAGGAGCTATTAGGGCTAGATAGCTTCCTTTATAACTTATATCTAGCCTATATATTCTACCTTATAACTAGATAGGGCGATAGTAGGCTATTACTTTAAGGACTAGCTTATTACTCTACTATTAATATTAAAAATATAGCCTATAATTAACTACTAAATATCTTAGTTACTAGCCTAATTAGCGTTATTATTACTAATAAGAGGAAAGATACTCTTATAAAAAGTAAGTTATAAGTTAGTTATACCTTAAAGGTAATAGAAAATCCTCTTAACTACTATTTAATATAACTAATTTAGGTTTAATTTATATCTATTAATTACTAAGATTATAAAGGTAATATCTAGCTTAATTCTTAATATAATATATATTAGGGAGCTAATAGCTAATTAATACTCTTTCTAGAAAGTATTAAGGGTTATATAATCTTTTTTAAATACTTATAACTTATTTATATCTATTAGGATTATTATAAGATATAACTCTTATATATTAAAGTCCTTTAATACCTTTTTAATATAAGCTTCTTAACCTAATTATAATACCTAATTTACTTAATCCCGCCTAACTAATATATTTAAATAGAAGGAATATAAGCTAAGGTTAGTTATTTAGAAGTATTTATTAAGTATAACCTTAATCTAATTAATTATAGTTTAGCTAGGTCTAATAATTAGTAAATTATTTATATAAGTTATAATAATAACTTAATCTTTATAATTAATTAAGATACTTTTATTAACTATAAGTAGTATAAAGCCCTAAGTCTTTAGGAAAGTAGATAGTATAAAAAACTAGATTTAAGGTAATTATTTTAGGTTATAAAGTACCTTTTTTAAGATATAAATAAGGTATTCCTTACCCTTAGCTATAAAGCCTTTAAGTTATTTAATATAAATATCTTCTTTAATATTCTTATAAAGGAAGGCTATCTTAATATTTATTTAATCTAGTTCCTTATTAAGTGATATAGCTAGGGTAAAGATAGCTTTATAACTTATTAACTTTACTATTAAAGTAAAGGTCTTATTATAATTAATCCCTTCCTACTATTTAAAACCCCTAACTACTTAGTATACTTTATAATAGAGGCCTTTATTATAAGGCCCCCTTTCTAACTTAAATACCTACTTCCCCTAGAGTACCTTCTAACCTAGAGGTAGCTATCTAAGCGCCTATATATTATTCTATATAAGGGAGTTAAATTTATCTTATAATATTACTTCTTAGTCTTTCTTAGTATTATTTATTATAGCTTCCTTATATAATTTAGGTTTAAATAGCTCTATACCTTTAACTATTATTAGGAAGGTAAATATTACTAGTAGATCTAAGGAGTTATTATATAATTTATTAGGAAGTATTTTAAATTTAGGGTAATTAGATAGGACCCTAGCTAATAATAGGAGCTTATTAATATCCTAATAAAATATTATTAGATAGGCCTAATTTAGTTTAAGGCGGATATCTAATAGGGTCTTAAGGTAGGATTTATCCTTAGCTATTATATCTTTAACGTAGATTTATAGTATATTAATATAGATTAGTAATACTTTACTTCTAGAGGGAGATTACCCCCTTATACTACTAGCTACCTACTTAGAGCGGTAAGGGAGGTTTATAAATATATACCTTTTAGCTTTTAATTTAATATAGCCTACGGGGACTTTCTTAATAAAGTAGATATTAGATAATTAAGTAAGCTTCCTAGATTTATTATTAATAAGATAGTAGATAGCCTTACTTTTATAACTTATAATAAGTTAGGAATAGGCCTTAAAGTAACTAATTTTAATAGTAGTCCTATTAATATAATAGAAGGCCTAAGAGCTAAGGATTTATAAATAGGAGAGGTTAAGTTAATAGCCATTAAACTTCTTATAAGGTATTATCTTAATATTAGCCTTAAGGGACCTATTCTAAAAGTAGCTAGCCGCTTAAATAAATTTAGGCTAATATTTATAATCTATCCTACTATTTATAAGTATAATATAGGCCTTATTTATTAGGGTTTTACTAAGATACTTTATAGACTTATTAGCCTAGGGAGTATCTTATATTATACTCTCCTAGATAATACTATTAACCTAGTAATACTTTATAAAGGTTATAAAGTTAAATTCCCCTCTACTATTAATATAATAATATTATATATATTATATAAGATACTCCTAGTTCACCTTAAAGGCTTTAAAGGCTAGGAGGAACTTACTTTTAACTTTAAGTAGGGTAATATCTAAATCTTTAATGTAATTATATAATATTATATTAAAGAATTAGGAGCTATTATAAATTATAATAATCCCTTTATAAACTTTATAAGGGCCTATTAAGTTACTATTAATACGCTTATATAAGTATTTCTCTAGGGTAATAGAATAATTATATAAAGTCCTTATTATTTAGGTCTCTATATAGATATTGTATATATAATACTTAAAGATAATCTTATTAAGGTTAATTCTACTAGATATATTTATTAGCTATTTTAGGTTCTATTAACTTAAATAACTTATATAGGTATATTAGAGGCTAATAGATAGGGAGACTTAAAAGGTTATAAATATATATACTTTTAACTTTAAAAGAAGCTAGAATATAGTTATTAGGGCTATAACCCTAAAATAGAATAGCTAAGATAGTAAGGCGTACTTTTACCCTAATTCCTTTATTAGTCTTATAAGGGATAACCGTAGTACTACGCCCTATTATATAAAGACTGGCCTAGCTAATTTTATAAATAGGGGACTTAGGAATTACTTTATATTCTTTAAAGATATCTTAATTATCAATAATATATTAGTTATACGCCGTATCTAGGAGGATAGTAGTAGTAAGGCTAGTTATACCTAGTATAGTTATAAAGCTAATAACTAGGTCTTTAGACTCTATAAGTATATAAAGACGCTTACCTTTAGTATTACTACCCCCTTAATTATAACCCCCTTAGTTTTAGCTCTTATCTACCTTAACTATTTTAAGGAAGGCCTTTATTAACTTAGGGTACTTAGTCTAGTAGTTAGACTCTATATAGCCTAAATAATTATAGTAGTTATAGTACTTATTACTACGCCGTACGTTTAACCTAGCCTAGTAGAGTAGGTAAGTAGTAATTATAATAGTAATTATAATAGAAGACTTTATAAAATTTTAGTAAGCTTCTTTATCTATTATAATTAGTATAAGTTTATTAAATAAGACTATTATAATACCTTCTTTAATAGTAATAGTATATATCTAAATAAATATACTCTAAAAGGTATTAAACTTTATATTAAAATACTAGAGGTAGGTATTAATAATAGGAGGTATTACGGTTACACCCCCTTTACCTACAATTACACCCCCCATTTGCCTACGTTTACACCCCCCTAGTTTAGGTATAGCTTAGGGCCCCCGGGGTGACGCAGCCGCATACCCGCCTATACCCGCCCCCCGGAGCGGTGCCTCCGAGGCCGCCAGACTCCTAAAGGCGAAGAAGCCTTGGCTTGGAGCATGCCAGCCCGCCTTACAACCCACGCGCGCACGAGGGTATTACAGTCCCCATGCTTTACGATAGTCTAACTATTCTATATACTAACTTTACGGAGTTTATAGTAGCTACTAGCGCCTAAACCCCCTAGAAGTAGAGGCGGGTATAGGCGGGTATGCGGCTACGTTACCCCAGGGGCCCTAAGCTATACCTAAACTAGGGGGGTGTAAACGTAGGCAAATGGGGGGTGTAATTGTAGGAAAAGGGGGTGTAACCGTAATACCTCCCTTAATAATAAAGATATAAGGGAGCTTATATCCTAGGTTAATTAGGTTAAAATTAATAGTTTTAAATTTATTTATATAATTACTAATATCTTTATAGTTAGTATAAAAGAGGGTATTAAAATTATAGATAATCTTATTAAGAATACTAGTACTTTAAGGCTTATAAAAATCCTTAAGGATCTTTTAAGCTATTAAGAGGATGGTCTTATCCTTAATTATATTATAAATATTAATATTATAATATACTTTTATTACCTTATAAGCCTTATTATATTTATTATCTTAAATCTCTTAAAGGTTTTAAGTTATAAGGATAATATAATTTATCTTAAGGATAGTTCTAAGGCTATTAAGGATAATATAGGACTATATATTATAGGAGTATAATAACTAGTTATAGCTAGATTCTAGTATAGGGATAAGTATTAAGGGGTAGTTACTACCCCCTCTAATCTCTACTTTAGTACCGGCGGGAGGTATATCTTTAGTCTTAGTATCTAGATTATATAAATTTAGCGTTAGAGACTAAGTTAGTACTAGTATTAATAATTATAAATATATAAAGGGTAGTCTTAACCTTATAATAAGGCTAAAGATAATACTTTTACCTAATATTCTAGGACCTTTTATTAAAAATAATAGTAATTAATTTTAAGGATAAGGTTTTAATATTAATAAAGGTATAAAGAAGGTATTATCTAATAGTATTCCCTAATAGTTAATAGTAGTAGCTACCTCTTAGTTAATTTTATAGTTAATATCTTAGTAGAGATATAGGAAATTAAGGAAGTAGTAGTTTACTTAAAGGTTAGCTAGAAGACCATTAGGATAAATATTAATTAACTATTAATAGATTTCTTCTTTAGATTCTTTAAGTTCTAGTATAAAGTAATTAGAATAATAAGAAGGAGGGAGAGAAGAGTCTAGGGAAGAAGGGATAGATATAGCTAATTTATAAGGAGGTTAGTAAGTATTCCTAGCCTTCTCTATCTTTCTAGCCCCCTTTTTTAAGAATATTATACGTTATCTATAGTATTAGCTAGGTAATAGATATAAATAACTATTACTAAGGTAGTTAGTATATATAAGGAATAGATATTATTTATATAACTAGTAAACTATTATATACCGCCGCTAAGGGGTTATTATTATTTAAGTTAGAGAGGATTTTAGCTAGGTTTTAGTGTCTTAGTAGAAAACTCTACTAGTAGATTCCCTAGCCCCCTTTTTATAGTAGTAGTAGTATTAATATAGAGGTAATCTATAAGAGATAGTATTAATAGTAGTTATAGGGTAAATGAATAAATAAATACCCTACGCCTAGGCTTATAACCTATTAAAATAGGTAGAATAGTAATAGTTATTCTATTACTAGCTATATAGGGAGAGAGAGATAGAATATATAGGATACTAAGACGGGTACTAGCGCGCGTCTAGTACGCGGATAGTCTAACTAACTACATCCTGTTTTAATATATTTCAATAATTAATACTTAGTAGTATTAGGATAGATTATCTAGATATTACTTAGGCGTACCTTTATTATAGTACTAATTAGGGTTATTAGTAGGCTATAATACGTTATTATCTTCTTAATTATATTACTATAGGTTCTTAGAGTTCTTAGTATCCTCTATAGTAGCTTAATAGGCTTATTAAGGCCTCTAAGTATATACGCCTCTTATTCTAAATAGTATCCGGCCCTATTGATTTTAATTTTAATTCTATTTATATTAAGAACCTTATTAAGGTTACAGTCTAGCTACCTTATAAGATTCTACGACTAGCTAATAACGGTATTACAACCGTGTTACTACTATGATATAATAGTAGTATATTAGTTATATGTCGGTTATACGTCGGTTGTACGTCGGTTGTAAAACCTCTAATATCGCCACTAACACGATAAGAATTCTACAACGGATTTAGTATTACAACCGTATTACAACCGTAGTATAACGGTTAAACTATATATATAAAAAATAAATAAATTTCTTCTAAGTCCCCTACGTACTAAGCCTAATAAGGTATAACTTTATAATAGTAGAATTTTATAAAACTTCTTAATTTTTAAAGAAAAAGTCCTTAGCATTATTAGTTCTCTCTATATCTCTCTCCCGAATTACCCGCTTTTAGCGTAAACTTAAAACCCTTTTTTTTACGTAATCCTAATAGTTATATAGGTTTTCTATATAGGTTCTTAGGAGTGGTAAAACCGTGGTGAAACCGTAGTAATACCGTCTTAATACTATCTTAACACCGTCTTAATACCGTCTTAATACCTTACTAATCTTAAACCCCCTTTTTAAATTTATCTACTAGTGTTTTTATTTTTTAAATATAATACTAGTCTAATACTAGCCTACTACCGTCCTACTACTATCCTACTACTAGCCTACTACTAGCCTAGAACTAAACCCGTTAAACTACGGATATTTACCTAGTATCTACTAGTTCTACTACCTTAGTAAAGGCCTAGACAGTAATATTATCTATTAAATTAAGAACTAGACGCGTTTACTAGTACTATAATTTATAGCCTTATTAGCTATATAAGTAGAGTACAGACGTTTACTCCTTAATTAAACTACTAATTCTAGTTCTAATTTAGCTAGTAGCTTTAATAGCCTACTAAAAGCTTCTAATATAGGTTATTATAATAAGTATTATTATAGTTATTATTTTAGTAAGGTTAATATTAAGGGGGAGGCTACTATAAAGGCCTATAAGGCTATTACTACTTTACTAAGCTAAAAACTAAGATTAATACCTACTACGTCGTTATTACTACTACTAATAGGGTTTCCTATAGTAAGAAGTATAAGTCTACTACTAGTATTTTCTCTTATCTAATAAATTGTGAAAATTATTATAATTAGTAGTTCTACTAGGCTCTAGGATATTACGCTAGAATTCTATATTAAGCTTATACTAAATAAGTAGGATATAATCCTTTATTATACTAAGTCTAGTATCTTAAGTAGCTCTTATAATAGCCTAAGTAAAAATATGGCGGAGAGTAACTTAAATATATAAGTACTAAGTAGTAAAGTATTTAAGAAACACGTATAAGAGGGGAGTAGGGGAGTAGTAGGGCGCCCTAGCCCTAATTAGGGGACTACTAGGGGTAAAGGTAGTAGAGCTAGAGAGGGAGGAGAGTATAAAGAGCTACGCGTTAGGGTAGGGGTTATAAGGGCCTTTACTCTACTTATAAGCTTAATAAATATAATAATACTTAGATTATAATATATATATACTATAAGGATTATAAATAAATAGAGTAGCTAGGCTACTATAATAATAACGGCCTTTAAAGTTATAAAAAATATATAATTTAAAGACTTAAACGCGTTTAAATAAAAGATTTTAATAATAGGTATTAACCTAATATAAATATATATTAAAGAACTCTAATAAAAAGGGAGAGAATATAGAGAGAGAGTATAAGACCTTAATAGGCCTAGGATTAATAGCTAGGCTAGTACCTTAATAAGATAAGACTCCTTATAAGGCTAATAAAGCTAAGGGAACCCTTTTATAAGGAGTATACTACCCCTCCCCCCTTATAAGGGCTATATATATAGATACTAAAGGCGGTTAAAGTTAAGAGGGTCTAGTAGATACTAGTAGTATTAAAAGATAAGAAGGAAAGGGAAGTAATAGTAGGGGTAGTAGGTAAGAGGCTAGTTATAATATTCTAGGCCTCTAGTTATAAATACGCGTTAGAAATTATAATAATAAATTAAATGAAGAGTAGGGATATATTATTATAAATTACCTTAATAAAAGTAAGGGAGGTATTAAAGAGGGAATAGTTATAAGTAAATATAATATATTACTTTATAATAGTAGTTAGGAAATTATTTAATATAATAATATATAGAGTATAAGTATCTATCTTTAATATAAAAAACTAGTAGGTAATTAAAGAGAAGATTTAATAAGAGAATAGAGCCCTCTACCCTAATCTAGATATAATAGAAGGGAGGTAATTAATAGGTATATATATACTTAAAAAAGCCTACTCCTCCTTTATAATAAATATCGCGTTATTAATAATAATAATAAGTTAATTAAGAAGGGTTTAATAAAGGTAGGAGAGATAAAACTTATAAAATAATATAAATAAAGGGTTAAATTAATATAATACTTTAAATACTAGTTATATAAGTATATATATTATAATTACCCTAATAATATATAATATATTAACTATAATTAGGGCTATAATATAATAAAGTATAAGATAAAGGTTATAAGCGCCTTATAAGGATATATTATATATAAATAATAGGGCTACTCCTCCTAATTTAATAAATATTTAATAAGGGCTAGGGAGAGGTAACGCGCTAAATAATAGGTTATAAATAAGACCCTATTTTATAAGATTAAATAGGAGCGTATAATAGTAGTAATAAATATTAAAAGATTTATAATTATAAGAGTAAAGAAAAAGAGGAAGGTTATAACTAACTAGGTAATATATAATATATTAGGCGGCGGGGAGTAATTAAGATTATAAAGACCTAGGTATAAACTAGGGAGACTACCTATCTCTAGGAGGCTCCTAGTAAAGGAGCTAGGCTAGAAAATATTAAAGGTAATAATAAGTAGTAGTAAAGAGCTATTAAATAGTATTAATAAGCTACTTATAAAAGTAGTAGTAAATAGCCTTACCTACCTAGCTAGGGAAGGTAAATAGGCTACCCTAGAAGAAATAAATATATAAGAGGAAAGTAGTAGTACCCTAGGCCTAGATATTTAATATATTAACCTTAAAAATATTATAATATAATATTAGGGGTAAAATAGGTATAATAATAGCCCTATTAAAAGATAAAGCTATCTAGGATATAAATATCTTAATAATCTAGGAACTATATTATAATACTAGGAACTACTTATTATATAACCCTAGCTCTAAGGTATTCTTTTTAGTATATAAAGTAGAGTAGGGTATATAAATATATTTCTATATTAATAAAAGACTTTAAATAGATAGTTAGAATATAAAGTTCTTTATAAAAGATATTAATACCCTTAAGCTCTAACTTATACCTAGGAGGAGGGGGAATATTTAATATACCTCTAGTTATATAATATATATAACCTAAGCTTATTATTAATAATAGATAAAAACCTATTAAGCCTTTAAATAATAGAGGAAGAGGTTAGCTACCTTAAGGAATATATTATAATAGGAGATTTTAACCTCTAATACCTTAATTAGAATAACTTAAAATAGTTTTTTTTACCTAGGCCTTTATAAGGTATAAGTATATAGTTTCCCTTATAAGTCGGCTACTATAATAGCGACTATAATATACCTATAAGCCCCCGTAATTATCTTTTAATAGTTTAGATAGATATAAGTATAACTTATTAATTAATTAATAGCCTAAGTATATTTATAAGGCTTATAATATTATAAAGTATCTTATATAATATACCTCTTATAAGTTAAAGTACTTATACTAATATTATAAGGTACCTTCTAATATTCTATTAATAGTTAATACTACTTATTAATATTATAAGTAATAAGATATTTATTACCTTCTCCTAGCTCTAAAGTATACTAGCCTATAACTATTTTATAAAGATATAGTTAAAGGTTCTAGTAAATAATATCTCCTCTTATATAAATAATATCCTTAATCTAGTCTATAAATATATATATATTATAGAAGTATATAGTCTTACTAGTATACTTAATACCTAATACTATATCTACTAATTTATTATTATAAAATAGATTAAAGTAGCTAATATTATTAGGGTTAAATCTTAGAGTCCTATTATCTATATTTATAGTAGGATTTATAATAGGGTTTATAGGTAGCTGTAGGATAATACTAGTAATTATATTATAAAGCTTAGTATATTATACTTTAATAAAGCTTATATTTTCCCTTATAATTAGTAGGAAAGGTCTAATAAGATAATTATAAATAGCTTCTTTAGCTAATATACCCCTAATAGTAGGATTAATAGTCTTAATATTAAATAAGGTAGAGCTTATTACTCCTACTACTAAAGGGTTCTAATACTTTATAAAGTACGCCTAGAGTTATAAAAGGTTATAATACTATTTAGTATCCTTAGTAAAGGACTTAATAGCTCTCTAAAATACTAGGGTATTAGTAGCCTAATTAAATAGAAAGCGTAGTAGTTTAATTAATATGAAATATTAAGTTTATACTTTAGTACTACTTAGTTATTTAACTTATTTATAGAATTTAATAATATAATTAATATAATAGCCTATTATTTCTAGTACTTCGTATTTATAAGCCTTTCCAGTAGCGTTAATAAACTTATAGATCTAGTAGGCTACTATAATAAGGTCTTAATTAAGAGGTAGTAGGGATATTATAATAATAGTTTAGGAAAGATTATTAGTTATAACCTTACTAAGCTTTTAAGAAGGGAAGAAACGTAGTACTTATACAAAGTAAGGTATAAAGGTAGGCTATTAAAGGCTTTAATAGATAGCTATCATAATATTAAAGAGGTACTTATATAATCCTACTATTAAGGGCCTTATTATTATAAGGACGTAAGTTAGTCTAATTATAAAGAAGAATTAGTAAAGACTTCTCCTAGAGGACTATAGGATTAATAGTACTATTATAGTTTTATAGTATAAACTAATATATACTCCTAATTAGGCTTAGTACGTACGCTAAGATATAAATACTATATTTATATATAATATAATATATAGAATAGTATAGTTAATATTCTTATATAAACTTAATATTAATACTATTTAGGTTTATATTAAGTCCCTAATATAATATTAACTATCCTTCTTACTTATAATATTCTACTTCTAAAGTATAGAGGGTAGTAGTAACTAAAAAGATCTAGTACTATATTAATACCCTTATAAAGAATTTTTTTAAGTAATAACTTTAAATTAAAGCTATACTACTAGTAAGTAGGAGATTCCTATTTACTAGAAAGGAATACCTCCCTTATACTAGGTAAGTACTATAATTATTATAACTAAACTTAATAAAGCTACTATAATAGAACCTTAGTAGCTAGGACCTTTTATACCTTACGGCCTAGGTAGCTTATAATAATAAATACCCGCTAAAGAGCTACGTAGTATAATTCTAAAGATAATATAATTAGTAAGATTCCCTTTAGAGTTTACTTAGAGTTAGACTATCCTTAGTAATCTAGAGGAGTAGGATCCTAGTAATAAGATAGATAATAAGAGTACGCCCTTAAACTTAGATTAGGAAGATTACCCTAGGACTTCTTATTATTATAAAAAGTAGCCTAAAGCTATTAATCTTCTTAATTAATAATAATATAAGAGAGCTTCCTAAGAAAGAAGGATAACTATTAAGCTAAGAGAGTTTAAAGATAAGTTAATCCTTAAAGATATTACCTTATAAAGTAAAGTTAAAGGTATTTTAATAAAAGTATAAATAAATAAAGAGTTCCTTATAAGTTATAATAAAATTCTAGTAGTATAATAAAATAGTATTTAAAATTTAAAATTTATTATAACTATATTATAAGAAGATACTAAGATAATAAGTAAAGATATAATAGAGTTAAGGTTTAAGGCTAATATATATATTAATTAGCTTAAGGAATATTAGAAATAGATATCTAATAAGAAGAAAGAGACTATATAGTTAAGAGGCTTAAGAGATATCTACTATTAGAAGTCTAAGTCGCTAGTAAAGGAGTTAAAAGTCTTAAAAGCTAAGTTATTATTAAATAAACCTCTCCCTTTTATTAACTTAAATAAGGAAGAGGAAGTATAACTAGGAAGCTAAGATACTTATTATAGTTAATATTAAATACTAGATATAATTAACTTATATAATATATCTACTAGAGTAGGTACTAATAAGAGGTACCCTAATATACTTAACTTTAATAAGACTATTAATTAAGATAAATAGGAGTCTTAGAAGATATATTTATACTCTAAGTTCTAATAGAGTACTATCCTATTCCTAGTAGAATAGGATAAGATAGATTATATATATAACTATTATAAGTTAAATATATTTAATATAATTAATACCTATATTAATCTAATAACTATAGACCTATATAAGTTAATAGAAGAGATAATTAAGGAGTTATATACTATATTTAGTAAATTTAATAAAATAGTTAAAGTAGATAGTAATATTTATAATCCTAGCTTTAGAATAGGTATTTAGGATAAGAAGGAAACCTTTAAAGTATTTTATATATACTTCTTATTAGCTATTACCCTACTCTAGTTAAATAATACTCTTAAAACCTATAATCTAAAATAACTTACTTCTAGTTAATTAAGATACTAGGTATTAGGTATAATCTTTCTTACTTTCTAAGCCTATATAGATTATCTTTAATAGATAGATCTTAATTTATAATAAGTAAATAATTAGTTAAACTTATAAAAGGGGGATAATAATATAAAGATTATAGGTACTTAAGGGGCTAATACTATTAATAGTACTAAGCCTATAAGTAGTAAGAATACTTGGGTAAATAAGACCCTATTATTAATAAAATAGTATAAGTTTCTAATAGACTAACCGTCGAGTCGGGTTTTAGTACTATAGATTGGTACCGACCCGAATACTCGGTACCTATTTAGGTACTAACCCGAATACTCGGTACCTACTTCCGGTACTAACCCGAAAAGCCCTCGGTACCTTAGTGAGTTAGGTTAGACTAACCTAACTCGCTAAGGTATCGCTAAGAAGCTAAGCCGCTAATAAATTAGTAAAGGACTAATATAGTTTCCTTATAAGATAAATTTAAATACTTTTATATTATTAGGATTTATCTTATACCTAATATTTATTACTTATTATTCTATATATTATAATAGTCTATATTACTATTATATATAACTCTTAATTCTCTTACTATTAGCGCCTAGAATATATTAGTCCCTTTAGGCCCTTTAAGAGTATTAAGTTTAATAGGCCTTAGTAATAAAGCTATTTAATTAAAATTTAATAATCTTAATATAGATAATTCTATATCTAGTAGTCTTCGTCCTAGCTAATCTATAAGTTAGGTTAGATAGGGTATATTAGATAAATCCTTTTAAGAAAAGAAAGTACTTCTCTAGAATACTATTAAAACCATTAAGAAAGATTTCCTAGACTTAATTCTAATAAAGAATAGTAAATTTATTAAATAGAGTTAGTATATTAAAGTCTAGTTTAAAGTATAGTAGTAGTAAACTACTATTAGTTAAAGTATTAAAATAAAGTCTAGTACTAAAATTAAGGATCCGCTCTAGATTAAGAAGACTATATTAGGTAAATAGGCTAATATCTAGGATAACTTTATCTAAATTACTTTAATAGTTAAGGGATTACTAAAGATTACTTATAAGAAGTATAATAAAATTCTAGACCACCTAATAGCTATTAATAATTTAAGTATATCTAATATAAGGAAATATCTTAAAATAAATAAATACTTTCTTTATAAATAACTTAACCTATTATTATAAATAGAACTTTCTTTAAGTCAGGTATATTATTTATAATAATATAAATTAGTAATATAAAACTAATTATTTAGGGATAACTTTAGAAGAAAAGTAATACTAGGGTTTCTACTAACTTTTATTAAGAGAAGTAGAATAAATAGTTATATAAATACTTTTTTACCTTAAACTAGTCTTTCTAGACTATTAACTAACTAGAGTTTTAGTAATTACTATTAATAGCTTATCTAGATTTAACCCTAATCTATTATACTAAATTATAAAGTATAATCTTTTTAGATTTTAAAGGAATATATATAAAAATTAAAGTAGATCTAGAATATCCTTAATATATTTCTCTTATATTAAATACCTAGTCTAGTCCCTAAAAGGTTACCTACCTTAGAGTACTAGTCTACTAGGTTAATACTAATTTTTAATATTAGGAATATCTTATTACTTTTATGCTACTTAATATCTAGTATTCTAGGTATTTACTTATAATAGAAATAATAAAGATATTAACCCTTTATAAAATTAAAGATAAGCTTCTTAGAGTTATTACTAATAATACTAGTAATAATAGAACCTTAAAAGATAAACTAGAGAAATCTCTAGCTTAATAAGATATCTAATAGGATAAATTATAAAACTCTATTCCTTATATAACTTATATCTTTAACCTTATAATATAAGACTTTATTAAAGCCCTAGACTTAAAAGCTTTAGATAATATTATAATATTATTAAAGGATACTTAAGTTAAAGATATCTAAGTAAATATAAGTCTATTAACTATTATTAAGAAGGTATAATATTATAAGGGTAATATAAATAGGTAATATACTTATTAATATTTTAAATAGATCCGCGCTCTTATAATAGTAATTAACTTATCTCCTTAATAAAAGCTTTATTTTTTATAATTATAAGAAAACTCTAGTAGAAGACCTTAAAAACTTATATAAGATATCTATATTTATTAGAATTTTATATACTTAATACTTTATTATATATATTAGCTATATAACTTTATTAATACTTAAGTAGATAAAAATATAATTAATCTAAAAATTAGTATATTTACCTTAGTAAATATAAATAGTTAATTATATTACTACTTAGTAATATGTTAAATCCTATCTATTAACTTACCTTCATAGTTTCTTAGATAATAAATATAAATATATATTTAGGATTCTAATTATATAATACTCTTTTTAGATATTTTAATAGTATTAAAATAATAATATATAATAGTAGGATTATTAGTAAAGTAAGTATTATTTATACTTATAAAGTAGCCTTAGTAAAACTAGCTAAGTATTATTCTAGAATAAAAGGTAAAGGCGGATTAATATATAACCTTACTAATATTCTAGACCCTTTTATAAAATTAAGTCTATATAAAACTTAGGATAAATAAGAGGAGTTAAATAATAGTAATACTTTAACCTCTTATAAAGAGAGGTATAAGAATAAATTTACTAACTACTTTTATAAGTATTATAAGATATTATTAATTATTAGAAGGACTAATATATAAGATATATAGAATATTAATAAGGTAATATAATATAGTAATATATTTAAATTTATACTTTAACCTCTTATAAAGAGAGGTATAAGAATAAATTTACTAACTACTTTTATAAGTATTATAAGATATTATTAATTATTAGAAGGACTAATATATAAGATATATAGAATATTAATAAGGTAATATAATATAGTAATATATTTAAATTTATACTAACTAGTAATAGCCTTTAATAAGAGTAAGGAGAAGTCTACTTTAATATCTAAATTATAGGTCTTTATTATAAAGTAAAGCTATTTAATACTTTTATTCTAAAAGTCTACTAGAGGATATTCTTATATAAGAGTATTAAAAGGATAATACTTTAGCTTATTTAAATCTAATATAAATAACTAAGGATATCCTTTTATACCTAATATTATTTATAGGTATTAAGAGAGTCTTTAATCTTACTTAAAGAGTATATTTATAGGATTATATATAGTTAAAACTAGAGTTTATAGAATAAGTAATACTTTTAAAGTATTATAATTATATTATAAGTATAGACCCTGAAGAAGCTCTTACTAAACCCTAGGATATTCTTTAAAGAGAAGAAGATATTAATTAAAGTATTAATAAAGGTAAAGATCCTTTTAAGTTAGAACTAGTAGATATCTTAAGATAAATAGATTAGTAGTTATTATTTTAAAGTTATTTAATAATTAGGTAGTATATTTAAAAAGTAGGTTTAATTTCTATATATATATATAAAGGTAATATAAAAAGGTAATATAATTCTTTATCTTACTAAGAGTATTATAATACTAAGAGCGCCGTAATATTAGGAGCGCCGTAATACTAAGAGCGCCGTAATACTAGGAGCGCTATACTATCCTAGACCTACCCTCTACTCCTAATATTATAAAATTATTACTACCCTTAAGCGCTAAATAGTATAATATTAAAGCTCCCTATTAATTCCTTTATAAGCTTTAGATCCCTCTATATAATAGTAATATATTTAGTATAGATATAAGATAGATTTAAATCTATATTATAAGATATATTAGTAAGTAATTATTATAAGGATTACTAGTAATATAAAATAGTAATATACTTACTTAAGAGAAAAGATATTATAAATACTTTTATAATATCTTATAATACTTTTAAAGCTAAACTTTAGATTTAATATAGGTTTATATTAACTCCTATAATATCCGCTATAACCTCCCTTATAATATAACTAAATAGTAGCTTTAGGATAAGGTTATTAATAGATTTTTAATATTATCTTATCTCCCTTAGAGCTTTAAGACCTAAGTTAACCTTATACTTTTATCTTTATATTATTAGTTTTAGTACTACTATTTATAAAGGATTAACTAATTATATTTTAATATATTACCTATTTATATTACCTTTCCCTTCTTATATAATAGCTTATTTACTCCCCTACCCTATAAGGATTTACCCCCTCTAATAGCTAGTAATTTTAGTATTTTATTACCTAATTATACTATCTACCTATTAATATATAGGATAAGAAATATATTATAAAATAATATTACTAGTCTACTTAGTATAAGCTATTATTAAAGTTATTAAATATATATAATAATAGATAAAAGAAGGAATATAAGGTTTAGAAGTTTTAATATAAAGTAAAGTAATATTAAGTAGAATATTCCGCGTAATTATAGGTATAATTATAGGCGGAATTACCCCTTAAAACCTTCTTTATAACTCCTCCTACCTCTATATACTTAAGATATTATAGTAAGATAGGTTATTAATATATAATAAGTATTTATTACTAATTATATTACCTAATTATATTACTAGATAAATAAGCTAATATAATATTATAATAATATTAAGTCTTTATAATTAGAATCTTAAATTAATTATAAGTAGAGAGCGCGTAAAAGACTAGGATAATAATAATAAGCTATTATATATAAAAGTATCTAATAACCGCGTAGTAGTATTAAAAAGGATTAAGAAGTTAAAGGAATTAGATATATAAAAGATAGCTATTAAAGAGGATTATATAGAACTAGTAATTAGGGTAAAGGATATTATAAAGGAGGAAAGATATAAAAGAGGGATTTATAATAATATAATTAGGTAATATAATACTTCCTAAATAGCTAATGTTATATAATAGAATATTTTAAGATAGAGTTACGCCTTAAAGATAATAAAGAGGCCATTAAGGAATAAGCTAAGCTAGATAAACTAGTAAATTATATATAAAATTTAAATAGTATAACTAGTTCTATAAAAGAGGTAAATATATAATTAGTCTTTAATCCTATCTTCTAATTAACTTAACTTTTAGAATACTTCTAAGGAAGATATAGATACTATTAGGCTAGAATTTACTAGATTTAATCTATTAATTATATAAATTATTAAGTAAAGGATTATATATTATAAGGGTCTAGAGGAGTTAAAAGATATATAGGACCCTAATACTATAAATACTTATATTAAGTTTATATAAGAGCACGCTAACGCGTTTAATATAAAGGATTATATTATACCTAACCTTATAAAGAGGAATTAAGATAAAGAGGGTATCTTAATTAAAGTTAGTACTAATAAGAAAGAAACTAAGTATACTACTAAGGAGGATAAAGAAGAGGATAGGGAATATAAACTAGAAGATACTAATAAGACTAGTAGTAGTAGTAAGGATAATAATAGTAAGTATAATAATTGTAAGGAGGATGGTAATAAATAGAAGGATTATAAGTATAAGATTATAGAGATATCTAACTAAATAGATAGGCTATCTATTAATAACTATTAAATAATTATATTACCCTTTTATATTACTATAAAGTATTCCTAATATTATAATCTAGTAAAATACCCTTACTAAAATTAAAGTCTTAGCGAGTTAGGTTAATACTTTAGTATTAATACTTAGTACCACCCTATAATATTAACTTAAATACTCGGTACTAACTATTAGTACCGACCTGAATACTTAGGCTAGGAAGTTAGTATGAACTCGCTAAGAGTCAAGTCGGGTACCCGACTCGAGTTCAAAGTACTAACCCGACGCGGTCAGTCTAGTTTCTAATATATATCTAGGTCTAAATTTATAAGGATAGCCTCTATTAGAAATATCTTAAGCTAAGTTATATCTTAAGAGATTTAAATACTCTTTATAAGAATATATTAAACCTAATAAAGGAATAAGTAGACGCTAGACTAGCCTTTATAAGTATAAAACTTAAAGGTAATACTCCTTCTAATAGCTTTAAATAGGAAAAAGAGTAATCCCTAGTAAAATTACTACTAGGGATAAGTTAGCTTATACGCGTAAATATATTAAATAGTTAGAAGAGATAGAAAATTTAGACTTTACTATAATCTACCTCTCCTTAGTATTATGTATAGAGTTATAATATAAAAGATAGTTAGATTTTCTAGGAATTATCTTCTTAAAGGAAGGAATTATAAAAATAAGACTATTAACTAATATAAGTACCTTAGTAAAGTATTTTATAGATAAGAAGTTTATTAAACTTTATTAATTACCCCTTATAATATTAACTAAGCCTTACCAATTAAGGCTAGCTAATAATAACTTTATAATAAATATTACTTAGGCTACTTAAGTTAGATTTATAATTAGGGGCTATATTAAAGGATATTAGTATCTAGTAACCTCTCTAGGGAAATTTAATATAATACTAGGTATACCCTAGTTAGAGTAATATAATCCTTATATTCCCTTTAAGGAGTAGTTTATTACCTTTAACTCTAATTATTATATAATATATTATCTTACTTATAGTAAACTAAGTTAAGTCTTTAACTCCTTAAAGAAAGAGAAGGAATCTAGGCTAATATATAGGTATAAAGATATATCTAAAGTATCCGCCTATATATTTATAAAGATAGCTAAGAGGGATAAGAATTAGACTATATCCCTTTAACTAAAAGACTTTAAATATTTAGTAAAGTAACTAGTTAAAGAGATATATAAACTAGGGTTTATAATAGATATTATAATAATTACTATAAAAGATTATAAGAAGTCTTTTAAGAAGATAAAGAGGGATCTAATTATAATAGATAGGTTAAAAAAGAAGGTCCTTAAAGAACACTATTAGTAGATTAATATATAAAACCCTATAAAAGCTAATAAGCTTCCTCCTTATTACTTTATTAACTATACTATTAACCTCTAACCTAGATTAATTCTACCTACTAAATAAGCGTATAGGATATTAAGAGAATAAGTAATAGTTATAAAGGAATATATTAATAAAATACTTAGTAAGAAATTTATTTAACTAAGTATATTACCTTATACTACTCCTATCCTAATTATTAAGAAACTAGATAGTAGGTTATAAATTTATATTAATTATAGGATATTAAATATATTAACTATTTATAATAGGAACGTACTACTATTAATAAGAGAGACCTTAGTAAAATTATATACTATATAAGTATATAGTAAATTTAATATTATTATAATATTTAATAGTATTAGAATTAAAGAAGGTAATAAGGAAAAGACTATATTCCTTATATAATATAGACTTTTTAAGTATATTATTATACCTTTTAAATTATATAATATACTAGGAATATTTTAAGTATTTATTAATAATATCCTATAAGAATATCTAGATATATTCTATTCTACCTACTTAGATAATATCCTTATCTATAGTAATAGTATAGATAAATATATTAAATATATTAGCTCTATATTAGAAAGGTTATAATAAGTAGGCTTATACTTAGATATTAATAAATATAATTTTTATATAATAGAAATTAAATACCTTAGTCTTATTATTATAACTAAAGGATTAAAGATAGATCTAAAGAAGATTAAGACTATTCTTAATTAAAAAGTACCTAGATATATTAAAGATATTTAGGTATTCCTAGGGTTTACTAACTTCTATTAGAGGTTTATATTCTAATATTTATTAATAGTAGTACTACTATCTAATCTAACTTAGACTACTAATTAATAAGAATTTATATTTCTATAAGTAGTAGATAGTAAAGAATAAAAAGTATTTAATTTACTAAAGTAAGTATTTATTAATATACTTATTCTAGCGTATTTTAACCCTAATTTAGAAACCTAGTTAGAATTTAATATATTAGACTTTATAATAGCTATAATATTATCTTAAAAGGATAGTAAAGGAATACTACGCCTTATAACCTTTATATTAAAGAAGATATTATTATAAGAATATAATTATAAGATATATAATAAGGAACTATTAGCTATTATTTAAGTATTTAAAGAATAGTATCTTAAACTTATAGGAATACCTATTAAAGAACTAATTTAAGTCCTTATAAATTATAAGAACTTAGAGTACTTTATAATAACTAAATAGTTAAATAGAAGATAAGCTTAGTAGGTAGAGTTTCTTTTTAAATTTAACTTTAAGATAAAATATTAGCCTAGTAAATAAGGAATAAAGCCTAATAGCCTTATTAAAAGGGTAGGAGATCTACTTAAATTAGAAGATAATAATAGGTTAAAATATTAGTAATAAATCTTATTAAAAGACTGCTACCTTAACCTAGGTATAAAGAAGGTTATTACCCTTATACCTATATTAATTAATAAAATTAAAGAGTTAATCCTTAATATAGCGGCTATAATATATAATTTAAGTAAATAAGATAGTACTAGTAGTAATAAGTTAGTAAAGTATTTACTATTAGAAGTCTTAGGAGTTCCTAATATTAATACTTCTATTAAAGATTTAATAAAGGACTTTATTACTAAATTAAAAATTATAAAGTTTATTAAGGATTATTATAAGAATAATATATTAGTACTAGAAAATACCTATAAAAATTCAAGATTTTTACTTAGGAAAAGTATACTTAAAAGTATAATTCTTCTATTTATTAGTAAGTAATAATAGTTATAAGGTAAATTAAAGTCTAAATATAATAGATATTTATATGAACTTTTATAGATACTAAGACCCCCCTTAAGTATTATAAGAGATATAGGGTAAATATTACTAAAAATATTAATTTTTAAACTAAGGGATTATTTATAATAGTTACCTAGTATTAGAGTATTAATAAATAGTTATTAGGCCTTATTATATTATAACTCTATTATAATATTACTATTTAGGACTAATAGGGTATAACTAAGTATACTATTATTAGGAAAATATATTATTATTATTAAGATAGAAGTATTAAAAGACTAATACTATCTACTAAGTATCTAACTAATTATAGGATATCTAATATAGTAATATTCTATTCTACTAATAACTTCTATACTACTAAACCATTTAATATAATTCTTAAATTATTATACCCCTTATATTATAATATATCTTTTATACTCTTATAATAACTATTAATAGTTATACTAGATTTATTATATTAATATAAAGGAATCTATTAGATATAAGAGTTTATATAGCCTAGTATTTATCTAGCCCTCTAAAGTTTAACTAGTAGTATTTAATAAATTAAATAATAGAATAGCTTATTTTTATTATTAGAAAGTCTAATATTATAGTTTAATATAAAGATATAACTATATAACTAAGTATAGTATTAGGCTATTTTTAAGCTTCTAATATTATAATTAGTATTTTTATAGGCTATTAAGTAGCTATTAATAGGATCTAGGCGTTAATAATAAGTTATAATTAATATATTAAGGGTAGTCTATTTATTATCTAATAGTACCTACTTATATATAATATTTCTTATTATTTAGCTAGATATATATTTAAGAGTTTTAGGCCTAATAATATAGAGGTTTCCTTATCTTATTACCCGTAATAGAGCTACGTATAACTAATTATAACTAAAAGTAGGCCTAGTTTATAAGTTAATATTTATATATTTTATTAATTAGCCTTATAATTTATTAATAGTTATAATAAATACTAGTTAGATAGGGTATTACTTATAAATAAAGGGGGTAGGAATCTACCTATTATTTTCTTTAGATTATAACGGCGTCTTAAATAGTATTACCTTCTTACTATTATAAGTACTACTTATAATCTCCCCTTTAAAGATATATTTATTATATCTTATTACCTATAATTAGGTCCTATTATATAAATATAATAGATTAAGGTTCCTTAATAATATAACTAGTACGCCTAGCTTAATATATAACTTATAAGATAGTAGGGAGGGTTTATAAAACCTATAAAAGTACTTAAGGGGGAAGAGTTTATTATCTTCTTCTAATATAATATAATTAATACTCTAGTATATAATTATATTATTAGGGATATATAATATTATCTTAATATTAATACTAGTAATATCTCTATTAATAATAGTAAGAATAGCCTATTTTAATAAATAATCCCTCTAAAATATATTTATCTTAATATTAGTATAGATATTCTTAATTAAATTATTAATAGTATTTCCTAGGGTATAACTATATTTCTAATATAATACGTCTTTATTAGTAGTAGGGTTCTTCTAGATATTAATACTATTATTAATAGTAAGGAGATTACTTATAAATAGTCCTATTTTATAATATATAGTATCTATTAGGTTAGGATTATTAAGTTATTTATTAATAGTAAGATTTAAATATATAACCTTATTCTAGAAATAAGCCTTTTAAAGATACGCCTTAATAACCTAGCTATTAGATCCTCCTAGAATAACTAGGAGTATCTATTAGAAGTTACTATAAAAGTAGACTACCTTACCCCTAAAATAAGCCTAATTATTATTATAAATATCTTAAAGGCTATAACTAATAGCTTCTATATTATATTAACTTTATATAAGAGACTTATCCTAAAAGATAATATAAGCTTACTTAATTAACTTAATAAGATTAGTCCCCTTTTTAACCCTATATAAAGAGGTAGTATCTAAGTCTAGGGGTATCTTAAATTATAAGTAAGTAGTCTAACCTCCCTATAATAGTATTAATATAATACTAGAAGACGCTACTATTAGAGTAACCTTTTATTAAGAATATAGCCTTTTTATAATAGTATTTTAAATTATTATCTTACTAGTCCCCCTAGTACTATTAAGGAAGAATAGTATACCTAGAGTATTAAATTTATTATTAATATTAGTATTAATAGCGGTAATAATCTAATTAGTAGTATAATATTAATTAGTATTTAGCCTATTCTATAAGACCTTAGCCTTATTAGGGGTAATTTAGTAAGATATTTCTTCTTATAAAAGTCTATTTAGAATATTATTAAAATTATTAAATAGGATAGTTAGAATAGGTAGGCTATATTAGGTTAGATCCTTAATATATTTAGGGGTTAATTAATATTCTAATTAGCTATTAATTAGGTAAAGGGCGTACTATTCTATAAATAACTATTACTTATAATAATTATCTAATATTTAAAGTATTAAAAAATCTTATTATAAGAGGTATAAGTAGTTATTTAAGATATACTCCTTATACTTATTCTATAATATAAGGGTATTAGTAGGTTAGAGTTTAATTAATATTAATATAAAAAGACTACGTAGTTTATAACCTCCCTAAAAATCCTTTCCCTTATTAAGGATCTTATTAATATATCTATTATTTTTAATTAACTTAAGCTTTATATAAGCCTCCTTCTATCCTATTAGCTAGCTATCTACTATCTAGAGGTTATTAAATAATATAGCCCCTTTAATATAATAGAGGAGTAGTTAGTAATAGTAGAGATCCTTAGTTTTAAGACTAATAAAATTAATACGCCTAAGAGTCTCCCCCCTTTTATATATTTTCTAATATTTATTTCTTTTATTTTATATAAAGACTTTAGGAAAATTAGTATATAAATAGTTAAGTAGATCCCTTATAATAGTAGGACGTTTCCTATTCTATTTTATAAAAAGTAATAGCTAACTATTATTATAAACTTCCTTAGTAAGATAGTTTATATTAAAAAACTCTATTAATATAGTCTTATAAAGCTTATTACTATCTATTAACTTTTATTTAATAGCCTTATTAATAGCCTAGTTATTGACTAGCTTAAAAAGGGTATACTATTAGTCTAAGAGATAGATTTATAAACGCTCTATATAAGGCTTTATAATACTTATATTAAATAAGAGTATCTTCTAAATAGCCTTAATAGACTTAATTTAATAGGCTAACTAGAACTTTATAATCTTATCTACTAACTCCCCTTACTATTATAACTAGCTATTAGGAGCGGGGTTATTATTATTACGCGTATAATTCCTAGTAAGGGAGATATTAGCTTAATTAGGTCCCTTATAAATATATTTATATAGATAGAAAATAATCTTAATAGAGTTATAAATCTTAATATTAATATAAGTACTATATTTCTTTAATAGGTATAAGTTATAAGGGATAACCTATCTATTATTAATAGAGGAATTAGGTTCTAAGGGGCTAACTAAATATTTATAAAAAGGATAACTCCTATTAAGTATAAAAGATATCTCTTAGTAGAAATCCTTTAAAAAAAGCTTATTATAATAATTCTTCTCTTAACTATAATATCTATTACTAGGGACGCTAGTATAGTAATTATAAATTATATATTATAAGACTAATTTATATAATATATTATCCTATTATAAAGGGGGGATAAATACTTAAATATTACTATTAATATTACTAACTATCTAGATCTAATCCTCTTCCTATATAATAAGGAGAATATAAGTATATAAGAGACCTTACTTCTAAAACTTAATAATATAATAGTAGCCTATATAAATACTAAGGATATATTCTTTAAGGAGGTCCTTTATTAGCTCCTAGAGCTTCTAATTAAAGATACGGGTAATTAGGTTATAATAGTACTCTAATATCTAACTAGATACTAGTAAGCTTTAAATATTAGGCTACTTAAGATTATATATAAAGGTAATAAAAAATTTAGGTTTACCCCTTTTTAGATTATTATTATAATATCTTATATTCTCGCTTTTATAATATATAGGCTTCTTAGTATTATTAATAGGAGAATAGTTACCTTACTACTAATATCTTTAAGTAAGATATCTAGATTAGTACTAAGCCTATCTATTAGGTTAGAGTAGTAGTCTACTTAAATAGTCTATTAATTCTAATAATACTAATTTAGGTTATTAAGCTCTATTAATATCTAGATATTAGTAGCCTAGTAGCTAAATAGATATCTACTATTAATAGTATAATTAAAGAAATTAGGTTAGATCTAGATATTAATTAGCTAATTATTTAAATTATATTAACTATCCCCTAGCTATTATCTAAATAATTTAGAACTATTTATAACTAAGTAGATTTAGGTCTAGAAAATAACTAGGGAAATATATTAAATAGTCTTATTTATATCTATTTTATATAAAATTAATATCTTATTACTTACTAAGACCTACTATAATCCTAAGGTATATACTTACCGGTAATATACTAGTCTAGCTCCTACTTAGGGTTACTACCCTCTTCCTACTCTAGTTTATTATTACTACTAATTAAGGTATACTAGGTAAGTATACTAGTAATATAGTTCCGTCGTGATATGTATAATACATAGTCGCCTAGAAGCTAATAACCGGCTAATAGGAGGCGGTTATACTATAACTATTTACTAAATAGAAATAGGAGCGGATATTAGAGGGCTATATAAGAAGGATACTAATTAGGGATTAATATAAGGCCCCCCTTAATAGTTTTAATATAGATATCCCGCTTAATCCGGCCTCTTATAATATTATTAGGAGTTATTATAATACGGGTAACTTTTATAGAGGTAGGGTAATTATAAGTACCCTTATCCTATTATTTAGGATTTAGCTATTAGATATAGACGCTTATAATATTAATAAGATATTATAGTTTATCCTCCTTAAGGTAGTTGTAATAGGATTTAAACCCTTAAATATATAAGTTAATAGACTAGAGGGTATTTTAATTTAAATTATTAAAATATTAATAGTAAATGTCTAGTTACTCCTACGTATTATCTAGTATATAGATCTAGGCGAATTTTAGCTTAAGGCCGTTATTAGTAATAAGTAGACCTATTAGATAATAAATAGACCCTTAGATCTAGAAGGTAGTTTAATTAATATAGGTATTAATATTAGTTATACCCTTACTAGTAAAGGAGAGATAATTATTATAATTAATAATATTATCTAAAAATTCTTTATTATATATAGTCCTCCTTAGTATAAACTATCTATTAATAATAATATTATCTATATTACTAAGTAATTTATTAATAAATTATACCCTAAGCTCTACCTCCTTTTAAGGCCCCTTAGGTAATAAGTTAATATTAGCTAGCTTATATAACTAGTTAGGGGATAGCTAATTATTCTTCCTACTATTATAATATAGCTATTAACCGTCTCCTAAGTTACTATATTTATTTTTCTATAATAGTACATTATAATATAGGTATATATTACTAGTAATATTAAATAAATTATTAACCTAGTAAGGCTCTATATATCTTACTATATAAAGATCCTTATATACTTAATATCCCTAGCCTAGCGTCCGCCCCTAATATATATTATTCCGCTATTAGTATAAGCCTTATTAGATAGGTAGTTAGTACTTAGTATTATCCTCTATATTAGCCTCCTATTAAGTATACTAGCGACGGGTACTCTAATTATATTTAAAGGGAGGCTAGGGAGTAAATTCCTAAGGCGGTTCTTTAAAGACTAGGGGGGTAGGTTACTAGGGGTTCCTAGGTAGAATAACTACTTAAATAGTTATATTAATAAGGGCTATATACTACTAGGGAGTAATACCCTTATTAAGGTAGCTATAAGGGCGAGTACTTAATAGTATTTCTCTAAGGTAAGGTTCTATTAATATAATAACTCTAGGGTTTATTAATAGGTTCTTAGATCTAACCTTAAGTCTTAAATTAATCTTCTTTAGGTATCTAATACGCCTTATACTATTAGTCTTATAAGATTTAACCCTCTTATTAATAGTATTAGGGTATAGCTTAGAAAGAGCTAGGCGCTTAGAAGGTATTAATAGGGAGCTAGAGGAGCTATGTTTAATATAGGAAGGGTAATAATATATACTTTAAAGATAATTAGTATAGCTTATACGGCGTAGATTATAAGGGGGAGGAATAATATTTATAGTAAGGTGTTAAATAATAAAAATAAGGTAGGAAGAAAAAATTAGTTAGGCTATAAGGATACGCTAAGATATAAGACGGTTAGACTAATATTAGTAGGTAAATCCATTTATTCTAATATATCTTTTAAAGTACTATATTAATTTTTATTATTTCTAAAGTATTAGATAGCTAAAAGTAAGTTATATAACTTTATTTAAGTAGAAAATATTATAAAGGGTTAGTAGGTAGGTAGGTAGTATATAAAGAGATATTAGACCTTTAATATTTATACTAGTCTAAGAAAGGAATCTAGGGGACTTATTAACTAACTAATAAGGTACGATAAGCTTAGGGTCCTAATTCTAGTATATTCTATTATAGTAAAGAAGATAATATATTATTAACGCTAAAGTATCTAACTAGAGAAAAATCCCTTAAGATTTAGTTAAATTAGGATTATATCTAGAACTAAGAGACTATATAATTATAGATAATCTACTCTATATAAGCTATTAACTCTACGTACTAGATATAATAATACTTAGGATAAAGATAATTAAAGATATTTATAAAATACCCCTAGGAGGATATACTAGATAAGTATTAACTTATAAATATATTAATACTTACTATTTCTAGCCTTAAATAATAGATATAGTTACTTATTATATAAAGAGTTATTATACTTATAAGAGGTCTAAGACTATTTATAAGGGTAAGTATAAGTTACTTAGACTATTACTAATTCTAGATTATTACTAATAAGATATCTTAGTTAATTTTATTATACTACTTCTAATATATAAATAATACGGAAGAAGGTTTTAATATATAATAGTAGTAGTAGATTAATTATCTAAAAAGAAGAAATTTATAGTACTAGACTTAATAGAGGTTAAAGCTATAGTATAAGCTTTTATAAAATAGATATAAAGGGAGGAAGGATACCCCTCTATTATTATCTTAGATAGGGGGATATAGTTTACTTCCTACTTCTAGTAATAACTATATTAATAAATTAGGATAAAACTAAAGCTATTAATAGCTTTTTACCTAGAAATAGATAGTTAGACTAAGAGTATAAATACTACCTTAAAGTAGTACCTCTATATATATATTAACTATAATTAAGATAACTAGGTTAACTTCCTATTAAATATAAAGTCTAAAGCTAACTTAGATATTAATATATTATTAGGAACTACTCTATTTATAGTAACTAAGGGATATATACCTAGATTAGGATATAAGCTTAAAATACTATAGGATTAAGATATAATATAAAGATTTAAAAGGGAGATAAGGTTTATAAATATATTTATTTAGGATATAAAGAATCTATAGGAATACTTATAAGACTAATTAAAATAGGTATAAGCCCTATAAATAGAATAAGCTAGTAGATATTATTACCTTATAGTAGAATTTAGGATTAGAGATTTTATAATACTAAATATAAAGAATATTAGAATAACTTATCTAAATAAGTTATTAGACTATAAAAACCTAGGCCCTTATAAGATAATTAGAGTTATTAATAATAGAGCCTATAAACTAGATTTACTAATATTAATAAGAGGTATATTCCTAGTATTATATCTATTACTATTATACCTTAATAAAAGCGATCCGCTCCCTAGATAGGTAATACTACCGCCTCTACTAATAAATATTAATAATAAAGGCGTAGATTATAAGGTTAAATATTATGACTAATTTATAACGTAGAAAGAAGATGCATTCTCTATATAGCAGGAAACCTACCTAAGTACGTAGAGTGCGGAAGCCTTCCGTAAGGAAGGCGCGCTAGGTAAATAGCGCTATTAATAATAGTAATAATAAGTAAATACCTATAGTAAATACCTATAATAAATAAAGCTATCGTCCTAATAGTATATATATTAGGTAGTAGAAGATATACCTTAATTAAAAGCGCTTAAAGTAAAAAAGATAACCCTATAAGGTAAGAAATCTTACTTATATACTATTATTATAACTAACTTATCCCCTAGTTCCTACCTTAAGACTATTTACCTCCTTATATACCTAGATTAGCTCTATAGTATTTAATAGGTAATAATATAGTATCTATTAGTTATCCTCTAGTCTATAGCCTAGCTATCTAGCTAGGTACTAGGTAGACTAACTACGACCTCAACGAATATAGCGCTTTTATAAGAGCCATTTAATTTCGTATTTAACGTCTCTATTAATAATAATAGGCGGGGTAGGAAGGTAGCGGTAATAATAAGGGTCTTCTACTAGATTAATAGCCGGCTTAAGATAGGCTATTAAGATAATATTATAGATATGCATTATATCTAGTAATTCTAGTTAATACGCGAGGCGTCTAATATATTTAAGGACCTTAAATAGATTAATAAACTATAGACTAAGCTTCTTAGAGGTAATACTTAGTACTTAATAGCCCTTATATAAGCGTAGGTTCACGAGGTTACTAATATTAAAAAACCTTACTATATACTTAGAGTTATAGTAGTCTTTTATCCTAAGAGAGGTAAAAGTAATAGTGTCTTTTATATTAATATAAGAAGGCCGATATTCCGTTATAAAGACGGGTACTTAGGCTACTTTTATAGTTAATAGTATTACTTTTATAACAGGTAATAATAAGGGCCTTATTAATAAGGTAGTCATTATTTCTAGTAATATATAGTCTACCTTAGGCTTTAGTAGATCTAAAGCCTCCCTTATTTAAAATCTATAAAGTACTTTAGTCGGCGTCTTATTTATAGACGTATATTTAATAGAATTATTAAGAGTAGTAGTTATCCTTAATAGAATAGATAGCTATAGAGAAGCGTGCTTAATAGTAGTAATATAGTACTAAAGGGCTATCTTAGTAGTCTAGTTTAATTATTCTAATTAACCGTCAGTTTAAGGGTACTAGGCCGCTAAGTAAAGTAAATTAACTTTTAAATAATAAAAGATACTTTACTATAGCTATACGACGAATTTCTAATTACGGTCTAAGATTATTACTCGAGGTAAACCCTAGTTAATATTAGCTAGTCTATTAAGTAGCCTTACTACCTAATCCTTTGCTATCTAAGTCGTCTTACCTAGAATAAGCGTAATTACTTTAGAAAATTTATATATAACTATTAAGATACTATTAAAGCCTTCTATAGTTAAGGGAAGTACTAGGATAAAGTTAATAGTAATTATATAGAACGGCTGAGTAGGTGTTAGGATAGGCTATAATAACCTATATAGCTAATACCGTAATATCTAGTTATACTAGTATTACGGGTAATAGCGGATAAATTTATAAAGCTTTTTAGATAAGTTATAGATATATAGGCCTTTAATAAGCCTTTTATATATACGGGCGTAGCCTAGATGCCCTATCTTATTATATATAAGCTTAAATATCTCTACTTCTATAGCAGAAGGAATATACAGACGCAGTCCTCGTTTATTATCCCTAAAATATAGAACCTAATTAACGAGTTTATAGGCTAATAAAGCGGCGTTATTACTAAGGGTCTTATTTTACTTAACTATTTAGATAACCCTTGCCTATTAAAGCTTATAATAGCTAGAGATAAGTCAGTTATAAAAGGGTTCACTTATCTCTACTAAGCTAATAGGGAAGTATCTTATAAATAAGGCATCTAATTTACCTTCTATATCTTATTATAGACGATATTCACGGCTTACTAGTCTTAATAAGGCGTTAGGTACTACGTTTACCTTACCTAATTTATAATAAATATCTAAGCGAAACCGTTAAAGATATTCTAATACTCTAATAAGGCGAAGATTAAGTTTCTTAGTTAAGACCGTATTTAAGCTTATTTACCTTACTATTAAGACCGCTACTAAATAGTCTATATAGACTATAGTAGTAGGCTTCCGCGTAGCCTTAATTATATAACGAACTTTCTTTACGGCTTATACTAACCCTATAACTTTAAGTTTAGTAGGTTAATACCTAGTCTCAGCGTTAGTAAGTAAACGACTAAGAAACAAGATAGGTTACTAAGATTTTTACTTAGGGAACTTAGGTAACCCTACTATTATAGCTATAAAAGAAGGGCCTTATTTATAAGCGTCCTTAATAGTATAGTAGATAATAGCTCTAAACCCGAATTTCTTACTTATATCTAGGTTAATAAATATTTAACGCCACTCGTTAAAGTAGTAAAGGATACTTAGGGAGGTAAAAAGCTTTTATAGATAGTAAAAGGCATTTAATTCCTTAGGAGTAGGGACTAGGACCTTTAGTCTACCAGCTATCTTCTTATATATATTACCTCTAACGCTAATTAACTTTATAAGTAAAGTCTTACGTTATAATAAAGGCTTTATAATAGTAGTATAAAATACTATATACTACCTATTATAGCCTATTATACTAAGGTATTTCTTAAGTTAACCTAGGGTATCTAGGAATATAAGTATAGTAATCGCTATAAGTTTCTTAGCCGCTATTAATAGACTAAGCGCATCGACCCTTTATCTAAGTAGATAGATAGATAAGTACCTAAGGAATAACTTTTTAGGAGATAGATATATATTATATTTATCTAGTTTACTAAAGACTTTACGTAGGTACCTAAGATATTCGTCTAATAAGGTAGAGAAAATTACTATATTATCTATATACGCTTAGTAAAAGTAATAAAACTCCCGAAGTATAGTATTAATTATACGTTAGACGTATACTAGAGAGTTCTTAAAACCTATAATAGGGATATTAAATATTTCCTAGCCTCTATAAGAGGCTATTATAAGATAATACCTATAGTCCTACTTTACCTACTATTAGTAGAAGAAGCTTACTATATTAACTATAAAAATATATAGAGTATTCTATAGTAGGGTAAATATCTCTAATTAGAGAGGAACGGGGTAGGTATTAGGTATTATAATCTTATTTAATACCCTAATATTAATAATAACGCGGCCTTATAGGCTATTAAAAATATTTTTCCAAATAATAAAGTAGGGGAATAAGAATAGCATAGACGTATTTATCTATTTAAGTCTATCCTAGGAATATAGCTTATTAAATTCTTTATTAATTACTTCCTTATCTCTCTAACTAAGAGGGTATACTTATACTTAACCTAGCTTATAAAGATCTTCCTAATTATTAAGTAAGGGGATCTCTATATACTATAACTTAGGAATACTAATAATATTACCAGTATCTTTCTATAAGTTAGGAAATTTATTAACTACAGAAGTAATTAATATAGCTACCTAAGGTATAGCGCCATAAATTATAACTCTAGTAGGGTAATATATCTTAACTAGGGGTAAGGTATTAAGGGCCTTATTTAGTTAGGCTACTTAAGGGTTTATTATAGTAGCTTAAGGAGAGCTTATCGCAGCTATAAAGGCTACTATAGTAGCAAGTAAACTACGTATACTAAACCTTATATAGCTAGTTATCTTAGTAGGAGGTTTACTTACGAGAGCCTTATTATTAGGGTTAATAGGAAAATAGCTAGCTAACTTATACTTAATAACTTTATTAAGGACCTAGTTACGCGTAAGTATAATAGGCCTATTAGTATTATTATAAATAAAAACGTGAGATATTACGGCATTTATAATATAGGCATATAGAGAGAGCTTATTTAAAGTATTAGGCTTAAAAATAAAATTATAGTCCTAAGGCAAGTTTAATAACCGACGTCAGGAACTAGCTATTAATATAGCGAAGTTACTATAAGGTAGAATAGTTATACGTGTCTTAGTATATACTAAGGTACTAATCCGGGGCCTATAACTAATAACTATAACTGGGATTTTTATATCTTAGTAAGATCTAATCTTTATTAAGTTATTACTAAAATTAATAACTATTCATTCTAGTTTTAATATATCTATAATAATTAGTGCTTTAGCTAATAAATTATCTATAATATAGAACTCTTATTCTATTAAAGTAACTTTTCTATTATTACTCTTAAAAAATATAGGGAGCTTAGTAAATTTACTAGTATTATACTTCTTATTACTAATACCTCTTACTATTATAGGGGTCGGCATCTTTTCTATTAAAGCCTTTAGGAACCTAGTAAGTAGGAAGTCTTAGTTAATTAGACTTACTTAAGTACTAGTGTTGGCATAGCTATAATATTTAGTACCGCTAGCGGAAAATGCCATAGGGATAGTAATATAGTAATAACCCCGGAAGCTATAGCCTTTAATAGTGATATCCGTAGAATTAGATTAAATAATAGAGGACTTAGACGATTTACTTAATTTACCTACTTTACTAGTAGAGGTAGGTACTACGGAAGGCTTCACCTTTAAGATATAGGTAGAGCGAAGATACCTATATAAGGTATTATTTAATTTAAATATAGAGGTATAGTCACGATATATTAGTTTAGGTAATTTTAGATTAATAAAATAGTTCTCTACTATATTATTAACACTTAATTTATTAACTATAGTAGAGCCTAAAGGCTCTAGTAGAGACTAGTCTTAGTCTATCTATTAATCTACCTAAGACTAGTTAATACCTTAATAGTACCCCTCCTTATAAGCATTATATTATGCTTAATTATTAAGGACCTTATTATTACTATTATCCTCCTCTTCGTCTTCAGCGCTTACCTAGTAGGCCTAGTTATTATAAGGACGTGGAGCGTTTACTTAGAAAGGCTTATTCTAAAAAGGTGGCTTACGGTAGGGATTCTTATTATTAATATTATTCTACTATAGGGACATCCCAGCTATTACGTTTACGTTTCCGCTAGTAATTTATAACTATTAGTAACCTCTAGGTAAAATCCTTACTTAGACGTTTTATAGTTACTATTAATTATTATTACTATAATTCTAGGAGTTATAGAAAGGGTTACTAAATAGCCTATTTCTATAAGGATTTAACGGGTTATTATAAGGTCTAAAATTATTACTATATTAGCCATTCCGCTAATATAGATTTAAATTAAAAGGAGGACGATTAAAATTAGAATTCTACTAACCTTATTTACTACCTTATAACTATTACTTATTTACTTATAGGGAGGACCTTATTACGTCTACGGAAGGCTTCCTATATATATTAAACTAGATATCTTTCTTATAGCGAAGCTCTATAAGAAGGCCACTAATAGTAGACTTCTTAGTTAGATAAGGTAAAGTCTATTATAATTCTCTATCTATATATTTATATACTAACCTAACCTATACCTCTTCTATAGAGGTAAAGCTAGCGTTTTTACTATTAAGAATAATAGTATTAACGTAATTAGCTAGATCACGATAATTCCTTACGTCTTTAATTATATATTAGATAGATTTGAGTAAAGCTAGTAACTTACCTAGGGAGTCATAGAATCTTACTTTAAGACTCTTATACTATTAATTAATACCGTTAAGATTATTATATAAGCTGGAGTAGCTGAGTTTATTAAGCTAGTTAGTATACTACTTGTTAGTAGTACTAAGTAAATAGGAATCTATATTCTACCTTAAGATAGTAGGGTCTATATTAGCTACCTTAATATAGAGGTAGCTAGTAAAACTAAAGATATTATAATAGATATTAGAATTATCTTTTACTTTAATAGGTATTACCTATAGGTCGAGATTAAAGTATCCTATATTACGAGGCCTAAAGGTAGAAGTAGATAAACGAGGTCCTTATTAAGGACCTATTATAGTAGGCTATAGATTACCTAGTTATATCTAATTAAATATATATATAGCCTAGGTAATAATACTAGCTATTTTAGTTCACCAGGCCTCTAAGAAGGTAGCGGTAGCTATATTTAGGGCTAGCGTTAATATCTTAGATAGTAGGGGTATTAGGATAGGTTTAAAGCTTACTAGGATAATATTTATCTTCTTAAGCTTAATATACTAGACTTATATATTAATATTAAACCTATATTTATTAACTACCTACTTAGGCGGGAAATATATTATAGTAGTAGGTAATAATACTTACCTAGTACGTTATAAGGTAGTAGATATAGTAGATAATTCTAGGGTATTATTATCCTTAGGGTTAGGAGGTAAGTCTTCTAGCTATAGGTAATATATAGTAAAGAACTTAAGTACTCTCTAGGACTTTACTATAAGCTTATTAGTAGTAGGGCTACTACTCTTAAGAAATAAATTAATCTCGTATAACTAATAGATTACTTAATTAAGGAGTACTAGATTAGGAGCCAGCTTATTAACTATATACTACTAGTAAGGTAGAATAATAGTAAGTAGTAGATGTTACCTTTTACTTTAGAGGAGAAGCGGTAAAGGTAATAGTAGGGGATTATAAAGGTAAGGAATAAGTAAATGTGCCTAGATATAGTATTTCTAGTAATAAGGGCCTTAATACCACGTTATTTGCTTTAATAGCTAATAGACTTAGCTTGGGAGCTGATAGACTAGTAGCCTTTATCTAATAGTAGGGATATAATAGTAGGGAGTAGAAGGCTATTAAGGACTAGTACCGTAAGGCTAGTACTACTAGAGCTAGTGGTTCTTATTAATGTAGTTATAGTACTTAGTGACGTTAGAATAAGATCTATAGTATTACTACTATATATTATAACTAATTTATAATATAGAAAGAAGATATATTCTCTATATAGCAGGAAACCTACCTAAGTGCGTAGAGTACGGAAGCCTTCTATAAGGAATAAAATATTTAGGAAACTTTATTAATAAGGGAAGATAATATAGGCTAATTAACTAACTCCCTTTAACTATCTAGTTTTTATTATCTAGAGAGATATACTAGGTAGAGAATATAAAGGCTATATAGTTATTAATATACGTGGCCTTAACTAAATAATAGTCTCTAATAGCTACCCCCTTCCTCTCTAGTCTAATATAATATTAGTAGTAGCGGGATTTCCCTATATATCTATAATAGATAGGATAGGTTATTTTTACTAATTTAATATCTAGAAATATAATTATTATAAACTAATAGTAGTATTATATTATAGCTAGGAATAGTATAATATTACCCTAATAGGTTATAAGGGCTTACTACCTTATATATAATAGTAAATAGATAAAATACTACGTCTATTTTAAGGCTTTATTAAAGCCTATATAAATAATATTATAGCCTACTTAAAAACCTTACTAGAGTATCTTAATTACTTATAAAAGCTCTTTATACTTTTTAGAGAGTAGCGTATTAATCTTAATTCTAAAAAGAGCTTCCTTAGCTACCCTTCTATTACCTTACTAGGGTAATAAGTAGATTTATTAGGCTTGTCTACCTTAGAGGAAAAGTTATTAGCTATTAGTACTCTACAATTAAGTAGCTTTAAGTTAATAGTAGTATTAAAAAGATTATTACTATTAAGGGCTTTAAGGGATAATTCTTAAGTAAAGTTACCTAAAGAAGGAGAACTATTAAAGAGGTATTAAGGTATATAATCCTAACTATTTTAATTAATTTACTTATATTTATATTACCTAGCCACCTTATTAAGTATAATATTATACCTTAGAAAATTATATATAAAGATATAGTAACTTTAATAAGTTTTATTCTATTATTACTTAAACTCTTTAATAGTAATATTTAAGGGAAAGATAGATAGCTAATATATTTATATTTAACTAGAAGTAGAGGAGCTTATAAATAATAGGCTTAAAGTACTAGAAGATAAGGGAGGATTATTTAAAAGAATTATAATAGGATTAAAAGATAGTTATCCTAGGAAAAATAGGAGATTTAGATACCTTTTATAATACTTATACCTTATAATCTTAGTAACTATTATATTTTAAGGGGGCTAGGAAATTATATCTTATATTTAAAAAGGTTAAGAGTTATTATAATAGGTTAATAATCTAGTTCTTTTAACCTTTAACTTAATAAGAGGTTCCTTACCTTTACTTTAAGGTTTATAAGTAGTAGTAGTATTAAAGTATATTAATCACTACTTAACTAAGGTTATATTAGTTATCTTATAAGTAGTTTTTTAGAGTAGGTAAAATAATTTTAATATTACTTTTACTTAGTAGATTAAAGTTATACCTCCTTTCTTACTACCCTAGTATATTTATCCTACTAAGTAGGTTAGTATTTTATATAAGTAGAATTGGTATTATTTAATATACTTAGCTAATTAATAAATACTATTATAGAGAAAAAACCTAGTAGTACTAACTTCCTTAAAAGAACCCTAGTAGCTAGGAAATTATTACTTTAAGCCTTAAGGCTCCCCTTATCTTTCTTTAATTAGTTAATTATTATATAATAAGCTCGCTTATTAATTAAAGATTAAGGGTTACTTATAATAAAGAGTACTTTATAATATAATATATATATTATATAGTATACCTATATAATACCCTAGACTTTATATACTTAGTTAATAAGCTAGTAGGCTAAATAAGAGGTAATTTAAATAAATACCCTATATCTAGGCTTATAACCTATTAAAATAATAGGAGTAGAATACTTAATTAATTTATCTAAGACTATAAGAGTATCTATCTATATATACTAAGACTTTATACTTAGTTATCTTAGTAAACCTTTTCTCCTAAGAGTATATTTTAATACTAACTAGGGTTATAAAAAAGATTAAGCTAAGTTTAATACCTTTATTAACTTTAAAGGTAACTATATTTATAAAATATTAATACCTAATAAGTAAGTTATTAGGGCCTTAAGGGTTACTTAAGGAAGGGAGAAAGATAATCTACTACTTATACTACCTACTACTATTAATCCCCTAACGTGTAAAGTATTAATAGTAGAGGAGTATAATATTAAAGAGTATTATCTTATTAATACCTTCCTACTTATAAATCTAATAGATATTAGTAAACTTATTTAATTAATATAACTAAGGCCTTTAATAATAGAATTAAAGCTAAAATTAGTAGGAATTTAAACCCCTTAATTTATAAAGTCTCCTTTAATAGTAGGAATACTATTAATAACTCTACCTTTAATTTTAGATAAAACCTTATAAGTAGATAGTATATAACTTAATTATCCCTATCTTATCTCTTAAGATCTATTACTAGATATCTATTTATATTATAATATAATATTTAATACTATTAATTAAGAACCTTATAAATTTAAGATATTTAAAGAAGTTATAATTAATTATACCTATTAAAAGTAATAAAAGGCTAGTATAATAAATAAGTTTAACTCCCTTATTAAAAATAATACTTAAGAGCTAGTTAACTTATTAAAGAATTAGATTACTCTTTATAATAAATAGGTTTATACCTTAAAATATAGCTTATAAGGGGAAATTACTTATTATAAAGCTTATTAAGTAATTTAAAGTTTTAAATAATATAAGGGACTAGATTATAATAAAACCTTTACCTTTATAATTAAGCTTATAAGTTATAAGGCTATTTTTACCCTTACTACTACTAAAGATTAAGACTTAGAATAAATAAATATTAAAATAGCCTTCCTTTATAAATATATAAATAAAGAAATCTATATAAAATAACTTATAAGGTATAATAATTAATACCTTAGGAAGGTATATAAATTAAATAAAGCCCTTTATAAATTAAACTAGTTATTATAAATTTAATATAACTACTTTATAAAGTATAGAAGAGAGATTAGCCTTAAACTTATTAATATTAATTTTAATATATTTATTAATACTTTTTTAGGTATTATTATTACTCTTTATATAAATAATATACTAGTTATAAGGCCTTTAAAGCTTAAGATTTAATAGATTAAAGATACCTTTAATACTAAATTTTATATAATTAATTTAAGCTTATATAATTATTACCTTAATATAATAGTAACTTAAGATTAGGTTAATTAAATATTATAATTAGGATAAGCTACTTATATAGAATATTTCTTTAAATATTATAAAATATAAGAATTAAAGCCTATTATAACCTTAATAAAAACTACTACTTAACTTCTATTAGCTAAGGATAGGTATATAATATTATTAAACCTTATAATAAAATACTTTAAAGTAATAAAATATATCTTTTATTACCTTTAATTTATAGTTTACTAGTAACTTATATATAAAGGATTACTAGAAAATCTTACTAGATAAATAGACTTAGATTAGGCTAGTAATTATAATACTTAGAAGTTTACCTTTAATTATATCTTTAACCTTAGAAGTAGTACTATCTCTTAATTATCTAAGTATTAAGTAATAATAGTACTATTAATTTATAAAGTTAAATATATTAAATAGATATAAGTTATAAAGGAAGCTATCTAACTTAAAACTCTCCTAGATTAAATCTATCCTATTAATAATATACTCTAAATAGTTATTATCTTTAAAGATAATTAAGGTATAATTATACTAATAAAGAACCCGCTTTATTATAATTATATTAAGTATATAAATATTTAATATTACTAGATCTAAGGTTAAATTACTAATAGTAAGATTAAGCTTAAATAGACTTCTATTAATAAATAGGTAGCTAATAGCCTTACTAAGGCCCTTAATTATAATAGCTTTATTATCTTCTAGGAGGTAATTAATTTAAAAGGGATTATATTAAGGAATATAAAGTATTAAGTTATTTATATATCTTCTTACTATAATAGAATATAGGAATATTAGGACCCTAAGCTTATCGCGGCTTATTAGTTAGTTAATAAGTCCCCTAGATTCCTTTCCTAGACTAGCGCGAATATTAGAACTCTAATATTTCTTTATATTCTACCTATATATACACCTACCCTTTATAATATTTTCTACTTAAATAAAGTTATATAGCTTATCTATAGCTATTTATAGCTTTAAAAATCATAAAAATTAGTATAGTAGTTTAAAAGATATATTAGAATAAGTAGATTCACCTACTAAATTCTATGCGCTAACGGCTAGAATAATTAGATTAATAATAAAAATCCTGTTATTATTTATAAATTACCTATTCTACTACCTTACCTACTAACGTATCTAATATCAGCCTGAATAGAGGGTAATATCCGTCTTATTACTAGGTATAGAACGCTATTAGAATAATTTATATTAGTCTATTAGTATATATATATATAATATAGCTAATACTATTATATTTATAAGCTACCTACTAATATATCTAATATACTCCCTACTATTCACCTTACCTACTAACGTATCTGATATTAGTCTAAATAGGGGGTAATATCCGTCTTATTACTAGGTATATAACACTGTTAGAATAATCCATATCGCTGTATAGGTATATAGGCTAATGCTATCGTATTTATAGGCTACCTACCTACTAATATATCTAATATACTCCCTACTATTTATCTTACCTACTAACGTGTCAAATATCCGTCTTATTACTAGGTATAGAATGCTATTAGAATAATTTAAATCGGTGTATTAGTATATATATATGATATAGCTAATGCTATTGTATTTATAGGCTACCTACCTACTAACGTGTCTAATATACTCCCTACTATTCACCTTACCTATTAACGTGTCTGATATCAGTCTAAATAGGGGGTGATATCTATCTCATCGCTAGGTAGGCAACGCTATTAGTATAATCTAAATCGCTGTATAGGTGTATAGGCTAATGCTATCGCATTTATAAGCTAAAAAACCTACTATTCACGTTACCTATCAACGTGTCTAATATCGGCCTGAATAGGAGGAAATATCCGTCTTATTACTAGGTAGGTAATACTATCAGAATAGTCTAAATCAGTGTATTAGTATATTAGCTAATGCTGTCGCATTTATAGCCTAAAAACCCTACTATTTATATTACCTACTAACGTGTCTAATATCCACCTACTAATATATCTGATATTAGCCTGAATAGGAGGTAATATCCGTCTTATTACTAGGTAGGTAAAGCTGTTAGAATAATCTATATCGCTGTATAGGTGTATAAGCTAATGCTATCGCATTTATAGGCTAAAAACCCTACTATTTACGTTACCTACTAACGTATTTAATATTAGCCTAAATAGGAGTTATATCTATCTTATTACTAGGTATAGAACGCTATTAGAATAGGTGTATATATATAATTTAGCTAATGCTATCGTATTTATAGGCCGCCTACCTACTAACGTGTCTAATATACTCCCTACTATTTACCTCGCCTACTAACGTGTCTGATATCGGCCTAAATAGTACTTCCTACTATTTATCTCGCCTACTAACGTGTCTGATATCAGTCTAAATAGGGGGAAATATCTATGTTATTAATAGCCTAGTATATCTAATATACTCCCTACTATTTACCCTACCTACTAACGTGTCTAATATACTCCCTACTATCTACCCTACCTACTAACGTATCTAATATCGGTCTGAATAGAGGGAAATATCCGTGTTATTAATAGCCTAGTATATCTAATATACTCCCTACTATTTACCCTACCTATTAACGTATCTAATATTAGTCTAAATAGGGGGAAATATCTATATTATTAATAGCCTAGTATATCTAATATACTCCCTACTATTTACCCTACCTACTAACATGTCTAATATCGGTCTGAATAGGGGGAAATATTAGTATTATTAATAGCCTAGTATGTCTAATATACTCCCTACTATTCACCCTACCTACTAACGTGTCTGATATACTCCCTGCTATTCACGTCACCTACTAAACGCTAGGTAACAGGGGTGATTTTTCGACGTAAAAATCTTGAAATTTTATAGGTATTTTCTAGTAAGAGTTATAATACCTTATAATTATGTTACGATATAATCTATAGAAGGCTTCTATAGAGAGCTACTAAGGATTATTCCTTGGTAATATACTTAGCTATTCTTTATGCCTTCTAGATAGCTAGATATCTTTTAACTATTTAACTATCTTATTAATAGTTTTTATATATAGTAAATAGTTTCACGTCTATACTATTCTTAAGCTAGCTTCTATTAGTAGGGAAATAGTAATTCTTACCTTTTAATTATCTAATTTTATTACTTCTAGCTATACTTACGTAGACTTATTAGATAAGCTTACTTATTAAATTATTTCTTTAATTATTAAGGGAAATCTTAGGCCTCCTAGGCCTAGTACTCCTTAAGGCCGTTATTACTTAAGATCTACCTCTCTTAAGGGCGTTAGTCTTATAGAAGAACTAGGTACTAAACCTCTATATCTAACTAATTAGGCTATTAACTAATTATTATTCTATTCTATAATTAAGTAGTTTAAGCGAGACTATTAAATCTAGGTATCTCACTAGCTTTTACTAGGACTACTATTAGGTAAGAAAACTCCTATAGATTTATAACTTCTATTACTATCTTTATCTAATTAGGCTTCTTTATTAGAGACCGCCTTAATAACTAAGGTAACCTTAACTAAGGAAGCTATTTATAGCTAGCTAATTAGCCTTAAAAATAAAATAGTTAAGTTAAACCTTAAAGTAATTATTAAGCGAGCTATTATAAGCTATATAAGGTATAATCTACCGCGGCCTAGTCCCCTAGGTACTCCTAGACCTCTAGGACCTCTAGGTTAGGATAGTATTAATAGATAGGGTAATAATAATAGCCCTACCTTACTTAAAGCTAAAGACGTAGGATATTTCTTTCCTAATATTAAAGGAGAAGGCGTAATTATTTATTAAGGATATTATACCTTCTACTAGGATATTTATAAGTTTATTAATAGATTATAGGATCTTATAATATTTAAAGGTAAAATTAAGGTCCTTAATATCTTACTTATATATCTACGTAGTAAGGTATATAAGTAGTATTCTATAAAGTTTATATCTTTAAAGAAGGATCTTCTCTAGGCTACCCTATTAAAGTCTTAGATTAATACCTTAACTAAATACTTTAAAGAAAGGTAATCTATTACTATCTCTAAATTATAAATAAAGAAGTATATATAAGAAGACGTAAGGTAAGGTAAATTACCTTAAGTCTTTATATAAAGCCTTTTATAATATATAAGGGCCGCTAATTTTAAAGATATTCCTAATTAATTATCTATTATATAGAATAATCTTACTTTAGAATACTAATAGTTTATTAATAAGCTAATAGAGACTATAACTCTTAGTAAGTTCCTTAAAGCCTTAAATAGTAAGGTGGATACGTAGTATTAACTAGCTCTTAAGGAGTATTCTTAAAAGTAGTATTAAGCTAATAGAAAGTTAGTAGTAAAGATAAGTTAGTATTAAAATAATAATTATTAAGGTAGTTTTTCTAGGCTATTATTTCCTTACTATCTACTATTTTAGCTACCCTTCTTTTAAGGATATCCGGCGTACGGTAATTATAGGGATAGCTATACTAATAGACCCGCTTATTAGCCTAATCCCTATAATTAAGTAAGGTAAAATTAGCCTTTATTAGTACCTTATTAACCTCTATAAATTATAGTAGGAAATACCCCTAGTATATTAGGTTTAACCTTAATAATAATAATAACCTAGTTTAATCCCTACTCTTAAGGCGGATATTAAGGTAGATATAAAAGAGGTTTAAGTTATCTTATAAGGTATTAACTACGCCGCCTTTAAGGCGTTACCTACTAAGCTATTAAGGAAACCTAGCCTTAGTAGTAGTAGGATAACGCTAAGTTATTTAATACCTTACCTAAAGATAATAGCGTGCCTAAGGTAAGCCTAGAAAATAATAACTACTATATTAATAAGGACCTTAATTACTACTAGCCTTAATAAGATAATAAGGTAGAGTAATACTTTACCTCTATAAGTATAGCTTTAATATATTAGTACTAGCGTTACTATATATTATTTTCCTTAAAAAACTAGTTATATTAATACCTTAGTAGCTCTAGAAAAGGATAATAAGTATTTATATCACTCTATGTAGGATTTCCTAAGGTTTTACTAGGTTCTCCTAATAGCTACTATCTAGGTAATTAACTAGGGTTTACTTAAGCTATTATAAAGGAATCTAATAATATTATTATATCCTTTATAAACTTAGCTAAGGAGGTTAGTATAAGATACGCCTTCCGCGGATACTATTATATAATAGCTAAGGTAAGGCTATTACCTAGTAGCGTAATAGACTCTATATACCTTAATATAGGCTATAATATTAGCCTAGGTAACTAAGCCTACTTAAAGGCTTCTATCCTTAACTTATAAATTTATATAATAGCTAGCCTAATAATAGTTAGAGGTATTAGGGTAATAAGGTATATAACTACTAAATATATAATATTACCTCTCTATTTACCTAGGAAGTATAATAGTAAGGATACTATTATAATAATATCTCCCTATAAGATTTATATTATAAACGACCTTAAGGTAAAAATACTTATTAAAATAGATATTATAGTTCCTAAGTAAATTAATATTTTAGCCTTATAATTAAGGGCCTTAATAGGTAGCTATAATATTTATATTATATTATAAATAAGGGTATAAGGAAAGCTAGTAATATACCTAATTTATATTAAGTAAATTATTATTATACCCCCTAATTCCTAAATATAAATCCCTGTATATTATACCTTATTACCGGACTATAACTATTTCTTTAAACCTAATAGTTATTAGGAGTTATCTCTCTATACCTATTTTATTAACGCCTCTCTATTAGTAATATTAGTAAAAAATAAGGGAGATAAGGTAGTAATAATACCTTAAAACTATTATTTAAGAATAGTTTAAGAATTAGAATTTAATAGATATTATTATATAATATCTAGAATTAAGGATATTATAAAATTAGTAACTTATTATCTAAAGAGTAAGTATTAAATTAGCTAGCTTTAAAGGGTTTTTAATAAGGTATTTACCGCCTCTATAATAATAATACTAGTAATATTAGTATCTCCCTTACCTTTAGTATTAATACCTCCTATAAAGGCCTTTACGCCTACCGTGCCTAATATTATAATAGTATCTACTATAAAAGACTTTATTATACCTAATAGTACTACTATTTATAATAGATATTAGTTAATACGTAATATTATTAATAAATTCCTAAAACTCTAGGAAGAGGGTAGTTTTATAGATATTCCCTAGGAGGAATAGATAAGAATTCTATTAAAATCTAATTAGGAATAAAAGGTCCCTAAAATAGCTAGGGTTTACCCTCTTAATATTAAGTTAAAGAAGGTCCTTAATAATACCTTTAATAAGCTCTATAAATAAGATAGACTTCGCTAGATAACTAAGTTAACCCCCTTTAATTTCCCTATCTTTATTATCTAGAAGACTATACCTAATAGTAAATATAAAGGCTATATAATTATAGATATCTATAGATTAAATACTATTATACGCCCTAATATCTATACTTTACTATTATAATTAGAAATAATCTCTATTATAAAAGATTATAAATATATAAGTATTATTAATACTACTAGCTTTTTCTATTATTAGTATATATACCCTAACGACTATTATAAGCTTATAGTTATTAGCTATTAAGGGTAAGAATTATTTAATATTACTATTATAGGTTATAAAAATTCTCTAGCCTATATCTAATATTAAATTAATCGTCTTCTTTATACCTATTAAAAATTTATTAAGGTATATATTAATAATATTATTATCTATTCTAGGATATTATAAGAATATATCTAGTATCTCTAATAAGTATTTATAGTCTTATAAAAGTATAGTATATTAGTAAATCCTACTAAAGCCTTCCTTAGATACCCCTTAATCTAATTACTAGGATAAAAGGTTAATTCCTTTAAGTTATCTATTATAGAAGATAAGCTTCTCGCTATATTAAGGCTCTTATTCCCGGAATCTCTTTCCTAGCTAGAGATATACTTAGGGATAACTAGCTAGTTATATAATTATATTACCTATTACGCTACTATCTCTAAGCCTTTATAAGATAGGAAAACCCTTATACTAGTATTAGCCCCTAAGGCGGGGAATAAATAAAAGAATTTTATAAAATAGAAGCCTTCAATAGACCCCTTTAAGTTAGAGTTTACCTCTTTTAAGGTATTATAAAAGGTATTATTATCTCCTATATTTCTATTATACTTTAATAATAAAATTATCCTTTTTATAAATCTTAATATTAGTAAAGTTTTTAGATTTAGTATAATAGTATATTATATTAATAGCGCCGTTAAGGATAGTAAATACCCTAGTTATTCTTAGATTTAGCCTATTCTATTTCTTAGTTATCTACTAAAGGATATAGAGATATAATATTAACCTACTAAACTTAAATTAGTAGGGATTATATAGGTTCTAGGTCCGTTATATAATAGAGTCTATATTATAGACTATAGTATATATAGATTATAAAGCGGTACTTAGAATTATAAAATAAACCTTAATATTAACTTCCTTTATAACTAAGTTAAACCTCCGCCTTATTTATACCTCTAAATATATATAACGCTTTAATAACCTAGAGTTTTATTATAAGCCTAGGAAATAGTATATTATCCTTAATACCTTATCTAGACTTTGTAATATTAAAATATATTGAAATAGGATATAATTAGTTAGACTAGCCGCGTACTAGACGCGCGCTAGTACCCGTCTTAGCATCCTATATATCCTATCTCTCTCCACCTATATAGCTAGTAATATAATAACTATTACCATTCTACCTATTTTAATAGGTTATAAGCCTAGGCGTAGGGTATTTATTTATTTACCCTACGACTAGTATTAATACTATCCCTTATAGATTACCTCTATATTAATACTACGTACCGCCGAAAAAGGGGGCTAGGGAATCTACTAGTAGAGATTTTCGCTAAGACGGCTAAAATCCCCCTAACTTAGTAATAGCGACCCCTTAGCGAGTAGTTCGTTAATTATATAAATGATATCTATTCCCTATATACGCTAACTACCTTAGTAACGGTTATTTACGCTTATTACCTAGCTAATACCGTAGAAAACGTATAGTATTCTTATAAAAGGTGGCTAGGAAGACGGAGAAGGCTAGGAATACTTACTAACCTCCTTATAAATCAGCTATATCTATCCTATCTTCCCTAGATTCTTCTCTCCCTCCTTCTTATTATTATTCTAATTACTTTATACTAGAACTTAAAGAATCTAAATAAGAAATCTATTAATAGTTAACTAAGATTTACCCTAAAGGTCTTCTAACTAACCTTTAAGTGAACTACTACTTCCTTAATTTCCTATATCTCTACTAAGATATTAGCTATAAAATTAACTAAGAGGTAGCTACTACTATTAATTATTAGGGGATACTATTAGATAATACCTTCTTTATACCTTCGCTAACGCTAGAACCTTATCCTTAAAACTAATTACCGTTATTTTTAATAGAAGGCCCTAGAATACTAGGCGAAAGTATTATCTTCGGCCTTACTACTAGGTTAAGACTACCTTCTATATATCTATAATTACTAACGCTAGTACTAACTTAGTCTCTAATACTAAATCTATATAATCTAGATACTAAGATTAAAGATATAGATATACCTCCTACTAGTATTAAAGTAGAGATTAGAGGGGGCGGTAACTACCCCCTAATACTTATTCCTATACTAGAATCTAGCTATAACTAGCCGTTATACTCCCGGAATATATAGTCCTATATTATCCTTAATAGCCTTAGAGCTATCCTTAAGATAGACTATATTATCCTAGGGACTTAAAACCTTTAAGAGATTTAGGATAATAAGTATAATAAGGCTTATAAGGTAATAAAGGTACGTTATAATACTAACGCTTATAATATAATTAAGGATAAGACTATCCCCTTAATAGCCTAGAAGATCCTTAAGGACTTCTATAAGCCTTAAGGTACCGGTATTCTTAATAAGATTATCTATAATTTTAATACCCTCTTTTATATTAACTATAAAGATATTAATAACTATATAAGTAAATTTAGAACTATTAATTCTAACTTAATTAACCTAGGATATAAGCTCCCTTATATCTTTATTATTAATACCTACTTCTAGTATCTTAACGCGAAGTTTAATACCTTTTAGAGTATATTTATTTAGATATATACTATTACTACTAAAGAAGGTATTATAATAGTCTTATCTAATAAACTTATATTAGTTATAATAAATAAAGAAGCTTATTAGAACTTTATAAAGTCTTCCGCCGTAGCTACTATTATAATTACTACTTACCTACTCTACTAGGCGAGGTTAAATATATAGTAGAGTAATAAGTACTATAACTACTATAATTATTTAGGCTATATAGAGTCTAACTACTAGACTAAGTACCCTAAGTTAATAAAGGCCTTCCTTAAGATAGTTAAGGTAGATAAGAGCTAAAACTAAGGGGGCCGTAGCTAAGGGGGTAGTAATACTAGAGGTAAGCGTCCCTATATATCTATAGAGTCTAAAGACCTAGTTATCGGCTTTATAACTACGCTAGGTATAACTAGCCTTACTACTACTATCCTCCTAGATACGGCGTATAACTAATATATTATTAATAATTAAGATATTCTTAAAGAATATAAGGTAATTCCTAAGTCCCCTATTTATAGGATTAGCTAGGCCGGTCCCTATATAGTAGGGCGTAGTACCGCGGTTATCCCTTATAAGACTAGTAAGGGAATTAGGGTAATAGTACGTCTTAGTAATATCCTCTATATCCTAAATACTTAATTAAATTAAATTTTAGTATCTTAGCTACTTTATCTTAGAGCTAAAGTCTCCTTTAGCTTATAAGAGTATATTATTACTTATAAAGGCTACGTCTTTACGTATACCTAATATAATAGTATCTTCTACCTTAATATTTAGGATTATCTAACCCTTACCTTTACTACCCTAATAATTATATTATAGCTTCTTTTAGAGTTAAAAGTATATATATTTATAGCCTTTTAGGTCTCTCTATCTATTAACCTCTAGTATACCTGTATAAGTTATTTAGGCTAATAGAACCTAAAATGGCTAATAAATATATCTAGTAGAATTAACCTTAATAAGATTATCTCTAAGGATTATATATATAATATCTATATAGAGACCTAAATAATAAGGGCTTTATATAACTATCTTATTACCTTAGGGAAGTACTTATATAAGCGTATTAATAGCGACTTAGTAGGCCCTTATAAGGTTTATAAGGGGATCGCTATAACTTATAATAGCTCCTAATTCTTTAGTATAATATTATATAATTATACTAAGGAATTAGATATTACCCTACTTAAGGTTAAAAGTAAGTTCCTACTAGCCTTTAAGGCCTTTAAGGTAAACTAGGAGCGTCTTATATAATATATACGACGCTATTATATTAATAATAGAGGGGAATTTAACTCCGTAGCCTTTATAAAGTACCGCTAGGCTAATGGTATTATCTAGGAGAGTATAATATAAGATACTCCCTAGGCTAATAAATCTATAAAGCGTCTTAATAAGACCTTAATAGATAAGGCCTATACTATACTTATAAATAGCGGGATAGATTATAAGTACTAGCCTAAATTTATTTAAGCGGCTAGCTACCTCTAGAATAGGTCCCCTAAGTCTAATATTAAGATAATACCCTATAAGAAGTTTAATAGCTATTAGCCTAATCTCTCCTATTTATAAGTCCTTAGGTCTTAGGCCTTCTATTATTCTAGTAGGACTACTACTAAAATTAGTTACTTTAAAGCCTATTCCCGTTTAAGGTAACTTATTAGTTATAAAGGCGAGGCTATCTACTATCTTATTAATAATATAACTAGGAAGCTTACTTAATTATCTAATATCTACTTTATTAAGAAAGTCCCCGTAGGCTATATTAAATTAAAAGCTAAAAGGTATATATTTATAAACCTCCCTTACCGCTCTAAGTAGGTAGCTAGTAGTATAAGGGGGTAATCTCCCTCTAGAAGTAAAGTATTATTAATCTAGATTAAAGATATACCGCTAATCTACGCTAAAGACGTAGTAGCTAAGGATAAACCCTACCCTAAAACCCCGTTAAATATCTAGCCTAAGCTAAATTAGGTCTATCTAGTAATATTTTATTAGGATACTAATAAGCTCCTATTATTAGCTAGGGTCCTAGCTAGTTACCTTAAATTTAAAATACCTCCTAATAAACTACGTAATAACTCCCTAGATCTACTAGTAATATTTACCTTCCTAATAATAGTTAAAGGTATAGAGCCCTTTAAACCTAAATTATATAAGGAAGTTATAGTAAACGATGCTAAGAAGGACTAAAAAGTAGCTTTATAAGATAAGTTTAACTCCTTTACGTAGAATAATACGTAGGTACTTAGATAGCTACCTCTAAGTTAAAAGGTACTCTAGGGGAAGTAGGTATTTAAGTTAAAAAGGGGTCCTTATAATAAAGTCCTACGTTATAAGGCACGCTAGGTAGTTAGGGGTTTTAAATAATAAGAAGGAATTAATTATAATAAGACCTTTATATTAGTAGTAAAGCTAATAAGTTATAAAGCTATCTTCGCGCTAGCTATATCCCTTAACTAGGAACTAGACTAGATAGATATTAAGATAGCCTTTCTTTATAAGAATATTAAGGAAGATATCTACGTTAAATAGCCTAAAGGCTTTATAATTAAGGGTAAAGAATACCTTATTTATATCTTAAAGAAGGTACTCTACGGCCTAAAATAATTACCTTAGGTCTAGTTTTCTATACTATAATATTTCTAAAGACTTAGGGCTTTATACTACTTATAATTAATAAAAGCGTCTTAATTAATTATAAAGACTAAGTTATTATCGCGGCTTATATTAATAATTTATTAATTACTAGACCTAGCTAAACTACTATTAATTAGGTTAAGGTTATACTTAGTAAATACTTCCAGATAATTAACCTTAGCTTATATTCCTTCTATTTAAGTATATTAGTTAGGCGGGATTAAGCGAATTAGGTACTACGGCTAGGCTAAGAAGCTTATACTAAAAAGGTATTAAGGGACTTTAATATATAGGAGTTATACCCCGTAGTAACCCTAATAGACGTAAATAAGTTATAAGTATTTAAGGAAGATTATATAGCCCCTAATACCTTCTAAAAGGAATATTAGTCGGCTATTAGCTCCCTACTATATATTATACTAGGGACTAGGCTAGATATTACCTATATAGTCTTAGTAGTTAGTAGATATAGATTAAACCTAAATTAGTTATATTAAATAGCTATTAAAAGGATTTTCCGCTACCTTTAAAGAATAATTAACTTATAATTTACCTTTTATAAGAGTATCTTTCTACTTATTAGCTATAATAACGCTAATTAGGTCGGTAACTAAGATACTTAATAGTTAACCGTAGGCTATATTTTTAATATTAATAGCGGAGTAATAAGCTAGTTATTAAAGTAATAGCCTATTATTACCCTATCTAGCTATAAAGTAGAATATATAGGCTAGATATAGGCTACTAAGGAGGCTATCTAGCTCTAATAGCTACTTACTAAGCTAAACCTCTCTAATAATACCTATTAGCCTACTACGGTAATACTCTATTATAATAATTAGGGAGCTATTACCCTAGCTAAGAACCCCTAATTTTATATATATATAAAGTATATTAATATTTAATATTACTATATATAAGAGCGGGTTACTACTAGTAATATTGAGCTAGAATATATTAGGACTAATAAGTAAGTAGCTGACGGCCTTATTAAAGCTCTCCTTAAGGATAAATTTATCCCCTTCTATAAGGCCTTAAGCCTAGAAGTACTATAATAGTAGGAGTCTTTAATATAGTAAGGCTTTATAGGTACTCCCAGCGGCTTTATAAGCGCTCCCGTAGCTAACTAAGGGATAGCTAGCTCTTAACTACCTACCCTTCTAGCCTTATAACTCTATACTATAATATTAGAATATAAAATAGACTTTATAGGCCTATTTAGCTCTATTATCCTTTTATATTCCTAGCTTAAATAGCGAGTTATACTACTAGCGACGTTATCTAGATACTAGACTACTCCCGCTTATAAACTAATATTATAGTAGATAAGTTAACTACTTTCCTATAAAACTATTAGGCCTAGATTATAATATATATCTATTATAATTATATCTCTTACCCTACTATTAATATAAAACGGAACTAGTGTAATATATTCCTAGACGCCAGTAAATATAGTACCTATAATAGCTTCTAGCGTAACATACCCCTAGGCCGTAATAGCCTCGCCGTCTTCGCTACCTAGATATATACCTAGGTAGGACGAGAATAGGAAGTAGATAACTAGTACTACTAAGGTATTATAATCCTTTACCTAGGTATTAATATTATTATTTTTAACTATAATATAGCTAAGGATATAGATACTAAAATTAGGCCCCGTAACGCCCTCCTACCTACCTAGTATAAGCTTATCTAGTATATTAAAGGTAAGAAGTATACTATTAAGTCGCTATAATATAGAAACCTTAATAGCGTACCTTTATAGAATAAATATATTTTAGAAATAGTTATATAGATAGAATTAATTACCCTATAATTATACCTACCTTATTAGGGTTTATCTAATCTACGTCTAGAAGGTTTTTACTAAACTACTACCCTTTAAATAGAACTTCTATTACTATCTACTTACCTTTACGCCTATTACCTAGCATTTAGTTAAGAAGGGGGATTTTAAATAGTAGGAATAAAATATTAATAAGTTAGTTATATTATTATACTAATAAGGTACTTTATTTAAGTAGGAGTATTAAAATATATTAAAATAGGATATAATTAGTTAGACTAGCCGCGTACTAGACGCGCGCTAGTACCCGTCTTAGCATCCTATATATCCTATCTCTCTCCACCTATATAACTAGTAATGTAATAACTATTACCATTCTACCTATTTCAACATATAATACCTCTACTAAAGCTACTATAAATATAGAAGGTAAACTTAATACCTTATAAGGCTATATATATACTACTATTAGTCTTATTAAATTAAGCCTAGTTTTATAATAATAGCTTATAGATAGTTATAAGACGGACTTATTATAGTATAAAGTAAAGAAGGTCCTTAATAGTAATAACTACCTTAAGGTAGAAGACTACGTAAAGCTTCCCTTCTATTAGGCTATTAATAGACTTATCTAGAAGCTTAATATAAGGGGACCTAATTACTTATATATTCTAGGACTAGCTATTAAAGAGTTTCTTAAGATTATATATTTAGAATATACTAGGTTTACTAAATATTATAAAGTTATATCTAGGTAATAGTATATTAAGGGCCTTATTAAGAAGCTTTAGGATTTTCTTAGCTACTATTTATAATACTAATTATATTAAACCCTATACTATTTACCTAATAGTTCCTTATAGTTAATTATATTACCTCTAGTACCCTTCTATATATTAATAATTAATTTTATTCTTATACTACTAACTTTAACTAAGTATTATAATATAATTCTTACGGTTATAGATAAATTCTCCTAGAAAATTATATTAATTCCTAGGAAAGCTACCTTTACTGTAGTAGACTAAGCTAATAGATTATTATAAAGATTATATAAGATTAATTAGGGTCTCCCTAAGTAAATAATCTTTAATAAAGATTAGAAATTCTTAAGTAAACTCTAGACTACCTTATTTAATAAGCTTAGTATTAAACTTCTCTATTTAATAGCTTATTACCCTTAGACTAATAGATCTAGTAAGCGTATTAATTAAATTATTAAAATTACTCTCTATTTCTAGATATATACGCTTAATAATATCGCTACCTAGCTAGTTATAATCCTAGTTATATAAGCTAGTTATAATAACTTACTTTCTACCCTAAGTAGTTAATCCCTAAATAATATTACTTATAGGTTCTCCCTTAATTAACTATTAGACCTAGGTATTTATAATAGGTAGGTAATACCTAGAGATATAATATATCTCTAGGCGTCTAATACTATTACTTTTACCTAGATATATTCTAAGTTCTATTATAATTACCGCTATTAGCCTTAGTTCTTCCGTATAGGAGATAGTATTAAACTATATTTCTACCGTAGATACTTAATACTATCCGCTACTAGTAAAAAATATAAGTAATAATTTATTAGCCCTTTTAAAGTTACTAAGCGTATTAGCCGTCTAGCCTACTACCTAGTAATTCCTACTTACTAGCGGATTCATAATATTTTTACTATGGCCTAGCTAGAGCCGTCTCTAGACCTAGATAAAGACCCGTTCTTACGCTCTTAACCTAAGGAACCGCTATCTATATTTATTAAAGGAGATACTAATAATACTAGATCCTTTAAGATAGAGTAACTAATTAATAAGCGCCTTATTAGGAAGGGGCGTAGCCTAGTAATAGAATACCTAGTAAGATAGAGGGGTTATACAGCCTATTATAAATAATAGATAAATATTAAGGAATTAGGAAATACCTAGGACCTAGTAAATAACTATGAGGTAGCGGTACTATAAGGCAGCGGTACTATAATTACCTTCTTACCTTATTATTACTTTCTTACCTTATATATTAACGAGGGCGTTGACGTCTTTTTTATTATTCCCGGCATATTATTACGATATAATCTATAGAAGGCTTCTATAGAGAGCTGCTAAGGATTATTCCTTAGCAATATACTTAGCTATTCTTCATGCCTTCTAGATAGCTAGATATCTTTCAACTATTCAACTTATCAGCTATAGTGCCTGACAAATTACTAGAGCTTTTAGGCCTTAGTAATACTATTAACTAATAACTATTAATAATATTACCTACTAATAATATTATTAATTATTATATTAATAGGCCTAAGGCTTAATTATACCCCTAGGTATATATAATTTAAACTATAACTTTATTAATTATTTAATAAAGTTATTATACCCTAAATAGTAGAAGGTAGTTTTCTTATAATTATAATATTCTAGGGTACTCCTAGGGTTAACCTTCTAGGGGATAAACGCCTTAGAATCTTATAGTACTTATTCTATTAATTAATAGGATTTATTCTATTAACTAATACCTTATTAATTAAGTACTCTACTATCTTTATTATCATTATAATTATTCTAGGTTACTCTACTAATAGCTATAGATATATAAGCCTATAGTTAATACTACTATTATAACTAAACGCCGTTATACTAGCTTATTTTCTACCCTAAGTCTTATAGTATTTTATCCCTTTTACCTATTAATTAATTAATACTTTATAAACTAGGTCCTTAATTATACCTTATTACTACTATTACGCTATTTCCGGCCACTTAACTAAAGGTAATAGAGACGCCAGCTTAAAGGTAGTACTAGTACTATAGTTAAATAGGACTATATAGGCTACCTTTCTAAGGGATCTACCTTAAAATAGTTTAATTATAATAATAATATTATACTTTGTAGCTACTTACCTAGCTACTATTACCCTATTAGGCCTAGAGGTTAACTCTTACTAGTAAATATTAATATTTACCCTCTTATAGTATATCTAACTACGTTTTAGTATAATTCTAGTATATATAACTTTATCTTAAAATAAAAATCTTAAATAACCACGTTTCTATAAAAAGTGGAATTTTTAGGTAAGAGCTCTAGATAAAAATAGTCTATTCTAAATAACTTAGTTATTTTTAACTTTTAGTTTAATATAGTTATTTTCGGACGTAGTAGGGTTTACTCCTACTACCTAGTATTAGATTTTTTAACTTATTAATTCTTAAGACTTCTAGCGATTATATAGGAGTATTAAAATATACTCTTTATAAGGAAGGTTTACTAAGATAATTAAGTATAAAGTCTTAGTATATATAGATAGATACTCTTATAGTCTTAGATAAATTAACTAAGTATTCTACTCCTACTATTTTAATAATTATCTCTTATATATCTTTATATTAATTACCTTTCTTCTTATAATTAAATTATAGCGAAGAATAGTAAATTAAAATAGTTAAAGGTCTTAGAAGACTATTAGTCCCTTTCTACTAATAAATAGCTCCTACTTATATAGAAAATATATAAATAAATTTTTTAAGTACCTTAAGAATAGTAATAATATTTAGTAAGAATATAACCCTTATATTACTATTATAGTATTCCTTTAAATAGTAATTATAATAGTTAGTAAAGTAAATAATTAAGTAGATAATAAGAAGCTTCTTAATACCTTATAATACCTAAAGACGCTTATTAGGCGTATTAAAGGTAATATTACTATTATAAAGTATATTATAAATATAGTTATAATTATAATTAACTACTCTAGCTTTATAAGCGCGTAGAGAAAAGGCCTTATATTTACTCTCCCTTATAAACTTAGATTACTACTACTTACTACTCCTCTTAGCTAGTACCTCTACTTAAAATAAAAGATAAGGAGGAATATTAAGTTATAATTAAAGTTAAGGATTAAATTATAATTACCTACTATTATAAAAGTATATTAAAATAGTTATAAACTTATATTAAAAATTATTTATAAACCTACTTAATTCTTAAAATAACTAAGGTAGAAGCTATTATTTAACTTAAGTTAGGGGATATCTATCTATTAATAAAAAGTTAGGGGGTAGTAGAAACCTTAAAAACTATTAAAGAAAGTAAAAATTAGGTAGTATATTTTAAAAAGAAAGCTTTTATCTTAATACCTACTTTTAAGATAGTAATTTATAATATTTTAACTAAAGCCTATTAATTCTTAAGAGATATTACTACCCTTATTATAATTATTACTAATATAAATACCTATTAGATCCTAGGGGCGGAGATTAAGTATATTAATTAATTAAATAAAAATAAGGTTAAGAATTTATTTATTACCTCTTTAATAATTATTATTAAGTTTATTAAGGCTTACTATATAAATACTACCTAAAAAGGAGGCCTAAACTAGTTAAGTTCTATTAAGGGAAATAAATATTATAATTATATTAAATATATTAGAATTAGTAGAATTATTAAGTATTTCTAATACTAGAAACCTAGTTATATTATATTTTAATACTTAAATTTAATATTAATTTATACTTATTACGCCTAATATTATAATACTTATATATATAAAGAATCCTAGAAGGAAGGATTTAAACTTAAATATATTAATTATTAAGGTACTTATTTAATATTTAACTCTAATTATACTAAGATTAAAGTAATTAATATAACAATAATAGAGAAGTAGTAGGGCTTATAAGCTCTCTACCCTAAAAGTAGTAAGACTTTAGCGTTATAATTTAAATTAAGAGGTATTTAACTTAAAGCTAAATCTATTAGAGTAATACCCTAAACTATAAAGTTAGATTAAAAGGCTAGTAAGTTAAATGTAATAATATTAATAGTATTAAAGCCTATAATCCCTAAACTAAAGATATTAGTAGTAAGAATAACTCAAGTAAAAGCTATAACAATAACCCTTAAGGGAGAAGTAACCTTAAGACTTATACGGATAATATAAATACTTAGTAAGCTAGAGGTTATTCTATTAAGCTAGCCTTTTAAGACTTCTTAAAGGATAATCCCTTTATACTTAACTCTAACTAGTATCTAAGTTATATTATTAATTTGAGGTATAACTACCCCTTAAGTACCCCTAAAAATCCTAGTTATTAAGAAATTAATAGGGTTAAAAGCTACTTCCTCCTAGTAAAACCCTAAGGTACAAGGGGACTAGTTCCTAATAGTACTTATTATAAAGAAAAGGGGTCTAATAAATAGAAGCCTATTAACATTATTATATAAGAATACTACTTAAAGGAAGGAGAATAGCTAGGTACTTAAAAGCTTAAGTAAACTTATTATTTAATTAAATAATTTAAGCCTTAATAAATTAAGTAAATTTAATAAAACTATCTTATAAACTACCTAATAAATAAAAATTATAAGTACTATCCTTAATAAAATTAATATACTTAAAGACTTTAATATTAATACTAATTTTAATACCCTCTTCTATTATATTAATAAGGTAAATAAAGAGAATTAATTTTAATCTACTTAAAAGTACCCTTTAAGAGTATTAAAAAAAAGATTAATCTTAATCTTTAAGGCTAAATAAGTAGCTACTTAGAAGGTAGTATATAAAAGTTATATAAAATCTTTATAAGTATTTAGCTTAAGTATAAAGATAAGTATCTCTAATAAAAATAAACTTTAATACTTATTTAATATAAAAGGGAAACTATAGCGAAGGTATTAAGATGTAGTAGAAAGATGTATTCTCTAAGTGTAGAATTCCTGCCTATGAAGTATAGGCTAGGCCTACCCTAGTTAGGCTACGGAAGGCTTCCGTAAGTAGTAAAGTAGTAGGACTATAATAAATACCGTTAATAAATAAAGCTATTATCCTAATAGCTAGTTATATAGAATACTAATAATACTAATAATATTTAAGGCTAAATCCTAGACTCCTTACTAAAATTATTATTATACTTATTAACTAATACTAAAGTATTCTATAATAGCTCCTTTTCTAATATCTACTAATCTTCTTTAAGGCCGTATTTCTTCTACCTAACTAGGAACTAGGTCGACTAATTATAACCCTAGCGAATCCTCCGCTTCTAGATTAGTTTTTCTATTTCCTACTTATTCTAACTATTAATAATAAGGGGAACGGCTAGACGGCGTTATTAATATAGGTTATCCTTAGGGTTAGTAGTAGGCTTAAGGTAGGCTACTAATATAACGTCGTAAATCTTTATATTACTTAGAAGATCTAGTTAATATACTAATTAACTTATATATTCCTTAATCCTAAAAGGCCTAGCTAATTATTAGCTAATTTTCTTTAATATAACCGCTAGAAGCTTATATCCCTAATAAAGGCGTAGGTTAATTATATTACCTACCTTAAAGAATAGTAGGGCGTATATAATATTATAATATTCTTTTATCTTAAGGGCTATAAACGCGATAGCGTCCTTAGTATTAATAAAAGATAGGTGATATTTATTTATAGAGATAGGATATATAGGTTATATATAGGTAATAAGGTCCTTAATTAGGCTATCTAGGTTATTAAAGCCTTTAGTAGATAGGTTATTAATATGTAATAGATCTAGTACTTCTTATATTTAAAATCTATATATAATTTAAGTTAGTATTTAGTTAGTAGTACTATATTTAGTTAAGTTATTTAGGGCTAAAAATATCCTAGCTAAAACGCTAGGCTATTACCTAGAATCTTCTAAGGTAGTAAGGTAGTAGTAAAGTACTATTTTAGTTATCTAGTTAGACCGTTCCGATATACTATCTATCTAGGGGTACTAGGTAGTTAAGTATAGTAAACTAACTTTAAGTGCCTAGAATATCTACCTCTAGATTTAACTAATAAATTTTCTATCTTAATCTAAGATAATTACTCTAGGAATCCCTTAGTTAAGTTTAGCTAATTAATCTAATAGCCTAATTACCTACTCCTTACCTATTTATATAGTCTTTCCTAGGATAAAGCTAACCACTTTAGAGAATTTATCTATTATTAATATAATATACTCGTATTAATCTAGTAGTAAGCTAGGAAGTACTAGGATAAAGTTAATTATAATAGTATAGAAGGGTCTTATAAGTAAAAGGATAGGCTATAATAAGTTATATAATCTATACCTTAGTATTTAGTTAAGTTAATAATATAGGTAATAGTAAATAAACTTATAAAGTTTAATAGCTATATTATAAATATAGAGGCTATTAGTAAGGCGCTTATATATATAAGTATACTTAGGATAACCTATTTTATTATAAGCTAGCTAGAAAACTTCCTTTTCTAGTATAAAGGGTATATATAATTAAAGGCCCTTTTTATTATTATTAAAATATAGGATCTTATTAATAATATAGTATAGTAGTTTAGTAGTATTAATACCTAAGGCTTTATTCTCCTTAATTATAGATATTACCTTTACCTAGTAGGGTTCTTTAATAAGGCCCTTAATAAGTCGCTAATAAAACTTAGGACTTATTTTAACTAAGCTAACTAGAAAAACCTAAATAGATAATATGTCTAGGCTAGACTTATTTATATTAACTAGATAATACTCCTGACTAGCTAGCCTAGATAATATATCTAGAATAATATTAGACTTTCCTAGTTTATAGTATATATTAAGATGGAAATATTATAGATATTCTAATACCTAAATAAGGCGTAGATTAAGTTTTTTAACTAATATAGTATTTAGACTAGTCTATTAGATAATAGAGACGGCGGCTAAGTAGTTAGTATATATAATAGTTATTAACCTAGCCGCCTCTACTATATAACGGATTTTCTTAAAAACCTAGACTATACTAGTGATTTTAAGCTCCGTTAGTTAATAGTATATCTTAGTATTAATAGGTAGACGGCTAAGAAATATAATAGGTTATTAAGACTTTTATCTTAATAGATTATTTATAAAAGCCTTTAGTAGAATATAGTAGATATAAGTACTAAATCTAAATTCTTTACTAGTATTAAGGTTTATAAATAGTTATCTTAATTTATTAAAATAGTAAAGTATAATTAGGGAGGTAAGAAGCTTCTAGAGCTAATAGAATATATTAATTTCTTTTAATATAGGCTTTCCTAGGTAGGTACGCTAGGCTAGTCTTTTATAAGTATTACCTTTAATACCTTTTATTCCCCCTTAAAGGGCCTTATTTAGGTAGGTTTTATATAATTATAGTAGTTTAACTATTATAGTATATTAAGTAATATATTACCTTAAGTAGCTAGTTAGATTAAGATATTTTTCTAACTAGGCTAATATTTTAGGGAATAAGAGGTTAGTAATAGTTATAAGCTTTTCTTTAGTAGTTATAAGGCCTAGAGTATTAACTTTCTAACTAAGTAGATAAATAGAAGGATATCCTAAGAATAATTTCTTAGGGGAAAGGTAAATATTTATATCTATTAATACCTAAAAGACCTAGTCTAGCTAGGCTAAATATTCCTCTAGGGATTTAGAAAAGATTATAATATTATCTATATACGCCCTATAAAAATAATAGAATAGATAAAGAATCCTATTAATTATATACTAGATATATATAAGTAAATTATAATAGCCTATTACTAGAATATTAAATATTTCTTAACCCTAGTAGCTAGCTACTATTAAACGGTAGTAATAGTCTCTATTTACCTACTATTAATGAAAAAAGCTTAATACGTTAATAGTAGTAATATACGTAGTATCTTTTAGTAAGGCGAGTATTTTAGCCTAGGAAGGAACCGGATATATATTAGGTATAGTAATCTTATTTAACGCCCTAATATTAATAATAACTCGTCCCTTCTTACTAGATTCCCTATCTTTCTAGATAATAAAATATAGGAATGAAAATAGGGTTAACTTAGAAGTCTACTCTATCTAACCCTATTTATAGAGCTTATTAAAGGCTTTATTAATTACCTCCTTATTAGCCTTTCTAATTAGATAAACCTAGGCTTAGCCTAGTTTATATAAGTCCTACTAGTTATCTACTAGAGGAATATCTATCTATTAAGACTTAGGTATTTTTATAATATTACTTATATCTTACTATAAACTAAGAAATTTATTAATAACTAAATCTAATAAGGACCTTAATTAGGGTAAGTATAAGGACTAGTTAGGAATACGGTACTACTATCGACGTGGCGTCTATAGTATATAGTAGTACTGCGCTACCCCTTTACCTATAGTATATAAGGGAGGGAATTCCTCTTAAAGGGAAGGGTAGTAATTAGTCTTACTATTAATAAGAATAGAGAGTCTTATATATATATATATACGCACCGTTTATAGTACTTAATAGCTACGTTATTATATAGTACCCTTATATTTTAATTATTATACCCTATTTAAGAGTAGTAGCCTAATTATTAATAAGATAGGTAGAGAAGGGTTATTATAAATATAAGGTAAAAAGGTTAGTTAATTAATATAAATAACCTACTTAAATATAAGGGATTAAGCTTATAAAGAAAGTAAGTCTTAAGAATTAATTAATAAATTAATAATAGATATATTATAATTATAATTAATTATCTAGGGGTAGCTATTAAGTATATAAACCTAGTCCCTATTACTTAAAACCTAAGAAGTACTATTATAAAGGATATAAAAACTTAAAGAAGAAGTCTTTAAGAGGTAGTAGATATAAGATCTATAATAGTATTTATAAGAGTTAGAGCGGGAAATATATATTAATAATACCGCTTAAGCGGGTTATTAATATTACTTATTATTAATAAAAGAATTAGAACTAAAGCGTCTTTGATATAAAACCTATACTCTTAGATTATAAGACTTATATATATATAATAGGAAGTTAATATAAGAATATTAAGAACAGTTTAATAATATAACTAATATAATTAAAATAAGTATAATCTATTTTTTTAATAACTTTATAAAAATCTAATACGCGTTATAATATATAGCCCTAGACCTTAAGGCTATATAATATAAGTATATAAAAGATATATTAAAGGATAAATAATCCTAGGAATATTTTAATAGCTTCTTAATAGATTAAATAAAAGATCTTTAAAATTAATATCTAATAATTAATAAGTACTACTTAGAAGCTAAGTAAAAAGAATATTAAAAGATTATAAACTTTATAAATTACCTTATTAAATTAGAAAAATAACTTAAGCTATTAATAGAGTATATACTTTATAATAACCTTTTAAATAAATTATATAAAGATCTTTATAATTAACTTATAATATAACTTAATATCCTAGAGATAAAGGATACTTTTATTATATTAGTAACTTAATTAGAGCCTTATATAATATTATTTATATATAAAGATTAAAGGGATAATACTCCTATTAAGGGTTAATATCCTTAAAGAAGAAGAGGAAATTTCTAAGGGCGAAGAGATAATAGCCTATATATAAAGTAAAAAGGATAGGGCACTATTAAAGTATTATTATACCTTCCTTAAAGGCTTAAGCCTAGCCTTTCTACTATTAAATATTATAATTATTAAAAGAAGGGATATATAACTAAGGATTATTAGAATGTAAAATTAATAATTATAAGTATTATAATTAATAAGCCTATAATTAATAAGATATTTAGTAATAAGCTAGAGAAAGGCTTAAATTTAAAAAACCCTTAAGTATTATAATTATATCTACTACTATAATATAAGAGAAGAAGTAGATATAATAACTTATTATTATAATATAAATAGAGCTTAAGAGCTTATAAAGAGAATTTATTATATTAATTAACTTTAGAGTAGATATTAATTATATTAATATATACTTAATAAAGGAGTAGGATTAAGAAATAGACCCTAGCTTTAATAATACCTTATATAATAGAGTTAAGAACCTAATATTATTACTAGGTTTTTATATATAAAAAAAAACTTATTAATTCTAATAATATTATATAATATTATAAGGGCGCCTTCTATATAATAGTAAACCTTAATTATAACTTCTACTTTAAGTATTTATAATTAGAGGAATAAAATCCCTAAGTAGATTAATTTATATAGAACTAGTAATTCCCTATTAAAAAAATAATATTAAAGAGTACTTTAATATTATTAAAGCCTTAAAGGAATAGCTTAATAATATTATATTTATTATAATATACTTAGGAGTAGGTAATAAAAGCCTACTACCTAAAATTAAACTCCCTTTAAAATTTTAGGAATTCTAAGATATCTTCTTAACTAAGAATATTAAGGTACTATTAGATTATATATATTATAATTATATAATTAATATAAAGGAGAATAAAGAACCTCCCTTTAACCTACTTTATAACCTATTAAAGAAAGAGTTATATATATCAAAGGAGTACTTTAAGTAAGCTTTAAAAAAGGGGTAGATTTATTATTTTATAAGTCTAGTAAGTATATTAATTCTTTTTATATTAAAAAAGGATAGTATATTATATTTATATATTAATTATAAGGCGCTTAATAAGATTATAATTAAGAACTATTATTTACTTCTATTAATTAATAAAATATTAATAAGATTAATTAATATTAAGTACTTAATTAAGTTAAATCTTAAGGATATATATTATTACTTATAAATAAAAAAGGGTAATAAATAGAAGATTATATTCTATATAAGGTATAACTATTTTAAATATATAATTATACCTTTTAAACTTATTAATATAACTACCTTATTTTAAGTATATATTAATAAAGCCTTAGTAGGACTATTTAATATTATATATATTATTCATTTAAATAATATTCTTATCTACTTCTAGGATAAAAAGTCTTATATAAGAGTTATAAAAGTAATATTATAATATCTTTATAAATTTAAACTTTATATAAACTTAAAGAAATATAGATTTAGAATAATAGAAGTAGAATTCTTTAACTTTATTATTAGTTATAATAGTATATATATAAATCTATATAGAGTAAATATTATAATAGAATAACTAGAAGTTAGAAGTATTAAGGATATTTAGATCTTTTTAAGGCTTATAAATTTCTACTATTATTTTATTAAATACTATTCCTCTATTATTATAATATTAATAGACTATCTAAAAAATAATTATTTATATATTAAAAATAGAAAGCTAATATTAAGTAATTTTATAAGAGTAGTATTTAAATAATTAAAGTAACTCTTTTAAGAGGTACTATTACTTATATATTTTAACCTTATAAAAGAAATCTAATTAGAGATTAATACTTTAATTTTAATTATTATAACTATTTTATTATAAAAGTTCCTTATTAATATTAAAGGGGTAGAAGTAGAATAGTATCCTATTACCTTCTACTCTTATAAGTTATATTTAGCGGAAACTAGATATAAGACTTATAATTAAGAACTACTTATAATAGTTAAGGTATTCTAGATATAAAAGTACTTCTTAGAAGGTAGTTTATACCTAATTATAATAGTTATTAACTATAATAACTTAAGGTATCTCTAGATAATATTATTATTAATAAAGAGATAAGTATATTAAGTAATAAAGCTTATAATATATAACTTTAAAATATATTATTATATAAATATTAAAAACCTATATTAAGTATATCCCTTTTAATAAGTATTATATATATAATATTTATAAAGGTTTATAAAATAATAAGGCTTATAATTATAAATAATATAAAAGGTTAGAGATAGGGCTTAGAAAGCCTTATACCCTAAAAATAAGGGAGAGTAACGCGCTCTTAGGAATATAAAGTAATATAAGTAATAGCTTAAATCCTATTATAAGATAATTTAATATTAATTAAATAATACTTAGAAGGTATATTATAACTGTATTAATAATAGAGCGCGTATAAAATAAATATAATAACTTAATATTAGAGATATTTTAATATCTTTAAGAGGGAGATAAAGATATTTATAATAAAAAATAATTATTAAAGTCCTAGGGTTATAAAAAGGCTATTAATATATCTCTATTAATAGATAAGATAAAAGTCCTTTATAAGGGTGGCGTAGTTTTTATACCTAGTAATAAAGTAGTTAAATAAGAAATCTTAAAGCTTTATTATAATAACCCTTATATTAGCTACTACTTATAAAAGTATATATAAGAGCTTATTAAGTAGAAGTTCTATTAGAGATTAATAGGATAAGATATTTATAATTATATATAAGAATACTTAACCTATTAATTAATAAAGCTATATAGATATATTATTTATAATATATTATTACTATTATTAATACTTATAAGACCTTTTTAAGAAATTATAAGAAATTTTATTATAAATCTTCCTTTAAGTAAATAAAAGGATAGTATTTATAATATAATCTTAATAGTTATAAATTATTATATTAAGGTAGCTAGGTATTTACTTATTATAAAGATAGTTAATATTATTAATATTATTAACTTATTATATTATAAAATCTTTTTAAAGTTTAATTAGCTAGAAGGTATTATTAATAATTAAGAGATAGTATTTATAAGTAGCTTCTAGGTAGTTATATATTATTATATTAATATAAAAAGAAAGCTTAATACTACTTTTTATCCTTAAATAGATAACTAAATAGAGAGATAGAATAGTATATTTAAGTAGTATTTATACTACTACTCTACTTAGAGATAAGATAATTAAGTAGAGTTACTTTATTTAATAGAGTTTATATATAATTATATAAAGTATATTAATACTAGGCTACCTCTATATAAAGTATTTTATAACTACTTACTTAAGCTAGATATAAAGCTTTTAAAGTTATTATTAGAAGAAGTCCTATTAATATAAGAAAGGATTAAATTACTTTAAAAATATAAAGAAGGTTTAAAGTAGTACTTATATTAAGTATAAGTTATATAAATAGAGTATATAAATAAATAGTAAAAGTAAAGATAATATAATATAAATAATTATATCTTATTAAATATAAAGTATATTAAATTAATATAAGTAATTAAAAAATTATTATAATATTATTTAAGGCCTTTTAAGGTCTTTAATTATATTAATAATTAGGTATATAAGCTATAACTACTTAATATCTTTTATATATATAATATCTTTTATATCTTACTTATAAAGTTATATTAAGGTAATAGTAAGAGTATTATAAAAGTTATAGAAGTAGAACTTATAAAGAATAAAAATAAATAGGAAGTTAAAGTTATTTTTAATTATAAAATCTTTTATAATAAACCTTAATACTTAATAAAGTAGAAGGATTAGTCTTATAATTATAATTAATAGTTATATAAGTAGGACTTAATTAATATATTAAATATATTAAAAAGATTTAAGTAGGATTACTTTAAAGTATAAAGTTTATATTATATAGAAGGGGAAATAATTTCTATTATTATTAATAAAAAAAAGATACCTAATATAACTAGACTACTAAGGGCGTTATAAGAGAGGGCCGCTATATTATACTAGTAGTAGTACTAGGCCTATTACTATTACTACTAGTAATAGAAGTATCCTCTTTATTACCCTCTTCTTTATCTTTTATAATAGGAGGGAGGCGCTCTTATAATATATAAATAAGGCTTTAAAAGTACTTTAAAAGGAGAGATAGAATAATATATTTATATTAATAAAAGATATTAAAAATACCTTCTAAGGTATTTATAATATAAATAGTAATAGCTAGGTTAACCTTAATAGGAGTTATAATAGTAGTAGGGGTAGAAGAGATATAATAAAGGTAATAATATTATTATTAAATAAGCCTATTAAAAGTTTACTAGAATCTAATAAGTTAAAGGAGGTTAAAGCTAGTATTTAAAGTAGTTATAATATTTAAAGATTAAAGAAGGCGCGTATAAGTATAATAAGTATAAGTAAAGATCTCTTATTAATACTTAATATTAAGATCTTTATAATAATTATATCTAGTAGAGCTAAGGGAGGCGCGTATATAAATTATATTATTAAAGGGATAAATAAAGTCCTAATTAAAAATATTAAACTTATAACTCTTTAAATTAAAATATAATATAATAAAGGTATATTATATAAGATAAGGTAAGAATAGGCTAGAAGCGGCTTAATAGGGGAGGTTATATATTATTATAAGTAGAGGGGGTAGTAGTAGTCTTCTTTTAATTAATAGTAAGGGTAAGTTTATTATTAAGAATTACTTATAAAATAACTACTAAAAGTATAAGGAGGTATAATAAGGCGCGGAGGGGGTAATAATATAAATAAGACTTAAAAAGGACTTAATATAATTAATAAAAAATGAAGATATTATAATTAAAAAAATAATATTAAAGTTATATAAAGAAGGTATACTTTAAGTATTTAATAAACCCTTAATAGTAATAACTTCCTATTTACTTTAAAATATTAAGACTTCTAACTACTTTTATAATAAATTAATAAAGGATAATAAGAAGTATAATAGGAATATATTATAATATAAGGATTATATATAAAAATATTATTTATAATTATTATAATTTAATAAAATTATATATTATTAAGGCTTAGCTTAGAAGGCCTTATAAATAGTTATATTATTATACTCTTATTAGAGTAATATTCTATTATTAAGAGAGTATCTCTTATAAATTATAACCTTTTATACTCTTAAAGCCTAAGAGCTTAGATAGGGAGATAATTATAAGGACTAGTTAGGAATATAATATTACTATTAATATAGTATCTATAATATATAATAGTATTATACTACCCCTTTCCCTATAATATATAGAGGAGGGAATTCCCCTTAAAGGGAAGGGTAGTAATTAGTCTTACTATTAATAAGAATAGAGAGTTCTATATATATATATATACGCACCGTTTATAGTACTTAATAGCTATATTATTACGTAGTACCTTATAGTAAGTTATAGATTATAATACCCGTATTATAGACTACCTTAGTATTAGGAGCTAGGGTATTTAATATAACTACTAAAAATGCGGTAGTAGTAGCTATTAAGTATTATAAATTTAACTTTACCTGGTTTATATTCTTCTTTAGAGGTCTAGCTACTAGGTTATTATAAAAGGCTTTTATAAGGAAGTATCTTATAGCTTTATATTCTATAACCTTACTAAGTTTAATATTCCTAGGAAGCTTAATTTATTCTTTAAAGTTATTATAAATAATAATATAAGATATATTATAATCTACTATATATATATAGGCTAAAAGCTTATTAAGTTTCTCTAGTTTAAATAGAAACTCTCTATTATATAGAAGGTTTAAAACCTAATAATAAGGTCTAGTAATTAGAACCTTTCTATTTATATAAGGGGTAATAATTATAGCCTTCTTACTATAGATAGTAGAGTTCATTTAACTACCTTTACTAGAAATATTAATAGGAATACTAAGTCCTTTATAAGATTAAATTATTGGTATATTTTAATTAAGGTTAATAACTATTCCCTTAGGCTTAAGAATATTAACCCTAATAAGTATATTAGCTAATAGATTATTAATAATATAAAGCTCCCTTTTAATTAGAGCTGTACTATTATTACTAGGAAAGTATATATCTAATTTAGTATACTTATTAGCATTATATCTCTTATCTCCTAAACCCCTAATATTTATAGGCGTAGGTATTCTCTTAACCTCTACCTTTAGAGTATATTTTATAAGAAATACCCTATTAATAAGACTTATTATATAACCTATATTAGTATATAGCTTATAATATAGTCCGTCTTATAAAAGATTAATTATAACTATTATAAAGTAGTAACCGCGGAATATATAGCCTCTAGGTACTATATCCTTAGAAATACTCCTAATAATAGTAGATAACTATAGAAGGCTTTAATAGTTACTACTTACTTAGGCCTTAATTAAAGGGTTTACCGTCGCTATTAATAAGGACCTTAGTTAATAGCCGCGATAAATATACTTATATAGATTATTATTTAAGGTAAACTTAGAATAATATTAGCTATACTAGGAGGTTTTTATAGCTAATCTAATAAAGTAGGCTTTAATAGTATCTTCCTATTAATAGTTACCTAATAGAGGTAATTAGTCTAAGTCTTATAAAAATTAATCTTAGTACCCTAGCTCTTTAGACCTTACTTATTTAGTCTAGTAGAACGCGTCTTTATACGCCTTATATCTAACTTATTTATTATATCCTTCTTCCCTTATACTAGCTTAATAGGCTTATAGAGCTATACGCTAAGGAAACCTATTATAATATAGGTTTTAGCTATTTAAAGCGTTTAGTAATAGCTAGTTCTATAACTAGGCTTACCTAGGAGACCCGTTTACATTTCCGCTAGTTATTTAAAGGGGTTACTACCTAATAATCTAGAGCTAGCTAACAGGTTAAGTCTATTAGGGATTATTATTAATATTATCTTAGAAGTTTTAAATTTAACTAATCTTATTAATATTTTATTAATTAATAAAAGTAGATAATAGTTCTTAATTATAATCTTATTAAGCGCCTTATAATTAATATATAAATATAATATTCTATCCTTTTTTAATATAAAAAGAATTAATATACTTACTAAACTTATAAAATAATAAATCTACCCCTTTTTTAAAGTCTACTTAAAGTACTCCCTTAATACGCGTAACTCTTTCTTTAATAAATTATAAAGTAGGTTAAAGGGAGGTTCTTTATTCTCCTTTATATTAATTATATAATTATAATATATATAAGCTAGTAGCGCCTTAATATTCTTAATTAAAAAGATATCTTAAAATTCTTAAAATTTTAAAGGGAGCTTAACTTTAAGTAGTAGGCTTTTATTACCTACTCCTAAGTATATTATAATAAATATAATATTATTAAGCTACTCCTTTAAGGCTTTAATAATATTAAAGTACTCCTTAATATTATTTTCCTTAATAGGGAATTACTAGTTTTATATAAGCTAATCTACTTAAGGATTTTATTCCTCTAATTATAAATACTTAAAGTAGAAGTTATAATTAAAGTTTACTATTATATAAAAGGCGCCCTTATAATATTATATAATATTATTAAAATTAATAAGTTTAATTCTTCTTATATAAGAACCTAGTAATAATATTAAGTTCCTAACTTTATTATATAAGGTATTATTAGAGTTAGAGTCTATTTCTTAATCTTACTCCTTTATTAAGTATATATTAATATAATTAATATCTACTTTAAAATTAATTAATATAATAAATTCTCTTTATAAGCTCTTAAGCTCTATTTATATTATAATAATAAGTTATTATATCTACTTCTTCTCTTATATTATAGTAGTAGATATAATTATAATACTTAGGGGTTTTTTAAATTTAAGCCTTTCTTAGCTAGCTTATTACTAAATATTTTATTATTTATAGGCTTATTAATTTTATACTTTAATAATTCTTAGTTATATATCCCTTCTTTTAATAATTATAATACTTAATAGTAGAAAGGTTAAGCTTAGGCCTTTAAAGAAGGTATAATAATATATTAATTATACCCTACCCTTTTTACTTTATATATAAGCTATTATCTCTTTATCCTTAAAATTTTCCTCTTCCTCTTTAAAGATATTAACCCCTAGTAGGAGTATTATCCCTTTAATCTTTATATATAAATAGTATTATATAAGGCTCTAATTAAATTATTAATATAATAAGAGTAAGGTATCCCTTATCTTTAAAATATTAGATTATATTATAAGTTAATTATAAAGATCTTTATATAACTTATTTAGAAGGTTATTATAAAGTATATACTCTATTAATAACTTAAGTTATTTTTCTAATTTAATAAGGTAATTTATAAAGTTTATAATCATTTAATATTCCTTTTACTTAGCTTTTAAATAGTACTTACTAGTTATTAGATATTAATTTTAAAGATCTTCTATTTAATTTATTAAGAAATTATTAAAGTATTTTTAAAATTATTTATCCTTAAGTATATCTTTTATATACTTATATTATATAACCTTAAGGTCTAGGGCTATATATTATAACGCGTATTAGATTTTTATAAAGTTAGTAAAAGAATAGATTATACTTATTTTAATTATATTAATTATATTATTAAACTATTCTTAATATTCTTATATTAACTTCTTATTATATATATAGAGGTCTTATAAATTAAGAATATAAGTTTTATATTAAGGATACTTTAATTTTAATTCTCCTATTAATAATAGGTAATAGTAATAACCTACTTAAGTAGTATTATTAGTAGATATTTCCTACTTTAACTTTTATAAATATTATTATAGATCTTATATCTATTACCTTTTAAAGACTTCTTCTTTAAGTTCTTATATCCTTTATAATAGTACTTTTTAGGTTTTAAGTAGTAGGAACTAGGTTTATATACCTAGTAGCTACCCCTAGATAGTTAGTTATAATTATAACATATCTATTATTAATTCATTAATTAATTCTTAAGACTTACTTTCTTTATAAGCTTAATCCCTTATATTTAGGCGGGTTATCTATACTAGTTAACTAACCTTTTTACCTTATATTTATAATAACCCTTCTCTACTTATCTTACTAATAGTTAGGCTACTACCCTTAAATAGGGTAGAGTAATTAGAATATAAAGGTATTATATAATAATATAGCTATTAAGTATTATAGATAGTATATATATATATATATAGAACTCTCTATTCTTATTAATAGTAAGACTAATTACTACCCTTCTCTTTAGGGGGAATTGCCTCCTCTATATACTATAGGTAAAGGGGTAGCGTAGTACTACTATATACTATAGACGCTATATTAATAGTAGTACCGTATTCCTAACTAGTCCTTATATATACTAGGGGATATACTAGGGGTATTTCCTACTATAATTTATAAAGGTTAATAAGGTACTAGTAAAGGCTAATTTTACTTTACTTAATTATAAGGGTTAGGTTAATAAGTAGGTCTATTAATATAACCTTCCCTATAAGTATTATACGCTGGAAATTCCTAAAAGAAGGGCGGTTAAAATAGTAGATAATAAGGAAATAGTAGCCTAGAAAAACTACCTTAATAATTATTATTCTAGTATTAATCCGTCTTTACTACTAACTTTTTATTAATCTAATATTACTTCTAAGAATACTCTTTAAGAGCTAGTTAATATTATATATCTACCTTACTATCTAAAGCTTTAAGGAACTTATTAAGAGTTATTACTTCTATTAGCTTATTAATAAATTATTAGTATTCTAAAGTAAGGTTATTTTATATAATAGATAATTAATTAGGAATATCTTTAAAATTAGTAGCCCTTATATATTATAAGAGGCTTTATATAAAGACTTAAAGTAATTTACCTTACCTTATATCTTCCTAGGTATACTTCTCTATTTATAATTTAGAGATAGTAATAAACTACCTTTCTTTAAAGTATTTAATTAAAGTATTAATCTAAGACTTTAATAAGGTAGTTTAGAAGAGATCCTTTTTTAAAGTTATAAGCTCTATAAAATACTACTTATATACCTTACTATATAGATATATAAGTAATATATTAAGGACCTTATTTTTACCCTTAGAGGTTATAAGATCTTATAACCTATTAATAAACCTATAAATATCTTAATAGAAGGTATAATATCCTTAATAAATAATTACGCCTTCTCCTTTAATATTAGGAAAGAAATATCCTATATCTTTAGCCTTAAGTAAGGTAGGGCTATTATTACCCTACCTATTAACGCCGTCCTAACTAGGGGGACCTAGAGGTCCTACACCTAGAGGACTAGGTTATAAAGGATTATACCTTATATAGCTTATAATAGCGCGCTTAATAATTAATTTAATATTAGGCTCTACTATTTTATTTTTAGGGTTAATTAGATAGCTATAAATAGCTTCTTCTACTAAGGTTACCCTAATTATTAGGGTAGTTCTTAAAGATAAAGCCTATATTAAAGAAGATAGTAATAAAAATTATAAATTTATAAGAGTTTTCTTACCTAATAATAGTCCTAGTAAAAGTTAGTAAGATACCTAGATTTAATAGTTTTACTTAAAATTCTTAACTATAAAATAGAATAATAATTAGTTAATTACCTAGTTAGTTAGATATAGAGGTTTAGTACCTAGTTCTTTTATAAGATTAATGCCTTTAAGAGAGGTAGATCTTAAGTAATAATAGCCTTAAGTAGGGGTACTAGGCCTAGGAGGCCTAAGATTTCCTTTAATAATTAATAAAATAATTTAATAAGTAAGCTTATCTAATAGATCTATATACGCGTAGCTTAATATAATAAAATTAGATAATTAAAAGGTAAAAACTACTATTTTCCTATTAATAAAAGCTAGCTTAAGAATAGTAAAGATATAAAACTATTTACTATATATAAAAACTATTAATAAGATAAATATATTAAATATATAATTAATAGACTAGCTAGGAAGATATTATAATACTCTAAGTAGGTAATATTAATAAGATATAAAGAGGTAGGGAAAATAGTAAGTAGGTATACCTACCTTCTCTAAATAGCTATCTTAATAAATAATAAATTCTATTAGGGGAATTTATTAGGAATATCTTATTAATAATAATAAGATAAGAATAATATTTATAAAAGGCTTTAGATAATTATATAACTTAATAAGTATAGTATTAAAGGCCTTATTATTATTATTATATATAAGAGCCTTACTAAAGGCTATAACAGGTTATAGGGGAGGACTAGTACTAGGGAATTCGGCTAGTACCTTACTAGATATAGTAGGCTAGTACCTAATCTAATACTATCTAATAGGGAGTAGTATTAGATAGTAATAATAGGTACTACTACTAATTATTAGGTAATATAGCTAATAAGTTAAATAGTTAAAAGATATCTAGCTATCTAGAAAGTATAAGAATAGCTAAGTATATTACTAAGGAATAATCCTTAGTAGCTCTTTATAGAAGCCTTCTATAAATTATATTATAATAGATAGCTAGTGATAAGATCTACTTATATATAGTACTAGCTACGAACCTATTACCTATTAATAGAGCTAAGAGGTCTCTAATATAAATATAGTTAGAATAAAACTAGGATATTATATAGTAGTAGAGCTTATAGTATAGAGTTTTTATACGCGCGGTAAGCGCGCCCTTGGTATATATAATAATACCTACCTTAGTTCCCGTTAGTAGTATTAGCTTAGTATAAGAGACTCTAAGTTAAGAGATAGAAGGTATATTAAGTAGAAAAGATAGAATAAAAGGCTAGGGCTACCCCCCCTAGCTAGGAGAACTATAACTACGTATAGGAGTAGGAGTAGTAACCCTATAATTATAGGTATAACTAGTAGGATTTTAATATAATCTAATTTCCCTTATAAGTAGGTTATTATATAGCTTAATACTAGGAAATAGTAATATAATAATAGTAATAAAGTATATTTATACCTCCTAATAACTATAATAGCTCCCTCTTATATATTAGGAAAAGATATATAGTAATTCCTAACAAGAGTATTATAAGCCTTCTATTAGGCTACTTAGCTAGGGAATATAATAGTAATTAAGGCCTATATATTATAGGTTAAATAGATAAGGATACTATATTATTAAATAATATAAAAAGGGAGTAGCTAAGATAGTAATAACTAGTAGGAGGGTTAAGGGTACTTATATTAATTAAATTATATAGGGAAGGGTAAGAGGGTAATTAAGGGGGAATAGACCTTTTAGGAGGTACTATTAAGAAATAGTATAAAGAAAGGGGTAAGGCCCTAGTAAGAGAAAGGAGTATATAAGTATTAAGATCTAATACTAAGGTAGTATAACTATATAAAGTATAAGGGAGAGGATAGTATATAATATTTAAAGGCCTAGAAGTATTATAATAAATTAGGTAGGTAAGAGAGGGTTTCTTCTATATATTACGGTTTCCTCTTAATAAGCTAGAGTTAGAATACTCTTATTAGCTCTAAGTAGCTAGATAGTAGAGTAAATATAAATATAAAATATAAATATAAAATAGAATTAATAAAATAGCTAGAAAGATATTATAATACTCTAAGTAAGTAATATTAATAAGGTAAGTATACTTAAAGAAGTAGGGAAAAATAGTAAGTAGGTATATCTATCTTCTCTAGATAGCTATCTTAATAACCTATTAGGAGAGTTTACAAGGAATATCTTATTAGTAATAACAAGGTAACTAATAGCTATAGAAGGCTTTAGATAATTATATAACTTATATAATATAAAGGGCCTTATTATTATATATAACTAAGGGCCTTACTAAAGGCTATAGCGGGCTATATAAGGGGAGGACTAGTACTAGAGAATTCGGCTAGTACTTTACTAGAGGCTCTCCGTTATAGTAGGCTAGTATCCGATCTAATAGTACTATCTAATAGGAAGTAGTATTAGATAGTAATAATAGGTATTACTACTAATTATTAGGTATTATAACTAATAAGTTAAATAGTTAAAAGATATCTAGCTATCTAGAAGGTATAAGAATAGCTAAGTATATTACTAAGGAATAATCCTTAGTAGCTCTCTATAAAAGCCTTCTATAAATTATATTATAATAGTAAGGTAGCTTATATAATTATTTAAATAATAACTAAGCGACTAAAAAGATATATTATTAGGCTACTAATAAGGGTAACTATAGTAGAGTTAGAATAGGGGCTATAAAGTTAAACTAGCTAGGAAGGATAGGAAGGACAGGTAACTAGAGGAATTAGCTAATTAAGATAAGGTATATAGATAAGAAAACCTTGTAAAGGATAATATAAAAAGCTTTAAAATAGTTATTTTATAGATTTATAGCATGGAATAGACGTTTTAGGCTATAATATGGTAGGCTTATAGGGGACTAGCCCTATAAGGCTGGACGGTCACCGAGTATGGACGGTTACCAGGTGAACCCTTCTACCCCAGGAACGTGTCTTGTCGGTTGTCTACGGATGCCCACAAGAAACGTCCACACTCAACATTGATAAGATGCAGCATACAGATACAAAGATAATGTATGCATAGAGCGCCGGTAGACAGCAAGGACAGTGCTTCGAGACAATGTTCCACCAGGGCACTGTGTGACTATTCGGGGCGATATCCTGCTTTGATATCATCAAACCATGGCTGGTTCGCTCTAACAAATTCCTCCCAAGTCGTTGGTTTTTCCTCCATCTGCTCAAGAGTCCACTCCAAATTCTTCGGCCCCAATGTACCATAGTAAGAATAATCTTTCATAAGCCCAGAGCTTTCTTTCAGTGTTCTTACCATCTCAGGAGAAAGGTTACCCATGGTTGTACCTCCTGGGATCTGCACGAACGCCACCTTCCGTCCCGTCACGTCAGTCCAAATGCCAGCCATTTCGGGCCCAGTGTAGTAAGCTGTTGCGGCGGTCATGATCTTTCCGATGTATCTCTCGGGGTCGAGTAGAACAGGTGCTAAGAATTTTCCCGTGTCCGTAATGTCGATTAAGGGAATTCGGGTGTCAGGGCTCCACGTCTGGGCGAATTCGAGTTCACCATTGGCATTCTGATCCAAGGCAATGAGTTGTTGGCCGGTAAGCTGAGCTATATGCGATCGGGGAGGATGACTTACTGGTTTCGGCTTGAACATGACGTTGAAATTCTGCATGTAGAAAGCGCTCTTGATTGGTAATCCACGTATGTACGTTTCGACGCTCGCCTTGCTATCGAAATGCTGGACACCGCTCAGCTTGCCTCCGGTCATCTTGGTGACGTTGGGCAACGTGGACCAGAGAAGGAAAGTGACCCCTGCTGCAACCGAGGCATCTGCGATTGCTCTGCCTTGGGCAATCTCGATCGTTGCAGATGCTTTCTCCCAGACTATGGGAAAACTCTCAGTGCCCAACGCAATTGATGGAGTGGGTTCGTTTCAGGTCCAGGACATACAATTTGTCATAGCGAAAACGACATAGGAACCCTCAATGGCATTTCTAAGCGACTTACGGTCATCCATGTCGGCCTGTGAAGGCTTAGTGATTGCATATACGCCGCCATCTCAACCATAGGGCGAGGTTACGCTGACAACATCCACGCCTTTCTCCCGCAGCGCCAGCGCAGCAGGCTTTGTCACATCTCGGGTCACACCTCGGATCCTATAGATGGTCGAGAGCTCAGGGTGCCGCAGGACATAGTCGATCAGATTCCCTCCTTGCTGACCGGTGGCGCCAAAGACAGTCAAAAGCTTGCCCATCCTTTTTGGTTTAGGATTAGATGTGTTAGGTAAAGTATATTCACCCTGACAGACGTCCAGCGCTAAGATTGGCCCCAATAACGCCGATTCGGGATACCCCTATTGTCGTATATCTGCTCGTTTTGCGGAACTGAAAGTCGCGCGCACCACGAGCATGTCTAAAAGTCTTCTTCTTGTTCCTACGCAACAACCATGCGTTGGTATAACTTCAAGTTCTCGCAGAATCTAGAGGACATGATAAATAAGATATCCGCCAAGTCTCATAGCTTCTTAAGGTCTTATTCCTATATAGAACTAAAGCCTTAGGAAATTCACTGCTCCTCGTGCCCCACTGTCGGAAGTTACCTCGGCTAGAAAGTTGGCTCTATGAAGAGGCTACTACAGCGTCCTACCACGGAACTACCTAGAATAATCATATGCAAATCGTAGGGTATGATAACTATACATCAACGATGACATTGGACGAATTTGGAGTTATACCAACACGTGATTGTTGCGTTGGAACAAGAAGAAGACTTTCAGACATGCTCGTGGTGCGCGCGACTTTCAGTTCCGCGAAACGAGCAGATATACGACAATAGGGGTAGAACGATCGGTTCAGCCACGGTTCAGCCACAGTTCGTCCAAGTGCAACCATTTGAGGCCATTCATTGGCGCCTGTTTTCCGACCAGACCAGCCTCCTGACCATAGAAGTATAGAGCCCATTTCACCGGGCGCTGGAATGCCAGCTTCTTACTTAGGCATTAGATCCCTCCGTCTTCCATGTTTTCCAATGATTCTTGACAGGATCATGGTTTCCTACACAAATTAGACGTTGCCTTCAAGGAAATCTCATTCAACATTCACCGTCGCCTGGCGCATGCCGGTTCGCAGCCCTTTCGTCTACAAGTCTCTACGTCTTGTACGAGATGTGAACGATCGTCGATGGAAAGGACAAATTCGGTCGGAGAGTCAAGCACCTACTACTCCCCTCTATCCCTCGCCATGTGGGTAGGGGCCTTTACAATCCGAACCTCCCGTTCCCACGAACCGCGAAAGCCCCATTCATGTACGCAACTGATCAATCATACGATGGTGTTACATGGATAAAACATAGTGCCATTGAGATCAACAGCTGGAGGCATGGCGTACGCCCAATTATTACACTATACCGATCAGCAATCTTCTCACCTCTCCCAACAACAGCCTTATAGTACTGCATATGATTACGCTCCAGCAGACCACAGTGCAGGCTTCCGTGGCGTAAATCGACCTGGTCCTCCCAAACAGTATCTGAACGATGATGGATCAAAAGGAGGAAATTTCGGACGTAACCCCAACACATGGCAAGAGGTGGACGGGAGCGGCTATGGGGACAACAGGCATCATGGAGGCAGGGGATATAATGGTGGTGGATACCCTCCTGTACAGCAACCACGGTTAGGACCGTTAGAAACTGGACAGGTATACAGTGATCCACGTGCTCGAGGACTTCCACAGTCAAAGGCTAGAACATCAGAGGTATTGCGACACCCCGGGGGTCATTCGCAGTATCAACCTGATATTCACCGGGACGCTCAAGGGTATCAGCAGCACTATCAGCCTGAGCCAAATATGTCCAATGATTTGTCGGCTCAAGCCAGCAGCGACGATAAGTATAGTGAACCGAAATATAGTCGCGACAACAGGTGGGAGACGGCTCAACAGTATGGACCTTCAGCCAATACAGACCAGCAGTATCACGAACCTCAAAAATTCGCTGGCCATCATGATCAAGGCTACGTACATGGATATGGGAAACAATTTCAAGTCAATCATGCAGTTGCCCCAGTAATCCCAAAATCCGACTACCAAGAGCCTCCGCGATCCTCCCAAAGCGAGCCACCTGGTATGTCCTCGAAACTGGAGGCTGATCATGAATCGAAGTTTTGTTAGTAAACCGAGAGTCATTTTGATATTCGTCACTAACAGCACATATCCTTAGCTCATAAGAAACCCGTTCAAACGCCCAAATCGCCTGACACCGTTGCCTGGGACAATCCATTCCCAACGTTTCCAATGAGGCCCAAGAGAGGCCTACAACCAAGCTCTAGAAGCCTTGGTGACTCAGTGGCCGAAGCGAAGTCTAAGGATGAGCACCGCCATGAGAATTATCAGGATTCCCGGCCGCAAACCGCTAGCAGTAAGGACAGTAGCTACACAATTTCCCAACCCCAAAGCATTGATGTAGGCCCATTGAAGCCCCCAACGGTCCATGATCGACACTCAGAACACAGTCGAATATGGCCGTCGACACCTGTTGATGCGACCCCGATTTCAAGCTATGAGCGGAGCAGAACCATGCCAGCAGCAACGCCTGAAGCTGCGATGAAGCCCATCATCCGGCCAAGGCCTCCTGTCCAGACCGATTGGCAAGCGCTCGGTCCTGTTGTTGGCTACTACGGTCCTGAAGATCGAGGGTTCACCCCAACTAGCCCTGCCAATCAGTCTCAGCCCAAGCCTTATGGTCAGTCGAGGGGAAAGTCCGATGAGAAGCGGCCTTATGGCCATGCTCCTATTCAGAACGCTATGGCACAGCATCAAAACCAGAACCACAACCAGGACGGTCGGCAGCTACATACCCCACAAGACAGCCTAGGTGATGTTTTCGATAATTACCGCGATATACCACCTCTGCAGGATCATCGCCCTTACATTGAATCTGGTCAAGGCCAATACCCACCGCATGTTAATGAAGATATGCCTCAATTCAATGATGTAGTACCATACTCACGGCTTACACAACAACATGGAACGACACTCAACAACCATTTGCAACCCCACCAAGGAAGGCATGAGTACACACCAATGCTTGTCCCAGCTCAAGTGAGTAGTCGCAGAATCCCACAGAATGACATTTATGTCAAGGGGCAGGCTTCAAGAAGTAGATCACAACCGAATTTGAAGGACCGACGATCTCCAATACAGCAACAGGGCAATGGGCTTGACTTCGGTGTTCCTAGGACTTCGGCTAGGCCGCCCGCAACTGCTCCAGCTCGAGGTAATTATGACCTTAATGCTCATGAACCTCTGAGGATCTCCAACCGCCAAAATATGCCCACAGACAGGGAGCAGCTCCCTGTAGCTCAAGGGTATCCGGGGTATGTGCCAGGACTAGATCATTCTAGTGGTGACCAAAATTTCCCACCCTCTGCGACGAGACCACTACGCGTTGCACATCAGGTTAACAGAGGACCTGAACCATACCGTTCATCGCCTCCAAATGAAGAAATATCTGAGTCGCCTCCAATGGCATCTCATGATACCGCGCAGCTTGAACGATATTGCTCGCTCCCACTGCAAGGTGAACAGTCTCATCCTGTGGCGGCTAGACAAGGCCATAAGTCCTCTCCATTTGATCGAAACATGGAAACTGGTGCCTTTCCTAATCCCTACCAGACTAAGAGACGTTCGCCACCGCTACAGGACGGGCGCTCTCGTGATGGCCAATTAAGGTCGACTGGCGGCAGACCGCCAGCCATCAATACCACTGTACCACCAATCAAAGCTCCAGTGAATCCAGACGCATTACCATCTCATCCAGCGCCCGTACGCGCAGGATTGATGGAGGGTTCACCTTTGAACCGAACCCAGGACTCAGACTCTATTAGATACTATAGCGCTGTTCCTTCATCTATGCAGCGCTCTGATCCATCGCAAACGCTAGGCATTTCACCTTCGCCTGAAAGCAAGCGAGACTCTCTACCAGTCACTCGCCAAGATTTAGACAGATTAAGGCTAGTGAGCGCAAGAAATCCTGATGACCTAGCAGCGCAACTCGTCCTCGCTAAGAAAATGGTGGAGGCAGCTTCTGTACTCGTCGATGAGCGGGCTGATCCCAGGACCCGCAGTAAAAGCCGTGAAAAGTATATTATGGATGCATACAAAATTGTGAAAAAGCTTTCAGGAAACGGCTACACGGAAGCGAACTTTTACCTCGCTGACTGCTACACTCGTGGAGCACTAGGCCTAGAGTCTGATACACGAGAAGCTTTCAAGCTGTATCAAAACGCAGCAAAAGCTGGCCATGCTCAAGCCGCGTATCGGGTGGCAGTATGTTGCGAAATTGGCCTGGAAGAAGGCGGAGGGACTAGTCGCGATGCTGTCAAGGCAATGCAATGGTATAAGCGTGCTGCGACGCTGGGGGACACTCCTGCTATGTACAAGATGGGTATCATCTCCCTCAAGGGGCTATTAGGGCAACCAAGGAATTCCAAAGAAGCCATAGTCTGGCTGAAGCGGGCTGCCGAACGAGCGGATACGGAGAATCCCCATGCCTTGCACGAACTCGTAAGTCTCTCCGGAATCTGTCAGTCCCAGGCACCGGCCTTAATATTCGCCTAGGCGCTTTTGCATGAAATGCCAAGAGGTAATGACGGCGTGCCAACGGACGAAGCTTACTCGAACAAATTGTTCACCCAGGCAGCTAAACTAGGGTACAAGTTCTCTCAGTATCGTCTCGGTTCCGCATATGAGTATGGTTTGTTGGGATGTCCTGTCGAACCTCGACAGAGTATTGCTTGGTACAGCAAAGCAGCTGTACAAGAGGAGCACCAGAGCGAACTCGCTCTTAGTGGCTGGTATCTGACCGGGTCCGAAGGCATTCTCAAGCAAAGCGACACAGAAGCTTATCTTTGGGCACGCAAAGCTGCATTGGCAGGCCTCGCGAAAGCAGAGTATGCCATGGGCTATTTTACGGAAGTAGGTATCGGAGCACCTGCGAACCTGGAGGATGCCAAGCGATGGTACTGGAAAGCTGCTTGTAAGCGTTTTCCCTGATGGTGATTCCGCTCGACTGACTCACGGTTCACAGCGCAGGACTTTTCTAAAGCTAGAGATAGACTTGGAGATCTACGAAAAGGGGGACCGATGAAGCAAAAAGAGCGGGTTTCCAGATCTAACATGAGAAAGTCATCCGAGGGAGAATGTATAGTCATGTGACCGTCTTGGTGGGTTGACTTTTTGTTCGTAATCCAGGTAGTTTCTTCCGGACTGCTTTGTCTGGGGCACAGGTCATTGTTCAAGATTCCGGCAAGGTAGCCCCTCGCTTGAGAATGAAATAGATGAGCAATAGACCCTTGTATGATACATATGAACGTGGGTCCATTGCGGAAGAGCACTATCGATTTAGATCGTATGACAGCAACGATGAGACTTACTAGTTGGATGTGAGGCTTTCCATGAGAGCATTCGAAGGTGAACAACAGCTGCATGTCGATGTTACGATCGAAACCTCTACTAGCATCGTAAAGCTAAGGTTGCCAACTTAGCGACCCAAAATCTGCTTATTTATATAATCTGTATTCTCTTTTAGGAAAGCGAAGGGAAGAATGCGATTATAGTCCTATCGACTGCCGATTGCCCGTCGTGAGTCCCAAAGGTTCTCGTTCAACCAAAGGTCATCTATAACGCTCACTCTGGGATTTATGATGGGCGCTTGCAATCCAAATTTGACGCACACCTATCCGTGGCTACAACCGAAAGAAATAACCATAAAATCGATCCACGTTATATAGAATACAAGGTCGCTCACAGTGTACTCAAAGACTCCAACGAATATTTCACTCGTGGGCACGAAGCCTTTGCAGTAACTAGCCTTTGATACTCAATTGAGCGCGTTCTTGGTAGCTTCCACAGGATTCTTGGTGACACCTTTACCAAGGTCTACAGCTTCCTTCGCGTCCTCCTCGACAATTTGCCCAGCCGATTTACCTTGTTGACTTCGTTGATGCATCAAGATTCGCGTCACCTGGGTCACGCCAACGCAACCAAGGAAAAAATTAACGGCGGCCAATCTAGCGGATAAGTTAGCTGTCATATAGAGATTGCTCTTGGAGGTGATATATTCATCCTACAGTAAATTTCGTGGCTTGATGACAAAGCACCATCGTGTCCAAATTATGCCAGTAGCCGTGAGGGCAACGTTCTGGGTGAGGGATAGGTTCTCTGCAGGTCGAGCGAAGTCACTGACACCAGCAAGGACGATACTCCACTGCTCTATGTCAATCATATATGGTGGCGTGCGCAGAATGCGGGGAAGCGAACCTTCATAACCGGTGCCCTGGAGGCTGTTAGCGCAGCCAACATTCTCAAACAATGCTTCATACGTACCAAAAGTGGACCGTCTTCACGCCCACGGGGCTGTTCCATATTCTCGAGGCGAAACCATGCGAAGGAACAGATGTCGCGTCAACGGTCTGATATCGGCGTCCAATGGTTCCCTCGAAGGGATTACGAGGGAGTCTCGAGTGCCGAAGAAACCGTAAGCCAGCCCGAGATGACATATTGGGGGTTTAAATGTGCTGTGTAGTGAGGAAGAGTGGGATGGCTGTTCGATAGTGGTCGGCCAAGCTTAAGTGCTATCTCCGAGACTTGCGCTAACATTTCACAGTCAATCCAACAGCGTCTGTCGATACATTGACGGCAATTCGGAGTGAGGTAACATGTCAGGCAAATACGCCTTCACCAAAGGCCTGAAGGAGTTGCGCTTCCTCTTCTGTCAGACATCCGACCACAGCGCCGCGACGAGGTTTGCGCTCCAACATGATGTGCAATGTGCATACGTCCTGAGAACGGTCTACAGATCATTCCTTACGAGAGCGTACCCTACCATGAAGAAGAATAATCCGCATACTCCTATCATGCTTCGCGAGGCTCTAGGATTTGAGCCACGAGTCTTTGCGCGTTATGGTATGTTTGACAGAACAGTCTCGGGGTCTGCACGAATATTGATATTCTGGGGGCGCACAGAACTAGGCAAGGAGAAGCAAGAGTCGCTAAGCGGTAAGTGGAGCTAAGAGTGATCCCTAGCGAGCACTAACTCTCGCTTTCAGGACTGTCAGATGGAGAGATAGAAGCCAAAGTATCCAGCTTAGTTCGGACCGGTGGGTGATGTGCTAGTCGTTCCGAATATAAAATTGTTATCAAAGGATTTCTATTCATGAAAGTACACCATTGGTTTGAGCTCGCCGCAACTGCGCCAAAACTGGACCGAGATGGCGCTGCGTGAAGCTCATTGACCTTTCTTCAAGGGTCCCTAGTCTACCGTTCGATTGGTGCGTCCGCTCCGACAATAGTTCGCAGCGATTTTCCGATAACGGGATGAGCTTGGCTCGAGCCTCCCCCTTCCAAGTATTCTGCCGTTCCCTGCGCACGCTCGGTATGAGTATTAGTCGCTGCTTATGTTAACATCTTATCGAAAGAGTCGGCGCATGGTAGCGTCTTGGGGTCTGCTATTGTGAAGCGGTGATTCCCAAGACTGTGGACAGCTGTCATGGAGAAAGTTATTAGCGATGCATCCAGATTAAGTGCTTGCTGCAGCTCGTCTGAGATTCTTGTGGTGGTTCGGATCTCTTGAAGATGTGAAGGACACCTGGACACTTCTTTGCTATCGAAGCTTGAATGTTTCTCTGGTCTACCTCGTGGCGCAATAGTCGCTCAACGTACGTTTATTCTAGCAGCGCGAATACCATAGCAGCTTGCTACGGCCCCGTTGTTAAATTCAATCTGAACAGATCAACTGCTGATAGACTAGGTTATCTTTCTTTTAGTTAACATTTTTATCGAATTCGATTGTGTCGTGGCTTATGACTCTGTAAACCACTTAGATAAGATAAGATCCTCTGAAGAATAGTTTCCGGCGCTAAGGAATTCTAGAGTCCACTCTGTCACTCTGATAAGAAAGGATTCGCTGCGACTGGGGTAGAAAGTTTATAGGGTCATCATACTCGTGTACCATTGATGTATCCTCAAAATTGTTCATCCGCTCTCATCATCGAGGAAGCGTAAACCCGGGTTCGAGATGGCCACCGGACAGCCCACACAGTTCCATGGAGTGCCTCTTGAAGAGCGCGCGGTGGACAGCAAGGGAAACCGCTTACCATGGTCTCTCGAATATCACGAGTCAGTGTCTCGCACAGGATATGTTCAATGAAGGTATCATCCTAACCAAATACGTAGAGATCATCCAAATGCACGTAGCCAAAAACGACATGCAGAAGAGAGAGGCCCTTTTGGCAAATCGATAAGACGCAAGGGTTCTTCCAGAACAAGGACGGCAACTCCAGCGAAGAAAGAGAATCTTACTCTTGACGGCTTTGAAAAAGCCTTGAAACACGATGCCCAATTGGCCGTAGAAAACAAGAAAGGGATTGCATCATCGAGAGCTCAGAACGATGGCAACATTGCATCACGACATGCTCCCTCACACACCAAAGAGCCAACTCAGATTATGATATATGGATATATTCCAAGCAGATGCTACGCAGCGATTGAACTTTACGAGAAAGTCTCTGGCGGGATGATTTGCGAAGATTATCCTCGTGAGCCCCCGAGCGAGCGACAGAAATATCAAACCCCGTTGAGCGCTTCACGCTCTATCCACTCTAGACCACGAACGAAGCAAGAGATCTCGCTGGCGAACCAATATGCCGGGGGCAGCTCCTGGATCAAGCTCACTTGCGATTCTGCAGAGGCGGCGGCGCGCGCTGTTGAGCTTTCACCAAGGCAGGTCTACGGACACTGGGTGTACGCTGAAGCTTACAAGGGTAAGGGACCAGAATGTGACCAGCCAATCCCCATCACAATAGAGGACCAACGTGAAGGGGAATTCGATAGCCCTAAGTCTCCTCGCAAGCCCTCGCAGATATTGAGCGCCGCTTTCTCTCCGCATGCTATCACCCAGCAGCATATGGCATCTAAGGTTCCTCGAGAGTTGATACCGCACGCAGACAGTCAACCAGCAAATGACGCTGAATGTCTCTCACCCTCTACAGCATCATCGGCTACGGCTACTGGCCCAGGGTACCCAAACCTCCGCAACCGTCACCAACCTCAGGCCGAGCCGAGCACGGCTACTTCTAGCTCGCACGAAATTGTACCAGGTATCCCACGTTACATTCTTCGTCCTGCCTGCGAAGCCTTTTTACCTCAACCCACTTGGTGGGAGCGGCAAACGCAGTGGCTTAGTGCGCGGGGTCTGATTCCTACAGACTTCATTGGTGATGGGCTTCCCATGTTGGAGAATGGCGAATTCGACTGGGCAAAGGCCAGCTGGTACTGGCGCATCTGCTTCTGGTTCGATAGCCACATTGGTACCGACATTTGCGGCTTGAAGGAAAATTGATTCCGTATGGCATCTCTCCGTATCCACGCCTTACCATCACTACGTTGAGCATATCGTTGCGTTTCTCCGCACAAAACCTTGTTTCATATTCACTTTTCCCCTTAGGGAAACCCAATGAAAGGGCATCTCAACAATTTTCCAGAAAAAACTCACCACATCCACCATCTGTATGCGTCCTTCCGTACCTTTACTTGATGGTTGCAGATTTTGTTTTACTCACACAGCATGTTTCAGTATAACCGGTCTCGTCACCGTGCCACCAGCCATTGAGCATTCATACCCAGCATTTGTCCATGGACTTTGTGCAAGTCGCTACCCACTGTATTGCGCGAGTCATCATTTAGCGTCTACTGTGATATATATATGTGGAAAGCTGGGTCGTATGTAGCTTCTTCAGCGCCATTACATAGCGTTAGTTCATAATTAGAGAGATATATCAAGTTGCTAACGCTAGCATTTGGTAGTGTCATGTTGCTTTTGACGGCTCATTCCAGCCGTCGCCTGTACGCCTGGTATCATGCTGCTTGTAGATTATCTTAGCCCGCCTTAGAAGGCCTTTGCTACCAGCTCCTTCTCTGTTTACTCCCACGGCTCATTATCTAACTTGATATCCTAAGCAGGCGGACTTCCAGAAGCCCCAGTTCCAGTCAGTGTATAAAAGCTCCCTTTGATAAGATCGTCTTTTCTAGCTATCGCCGCTTAAAGCTGATTTACTACGCCTGTAGCCACCGCCTCCTTCTAGCAGCAATTCATCTTCAACCCACATTCAAGACGAACTTGGTTTGCGTATCCGAAAGGTACAGACTTGTCGAAACTAGGTGTACTGCAATGGCCGTAAGATTTGCCAATTCCCGGGCACCCTCAGAAGCATCGAGTTGCTGCCTGTCGAGTGCTTGGGCAGGTTTGTGACTCAGAGATTAGATTGATATTACGAACATGTGTTCCTCGCTCCTCGCTCCTCGCTGTGACTTGAAGTGCCGGTATGCGCAACTTGGTCGATAAGGCGTGATCCGTATGATAGGTACCACATTAGATCTCGTAGCCCTCCTGTGTCTCGCCCCTTGGAACTGCCATAGTACCAGCAAGATGCGGAGACCCTCGTATTCGAAGGTGGGGGGTAGCACGAGCGATGGGATTGAAGAACGAAAGGTCAAGTGGGAGGTATCGTAATGTTCGCTACGGATATTCTTTTTCCATGATGCATGCTGCAGCTTCGCTCTCTAGAGGCGTAATAGGCCCGAGCCATATGTGGACGATCGGCCAGGAAATTTAGTCAATAATCAGCATCAAACCTTTTGAACCGTAGCAGGATGACGATGCTAGCTTGATGAATAATGTCTGTTGATCCCCTACGAACAGACTGATTCAGTTATTATGCGATTGAAGTTGACAACATATTGAGCGCAAGAGCACCAACAGCAGATAGATGGTATTCGAATGTGCATCCAGTAGCGTTCGTCGGGTTCTCTATTCCACCTGGCTCCAAGGTAATCTGCAACCCCTCTATAAATATACTTATACAGTAGCTCATCGCGGGGATAGACTACACCTCGATCACCCGAGCCGAACTCGAAGCGAGCACCAGAACGTCCCAGGACGCGCAATTATGCAAGGCAGTACATAAACCAACGAAGAATGAACCTATCGTTATCCATGTCCCCAGCTTCCATTCGCTCGAATCCTACCTTGGTCGGCTACCATCGAGCTCAAGCCACTTGGTAATGCCAATCATTAAGTGCGCTGCATTGGGAAGGTGAATATTGAGATACAATGGCGCCGCGTGATCATGTGACGAACGCTATTACTCGCTGCTGTCCCACTCCCGATCTCTCGCAACATAAGGAATAAGCTGCTTTTGGGGTTCATACCACAATTGTCGACACCCAAAGCCACAATATGGCTGATGCACAAATTCAAGCGAGTCCCGAGAGCAATCATATCAAGGCCGATGCACTCAATCCAGCATGCCACGTTGCAGGGATCCGTCTGATTCCTGTGGTCAATGGGAAATACAAAGTATGGACGAAAAAGATAGGCAGTGGGAAAACGAAAGTGCTCCTTTTGCATGGTGGACCTGGCTTCAATCATGAATACTTCGAGTGCTTTGAAGACTTCCTTCCACCATCGGGTTTTGAGATGTACTATTATGATCAATTAGGTTGTTGTAATTCGGATCTGGCTGATGGTACGTCGGATGATATGTCATTGTGGACACTGCCGCGTTACCTTGAAGAGGTAGAGGAAGTGCGGAAAGGCTTGGGTCTCGAAGACTTTGTGATAGTCGGGCACTCGTGGGGTGGAATCCTCGCCATTGAGTACGGTAAGGCACCGTGCCACATCCCAACCACATGCGATTGAAGTTAAGGTTCTATTAGCTCTCAAGCACCAGCATCAAGGTCAATTAAAGGCCATCGTCGTCTCCAATATGGCGGCAAGTATAGAATCATTTCTTGCCTGTGCTGGCAAATGGAAAAAGACATTGCCTCCGGATCTTCTAGCAGCGTGCGAGAAGATTGAAGCCGAAGGAGACTGGGAGAATCCACTTTACGAGAAGATTATGATGGAGGAGCTCTACCCTAGTAAGTCTTGCTTTCAGTGGTCCCCGTACTTTTGTTTAGACACTAAACATACCCTTGTAAACGGCAAGGTAGAGGTTTGTGTTTTGTGTTGCGTGTCTCTTACTCAAGTCTTGATTGCCCTTCCTGTATTCATGGCATAAGATCTCTGGCGGAGTATCCGACACTCGGGAACCCAAAATCACTGCAATACTGACAATGAATACCCAGAGATGTGCTGCCGCATCCAACCGTGGCCAGAGCCATGGACACGATCGCTCCGACATGTTAACATGAAGATCTATGTGCATATGCAGGGCTACTCCGAATTTGTGGTAACAGGCAATCTGAAGGGGTGGGACTCATGGGATCGCTTACACCAGATCGCAATTCCAGCGCTAATGATTGGAGCGGAGAATGACGAAATGGACCCGAAGGATATGAAGAAGATGGCCGACATGGTTCCCAAGGGTACCTTCGGTTTCGTACCTGAAGGAAGCCACATGGCTTTCTGGGATGGCCAAGAAGCCTACTTCGAACATCTTCTAGCCTTCCTACGCTCTCTTTGATGCCGTTGTTGGAGATAAGGACTAATGCAGAGAGTTTGCCGGGATTGACGCACCTCTCGACTACCTTACAGGTGCGGCCCTCTCTGCTATGCGGCCAGGTGCGAAGATGATGAGGTCTACAAAAGAAAACAAAACTAAATCTAGGACACAGCGTGTGCCATCCAACGATCCATGTATTCTCGTGTGGATCTACCATCTCCATATACTATGCATTTCATGTCTATCCATTTAATCTATAAAATCCATAAATGCATTGCTGGCCCTCTTGGTTCCATGATGGCTTTGCGTTCAAGGCCTGTCCTAGACTGTGAATACGAAAAGGCTAATCTTACGCGTAGACCATGTCCTTGTGCGCGTATTCCTCGTCCTAACTCCGTAAGCTTCCTACCGAGGTACGGAATTATCTACTCCATACCTACCATCAATAGCAATTCCCACTACCTCCTCTTACATTACTTGCATCGAAGCACAACTTCATATCAAGCTTCAGCCTGGTTGCATAAACGAGACTGCGACAGATGGTCGTTCGCCATGGCCGCCTCTCAAGGTCTTCATTACACTTGTTCCCGCATGATGATGACATTGATTGATTTCCCTTCCTGCAGCCACCAATCTAAGCCGCTAGATTCACATTGTTCATCTTCATTCTGCAATGCACTAAAGTCCAAACCAAGAGCTTTTGCACATATAGTGCATTGCCACGCTGTACACATTTCGAACGCTTCCACCTAGGTCTCATCTTCATCTCCTCAACTCATGTCTCCTCCTCGTGTCCTCATATATCTTTTGCGGCGAGATCTGCGTTTAGCAGACAATCCCATTTTCAATGAAATCTCCAAGGCAGGTCAACAAGCTCAACAAACTTATACATATTTGCTACCTATATATGTCTTCGCTGCACAGCAGATTGAGGTCTCCGGCTTTCTTAGCTCAGATACAATTCGCTCACCATTTCCGGAGGCTCGATCCCAAGCCGCTGGATTTTGGAGATGTGGCCGTCACAGATCGAAGTTCTTGGCGGAGAGTGTTTGGGATCTTAAACAATCGCTTAGCGGTGTCGGGAATGGGCTCGAGATCCGGGTGGGCATGATCGGTCAGGTGATCAATGACCTGCTGAAATCTTTCAAACATGGGAGCAGTGAGGTTGCGGGGGTGTGGATGACTGACGAGGAAGGTGTAGAGGAGAAGAGGGAGGAGAAAGACGTGAAGATGGCTGCTGAGGGCGCTGGAGTAGACTTCAAGCTGTGGAGAGACGAGAAATACTATATTGACGAGTTAGTCAACTACAGCTACTCCATTAGCCTACTGACATTAATTCAGTCGAGACATTCCTTTTCGAAATCCTCGAGACCTCCCAGATATCTTCACCAGCTACCGCAACAAGGTTGAGCCTCTTCGAGAAGCTCCTAGCCGAGTCCTCTCTGCTCCGTCGAAACTACCTCCCCTACCACCTTCGATACCGCCCCAGGCCGACCCATTTATTATTCCAAACACGTTAGAAGGTATAATTGCTGCCCTACACCAGCCCCTTGACGCCAGTCTTGGTCTTCCTCATCCTCCCTCTTGGCCCACAAAAGCAACCTCTGCACATCCGTTCCATGGCGGGGAAGTTACTGGGCATGACCGCATCCGTCATCTTATTACCAACGGTACCATGACCACCTACAAAGATACCCGCAACGGTATGCTCGGACTTGACTTCAGCACTAAATTGTCAGCATGGCTTGCTCTTGGTTGCATCACCGCGCGACAAGTCCATGAGTACCTTTTAGCTTTCGAGGACGGTACTACAGATTTAGGAAAGGGCACTCACGGCTATGGAAAGGGTGAGAATAAGGGCACGGCTGCTGTTCGTTTTGAGCTCCTCTGGCGGGATTACTTTCGTTTGACCACTCGCAAATTTGGGCCACGACTATTCCGTATAGGTGGGTTCAAGAATGATACCTCAAGCTCGTGGAAGTATCCGCAAAAGGACAAGGACACGCAACATAAGGTCACACGATTCCTTGAGGGTACCACAGGTACTGGCTTCATTGATGCTAGCATGCGCGAGCTCTTCCTGACCGGTTATACGAGTAATCGGCTACGGCAAAACGTGGCCTCTTTCCTAGCGAAGCACCTGGGCATTGATTGGAGAATAGGCGCCGAGTGGTATGAGAGTTTACTTACCGATTATGACTTGAGTAGCAACTGGGGAAATTGGCAATATAACGCTGGTGTGGGCAACGACCCCAGAGAGGCAAGGGTTTTCAATCCTGTCAAGCAGGTAAGATGTTCCTGTCCAATAGAAGACTACAGCTCTAAGGACGGCCAGGCACACGATTATGACCCCCATGGCGAGTACGTCAAGAATTGGCTGGAGGAATTACGATCCCTGAACGATCCGCAAATCATCTTCCAACCTTGGAAGATGCCTGAGGAAAAGAAGGCTGAGCTTGGACTGGCAGGTCACGAGTGGGTGGAGCAGCCGCTGAAGAGGATAGAGTTTCATGGGGCCCGAAATACTGGCCGAGGAGGCGGCAGAAATGGTGGCAAAGGAGGCAGGGGTGGTGGTAGTCGAGGTGGCGGTGGCGGTGGAGGTGGAGGTGGTGGTGGCTATCATGGTAGGGGAAGGGGTGAGAAGTTCAGGGGCCAGGGAAGGCAAGGCAAGATGGACCGGGCGGAGGGAATCATGAATAACGACTAGTTGAGTCAGTGGGTAAGCATCGGTCTTACTAGAAAGCACGGTCAGCATTGGTAGTGACGATCGCTGTTTGATCGTTCCCAGAGTACATCATGGAAGATTCTGTGGGCTTTGGTCACTTGCTTTCATTGAGCACTCCGTAAGATCAAATGCTCCTGCACGCCAGGCTTGCCTATACATATGCTATATCTGGAACGTGACCATTCACTAAGCCTCCTCCATAGCTCGAACCCGTTTTACTCAACCTTGCTCTCGAAGTTCTCCCCCTCTACCAAATCGGGTATATCGTCATCATCCTCGTCGTCCGCCCTGCCTCCCTCTCCTCCGTCCTTTTTCTGCAAGCTCTGGTAGCTTTCTGCTAGTTTGCGCAAGGAGGCCAGGGAGTCAGGACCCAGTTGATTAAGAATGCCGGGTACAAGTTCAGTGAGCTCTTTGTCTTCGCCGGCGCCGTAGATTGCAAATGTGTTTGAAGGAACGGATGCGTGGACTAGGACAAATAGAATAAGTGAGGGCTGGTATTGGCGTAAGAAGGCATGCATACCTTTGGGTGCAGCGAAATGAATGACATTGCCATCCTCTTTGAACATGTTGACCTCTTCAATAGCTTGAATTGGCTGAACGTTGAGCTTCTTCAAAGACGTTTGCAGCTTCTTGTCGTCTGTGCCCGAGGTCTTATGCACCTTCTTCACCTTTCGCCGAGGCGTGCCTTTTCCTCTGTGGAAAATTACACGTCAGCTGGGACTTTGCACAGTGTCATTGGGTCTACATCATGATAGTCACGTAGCTGAAATGACGATGGTATAGACGGGGAGAGATCGTGTAGCGGAATTAAGGACGTAACGCTTACCCTATGGTCGAATAAAATTAGCGATTCGGTCTGCGATCGATAACAATGTACGGCACGAAAACTAAGTAGAATTGAATTTCATTGGTAGGGACTTTGCTCACCAATACGCACCGATTGCTGCATCTTCGCCAGCTTTGCTTGATCCATATTTGCACTTAGGGATGGAGGTCTGTGGGACTAGGGCAGCCGTGTTGGATGTGAGCGGTGTTCCTACACAGCCTAGGAGCTACTCGAGGTAGCAGTCTGGATACTCGGACGGAGAGAGTATGACGGTCTGCAAAGCTCCCTGCCTGCGATGTGTGAACGATAGATTATATGCCAAGGATTATCCCCGTAGCCGAAGTCACTCAGCGTGTCCCAGATCCTTGCAACTCCTTGGCACTCACGCCCTCTACATCTAAACCCACTTTCTTTGAACATATCCACTGGATGCACTATGCAGAGTTGATAGCTATTCTATATCCTCTCATCCGAAACGGCACTGCTCGATAGTAACAATGTATGTGATATGCAGTTGAGCACCGTGGAGGAATTATTCCCACGAGTGCCTCTGATGATTCTGCATCTTCATTAACCTGAGACCACAAAAGATTGGCGTCACAGCGCGCTCAGTCTGCCTATCAAGGTACACAAGGAATATATTCTTCAATGCAACGTGTGTCAAGTTCCATAACATGATCACCACAGGTATTACACAGATTACGGGGTTACAAGCGGACGCTACGAGAAAACTACCTAGATACTACGATCACGATGCAAGATGCAGGGATTCATATGGGCTAACTAATTCGCATGTGGAGTCATTCTCTGCTTGATTTATCCCCGTGTTGCTGTGTACATGTATTCGGGCTGCTGTTGAGCCCGCTCTGACACAAATATACATTGCGGCTGCAAAAGCTGCGCCATATCTAGTCAGCATTTCAACATACGATATCATTCTGGTCGATTTTGTGCAAAAGCTTGTCTTTCAATTCAGGGCACCTTCACTTGTCCATGATAGTGAAATATCATCTAATGACTTCCATAAAATATGACGTTACTGTACGATAGCATGCGGGATCTTTAGCGTAGGACATTAGCATGGACCCGAACTGGGAAATCATAGTACAGCATCGCGTTGGGTCCCTCAATCAACTGGACCGCAGGCCTGGTGGCTTACTCATTTAAATAGGGGCCTTCTTAGTATCGACCAGGGTTCCTAAAGGTGCTCATAGTTTTGCAGATGAGACAGAAGCACAGCTCAAGGAGATAATTACAAGGGAGAGGTAGGAGCTTAGGAGGGGGATTACGATGGAATCTGATGTAACTCAGAAACTTATAAGAAAAGCAAGACATGGGTCTTTGGCACATACCTGCTGAACCGGGAATGCAAGATGCCAGATGGGGTTCAGATTCCCAAGACCAACGACTTACCGCCCAAAATACCACTCACTTGGCTTGAGATAGAAGTTGGATGTTTCATAAGACTGAGCTAAGAACACCCAAAAAAGTGATTGTTCAGCCGACGAGCAAAAGCGGACGAGAGAGAGAGAAAGGAAGGCAAGAAAATCATGATTTCGCAAATCAAAGATATTTAGAGCGACGGCTCAACGGAATCGAACGTTGGACGTAAGTGATTTACGAAACATTATGATGTCTATGCTGAAGGTGAGAATAAGGTTGAGCAAGTAGCAAAGCCTCAATGGAAGACGACCAAGATGAGCACGAAGATCGATAATAGAAGCTAATCAAAACTTTTGCCTCGGAAGATTACTCTGTCACGCAGTCCTCAGCATGGAAACGGTTACACATGAAAGCTCAATAAGAGTATTGGAAGGATGCTAGCAATCTGTGATGAATGCAAGAAGCATCAATTAGACATCAACGAAGCCGGTCAATGTGGCCCGGATGATTGGATGTCAAAATCTTCCAAATCAATTGAATTGACGTAGAAGGTAAGTTGTGTTTTGCACGATGGCTTCATCGACGTGCCTTGCAACTTACGTTCAGGCCTCCGATAGTCAGGCAATTGCTGATTACACCATCCTTTAGCACACTTAATCCGAAACCCGAGCTCATTGCGACGAACGATGCTGACCTCACTACTGCTAACGAAGTTCACTATCCTCGTATTCGTCATGAAAAGTCCATCAATCTGCTATATGTGAGTACTAATCCGTGCAACCACCAGCGTTGTATTCCATCTACCCTATGATACACATACCTTCAATATGGGAGCGGGTTGTGAACAAAAGCTTAAGCAGTCGACCATCATGGCTCCTTGGCCTGCAACGGTGGTAGGCGCACTGTACCAAACTTGTTTGTGCGGTCTACAGGGTTTCATTGGGATTCTTGTGCTATAAGCTGTGTATGTTGGAAGACCCTGTCGTACGAATAGTTCTCCTTGCAAGGTCGTAACTATTTCGGCAACTTCTCTAGGGCAGATACGACCAGCGGGTGTTCCTTAAAGTCTTACATCCCGTTTCTGTATGTCAAGAGCCCGGAGAAAGACGTCATACTTGCTCGAACCATGAACTACAAGCCTGCTCCTCCAGACCCCGATCACTATGTGAGGGTAGTATGTCCCCACCTACGAGGGTGGTTGTGGGTAATATTGCTCAAGCAGAACAATTCTCACGATCATCTCGAGAATAACTGAGAAGCGCGGCGGTATGGTTCAGCGATCCCGTCACTGTATGCACTGAGCTAAAGAACCTGGATCTTGTTATCCTGCAGTCTGCTGAGGGGAAGAAAATGCCGTGGACGGATACAAAGAGAATATAAGTCATCCAGAATAGGTCATGCATATGATGGTGGTGGGTACGAAAGCCAGTGGGTCGAGGTCTCGCTTGGTGTAGGGGTGACATGGTTTCACTGCATTCGCACGTTTCCCGAGTGACCAAATCTGGAGGGTTTTCTTTCCGACTGGAGTACCACGGTGAGTGCCTAGATAACTTTACAAACATAACTGCAGCGTCGCTTACAATGACGATAGGGCGTGTTGGACACCTTTTCAAATTATGTCAAACCAAGAGTGATCGATATATATGATGATGAAGCGCCAGATCTTTGATAGAGATTTGTGCCAGCCGAGCATGAACAATCGTGGGAGGATGATACCCTCCCCGATACGAATTGTCAGCGATGGAAAAAATGCAGTGGATACATTGCAGAAGTAGCGCACCACGGAGGAGATCGCAAAGCATGACAACAAGCAGGACTGCTTGTTTGATGACGGCCAAATAAGTATCTCACGCCCTTTGGTACCAGATCTCTTTCTTCCTTCTCCTGTTCTGATGAATTGCACGTCTAGTCATTCAGTTTACCTTACTGGCCAGCCAACCGTGAGAGTATCAGTTCTGGGCAGCCATGTCCCTGGTAAGCCTCTGACAGCGACACTCCCAAGCTGGCCTCACAAACTGACCGTCGCATCTTCGGCTTGAACTCAAGCCTCCTGCATAAATCGAACTCAATGTTCGCCTAGAAATATTGCCGACGTTAAGTCTGCTCAATCAAACCCTGACAAATCACTACCGCATGGTCTATTATACCGACATGGCTAATTCATCGCAGGTATATATCGCAACAAACATTTCCAGTTGGTGGTATCTCATCTCTATTCCAACGGCTTCCACTCCTCTGCCTGCATTGGATCTCAAGATCTGTATCTTTAGCTTAAGACGTGTTGCACTCGACCAATGCACGTTGCAAGGCTGCGGTTCTTGGCTACGTGGGAGTGCTACACCAACGTACCTGCGACAATACTGCAAGCATCCGCTACGGTATACCGATGAGTCGTATGCCAGTCGCTTAATCGGACGGATTCCTACAGCAGTCCTAAGCATCCCTTGTAAAGTATGACTCGTGGACCGTTACCGAAAAAGCAGGAGAAATTTCTGCAGAGATGTGCTGAAACTATGTAAGGCCAAAGAGCTTGCACAAGCCTCTCGAGGTGGTTTGAACTTCGCCTTGAAGAAACATCGCCGGTTAGCCATTCGTCCATGAGCGCGGAAGGAGCTCAGCAAAGACGCGGAAGATTATACATCTAGTCTTCAGGACTCTAGCACGGCGGTCGGGTTGGACGCGTGCCACCATGTTCAAGTGGGCTTTCACATAAAAACATAATGCTTATCATTCGCTATGCGCCTACGGATCCGACGCTGGTGGAGTAGGAAGACAGGACATTCAACGCGCCGTGGAGATGTATCTTTCAAAGAACGAACAGCCTGAAGGTGGAATATCCACTGATTTGAATCTGCTGCCGAAAGAAAAGGGGATTGCGAGACGACGACCTATGGAGGAAATCGATGGTAAGTGTTGTCACAAGTCGTCATTACTTGGAAGTAATTGCAATGTGATTGTGGGACGCTTATGCCAGGCGGCAGCGGCATTGCCCCAGGATATCAGCGAATCGTAAAGGTTTTCGAGATAGTGCTGACAATACCATAGTGGCGGTGAAGGATGCCGACGAAGGCGAGGTGGGTGAGTTGTTGAGCAAAGAGTGGTATTGAGTATCAGGAAAAGTATGAATAGCAGTGAGTATGTGAGCATATACTGTGCTCTGTACTATCCATGAAAAGACTGGAATGGTCAAAGAGCGCATGTCGACGCCGATGTGATGAAAGGGTACCTGGATTCGAGCCAAGAGGTGGCTGGTAGCACTTTTCCGTGGATTATCAGCGAGGAACTGGAAGACTGTGGTGCAGATGTCTTGACACGAGGGTATGAAGTGCAGAAGGGCAGTCGTGGGTTTAAAGATGACTACATCTTGAAACGTATGGTCGGGATGGAAGACCAGCGTGAATTCGAAATCGAAGGCAAATGAAAGAGACACGAGAGGGAAGATGATAATCCACGAATGCTCTCATGGCTAATTCTATCTTCTATCTTATCTGCGACTAAAAAGGTGGATACGAAAGTCAAAGCAGGTAGCATCGTCTCAATCTCCGTTATCTGGGGAGATTGATCCTAATCGGGGCCCCCCTAGTCGCAAGCTCCTATTATGGGCTCCTGCCTGGAGTCACATGCAGTGCTTGAGTGCATAGTCCATGTGGTGCCCTACGGCGTGCCTTATCGTATCCTATCATGATGTTTGCAGGGAGACCGTGTACGCCCCTGTGCCTGAGCGGCTGAGCCTACAATCCTGTCCAGCCTACGGTAAGATGCTTATCTATTGCGTGCTGAGGAGCTCTATTTCTACTTAAGCAATGCGAGTCCCAGTCTCTTTGCCCGCCGTTTGGGCAAGTCGACTTCGACGATCCACTTCCGCAGCAATGGCTATGTTTCTTCCTAGGTCACCTGGATTTCTTGAGGCTGCCTATGTTCAGATTCGATCTGGTCATATACGCATGGCTCCGTCCTGTTGAAACTGCTGGAGCCGTGTGGACTGCGAGAATTATCCAACCGTCGATAGTTCACTCGAAGCCTTCGTCGTTGACGGCCACATGGAAAGGGTGGTATGAGGACAGACTGAGGAAGATACAGCCAGTGTGGAAGAATGACAAGCACGACGTCAAAGCCGACCATGCCACCCGGGCTCCTACCCAAGTGGTGCCGATACATCGTCCCAGACTGTCTCGCATGGTCCCACTTGACTGGTCGGCTGTTGTCGGCTGTTGACAAGTGTAGTGATGGGCTTTCAGCTGTTCTTGGAGGGCCGGGGCCTGCTGCTCATCAACTTTTCTTTCGCATCAGGTTTTGCTCTTTACCCCACTTCTCTGTCAGGCCGCTCGATCGCTGTGTGAGAGTGTGAGAGACTGAGTACCGGCTTGTTTGCCTCCTACCCAATGGAAAGAAAGAGGATTTCAAGTTCATGGGGACTGGGAAAGCCACCAAGCCTAGTGTCATCGTTGTGTGGGGGTCCACAGCGTACTACTCGACCTTTCGGTACCTCAGGGTCTCTGGCGCCGCACGGACTTCAGGGATCGATCAAGGATTGAGAGAAAGGCTCGAAATCAGATCAGTAACTGCTTCTCCCATTCTCTCCCTTCCAATGGATGGATGAGCGAAGAATGACTAGCCAACCGGTGGAGCCATCGTATTAAGTTGACCGAAAGTTGCGGTTTATTACATAGTACAGGGTTTTCTCGACACGCCGCACTCTGGCACAAGACTCCTCGGTCGATCACTGCGCTAATGATCGGGCCGTCTCGGATTCGCTAACAGATCATGGCAGAATCTAGAACTACAACGAGGCTAGCACGACTAGGCTATTCTATCCCACGTTCCACCGGGAGAGGCCAATGGGGGATAGTGCTTACTATTACTGTCTTCCTTTGCGACCCGTCCTTGTGTGATCACGACGTTGATGGCGTCCATATTTAACTCAAGGTAATTTACCCCAGGCTACGGCTATGAGGACTGAGGAGTGGGTCGCATGCCCGATTCATACTGGTCTAGCATTGCTCTCCTGGACAGCCGTTGTTGCCGCTTTCGTGGGCAGCATCCAGCCATACCAGCCGCTCGATACTGCAGTCGAGCTTCGAGTAGTTCTACCGAGAACTTCTCGTAATACTCCGTACCAATCAAGATCCGAGCTCATCGTTGCAGCATCGCAAGGCGGTGGCGGATTCTTGACACCTTCAGAACTCTTCATTATTTCATCAACATTGCCTAGGATATGGGAATTAAGGTATATACGATAGTGAAACAGAGGCTTCCCTCGGTAGAATATGCCTTCGGCAGGCAGGGCCCCCTTACAAGGGAACCGTACGAGATGCCGCTGGGTAGGAGAACGTTCACATAAAGCGCACTTGCTTTGACCAGGCTTACGCCTCTGTAGTGGTGGCAGATGAGCCAATTGTTCAACAGGAGTAGCTACTAGGCTTCGTGGATTGCATCTTCACCACAAGCATGGTCGGCACAAGCGGGGAGACAGGCTGGCTGTGATTGATTGTGCTTGAGAATGTGAAAGCCTTTCTGCTGCTACAAATCCCCAGCTGCAGTGATCATTGATGGAGAGATGATTACTTACGGTACCTTAATTATGGGAAGTATCTAAATTTGATCTGACTTTTACCAATCGACCTCGACCTCGGTCTTTGCAAGTCTGGGGATCCGGGAGCTGAGAGATCCATCTCATTCACCACGCTCTTTGCCATCTCCAGTAGATTCCTGATCTCTAGTCAGTACCTACTCGGTAGCGTGGAGAGAAGAATGTTATGTCCAGCTTTACGCTTCATCGCAGCTCCACATCCATGTTGTAGTAGTGTCGGTAATTCGGTGTCATCAGGGGGGGTGGAGAGGCAAGAGGGTGGAATTGCCTGCTCTTCTCCGACTCACCCCACTCCGCTAACCCAGTCACGACTAATATAGTTTCGGTTTGTGCACATTAGCGCATGCATACTAAAATCTCCCCCATCAATCCCCAGTAGAATACTACTGTACTAGTAGTAGACTCGAACCCTGGCCCCATACCTTACGGAAGTGCCTAGATCGGATCCAGCACACCCACTCAAGGGCCAAAGCTGCTGCCAGACAACATCATCGCCCTTCAAGATCTCCTCAATGGCTCTGCATGAATCCATCTTTCACAATTGAGCGTCAACTCCCCCATCCACTCCGCCTGTCCTGATCTTTATGCCTCGCCGTGCCAAGGTCAGCAATGAGTCGAGTCAGAACAACCTGACGGACCTTCCTACAGGCCCGCATGGAGGGGTGCCGGCCTATGCAACGACCCAGACCAATGAAGACATCGAGACCTCCATCGCCAACTACCTGCCAGGCGCTCCGAAATCTTTGCGCTCAACATACCTCTACCCTCCACACTCCGGACGAGCATCCAATCCAGCGCAAACAGCATCGTCGCAGCCCAAACACCCTCACTACGGCCAAGTCCGAGACAAGCTGGATATCTCGCTGGAGAACAAGCAAAAACGCTCCATTCAGCTGCGTGAGGCAATGTTCCCGGACTGGAACGACGACGCCTCCAGCGCCGATCTCGGCAATCCAGATGACATGCAGAAAAAGGATCCGCTGGGCACGCAGATATGGAAGCTCTACAGCAAGACCAAAACTCAATTACCCAATCAAGAGCGGATGGAAAACTTGACGTGGCGAATGATGGCCATGAACTTGAAGCGCAAGGAGAGGGAGCAGGCACGGTATGTGATGGCTCAGGTCGCACATCTTGCGCAGAGCACTCGACTGATCTGAGCGATTCCCCAGAGCAAAACAGCAGTCCACGAGCGCCCCCTCAGGCATCGCACAGCTTCGGGAATCCATAGATCTGGCGTCTGACAGTCCTGATCCCGACGCGATGAATATCGACGACTTCATTTTCCCCACCTCCATCGCATCCCCTGCCGACATCTCCACTCCTCCAACGCCACCCTCACATACGATCACTTCGGCTATCCCAATCCAAACGAGAAAAGGTGCGCAGGAGCAGCTACATCCCAACTTTCCCCCATCGGCGCCTGCCCATGATGCCGTGCGAAATCATGAATTCGATTATGTGCAGCGAAGGGTTAGAAAGACAAGCATCGACGAGACGAAGGTTCGTATGGTGGCCGAACCAAATTCGTGAACATTGGTATGCTAATGCAGTGCACAACGCAGGGCCGAAAACGACCTGCCGAGTTTTCTCCACAACTGCACCCAACCAATAGCATCATGATCCCAAATGATATGGATGGTGATGCAGGGCTGGGTGACTACTCCCTTGAACAGACAGGGCAGCACTCTTTTCCGGCACACGCAAACACATACCCACACGTTCCTTTCACTCTCGACACGTTCAATATGCACGACGATCCCATACTTCACTCCGCAGGTCCTTTTCAACAGACTTTCACGTTTTCTCCCGCTGAATCACCAATCGATCCCCATGGGGCCTATTCGACCTACAAGAATACGCCAATGGGTTCTTCTCTGAATTCTGCTGCAGAGTACTATTCACCACCAGGCTCGGCTCGGCCCTCTTCGACTTCGACACCGCAACCTGTGTACGACAACGACCACATGTATTTCGGTCGTCAGCACTCAGGACGGCCTATGCAGAGCTTTGCGAGCAACCGTCCCTCTAATCTCGCTAACTCTATGCAGCCTCATTATATGTACCACCCCAACAACGAAGCCATATTCAATGGCGTGACCAGCGCCGCTTCATTACCTACCACCCATTTCACGTCACCCGCCTTCTCCATGCATGTCAATCCTTCCCAAATACACCCCGAATACTCACAGGCACAGTCTCACCCGATGAACGTGGCACGGAACGAGAACATGTTCTCCTTTGGCGAAGACTCGGATATTGAAGACGACGAGGGTGGCAGCTTTCCTGAGGGCACTATGATGATGCAAACGGAATTCCCCTCCATTGAAGATCCGTCGCTTGATAATCGCGGTGGTCTGCCATGGGAGTCCAGCCTGGGAGGGCAAATGAATACAGTAGCTGCACGGTATCCGGGCGGCCCTCCTAAGAAGCAGGTTACGATTGGAGGGACAGAAACCGTAGTGTCACCACAGACTTGGCACCAAAGTGGCACTTTTGGCCGCACGCATGGCTCCTCCGCTTCTGTGAGCGACATTCGCAACCGAGGTGTTGATCCGAGAAGGCAGAAGATCCCACGGACAATTTCGACTCCGAACGCTGTCCACCTCGGTCAGCAGGCAGCGATGCAAGCCCGACCACAATCATCGCCCAGCTCTCCACCAGAATCAGGCTTTAGCAGCGTGGCCCCGTCTCGCCCGGGTAGTCCAGGGACATCGAAAGCTGTCGAAAACAATGGCGTCCCGACAACATGCACAAACTGCTTTACGCAGACTACGCCTTTATGGCGACGGAACCCCGAAGGTCATCCACTCTGTAATGCCTGTGGGCTTTTCCTCAAGCTTCATGGTGTGGTCCGCCCTCTCTCCCTGAAGACAGATGTTATCAAGAAGCGCAACCGTGGCAGTGGAAACCAACTCCCAATTGGCACTACATCCACCCGGTCTTCCAAGAAAGTAACGCGCAAGAACTCGATCCATCAAACCCCCGCGACAACGCCTACATCTGCGAGAGCACCGGGCCACAATGATTCTGCATCTCCACCTTCAGTGTATGGTTCAACTAATTCAGGATCGACCGCTGGCAGCACCCCAACAAGCTATGGTCCCGGAATGGCAGGTGTCATGGGCACCCTTCCTCCTATCGCTGCTGCTCCGCCAAAACCCGTGCCTCCAATAGCGGTCAACGCTGCGACGAGACCTTCTTCAGCCGTGGTACCGAAACGTCAAAGAAGACATTCAAAGCAAGGGGTGGGCAGAGGAGGTCAGGACGCTGAAACGCTGGATGTGGACGATAGTAGTGGGAAAGCGCCGCAAGCCTCAAAGAGGAAAGAAAACATCCCTCACTCGATGCCTATGGCTGGTATAGCTGGCATACCTGGTACAGGCATGATGGGCTCCAGCACCCAGCAAGGTCTCATGGCTGGCGGGCCATCTGCGGGGACTCAGGAGTGGGAGTGGTTGACCATGAGTCTGTGATGGCTCCACCCTAGGCTGAATCTTATTCCGTGATTCCAATTGTCTTTGCAAGTCCTGCAGCTCGAGGCCCGGATTATATTGCACTCAGATCTGAGGCTCCAACGACCGGATATCCAAACGAATACCACGTACGAATCATACACATCAGCGCCGAACTCCTTACTTGGATATCCCCCATATGTCCTAGGTTTCTCGTGCCGCTCTCGAGACGCGCCTGCTCTCCGACGACTTCTTGAGCGTCACATTCCATCTGAGCACATATCTTCACTTATTCATTCTATCATCAGTTTTCCACAGCACGTTGTCTTTATTGCTTACACTCATGCATTTGCTTACGACTGATATCACCGCGTCTGACGAACCTGATCAAGGTGTCAGAAGTGCGCAATGGGAAGGGGTGTCTTCAATCTTTTGGGACTTTCACGCGGATTCAGGACGGATTTTTCATGCGGAGGATCAGGGAGGGGGGGCGTGGGCGCGATCTAGGGGGAGGGAGGGAGGGAGGGAGGCGGTGGCTGTTGATGATGTGATGGATGAGCGGAGTACCGGCGAAGCTAATGGGATGTGATGAGAATAGACCACACACAATTCGTGAAGGATGGCGTTTTCTGGTGTTTTTTGGCATGCGAAGACGAGATAGATCGAGGTTCATTATACATTTCGTGCTCTACCTGAACTACAACCTCTTCATACATGACTCGACCATTGGCACACGCAACGATCCTTTACTTCGCTTGATTCTGATCTATAATCTGGGTATTCCACTCTCGGTGTTGATATTGTTGGGCACGTACCTAGGAGATTCATGAGCTTTGGCTTGCGAAGAGTATCCCGCATCTTCCCACCACCGTCATCCACCACACCGTAAAAACCTCCTCCCTCCATGTAAGCCGGATGCTGGCAGTCCTGCACATGCCACCAACAGCTGCAGCGCTCTGTATACCCCCAATATACCGTGCACCACGCCCCCCTAGGCGCATTCGTATTGAACCCGCACCCACGTCCTATACCTCGATCCTTCTCCATCTCCTTCTACGTCTCGGCCATGTTCTGGAAAGTCGTTTTCCGCCACACGGCAAACCAATCATGCGCCGGCCATCTATTGTCGCCTTCTCAGAGCTCTGACGAAAGTCTCAGCATAGATCCTACATCGGCCCACCCACATCTTTCTCTTTCTCTTTCTCCTTCTCGTTCGCGGCCGCCTGAGCACCTGCCCCGTTCGCTGTCTCTTCGCCTAGGATCTTGGAAGCGGCCATGAACCTGGATCGTTAGCACGGTGTTCGTCTATAATTTGATACGATACAACAGGTTGCACGTTGACAGCCAGCCACCATGCTCCCACGCCCCTCGAGTCAAGGGACCAGGATCCTCCCTGTCACCGAAGCTTCTACACAAAAACCACAAACTTCGTAGAAAAAGACCAAGACTTACGCTCCGCCCCACCAGCCCCCCAATCCCCTCACATACTCCGCCTGCACGGCCGTCATACCCAGTAGATTTTCCATGTCCGCCAGATGCGCATTCAACTGTGCCAATTGGGCGTGGAGATGTGTATACTGTCTGTTCCTGTTGATGGTGGAGGTGGAGAGGGAGCTTGAGACGTGGCGTGGAGTCGTGGATGTGGAGAGGGTGGTGGTGGTGGTGGGATTGTTTGCCGAGGAGGGGCGGGCGGAGTGGTAGTTGGTGGTGGTCATGCTGGGATTGGGAGGGTGGTGGTGGAGAGGTGGTTTAGTTTTTGGCCGTGGTGGCGGTGTTGGTTCTTGGTTGGTGGTAGATTATGAATCTATAGAGAACGTCAAGCAAGCCGTATATCTACTTTGACGATCGCTTGGTCCGTGCTGCCTTTGGCGATGATGAGCGAGCAAGACAGTATACGCTACGGGGAATGTGATATATGGTTCCCTTTAACCTTTTCCTATTGACAAGCGTGCCACGCAGGTTACGACTATCACGTTACAGTTCTACAAAGAATATTGACAAAGTATCTTGGCACAAGAAGAGATTAGGTCTTTAATTTTTCCTCCTCCGAGCAAGTCAAGCTAATACACAGAAAGCAGCAACGACTGCTAGAGACAACACTCCATCTCCGACCCTTCATCTTCCCCATGCAACCTCCAACGACTGCTGTGTCGCGTACGGTAGGAGTGGGAGGAATAACATCGTCCAATAAAGGCTGACTCCCAATGCAGTATTATGTCAGGCCGACCCACGATATTAAAGAACATAATCGTGTGCATATATATGATCAAACGAAATTGTTCCATGCTGGTGATGTGTGCTGTAAGGTCCCGTTCACCGTCCTTCTTCGCCATTATTAAAATGATCCTGTTTTGTTCACGCCTGACCCACCGTCCTCTATTGATTGGATTAAAGTAGACTAATTTCATGTGTGCAATGTTGTTGCAAGAAGGAATGTACCGGACCAAGATATTATGCGTGAAAGCCCAGCGGTCACCACTAAGCGAGTCGCTCGCGGATAAGTCGCCAAGCTCGTTTGGCGTTGTGACACGAAGTGTTGCAGACGAGTCGTTGTGTGACATATCATACCACCCCAACAGATTGTCCCTGGAGACGTGCTGCTCTTTGTCGAGGTGCGAGGCTGCTCGAGCTGCTGTGCGCCGAGGGATCGGACTCGATGTGCGCACTGGCACCACTATCGCCACTCCCCGCGCTGGCGCTCGCACTACCAGTCAGACTACGTACGTTTTTTTGTGGAAGCCCAAGAGGGCCTTTGGGTGGGTATTTGTTGCTCACCCCAGCGTGTTGCTCGACCTGCTGCGGTGCCACAGCGTTGCCTTGACCAGGAGGGTATCTTGGCACAGGCTGGCGCATCATCCCAGGAGGTGATGGTCCTCCATTAGGATGCATTTCACCTGGGGGCAGATACCCATCATCTGGCGGCGATGGTCTCCCCATGCTCCTCCCATTGTTTAATGGATTTCCAGGAGAATGGCTTGTCCGCCGAGGCATACCAGGAGCTGGCGCTGGGCTCGGATATGCACCATTCATCCCAGCATTTGTACCAGCTCCCTGCAGCTCGTTCAACCGGGCAGCCGTTAGTGAATTCGTTCTAGACTCATCTCCCATGGCCTTTCTGTCGACGTTGCCATATCGATTGGACGAGTAACCCATCATCTCGTTAGCCAATGGATCGTCATGCACCCCTGGCATGCCCGCCATCAATTGCGCGGAAAGTCGATTTCTATTCATACCAGCTCTCGCGCCGTAATTGTGACTCTGGCGTACACCGGATCCTCTTCCCGTCATTCCCTGCTCAGGGTTCTGGCGAATTTGACTGAGACTGGGGGCTTTCCTGGTTCTGCGAGAAGTAACGCTCATCATGTCTACGCTGTCGGGATCGACAGCAGGTATGGGAGGCCCACGAGCAGCCATCGGGTCGAAAAAGTCGTCATCGTCATCGTCGTCATCATCAAAACCCCCACGGTGAGAAGGCGGTGGCCTTCTAGGTCCTTTGCGCATGTGGTATTCTTGTTCCCGCAGCTGAAGCTCTCTTTGCCGTAGATTCAGTTCTCGTTCTCTAATCGCCAATTGAGAGTTGTTTGTGCTATTGCTCATATCGCCATACCCTGGAGCCACACCCCCTTCAGGAATGTCATCGTATAATACCAGATGGCTGAATTCACCTAGGTCATCCCCTTCAAACGAGGGCCGTCGAGACAGCTGGTTTGGTGGGGGTCCACGAGGGTTATAACCATTAGATTGTCGCGAAGGGTATCCGTTCATCATGGGCGGCCCTGGCCCGCGCCTCATGGAAGGCCCCATCGATGGAGTCCTTCCTCCACGCATGCCATTGCCATTCATGCCTCCGTTCATATTGCCGTTCATTGGTGGTCGTGGACCTGTGGAAGAGAGTCGAGGAGGAGGAGCAGAACCCGGCGGTGGATTGGGAGAGACAGATGGAGCGACTGCCGGCCTTTGTTGATTAACAATGTTGCAATGATGGAGCAGAGCGTATAGAGTCTCGATGCGAGGCGCTCTGACTCCAGTATCCTGAGCAAGCTTGATGGGGGATCCGAGGTAGGTTTCAACCTCCATCGGTCTCTTCGCCATGAAATCTTGATACATTATGCTGTACGATGGTGACGGCTCGGACATCTTCTGTATAGTCCTGAGCTTGAAGTCTTCGTCGAAAGAACAGCCCTGAGCCGTCGCGATTTGAAGGAGCTCGTCCATCACGTCAGATATCATCACACGTACACCGACCTTCTCAAGTAATTCCGCATGCGAGGGTACCTCAAAGAGGACGCTAGGAGGATGAAATGCAATGGGCCTAGACGATATCAGCACGTGCTCTAGTACCATCTTCGTCGTACAAGCTTACCCAATCATGCGCTCATATTGCTGTTGTCTTATGTTTTGGGAAACTTTGCAGTCAACTTGACCGGTGCTCAGGGTCATTGCAAGCGCTTCCGCCATGTCATTCTGGATCGCGGCTGGAATAGCATCATTCTTGTTGGCTGGACCAACCCAGATATCCGTGGCCCCAGTATGTTCAAATTCACTTGCTCCAAGCTGTGTGATCTCCGCTCCTGATACCAACGAAAGCACAACGTTGGTCGGGAACCTCTGTTCAAGGTGTGATTCGACGCCAAGCGTGTGTGTAGTATTGACAAGGATGCAAGTATGCTGAGGAGTGACGACGGATTCGATGACGGCCGCTAGATCGTAGACATCTGGTAGCGCTTTGACACACAGAAGGACGTAATCAAATGCCGCCTTTTTGCCGGCAGCATCGTCTGGAGATCTAACGACTGTAATATGTTAGTGAGGGTCTGCACCGATCGACTGAAGAAGGCATTTCAACTCACCATGACGGGGTTTGAATCGTTCATTACCGAAGAGCTTAGATCTGTGGGGAAGTTAGTTGCAATATTCACCATTGGGAAATCGGGGCGCAGAAATGCTTACTTGAAAGATATGCCATACTGTGAGACCGCTTCATACCCAGATTTCCATACCAGCGTTACATCGCAAGCATTCGTAGCTTGAAGCCGCCAGGACAGGAACGCTGAGATAGGATTGCCGCCAACTGTGATGACAGTATAACATGTTAGCTTCGCTTCCATAGTAATGAGACTTCACGTAGGCAAAGCATCCCCAACATGGGCGAAGGACGGTGAAATGGAGTTGTCTAAGAGCTAGTGTCCCTACCTGATAGAATGCGTAACCTTGGAGGGGAAGGCGCCATTGTGTATGCGACTTAAGAAGAGCAGTAGTTGGTGCAGCGAAGCTATCCAAATAGATCCGGTCCTGATGAGCCGCAATCGTGGCAATGATGTGTTTCTTTATTTCGCTTGTCCCAATCTCAAGTATTTATGCCCAACATCAGTCCAGACTGCGCCCGAAATAAGGGTTGTCAAGGATGGTCTCGTCGAAGGATCAGAGTGCTGCGTAACGAGCGTGAGGCGATGAGATAGTGTAGAGACGAAGGGATGCCAATGAGTGGACGCCTGATGGTGGCAGGAGAATTTGGAGGTCAACGGACGGTGTTCGGGATAACCTTTCAGCTGGAAGTGAGCTCGACACGAATGTCTTCTCTTGTCCGGACCGTTGTCTCCTCAACGACTGCAACTGCTAGTGATCGCGAAATAGGAAGCGAGTGAATGGCGATGGACCAGATGATGCTGTCGTCGGTACGTATTGCAGGTAGATAAAGTACGGAGTGATGTACTTGTGGGAATTGTTCTGGGAGGCAGTACGAACTAGCAGAGCTTTAGACTTTTAGTGCCTTAGATTGGGCAAGGCGGAAGTCGGCGACAGGGATTTGAAATGAAAACTAACTCCTCACTCGTGCATGAGAGTTGGTATGGTAAAATTACTATTACCTTACTGCTGACTTTGGCGAAGTACAACGGGCGAGGGGTGTTGTCGATGGCTATGCATTCACACTGATTCAATTCTTTTGTTAGAGACCATTGTCCAACGTTTCACTATTCTATGTCTAAGTTACAGCCCAGGTTTACTCGTTTCAGCCGCAGCGACAATGCCTGGGAAACAGTAGGAATACAGTGTTTCCTTGTGGTATACCAGGGGAGGAATCCCTCGTTAACGGGTCGGTCAAGCCTCGCCCACAGTCTGCTACCATTGGCAACGGGCGCACTCAAAGCTTGTATTCTATGGCTAATGACTGCCTTCAACGTTGCATGCTCCACACATCGATATTCAACGGTACCGGCGGTAAGGTAAAATTTCTCAACGAGTGTAGCGGTACTTTGACTTGACCGACGATCACGGTACGATCTCCGTCAGTCCGCTTTCCACTTCGTCGACGCCAGTGCTCTTGACCTAAAAATAGACGTTCCTGAGGTCCGCTGGGTATAGTCGTCGATACGTGAGCGAGCGATGTTTTCAAAGTACTTCGACAATCCTCATGCTCGGACTCCGACAGAGAAGGCGATGATGATCAATTGCTAAGCTCAAACTTTAAAACCCGAGAAGCACTCTATTCTTACGCCGAGCGCTCCGTGGCTGATATGGTAATGAAAAGGACAGGGCCGCCATGATGGGATAGTGAATGGCAGATCTCTCGCAGTCTCGAGCGTCGCTGTTCTTTCCCACATCGTATGATCGTAGCCTGCTGGCCCGGCTTATCCAAAAAGGACGGGCTAAGAATTTTGACAACCGCCTGGCGCCGTCGATCCTTCAATCGGAACCAACAGCCAGAAGATATGAATAGCTTCGATTTCCTATTCGAGATAGAGGCCACGTTTCTTGGCGGTGAGTGAAGCCTCAAACCTGCTCGGCCATGCATGATTGGCTGTCCTTCAATGCTCATCTTTCCGGGTAAATTGGAGGGTCCACTTCGTCCAATGCGGCAATCTCCAACCTCAACGCATCTTCGCCAAGGCTGAAGTAGTTGCAAGTGCCTGCAATACAATGCTGGCAAATATTGCTGAACGTCGATATCGATATGCAGGAGGACCCCTTTCGCGATCCGAAACGCCATCCAAGCGCCTTTCTCGGAAACGTCCATCACGCAGCAGCCACTCATACAGCATTTTGAATCACTATTCGCTACAGGATGCTCGATGGAAGGAGTACATTGTCACATTATGGAGAACACTGCTGTACGACTCAATGCAGGTTCCGCCGCCAATCATATAATGGAGCCGCTAGTCTTGTGTTGTGAATTGGCAGTGGAGCAGTTGTACCTAATATTGACCTACAAATGTGGGATCTCCTGCGGGTCAGGTCCGAATGGTTGCGATATGACACCGCTTCGGATCTTTGCTACAGACCTGTATGGGTTGATTCTAGAGGACAAGTGGTATGGGTAAAAATGGGTAGGTATTGAAAACGATTTTATTCCGTACTTCCCTTGCTTTGGTCGCAATTTCAATCATAGTAGGCCAGTGTTCGTGTATGGCTGGGCATTTTTCGAATCTATTATTTTGCCCCGAAGTGCATCTTTTGCTTATCTCTTCGGGTGAAGCTTGCAACTCTCCGAAATTTCTAGCTCTTCCGACTAGAATACACTCATGGTCGCACAAACATTTCCAGATGCTTGAAAACCCCTACCCTCAAAGCTTCATCGGCATCACGTATATCTTCAATACACAGCAGTAGACACGCAGAATGCCCGAAAATCGTCAGAGGTCATAGCTCTCTGCTTCGCGCATCAACGCTCGTATACCACCAATGCCGATCATAAATTCCTCATGCCCCTGCCACCTCTCACGAGGAAAGGACTTGGCATTTCATCTCTCTCGGGATCCCAGATGGGTACTTCTCCGCTACTCCTCAAATTCTCCTTGCTTGAATCTTCACCTAGGTCCTTCTCGATTTTCTGCGCTTGGCTGGTACCACCTGCTCTCGCCTGAGCCAGCTCGACCAACGTCCTACCACCTCCATTCTGACCCAGCAAGTTGCGCTGCATGACGGCTTTGAACATATCGTTCTCGGTCCCGCTAGTGTTTGGTTTAGCTGGGGCTTTGCGGGCTGGTGATAAACCTGACATCTTCGGACTTGGTGGGGACGGGACTCGAGATGGTCGGTCGGATCTCGGTGGGGGAAACAATGTGGGTTGAGCGTAACCGCTAAGACGATTCATCGGGGCTGTTTTTTGCCGCAGAAGACCTGGACGACCTGCGACCTTGAAGGGGTCAGGTAGGCCAGAGGGGGGTCGAGTGGGTGAGGGAAGATCGGGCAGTGTGTCTTCATCATCCTCATGGATGATCGATGAGCGTGGTGAAGATGGTTGTAATATCAACCGGTCCTTCGAAGCTCCGCCAGCAGCAAATATGTTTTTGCTATTGGGGATTCTGTTCGAGTTGGCGGCAGCTGTTCGCCGGGGCGACAATGCCAAACAGGCGATCGACATAGGAGACGGATCGGCCATATGGACGTCCATTGGTGAGTCGAAATTTGTACGAGCCCGGGATAGAGGACCGCGAGCTCTTCTCTTTGGTGGCGTTTTCGACGCTACCATTGGAGAAGATTCGACAGACAAACTACTTAGATCTGTTGTTGATGGGAACTCTGTATCAGCGCTGGTGCTGACTGATGAATATTGAACATCATCAGGGATTGGTGGCGTGGACTCTCTCGAGACGCTTAGTTCCTGGAGTCGCCGTTGCACCTCTATATCGACCCGCCTCCGGATCTCACTTTCGAAAACCTTCTGGAGCTTCTCTTTCTCTATCGCTGTTTGACGATCGATCTCAAGCCGAGCCTTGACCTCCCATTCACGCCTTAGCGTCGACTCTAGCGCGACTCTTATTCTCTTATTTTCAATGTCCATACTCGACGCTTTAGTATCGGCTTCTTGCGCCTTTCGCAGTGCTTGCTCTTCCTTCGTCCTCAATATTTTCCCCAGCTCTACTACCTCCCTCTCTTTCCGTATTAGTCGTACTGCAGGAAGATTCAGGAGGCTCGCAGTATCTGGTCGCTTCAGAGGGTTGACATTCAAGCAGCTCCTAATAGCGAGTTGCAAATCTGGAGAGTATATTGCTGGTAATGGATCTGCCCGACCTTCTTTGATCTTTTGTATTAAGTGGAAATGTGTTTTGGCATTGAACGGTTGAGTCTTCGCACATAGTTCGTACATCACACAACCCAGAGACCATATGTCAGAGTGAAGTGTGTACCGCTCGGCGGCACATATCTCGGGAGACATGTAGAAGGGGGTTCCGACATAGGTTGAGGCAAAGTCGTGTGACTGCATCAGCTTCGACAGCCCAAAGTCGCCGAGCTTGACGGAGTTGTCCGCCCCGAGGAATACTACATAACATCAGCACTTGAGGCCTCAGGAGACCATCGCAAAGACCCACCGTTCTCTGGCTTGAGATCTCGATGTAGAATCATAACTTGGTTCTTACCCTTCAGCCCCAGGGGTTGAAGGCCGGTCTTCTGTCCCATCACGTTGCTTCCGACCTCTGGCGCATTGACGCCATAGTGGCACCGGTACATGGCAGCAATGAGTTGAGAGAATATGCTCCAAACGTATTCCTCAGATGCGTACTGATTGTTGTCTTTGAGTTTCTGGATCTCTTTGCTCAAGTCACCGCCACCACAGTATTCCATATACAGGTATAGTTCTTGCGTTGATTTAAGGTGTTCTCGGTGGTAGTAGGCGACAATGTTGGGATGTTTGAGGGAGTTCAGAATGGAGAATTCGGCGTGAAGTTGTTCTCGCTCTTTTTGGGACATCTTGATGTATTGGATTTCCTTCCGGCATAGTATCTTATACGGATGAGCGTCAATAGCAGTGAGGTTTGCAGGAGCTTGGAGGGTTTCATACGTGACCGTCGGAAGCTCTGCGGACCTTTCTAATGATACCAAAAGATCCGCGACCTGGATGCATGGTCAGACTGAGCTTGACCGTATATAGGAGTATTGCTGAGCACGTACCAATAGTCTCAAGAACTTCATACTTCTCTGCTTCTGTTGGGGTAGCCATGTTGGCTGTGAGAAGTTTACTCTTTTCTCGAGGGTGATATAAGCAGATGTAGACTGCAGAAGTCACGCAGGAAGAGCTACCATTGTGAAAGAAATCCTTCGAGTTGAAGTGAGGCTCTAGGGTATATCCGAAGTACCCTGGAGTTCAATCGCTAATGTTTACCAACGCTGGTCGACCGAGCAACCGTCACGTGATGATAAGATTGCGATTCTCACTTTTCCATAATGTTCATCATGATCAACTATTCTTTCTTCTCTTCCGTTACGGTCCTCGTCGCTGCTGGACAGCTCAGAACAGGATGGTGTTTCGGAAAGACGAGATAGAAGCAAGCTTAGCAGAGGAGAACAAACTCATCGAGAATGGCACGCTCAAGGAAGACAGTCCCTTGGATGACAGCAAACATTTTCTGATGCTATGTGAGGCTTGCCGCCGGGGAGATCTAAAAGTCTGTCAGGAAATGATAACGGAGGGAGCCAACATCAACGCGAAAGATAAATTTGATTACACGCCCTTGATCCTAGTAAGGGCCATCCCAGTCGCCACAGAGTTGAGTGCTAACGCCTCAAGGCAAGGCCAGCTTATGCGGCCAATTCGAAGTGGCACAGCTACTACTGGAGTCAGGCGCGCTCTGCGAACGAGATACATTCCAGGGCGAGCGGTGCCTATATAATGCGCTCAATGATCGAATACGAAATCTCCTTCTCTCATACGACTACCGTAAATCGACAGATCCCTTTCAGCCTTTTGCATCTCACATATTTTCCCTCCTAACGCGGGAGCATCCTCAGACTTCGGATATACTCGTGACCGGGGCAGGAGAGACATTTCATTTACATAAACTCATACTATCTGCGCGGAGCCCTTATTTCTCTAAGAAGCTTGAGAATGCGCCTGATACCACATCATGGAGGTTGCCTCCCGCGATTCCTCCTCAAGCTTTCGGAATAGCGATACGGTACATTTATCTCGGCGAGGTTCCCAATGACGTGGGAGGGGGACCAGGGACCGGTTTCTCGGAAGACGAGGTTCTAGAAGGAATTGACAAGATAAGCAGACAATTAGAGGTTAGAAGTCTTTGGGATGTCATTTTGGAAGGCAATGATCGCCGGATTGCTAGACAATTGAGGTCCGATGAGGTGGAGAAAGGGCGGAATCAGATGTACACATGGTTCAAGAACAGTGTTCTAAAGCATAGAGTTATGGTGGAAACGGCCAAAGCGAGCAAGGTGAGATGGGGCCGGAATAATAGCATATTTGCAGACGTTCTGCTGCAAACCGACGATCATGAAGAGGCCACAGAGACAGTACCTGCTGTCAACGAGGAACTGCCACGTGTGACTCGTAGCACCCTCGAGCCACCGGACGGCATCCCCATCGGTCCAATTTCCCAGATCTCTCGTTCGCCTTCTCGATTGCGGAGTCCTCGAAAGTCTGTCCTTTTCCCCGTTCACCGTGCGATGATTATTCGATCGGAGTTCTTCCTGACAATGTTCTCGTCGGCGTTCCGAGAGGCGCAAGATACAGAATACTTGCAAATCATCCCTATAGATTGCTCCCCAGAAGTATTGGAGATCGTTCTACGATATCTCTACACGGAGAAGACTGACATGCCACTAGAGCTCGCTATTGACGTGCTCTTCGCTGCGGACCTTCTCCTGATTGAAAAGTTGAAGCTCAAGGCTGCAGTGGTCATCAGCACGCTTGGGAATGGCTCCATGTCTCAGATACCTGCTCGATCAGACAGCTCTGAAAACCGTATAGCAGAGCAAGATGACTTAAATATCTACGATGTCGTTCGAGCAGGGTGGTTGACGCGCGTACCAAGGCTCGAAGAGTTCGGCGCACGCTACTTCGCATACCGGCTGGAATCGTATATTGACGAGGAGGAATTCGCAGACCTTGTCCGAGAGAGTGCGCAAAGAATTAAGAGCAGGCAAAAGACTGATACTATTGAGCTCCTTGACGATATCAGGTACTATCTATCCGAACGTTTCCGACTACGCTTCGAGGACTCTGGTATCGAGGACATGCTGGAGGAAGAAGCTGAGCCAATCTCAGGAGGTACCGATGTGAATACTGACCCGAAGGTCCCCGAAGATGAAGGTATCGAGGTCGGCGTAGTGCTCCACGGAGATGGCTCAGTCCAGAACCAAATGGTGATCAGGACTCTGGATGGAGAAATTGCTGGGGACGAGCTAGAGGGAGACGCGATTAATTATCAGATATTGCTAGCAAAAGTCGATGCGCTATTAGATAGATTACAGCTTGATGCTTGAACATCTCATACAACTTCAACGGCATTCAGATTTGGTGAAGACTTTGACATGAACAAGGTCGGCGGGTACTTCCGAGCTCCCGATCAGCTTGGCGCCTAGCCACTTCTAGATTTCAATGATTTTATTTAGCGTCGGACGATGTCTTTTGCATTTCATTCGTTCCACTGACGCTACCACAACGTGAGCTTGTTTGTCACTACGAGCATCTGTATCGTGAGGTGAAGCAGGCAATGAAAACGCATCTACCATCTGTCGTTATCGACCGCCGACGCTCGTGATGTGCCGGTCATCACACAAACTGTCGTGAGCAGATCTCGGCCTCGTCCTACTTGAAGCTTCGTAGCTCAACTGCAGCCTCTCAATCCACCGCGATATCTGATATCTATATCTCGTCCCATTACGTACTCACGGCCTATCTTCAAGGCCTTGCAATGGCGTTCCCACGATCGGCCTCTAGCGGTACCAGCTGGTCCTACCTCCTCCTCCTCTTGGTGACATTCCTCTCGCTCGTCGAGTTCACCTCAACCAAAGATGTCCAATATGTGCAGAGTACAAATGCTGCTGGTAACACAGTTTACCTTGCCGATGACCGGAAGCCAGCACTCTATACGCAGTCCTTTGGTGATTGTCTTGGCAGCTCGCTCATAAACGTTACAAGATTCGATGCCGCATACTACCAAGACAATATGACGGTGCTGTTTCATTTGGAAGGGAATACCAACGTCGCTAATGAAAGCATTATGAGTACGTGTTCTTGTCCTTCAAGATCCGATGGAAGTGGTGTCTGAAGTTCTCAGTGTTCATCGGTGTCTTTGCCTACGGCGAGTCTAGATTCGACCTCACCTTCAACCCTTGTAACGCGCAGATATACAGGTGAGCTGGCCGGCCACTGCACCCACATAATACTGACTTGACATAGTCTTTGTCCCATGAATCGTAGTGTCTCCATCGAAGCCAATGGTATCATCCCTGTCTCCCAGTCTGACGTTGCCAACATTCCTTCTATCGCATTGAGCATACCGGACTTCGAAGGTCAAGCAATTCTACGTATCTTTGGCAATTCAACGCAGTCAGAGATCGGGTGCTACTCTGCAGTCGTGACAAACGGGGTAACCTTCTCGCAGCCCAAGTCTGTTGGCACCGTGCTAGGTATTTTCACGCTTGTCGCTATGGCCGCATCTCTTGCTACAGCCGTCTACGGTGACCACATTCCTACTATGCGTACGCATTACGCTCATTCGCTTTCGATCTTCGTCGTCTTCGCAATATTCCACCACATCTTCTACACTGGAGCGTTGTCGATGAACTGGCCGAGCGTGCTAACGGCCTGGTGGAGCAATTTCGCGTGGAGCGCGGGTATGATCTACAGTCAGCCGATGCAGAACAGTATCAACCAATTCTTAGGGTCCAACAGGGGCAACACTAGCAGCGTGGGAGCAGCAAGTACAGGTGCCTCGGCCAATAATATTGGCGGTGGCTATCAGCTTTCGCAAATTTACAGACGGTCAAGCCTAAATATATTCAGACGATATACCGAGTCCATGGAAGATCAATCAAGGATGCTGCAAACCAGGAACCTAGAAAATCACATCGCCAAAAGAGCACTCGCAAATTCTTCAGATGGATACTCTTGGTACGGAAGTCCTGTCAAGCCAGGCCTGCCCATACCAGGCAACTATTCTGGCTTTGCTGGTACGCTGTCTCCGGAGGGTATTCCAGCATCGAACGCGTTTATGACCGGATTCCTATGGTTCATAATCCTCATCGTCCTCATTGTGGCCGCAGTCGTTGCTCTCAAATGGATGGTTGAGGGCTTGAGCAAGATCAACTTAGTGAGAACTCAGCGGCTAGCGCATTTCAGGGCTCATTGGATTGCATACACTGTACAAGCTGCACTTCGGGCCTGTTTCACCGGATTCTTTATGATGATCTTCCTAGCGCTTTTTCAATTCACCTACAAGGGCTCGCTTGGACCAACAGCCATCGCGGCTATCGTCTTCATCGTACTTTTCGTGGGGATGCTTGGCGTTGCCGGCTATGCTTGCTTCTATCGGCTTCGTTTGGGGCACTACGAAACAGTGCCGGACAGATTACACATTGAGAAGACCAAGGCTGTCGGTCCAATTCCATGGTATGGATTCAAGCTCGAAAGCCACAGGTCGGAGAAATCTGCGCTGAAAGTTTCCGTTGGTACCTTACCATGGTGGAAAATTCGGTACACTGACGATTACGTTGAACGAATAAGTGTACATGACGACGAAGACTACACCAAGCGATTCGGCTGGCTAGCTTCACGATTCCGAAGGACAAGATGGTGGTTTTTCGCTGTCTGGCTAGTGTACGAATTCGTCCGTGCTTGCTTCTACGGAGGAGCCGCAGGGCAGCCGATGACTCAAGTCTTCGGTCTGCTTGTCGTTGAAATCATCGCCCTCATCATCATAGTGACGTTGAAGCCTTTCGAAGGTGCTCGCCTTAATGCTTTGATGGTCTACCTTCTTGGCTTCAGCAAGGTCTCCACGGTAGCTTTGTCAGCAGCTTTCGACGTGCGTTTCAATTTACCGCGAATAACCACAACGGTTATCGGTGTTGTCATCATCGTTATCCAAGGCATCTTGGTTATTGTCCTCTTGACTTCCATAGTCATTGGTGCTATCTCAAGCTACATGTCTGTTTCCCGCAATAACGAGAGCTTCAGACCCAGGAAATGGGAAAAGATCCGCCAGAAATACTACGCTCATGTTGCGAAAACAGCTCCCGACCTTCCGCCGTCACCAATACCTCCGCCAGAGGAGCCAAAGGGACCATACTTTAACGTGGCCTCCGTACGCCGGCACCCAAAGATTGAAGATGAGGATGATGATTTCATCGGCAGTGTTCACGACCCCATGGGCTCTCGTGTCTCCGTTAATCCAGTCCATCGACCTCGAACTGCACGCCCTAGTCGCAAGAACAGCCTGCAGTCTCATCTCGATAGTCCGGGAACTGGTCCTCCATTCGGTGCACGCGTCCATCGGACTAGCTGGAGCACTCATGATTTCAGCAACGTTGACCTTTCGAATCGTTCCCCCGAGCATAGCAATCGCAACTCACGCTTCGATCACAGCACTCGCAACTCCCGTATATGGAGTGCCTCAGATATTCGGCCAATGACTAGTGACGGGAGCCTGAGGGAGACCGGGCAGCGTAGAGCTCGAACACCGCTGAGTGGCGAGGGGGCTCTAAATATCAAGAGGTCAAGGCACGGCAAGGAAAGAGAAGATTTGCTTGATGAGAGGCTGAGCGAAGAGCAAGCAGAGTCGAAAGAAAAGTTGAGAGAGTAGAGGATATTCTTACGACTTCATGATCATCAAATCACAGGATACCCGTCTGCCAGAGGTGAGCTCTTACCATGAGGCATGCTATCGCACGAACTGGGTCTTTTAATTGTAATGATTCACTATGCCTTACCCACGCATACAGTACATAGAGATCTCTGCTGAGCATAGCGTACAGGCGTTTCCGCCCCTTTTATTGGGGTCCACTATTTGTTTCCCGTGCATTGTTCTATGTTCATGGCAGGACGGACATCGACTGCGGCAGTCTTGATGGTGTCGCTCATAAGGGCCTGCGTCATGATAGATCTTATCAATTTATTCTACATGTTTACTTGGGCTACTATGTTGTCGTGACTGGCTGGGAAGAGATTGTGACCAAAGTCAAATCATGGAATTATCCTTTCCTAATCTCATACGACCATATACATAATGTACTCCCTGATCCAGCAAAAGACATCAACGATTTCTTCACCACCAATTAATGCTACCAACACAATCATCGCGCCCAATGCCAACCCCTGGACCTCGCCCGTGATGCTAAATTGTGGACTTTGCAACGTGAGCTCCGTAGCAAAGACTACTTAAGACGTCAGCATCTTGAAGTTACAGCCGAAGGGATGTGCTCTTGGTAAGTGAGTGATCCTGGGACTAATAAGTAAGGGAGATATTGGAAATTGAATGAGGTGGGAGATGTGGAGAGTTTCAGGTCAGGGATGGGGGAAAATCTTTCTGGTTTTGGGATACTTATGATGATATGAGGTGATGTGAGATGAGAGACATTCGGCGTGTTCACTTTGTTATGTGGGTACATGTTTGCTTGGTGTCATGATTGCTTGGGTGATCGGACTGGTTATGTCATGTGTACTTGTAACAGTTGTTCTTTCGTGTATCTCGGGTAGTCATGTTGATGTCGTAGATTAGCTATGCTATAAAGTAGATCGTATAGGATTTTCTAGCGTTCCGAAGTTAGACTGCTGAGATGGGATGGGATGGGATGGGATGAGATAGATTGCTGTTATGGTCAAAGTGATCTCGTTCAGTATTTGAGCTCAGGCTTCCATGACGGACCACGCCTCTCGGGCCCATACCACAGACTCGACACGCTTGTGCACATTAGAAATTACATTAGTGCCTCATGTACAACGACTCCACTAAGACTGTTGGTGAGGCGAATGTTCAGCGTAGGATATACGCGTATTATAGCATCTCAAAGGGTAAGCGACGAGTATCGTGCGCAGCAGCCATATAAGTCAACGTCTATAGCCTCATACAACAGTCTGCCGAGGCTGTGGCAAAGTGTATGGGCCTGTCCGTACTGGAGCCGGAATAGGGGATCATGGGGGCGGGCCGAGCGCTGCTGCTTACGGATCAATCTTCATTCGATTTATTATCCCTTTCTTCTGTCCAGATGCATCTTTTAGCGAGATTACGTCCTGCGCTCTGATAGCCAATTCATCCTGAAGATCTGCGCTGTATTCCCATGCCTGGCCTATCATGAATGTGACGTGCTATTTACCAGCTACAGGTCATTGGGGGTTTTGGTCGTATTCGCTCGTATTGTATAAGAGAAGCAGCGAAATCAAGATACAAGAATGCTCGTGCGCGTTGGAAACGAGACTCCTGCGCCATTAGTGTACCATATTTATGCGTCGTAGATTCGGCTGAACGAACAGAAACAGGTCCTGATGTCAGAGAATGCTAATCGTTGTAGGATGTCCGCAAGGTCGTCATGTTAAACAGGATCTGTTACTGACCTGTACAGGCTGCTCCTCGCTGGGTACGGCACGAATTCCTGTTGCTATCATAATGGCGCCAAGGCTTGAATGTTATACGTAGAACAAGACCGTATAGAGGCAAGACACACTCTCTGAAGAATCTCAGGGTAGGTACGGCCGACTGATAGCTAGTGCATTCGGTACAACCTGGATGAGGCTCGTTTAGAGCTCGACAACGTCGATCTGTGCCTGGCCAATTTGATGACCGGATCAGGCTCATGCAAACCCTTGTACCCTCTATGCGAACGCCTGGGGCCACTACATTTGGTGCGGCTCACAGAAGTTGACCGTGGGGGCTTGCAATGGTGGTCGTCTGCACCTAGAGCTCGGGACTTATGCAAGACGTCAGACGGAGCCGCGATTGCAGCAGGTATGCAGGACCTCGCAGGATCGGCAACCGCAGGTCGTTCAGTATCTGCATTCGAGGACTCATTGAGACGTTGATGTCCGTAACAGCTGTTACATCGAACATGAACAGTGCAACATAATACTGTCCTCTGATAAGTTTCAGTCTCCCGCAACAAAGGACCGCGTGCAACGTAGGAAATCGAATGAAGACAGTGAACAGTGGAAATTGGGTATTCCTCGTCTCCTAAGACCGACTAAGGGTAAGCGATGTGTCTGCTCAGTAAGAGTATTCGTCACAATGGCCACGGTCCTGCCTTGCGTTACTGCGAGACTTTGAGAGTCTCATTGGCGTGTGTGACCTCCGAAGGAAAATATCTTTCTAGCCGCGCCGTCCAGATACTCCGTACGGTCCCCTTACATTATCGCAGAAAATTCTCCTTTCGGTATTCGCCGAGCTTTTTAAAACTGCATTCATAGCTCGAAGTCTGCGAAGACATGACGGACATGACGGACAAAAGCGAGTTGCCGTTCATCATCTTATTGAAAATGGTAAGCTGCACAATGACGTTTGGGGCATTTTTTAATGGCGACGGTCCAGTCTGGCGTCGTCCTCACGTTGAGCAAATCCACGGATGAATGCGGTAATCGGGGCCCCCCTAGTCGCAAGCTCCTATACGGGTTTGCAGCCATGCAGGGAAGGTGTATCCTATAGGCCAAAGTATTGCGCAGATAAACCTTCACAACTTAGAACTCAGTGAAGAATCAACAATCGATCATTCGTGGGCTATGTCCTGTCGCTCACGGCTATACGCGACGCTTGGCGGCTGTGAGATGACGAAAGTAGAAGTAACTAGATTAGGAATAGCTTCTCGGCGCCTACAGATTATGACAGCTGCTGTGGGTCTCGGAGCAATATTGAACAGTCATTATTCCGCTGTCAATTAATTGACGAAGCAAAGCTTACTGAACGCACGGTCAATGTAACCACAGGGACAGATCTTGACCAGTGTGCCAGTCTGGCCTGCCGGCATATGAGACGGCGCACAAGGTATCACACATTTCACGCGATCTGGGAGTCCTATGTAGACTAGAGTATCGTCCATGGCCACCGTTAGAACTATGGAGATCTGCAGTTGGCCACAACCGTTCTTGGTGCATGCATGATCGCTGTGCCGCCCGATTTTGGATGGAAGATATCTCCTGGACGCTCGGGAGATACATCACAAGCATGTACCAGGACCACGGACTAGTAGTTACAACTAGATACTTTGATAACAGTGGCAGCCAATGACAACACAGATCCTGCATGATGGATGGGATATCCAGATATCCCCCCTATTGTGCTGGTAGGAAAAGTGTGCTGTCGATTACCAATGTGGTAAATAATTTCAGGATTTAATTAAAACTGAGCCCGTAAATGGTGTGGCGCACGGCCTTGATTTTGCCCAAGAGATGACGAAAACGTGGCTCTGGGCGCGGAGAAAGTTACCCATCCACGCTTGCGGTTCTCGAACCCACGCACTGATCTGCGCTACAGGGAGTGTTGCCGATCAATATGCATCATGATCCCTTAGGAGTGCAGATCACAGCATATGAAGGTAGCCTAACGGGCGGCCGACGGTAGGAGGACATCAGACCACCATCATGGCCAAACACGCTGTAACAAGATATGATGGACTCTGGTAACCGCTGTTGATGTCGTTGTCCAATATTCTATCGACCAACATTAGTCTCATCTATCACCTCTTCCATTCTCTGATCTTTTCATATATAGCTCTAGATGGAGGTAGATATTAGACAATAGAATCCAAAGTTTATTGAAACTCCGTCTTGTTTGACGCGCGCCTGAATCCTACGTGTAAGTACTTTATCTTCAAGAATCAAAGACCCAGACTTGACTTGACCCTCTCCCCTGTTAGGAGGTCAAGCCGAAAGAAGGGGATTATCGCATGATCGTGAACCACTTGAGGCTAGAGGTGGGAATCGAAATGTGAATTGGGATGTTCGCGGCCGGTACATCCACAAGGCCGCTCCGTCCTGCTTCCTTTACGGGTTAGTCCATCTGGAAGGAACGTCTTCCATCCTAACCGATTCTGCGTTGCGCTTCGTCCAAGCATCCAAAGCATCACATCCCTCTTCCCCTGTTCCAGACCTGTCGTCCATGCCCACCGCCCCCCCCCTCCATGGCTCCAACGGTCGAAAGGGCAAGGATACCTTACTAGGACCAGTCACACCATCCTTACCTTATTCGTCTCTCGGGAGGCAGGCTGAAGATCTGGCGTGGTCCGTCAGCCAGGATCTCAAAGGCTCGGGTCTAGCAAGCCTCCTCGGCATATCTAATCCCCACTGATCCTCGCCCGTTGCATCTGGTACTTGGAGATCGCTCACACCTCAATCGCCTACGTAGGCATAGTCCCAAGCTGTGCTCCACCTCCATTGACGCATTCGAAAGCATTTGCTCCCAAGCAAGGACTAGGGGCCAACCACTTACGGATTTCTCCTTCTCACCCTTGTAAGTCCATGGAAAGCTTCGTTGCTCTGCTCTGTGTGGACAGGCACCATCTTGTACATACTCTCTTCTTTCCGATAATTCCCATGGCTTACCGTCGTTGCCTTGTCTCATCTTCCTAATCGCTTGTGGCTTCTACGGCTCAACGTGTCGTCGTGCTCTGACTGACGGGTCTACGTGTCGAAGATATGAACCTTTCGAATCTCGTTGATAGAACTCACGCAAAGACACTGCAAAAGCCCACCCCGAGTGCGCGTCCGCCGAGTGTCACAGAAACTCAATCGCGCCTGCGGAACGACCCTAGGCAAGACATGACTGCCATTGTCGCGAGCCCATACATACATCAGTCTTCATTGTATACACGGTCACCACAGCTGCCACCTTCGCCACCAGAAGACTCCAATATCCTTCGAACATTACCCTCAATACAGAGCCTCATACATATGGAGGTACCGCAAGTCAAACAAGAGCAGCACTGTTAGTTCTCCCTGCCTGATGGTGCCATCGAAGCTCATAGCACTGCTAGTGCAAGTAGACGGGCACCATATGCAACAACACCAACAACCCCAAGGAGGGGAGCACCATAATACCGGCCACCGACCGTTGCATTACGGTCAGCCATCCGTGAGCAACCCTAATACAGTACCGCCATCACCTCCAATTGATCCACAGCTTGGTTTTGACGTTCGCCACCAGTCTCCATCCACGGCATCTTCTCACTCTTCAGCGACTGCTCCTCAATACTTTGGGCCGGCGGTCAACAATCTAGAGCCTCACCAGCAGCGTCAGCCTCACCCAACGTCCTCTCATAACGGAAATGCGATGTCATCACACCCTTCCCGATCGCCATACCAAAGTTCTCCTTATCCCCCGTCGCCTTCCACTGCATCAAGCTACTCCTATCCTCCGCCAGTCCAGCCCGGCAATTTTACTGGGGACCCGACAATGTACTCTCAAAGACCGCTTCCTAACAATTTTCCACCAGCCGCACCTGGCGGGGCGGAGCGTCCAATGCCCAATTCTCAAGATGGATCTCCGATAGACTCCAATAATCCAAATTCCTTCCAACAACACCAGCATCATCACTATATTGCCCAGTCAGCCACAACGAATTTTACAGGCCAGTCACAAGACCGATATGTATGCCCAGTCTGCAACAAAGCGTTCTCACGACCCTCTAGTCTCCGGATCCACAGCCATTCGCACACTGGTGAAAAGCCATTCTTATGTCCGCACAAAGGATGTGGCAAGGCCTTTAGCGTGCGAAGTAACATGAAGAGGCATGAGCGAGGCTGTCATGGCGGTGGGACTTCAGACAGTACATGATTTGGCGCCAATGACCTGGCCATTAATGAACAGTGCGACGTGTACAAATGAATCATACCCTCGGGGCGAGGCGCTTCATTTTAATTATCTATACCCTTTTGGCGCATCACGAAGGCGTTATTAAGGAGCAATGAGATTGCGCAATTGGGGGGTCAGAAGTTAGCGGGTTGGCGGAATTGGGATTGAAGGAATGCAGCGGCTGCTGGCATTGTAGGTGCTGGTCAATGTGTCATGGATGCTAAAAGCCATTATCTTCCTATAGAACAGTGTCTCAAAGACTCAAGACATGAGCGCGTGTCATTTAGACTGTCCCCTGCATGCATTGTTAGTGACCTTCTGTCAAACCCTCTGCGCACGACCTGGTGAGGCAGTCCTCGTTGATGTGAGGCTACCAGCCCTCAGGCGAGCCACGAAAAGAGCAGGCATCTAGAGGAGTACGGTGAGAGCCAGGCCATAGCGGAGCTGCTCCTGCTATACTGTGCTAGACTATATCAACTACTCTAAACAAAGTGAGCTAACACAGCTTCAGATGTATTCAACCATATGGGAGATACCACCCCTTAAAGGCTACCCTTTCTTCTCATAGTGAGCCTGGTGTACACTGCTCGGCGGTTTGTAGCAGAATCATCACCCTTTCTTGTCCCTACAGCCTCCGTCAAAGCCACGGCTTCATACCTCGTGTTTTGTGCAACAAAGCCATCGCACAGATTGTTCATCTTCCATCTTCCATCTCCCACCTCCTACCCTTCTCCTTCCTATCCTCAATCGCCGAAACGAACCTGATCCGGTTACATTCTCAACTCATAAACCATTGGCATCGCCGTACCATTGGGAAGCTTTGGGGTGGGGGGAATAATCTGTGTAAAGCGAAATCGTATTTTTGTTTCTTTTGCCTCTATTGCAGGAGAATCTATAATCCAAAATCTTCAAAAAGGTTCATCTCATCCCATTCTAGACGATTGTCAAGAGGCGCGGTAGAAGCTTCAATGGCTGTTTTTGTACTGTTGCTGAGTGTTCATAGTGTTAGGTACGTTATTTGAATACACTCTTTCGTGGAGGGTGTTTGTCTGAAGATTTCTCATATCTTGTAGTAACTTCGAAGCTCTTGCTTGTGGGCATATGCTTTACTATTCAAATCTGTCACTGACGATATCTTTAGGTACTTATCTGAAACTCTTCCGTCCTGCTTCTTGTGTGTGTGTGAGAGAGAGAAAAAGGATCTGGATTCCCGAACATAATTCCATACTCGTCTCTCTCTTCACGATCTCTGCCGACGAATACACATTTCATTATCTCCGGGCTCTGGCCTTACCATGAGGACTCCCTTCGCACGACCGTGATATGGCCCCCTATCAAGTCATGCATGCTATGCTGGTGCTGGAGGGGAAGCCTTCGTGGTCGGTTGGCGGTCGGTTCCTGTGGAGGGAATGTGGAGTGGAAGAGGGAATAAGGGTGTTTTGGTAAGGGTTTTTGGGGTGCGATGGGATGGTGGGGAGAAGGGGTGGGACGGTGAAGGGTTTTGGGATGCGATGATATAGGGGGTGGAAGGGTAGGTAGGGAGGAAGGTTTGTGGGGTTTCTTGGGGCGATGCTTGAGGGAGATGCGTGACTCAAAAGGGGTCTGGTATGCTAATCAGGTTTCATTGCGCTGCTTATTGCTTACTCGTTAAATTCCGTGAGACAGAGCGTTTGGAGATTTCACGTCTTTCCTCCGATATGCATTCATCAGTTGGAGCTGATATGAGGTATTCAGATGAACATTCCTAGCAGAATGAAGAATATATAAATTCCCGACTGATGATGATACATATTTTCCGTACATAAATACGAATCCGAAGGAAATAATGAAACATCGGGTCTGGTTTCCCTCCTAAGCTTGCGCTCTGTTCGTTCTAGCGGGTATCCATCAAACAAACATGTACGGCCTCAAATTACAAATCATTACTTTGAAAAGAAACCCCATAATCACCATTGACCGTATTGGGCGCTCTGGATACCCAAAGCGCCACTGGTCCCGTTTGCACATACAGTCCATAGTACTTCCACAGCTGCGGTATACCATCACCTCCTACCGGTCGAACCCCTGCCTCCGCCTCCTCTACCGTCGACTCGTCGCTCCAGGCCTTCGACCCGCGCTCGGAAACCTTTGACGATGTCCCGGATATGCCGCACTTTATCGAATTCGACCTCGAGCTCGTCGATCTGGCGGATGATTTCTCGGAAGCGGGCGATTTCTCGGTCGGCGTCGGCGATGGAGGAGGCGGCGCGGGAGGACTGATGAGAGGTGGAGCGCTGGGTCTGGGCTGTGAGCTATTGTGGGGAAGAGAGCGTCAGTTGAGTCGTATATGGTGGGCCATGCTCCAATTTCGGCGCAAAGGATAAGGGAGAAAAATTACAGTATCGACCCGATTCTGTATAGCCCCCATCAACCTCTCGAAGTGACTGCCCAGCACCGCTAGACTCCCCGCATCCAGTAGCAGTCTGTTCCCACCCCCCGCCGAGCTCGCGGCGCTCGCAGCCCGGCTCGTGCTAGCTGAGCTCCTCGCATGTCCTCGCCCGCGGGACGATGTGGTCGAGTGGGAATAGTGCGGCGCGGCGCTGCTGCTCGCGGAAGAGAGCGCGATCTGTTGGTGCTGACGGAGGATGTGGAGCTCGGAGGCTGAGAGGCCCAATTGCGAATCGGGTATTGAGGAGGGGAGGGTAGATGGCATCGAAGAGGCTCATATCACATGGTCGACTGGGTGGGTTTTTGTTGGACGGAGCGATTAGAGCTATTGCATTTCTTTTTTTCAATTCCACAGTCTGCAAAGTAGATCAATGGGACGGGGGTTATGTACGTTCGAACGCAAGTATGGTTAGAATATGGATGTTGTATAATACGTTGGGCAGCAGAAAAGAAAAGCTTTGGGCACTTTGCGGGTGCGGAAGCAGCAGAGGTGAATTGGGGACCAACCAATCTCCGCAGCGTTCGGAGAATTCTAGGGCTGACGGACACTTTTTAGCCTCACCTGTCTGGGGTACTTGGGAGTGCTGCGTCCAGTCATCATCATGGTCATTGTCAAATGGGGCCGCTAGTGATGAGGCTCGATCTGAAAGGATGAGGTGTCGAGCCCTCCACCTCTTGCAGGCTTCTCGTTTGCACTGCTCAATTGACTCGTCCACAACGGTGGCATCACCTCTTAGAAGAAACATGACATATCATACAGAAAGGCCCCTGAAAAGTGATCGAGAGTACGCTCAGTTCAATCGCTCGACGCTGTCGCAGACGAGCTATTCTAGCTGTCATCTATCATCGGAATTCGGAGAACTGCAATAGATCCTACAAGCTACCATCGATTCTACACATATGGAGTGAGCTCGGCTCGTCATTCACCAGTGTGTTGACTCTCTGTACATTTTTGTTGACCCCGTCCCTAGGAAGTATTCCTTTCACTATGAACATTTATCAGACTTATTCAGCTTGACATGCAGGACGCGCTTAGTGTGTTGTTAGCACTCAGTTTCCAGGTATAGATATCAAAGAGTATTGCCATTTACAAGGCCTTAGTAAATCAAAAAGTGTCCGGAGTGAGGCTCGAACTCACGACCTTCGGATATCTAGAGTGTATTCACGCTATCATATGGAATCATATGAGACCGACGCTTTAGCCAACTAAGCCTGAGGAAAGGGTAAGCAAGAATTTATTATCGGAATTTTAGCAGAATGATATACCATCCAGACATGAAATAAAATTTCGACTCTAATTCATTATATAACTTTAATTAAGTAAAGCGTATTCGTGAGAATCCTTATAAATATCTACCATATAACCATTCCGTAAGTAGTATCGATTAGTCTTCTTACTCTCTCGTAGAGATAATAGCTGGGATGCACAACTATTTACAGGCGTTTAGGAAGCACGTCAAAAGCACAGTGGGGCCCAACTCAATTAGACACTAAGCAGGATGCTACCAGGCTTTCATCTATGATGAGCTACAATCCTAATTGGCCCATTGTCCTGCCTGTTTCATTGCATTCAAAACATCATCTGAAGCTGTGTTTTTCACTTCGGTCCATTGTTCGTTCTCAGGTAAGCCTAGGTGTTATCACTTGAATTCAAGGATGAACGAAAAGGAGCAATTTGTGCGAAATGAAGTATATCGATACCAACATTGCCTCACCTTCTACGTTCTCTGTCGGTCCTGTTGGCCAAGAAAATTACCACGCTCAGGTCACAATTACTGTCGAATTAGGACAACCTGCTTTTTGCTTTTGTTAATCTCGGTAGAATAAAACCGATCTGCGAACAATGATTTTGCTAATTGGAGTGCCAATCATATCTATGGTCAACATGTTCACACTTACTACATAATTCGACGAGCCCCTTCGGAGAGTGCCGCTCTATTGTTATGGATGAGCGTATACAGTCATCTCTCTATATCAGTAATGGGATTATCCCTTTTGCTCGAAGTCGGCAGAGGCATACATCATTGGCGCTTGTTTGGGCCCTTTCTTGTCTTGCTTGGTAGCTACTTGTCTTAGCTTATGGCTTCATCAGACGGCTCTCAATATGTTCTCTGTCACCTTCACCATGAATCATTCATGCATGCATCGAAAACTCTCCTCTGATGAGTATTCATCAACTCTATTACTTCACCTCCTATAGCGTTCATCTGGGGCGTTCACTACTCGAAAGAACGTCCCGTCGGTGTCCGACAGTATATAGAATCTCTCTTACTTCCAATCTCTACATCTTTGACTCTCTTGTTTATGCCTCTTCCCAGCAACATCACGAATATTCATGCATATATTCCCAGGTTTTCCTGTATCATCTTTACCTTGGATTTCTCCTTTCTTCTACATGTATAGTCATATACATATACAGTCAAAAATCTCCGACGTTGTTTTGCTTATACACGACGGTGTTTTTGATTGATCCGAGTCAAGGACATCCAACACCACGGAGCGTCCTTGATTGACATTGCGGCAGACGGGTAACACGAATGACCCGTTGCAGAGAGCCGCACTAACGTAGCATCAAAGGCTTATCAATACCCAGTGGTTTCGATATGTACTCTGTATTGGGTGGTACATAGTGGCGATTCCCAAGCATTGGTCGCAGATTCTTGTTCGACACTACTCGAACGATCGCATCTTAAAGGCTACATCTTTGCGCCTACCGACGGTGCAGAATCACCTACGAAATTGAGACGCCTACCGCCAAGCACTCTCTTATGCCTTTGGAGGTTTCAGTCGTTGTCTCGACCGAATGGAACCACTGAATCGCGCGACCACCCCCAACCTCAACGACACCACGTTCGATAGCGCAATGAGGACGATTGGCACCGTAGTGAGGTTTTCGAATCAGTTGTTAATGTGGTTGGAGGAGGCTGGCAACCCTCGTTGTCGGGAGGATCGGAGAATTGGAGAAGTATCAAGAATTTCTGGAAGAAGTTGGAGGAACGCATCAAAGATCTCACCGACCTTAACTCGGAAGAGACCTATGGTACCCTTTTGCTTATGGAAGGGGACCAATTGGGCCTCAACTTCAGTCTCCAAAGCGCCCGCTCCCCAGTCTTAGCAAATCATATGGGACGACTCAGATCCAAGCCCACACCAGTCGAAAGAAGCATGGGAGCCCGAAAATACAAGGAATACCTGACGAAAATGAACATGCAAGCAAATGGGTCACTTCAACAGCTTCCTGAGACCGTCTAGACCAAATGTAATATCCCCTGCCAAGGCAGCCACAACATCAAGTTCTGGTCCAGGTCAAGCTTTCAGAACAAGACTTACCAGAAATCCAGCAGATACTGGTGTTGGATACTCCTACATTACACTACCCTAAGCAAAACCGATCAGTCGCAACCAGCGCTATGAGGATCTCTACAAGGACGCCACAACGAGGGACAAGGGAGGAATGATAGCAGCTCGAAATCATGCCATCATAAAGTGTTTGCTGCCTCCGAGCGAGCAACAAGTGTTCGTCTGCCGCGTCCTACTACAATGCAAGTGCAAGACGGAAAGGCGTGCGAGCAGGCGAATCATCCGGTTTTATCATTAAGAAACTTCAACCCAGAGCAAGCTTGCAGATCTTCCCAATGTTGCAATTGGAGGATTCTCCGCTTCTTTGGGCTGCGCAACTTCGATCACGATGCCAAAATGCTCCAGGCCATGTACTGGCAGGGACAACATTCCGAAACTCACCTCTTCTGAGCTTCGCCAGCTCCAAAACTTCAGATGCTAATTCCGCGACGCTTTAGTCTCAAAATCGAGTCACGCAATCGGGCGTAGTTTACGAGAACGTGATGCAGCATCTCGAGCGCCTGGGTTTCTCCGATTTATCCAAGAGAGCGGCGCAGAGGCAATGGACGACGTAATCAAATCCAAATCTAGCCAAGCTGCCATGGTTCTGGCACCTTCTCGGCATTGAAGAGCGTTCCCGGTACCATTCGCTTCGAGACAAACCAAAATCAATGCTCGCTGCCTCATCACATAATGAAGGTGACTTGGCACCCAGATGATAAAGATGTAGCTGTACCGTTCGTGTTGGTGGCTGTCTCGCCCTGAATAGGATCACTATGTTCCTACGTGTTTTCAAGTGTTTCCACCAGTCGATCCCGGGAATTATCCATTGTCTCGAACTATACATATATATACTGAACCACCATAAGAGCCATTCCGGGGATTGCTCAATATAGTTATGGCTTTCCTGTCTATGGCCGTGATAAATATCTCCCTCGCCGTCCATCTCCCACCTACTCCGGAGGATTTGCATTCGAGCTACGTCACATGTACGAAACCCTCACAAGGGTTCTTGTAGAGATGCAGGATCTTGAGCTAGGGAGTGCACTTATCGTGCACCTCCAGTTCAACGGCGAGGAGGACGCTGCGGCGTTCCTTGACGACCAGATTCCTCCGGTCCCAAGGGGGGAGTATCTGGCGCCTGGCTAGCAGACTCCTTACGAAGCTCCGTCAGACACATTTCTTGCAGCAATACTACAGAAGCACAACAAAGTAGTGGGTACTGTATTATGTCTCTTTCAGATCCTCCTGGTTGGGGTTGTGGCCGTGACACTATTTGTTAGGAGAGATCAGTATAGAGAGCGTCAGCTCGAGGATTTGAGGAACGTTGTAAGCGGCAAGTACAGGGCGATACGGGCGATAGAAGAGGAAGCCATCTGTGCTGACGGAAAATTTGCTGTCACTGTCATTCAAAGACTCTACAAATATAGAGAAATGAGCGATCATCGCCCATTCCACCATAAAATCAAGCAAGAGGTTATCCCGGGTCGTCGAAGTCAACTATTGAGCCCAAGGAATTGGAAAGTGTACGTCCAAAACAAATCAATCCAATCTGCAAGACGAAATGCGCAGGAGAAGTTGCACACCCGATGCTCCATGCCTGCGTTCTCATCTCTAGCTTCTTCAGAACGTCCGATCCACAGACGGCACAGAGGCAACGTCGCAAACTTGCGGTGTCTCGGCGCTTTCAGTTGCAATGCTGGGGTTGAGAAAGATAGACGCATATCTGGCCGAGGAGGGTGCCTGTCAGAAAAGACCCACGAGAAAGCCATAGCATCGAGGAACACTGTTCTACCTTTTTGTGTCAATGGACCCTCTAGTCTTTTGCGAGTCCACAACTTCAATACGAAATTCGGTAAAGGTAAATCTCCTCACGAATCCGAGTTGATTCACGTCCAACAGCCAGTCCATCCGCCCAATTCCCTATAGGCACATGGGAAAGGTCCGCTGAAGTATCAGCTTACTTGGAAGCGAACGTCAAAACCGACTTACAACATATATATATATATAGTGGTTCGATCGTAGGAGTCTCTTCGCCCTACTGCCATGGCATCAAAACAACCAGGAGTTCGATTGGGAGGGCTGGTCGGTCAACAGAAGTCTCTCCCCTCCATATCAGAAACCATCTGAGCCGCCACCGAGATCTCCACGAACAACCGACCAACGGTCCAAGCAATAACCCCGAACTCGACTGGGATATGTCACTCACAGACGCCATCAAGCTCTTGAGATTTCCCGTGTGTTTTTCAGCTTTTCGTTGCGTACATTGTCGACGTACAGGCAGCAGGAGCCCGCGCATCCAACTGGCCAACAGTATTTGCAAGCAAAGGCATCACAGCTGGGTATGTGCAGAAGGGATGCCCGGCGAAGACCATATCAACCCCCAAACATTATAAGATCATCTTCGGGCATCGCCAAATGCACGGGAAAGAAGGAGCAGAAGCGGGGTTATCTATCCGATGTGAAGCGGCTCACATACCAAGACGAGAATGGGGAAGACCAACTTGTACAATGGTACGCCACGCACGATATCTAGTACGGCGACGAATACGTCGATTCAAGTTAATAACAGCTTCGATAGAATAACGCTACCGAGGAAACGGCGGAAACCGACCAGCGTCAAGGCCGCTGTGCAGGAGGACCCCCCAAGAAGAAAAACCGTGCAAGTGGAGGGATACCGGTAGGAGCTACTCCAGCTCTTGCCGTGTCCGATTTCTCAAAATCAGCATCGCCCAGTAGAATACCAGCGCAGAGCCCATCAAGCAAGCTGTTGCCCATAAGCCTCAAGTGTCCGATTTCTCATTGGTGAGCTGGCTGGCGTCAGGGGTCGATGCCAGGCAAGCGGCCTCCGACGAATATACTTGGGATCATTTGTCAGCGTGTCTGGTGTTCACCATGGGGGGATCCAACGGTGGTTTTTGGTGCTCGCTTTAGTCGTGGGCATATGGGTTATCTTTATCCTACGCCATTCTCATATTCTCATATTCTCATGCACCTATTCTACTCTCGAACGAGGACCGAAAGGCGTCCAGCAGGCAGCGTAGCCGACCCGTGCAGACGTTTGCAAGAAGATACGAACGCCGCGGGACAAGGATCAACTTCTTAGATCCTATCCCCAATTATTCTAGCATCATGGTGCGAGCACTGCCTTACTACGGGCTCTATATGGCCTCAGCGGTGTTTGACACACACTGCTATTGGTGCAGTAGACCTGTACTAGATACAGCTACTGCGTGGGTTCGAATCCTACAGGGGCTGTCATTGAGTTCGGGGTAAACGTTAGTATGACACTCGTTAGTCTTCGGACTACGTAGTAGGTCTGCTGTACTACTTAATCTATAGAATAGAGCTGGTATAAGCGAAGTTCTTTATATTAATTATTTAGTGGGTAAAAAGACTTTATAAAGAGCTAGGGACTATACTAAGCAAGCTCTCGATAGTCAGTCTCCCTTTATAGAGCAGGATACCGGGTGTACTCCTTCTTAGAAGACCTACGGGCCGTTAGATTCGTACTTTAAAGTAGCTACTTGTAGTCAGATTCGGTGTAACAGGACTAGGATAGCTACCTTATTCTATTAGCTAATCGGGGCCCCCTGAGTCGCACGCTCCTAGGGGTAATCAGCTACTAGTCGTCACCAGCCATATGTCGTTCTGCATATATTCCTTATTATTTTTGGCCATAGCCCTTCTGAAGGATATGAAGAAGGTATCTGCGATTCATCATAATTAACTTTCGTGAATCCTGGTGGGTGAGAGGTCGTTCTATAGCTGTTGGGGACCTCATTCTGCCCATGCGACATGTAGCTGGTGACGACTAGTAGCTGATTACCCCTAGGAGCGTGCGACTCAGGGGGCCCCGATTACCGGTACATCCATGGCAGTAGATGTAAAAGACAAGGACCGGGGGTTCAACTCCCCTAACCTATGACGGTTCAGAGTTTACCAGTCTATAAAATGCCTAGATATATTTATTTTTACTACGGGCTCTATATGCATCACCGAATCAAAAGCCACTCACTTAATGATGACATCGAAATCATCATTCCATCTGTTGTAAAAGTGGCCAAAGAGATTGAAAAGTATGGCAACAATAGGTATTACCCATCAAAGGTACCGCTGATTATATCTCCCATTTTCGTCCAGCAAGGGGGATGATGGAGGAGGTTTCCTTGACTAGATCTGAAGCTCTTGAGAATGATATTGACGCTTTGTTGAAGGCTTTCGTTCACTCGTTTGAGGTAATGATTGTCAAGAATTGACGGTTCTAGGTCCAGTGCTTGATACGGAGGAAAGTTGGTATGGATGTTTTCTTGATAGGTAGTCAGTGAAAGCTGTAGAGTATGGGACTGGGTACCAAGCTCTTGCTTTCATGGGTTCTTTCATGGATATGAGATGTTCGTTGGAAATGAAGAATGTCTGCTGGAGCGATATTATTTGGCAATGCTACGGTGTAGATGACCGGAAGGCATCCAAAAGCATACACGAACCTGATCATCTGTCATCAACAGAAGGTGTATGACAAGCAATCCAACCTTTGGGTATCTTCCTCCATAGCCTCTATCCAGTATCGAAAAACTCACAAATCCTCATCACTAACCTCCTCCATCCTCACTCCCCTCGGCCCTTCTCCCTCCTCTTCCTCCTCCCTTACCATCTCTATCTCCATCTCCCTCGAAAACCTCTCCTCCTCATCCCTCAACCTCCTCAGCGCATCCTCCTCCTCCCCAGAAACCACAGGCGCAGCATCCACAATCACTCCTCTCCCACCTCCAGCCCCAAATCCACCAACCCCAACCCCACCCCCAACACCATACCCCTCCCTCTCCAACCTCTCCACCTCCTCCTCCTCCAACAGCACCCCCCCCTTCCCCCTCGTAGCATCGATCTTCCTCCTCACAGCCGCCGGCACAAACCGAGCCGTAGCCTCCTTCTTCAGATCCCGCACCTGCCGCGCACTCTCATATGTAGTCCTCACCGCCGGTCTGGCTGGCAGCGGTTCGTCCCGCGTCTGCTCTTGCTCCACGCCCTCCGCCCGCGCAGGCAAGCGTCGCTCCGCGCCCAAAGGCTCGGAGTTTGCATTCGTAGAGTGTCGGGATCGATCGGGACGTTGCTGGCGCGGTATGGGCGGCGGTGTATCCTTCGGCCACGGTATCCTCCTCACACTCTCGTCCGTTTCGCCGCCCGAGCTCTCTTCCTGCTCCCTTGCCCTCTTTCCCAAGCCTCCATAGCCACCCCTGCCCCTGCCTCCGTCTCCCCTCCCTCTACCCGAATCGTCTCGGCCCCTGCCTTGGTTGAACGTAGGAGCTTTGTCGCCTAGAGCTTCCCTTGCCTTCTTCACCCTCGCCACATCCTTCTCGGCCTCGTCCAACTGTTTTTGATCACGTGCTGAGAGCTTCCCGCCTTGGCTTTCTTTGAGTGCTTGGAGGTCTGAGATTTGGGATTCGAGACGGCGAGGATTGCGGTTGGCGTAGCGTTCGGTTCGCTGGGCTGCTACTGCTGCTTTGCCTGTTTTGGTAGCCAATCAGTGACGGATACAGTTGAAGAGAGGAGAGATATGTTGATAGAGGTGAGCATGACAAAGATGGGAAATCGCACATAAGGGAATGTGGTACCCGCGAACCTTTCTTTAGTGCTTTCTGCTTTTCTGCCTTGAGCTGAGCTGTAGCAGGATTGAGAGCACGGTCTTTATCCTTGGCCATTGTCTCAAGTACGTAAAGCGATTAAGAAAACGTGGTTCAGGTTGTTCAATGTCTTTGTGGTTGTATGTATCAAACTACGTTGAAAAATTGGGCTCATGTTTCCATCCTCAAGATTTAGTAGGCCGGGCTCTGGGCAGTACTATTGACAGGCGTTGGGGAGTACATAGCAAGCGCGGAGTTTGGATAGACGGTTTAGTATCATCAAGTGGATGAGTATCAATCACACTCATTGCAGTAAGTTTCGCAACAAATGGGTTTGGCCTTGGATCATTTGCAAATTACCCGTAGGCATGCATTCATGATTATCTCGATATCAAGATGCTCTCTAGAGCAAGGAGTCCATGCGCTAAGCCACAGCTTTAGGAAAAGAGTATCCGCCATGCCTCAGTCCTCCCAGCGAGAGACCGTATCGTAACCTTCACCAATCGCCCGAGGTCCTTCCAGGGAAAGAACCGCTCGTTCATTACTAAAAGAAAATATAGTGTTCTCGCTTTGTGGGTATCATGATCGTGGAGAATAGCTACTTGGTGGATTCAACCACCTTGTTGTAGACATCTGTTATTAGGTGTAGAGATTAGCCCTTGCCATGTTTTTTCCACCTCATGGGTGGGAACCATACCAGTAGCAGTCTTCTCAACATATTCCACGGCGTCCTCGACAGTCTTCTTCGCAGTGTCAAGGTAGCTCTCCTCCCCAGGCTTGGTCGACGTGGAGTCGGAAAGCTTTTGGCTCATGGACTTGTCATCGCCTAGTTCACATCAGCGCGCTGAACGCATGAACTCTTTCTTATTTGCTCACTTGGCTGAACGGCACCCGCGACCTTGTCACCTGTAGCTTGTTATTAGCTTTTCAAAGCCATACAATTGGACTGCAACACACCAGCATCAGTTACACCCTCTTTTCCCTTATCGAAGAGTGACTTCTGGGAATCTGGTGTGACCTTCTCTTGCGCCTTGTCGGAGAGATCTTTACGGCTGGAACGCAGTTGGTGTCAGCGATTGAGCAGATCTTGACGGTCAGGAAGCAGAGTGGAAGCCACGTTTGAAGTCTACAACTGAACTCACCCAATGTCAGACATGATGAGTGGAAAATTGGAGTCTTGTGATGGAGGTATCTTTTTATTAGAACGTAGGTCTTGAGCTTTGTTGATGGGTTTTGTGATATGTGTCTAAGTTTTCGTGGTTGTTGAGCAGATGGATGAGGGGCACATGCACAATGTTTATGTACTTTTGGGAGGCTACGCTAGCGTTGCTTGTGGTATGCGGTCACCCGCAATGTGTCCCTCGCAAGGTCATTCCTTCACAGTGCCTTTCCTCTGCACCTTCTATCTGACTGTGAATTTCTGAAGGTAAGAACACGTTAGGCGCTCGTGTGATCTCGATAGGCCCGTGTACTTACGCGACATCATACGTGGGGTTATCGCGCCAAGGTAGAGTATTCTACTTAAAGTACTGTTTTATAAATCTGATCAATGGTTTCCTCTTCAGCGACTCAGGGGGCTTCGATTACTTGCAGCATCAGGTCGGGTAGCGAATACATTCACAGAGTATGCATCTTCATTTTTTGTCAAGCTCTATTAGACAACTTCATTTTCCATAAATTTGTATGGAATAGAGAATAGAATATTAGTGAATATCTATCAATGGCACGAGACAGATGAGAATTATCATGAAGCCACGAAGGATTGGGATATTACAGACGCTAGCTATGATATCAAGTTCTCAAATCGCCGACCTTCAGACTATAACCGTCTCCCAACCAGACAAAATACAAGCCAAGCCTCTACAAAACCGGACTGTTGCAGCTGAAGGTGCTTGTCGCACCAGTGGCGTACGACGAGATCATACCAATGATGGCAGAATAGATACCCAGGACTGCAGTGACGAACGATCCGAGGAAAAAGAAGACAAGAAAGCTATTCAACAGAATGTTTTGCTTGAAACCCCGAATGTAGCGGGTCATGCCCTTATCGTGACGAATAGTCTCCCCAGTCGCAGGATTGAAGCCCTCGCCGCTCTGGATCGCGGCCTTCTGGACCAGGTAACCGACATACATGAATGGCGGGAAAGTGTATGAGAATTGCAGGATGCAAAGTGCGGCGATGAAACCAGACAGGTTGTTGACCTGAGGAATGGCAGATGCGATCACAAAAGCGATCCCCCAGTAGACAGGTACGACAACGACCCAGGCCAACTTGCCAGCCCTCGTTCCGAGGCTCGGGAACTTGAACAACTCCATTAGGAGGTTGTTATACACGACCTTGATGCCGACGTTGCCGTATAACAAAGCTGCAATGAGACCGGAGGTGAGACCAAAGGCATTGGCCACTGTCTGCCATGCATAGCTTGATATGCCTTGGTAAGCGATGATGAGGGTGTATTGACCCTGGTAAGAGTAGACGAATAGGCCGAACAACATGTATAAGAAGTAAATGAAGACCTGCGCACAGACCATGCCTTTCCAGAAGTCGAAAGGCCGCTTCATCTCGGCCATGAACTCAACGAACAGCATAGCACCACCGTAGGAGTAGACTGCTTGCATGAGTCCAACAATTTGGCCTTGGAAGCCGACCCCTGCGGGTGGCCCAGCGGTTGTGACGAGTGGTCCTTCATCGATCATGTAGGCGGTCTTGGCGGCAACGTAGTTGGGTGTGGTGTGGGCAACGATTGCCATTGTTGAAATGATTACGAAGACGTTGAGCCAGACAGCGAAGTTGGCAAGATATCCAAGTCGCGCGAGAGTTCGAATTTGGCCGAGGAGCATGCCAGCGATCGCCCAAACGAAACATAGAACGATGAAGCAAGCACCATTCTGGTTAAGTTTCGGCCCCTTAGCAGCCATCTGGGACAGGCTTTGGCCGTTGGAGACGATGATGATGCCGACATTGAAAAGCAACTGAACCGACTGGAGTGAGTTGATACCGATTCGTACGCCCTGCCCGTAGACGCGGAATGCAATGTCGCCGTATGTCCTCAGCGGATATCTGTCCGAGTCCAGTCCCAAGAACATTTTCCAGAGCAGATATCCTCCGCTATCGATCGTGATCAGTGTCCGTCCGACCTTTTGAAGCCATGCAAGGTATGAGACTTACTAGCCAGCGAATGCAGCGAATATGGTGTACAGTACAGCGCCGGGGCCGTAGCCCATCTGTCTAAACGCCCATGCGGTAGAGAAAGGACCAAGGATGTCGGTGGTGAGGAGAAAGAAGACGGCGCCCCATGTAGCGGTACGAACCGCGCGGGAAGCCTGGATATATTCCTCCTCTGTGATGACGAATCGCCCATCTGGTGAAGACTCGGTCGTGGCTTTTTCATTGAGCTCTGTCGTCGTCGCAACAGCTGGTTCTCTCTTCTTGGCGAACGGATTTAGTGATTTCAGTCCTGCCACTTTCATCGCGTTATCGGTATGTGGAGCGTCAAAGTTGCGGTCATCGGCGCGGGTAATGGCAGCATAGTGCATGTATTCTTCAAGGGTGATGCTCGGGTCGTGCAGCTTTGTGTGAGCAGGGCGCGAGATTGTGTCTGCTTCGCCATAACCCAGACCTGCAGATGAACCCATCCGAGCGTCACCGCCGTCAAGATTCATACCTCCACCACCCATTGTGCCCGCCATGATGTCTAGTGTATGTTCGGGGGGGGGGGGAGGGTAACCAAGGAGGAGAAGACAACGAATGTGAGCACGCTCGGAGGGTGCGACATGTGGTTGATATTATACCTTATGCACCACGATCCGGGCAAAGAGTATGGGCGGCATTGCTTATCGTTCTTTGGCCAGGATCACCGGTACTTCGACTTGTAACCGGCATGGCTAGCAATCTAGCTGGAGGGAAATGGCATTCCGGGCAAGCGGTGCAGCAGAAGGTGGCACCCTTGCTCCAGGACATTGACAATTGATACGATGCCTCAGTCGATAAGTGCATCGCGTAAGCCGAAGAAGGAAGGTGATCCAGAGATCGAATCCCCGCCCCTCCGACCTCCTCTCTGTGGCAGCCCGGCGCACTACTGCAGGCTAGCCCGAAGCTTGTCACCATTGGACAGAGATTGGGGCGATCATTACGGACGTCGGCCACCAAGTTCGGCATGACGACCCCATACATTGATATGTCGATATGTACAGACTATGTCCTTTGCTTCGAATCTTCTGCAGGGAACTAGCGCCGAAAGAGGAGGGAGGGTTGAGCTTGACTCTGACAGGCGGCCAAAGTGGGGACTCACCTCCCTTTTCCAGTCGTTCAGCTTCTGAACGCCCCTCTCACTTGAGACGCCCCAACATTGTCACCTGCCTTGACTGTCCACCGCAAATTTCCTTTCATCTCTCATTCACTGTTAGCGGCGACTCAATGTTTCGACAATGTTTGAATCATCTTGTACCATGGGGCTCTGCGCTCACTCCCTCCACAGAATACCTTATTCTACCAAGCAAAAGGCTTGTTATCGAGGCTCGGCAACCGCCATGCATAAGGTACTGGGCGCTCCGCTGGAGAATCCACTCCAAAGCTAGCCTGCTGGTGCCCGCAATGATCGGATGTTGGCTGCTATCGGACCTTCGGGATTGCCACGTTTCGATGATTTGGGTCGGGAATCTCCGCCAGATATGTCAGATCATAAGGTTGAAGTGTTTGATTGGAATCGCTTCCTTAGAATAGACATGTAATAGGATATCACAGATCCCAAATCTCTCTACCTCTTAACTGTATGGGAGGTTTTCTCCATGCATTCGCTAAAGGATTCGGTTCATAAACGAGTACTGGAACCGCTGTCACACCTCGCTTCCCATACCCCATTCGCAAGAGAACGCCGAGCCGAGGGTATAAACTTTTAAATTCCGAAGCGAGGGGCAAAGAAGAGCACTATTGCTCAAGCTGGGGGAGTGTCATGAACGACAACGAGGAGGAATTTGGGATCTAACAATTCTCAGTACTGTCGTAATGCAGTGCTCGTGAGAGGATGTGGTACCTGGAACAATGACCATCTCATTCTTTCGTGTTCTGAGTCTCAGTAGCTTCACTTCATCCGACTTGTCCATTCCTTCGGTAAAGGCTTTTGCCCCGGCGACAAACGCGAAGACCATTGCAGCAACGTCTTCTGCACTGTTGCCCGTGGTAATAACGTCTGAGTTGCTAGTATATTCGCTCTCACTCCTTTTGTTCCCTGTCGGCCCTCCTACCTCGCTTGATATCGTGCTGCTGGCGACTACCGGATTATGTGACGGCAATGACGGAACGGTGGCGAGTAGACCAGTGCTGCGAATGATTGAGCCATCGGATTTGGAGAGGATAAGAGTGGATTGAACGCCTGGTTTGGATGCGAGACGTGAGAGGTTCTCCAAGGTCGCTGCTGGCTAAGCACAAATTGATCAGCATTGTAAAGCTATGTATTGCCCTGAGCTGCACCAATATACCGTAGTTTGTACCATCCTGTAAACAAGTTTCACTCCACCATAGAATTCACCAGCACGCCACAGGTTGTGTACAGGATCAGTGCAATGTTATCAGACAGTGAACAATGCCTCTGGTACACGATGGCAAAGTGTATCAAAAAGCATTCCAGCACGAACAAATGGCAAAGGCATAGGCGATACCACACAGTATCACGTCGGCCGTCGTAATTTCGGAAATTCCGTGTCTGCAATGCAATAGAGACTATAGCGTGGTAAACCAGTAGCAGAGGTAGAAACAAACTGGGGCTGAGAGTGTGATCAGCGTAGATGCCCGGATCAGTCTTGAGAGGGGGTGGCCAGAGCTGGATATCAAAGGTGGTGAAGTTGAGGACGTAGGAGCCCATATTGTATCCGAGAGACCATATTATTCTGGCTGGTATCGAAGAACTTATTACTAATCAGACATCAAAATTGCTGGCGCGGGAGTCCACACCTCATGAGGTTGGACACAAATGGAACGCGTCGTTCAGTCGTTCAGCGTGTCTTTAGCTGCGCTCTAGCTAACGGGGCGAAATAAGAGATTCACTGACTTGAAACTGCTGAGTACCTTGAATTCATTACTGATCTAGCTGCTAATCAATTTGTCAGGGCCGTAAAGCGTTGATTAGTCATCCCAAATGGCCAATCAAAGCTTCTCGCTGACTTGCTGAAGGCTTTATTCTATTAGCGTTGTGCAAGTGTAAGCTAATGTACCAAGCTTCAATCCACAACTTCTGCATGCCAAAAACCGTGGAGTCGTGGACTAATGTTCACAGTTGAAAATACTCACCATGTCCAGTCGCACTCCCCACGAATCATGTTGACCGGGTTATCGTCATTCCCACAGCAAAAGGTCCCCAACTTTCTGCCTTGTACCATAAAATACCATGGGCTCCAGCGCCAAAAAAAAGAGCGACAAGAAAAAGGACTTCAAAAAACCCAAGCTCAAAGTGGGTAAAGCACGCCCCAAGCCGACTAACTTCACAGATACAAGCTTCAAAAGCAAAGCGATAGTTCTCGCCCACCAATCCATCTCCACCAGCGCCCCCACTCCCTCCGCTCAATTCTCCCACCACCTCTCGCTCCTATCCTCCCGCTCATCCTCTCAGCGCCGCGACTCCCTAGCTCATCTCACAACAGCAATCACCTCTCGTCCGGTCAATACCCCTTTGCCTCAACCTGTCAGCGTCCTCCTGCCGAAGCTATGTCCCCTCATGCTGGACGAGTCGAACGGGGTCAGAGCCCATTTATTACGACTACTTCGGGCGCTACCACAGCAGGATATCGAACCCCACGTCGGCCAAATGCTACTCTACATCCGGGCCGGACTGACCCATTTGGCGGCAGATATACGCTCATCTGCCACGGATATACTTCTTTGGGCCACAGAAACATGTCCAAATGAGCTCGTCTCTTGCGCGGGTGGGTGGGTGAAGACACTGAAATGTCTGCTCACGGTACTACACTGGCATGCTCATGCTCCGGCAAACGGTACCAATACACAGCCCTCGTCCTCAAACGCTTGGACTTCCACGCGAGCCCCCACGCTTGGAACGGCGAATGCAGAGGGTAGTTTGACGGTCAAAACGCTGAATGCATTGGCCGCATTCCTACGAGCTGGCTTACATCCCGCAGAAGAGCTTGAATACATACCAAGCCAGTGGCCTTTTCCCTTGCGGCACGTTGAGTGCCATATGATTCCCAAGCGGTCGAATGCATTTGCGCACCTCAACCTGTTTGGCGCCTCAAGAGGTGAGGATGGGGAGATGTACGTAGAGCGAGAGGAGAGGCAAAAAATCTTCCATCAGCGCTTTTACGCTGCTGTCCAGAGCAATGTTGAGACGGCTAGGAAAGAAGGGGGAGACGGGGGACGTGCAGCTGCTAGGGTAGGGAAGGCGTTAGCGGAAGGCATGGAGGGATTTGAATCTGATGAATGAACACAACAAGGGTATTGCAGGTGCCAAAGCCGAAGGGTCCATGGCGGGCGAGTGCAATGCTAATTTTGGAAAGATTTTACAGGATCGATGCTTTGGATCTCATGAATGGGGATTGCATATCCCGTTCAAGTGCTGAACGGGGTGGGGATCGGGTTTTCTAGTATTTCGATACCTTTCATACAGTGCTGTCTAGAATAGCAGATGTCGACCTCGTATACGATCTCGTTGAACCTAGGAAATCAACTGATAACAATTGAGGAATCCTTCAGTTGTAACCACAATGCTTTTCGAAAAGCCAGTCGCACATCCTAGAAAGGAATGACAAATCGAGGACGTGAATACCCATGGCTTATGCAGTAGCCATATAGGTGCTCCCATCAACTCCACCCTCTGGGAAAGCACTATCCACGTAGTCAGCGTATATGTCCCTTCATTCGTCGCCGAGATATTCTTGCTTACGGCACGGCCACTTCAAATCTCTTCTCAATTGCCTTCATCACATCCTGATCCGCCTCGCTGCTTACGAACGAGATACTAAGACCTTTTGTACCGAAACGTCCAGCGCGACCCACCCTATGGAGGTATGAATCGGCGTCGCCGGGTAGATCGTAGTTGATTGCGAGGTTGATGCGCTCGATATCGATACCACGGCCGAATACATCGGTAGCGACACAGATACGCTTATTGAACTCCTTGAACTCCTTATACCGTTTGATACTGTAATCATTAGTTTGACGCGACACATGATGCTACGAGACATACCGCTCTTCCTGGCTCACGCCCGAATGGACGGCAATACTCGGAAAGTTGCACTCCCGAAGAAGCTTGTCAAGCTCTGTAGCCCGGAGGGTGCTCTTGACGAAGATGATGACCTGATTGAATTCCAAACTATCGAGCAGCTCATTCAGCTTCCGATTCTTCTCCGATTCGCTGAGCTGGACATAGTATTGCTGAAGGCCATGTAGGGTAAGCTTGGTCTCATCGTCGACGTAAATCTCGAGGGGGTTTTGCATGAATTTCTTGCAAATTGGTCGTATATCTTGAGCAAGCGTAGCGCTGAACATCATAACTTGTTTCTGGGTAGGTGTGGCGCGGAAGATATCCTGGACATCACGACGCATATCTGGTTGCTTTGCTCAGCGATTGTATATGTATCAAGGTTTGGCGATGAGTTACCAATCTGATCAAGCATTTTATCGCACTCATCGAGGACGAAAACCTTGACGCTGTTAAGCCGAAGCTTCTTCTCACGCACCAAAGCGTTCAACCGACCCGGAGTAGCTACGATGACCTGAGGGTGGGTTTCCTTGTTTGCTAGAAGCTCAACATCTTTCTGCATTGGAGTTCCGCCGTAAAAGACCGATGTCTTGACTTCGGGTAGGTATTTGCTAAATCGAGCATACTCGTTCTTGATCTGATAGGCCAACTCGCGGGTATGGCACATCACGAGGACAGCGCATTCGCCAGGTACTGGCTCAACTTGTTGAAGCGTAGTGAGTACGAAGACTGCAGTCTTTCCGAGTCCGGACTTGGCCTGGCAAAGGACATCCGTGCCCAGGATCGCTTGAGGAATGCATACTTGCTGGACTGTATTGAGGCGAAGGGATGTCAGAATTGGTTTCCCGAATAGATATGTCAATGAAATGTCCAATGCATCGTCCTGTCCGTCCATCTCGCGGTCACATCATTCGCAACGAGTATCTCACAGTTTTGCCAAAGCCAAGCGAAGATCCCAATCCTCCATGAACTTCCCAAATGGGCCAGAAGCACACTGCGGACGGCCTAGAAGTCTCACGACAATGCGATGCGATGATGCTCTGGAACTACTACTGCATAAATGCCATGTAAAATGACAACTGCAGCATTGAGATTCACGTGAAGCGCCTTCGATCCGTGGGTACTACCTGCAGTCGGAATACAGTATAGCTTCATCTGGTGAGACTTCCTTGGGCCGCCCGCGCTCTGAACAATCGCGCACTGATACCACTCGCGAAGATGGACGGACGTACGGACACACGAGGCACGGGATAGAGCTGGGGAGGAAACTTATGACTGACCCTCCGATGGATGCTCGAAACCGCAGTCGGTGATGGCTCGTTGTAGCTCCGGCTTCAATAGGAAATCCCGGAAACTGGTTGAGTGAATGCCGACATAGCTGCCCTTTTTGTCCGTAGTCCCTCCAGACACATTTAGGTCGCCTTTCTTAGCCGCTCCATTAGTTGCTGCTGGCGCTGCTGCGTCGTTCGTTTGAAGCTCTTCGTCGGAGTAGTCGATGAGATCCTCTTCATGAGACATGATGGAAGGTGATGATTGGAGTGCGAGGCTGTTGTTGAGAGGAAGATTTAGAAAGGTGTTGTGAGAGTCCTAAGCGCAAGGCTACAGGACTCGCGTGGGTGATGTTGATCGTGTTGTTGGCCTTTTTCAAACCTCTGGAAGCCTAAGCTGTTGGTTGTTCCTGATAGAACAGAAGAGAAAACGTCCTAGAGGTGCGGGTGATGGGATGGTTGATTGTGGACTGGGGGTTGTGACTTGGATGGATTCAGGTGCTGGGAAGATTTTTAGGGCGATCATTGCGATCACGCTAGTCTCGATTCATCTTCACCTGTCGCAACTTTCGAAGATTTACTTTGCAGTGAATTCAGGCGTTCTTTACCCGGTGGAGAGCTAGGTATGATGGAGCTGATTGTACGCATCTTTTTGAGGACATGGCCCAAGGCAAAGGCAAAGGGTTGAAAGGAGGACCCGTCCAAAAGCATCTACATTCGAGGATTTCCTACCTCTACCAAGCTGCTACATATTTGGCGCACGCTGCAAAGGATCCGACAGAGAACAGTGATACCTTGCAAGTTCCAGAGCCGGTCAAGAGTGGCTTGGAGCAGTATGATCGAAGCTTGACGATTGCCCCCGTATCAGCAGAGACAAAATCTTCGAAAGCGCCTTCCGAGCCAGGAAAAGCGCAGAGCGAGATCAAGTCAGACAGCAATTCCACAGTCAGGAATTCGGCGCTTTCGTGCCAGCTACTTAACCACCTACGAGCTGTTTCTTTGAAGAGCGTGGTCAGGATCACTCCTACCATGAAACATTCAATATGCAAACGTTGCGATGTTCTTCTAGTTCCAGGATCTACTGCTACAGCTAGTATGGAAAACAAGAGTCATGACGGCAGAAAACCTTGGGCTGATATACTTGTCGTGACTTGTGTTGCTTGTGGTAACGCGAAGAGAATTCCGGTCGGAGCAAAGCGTCAGCCGAAGAGGCAGTATAGAACCGTTGGATCAAGAGCAAAACAGGAGCCTCGGCAGAGGAGTAGTTGATGTCCGGATATCACTCGAGCTACAATACCCCAGACTTAGCTTGTACTCCCCTAGCATCTTGCTTCGTGTGTAGGGAGCTCTACTTCTTGCACTGGTCAAGCAAGCTCTCTAGTGCAAAAGCAGATTCCGCTTCAAGTGAGTGGCTTCCTGTTCTACTCGACGTATATTGTGAGACTAATGATACATCACATAGTCATGATGAGTATCTTCGCCACCATATATCCGAAGTTGATGTCTAGAGTCTCCGAATCTTTGAAGCTTGTGCTTCGATACCGTTCCCGACCTAACTCCGAAGGTTCAAGATAGCATGGGGGAATTCAGACTTCATCAGCAAGATCAGTCCCCTATCGTAGAAGTATTCTTCCTACACCTTCGCCTCTTTGTTTTTGGTTTATTGCCAGCATGTTTCGACTTATGAGATTGGATAGACTGGCTTTCGACAAGAGTCATGTGGCCCCTTGCCTACAGCAATTTGGCTACCTTCGCATAAATTTCCAACTCTATGCACGGAGTGCGGAAGAAATTCACCTGTAAAGGCGACATTGGTCCCTTCCTCTTACTCCCTGGGCGTCATATCCTCCACTCACTCTCTGGTCGCCCAAACCTGCAGGAATTGTATCTTGCGAGTGCCACCATGTCATGATCGTTTGCTGTGTCGATAAGCTTCATAAAGACATTGTTGCGGTTACCAGACTCTCATGACGCTATCGATCAGCACAGACTGAATTGAGAATTGCTGTAATGAGTCCGTACTCGTGGGTCGAAAGTAAGGTTCGACAGAAGCTACTGGATATCCCAGCATCGTCCAATCCACTCTACAGAGGGAGGCTGGATGCTTATCTCAAGAACATCACCCGCGCTGTCCCAATATTGTTAGCCTTGTCATGGTATTCCGATGAGCGTCGAATGACAGGCTGTATAAGGGATTGGTTCAATTGCACCAAGCCTTGCGTACCATTCATCCCCATCAATCAATAATTTTTATTATTAAATCCACATGATCCCTAACTTAACTTCTTATTTCTGTGGTTTCAGTAGCCAAGATGTTTGTGTCAGCTCAGATGTTCCCATACCCTGAACGATATGCTAACACAGGAGCTGGGAACCGTCTAAACCCCTAAGTTCCATGCTCTTCCAGCCTCTGAACTGGGCTACAGTAATCCATGCTGATTCGTATATAATCAACCATGCTTGCTGATATTGAGCGTGCTAAACAAATGAACATCACCGTCCAGAGGGATCTCGATATTTCAAAAATTGCCACTATCATACGATTAGTGTGTTTCCATACTAAGAAGGTCCATTATAGAAGATATCCACAATAATCACAATCAGTTTACAACGGCCAGTATATATACAGGTACCTTCTTTCCCTTTCGAGGTGGGATCAATCGTACGCTCCAGTCACTTGCATCTTTCCTTACGCAAAGATGGATTGAAGACAAACTTCCAGGTCAGCAGTTCAGACAGTGTGATCGAGTCGACGAGGATATATCCCAGTGGGCTATAAGGACTCGACTGGTCTTTCGACGCTGCTCAAATCAACAACATCCCAGAACTATCCAATGTAGGTGTCGAAACTCTAATTTCTGACAATACTCTTGCCATTTTCCCTCTACGACCTAAACTTCAGTCATGTCCACGGGTATAAGGAGCTTTTAGTTTGCCGAGACACCTTACCTGCCAGTCATCAGCACTCATTTAAATTGTTAGAATCAAGGTATCATTTTTACAAGCAGGAAGTGTATGGTTCTCGAGACTCTCGTTTGCGGTGCCAGCTCCTTATTTCATGTGTTCACCCACGAAAAGTAACGGGTTCGAGTATGCGAGAGATATCACACATTTTTGTTTGAAAATCGATTCGCTCCATTCCTGATATGGCATCGATTGAACACCACCGCCAACTCATCAGTCTAGAGTCCTACCTCCACGTTAGGCTTTCCAGCTCCCAGCTCCCCTCCCCATCTCACCAATCCCCGGTACAGCCATAATAACCACAGCATCGACAACGAAGCCATCCTCCCCCCACATGCTCGTCGCACTTTATCTGTCCCCATCAAAAAACACGCTCCCAACCCCTCAACCGCTTAAATTCCCACAAATGGCTAAAGTCCTAGACCGCTCCAACAAGCGGACGGTTTTATATGCGAAATATTCAGTTGTGGTTCATGATCGGGATCGGATCTTCGTCACTGGATCGTGGTGGCCACGCTACGCGAGTCCAAGTGGGGCTTGGAAGAGATCTGAAGGGAAAGCGGATCCTTTGTCCCCGTTAGTATCAATGACAGATGGTGTTTTTGGTATTGCCCGGTTGTGACTCTGGAGCTGGATCTAGCTATCTACTAAAACGGGTTATCACTTATATAAAGCTAGGAGAGAGAGGAGGAAGTTGGAGAGTTCACGATGTTTTGTGGTAAGGCGAGGATGGATGTGCCGAGGAAATTGTTCTCCTGCATCGGTGCCACTATTTTTCGAACATTCTTGAATACAAGCATAGTACAAGAGACGGTAATATCAACGGTGCCGCGATACCGCCTATCCAGCTCTCTCTACGCATAGTTCCCCTTCCAACTCCCACATTCTACCTTCTGCTAGCTCCAGGAAGTAAAATCGGCACTGGGAAAGATCAAAGGCCAGGCCAGGCCGGCTCGGCGAGTATTGAAGAATTTCTGGCAGATGGAAATAGTGTGGTGTAGTCTGTAGAGCAGAGCAGATGAATGATCATTCTGTATAGGCTTGGATAATTAATTTACGTGATGAAGAAGCATGACCACGACGGAGATGGAGATGGAGATAAAAATGAAAGTTGGCAGCGTAAACGCATTGATTCTATTTCTAGTTCTATTTCTATTTCTATCAAGCGTGATGCACTATTTTCATGACTTCCGCGCTTTTGGGTTTCCAGACAAGAAGTAGCATGGGCTTCGGGAACATATACTGTCGCAAGGAATGATGGGGGAAGGTGTATAATAGGGGGAATAATGGGGATGATGGAAAAGATATTCTGAGGATGTTTGTAGGTGTCCATATGGGAGAGGAGACGCGCTGATAAGTGGGTGTTCTTCTTGCTTGGTCTTGGTGACGTACAAGCGGGCTCTGCGTGATATAGGTAGCAGTCAAAGTCCTCGCTCGGGTGCAGGGACCGATATCTCGTCAGTCTGTCTGATGGTCGTGTTCATCTTTATGTTTTCCGTCACCTCTAGACTACCACAACAGCTTCGTTTTCGCGATCAAAGCCACTGGCTTTTCTGATTCTTCTTCATTGTCCTTGTCTATGAATAGGCTAATCGTCCTTTTCGTCTGGAATTTTGTTTTTCTTTCTTTTGGAGGAGTGAAGAGGTGATTTCCTGTGTATTGGGTGGCCTATATTAGCCAGTTTTATCTTTGCGGCGTCAATTATTGGACGTGTTCGGTGAGGGTTTTGGAAAATTTTGGGCGGGTATGAGTGATTGTTGGCCAGAGCGTTGAGAGTGTTGAGCGAGAGGTGAAGCGTTTGGGGTTGGACGGATGGTGTACTGATTGTAGGGCTTTTGGGGGTTGATATTGTGGTTTTGGGTCCTTGTGGTGCACAGCAGGTAAGTATAAATGGTCTTGCTACTAGGGGACATCTATCATGTAGACGCCCAATAGGCTGGATGAATGAGTGAATGTCAACGCAATCAGACCTGACAAAGACAGCCTGACAAACATGACACTAAGAAATTATGCATGTGACCAAATGGGAGATACGTTGACAGATTTTGTGTAGGGAATAGATTCTGCACGTCGGGGTAATTGCGTGAAAGGTGAGGATGGATGAGGGGTTGGGAAACTTGGATCTTCTTAGGGACTTCTTTTCATGGACAAGGAATAAGAGTGGCTCTCGGTGTAGAATGCGATGAGGATGCGGGCTGTTGTACGGACTTCATGTATTGCTGTGGAGAGGTGGTGTTGGAGCGAGCGATTGAGGTGTGATGGTAGGACTTGTGGTTCGTGGCGATGTCATATGGACGTGATATTAAATATGGTATCAAAGTCTGGGTAGGTGTGTTTCGTAGGATGAGGTTCCCATTTATTTTGTATCTATAGCGAGTCCTGTTTGGGATACAGCCCGAAAGCTGAGTACTGGTACGTACGAGGTTGTCTCTTTGGAATTGATCCCAGTCTCCATGTTTTCTAGGCTTGTGCGTCATGTTGTCAGCGATGCTGATCCTGTGTTCTGCGCCAGATCATGTCCGCGACTAGACACTGTGGTTTTGTTACCGTCGGACGCCTTGTAGAATGGCACCAATAGCCGGGCCTTTGTCTGATAGGCTAGTGTGCGATGGGAGGGAACGGCGACCACTTCGCTTGTGAAGGAACGTTTGATTAGCACTGGCGATGGTGGAGATAGAAAAGAGAGTAATTGTGAGAAAGGCTGGCGTACGCAGGCAAGTGCTTGTGAATAGGCGAGCGATGTGGTGGCCAAGGCATAGTGGTCAGCGAGTTAAGTGTAGGTCTGTCATTCGCTCTGCATCGCAGAGCGATTTGCTAATTCTGATCTGCTGGAAGTACAATGTGACGAGGGAAGACGCAGGTTCCACATAAGGGGATGGTGGTATTGAGATCGAAGCGCAATTGATTGGGCGCCGCTCTCGTATCCATTGCCTGCTATACTAGCATGCCTCCAATATCCTCAGCTTCCGAATCTTATGGCCCTGTTGCTCACTGACCCTCTTAGTAGAGCAGTATTCGCTAGCGGTGGAATAGAGGTCGGTAGGGGAAACAATTCTTGGGACAAGCATCATTCTGATATGTAGGAGGGGAATCGAAAAGGTAGGGTTTTCAAAAACATTGACGCCGCGAAATATAGCTTGCTGGACAAAGATATGGGCATCTTTCGTCCTCTAGCTCTTTTTGCTAGACCTGGAAGGATTCCTTCCTCTGCGTATCTCGGCCTTGCCTTCATTTCCCCTTGATGAAGCACGAAGACAAGCGGTGAGTTGGAGGTTATCAGCTTGGGTAAGTTCTGACCGGCTGAGAGTATGCAGCATAGAAAAGAATCGTACAAGACCTATAGGGACAATCGCAGATACCATGGATTGTATTAGCCAACGTAAAGGTCGACAAGCAGCAATAGAGATCGTCCTACGGATTTTTGTAACCTGTTAGCACTGCCTTTGATGGTGGCGATCACACCGCGTGGACTCGCTCTACAGGAAGGAGAAAGCGGGAGAAGGTGATCAGTCCCTCACCAATGCTGTCTTCACGTAAAGTGCATTGCTCAAACCTTCGTACATGTCTTGAATGGACTAAAAGCGTGGTTCACCTCACTGAAGCTGTTAACTCAGCTCTGAACTAGGGGCTACATCCCAGCTAAGGTATATTGCAGTGATGATGCTAGTGGGCGCCAAACAAAGCGGTCATGCACGTTCCATGGGGTAAGTTTCGGAGGTCCAGGATACTTTGCGTCTGAGCATGAAGTTGGGGCCGTCTTGGCCTACAGGTCCTCTATTCGGATCCTTAGTAGACTTTCCCCAGCTTTGTATCCGCTGAATGAGGGGTCGCTTAAGTATCAGATGTCTGTGTTTGGGGCGCAGCAGCCTTTAGTGAAATTGGCCATGATCGAAACAGATCACTTCTTTCGCTAAGAAAATATCCAGCAAATACACAGATACCAGTATTCATTCTGGCTACGCAATCTCGCCTCGCATAGCAATACTATTTGATGGAAGTGGCATCGTGGTTCCTCGAAGACAGGGTAGACTAGCGCAGCAATTCGGTAAAACTAAGATGGTTTTGTTTTCGACGTGGACGATATTGAACGCTTAGCTCATGCTTGGATAAGCTCCCAATGGTCCACGGTTATTCGAGGACCAGTGTCTTGTCTCATTGTTCCCGTAACAGCTGCATCGTCATTCGGGGTAAACTGAAACATGAGAACACAATGGTTGATAGAATGTTCATCAACATGTGGAGCCAAGCCTCCAGTATTAGGCTCTGACCTTTCCATATGTCTGACGCACAGACGGGTTTTGACTTTAGTGTGTGTTCTTCAGAGCAGGGCCAAGCGGACTGGATATCTTAGGCCCGGAACAAGCCCTGCCGACTGTCTGCTCGAGGGGCGAAGTATACTTCGTTCTTCTCTGATCCGAATTAGACCCCTCGGGATCGAGAGTGAAAATTAACAGCACCTGATACTCCAGGAGTCTATTTTGGTTGTCACTCGGGAAGCCTGATTAGCTGATGGGGTCATGGAGTCATCGGTATGCAAATAGCAGAGATACTGATCATTATAGGTGCATGAACGTTGGTGTACTCAAATGCGCTGTGATATGTCTGGTTTAGATAGGCACTCCCAAAGTAGAAAGCATGAGGAGGGCGGATAGATGCGTTCATCGAGCTGAACAAGCGATGCAAAGATACTCCCATTAGGACGACTACGGAGAATATTGGTGAAAACCTGATGGAATGTCGATGCACCTGTGGGCTGTGAAGAACGATGAATCCTGCATTTTCCGAACTAGTGTCGGACGAGAAGACACAGAAGAGGAAGTGTGCGGTGATCGCTGGCCTTAGAATGGTGCGGTCAACAAGTGCCGGGGATCGCTGAAAGTGAAGTGGTTGCTTTAAGCTCACTCGAGCCCCTGTCCCGTGGTTTCATATCTTATTCTAGGATGCTGCAGCTGAGGAGGTCTAGGAGAATTATGGTATATGCGACAGGCGACATGGAGATCGCTCGGGAGTGTCAACGGAAGGCCAAATCCTTCGAATTATGTGGCGGTGCTGCAAGACCACCGTTGACCCACCATGAGCAGTCTGTAGTCAGCGTGGGGGTCTTTGTTATTTACTAAAGGTCCGTGGCACTGGATACCCCTGGTAGTTGTACGAGTGCGAGTCGCATGCACTCCCCTGATCGTCGTGCACAATGCAAGATCCAGCGGTCTTGTACGGGTAACAAGGTGCATAATGCAGGATGAGGGGAAGATAGAAGCGCAGCAATAGTAGGTAGGTGGAAATCAATAATCCGAAAAGCCATGTACTGTTGGAGGCAGTCAAGGCAGTAGAGAAGGCAATAGAGGAGAAGCGTTCGCAATGGAATCAATGAAGTGTGCAGTGCTTCCAGATTGCCAATGCGGAATGCCCTATTGGGTCGGTATTGCGGTGTTTGGTCAGAGCTTGGAGGCTAAGTATAGACACTAAACGGTCACGACGGTGTAATGAAGGAGGATGAAAGAAAGGGAAGATGAGACTAGGGCGTCCAGTTTGATGATTTGTTGGGATGCCTCGGCCTTTCCGTCGCTCATGTTCCTGGCGTACATCGTAAAACTCCCGCTGGATATGTTGCGTATCATCCATGGACGCAATGGTTTGCCAATTGGTGAGGAAATCTGACGTCTTATCTTGACCGTCCTAGAGGATTCGTGGATTCTCGGAGAATTTCTGGCACGTGGGATGTGGAGATGGCGCATGAGTCGCGCGGCTGAATCCGCTCAAAGCTTCCCTAAAGTAAGTAAGTACTTTACTTTACCTAAGCGTCGCTAGAAGACGAGCGCATACACGTATAATAAAGTAGTTGGTCTGATTGGATATTCTGGACCACTGTGGAAGATGAGTGGCGATATTATTCTCAGGGTATCAGGGGCATCGGAGATGTACGGTGATAATGCATCAAGGTCGCCTTGAAACTCCGGTGGAGATTGGCCGCCAAGCAATCCATCACACCTGAAAGATAATCCGTTTATCACTTATCAGATGGTGTACTCCGTAAGGTACCTTATGGAACACCCAATTCATGACCCGGGACTGAGAGAAAATCATCATCCCGCACAAGAACGGCAGCGGCAGCGGGAAGCAAAAGGGAAGCGGTCGGCTCCAGTTTGCTGGATCTGCACCACATGGCGAGCCCTGTAAGGTACAAAGATCAAGATGGGCATACAGGTAGACGTGGTAGATTTTAGAGATGCTGTCGTATGAGGTACTGACGTTGGAGTGAAACGCCGATAAGGGTCATCCCACACGTAGTAATGATTGAATGTACCACGTATGCTCAGGTCTCTGGGATTGAAATGGCCTCTGTCAATTTGCAGTCTCCTCCGAAAGGATCGACACGTCCCCTTCAGATGTGGGAACACTGCGCCAGTCGCAAAGGCAAGATTTAATCCTGTGATGGCAATCGGATCCGGAGGCCTCACCCACAATCTAGTTATCAAGATGAGATCTTCGAGATCATCATTGAAGCCTGCTCGTGGCTTGCAGGGTTTTAACAACGTGCTCCGCTTAGGAGGCACGATTATGGGCGCTTGGCGTCGATCTCCCCCACTTTACTTTGGTAGAGCTACGGAACGTATTCCTTTTGCGATAAGATATAGCCATATTCTCGAGTATTCTAGTACAAACAACTTCTCAACGATGATACTGGCTAGGGCTGATCATTGACCAAGAGGCCATGCATGACGCTGGACCAAAGCTAACGGATAGTGATCCGAGGTCGAAAGGTGGTATTTCTAGCACAAGTGGAGATGAGAAGGGATGGTCCACTAGTGCTATGTATAACTAGTGAGTTTGACTTTGCGTGCCAATCAACGCCATGACATCCAACATACTAAGGTACCTTAACGTAGCGTAGTAGTGGGATCAGAATCTCCCCGAGGCACATGCAGCCTTGTGAACAATTCACAATTCACAGTTCACAGTTCACAACTCTGTTCGAGACTTCTCCTTCCACTATTAACATTGACGAATGAAGACGATGCGATCTCCATCCCCCGTAGCTGACCAGTACAACGGGGACGCTTTTAGGAGTTCGGCAAGGTGACCATTAGTGGCAGTATTCTCTCTCAGTCGACTGGGCACCACTGACTTTGGCTTGAGTCGATCTGCTGATCATTGCACGTGGATTAGCTCATTAGCTCCATCCCAAGATCTGCGAGAAGCGAGAAGCGAAACTGAGAGACAAACCGTCAGGCTGGACATGTGGAGAGCCCTTAAATACACATGCCTGTTTGGTCCTAGCGACTTTCATATTGCCGCAGAATCTTAACAGGGGACCATGTACCTGGTCGTGAGGACTGTGGGAGTCGATGAGGATACGAGTGCTGTTGTTGTACTGTGTACTGCTTCCTTCAAGACCACCGATCCGAATCCTTATGTTGGCCTTGTTGGATCAGCCATGGCCCGCGCAATATTCTCCGAAGCACCCAGACACGGACCCAGCTAGGTACAGACTACAGAGGTAGCTTTTAGCAACTCGCGTGCCACAGAGGTACATAAAAGTAGGTCATTGAGCGGACACACCCAACGGCAGTGGCTTGAAAAGATTGGTAGCTCGTAGCCGATTCGCTGATCTGACAGTCCTACCGAAGCTTACAAGGATGCAAGGATGCTGTCTGCCATTGGTGACTTTTGGAAGTCACCAGGATGCGGCGTCGCTGGAGCGCGCGCGTCTTCACAGATCATGTCGAACTCCGCAAGTGCACAACAATGCGAAGTTAAAAGTTACAGCCAGGTCATGATTCCGAGCGATGAAAGCATGGACCTTGATAAATTGGGGCAAACCAGATATCACGGAAGCCTATCTTGGGCAGGCTGAGGGAAGATCCCTCGACTATGAAAGGATTTGCTTGTGCTGACACCCCACCAACCTCCTTGGTCCGATTTCGAACTTGTTGCCAGGCTTCTGGTATTTCAAGGTACATTGGAGCTAGCGAAGTCAACGAAGCGATACGAAGTAGTGCCAGCGTAATGGCGGAAAATTGGCATCCCTCTTTTCGGTTCCTCCTCATATATCCGATCCACTGCCCAGTCTGCCTCTTTTCATATCACCTTTCCAAATCCCCGAGAACGTGGCACCTTCCACACCGTCCCACAAGTGAAACGACTGGCGTGCACTCGATATTCCCTGCAGGCAATCATCATTGGGATCGTTCGTTTCGGACCTTAGCTCTCGATTCATACTTAGCTCTGCCCCATATGCCTGCGAGACACATGGTCCCACACTAGATGCGACATTGCATCTACGGATCATCAGCAGCTAGACCGAGCCACAAACACCTTCGCTTGCTCGACCACAACACAAGCGCTACAGGATCCAGTCGGAAGATACCTGACAGCTCCTACAGTACGCGCCAATCTAGATGAGGCCTGGCCCATACGGCCCTCCTACTCCCTCTCGCCGCTGCTACCCTACTTCTGTTTAGTCCAGAATCAGATAGAGCTGCAGCTACGTGAAACCCAGGGCTTCAGTGATCATTATCATAAACGTCGCACCTCGCGCTTCACCTTTCGTCTGGAAATCCTCGAATCAAATTTCTCTCGTGAAGAATCTTATACCTTGTCACGGACATTCATTTGTGTGGTTTCTCTTCCAGCCGTGCCTTTGGCTTAGTTGCGACCCATTTAGAAACAGCATCCGTGTCCCTGGGCCAAGATCCAGGCACCAAATTTGAAACTGCACTTGCAGCAGATGATTGCAAGCCGCATGTCCGTCGACTGTTCTATTTCCATTTCATGGCTGCGGGGAAGACTTTGAGAGTGAAACTTCGATATCGTTCCCGCCTATCTCATAATCCCACTTCATCCTCCAGGGGACAAGACGCAGGAGATATAAAGGAAATGACTATGTCGTCAGAACCGGAACATATTGACGAACCCAAGATGGAACCGATATTGAACCCACTGCAAACCTCCTTCGATCACGGGAACCCAAGCTCGGAACCGCCATCCAACCTGCGGTCTTTCACGGCGGGAGCCATGCTATCGCAGCGACGGCGAAGAAAGGACTCGGCCTCTTTGAAGCGCTCTGCATCGACACCTAATGTGCGCGGAGATGCTGGCATGAGCTTGGCCGAGAAGAAGAGAAACAAATTGGGGTACCACCGCACATCGATAGCCTGCGGTGTGTAGCCATTGCGACATGCATATGACTGACGCACTGACTAAGATTCACAGGACATTGTCGACGGCGTAAGATAAGATGCTTCCGTGCACCGGACGACGCCCACGATCGATGTGCCATGTGTATACGATTGAAGAAAGACTGCAGCTTCTTCCCTGTAGACCAGCAACCACAGATGGACAGGCGCCCTCGTGCTTCTTCGAACAGGATCGACACAAGAGGATCCACCTCATCAGATTCTTCCCCCGCCATCGCTGGTGGCCACATGTTCGACCCTGGCGACGACTTCAATTCTTATCCACACCTCACAGTCCCAGTGGCGTATCCTCCACATCGAGGGTCGATTGGCGGCTTGTCTCCATTGAGTGGCATATCACCCATGACGAAAGGTGAGGTCTACTCCAGACGACAGAAAACGTTCGAGTGGAAAATTGACATCATACAGCTCCTACTCATACACAAACATTTGAGCTTCCGCCACAGAACCGTGCATCTTGGGGATCTCCTTTTCCGGGCGATGGGCCAACCTCAGCCGGTCACTCGTCACCCGGTGATTCTGCGCATAGCTACTGGGGTAGACATTCAGACTCCCCTCTGACCCCAGGTTATTCTCCCCATGTCTCGGGACGAACGAGCACACTTCACAGTGCTTCCGACTGCAGGAGCAGTTTCACCTCATTTGCGCCATCATCGGCACAATCGAGAAGCCATTCAGAGTCCGCTTGGGCCATGCCAAATCGATCGATGTCCTTCAGTCTGGGAGATGACCTCCACCAAAGCTATCAGAATCCTTACAATCCCCAGCCAGTATCCATGGATTATCGAAGACGAGCTTCGGACATGCAGCCACCCTCGTTGCAGACCAGCAACAACTCGTCGAACGGCTCAATTCCCGAATCCCATATGGCACCGCTCTCGGCTCCAGTGACGGTCCCTCCTTTTCAGCACTGGGGGGTTCCGACCACCTGGAGTACTCTTTCCAGCTCACTTGTGACAAAAGCACCGGACTATGGTAGCTGGTATAGCGATGCAATACCGCTGGCCAAAGTGACAGAAGAAGAGATTGGCCACTTCAATGGTGAGCCTGCTATACTCTACGCAGGCGAGCACCCATGATAGCAAACCTCAGAACGAGCACCTGACTTTGCCCAACACCTGGTCCTCGTCTTTGTGGTCTTGCTATCGCTGTTCGGACTGTACTAGCACCAAGCGGGGCTTCGAAGGTCTCACGGCGGTCCATCCCGCCAAGCTTTCCACCATATGCAAAGGGCCGATATGCAGGAAGGGGGCCGCACCGTTGCAGGTGTTGACTTAGTCGAAACGCATCTGGCTTGAGCTAAGATTATGCGCGGGGCGGTGCTGTCAATGTTGCAGAATGACGCTAAGAGGAGTGTCTAGAAGCGCAGACAGGGGTCAGCCAAACAGCCATGTGGGGACACAGGAGTTGTGGAGATGCTACATTCAGACAGGATGTGAATGATCTGCTGGTGCATGGAGGTTGGAGGACTTCCCACAGGAAAGCCTCGCGGTTTGCGACTGCGGCTATCTCTCTCTAACCTCAGGTACTACCAAAAGTACACTCGGCAGAATGCGGTACATCCGCCGCGATATCACTGTTGCGGAGGCCTTCATCTCGCCAAAAGCCCGATCAGTACCTCGTTCACCTCGCGGCCTTTGCGACCCTTGCTGGTCTACTAATATCGCGTCACCCGTACGGAGTCTTGGACCTCCTTGTGGACTTTGCGACCCATGTCCACCATCGCCCCCATCAGTATCACCACGGTCTCATACGGGCTGCAGGACCTCATCCACCTCGCGGTCGTAGCGACCCTTGCGTCCTGCTGCGCCACCTCAAATATCGCTCCATTGCTCTGGAAGCTATGTTCGCAACGATTGCACAGCACTCCTGCTCACGTACGCACAAGCGTCAGCGCCGGCGATGAGCGACCTGGTAGCTGCGACCTTACCCCGATCACCAGTGTTGCTAATACCATATAAGCAATTCGATCTTCGCCATCCCTGCCAGCCCTCTCCTCCGTTAATACCGCATCACCAGTACGCGGAAGGGTCGCCAAGATCGCAATTTCTGCCCGTTCACCTCGATACCCAACAATGTTATTACGCATGATCGATATCCCAAGAGGAGAATGTCGACATGAAAGTCGACTTGTCGTCAAGCGACGAAGGACCCATTCATGAACAGCACTACCTCGATGCAGGATCGACCTACAATTTCGTCAAGTGTGAAGCGACGCACGACACGCTCTCAAAATTCGAAGCTTCACCCTATAAAACACGCCACCTAAACCATCAGATTACCATGAAGGAAACACCCAACATTCTCTACCAAAACTCCCCCATTACCATCACGACAGATCCATCGTCTTCATCTCGACAAACATCTTCCTCCATCAACACTTCCCAGCAATAATTCCAAGCGTACAACTACAACATATACTATCAATTTGCCATGTATCATATCCCACTTCCATCATTCCTTCACAAGTACCGACCGGGCATGATCATCGTCTACTTCTACCCCATCATCCGATCTGCATTCATCCTTTGTTATCAGCGAGCGAGCGCTGCCCTTCTGATCTTCCCTTTCCCAAGTTACTGTATCTATCCTAGGGTTCCGTCCTCACCTTCCATGGCGTTTTGGGCATACATCAACATATGGCGGGAAGCGATTCAATTTGATTTTTCATGAGGGTGGACGCTATTCTCGGGGGTGGCAGCGCATGTATGTATAATTAATCAGATGAATGGCGGATGGAGCATGTATGTATGGCTGTTATGAGTTTTGATATCACATTTTGGAAACCGAGTTGAGGTGGGAGGTATGAAGTGATGTGATATGATATCGTTGCGGTATGAGGTGATGATAGGCATTCATTGCTATTGTAGTAGTAGTTGTGACGGCTGCATCCCACTTTACTGCATGGTGCGGATGATAGCTCCATTACTCGTATATGCACGCCTATCCTCTCCTTTCCTCCCCACTCCTCTCCATCCATCCCTCCCTCCCTCCCTCCCTCCATTTCATATCTTCCCTCCCCTACCCCATCCTCCATCCTCCATCCTCCATCCTCTTCTAAGCCGTAGGATTCGGGTTCATCTACACAGAGACATAATCATCAGCCATACATAAAATGACCTCCATGATCGAATCCGAACTCAACACAAAGACATATACGATTACCAGACACGGCAGATGCGGAAAGCCCCGTATACATATGGGTATGGGTATGAATGATGAGATGAGCAACAAACCTTCCTCTTCCCGCCCGTCATGGCAACATTAATGAAACGGCGTGTATATGTGATTCTCTTCTTCGCGCGTCCCTTGGGTGTCTTCTTTTTCTCTTGTGGCTCTACCTGTTGTTATGAGCGTGTCAGCAGCGGTTTATGTAAAGCTTTGCCATTGGAGTTATAGAGGCTGTAGCTGTGGCTCAGAGCGATTACGTTTGAGGGTATGGCACGGTGAGTTCTTCGACAGTGTGCTGATGGGGGGAGCAGGCGTGAAGGTGGATATCGTTCGTACCTTTGGGGTCTGCGACTTCACTTTACCGGCACGAGCGAGCGATCCGTCTGGGAATTTTGATCAGGATTTCCTTCTGAGGATGTGAGTGGTTTCATGGGATGTTACGCACGGACTTTTCCCATGGTGGGCTATGCAGAATTCTTTCTTTGAAAGGGGGGGGGTTTGGGTTCGAGGTTCGTTTGTAGCTTGTGAGGTAGTGGGTCCTGCGTGGCGATGGGGCTTGGTCAGTTTTTAGGCGCGGGATGGTGGTGATAGGTAGGTGTGGGATTCGGGATAGTTGAGGGATATAGAGACTGAGGAGGGAGACTTACGTTGGCTATGAGATGGTAATGGCAGATGTGGTCGGCGATGATGGCTTTTGAGTCATGGCAATTGTGGTGGATTTTAGCGATATTTCCTTGTAGGGCTGAGGTCTTGGCACTTTGAAGTCTGATTGGAGGCTTCTCCCGCCGCTAGAACTATAAGCGAGCGGACAAACTATCTATCTGTTCACAGTTCCTTCCTACTTTATTGATCAAGCCTACGGAGTACACACGCAAACTTAGTCCCTTCCTTTTTCTTTATCGTCTTCTTTTTCATGTCGTAAGGAGTATGCCCGTCTACCCACCACTGCCTAGTAGTACACTTCGGCTCATCAGTTCCAAACTTGGATCACGGCTTGGTGGGTGCAGCTGAATAAGGATTATGACCCATAGACGATGCTAACATTGACGGGCAGAAGAGGAAGATCGATTCAGACTCAACACCACAACGTCGCTACTGCCAGCATGATTCGTAGACTACGAATCATATATCCCACTATTGGGAAGACAGAGGGCAAGTGTAAAGTCGTCCAATGCCCCAAAACTCTTTTACCCTTGAAGATATCTCCATGTACAGGTGCAAATTTGGGGTTTGACGCAGATTAATGATACATGCCTGCTATGCCTTGGAGAATACAGTGAGGATTTTCCAAGTCATATACTAGAGTTCGCTCCATGGGCATACATCCCAAATAAAATTCATTGATCCCTTCTGGAGCATGTCTTAACATTGCGTCCATTTGCGTTCCATGATGAACCAGAATGCTCCGATTCTCTGTCTCGTCCCACTTAGGTTCTCAGACCATCAGGCGCTCCCTGCTTGCAGATGTCTCGCTCAATTTGTGCAGCATCCAAACATTTCCTAGCATTCAGATCTGGATTGAACAGTGCTTGCAATTGTCTTTGTCTGAATGTGCATATATTTCTATTCCCCAGCCATGGCTTCTACCCGTGTCTCAAACTCTCTTATGAAACCACAGACTGCCGGTAAAAGCAAGGATCCGGGTGAACAATCGTCTTAGGCTAGCGCCAGCCTATATAACGACTGAACAGCATAGCTCCCAATGCTAGCATTGAGGTACAAATGAAAAACTCTCTGCCTCGCGAAGACTGTTCTATCAGCCCAGGTCGAACAGCTGTTTGGTAGATAACGAATGCTGAAGGTCTTACTCTTGGACCCGCCCAAAGTCCGCCCTCGTCAACAATATTCTTGACAGCGACTTTGGGTCAGAATGATCTGTATTTTTTCATGAGGTTCGTCAGCCTTAAGTCACATCTTTCCAATAAAGAAATGGATGGATCAATATTGTGGGTACAACATGATTATGATCTGAAGCTCTTTGCTAATTGAAAGGCTGGAGACTTCATCACGTTGGCATAGTTGAAGAGGCGGAGGTATCAGAAACGCACGGTCGACCCACAATCATGGTTATCATGATGCATGCCAAAGTCCCTAGCTCTCGGTATTCGCTGTGGACGGCGCAGACGCATCTCTCCATACAGTGGGTTACTGGTGGAGAGGTTGAGCACAGCCGATGAGGACTTGAACTACGACATTTTCATTAGATGTCGGCGTTCGGCAAGGTAAATTAGGCCAGAGTGTTCGCATATTACGGATTAAAACATTTAGACTATCGATGTCGGCCTCATTCGACTCAAGCTAGTCATCTTTCATTACCGTCATCCGTCCGCAGACTCTCTTCTCATCTCTTCTCTCTGCTCCTCTCCTTTAATTACGATATGCATCATAAAAACCTCCACCGGGTATCTTCTGTCATTCGCAATCACTGCCTCTTCATAATTAATTGATTCTTGAGATGTGAGCTTCCTTTGCATTAAGGTAACTTGTTTGAGTAGCGTGACGCCGCGACGATTGCGTCTTCTCCATCCTTCCTATTCATCGATCATATCAAGAAGTTCGCGGCTGTTCGCCCGTTATTTTGTCGTTACCAACCATACCGACAGGAAGTTGACGATGGATGATATGAGTACTGTATGCCACAGAATGATCCAATTGAAATTGAATACCTCCGCGCTTCCAATTACGACGAAAGATCAATGGAAGATGCTGTGTACTCAGCTGTGTGCCATTTGCAAAGCTATGGTCATCATTGATGCGTGTACCGAATTGTAATAACAACGATTATTTTATGCTAGAGCGAGATTTGCATCTTTCGTGGACAGGTGACACATATTGATACAACAAACTTTGCTGGGCAACTGGGCAAGTTGACCACATTGGCGAGACCTGGATGGCAAGGATGGAAAGGGGCTTGGGGGCTGATATAGCCCCAACATCAAAGAGATCATAAACTGAGATGAGTACTCGCGACTGGAATCGCAGCCTGCACCAGCGTGCATATTCGCCGCGGAGCCTCAAATCTGCAGTGGATTGAACACCAACACCTGATGAATTCGACTGAGAGAGCTGCGATCGTGAGTGACATTGACTCTCATAAGTATGGTTGGAACAGATGGCGAACATATTCAACGTCTAGGGACACACTTCGATTCGTGCTTCCTCGCCATTTATCGAAAACAGGATATACTGGTAGCACCCTAGTCACGAAATTGACTGGCACTTACAGACTCGGGATGTAGCGTGGCGTTCGGGGTAGCGAATACTTGCATGTATGTTGTAATGCGTCCTTTCACAAAGACACCGTCCTTCATTTATCAGTATCTAACTTTTGACCAGCGTCAGGATGCTCGATCACATACATTTTGTATTCCTTCTTCGTTTCCTTCTTCACAGTGAAGTTCTGCAATCTCCATCCGTCCATACACATGCAATGATCTTGCCATTCATCTTCCTTTCCCTCCTCCACCTCGCAGTATGCCACGCCCCGCCACCGCAGCATATTCTCTTCAACCCCACCACCTCCCCCTCCCCCTACACAATCCCGACCATACATGAGTCAGCCATACTAGCTAGACGGATACTGAACCTCTCCTCTATCGCCACGCTCTCCACGGTGTTCCCGTCCCAGAATGCGCATTCCCAACAAAGTTCTACCGAGGAAGACGCCGTCTCCCCATCATGGGGCAAACCTGACGACCTCTCTGGCGCACCGATAGGTCTGATGGATTACTTTGCCTCCTGCTCTCCCAAACCATACAACCCCACAATCTTAGCGATATCAATAGCAACAACCTTCCGCAACACGCGCGCTGGATCTAACGTAACGCTATCGCTTCGATGGCACCCCCCAGCTACAGCTCCTCCAAGTGACGATATCTATACCTATTCTGCAGCAAATATGCCGCGGTTCTCTCTTATAGGCTACATCGAGCCTGTACCCGCTTCCGAAGTTGAATCAAATCTGGTGGAAAGCTGTTTCGTCAATAGACATGCGGACGCAGAAGCGTGGATACCAGGCAATGAGATTCATGAGAGTTGGTGGGCTAGGCTTGTGGTGCGAGACGTTTATTGGATTGGTGGGTTCGGGGATCGTGCGTATATTGGGTGGATCCCTGTAAAGGAGTGGAGGGGAGTCAATGAGATGGAGGTGGAGCGGGCAAGATTAGTTGGGGAGGAAGGATATGGGGAGTCCGGAGCGAGGACTTACGACAACGTCGACGGTGAACTATGAGGGGGAGTCGTGAGGGTGGGAGACACAATTTGGTCTGATCAACTGCAACGTTTGGTTTCTTGGTACTGCATACGATGCAGTAGATGAGGGGAAACTTGTAGGAACAAATTGGTTCTGGTGGAACTGTGCTCTATTACGCACCTGATCACGCATTCTGTGACGCCGAAGAGGCTCAATTCCACAATTTCAAATGCGTGGGGGGAGTCTTTGGAAGACGAATGCTCCAGCGGCGAACTCGTGGAATTTTGGACTGCACCCAGCAACAGACGCGCAAATGGAACATAAATGGCGGTGGTTACACATGTTATTGCCACTTCGACGACTGGCTAGACTGAGAAGCTTCTGGTAGCTATGTTACAGTATCAGTCCCTAACGAATGAGATCGAGCGACTGCACAATTCGGAGTCCGTCGAAGAAGCAATGAGTAAAAGGGATATTTTTAAGATGCTGTAGTTTACGCTTTTCAACCATCTGGCTTTATGTGATGCTTCGACAGCAAGCGGCCACCACTCTGGCAATCCCCTTGGGCATATGCGCAGCAACAGACTCGACTGCTGTGCTCGACGGTGGCGCCTCCAGCGTATGGTTGGATCCGATCTATGCTATGCGCATGCAGGTTATGAATTTTGGTCCTGACTGACGTCTCAGTGATTCGATATTGTGTCACCACCATACTGCACTCTTCGGAGCATGGAGCGATTGCAGCCTTCAATGTTCTGAATGCCCGCGAGGCCCATGCTCTGGTCGAGGTCCTATGAAGCATCAGCATATAGATGAAAGCACTCTGTCCGGGGAGCTGTACCGCTAGTAAGCCTCTGACAGCATCCCGAGCACCCAGCTTGCCTCCTATGGCGAGGCCATAGACGAAGGGTCTAGTTCATCCATGTTAGCTCACCTTAGGACGTGGCTTCAACATGCGTACCTTCCGATTAGGACTCCCTTTGCTCCCAGACTCAGCGCCTTAATAATGTCGACTCCTGTCCTGATACCACTGTCAAACAATACCGTCGATTGATCACCAACAGCGTCCACAATTTCTGGTAACACTTCCAAGCTGCCAATCGCACCATCCAACTGCCGACCTCCATGATTGCTGACAACAATGCCATTCATACCCGCCTTCACCGCCAACTTTGCATCCTCGACATGCTGAATTCCTTTCAGCACAATCGGCCCATCCCACTCCTTTTTCAAAAGCTCCAGTTCCTCCCATGTATGAGCCGCGCCGCTGAACACTGCCTTCTCCCACTCCTGCGAAGCGGCGACGATGTCATCTTCCACCTCTTTATTGTGCATCTCCTTGAATTTGCGCCGGAAGACTGGATCCGCGAATCCAGTCTGGTCACCGATACCAGTAGCGAATGGGACGTAGGCATTATTGAGGTCGGCTGGACGCCAGCCTAGAGTCCAAGTATCGAGAGTCACAACCAGGACCGTATAGCCGTGCGATCTAGCACGACGAAGGAGCTGGAGATCGCATATCCGTCAGTTTCGGGATATGGAAGAGAGGCAGTATGCAAAACTCACAGATGCGGTGATCTCGTCATCCTGCGGCCAGTACAGCTGAAAGAATCTCACGCCATCACCGCTCGCCTTCGCAACCTCTTCAATGCTGCTGCTCGATGCCGTACTGAGAACATATGGAACACCAATCTCCGTGGCTATCTCTGCAACACCGAGTTCTTTGTCGCGGTGGAAGATGACCTGCACGCCAACCGGAGCAATGAGAAGAGGCGAATCAAGCTTATGGCCGAAAAGTTCCGTCCTCAGATCTCGGTAGGTAGTCGGGCGAAGCATACGAGGAATTATCTACGTGATTGACTCGTCAGGCGACTGAGACTCGACTGACTGCGGAAGATGGGTGAGCGAGCTTACCTTCCATTGTCTGAACGCCAGACGATTGGCGTCCATCGTCGCCTTCTCTCCCGCACCGCCGGCGACATAGTTGAAGCTTCGGGCTCCTAGGTGAGTCCGGGCTTGCTCTTCGAGCTTGTTCGGATCGGTGGTGACGGTTGGGAGCCTGTTGTTGAGCAAGCCATCTCGGTAGATTTCCTGAGGGTGTTGTGAGATACGTGAGTGAGTTAGATAGTACTTGGAGCAAATGCCGTACCATTTGGAAAGCTCCATATTTCCGACCGCCTTCGGGGTGATCGGGGTGCTCTTGAATTTTCGGCATTGCTGCACGAAAGGAGTTGCTTAAGGTTGTGGTTCGATTGATAGCATAGAGTAAGGTAGAAACACCAAGTCCTAATAACCACCGATTGTACAATAATGTTGCCGTTCACCCCGCGATTTATCCGGCCTCAACGTCATATTGCATGTGCAGCCCTAAAACGAATCAAGATACGAAGCTATGGAGTACCCGTCGCTGGGGCCTAGGTGGTTAGGTGCAAGTGTACCGAGAGACATACATTGGCGCAAGGGGACCAGATCATGGTAACTTTTGACATACTCGCGCATCGATGTTGAACGTTTGAGCGTATGATTTAGATACGAAGAAGCTATAGCAAGGTAGCCCTATATGTACGAGTACATGGTATGATGATACATTGAAGCGAACGCCGTACTTGCACAGATATCGGCGAAGAACAGTAGATGTAGCGAATAACAAGCATGATGTGAGCAAATCGCGATGGTGCTATAAGAGTAGGAATGTCGTTTCCTCCACAAACGAAGAGATAAGTCTCCAGAGACTCGGGACAGAAAACAGCAACCCAACACCTCAGATACCAGATGGTACGCTAAGATTGATCCGTCTGTCTGGCAAAACTTGCTGAACATGGAGCAGATTCTTCGTAGCAAGCGCGAGGACATGATACAGGGCCTGGGCGGCGACCACTTTGGTGTTCTGCTCCGGAGGAAGTAATTCTTCAAAGGTCACCGAAACCCTAGTATGGACGTCCCTAGAGAGCTCGTCTTCGTCATCGTCCTCAGCAGCCGGGAGTTCCGCAGTCTTGGCTTGAACGAAGGCGAGGAAGTTGTTCGCCTCCTGATTCAAAGTCGACCTCACCCACTGAGAGTCTGCTGCTGTCTGGGTGTCAACAGCTGCCCCAGGACCATAGAGCTGGAAATCGTCAAACGGTTGATAATCTGACACAAGGCGGCCTCCAAGTAGATCATCGTCATCATTGCCCATGGGAAGCCCGAGGCTGCTGTAACGCGGTAGTCCACGACCTGCAAGAGGGCTGACGTTTCTATCGAGCGGGCTAGGTCCAACACCTCCTATACCTGGCAGAGAACTGGGACCACCAGCGCTAGTGGGAAAACCACCAGCGCTGCTCGCAAATCCACGGCCGCGCATAATAGATCCTTGACGAGAACCGAGAGCAGAGCTGGCATTCCACGGCATAGTTGGCTCCTCGCCGAGGGAAGCTGGAGCATGACGACCAACTTCAATTCCCTAGAAGTATGCATCAGCCGGCGAACCTCCAACGCAACAGGTAACCCTCACCTCGCTCATCATCGTTTCATCCTCATTCAGCATCAGTTCATCGCCTCGACCAATCTGGTCGCCGTCATCAGCTCTCATCTTAACCCGACGAGCTTCGCTGTCTGAGTCGGCGGTATCTTGGTCGTCGCGGCTTCTCTTTTGTCCAGCAGTAGGAGCCTTGATACCAGTCAAGGCCTCCATCATGGCTTCGCCAGCAAACATATCGAGCGGGCTCTTCATCTTCGAGCTACCAAGGCCTGCACCTACGCCACCGATACCTGACCCGATCACCCAGAATGCGGCATTTTTCTTTGCAAGCGCTGGAGCTTTATGATGTCTCTTGATCTCAATTGCCTTAGCCATGTTTCCAGCGTAATCGGCCTTCCATTGTGCCAGGTCGGCATTGTGAAGTTCCATTCTCTGATCAATGGGCAACGCGTTGGGTTCGCGTTGCTTGCGCTTCAAGGGAGCCTCAGCAGAATCAGATGACTCGTGCTCCTGGGGCAACTCTGAATTTGATTTCCGTAAAATAGCACCAGGCGGTGCCATCTCAGGGAACGGCTCAGCGTCAGGAAGTATATTGTCATTGTCGTCAAATCTTGGAATGTCAATGTCCTGATCAGTAACGTCACGCTGTTGCAACAGATTAGCTATACAATCATATGCACTTATGGTGATACCAACCCCAATTGTTTGAAAACCTTCCAGAAGCTCCTGGCGCACATGGCCACTCGCTGCATAGTCGCTACCGTGGCGTACAGCCCCAGAGAGAGCAGCACCTGGACTAATTCCCGCTTCACGGTCTTCGATCACGTTACCCTCAGCGTCAATGGTGAAGCCTGGGTCGAAGTTGAAACCCTCGTCTTCGTCATCCAGCAGTCGTCCGGGCTGCACACTACGTTGGACTGAGCTGACACTTTCTCTAGGTAGCAAGAAACCGCCAAGATCTCCAGCTCCGGCACTGTCGGAAGTAGGTATGACAAGGCCCAAAAAGGACTGATCAGCGTCCGCATGGCTTGATAGACTAGAGCGCTGTGAATGAGGCGACAAGATGCTTGACCGGCGTGAAGAGTCATCGGTCGATATGTCGAGCGCCGAGAGATCGATGTCAAAGCCTGGGAGAGCGAAGTCAGGCAGGAAAGCAGGGTCATCTTCTAGTACGAGCTGATCGCGGCTAGAGGATCATTTAGTAACATTCATACTGTGAGCTGTGCAGACGTACCGTGCTTTTCCAGCATTAGGGTCTAGTTCCGAAGTCTTGATAGCATTGACGAATGCTCGCATGTTTGCCTGAAAATTTTCCGCGTCGGACAAGATGTAGCCGCATTGTTGGGAGAAGACGCGCGAAACACCATAGCTGGGGGAAAAGGCATGCATGAGCAAGTATTGAGGCTCGTCATGGAGTACTAGCTTACAGTAAATTGCTCTGCAACCTCAACGCCATTGGCGCCTCCGGTTCGATGATAATTCGACATGTTGCAGGGACATTGACATCAAGGATGGCTTTTCGATTGACCTTCTTCAGATTTGATTTAGACCCAAGGGTGGCTACCAGCCTGTCAACTATTAGCTGGAAGGACTATCAGCAGGATTCAATTGGGGAGCACATACCAGACTGTTGCCACGCCTCCTTTTCGAGATGTGAGGACCGGAGGAGTGTCAGCTAATTGCCACAAGAAATGGCATGACAGACAAGCGTACTTTCGTGGCTGTAAAACATGGCGTCCGCGTTCAATGGCGTATGAGTGAATACGCTCAGGGCTGCCTATTGACGGAGACAATGAACACGTCTCCTTGTATAGTCGTTCTAGATATGCAGTGAATGGTGAGCAGGGCGAAATCGGGTCCTGCACAATGGAAAAAGGAACGCCGCGATATTGGAGAGAGAAGACATAACGCGCCATGCATGGTTTTGGACGAGCTAAGAAAAAGTAGCAACCGGACTTTGCACTGACAATCGAGGCAGCGCCTCTACATATTTTTCACATTGAGAAATACGGAGATGATGGCCAATTACTTGCTTGAACCAAGTCTGAAAGCCGTGGCGATGGACCACGCCAACCAGGACATAGGATTTCGCTTTCCATTTCATATGCTATCAGATTAGCGTCATGGGTCAGGACAAGCCTTCCGTGTGTGTTAATCCCCAGGGTATTCCTCTCTGCTCTACTTGGGTGAATCAGAAGTCGGGCCAAAAGGAGGGCAGAGAGTGACATGGCGTGATAGGCGGAGGTCTAAAGGCAATGAAGTGGGCTTTGGCAATCACTCTATGGATAAGAGAATGCCCTTTTGGAAGACAGTAATCTATTAGAAGAGTTTCTGTAAACCAGGACATCAACATGAAGCGTATCAAGACTTAAGAGGGAACGACTCAGTCTTGTCGAACTTATACATACGCGAATCCGTTGTAGAACTGCCTAAGTGTCTCTCATACCTTCGATGTCGAGATTTCCTACAGACCATAAATCGTAAACCAAAACGTCTAAAGCATAGATGATGAAAATGTTACCATTCCCTCGGGAACTGGCTGTTGATATGCTACTTCCTAGAACCCACCGAGTATCTAGCTCGATCGCTGTCATAAGCGCCAGTTTACAAATGACACAGAGCTTCAGTGAGACTTGAACGCCGTGTAGAACAGCATGGTGTAATTGTTGTCGTGTCAACAGCTAACGAAGAGATTAAGCCGTATCGAGGCTAGCGGCCGTTGCGATAGTCAATATCGCTCCAAGCTTCTGATGCAATGAATTCAGGGAACGGTCATTGACTGCGCAAAGTTATTGTTTAAGATGGAACAACGTTCCTTAAAAGGATGCATACTGTGAGCTGAAAGGAGTCCCCAATTCGAATTGTACGGCAACACAATCACCCAACCCCCTGGAAGGGTCCTCCATCTCTCGTCCAGTGCCGACATGACTTCCACCGCCCTACCTCAATCTCCTCTGGGCAAGAACAAGCCCAATCTCACCATGCCAATGCCGCCACCTCTGCTGCACACCCGATCCGGGAATGACATATATGAGGCACCCCATACACCTACACCTGCCGGCTTTACGTCTCCATATGCCACTCCCCAGGGCAGTCCGAGCAAATCCAAAATGCCGCCAGGGGCCAATGATCTTCCCGATGCCTTCGATAGTGCCATGAAACTTGACCAGAGCAGTCCCATCAAGCTTGGAAGACCGCAGTTAAGTCCGGGCTCACCCATGAAAGGCGGCAGACAAGCGTTTGACGACAGTTTGGATGGCAATATCAAACGCTCAGACTACAGCTTAGCGCCAGGCAGCCCTACTAGAAAGCAAGGTAAAGAGAACACTCCACCGGGAATACGGTCGTCGAAGCCAACAACTCCAAATCAGGCGGCAGTGTCTCGTCAAGAGCCGTACCAAGGAAAAGACACAGACGGAGCGAAGGCGCGTTTCAATCCTCCGCGTGGCCTGACTGCAGAAGAGTTGGAGAAGCTGCAATTGCCCAAAGTCAAACGTCTGGCAAATGTTACCCAGCTTTGTACTATCTCCAAAGCCTATACCTGGGAGTCTCTTGACTAATGCCTACCAGACTTCCTTGACCACTACTTCGATCTCCTGAGCTATGTACACCATCGACAGAGTCGTGGGGAGCTGTTCAATACCCAATATCCTGCACCTCCAGCCACACCGTCCGAGGAGTATGAAGCAGCGCGACACAAATACCTCGGCAGAGAGCGAGCAAATCTGCGGAAGCGCCGTACAAGACTTCGCCATGGTGATTTCCAGATCCTCACTCAAGTCGGGCAGGGTGGCTACGGACAGGTGTATCTGGCAGCCAAAAAAGATACACGAGAGGTGTGTGCCTTGAAAGTTATGAGCAAGAAATTACTATTCAAGCTGGACGAGGTCAGGCACATATTGACAGAGAGAGATATTTTGACTGCAGCGAAGAGTGAGTGGCTGGTGAAACTACTCTACGCATTTCAGGATGAAAAGAGTATCTATCTCGCCATGGTAAGCTGGTCAACTACTAGCAACGGGATATGACCTAACACACTTAGGAATACGTGCCAGGAGGTGATTTCCGTACTCTGCTGAACAATACCGGAGTCCTCCACAACCGGCATTCTCGCTTCTACATTGCTGAGATGTTCTGCTGTGTGGATGCACTCCACCAACTCGGCTACATCCACCGCGATCTTAAGCCCGAAAATTTCCTCATCGACTCCACCGGCCATGTCAAGCTCACCGACTTCGGGCTCGCGGCTGGCATGCTTTCGCCCCAAAAGTTCGAATCTATGCGCATCAAGCTCGAAGAAGTTGGTCAGCTCTCAGCTCCCTTCGTCAACCCAATGGAACAGCGTTCAATCGCCGAACGAAGAGATGGGTACCGCTCCCTGCGTGACCGCGAGGTCAATTATGCAAAGTCCATCGTCGGCTCGCCTGATTACATGGCACCCGAAGTTCTCAAAGGCGAGCAATACGACTTCACAGTCGACTATTGGTCTCTCGGGTGTATGCTCTTCGAAGCTCTCTCAGGCTACCCACCCTTCGCCGGCTCCACAGTGGACGAAACATGGCAGAACCTCCGCAATTGGGACAAAGTCCTCAAGAAACCCAAGTTCGAGGACCCGAACTACTTCCTTTCAGCTCGCACATGGGACTTGATCCAGCGCTGCGTCAACTCAAAGAAGCAACGATTCCGAAGCATCGGCGAGATATACAAGCATGTTTACTTTGCGGAGGTCGATTGGTCGAAATTGCGAGAACAGCGGGCGCCGTTCGTGCCGGAGTTGGATGGTGAGACTGATGCCGGGTACTTCGATGACTTCAGCAACGAAGCGGACATGGCCAAGTATAAAGAGGTGCATGATAAACAAACTGCGCTGGAGAATATGGCGGATAGGGATGAGCAGATGGGAAAGGGACTGTTTGTCGGTTTCACCTTTCGGTACGTCCTTTTCCCCTTTTCATTCCATTGGCCCCAGCACTATGCTAATATCATAACATAGACATCGCAAACCTGCCGTCGACCCCAACAGCAGCAAGCCGGCCAGTCCGCGCAAAGCTCTGCCTACAGACGGCTCTTTCGGCACCATCTTCTAAAAAGCCTGGTCGCTTGTCTCTTCACTTTCCACATCTGTGTTACATGCCGCATTAGGCTTGCTCTGCGTCAACACGAGTCCACTTGACTCTTTCTTCCTTCGCGACTTCATCATCGGACTAGGCGGGTAGGCGGGTAAACGGATCATGCGTATGAGAAATGAAAGGGAAGGGAGGGAGGGAGCCTGGCGAATCGTTGCTATTAGCATAGCATAGCAGTCATTGCAGGTCGATTGTATATACATCATCATGAGCTGTCTCGCTACCTATGAATCGGAGGGTCCGTGAAGAATATCCCATAACCTACCTAGCCCCCAGCTTCTGGGAGTCCAGACTGCGTACGCCCCTGACCCTCTCGCCCCAAGGTAGCTATCAAGTATTCAAGCAGTCGAAGAGCAGTAATTAGCACGATCTGTAAGAATTACAACTTCTGAGTAGATAAGACGAGCTTTCAACGTATCAAGCCCATCAGTACACAAAGAGTCCAAGAAAACGAAATAAAGAAAGAAAAGGCGGTTGATTGAAAAATCATTTCTATAGATGAAGCAGGCGCCGTGGCGCGGATACTGCGTGCAGACTTCATTCATGATCCAATCGACTCCGCATAAGATATCTAAGGTAAGGTACATGGAGATAGGATGCCATCCAATCGCCCGACTAGCCCGTTCGTCCCCAACACCTATTCACACACCCATTCACAAGCCATCTCGAGTCACTTTTCCAAATCTCCCGACGTCCTTTCCAATCATCCACGCTTCGCATCCGCAGTACAATGCACTTCCTCATCAGCCACCCCTCCTCATACCACCCTTACCAACCCTAGCGCCCTTCAAGTCACTCTTGCCCGGACCCCATACATCCTCAGGAGCCCACGGATCCTTTTTGACATCTACATCTCCCCGCTTCTTTCCCCCCTTCCCCTCATTCTCACGCTTTTCTTCAACGCTCTTTCGTGCAGCGGCCGCGTATCCTCCTTTCGAAGGAGCTCTGCTTTCACCTCCCTTCATAGGGCTGCTACGGCCACGAGGTAGGACGGGATATTCTGCGTCATCTTGCCGGCTTTCGGCAGTGTCGCCGCTTTTGTTGCCCAGAATTGGGTTGCCATTCTTGGCTTCAGCGTCCGGATAGTCTCCGGTGATGGTTTTGGGGCTGCTTGCTAGGTCGTCCACTTTTTGGTCATCGGCATGGGCGTCTACGGCCACCACTGCGAGCATGTCCAACGTGTCACAAACATGCCCTGGATCTCCTTCGCATTGATCTTGGCTTGTACACCCTGAACTTGCCTGATCCGAAATTGGCTCAATTGACGCACCGATATCCTGTACCTTTGGCCGCTTTTCAGAAGGCTTACGAGCTTGTATATCACTCACTCCGTTTTCATTCTGACTTCGGGCTATGATTCCCTCACTTTCCTCATCCCATAATTCGTCCTGCATGTCAGAGTCTTTGTATCCGCTGTTCCGATTCCAGTATCCCACCACCTCCTTCTTCAGAAGCTCGCTCTGGGCTGGAATCAGCGCTTGCTGTTTCTCTGACGATAGCCGTGTCATTGCTCCCCCTGGTTTCTCAAAAGCTGCATGGATTTCTTCAAGACTTGACAGCTTGATATTATCAGTGCCGAAAAGGAGTTTTGGATTGGCAAGATGGTCTGCCGCAATCTCCGATGCATCCTCTCCAGGCATTAATTTGATGACTGCTGTCTTTGTGCCGGATTTGGTCGTTACTATCGGACTTCCCTCAGGGAGCTTGCCTTCCATTTGTAGGGACCTTATCAGAGACGTGCTAGGTTGATGAAAATCGCCAGTCTTGGACTTCGTTGTGGGGATTGAAGGGGAAGGAATGTTTGGCATTTCGCTGACTTCAATGTATTGCTCGGCCCTGGAAAACCATTCTAGTGAGATTTCTTTGGACGAGCCGTATGTTGGTGATGTATCAAGCAGAATTCTACCTTCCATGACTATTCGGTCCTGGAGCGAGTCTCCAACGTTGCGTTCGCCGCGGGTTGCTTTATGTACCATATTATACACCGCGATCTTCTGGATACGATCGCGTAGCGACTTAATAGGCAGAGAATCTTCTCCTGTCTTGCCTTTGCCCTTGCTATTCTTTGTGGGTGTACGAGGCAAGCTTTCTTCAAGACGTTTACCGGCTGCCGCTCTTTCGAGGAAGGCCCGCGTTTCAGTTTGCTTTTGCATTTCAGCTCGGTCCATAATGAGATTTTTGCCCCTGTCGCTAAATAGCATTATCTCATCTTTCGACTCGTCCCTGTTACTCTGTTCCTCTTGTTCGATGATATCCCCAAGCCGAGCCAAGATCGGATCCTTGACAGCGAAATGACGGGCACTAGACGGGGCGGAGGTGGTCCGATAGCCTGCATCTTCGATAACCTCTCTCAGCCCTCGTGGCAATTCAGTAGCATTCTTTTCCACTCCTTGGGACTGAATTCCCACACATTGCCGGCAGTCATTCGACTGCACAACGATACTGTATTCTGCAACAGGACGACTCTCTTGGCTATCACGCTGACGACGATCACTCACAACCAACGAGTCCGCCTCACCATCAAGTCTAAAAGGAGTCTCGGGCTCTGGAAGGTCGGAAAGTCTTGTGGAAATTGATGAGCACACCCCAGGTTCAATTGTCAGGCTTTGGGCACCATCGAATTTCTTTCTCTCTAGATTTGAAATTCGACTTTGGTGGGCTCTTGCACCGAGAACTGGTAACGATAGCTTCGTCTGTTCTCCTTCGTCCACAGGCTGCTTTGCTGCCAGATCTGGCAATAGTCCCGAGCTACCGCCTTTTTCTTCTGCTGGTACAGATTTCGTCGCGTTCCTTGACTTCTTCTTCTTATGACGTGTTAGGACTGGAGCTGGGTTTACGATCAATGAGCACTGTTGTGGCAGAGAGCTTGACCGTGCCGGAATTACGACCCTCTGCTCACGCTTTTGCCCCGGAGACTCAACAGAATCAATAGTCTTTGCCGAAATGTGAGGCGGCACAATTACTTCTGGGCCTTGGAGCGCATTGTGCAGAAATTGTGGCGCCCAATCCTTAGTGTCCTTATCGATGACCCTGATCTCCACCAAACCTTGCTTTTGTAAAGGAGTAGTATTGGGTAGCATTTCTTGCGAGGAGTTTGACATATCAAGCGTGAATGATGTCAGGCATTCCTCATTAACAGTATCTTTGTTCAGCTCGACAACGTGCCCAGCACCGATAGTCGCCTTGATGTCAGTCTGGAGTATACTACGCAATTGCTCTGGATTGACGCCGCCGCTTCGCCTCTGAGTGACTGGGGATGACTCATTTGGACGGTGCATGCTCGCCCGTGATCCTTCTGCGAGACTGTTGGACCGTTCAGTCTGCAAGTACGACGTGGGTGCCGTAGAGAAATGATACATGGATTCCCCACTGTCCTCGACGTCGGTAGAATTACTGCAGCCTCGACTCATCATTTGTGCTGCAACTTCCTGTTCTTCTTCTGGGGGTGAATGGAGGCAAGGAGATTGCGATGATTCAAGTGCGCCTTCTGCTGAGTTGGATACGTTCACTGTGCCGGCTACCTGCTGCTTCCCATATCTCGGCATGGTATTGCTCAGAGGCTCTGTAGGGAGCTCTACCTTTATTTCCGGAGATGCGGGATGTAGCTGCTTAGGGGAATCGATGATAGGGGCAGAAGCTTGTTTCATTGAGCCTGGCCAAGCTTGATGACTCGCTTTCTTGGGCTGTGTCGCCAAAATGGGTGAGTTCGTGAGCTCCTGAGCATGGGGTGTAGTTGGAGTAGGATGAGGAGGACCAGGAGTGGCGACACTAGTTGCTACTGCGACCTCTACGGTGCGAGAATTTGCGGCACCATCCTCAGTATCTGGATGTGCCGCCTCCACTAAAAAAGTACTGGCTTCGGACGTTGTCTTCGTCTGTGTACTGATTGTTGGTTTGGTATTCTCTGGGAGCGACACAGCCCTGCAGTCTTGAGATCCCTTTACATTTTGGGACTTGTCTGTTGATTGAGATATCTGGTCACTCTTCTTCAAGTTTTCTGTGGCCGTGGTTGATAGTGTTTGAACATTATTGAACTGTCTGGAATTAGGGCCATGCAACTCCTGTTCCATATGAACTTTTGGTTTGAGAACGTGGAATGAATCATTGATGCCGTCCACTGTAGGCACTTCGCTATCACATGGGGATGGTAGAGCAGAAGCTGGCGTTTCAACTTGACAGGCTCGATATGCAGTCTTCTTGTCCTCGACCGACACCGTAGCAGAATTGGGAAAGACGTTGGTGGGAGTGCTGACGCCAGCCGGGTCCATGGAGCCAGGTTCAGGAACCGTCATGCTTTGAGCCTGACTTACATCGAGCTCAGGAGGATTAGCGGATCCCTCCCCGGTAGCATCGGTGACTGTTTTCCGTCTATCCTCTGCTTCCAATACCACTCTGGGGTTCACCATTTCGTCCTGATGATGTGTGGCCTCTTCACGGGCTTCACCTATGAAAGTTCCGTCTATGACTTTACCCGTGCGTGTTATTACTGGAGAATTATGCCCTGTATTCTGGTCTACCCTTGCGTCGCACGTGCTCTGATTTTGATAACGATTTGAATCATACGCGAAAGGCCAATTGGTCTTCAGAAAATTTCCTTCGCCCAGACAATTAAAATGAGTCCGAGGTAAACGATCCAAAGCCTCATCCGCCTCATCCTGGGTACCGAAACTGATCAAAGTCGTTAGTGCGATGGCTATGATGAATGCTATGAAATGATACATACATAGCAAAGACACATGTATACGTGTTGCTCTTTTGTGAAGACGTCCTCGGCTCAATGAAGCTTTGAAGCCCTCGACAAGGTTTTAGCAAATCCTCAATCATAGCTTTATTGAAAGCTGTAGGGATGTGCCCGACCCAAATCTTGGTGCCTGTCACACGTTCACGCTCCATCCGCTTCCCTACGCGTGTCTCAATCTGTACAGGAGCTTGCTGATGTTGAAGCTGACGGTTATCTGTCACGGACGTTTGCCGAGGCAAGCGATCACCAGCGGTCAAATTGGCAGGAACTTGAGATGCAGGCTCGCAATACGCTGTCTGGTATCCAAACGCGCGGGGGCCCAAAGGTCGCATGTTGAATCCGTGAGCTTGGATTGGGTGCTGCGGTCTCCTATACTGTGGATCCTGACCGGAGTCCACTGTTCGAAGAGAGCCGCCCTGCACCATGACCCCTTCAGGCTGGCTAAGGTGGGGATTGATCACGGGGTGACCGAACCGGACGCCATTTTGAGATGCTGGTCCAATTTGCATGTTCGGAACTTCGCCTTCGCACAGTGGTCTCGAAAATGGTAGCGATTCGGCCAAAACAGGGACACAGTAGTTTTCAGATGATCTGCGATTTGACGACTGACGCCGACTGCTTCCTCCACTCCCAGGTTTACGAGCATCATCAGAAGACTTTTTGGCCGGATTCTTCTTGCCTTTGGGCGGTGCACCAGAGTTGTAGTTCCGCTGACGCTCTGGAAGGGAACCCCGATTGTGAGATCCATAGCTATAGGAACTTGGAAGACCCCAAAACGGGATAGCCACGCCATGATCCACGTAAGGTGAATTCAAGATGTTCATAGTAGGATCACTGTATAATTCGCCATGGTTTGTACTTTCTAGATGGTGCTCCAAGACAACGGCGGACGAGGGAAGCCGCTGCTGAGGGTAGCGGCCTTGTAGGGTGGGAAACTGGATGAAAGGTTGTGAGATCTGACCTGTTGGCTCTTGCCATTGGCGGGCTTGAGACTTCTCTGGATTTGATGTCACTCGTAAGGTTGGAAACCCAGGTAGCTGTGACGGGATTGTGGTAGAGTCTGGCACTTGAGAGAGGACAGAGTCGGTGTAACCGTGGAGTGTAGGATGATGTTGCTCTTGGAGACGAAAATCGCTTTGAAGGGCTGCTGCTTGCTGAATTTGCATCAATGTCTCTTCCAGCAATCCCATTTCATATTGTTCTATGTCCTCCGTCGTAAACACATGCTCCACAGAATGCTCGGGACCCAATAAGGCGAAGGCTTCCGTGTTGGTTGCCTTCCAGCGGCTAAGTAAGTCTTGAACTTTCCTCGCTCTCAAGGCATTGCATTGTGCAATGTGTAATAGCACTGCACGAAGAAAGTCTGTTCCCTGCAGATGTTGGTCATAGTCATCGAAATAGTCGTTTACATAGTTGTCAGTACGGTGGTCGAATGTAGTGATGTTCTTACAGATCGCAGGAAACTGGGCCTGGAGCCTCGCTGCCATTGTGTCTCGATCGTCGTTTGGATCTGATCTGATCACGAGGCTCATACCTGGGGTACGTTGACGTTGACAGTCTTTCCCACCTCGTGTAGAGAATATGGCCATTCCTAAAGGACTGTGGGTCTGAGGGTGAGCCATGGTAATGTTCAAAAGCGTGCGCATTTTGTGAGGAATATGTGGCTCCAGTGAGTCGTGTTGACGCATTAACGAACTCAGGTGTTGACAGTATCAGAGCAAGTACACATGACGGCGAGAGTCAGAATCCAAGAGGTTGCAATCTCTTAGATGTCGTGAAAGACTCAGCGCCTGCAAAGACAAATGATGAAGGAGCGGATGTGATCTTGCTCGTGATTGCTGTTTCTGGAACAAGGACCAGATGCAAGTCTGAAATCTTTCACTCGTCTCCCTGAACAATCATAGCTCACGACACGGGGGGCTAGTGTTATTTTTTTGTCGGATGTGTGTCCGAGAGATTCGCAAATATCACTGGTGCACGACCATTACAATGCCCAGGGCTCAGTTGAACATCCAAATGAATTCTGGCCCGTCATTGCCATGATGATCATTCGACATTCTTCCGAACAGATGTCGTGGGTACTAACTGGTCCTCTATTTGCAATGGTAAGATACATCTTATGATTTTCATTGCAAAGTAGGCATTGTATGATGGGCTCGGGTGTTAATGATGAAGAGTAGAATGTCAGCGAGTGTTAAATGCAAATCCATGCGAGATGTTTGGGGAAGCGGAAACTGCCTTCTGTCACAGGAGGCCTTGAGCGCCCAGGTGCTGGAACCGCGCGATACTGGTCACTTGAGAATGGATTGATACCATGAGATCTCCAGCGAGTCAGCAAAGAATTCAGAGCACCCATTGCCCAAACGACGTAGCACTTCTATCCTACACCTTTGCAGTCTCTTCCGGTAACTGGGAAATCATCATCATAATTTCGGACTCGTTTTCTCCCACCACTTGAAGCACCATCAGTATACCGGCAAGGAAGCTAATTAGCTCAGAACCTACCTGCTCTGCCATTGTTCCAATCTACAGTCTGCAGCTTCATCAGTATTATACTCGGCCATGCTGGGTGTGCAATCAACCCACGACTGGCGCCTTGAACCTCCTGCTATCTTTTGCCAACCTACTGATTGCATCTGCTGCGTCTCTTGCGCCTTCCACAATCTGGCCCGCTTTCCGATCTCCAGTATACTCGATTATGGTCCTCATTTGATCACCAGTAGGGGGATCTTCTGTGACATTCAATTGGAATTGCGTCCGCTGGACTTTGTTCTGATGTGAGTGGTCCCCAGCCTGATCCTCTGTTGCGGTTTCGGAAGCGTTGGCGGAGACTTGCTTAAGGAGAGTGAGGACGCGGAGGGAGGCAGGGATGGAGGGTTTGTGGAAGAGGGTTATGACATCGAGGGCTTTGTGCTACAGAACGGATTAGATCCTTGCTGCGAATCAAGCCTCATGTGCTTTGGATAGACCCACGAAGCGGAACATTGTGATCGTAATCCAGACGGATTACTGTTGCTTGCTCATATAATGTTGACGTTGATACCGTCTGTAGACGAGGAGAGGTTGGCAAAGCTAATTCCTCGGCGCCGCTAGAATCTGAAAGTTTTTTGCTCTTGTACGACCTCAAATCCATTTATAAATGTGTACTTTACATGATCACAGAGGAAAGAACCCATCGCAATTACTTCACTGTCCGTGTGAATTGTGGGTCTACAATTGTATGAGGTTTGTAGTATCTGTGGCTGCAGCTGATGGTCTATATTTGGCTCTGAGGTACATTCATGATCGATCATGACCACCCTCCAAATTGTGCACATGCACATCGACAGGTCAGTAGCACTACGCGAACGGTGTCTGCAGGTCCGGTACATCCAAGCCAATCCGACTAACCCAGTATCGCCTCTTCAGAGGCTTCAGAGCTTCGAAAGGACCGTTTCAGCACTGGACACCTAGCAGTGCAATGTCAGCTTTGACGCCAATCCTCCCTCCTTACACAGATAGAGACATACCGTGACGTCTCCACCAGCCTCATTCTCCGCGTACACGATCTTGCCATGGTCAATGATCATGGCATACCTCCCAGTCCGCTCGGGCCCTTTCGTCCAGCCTATGCTCTTCGAAAACGCGATCCCAGGATCGGACATGAACATCTGCAATGGTCTCAACAGAGAACAAGAACATACAGCGAACGGGTTGGACTCACAATGCTATCGTTCTTGATCCCATTCGCCTTGCTCCATGCACTCATTACAAAGGGATCGTTCATAGCGATCACAATCACTTGATCCACACCCTTCGCCTTGATGTCGTCGAGATGCTCAATATACCCGGGAAGGTGATGAACAGAACAGCCAGGAGTGAACGTGCCGGGGACAGCGAATAACACGACCTTCTTGTCTGCGAATTCCTTGCTCGCGTTGTATGGCTGGGGCATGCCACACGATGTGATCGAATCTTTCTCTTCTGTGTAAGGGATCCAGCTTAAGCATCATGATACAGATTAGCCAGGGCCATATTGCTGGGCAGAAGATCTCTAGACATAACATACAGGAACTGGACTCCTTCGGGGAATTTATCACCAGCTTTGAGAGCTGCCATTGTCGGTGCTGGACACTACGGTAACTGAGTGACTCTTTTACAATCTTCACAGATTCCCTCGTTGGTCTGAAGAAGCACGGTTACGAAATCGACCGATGGGGCTTTAATGGAAGCAGGATTCTTAGGGCGATTCTCCGTGAATATCGACCGCCTGAACGCTCGTTTAGTCAGCCTTTAGTGGGGCAGGCCGATCTACGCCTGAGGGAATGGTGTTGATATTCGTCGAGTGTGTAAGAATACGGAACGTGTTCGAGAGATGGGGAAATGTGAGGTTACATGGTACTCTCCGAGTCAATCATGTCAGCAGACCATCTCCTTGTACAACGCCCACAACTTTTTCGGCATAAGCTCATCAATATTTCGTTCAATCAATTCGCTAATGAGTTTCATCTGTGTACAATAAGAGTGTCAAGTTCCCTGAAAAAGCTATTGATGCTACCGCTAGCAGCGTTCGTTTGGGTTACCTTGATATTTCAGATCCCATGGTTTTCCAGACACCCATATTCTTGGGATCTTTATCATCGTATCGCCTTGTAAGCTATCTAACGACTGACTTTCTTCCTGCTTCGTGCAAGCTTGCTTGCGTATGCTTGATGGCTTTGGATCTTCGGGAGCATACCATGAATCACCCAGCACGGCGTAGCTTCTGAAAAGGGGCCGATTAGTACCTTACCCGGTATTGTGCCGTCAGCACAGTAGTGCCAACCAATGGGCTGCAATTTGAATGTTGTTGTGGCCAACTCAGACGATGTACTGTGAACAGTGAATATGTACAGGTCGGCACCATTGATGTTACATTCTCTGCTATGCTCCATGACCTATCCTACTATTGCTATGCACAATTTCGCTCTTCATTTTCCATATATCATCATATCTCCAACTCATACATATCCATCGCTTTTCTAGAGCTCCAGTGATTCGCTTTGAGCCACCAGAGGTTCGAGCCTCTCCTTAAGGTCCTCCACGGATAAGTCCTCGCCGTTCCACTGCTGCAAGCCACGGTCGATTGCCTTGGGTGGGATGAGAACGTTGCTCACCACCTGGATGACCCCATCGGCAGCAATGCCGTCTTCGACTGTGACAGTTGAAAAGCCGTTGATCTTGATTTGAATGAAGCGACCATATCGGCCTACATCGATGCTGAGTGACTTATCTTTTAGCACTGTCTTAAGATCGATCTGCAAGAGCTGATTAGCACAGGATCAAATGGAGCGGAAGTAGGTTGTACACACGTGGAAGTATCCCTTGGGGATTCCATTTTCCTCAACAACTGTGGACTCCGATTTGTAAAAGGCATCTGAGTACAATGTCTGATTGGGAACAATGTGATACTCCAAGAGAGCCTTGAGATACTTCTGACCATACTTGCTGAAGAGAAAGGCATTGACCCTAGCACCAAGCTTTTGAAATGCGAAATTCGATGGTGCAAAGATGGTCCCGCCCAGATGGGTTGACGTTTCGTTGACGGCTTTGAAGAGACCAGTCTTCGTGAGCCCGAGTTCAAGGGTGCTAAATTCGCCTGGGAGAAATTGGATGATATCGGCAGACTTCGGTGGAGGAATAAGGAGACTGTCAACGCCGTGGATCACGCCGTTTGTGCCAAACTAGCCTTGTCAGCTCGAAGAAAGGTCGAATGACTCAAGATACTCACAATGTCGATTGCCACAATTCGGCTGTAGAAGTTCACGGTCAGGCCTTTCAGACTGATTTCAGTACCTAGTCGTTGCGGTCCAATGCCCAGGGTATCGACTGAAAGTAGGGTTGGAATGGTGTGGGTCACGAGGACACGACCTGCTGGAAAGTACTCTGGCGAGACGTGGTACGTCAAAATCTTCTTGAGGTCATCCTTGGATGGCTTGGGTGCGTGGTCTGGGATCTTCTCGAACGCTTTATCTGTGGGGGCAAAGACCTTGATGAAATCAGCATGTTTCCATGAAAAGCGAAGGTCAACTGGCGGGCGGTGGCAAAATGTATCGCTGGGGCCACGACTTACTGTATAATTCGCAGCGGTGCCATTCAATAGCTCAACAACATCTGGAAATTCGTTGACCAGAGCAGCCAATTTGGTGGTGTATTTGCTCTTGGCGATCAGCTCGTAAATTGTGAGATTAGGTTTGCAGTGGCCATGATGACCATGCTTGCCATGTTTTCCGAGATCTTCGACTTTATTTGCGGCAGACTATTGATTATCTTCACGTCAGTATGCCTTTGCAAAACTACAACAATGCAGCATGAGGAAGAGAGTAAGCACTCTCCAACAATTGTTTGAAATCAGACCCTGTACAAGAAAACCAGGAACCACCTACCTCTAGCCAGGTCTGAGCATCAAAGGCCGTCTCATGTGCTTTTATGGAGATCACCTCGCCACTTTCTGCGGCATAGTCGATCGCCTGATCAAAGGTGCTTTTGGAGGTATCGATGAGCTTGGAAAACGTATTCTCGAATTCTGTGGTAGCTTGGGCCTTGGTGGGTACCTTGTCGACCACCGACTTCGCTTTTCCGTGGGACTCGATCCTCACTTCACTCATCACCCGCTCATCTGGGATGACGAAGGCAGTAGTGAGAGCCGCAAACGGCACAATTTTAATGAGTTTCATTTTGATGTTGATGGAACGATAGGAAGATGCGAGCAAGAAAGAGGACTGATGCCTAAAGTAGGTAGAGAGTAAGCACGCCTCTCCAGGCGTCTCTCTGCCGCGCGTGGTTACAGTGGTGACGTCTATCCGACGAATGGCGGGGACTTTGAAGTACCGAGATCCGGTGCGGAGACAGCTAAGAATAGTTGCCGCAAATCTTTCTCAATAATACCTATCTAATCTCCAGCTTGAACATTAAAAACAATGGCAGCGCCTTTGGTTGTGCCTGCCTTAGGGAAGCATACGGCAACAGTGATATGGGCTCATGGCCTGGGGGATAGGTAAGGACAGCTGGTTCTGCAATATTCTAGGCCTCGAACTGATGCAAGGTAGTGGCGCAGGATGGTATGAACAAGTCCCTTTCCTCCCGAAAGGCCTCTACCAACAGATGAAGGATGCCCGTCGCCGAGAATTTCAGACATCGAGGAAAATTTCCCGAAGTCGCTTTCATCTTCCCAAATGCACCAACCATACCAATTACAGTGGTACGAACATAGCCGTATGCTGTTCCAGCAAGATTCCTTCAGGAGACACTGCTGAGAATGAGCTCGGTACCCTTTGATACGAGGAATACCTGCTTATGGTCTTTGAAGAACTTTGGGATGGAAATGCCGGGGTGGTACGACATTGTGAGACAGCGCGTCCGTTTGCTTTAAACAGTCGACGAAGACTCGGGCGTCATCTGGTTGCTGATGTATAAGCCAGCGTAATTTCGGCGACCTAGCGCAAGCACACGATCAGCCCGGTATCCTCAAATCTCGAGAATACTTTCATGGGCTCGTCAAAGCCGAGATAGACAAGGGTATACAATCATCACGGATAGTTCTCGGTGCGTTGTCTCTCAATAGAGGGTTCAGGTCACAGCGACTAACAGTATGAAGGGGGCTTTTCACAAGGCGGAGCTATATCTCTCTTCGCTGGCATAACCTGCCCTGACAAACTCGCTGGCATCTTTGGCTTGTCAAGCTATCTGCTCCTTCATGACAAGATCAAAGACTACGTCACCAAGGAAAGCACCAATAAGGATACACCGATATTCATGGGCCACGGAGATGCCGATCCATTGGTGAAGTATGAGTGGGGAGTGGACACTGCCAAAGTGCTAAAAGAGATGGGTTGGACCGTGGATTTGCGGACTTACAAGGGATTAGCTCATTCAGCAGATCCAAAGGAAATCGACGACTTGGAGAAGTATCTGACTGAGAGGTTACCGCCCGAGACCTAGCCGGTGAATGTTTCGGACTAAATTAGATGATACCAATGTGGTCATGAACCTGGAATTGCGCATTAGAAACTGAGGTTGGCGGCTCCGTAGGGAGATCGCTTGTGATGTCCTAAATCCTAGGCGTCCAGTGTTCCGTTGATCGATGGAGATTGAATTCATATTCAATGATCGCATAATCCTGGTCTATCCTACCAGCATCGTTTGAAGCTATTGTGCTTCTAGCAACTTGCGATGAGACATTCGTCCTTTCGACTGCGTTATTCAGCCACGATTCAATCCTTTTTGAAAGCCAGGATCAAGAACTCGAAGTGCCTTTCCATTCGAGTTGGAATCGACAAAGTTCATTCGTGTCTGCGGCGAAAGATCGCTTCATACTCTCGCGGTCTCCTACCATTCCGACTCGTTTCGGTTTGGGATGCCGTCTCCTTCACTAGTTGTGGTGACCCATAGTGTGATGGACTCATTCGCGTGGTCTCAGCATCAAATATCTTTTTCTTGATCAGTACTACATCTCCAAGTTCATCGACATAGACTTCACGTCTATCATCTCAGCTTACATGATACAGTCTATACTTCTTCATATGTTAGCTGAACATAGCATTCGATGAGGTCCCGTATGCATGTCCGTAATAGCTAAACCCCTGACTAGTCGAGTGTTGGCCTCAATGCTCGAACGCAATAGTAGGTCTAATCGAGGCTTTCTCGAGATGTCGGAGCAATAGCTGAAAAGCAATCAAATTGTTGAGATATTTGCCTTTGGGGTGGGTGCGAGAATTAATTTTCCAGAGACGATACTGTTTTCTTACATCCTCTTACTTGCTGTCTTTGGGATCAGTCAACGATGTACTAGTCAATAATGGGACTACGAGCCACAGCTGCTGTACGACTGCAGCATAGACAAAAGGGAAGACTAAGCACAATTAGCCATTTGACAATGATTAATCGTAACTTATCAACAAATTAAGATCCAGTCAATCATAAGCTCGGACATATTGACTAAGGATCATGTAATTCGCATTGTATGGTTCGTAGCTTCATATACATAGTGGTTCACAATTCAGCAAGTTTACCGACTACAGGCTCTGGTAAAGCGTCTGAGGTCGTCAAGACAGATATATAGAGCTAGCGTGTGCAAGGCTTCTGTAATCAATTACTCGAGCGATACGATTCCATAATATTGTACTTCGTGGATCCAAGCGACACATGGCTCATCTGATACATCCTTTTATGAGAGTCTTTTACCGTATTCTATGTAGAAGACAAGTACTCGAAGTGTTAAAATTGTTTGGGGAGAAAGTGCAAGACTTTTGCACACGCCAAATGCGTCACCAAAACTACCACACCAAGTCGCCGCGCTAGGTTAATACCAACCCCTGCAGCAGATTGCTCGATCACGACCAGTCTTAGAGCCCAACTGCGTGGTATATCTGAGGCCGGGAGCTATCCATGATGGCTTCAATCGGCCCTCCAGCCTCCTTGAAGCGCAAGTCATTCAATCCTCCGCCGAACAATCAACGCTCCGCCAAACGCGTCAAAACCTTCAATGCTAGGAATATTCTCACGCAGAATTCTGATAAAGCTTTGGACAAGAACGGCGAGCTCGACGTAGCTGCATTCGTCAAGACACGCGAATTCGAAATTAAAGCATTAGGGAAGAGCATGGGAGATACTAAGAAGGTTTTGGCTTCAAGGGCTTTCCAGCAGGTGCCCAAGGAACTAAGGCGAAGAACCGCAAGTCATAATGTGAAAAGAGTGCCGAAAAGGCTGAGAGCCAGGGCAGCGAAGGAGGTGCGTGACTCTAGCTGTTGAATGGGCAATTTTCTGCATGGGCGGTAGCTGATTCGGTGCTGCAAGTGTAAAGATGAGCGACGATAACACTCCTACCGTGACCTCTCGTCGACGAAAGCCTACGCCACACCAGAAATTACGATTAGATAAAGCGAAAGCACTCAAAAATCTAGGAGCTCTGACCAAGAGGAAGCGCGTTGAGGCCAAGAAGAAGAAGCCTGTCGAGACAAATCCGGAGAAACTGGCGTCAATCACTCCCCGTTCACCAAAGCTCAAGAAAAACACCTTGTCGAAACCAGTGAAACCTGCAGCAAGGTTTCGCAAGCGCCAGATCCACAAGTCATGGCTTCCTACGCACTTATACCATGCGAAGAGAGCCAGAATGTCACCGCCTAAAGAGCCATTGTGGAGATTTGCGATACCTCTGACACCCACAAACAAGTGCTACAGAACGACACACCGAGCTGCTTCTTCGAGAGGCTGTGTGGCATGGGATATGAGCTACATGGGTACCATTGGAGTCGAGGGAGTCGAAAGTAGTTTGTTGGGGCTACTGAGAAGTCTTGGACTGGAGGAAAATCTGCTGATGGGCAAACGACAAGCCAAGTGGAGAAGAGGTACGAGAGGTTGGCAAGGATGGGTCAAGGAGAGGGACGGGGAAAAGAGATGGGTTGCGAAGGTTGAGGTTGTGTGGTGCATGGATGACACAATGATGGAGGGTCCGGAGACACATGATCTGCTACAAGAGCCAAGCGAGAGTCCAGGAGCTGGTCCACAGTTGGAGCGCAGTGAACAGCCACGAACAGAAGTTGTATCCAATCAGGTAGTCAGGCAGGGAAAGAAGAAGTCAAAACGAAAACTTCTTATTAGAGTCCATCCATCTGCATTCTATCAAGTCTGGAACGAGGTCCTTAAAGTTGCCAAGATCCAACGACCAGCAGCTATGGTCGAAGACCTAAGATTTGAGCTGGGCAGCATCGAGATCATTGGGCCTGAGTCTACGGAAGCATTGATCGGCGCTCTACGTCCGACGAATTCTTCTGCGTCGGCCGTGGAGGCCATCACAGAGCCAAACGCAGACGATGTGTGGATTGATCTTGACACTCCCGAGAAAGTCTGGCCTCAGTTGGCGGCCATAACTAATCCAGCCTCGCTACCCGCAAATGCAATATTAGGATTCAATGTTTCAGACCCACGTCTTCACCATCCGCCAAGAACTGTTCAGCGGCCCAAGGATACAACAGGCCAAGATGCACTACTTGAGCTCATCTCATCCTGGCCAACAGACCAGACCCAGACTACTCCCGATGTTTTCGATCGCTCGAAACGACTCATGGCTTCTCGTCAACTGGCAAGCCAAAAAGCAATCAATCGCCGCAAAGGTGAGGCGCTTCCAGGAACAAATTCAGATGCATCCCCTAAGGATCCCAAGATCCCAGTCCTTCTGATGGCATCACGTTCTCCGACGACTGCAGGCCAGGGTTTATGGACTCTGCTTCTACCGTGGGACTGCGTCCTCCCGGTCTGGTATTCCCTCATGCACTACCCGCTCACCTCCGGTGGAAATCCTCGCTTTGGTGGTCTGCAAGAACGAAGACAGATTTCCTTCGAGCATGGCGAACCTTGGTATCCCGCAGACTTCCCAGGTACAAAGGCCGGATACGAATGGGAGCTATTGGAGAGGGAGAGGAGGAAGCAGGAATGGGAAAAGCGGCCTAAGGGCAAGCGAACGGCATGGGAGAGCGTTGATCTGGGAGACGGCAAAAAGGGTGAAATCGGGATGGGGTGGGCTTGCGATTGGGAGCGTCTCTTCCAGGGACCACTGCCGCCTAGAACCGTCGGTGAAAATAACGCAGTGCCAGAACAACCGGCGGAAGCTGCTCGAAAGGGAACTTTGGACAAAAATAAGACTACCGTGGTCTCCGCCTCAGGCTCGAGCAATGAGCAAACACAGACAGAAACTCCAAACCCGCCACTGAATATCCACTACCTTCCCTCTCCGCTTTCCACGACAGCACCCTTCCTGTCAAAAGCCCTTACGCCCATCCACCTCACCCTCCTAACAACAGGCCATCCAACCCGCACCGCAAGAATCTACCGCCTCCCACTCACAAACAACGAGCTCCGAGCACAATGGGTCGCCCTCGCCCTCCCGCCCAAACCATCCAAAAAATCCCATCAAGCTCGTCCACGATCAAACTACTCAAAAGACGCTACACCACATGAACGAGCACAAGCCTTAGCTGCAAACCTACTCGCTCCCCGTCTCCCTGCTGGTGGATCCGAACCGATCAGAGCGGGTCATCCGTCCTACCCCTGCGTCCCGGACGAGAGCGATCTGATTGGTTTCGTCACGACGGGGAATTATCACCTCGGCGAGGGGAAGTGCGAAGCTATCGGGAACGTGGCTATTGCGAGAGTCGTGGGGGAAGGTGGTGGACAGGGTAAGGGTGGGGAGAAGAATCTGTGTATTGTGCGGGAATCTGGGCAGAGTGTGGGTAGGCTTGCGAAATGGAAATTTGTGTGAGCGGTTGAGATGGCCGATCCAGTGGGGTGGACGGGGGTGATCAGCGCTATGGTTCCGAGATAAGCAGTATGATGGAGAAGAATTCCTCGACGCTAGCATAGTGGTCAGTGCAGGTCTGCGCAGGGGATCTCAAGGTAGGCTCATTTGACATCATTCTGGATGGGCAAGTAATCAGATCCTCATGCCGTGGAAGATATGCCTAGGTATCCACCGTTCCACCATTCGGGAATGACGATTCCTAGCATTTCTTCTTGGTCTTTGTTGTCCCGTTCGCAATACCAATGGTTTTGGGTCACACTACCAGATTTTCTCATTTAAACTTACCGATCATTTCACATCGGTGCTCTGTCGTGCATTCTTGCACTTGGGAAGCAAGCTTTAACATTCGTCGCTTCCCTTGTGCCTTGCGTCTCGGACTAAGTCCTGGTTGTATATGTTCGCGGATTAATATACTTCTAATTAGATTGGATTCCTATCGGCGCTGATTTTATGATGGAGGTTGGGTCTTTTTCTGGCAGCGCCAATACTGCAAGTCTACTGTTGCATCTTCCCCGAAGGTCATGGGTTCGAATCCCCGCCTGGTCTGACTTAAGTGTAGCAGCACGTCATGGTGAAGCTTTGTCGTGCGGGGGCATGTGCTTATAGTGTGGATCGTGTTCGTGGATCAATATACTTCTCATTAGGCAGGTCCGACTCCTATTGGCGCTGGTTCAATGGTGAAGGTTATGTCTTTGTCTGTATACTGACTGATCAGTCCAGACGAATACTACTTCAAAGGACCGTCTCCTCCAGGTGATTGTTTCCATCCCATCTGAGCCCTGCAGGCGACGTCTCACAAGTACCTTACTGCCATGAACACAGTTTTCCCCCTTCCTAATCATAAGCTACTAGCTCAATGATATTTGGTATGAAGGAGTATTGAAGACGCACCCAAATATGCACTAACGTCAATCATTTCTTAACAGACCACACTAATGCACACCCTACCTTTTCACAGATGAAGGCCCAATCGTAAGTCCACTGAACGGATGTACGGAAGCATTGCGTATCACACATCTCCAAAGTTTTGATGCGTTGGCTTTGCTGTAGCGTCCGACTAGAATTACCTGCGCCTTCATCGACAGCCATGATGGATGCAAAGCACTCAAGCTGCAACATCGTTGGGCGCAAGATCATGTCGCAAATTATCCAGGATATATACTTTTAGCAAAGACATTCGGCCCGCCCAGTGATCCCTTCCGCCCCGCTCGTCTCAACGTCATACATTGGATTTATGCGGACTGGATGCTAGACCCGCATACACTTCTGATCATCTGACCAGTGTGGCGATACCGGCCAGATATCTGTGTTTGGCCCGGCATGAGGCACGAAGCGTGCGTAAAAGCGGCAAGAATACTGTCGGCCGAGGCTAGGATGGAATTAGCTCTAGAATGAGATATCCCTGGGCACATCATATTCTATGGGCCGCTTATTTAGTCCGCTTGGCACTAAATTCCATACAGGCCGCGCAAAGAACTTCGCAGTAGTACAGCGTACATAGTACACGGCCAATGTGCTGCTCACTGCCATACGAAGCGGGCTGATACAGAGAGGCTATCTCTAAGCGCAGCTGCAGCTGGAACAGCGCAGTCGATCAGGATCACCACGACTATCATGGCCATGCCCCCTCGTTTGTCAAATGCAATGTAATAAGGTGCAAGAGCTGCAGAGAGAGAGAGAACCATGGGACGGTTGTCCTCGGATGCAGCCAATTTCGAAGGATTACCCCTTGCGCACCATGGCGGCATTGAGGATCGTGATCAGGTCATCAGACGCACAGCGAGAAGCTTCGTGCGCGTCATCTGTGTGCATGAAACGACCGTGCGAACTTCCTTACATTGTACGTGGTATGGTGTACGGAGTATGCACATTGCATGCCTGAAGCACTACCAGGGTACGGAGTACTTTCTCGGGATGATACACACCCCCACCATTACATCTGCAGCTTGCCGTTCCCGAGCAGCCAAACGCCTCAGCAAAGGCCACATGGCTTCCAGGCATCTCGCCTGGAGCCGTCGCGTTGGGATCTAAACCCAACCCAACCCACCCAGTCGCTCTGCCCGCACCGGTTGTTCCTTATGGGGCCGAAGGGAAATAAGTAAAGGTAGGTTGGTCGTCTTAGCCGAAGCTTGTGGTTGCGCGATACGCGACCTGCGATACATTGTGCGAGATCCAGGTCCTGATCTGTACCTCTAGTCTGCTTAAAATACCACTTCAAGATCTGCTCCGATGTACGGAGTACAAGTTATCCATCGAGCAGTAGCGACACATTACTACTGTGGCGAAATGTAGCCATCTGGTTAGACTCCAGCCGCTCCTGTCAGTATCAATGCGGTGTGACTCGAACAGTGGGGTGGAACATTCAGGCATGCATCCTGCATTGGTGGCGGCCGCTACTCGCATCCTTTTCACTAGCGCAGCCTGGGCTGATGGGGAAAACTTACGGAGTACGATTCGACTGGATACGATATTGGAGGTTTGCCTCGACTGATCGATGCAACTGTTCCAATTCAGCAAGAATAGCCGTTAGTATCTCAACGTGTATCTCCGTGACCTGAGGAGGTATTATTGATGGTGCTGCGGCTCGTCTCCTAAATATGCGATACCATCACCTTCGCTGCAAGGAGCAGCCCTTATTCATCCCGTTCCACGCTAGAGTGCAACCATGTTGTGCAGCACGTTTGACAGATCTGCACCTCACCCTTGATTAGGAAGCCTCAATGCACGCTCGTCTGGCTGCCCAAAGCTGACCAAATACCACACTCTTATATTCGTGTTATCAAAATTTGCGTTTGATGTACAAATGTTGGGACCCTTTGAGACGGTCACTGAACCACATGACCACTGCGACTAATCCAAGCCAGGACCACGTTGCGATGCGCCAGCTGACTACTGCACACCGCTGTTGTTGAGAGATGGAAATTACGAGCGGCAAAGCTGGTGGACTCAGAGTTCGGCATCAGCTTGGAGAATTATATTGAAGCCAATCACGGGCGTTATGGTGCGCTATACCGGGAAGTGCCTCCCTACCTTCTCCACTATTCGCGTGTGGGATGACGCCCGAGTCAAGGCTCGACAGGGGCATACCTTGACGGGAGGTATTCGTCCCGAACCGTAAACTGTGTAGTACTCTATATACCACAGCTGGATATTTGCACAATTCAACGTCGCAACACCGCATCGGTCAATGCGAACTTGGGCGATCACGGCGTTAGCTTTTCCCAAGCTTTCCGAACATACCCATGTTGTTTTCTGATGAATATGGTTACAGTGGGAGGCAGCAAAGGGAAGCAGTTCAGATATGGTCTACAAGCAGTTGGGTGAGCGAAAGGTATAGTCGGTTGACAAAACGTCCACGCGTTGGAGGCTCCATTCTACCCCAGTCCCTAAGTACCAACAGCCAAAGATGCTGGCTGAAAGGGATCATCAAAGTTGGGGGCGACGGCGTGGGTCGATCATCGCGTGGCATGTCCAGGATATTGGAAACTAGGCTCATTTGCAAGCTATTACCGTTTCAGGTGAGAGATTGCTGTTTCTACACAACTTCTCTTCGTCGTCCTTTTTGATGCGTATCTTTTGCGCGGTAGGTATGGTCCCATTCGCATTCTCCGCGACATTGGCATCCTTCCCAAGCGAATGCGCTTTGACCATGGAAGGCCGCACTGGAGAGAAAACGCAATCGGAAAGGGTGAGTGGGACGGGACTCCGACAGGACCCGCCCCAAATCCACCTGGCGAGCTAGCGAAAGGAACATAATTGTTAGACTCGGCGAGCTGATCCAATTGGAGGCGCCCCAAGGCGGGCTGAGCCTTCGTGCATCAGGCCCAAATTGACCTTGCAGCGGGTTCGGGCTCGAGAGTGATGCCACTTTATGCTTTGCTTGTACGTACAGTAGCGCCATGAGCAGGGTTGTTGGAACGGGGGAAGTCGCAGCAAGCTGTACTCTGTAGTGTAGTCGCAGTATCTCATTAGGCCGTTTGAAAGAAGTTATCGAAATTAAAGAATGCGCGATGATCAATCCTTCTACGGCTGCACCATAATAAACATGATCGAAGGCTGTATGGAGTAAGTAAGCCAGCAGATGATTAATTATACGACCGCCCCTCATTCATCCATCAGCACTTGGACGCCGTATTCCATCCTCATTTCCCCAACCAACACATTCCGACTTTGCCCTCCATGTTGGGTGTATTGCGTCTTCTCTGACATTGTCACGCAAGCACACGAATTACATCCGACATGACAATTCGGGAGACTGCCGCCAGACATTTATTCATCGAACCCCTCCTCCCCTTGTGATACACCACACACACGCTCACCTAATCGTCTAGCCACGTCCTTGTCCCAAAGTCTATTTGGCTGAGGCAGAAAGCAAGCCTTGGAGGAAGCTAGCAAGCGAGACATTCTCAAGTCAGGAAGAGGATAGCAGCGCCAAGTCCTGACCTTGCTCTCCATGTGGCGGGCGTAGCGGGCAGAATCTTACACTAAAAGTATCGGTCGGGCTGCAACACTAGCCAAGCGCGGTACCGTATCGCTCCTTCAAGCCCAAGCACTGCCCAGCCGAGGGATCCTAGAGGGACTAAGACGGTGCTCACGGGTCAGAGTTGAGATTGTCCACTGGTGGAGAGATTGATAGGATTGGAGGTGGAAAGGAAAGGAAGAAGAGATAGGACTAGGAAGTCAGGACGGTGCCTCAGCCAGTCAGCACTCAGCAGGCATGAATGCGATCAGCACAAGAAGTATTCTCGTCCTTCGTCCTGGTTTCCGTCGGAATTAAAAAACAGTGCCGCTCCCGCCTGCCAAAGCTTCCCAAAGACCGGCTTTGCTCACCAGACAAGGGACCTAAGTACCCGCGAACCCTCCAGCTGGGTCCGTTCCCTCCCTGTCCCAACTTCAATCACACAATCGTTGGATCAGGACAGTATCACATTTGCCCTTCTCCTCCACCATCCCAATTACAAACACTCCAACATTCGCCTGCAGAATATCGCTCCTTCCCAGCTTTCCTTTCACTTTCTCAAACACCAACCAACAACCATCCCCGCTATCCGGCTCTTGCCGTTGTGATAATCCCCCTTGGTAGCATAACCCTTCCCAAGCATCCAGTCGCGCCTTCAAACGAGGCTCAGAGGTACTCCTCCGTCCCGCCCGCTTTTCGCCTTCATATCACGAACAGCCGTTGACTGTCCGCCTGTCGTCGTGTCGCCGCTTGGCCACCACCACAAACTCTATTTCCCCTCGGAATAGGTCATTCCAAGCGACAACCCTACCACCCACACCGTCTCTTGACTTTGCATACCTCGGACCATGAGAGTGGGAGCAAGTCATTGTTAAGCAGTACAGTCAGAAACACCAATCCTTCACCTCCGCCAATGTCCAGCGATCCCAATAAACAAGGACAGTATCCGCCTCCGCAGTGGGACACTACACCGCACAGAGGCGCTCCCTATCCAGCTCAACCTCCATACCCAGTCCAACATCCGAACAGTTACAGAGTAAGCATCTCCGCAGGCTCATTGTCGCCCTGTCGCCCTGGCTAATGATTCTGCTAGGGTCCTCCTCCACAAGCATACGGAAGCTCTCCGTCAACGCCTGGCGAAATGGTCACTCTACCTCCACCTCCGCATCAGCAACACCCGCATCCTGGCATGTACCCACCACATGATATGTACGGTCAATATCCGCCTGATCCGCGGGGACCTCCACCGCCTCATATGCAATACCAGTCTCAGCCAGCGCCAAGGCAGCGGACCGCCATTGCGTGCCGTTACTGCAGACGGCGCAAGGTACGTTTGACAGCGGACATCATGTGTTGTCGACACTGACCTCGGACCGACGACCAGATTCGTTGCTCGGGATTCGAAGCCTCCGATGATGGGCGTTGTACCAATTGCCAACGTTTCCAGCAAGAATGCATCTTCACGCCCGTATCCTCTCAAGCTCAAGCTTTTGTACCGGCGCACACCGCATACCCTCACCTCCGTAACACTGGGGCCATGCCTCGTCAACCAGGTGGGCGGCCAATATACCCCCAGCAAGGTCAGCCTGCCATCTACGGTGCGCACGGGCAGCCGCTGGGTCCTCCAATGGCCCATGATCCCAATTACGGGCCGCCTCCCCCTCACGGATACCCAATGCCACCTCCGGGGCCATACCAGGGCGGTCCCGTCTACGATGACCGAGGTCCTCCACAGCCTCCTCATGCTCAAGATAAAGTGAGTCTCAAGCGTCTCCGTTCGGACGAGTCTTTCCAGCCTGCTCCTCCCCCACCTGCACCTCCCGAAGAATTCTCCTCACATCCCTACCAGGGTCACCCTCCGGCCCCTTCTGGTCGTCGTGGCTCCGGTGGTGGGTACGAGTACCCAGACCCCACTGGTTTAGTCCCCGTCTCACCTGCGTCTTCTGCGACTTCTTTTCAATCAGCGCCTTACCCGCCACAGGGTCAACCATATTATCCTCCTCATCCGCAGCCACAGCAACAACAGCCGCCGCAGCAGCAAGCGCCGTCGGCCCGTCGTACCTCGCCGCAGTCCGCGTACTCGTACGATCAGCGTGGTTCGGGCTCGCCTCATGGGAGTACCTCGTCTGCCTCGGGATTCACCTACCCAAGCGGTCTCCATCCGCCCCAGGTCCTGCCGCCAAGAGATCAGGGTCGCACACCTCCCCCCGCACAAGGACAGAGCCGTGAGGGAAGTGGGAATGGGAGTGCACAGCGAAGTGGCATGGCTGTCAGAGATCTGCTCGGCCCCGGAGGACAGGCGGACTCGGGAGGAAGGTCGAGTGCAGACAGCGACATGCTGAGGGCTTTGAACAAGAAGGGCCCAAATTAAGCCCTACATGGATTACGAGAGGCGGTCGTTTTGTTTGTCGAAGTACCGATAGACACACAATTTTCTCCGCTGGTCGGAGTACATCACCTCTCGGCTCTCGTATACCCTATCAACATTTGAGATTGCGGCTCGACACACGTACATTAATGCTCAGACATTCAGACTCCCGAAATATGCAACAATCGGACAACCACGGGGCGGCAAAACTTCCAGGCATTTACCTTCAGCGAGCGGCGTTCTACAGTTCTGGGATTTTTCCTTTCAGCAAATTGCACACTTTTGTCAACATCAGCTAACCAATGTACTTCTACCATTCTTATCGACTTATCGGTTGACTTTGTGATTCGCGTGCGAGAACATTGCCAAGGGCTTAGATGGTGGGTGGGGACCAGGCAATCTATCTAGGCAACTAGATGGATGAGGTCAAGTTGCGGGAGCGAATGGCGGCATTATTTCATCTGTTCTGTTTCAACCACCATGAGCAGAATTGGTGAGAAAGGTAGATAGTTGTGCGCAAGCTAATTCAGTACTCGAGTACACTTTTGGAGACCGGTTCAATGTGCACGCGGTTTTGTTGTTGTAGGCATCATGTTTTTATATATGCCATGGCCTAGGTATTGTATCGCCTACTACGTACATGCGATCTATCATCATCTTTTCATTCCCTCCACATCTACTTTATTCCACATCCCACACACATCTCTCAACCTGCTCGAAGATCTTTCGCAAACCTCCGAACCCAACGCCGTTCTCTATGCCAATCGCGACCACCATTCCATTTATCCAACACCTTCATCCCCCTACTTAACAACCAAAACTACCGCGCCTGACATCTCCATCAGGTCATCCTATCAGGCACGTCGGTACTAGAGTGGCAACGCCCTTATACTCAGGTATCTAACATGTACCATATCCATGCCCCTTCGACATACACTACCAACGATAAGCAACGGGCATGCATGCCGTCATATATAACATACGCACGCTTGACACGTCGTCTGTCTATGAAGCAAAACATAGCAAAGCGAAGCGATGCGGATTGGGGTATGGCTATGGGTATGGGGTATGGGGTATAGCTATGGTTTTGTAAGGTAAGGTGGGATTGATAGAGATGTATATAAACAAACAGTTCTTTACAAAATAAAATACTCGCTCCGAGGCGTTGGTGGGGGAAAAGGGTGGTGAGAGAAAAGGGTGGGGAGTGGTAAGTTGTGTTTGTGGGCCCGTTGGAAGGGTAGAGGTGGGAAGGGAAAGGGGAGGTGGAAGGTGGAAGGTGGAAGGTGGAAGGTGGAATGTGGAAGGTGGAAGGTGGAAGGGAAGGTGGAAGGGTTGATCTGTACACCCTATTCCATATCGTGGGTGCGTGGTGCGTGGCAGGCATCCGTCAGAAATGCTGAGGGTTCACCCGGGGTTCTTGAACACCAAAAAATAGATGTACTTATCGTTCATAGAATATCAGGAGCTTTCTGTCAACTCCGTGTAGGATCAACGTTGATGATGAAGGGTGCTAAGATCTAGGTACGCCTATAGGCTATATGACATGTATCTTCGTCGTGGAACGCGATGTTAGAAGGGTGAAGGGGTAAGTAATTCCGTAGTCAGAAATTTGATGGTTCTTGCCAAGAAATGACGGATGCCAGACATGCCACGATAGATATGGGATACGAACCAATTTCTGTGGAGGCTGACTGCGTTCTCGTTCTACTTCAGTTTCAATTCGTAGTTGACTCGTATTCAGCTGACTATGCTGCGGACTTGATGACTGAATGCAATTTCCAGCTCTATAGCCGTGCGACTGGGGCGGCTTACATGTAAGACAAAGATTACTACCTTCGTTAAACGAGTCCTACTAAATAGCTAAGTAAAGTTTTTTTTATGGCGGTGAGAGTGATATCTAGAATTAATGTATCGTCGGGTGACTGGGGTCTCTAACTTGCCTATCCACGAGAAAGATCTATAAAAGAGGAAGGGTATCCCCCATTTCTCTTACAACTCAACCACTTCAATTCACTAGACTTACCAGAATTTATCCCCTACACACAAAGTATGCCTCCTCTCTTTAGGTTCTCTCTTCTTCTTCTAATGCATATACTCACGAGTGACTCCCCTTAGATAAAGTCCAACTCGAAGATGCAACTCCCCAAGTCATCCCTCGCATTTCTTCTACCATTCCTGGTTTCAAGCGCCTACGCCCAGTGCAATTGCATCCACAACGGCGACGCTGGAAGGTGGAATGATTCCGACGCGCCCAACGACAGGATTGCGGCAATTTGCTCTGGCGGCGAGGGCTGCTACCAGGCTCAAGATGGCCGCATGTGCGTCCGTGGCGACTTGAATCAGTGCGGTTGTGCTGTCTCCGCTGCCTCCCAGTGGCAGAGCTGGCACGGAAATTGGTTTCTTTGGTCGGACATAACCTGTGGTGGTCTGTATATTACCATCACATAAGCGAAGATCGTCGCGAGGACAGGTTGAACGGAGGAGAGTCGGTAGGAGAGGCCGGTTGCGTTGCTGGAAGGAGTAGTGACTGTTGTAAGACTTATTCCATTGATGTATTTGAATGAACGAAAACCGCCGTCGCAATGCTGAGACTCCATTCGCTGGCTTCGGCTCCCCCCCTGTCCTGACTGCATGATCTGCCTTCGATGCGCGAAGTCACCAGATCACTGCTTTGCCCCTGAAGCCTCACCCTGCTCTTGAAGCCTTCCAACTAATGTTGTCGCAGATTCCAAGGGTCGGCGGAGCAACGGCCAAACCGTGGGTGACGAAGGGCCACGGGGGCATGAAGGTTCAGAGCGGCAGAATCAAGCGCATCGAGGCCTTTGAGCTCGTCCTGAGAATGAAGCCATCTCCGTTTAAGCTTCACCTCGACTTTACCAAAATTCGACAGGCTTGTGAGAGCCTCGTCACAGAGGCAATCGTCTGAGATCAACGTATGTATAAAGTGGAGGCCCGAATCTTTTTTATGCGCTGATCAATACTTGAACGTTCTGGTAAATCTTCGAGCCTTAAATGGTCCGAGATATTACTATCAGAGGCAAAACAACACGTGGCTTTGGCGTAGAGAACATGTAAAAGATACCCGAGAGGTTCGGTGTCTCGTGGTTTCTTTGGAGGTGGAGGTGAAGGTGGAGGTGGAGGTGGAGGTGGGATCTTTGGGCGGATGTTGGGTTTTATGGATTGGGATTGGGATTGGAATTGGAAGTGGGATATAGATATGGATATTCTATGGAATTAGGAATTGGGAATTAGGAATCGGAATTGGATTTTGGTAGTGTGTGGTGTGTAGTGTTTTCCATCGCTTCCCATCACGCATCCTATATCTCTCCTATCATCCGTGGCAATTCAGGCTCCCCATCTCATCTCCTCTCCTCTCCTCTCAGAACCTTTTCATCAAGCGTAAAGTCATACGATATTGCGCATTAGTGGATATATAGATGATGGAGACGGATGCTATTCGAAGGGATTGGAAAAAAAAAACAAGCTGCCTGTGAGCGATTTCGTCTTTGGTGGAATGGGGTATGGGATGGGAAATCGATCGCTGCTTCGACTGATGATGAGCAATAGATATATGGGGTTGATCGTCAAGTCAAGGGAGCGAGGATTTTATTGGGAAGCATACTTCATTGAATTCCACAGTGTGTGCGCACGCTACGCTAAACTAAACGAAACTGATTTGTCGGATCCTGTACCTCACCTGATATTGCCCCCTTATGGGCATATGCACGTTCATATCCAGGTAGGCAAGATAGCCCAGAATGAATGAAGAATTTTCTTCATAGTCGCATCGTATGTATCGCTCGCAGTAAACACTTCTCGTTGCTGTCGATGATGCCCGCTCTATATTCAAGAGATCTTTCGTGCCCTTTCGTTCCACAAAAGGAGTCCTGGAAGGAGCAAGCTTTGCTAAAGTACTGGAGTATTCCGATCCAATGCTTGCTGTGTAAGATGATGATGATGATTCTTGATCCGTAATTCGTGATTTGAGAAACATGCTGAAAATAACGCCGTGGGGAAAGCAATGAGAAATGGTGTTTGTTGGTGTTGATTGTTTCGAAAATTCGTTCGCATCTTTGTCGAGTATGTAGAAGCTGGGTGCGTCAGAGTGTCAAAGCGGCCATGTCCCTCTCCGCCTGTTGTTGTGCCAAAGCGTGCTCAACTCCTCCTTTGAGCAGATGGTCCAGAATTTTCAGCTCGATGCTACCCATCTTTTCCATGGTCTGCGTTTCCATATCCAGGCGAGCGGTGATGTTGCGGAGGTGGCCAAATGGGAAACCAGTTTGCTCGACTTCGGGGTTATAGGCGATTATTTGAGCGTACAACTGTTGATATGGCGAGGAAAATTAGTGTGGGATGAGGTAGAAAGGCGTCAATGAGTGCAGGTTTGGAGAGATCGGAAAATGGTGGGAAAGAGAGAAGAATGAGAAAGGGGGGAGAGTACTGACCTCGATCACGTCTTCTTCGATTCTCATCTTACGCCCCAACACTTCAAAGGGCCAATACTGCAATACAGGACTCAGCAAGAAGTGATGCTTGGCGTACTCGCACGCCTCATACAACTGCCAGCGCTGATTCTCCGAGAACCCTGCCGCGTTCAATCCGGCGGATAGCAAATCCTTCAACAGATTCTCCGTAAGACCTTCGGCGCTCCTGCTTCCTGGGTTAAGATCTGTAACAATACTATGGGTAATAGCACTACTGCTGTACCTCTCGATGCCCGGATTTCTGTCGGAAGAGCCATGGCTCAGGGCAGTGGCAAAGCTCACGGAAGAGTCACCGCGACTATGATTACTACGGCCATGTTGCTTGCGGATATTGATGGAGAGGATGTGGAGCATCTGACGGGCAGCATTGAAAATAAGGTCGCGCTGTTGCAGCGTGTAATTTTCGACCGAGTGCCAAGGAAATTTGGCGAGGAGCGAAATCATGGATTCATAGCATCGCTGAGGGGAGCGCTGGGTGTAATTGGACTGTGAGAAGTATCAGCCAACCGGCATCAATTACCGATGGATGATTGACGCTTGAGATGGAGATTGAGATGAATAAAAGGCAATACTTACACGATGAGGCTGTTCAGCGTGCTTCACCAGCAAGCCCAGCTCTTCCGCACTCACGAAGCTCTTGAACCCCGAACTCCATTCTTCTTCAGGCTGCATGACAATGGGCTTCCCGTTCACCCACTTAACATCCTTTGCCTTTGGAAAAAGCGTAGCCAATAACTCATTCTGGCTGCTCATGTTGACATCCACCACGCGGTCTGAGATCCGAATAAGGCCTCGCTGACGCAGGTTGATGCTATTGCAAGTGGCGCGGGCATCGAGGGATGAGAGGAACTCGACGAAGCAGTCCATCGTTTTGCCGGAGGAACGGTCCATAATGACGTGAATGGCTGGGCCAAGGTTGGCTGTAATGAGTTTCGCATGATGGCCTAGGAAGGAGGCGACAAGGTCTTTGGTGATGTCGTAAGGAATCTGTAGCAGAAGACCCTGTTAGCACAACACTCGATTCTGAATTGTAGCACAGAACCAGAGCCATTCCGACAAAGCTAATATAAAGTGTCTTTTGCCTTCTCGCTACTCATAAATGAAAGTAGAGCGGACAGCATGCAGGTACTGAATAGGCATGACGAATTACGTGAGTCAGAGAGCTATACCGATCACCCCGTAAAAGAAAAAGGCTCTCGTTAAGAGATACTCACATTTCCAATTTTCAGTACGCCCCACTCTACTGGTTTCATATCCCTTGCAACCTCCGCAAACGGGAGATTCTCCGCAGCTCTAAGTGCCTCGTAGGTAGGCGGAAAATTGCGAGCCAGATTTTGGAAGGCGATGGTGGGCACCTCCTTGGCGTGGTGTGGGCACATATCATCTGAGCCATCGCGATAATGCAAGATAGGAAGGTCTGGCTTGACCATGTCTTGTGGGATGCCAAAGCGGCTCTGCCAATCGTATGTATTTTGAAGGACCTGAGTGGGCGTGCGAGTTGAGCGATTATGGCTCTCGGGCAATGATTGAAATGGTGCAGGAGTACCATGGATTGGGTACTGAGGCAACGCCTGGCTCGATGTAGGGACTTGGCCATATTGGTTTCCCATGTGGGCTGCATTTGGTGCTGGGATTCTACGATCTCCAAAGGCCTGAGGTGGATTAGATGTTCCGTGCATCGGGTTTTGAACGGAGGCCTGAGACGAGGATGGTGCTCTGCCATAAGGAGTTCCGAAATAGACCTCACTCGGCACAGGATAACTTCGAGCTTGGTTCTGTGGAAATGTATGAGGAACATCAGGGGTTCCACGATTCTGGTACCCACGGAAGGCCTGATTCGGTATAGGTGTTCCGCCGACTTGCGGGATACCGTAGTTTTCGAACTCTCTAGAGCGAGCGAGCACGGCTGCAAAGCGATTAGGCGCAGGTGCACGTGCGCCTACATTTTTGTAAGAAAGTGGATGAGACGTATGATGTTTCCACGAGTAGCCAGGTTGATTAATCATACCTTGAGTTACATACGCGTAGCGAGAGTCAGGAGCATCATAAGCACTGCTGGATTCTGCGCCAGTAGTAGAAGACCCTGCAGGGCCTACAGCACGCTGCGGGAAGCCAGACTGCATGGAGTGGGGGCCAGCGTAGAATGTTTGTGGGGGGCTACTATAAGCGGTTTGTGTTATGCCGGCAGTCGCAGTCCACCGAGCGATGGAGCGCAGAGGCTGTTGTGGGAGCTCCGTAGGCCACTGGAAGTGAGCGTCTTGCCAGTAGGGGCGATGTACGTCTTGTGGTGTTTCATAGGCAGGTGGTTCAAATTTAGCATAATCGACTTGATGGGGCGTGGCATTAGATTGCTGATGCCCAGAGCCAGGGTGCATCGTCGAAGATGGCGGCCCGGATGGTATCCTTGGATTTTGCTGTGTCTGGATAGGTTCTATCACTGAGGAAGGCGGAACGTAGTCCTCCCAACCAGACCGCTCAAACATGCGGGGGCGGCCGAAGTTGACTGGGAGCTGCTGATTCTCAGACTGCACTTGTGTAGCATAGGGTGAGGCGGAGACTTTGGAATATTGGGTATGATTCGCGGAATTCGCGTCAGGGCCCACACCCAAGTCGTCCATCAAGTGATAGAGGCTAGGCTCCATATTGTCATTACTCTCAGCTGTAAGTGTGGCTTGCGAAGAAGAACGGTTCTCTTGAGATAACGAGGGATGCTCGCTAGCAGCGCGACGTTTATCATGTTCGTTTTTTCCGAGCGATGGAATGCCAGTTGTAACGGCTGTGATTTTAACTTCATTGTTGTGGCCGGCCGGGTGCTCTTCCCTAAGTATTCTGCCATCTAATCCGCTAGCGCCACTGCTTTCATTTCCTGCCAGTGGCGTACTAGAAGCATGGATCCCTGGAAGATATGATTTTCGATCCTTTGGATCCGACGAGCCTCTCGAACCAGAAGGCTGACTTCGGTTCGGCGCAGGAGTATGCTTCTGTGCCCCCATTTGACCAACCCTACCAGTCTCATCGGAGGCAAGATTCTGACCAATTTCATGTTGAGCCAGGGCAGTCGAAGCTGGACTCCGAGGCTGGGTGTGTACGTCCGGGATAGAGTCTGTATGACCGGTAGGTTGAATACCCATTGCCTCGGCCATTGCATTGCGCCCCTCAAATCCCCCAAGGGACGTGAAGTCTGCATAACCACCTATGCGTCTGAATCGACGCATGAAGTGTTCCTCCCGAGGATCAGCTGAATTGCCACCGAATGGATCTTCTTTCATCATAACTGCTGCCTCTGGTGTACGCGGAAACGTGACCTTGCGAATGCCATGTCCCACAGGGGCAGTCATGAATGAGACAAGATCCTCAATGTCTTTGAGCGCGTGATCACGTACTGCACCCACGCTACGGATGCGTCCTCCGCTCTTAGTCAATTTCTGCTCGTCTGAGCCCACCCATTCCCATCCTTCCAAGAAAACTCGGTTATAGAAGTATCGACGTATGACAGCTGGGCGTTCGGTTATGCCACGAGGGAGCTCGCCCATGCCACCCTCGAGTTCGCAGACAACCTTATGCAGTCTACCAAGCCACAGTGGCTCGGGGACAAGTCTGTCAGGATTGTTAACATCTAGCATGATCTATCACCCTGAGGATATATTTTACTTACTCGTGAGCAGGGTGCTCTTCGAGGACGATCCTCTCCGGTGTGGGAGCCCTGTTATTTACTGCCCAGATGAGTGGGTCTGGTCTGAAATGTGCAGGAAGATCCATCTTCTTCCTTGTCTCTTCTAAGTCTCGAAGGAACGATATATGACTGTGATGCTTCGAAGAAGTTTGCTCAATTTGCTTGCCGGTGATAAAGCCTGGTATAGTAGCTTGCCAACGATCATCTGGCTGCTTGAAAATCGGTGGAGTGGGGTCAAGCCATCGTTCGTCAAATACAGTGTTATTCCATTCCCTGATTCCCCTCTCGGTCTCAAGCTCTTCGAAAGACTTGACTTGATGCTCGCTCATTGTAGGGACGTCGCCATCGAAAGTGCTCACAGGTACGCCTTCACAGGGGTGAATCTCAGCCTCTGAGCTAAGATGGCTCTCCTTGCCTTCACTTTGCTTAGACATTGTCCGAGTCATTGCATCTGTTGCAGGTTCTAGGCCATTATCTGCAGCATACGTTTTCTCTGCAGCATCACTTTCGGCTTCAGCGGCATTCATTATGGTATAAACGCCTCCAGCGGAAGCGTCTTGCAACTTGGAGCGATCGGCGAATGCTGCATACGCTGTGAGGTCTGATCGAGGGGTAAAAGTGAGTCCTTTGTAGACTGGGACGAAAGCGGACGGCTTCAACCCCTCGTCGGAGTCTGGTGAGGAAGCCATGGTCTAGGATCTCAGGAGTCAGTGAGTGTTGGAGGTGGTAGGCACATGTTTTACCTTCACATTGACGGACAGCACGGCCGTAGTGGCGTGTCCCGCAGTGATGTGTTGAAGGTGTAGCTCATTTGGAGAAATCGGTGGCGAGAAGAGTTGTGGTGGTGGTGAATAGCGAAGATCACCAGCTCCCGGTTTTCCAGGACGGAAACGCTGTGAGGGATAATCAGGCTCCCAGAAAGGCTTGTGACCTTCGAAATTTGTAAGTGAACTAGCATTTGATGGCAGAGGCTCTTGTCCAGAAAGTGGAGCAGCAGGTGGGGAAGGGGCAGGAGGTGAAGCAGAAGGAGGTGAATTTGCGTCTTCGGCGAGTCCTGTAGAGTCTTTCTCTTTAGACCTTGTCTTCCTTCTACGTGAACGAGGCGCCCTACTGTTCACTATGGTATGATGCTCCATTGCAAGTCGTGGTACTGGACGCCGCAACACGATCCGGATCTAGCCCTCGTAGACTGAGCTTGCCGTGCTGAAAATAATAAGATTGACGACTATCTAAGTAATTTCCGTACTTATGTGACCGGACACAGCCAGGAACGGTAATGATAGCACATCTGGTAATCTCAGGTCAGCATTGAAGTACGTCTTCACCAATCGTGGAGGCAAACGTGACTGGTTGAATCTCATCGCTTCCAGAGGGACTGGCAAGGCCAAAGCTTACCCAAAGCTTACCCAAAGCACTGCATTGAAGTACTACGCACAAGATGATCTTATGGGCTACAAACTTCGATGCCAATTAGCGACCTTCTATGTCGAGCCTTGATGTGGGCAGTAAGGGGTGTGTACGCAGATGCCACAGGGACTCCAAGGACAATCCTTTAAGCCAGAGCGAGAGGGCCACTGGAGAGGTACGTACATATCACGAGCAGCGAGTGAAAACCCATAGAGGGCAGATTGTAGATTTCGTACTCACATAGACAGCATAGCGGGCTGCGAAACCTCACTCGGGCGCACGAACTGCTGAACTTGACCGGCTGTTGCAGTTATGCCGGTAAGACACTGAGCTATCACCAGCTTTGACTCCGTGCGAGGGGCGCCGTTACGGAGATTAAGGGCGCGATATGGTCGCGTTCAATTGGATGCTGAGGAGTGTTGAAAGGGTCAGAGTGTGTATGGCTTCACTTGGTAAACAACGCTAATCTTAACTTACTGAACCCCTTCAGAATTTGAAATGGCAGCCTTTCCCATGATATGGCAACAGTAGATATCCTCGGTGAGCTGAGCTGGAGGCTATTTCGCATGTATCACGGATCACCGCTCTGGCAAAATATTTATTTCCATGCTACATTGAGCTTTAACGAGTTGGAATTTCGTCAAGCTCTACCACATTCCATTTTCGGTATGGCGGGCAGTCCGAGCTGTTGTGTGTGGAACACCGGAATCAAATACTGTCTGTGCCCCAAGATTACCATCACAGCTGCTGAGGTCCCCAGTCACACCAGTATCAAGGTTATCATTCTTTAGTGCACGTTGAAAATTCGACAAGGAGGGGGGCTTGCTGACCCCTGCTTCCTCCGCCCACAGGCCCAACGTCCTAAAGGTGCCGAAAAACCATGCAAGGAAGGGGTTATGAACGAAAATTAGATATCTTTCTTTCATCGCGTGGTAACATCCCACTTGGCGTGTACCAGCTGTTGTCCTGGCATGGGTCCCATTGGTGTTGACATCTCACCAACGTACAATGGCCGGCATATGTTGGAGAGGTCTTGGTAAATCTTCTCACATTTATTGCTTTGTTCCTCACCACTTTCAATAGCTAGGTCATGATACTATGGTATGGAAGCTCAGGCTGTGGAGGAGGAGATTAGATAGAAGGTACTGTACGTTTTGAGGCTGTTCTTCTTCAATACTTCGAAGTCTCAACGCCGCTAACGATGTCAAGACTCGGACGACGGCAGGCCTACAAGCACTGATGTATGTCAGAGAGACTGGGAATTTCTGGAAATGAACGAACATCACAGTACCGTGATGGGAGAAAAGATTGGGTCATAAGGCAGGCAATATCAAGGCAATGCGAGGCAAGAATAGCAGACAAGAGAGCGCCAGTGCAGGAAGATCCTGGCAAGCTCATTGGCACGACTGACGATAGGACTTCACAAGTATCGACAAGAAGAATCAGCAAGAAATCTTGCGTTTTCGAGCCAGTATTTTGAGCGTCCGAACGTTTATCCGAGGGCTCGTTGATTGAAGAGTCAACGGCCTAGAAAGACATTAGCATGGCTGGTGCTGTGATGTGGACTACTAGTGAAGTGTGCTTGGTAAGACGCCTCAATTGGGCAATTGGATCCAGGACTTCATCCTCAGCATCCAGTGCCTCGAGGCTGGTGGGCTTGCAGTCTGCTCTTGGTCTCATTGTAGCCTATGAAAAGTGGTTGTCTATACACAATAGGAATGCTAGTCGAACTGTGGCAATCCATTAGCTACACCCATGTGAATATGAGAGCGGAAACAAACCGGAGTCAAAAACGACTCTGCGACGAATCTCGCTCGTGCGTTCAGCTAGATTTACGGTTAGCTTACCGGATACCAATGGCGAGAAGCAATTGATATAAATCTTGAGACGCGCTAGATGCTCGGTCGACCTACGAATAGTTTCATCTCCGAAATTTCTTTGTCAACCTCCTCCATGAACTGTATAATGAAGTCCACCAACTTATGCTTTAGCATCTCCTCCGTATGAGTGTTCGTGATCAGGAAAGAAATGTCGTAGCCCTGCGGACAGATTTGAGTGACCTCGGCCTGCGCTAGGTTATGTGTACTTTGACATACCTTCACAGGTTTCCTCCGGAGAATGAAGAATGCTTCAGCTCTCTGCGTCAAAAATCTCGTGAATTTGTGCACGAGTATGTTCTCTATCTCGTCCGCTTGCTTGATCCTTATGCTAACCCGTACGCTGTTGACGCTCGGCTCTATGAAGACCTTCTCGTTTTCGTTGCGGGAGACAGTGAGTGGGTTGAGGAGAACTTCTGGGGAGCTGGCGGCCTCGATCTCTGGAACGTTGTGTCGTTCTGATGTCTGTGATGCGAAGTTTGACAGGGACAGGGCGGCGGTCAGAGAGGAGCGGACACACAGGAGGTAAGGCCGCAGAGACTGAGACTGGTGCATTGCATTAGCTGGGTAGATAGAGATCGATGTAGGGGACTTGTCCAACCATTGCCTATGCGGAGAGAAGACAGGATGTTAGCCCTTAGAGATGGGTCATGCAGGTCAGCCGTTCCGCAGCCCACTTTCCATTAGATACGACTTGATACTTTAGTGGAGAATTGACAGGGACGTCAGGTATCGAATGTCTGGCTTCAATAATCAGACGCCGGAGCGTTCCATTCGGCGTGTGCAAGACCGTTGGGAAAGCTTGGCACTGAACGTTGGTTTCAATTTTGTATTTATGTTGTATTTCCATAGAACACAATACCTCTGCAAGTTTGACATTCATTCTAGTCGATAACACCCTAACCTATCGATATCGATGCTATAGAGACTTACATACACCAATTACTTACTCCTGCGTTATGCCATATAGTCTTACAACGTCACCCCAGGGGGCATCGCGGCTCTACTTCCATTGCCAGTCCTCTGTGCGTCTACGATAAACTGTCAACGTGTCTCCCATTAGGTCATGTGCATGTTTGGTATCATGATTGCTTGGTTTATCATTCTCATATCACGATTGACAGCCTGTCTCTGTCACGTCCCGGTTGTATTGTCATCCATTCATATGTTTAGCTATTTGGACGTCTAATATGATTGACGTCCTCTAGTTGCTAGACCATTCATGCTTTCCTATTGTTCATGGTGTGTGCCTTGCTGCGATGACTCCATCAGCAGTCTCCTCAGCGGTACGTTTTGACGTACTTGATAGGGCGCGATGAAGAACGAGAGCTAGAGGAGTAAGGGAGGTATGTAGCGACTCCGCCGTTCCTGTAAAACGAGTGTGGTGTGCGGCTGAGAGTATATATGCGTATAGCTTTAACGCTGCTGGAACTACTTAGGTTTTGTCGACTAATATGACTGGTACTTGCACTGTAACGTCAGTATGTACATACGAAAGGGAGGCGGGGATTATCAAACATTCAGTGCCAAGCCTTCTAGAATAGAGAAAATGAAGAAGAAAATACGGCAGGCGGGTCTTGGCATCGATTCGCCAGTGCATACCCATACACGCCATATCTCTCACAACTTATCTTTTATATAGCCACTTAATTCCGACCACTATTACAACGATTCACAACCATGTCTGCGATACAAGGTAAAACACTTATCCCTCATTCCCATTATCTTACGCAAGCTGACAACTGCAGTCTTTGTCAAACACCAGGGCAAGAAGCACGAGGTTGAGTTTGATCCTACCTCTACAGGTGAAACTTTCAAATATCAACTTTATTCCCTCACGGGTGTTGAGCCAGAGCGTCAGAAGATCTTAGTAAAAGGTGGCCAGCTCAAGGATGACACTGAGCTCTCGAAGCTCGGGGCAAAGCCTGGGCAAACGTTCATGATGATGGGTACGCCTGCAGAAGGTGGAGGAGCTGTCCTCGAGAGACCCAAAGAGAAAATGAAGTTCAGGGAAGACATGACCGACGCAGAAGCCGCTACGCTTGAAGGGGCCACGCCTGCTGGGCTGCAAAATCTGGGGAACACTTGCTACATGAACTCTACACTACAGACACTACGTGCCGTACCAGAACTGCAAGAGCAGCTGCTGAAGTACACCGGTAGCGATGCCGGCTCGTCTCGGGGCATCGATCTGAGTCAGTTTGGCCTTCCAGCAGCCAGTGGGGCATCCGCGGACATCACAGCCTCACTCCGAGATCTTTACAAGCAAATGTCCGAGACACAGGAGGGTTTCCCGCCGCTGATATTTCTGAACGCCTTACACACTACATTTCCTCAGTTCGCAGAGAAGGCGAAGAATGGCGGCTATGCTCAACAAGATGCGGAGGAGGCTTGGTCGCAGATTATATCTCAATTGCGGTCGAAGCTGAAAATCAAGGACACCACTTCTGCCGACTCTAGCACGTCCGCGTCAAAGTCAACTCAACCGGAAGAAATTTCATTCATCGATAAATATCTTGCTGGCCGCACTTCCTCGACACTCATCTGCGATGAAGTCGAAGCGAGGGACGCAGGTGAAGAGCCGGTCGAGAGTTCAGACGTCTTTTTGAAGCTAGATTGCCATATTGAAAAAGAGACTAGCCACCTTCGCGATGGTATCCTGAAAGGACTGGAAGAGAAAATCGAAAAGAATTCGCCTACCCTTGGCCGTGACGCTACATACACCAAGACTTCTCGCATATCCCGACTACCAAAATACCTCACCGTCCACTTCGTCCGTTTCTTCTGGAGAAAGGATATCCGCAAGAAGACCAAGATCATGAAAAAGGTCACATTCCCACCGGAGCTTGACATTGTCGAATTCTGTACGGAGACTCTAAGGAAACAGCTCGTGCCTGTGCGTGACAAAGTTCGCGAGGTGCGCAAAGACGAAGAAGATGTAGTCCGCGCCCGCAAGCGTCAAAAGGTCGCCCACAAGCAAGAGGAAGACCGTGCCGCCGACGCACAGAAAGGTGTCGCCCAGCCTGACGACAAACCCCCAGCCAAAGACAAGACCACAGCAAAGAAGGGCGCAGACACAGCAATGGCCGACGCCGTCTACAAAACCGATGCCGAATTCGAAACCGAACAAGCGGAGCAAATCCTCGCCGGCAAGCGGGAGCTCTTCGCGCTCATAGACCCTGACTTGGCAGCGGACGAGGGCTCCAACAAATCCGGACTGTATGAGCTGCGGGGCGTGGTGACGCATCAGGGCGCCAGCGCTGACAGCGGGCATTACACTTCGTATGTCAAGAAGCAAGGCCCGCTGGACAAGGCGACGGGGAAGCGGAAGGAGGAGGATGGGAAATGGTGGTGGTTCAACGACGACAGAGTCAGTGAGGTGGAGGCGGAGAAGATTGAGGGGTTGAGTGGTGGTGGTGAGTCTTATTTCGACTCCCTGCTCTTATTATAACAATGATTAACAACCTTCCCAGGCGAAAGTCACTCAGCGTTGATACTCCTCTATCGTGCCATCGACCTGCCGACCGCTGATGAAGTCAAATAGAATAGCGAGTCCATCCTCCCACCTCTTTGGCACATTCAATCCACCACTTGTGGTATGGAGGGAGACTCTCTGTACGATATGTATAGTATAGTGAAGCACAGGCACGTCGCCTACCTACGATAGATTGCATCAGAACCGGAAGAGATCAATGACGAGCATATCTACATATACGCACCCAGTACCGAAAACCCTCTCCTTATGACATATATCCCATCTCCCATCTCCCATCCCCCATCTCATCTCCCATCTCATCTCCCATCTCATCTCCCAAATCCTCTACAAGTCGCAGCCGTGTTAGTATAGCGATATTTACTATAGGTACCTATTATACCTCATTATGTGTTTGGGGGAGAGCATAGGAAAGAATTGGATGGGGATGGGATAGAAAGCTGAGCCGAGAGAGAATTAATAACTTGAGGTTTCGTTCGGGGGATGGATTTGCTAGATGTGTGTTTGGGAAAGAAGGGGATAGAAGGGAGGGAGGTTGGAATTAGATTTGGGATTGTGATGGGTGGTTGGATGGTTTTTATTCTGGGTTTTGTTCTGGTTTTTTGGGTTGGCTATGGATATAGATCTGGGTATAGATTTTAGATTTCAGAAGGCTTATAGGAAGTATGAACTAGTAACAGGTAAGTATCCTATCCTATATCTAAACTCCTTTAAAGCTTAGGTATAAACCCGCCGCTCTTAATATCTAACACCACCATCACCATTAAATATCACTATCACCATCACCACCACTATTACCATTACCATCACCATTACCATCACTATCACCATCAACACCAACACCAATAACATCTCCTTACCCTTCAAAACCCTATCCTATCCTATTCCAATCAATCAATCAATCAGTCAATCAATTAATTAAATAACCCCTTATAACTACCTTATAACTACCTTATAACCACCTTATAACCACCTTATAACCACCTTATAACTACCTAATAAACCCTATACGCTATTCCTATACCCCTTTTATACCCTATTCCACGCCATTCTTATACCCTATTCCTAACTACTATTATAAAAGTGTATATAATATATATAAAATAGAAAAGAGACTAGCTTATAGTCTAAAGTACTATACTATATTATATTATATATTATCAAAGAAAAGAAAAGAAAAGGAATTAGGTAGGGTATATAAGATATTTAATACTCTGATAGTTGGGTCCGCTCTTTCATCCTCTCCCTCCCTTCTTCCCTCCCTCCTCCTCTCCTCCCCTCGCTTTCCTCCCCTCCCTCTATCCCTTCTTCCCTCCCTCCATCTTTTCCTCACTCTGTACATAATACCCCATCAAATCAAGCCAAGTTATTCCACGTAGATACAACACACATACAACACACATATACACATACATAAACAAATAAATAGATCCCAAACACACTGCCATCCATCCATCTCCACAAGATATAGAAGAGACCTAGTAAGCTTGATTTATAGAGGTAAGGTATAGTAGATAGAGAGGATTCTAGATTTATATTTACCCAGATAATCCTACGCAACGCTTCGATTGGGGAAAAAGGGGAGGGGGTCTACATGCGTTCGTTTTTTTTGTTGGAATATACGACAGAAAGGCCGATGGTTGATGCTGTATTTAATCCGCTATGTACCATTAAGCCACTCCTCCTACAACCAAACGGCCCGCACCTCCCCAACCGCAGCATCAACCAACCGGAATCCACCTATCCACGTGGTGCCCTCTCTATACAGCAGCGCACTATTCCTATCTCACAAAAAAGAAAAGGAAAAAAAAGACGGTACAGCCTCCCCTGGGATATCGGTATCACAAACGCTATTATGAACAGACTGCACAGAGTCCCATACCCGACTTGCCAGTATCGATGGACTTCAAAAGCCCATCACATCACATACCAGCACCTTTCCTCATGCTCCTCACCACCTTCCTATCCTCCACAACCAAACCCCTCTCTCGGAGCACTCGCTCCAGAGCTTCAAAGACTCGCTCAAAGGAGGATTTGGCACCTTTCTCTTGCGTGAAGCGTGCGATGGCTAGGTTGGCGCGGCGGCCGCGGTGGAGGATAGTGTGGAATTCGGCGGCGAGGGAGAGGGAGGGTATGTGGAGAGCTGCACGGAAGAGTTAGTCCGTGCGCGGCAAACCCATTTCGCCAAAATGGAGTTATCTTGATAATGACAAAGGAGGGTCGGAAAAAAAAGGTAACATACAATTCTTCACATCAACCCTCGCCCAGATCCTCCCAGCCGCCTTGTCAACCACAATGTCCCTCATCCCATACTTCCTCCACTCTCTGAAAACGTTCGCGACCTCCTTTCGAGCTTTCACCTTGGAGACATGAAAGCACATGACGTCGACAGCCGGTCTGATTCGTAAGAACCGGGCAAGCCAATTCTGATGCTGTGGCTGGATGACTCTTGGGACAGTCGACGGTGGCATCAGCTTGTCGTCTCTGCTGATCTTGCTGCCGCGATTCACGAAGCTGGCGTGGCTCGAATCTTGAAGGCCACCACTCATGAAGGCTTGGGCGGGGTTGTAGACCCAGGTGTCTTCTTCTGTGGCGACACTGTTGCCATCATCGAGATCGTAGTCACCACCAAGGTTCAATCGAGCATCCTTATTGCTACGCTTCCCAGCGACAGCGAGAATCTTCCTGAAGAGACCTTTGCCAGTTTTCTTTGGATCGCTGGCCTGGGACTCGTCGCTTGGTGCACCACTCCTACGCTTGATAGTACCTAGATCTTGGACTGCATCCTCATCTAGTGTCGTTCTTGCTTCCTTGATAGGAGGCAGTGGCTGGCGACGGAACCACCCCCGTCTCTTAGGTTCGCCAAGCTGGCCGATTCGATTACGATTTGCAGGGTCAAAGTTCTCCTTATCATCGTTCTCTTCGATCGGGCCGAGACTGGGGTTGTTGATCAAGGCAAGGCCTGCAGAGCGGCGCTCCTCCGCTTGACGATATAATTCTTCGGTTGTCACCAGACGTTCCGTTGGAGTGATCTGTCGAGGTGATCCTCCTCCAGAGGGTGTCGACGACTGGCTCTTCTTGCGTATCGTTAGCGGCTTCACTGGGGAAACAGGCTTGAGTCCACTGGGGCTATTAACGAGTCTTACAGTCGCTCCTCTCTCGGATTTTTGTTTGCTGGTTGGTTCGGATGCTGATCGATAGCCAGCTTTGGCTTTCTCCATGATCTGCTCGAAGGTGTCTATTCTTTGAATGCCAGAATTTGGATCAGGGGTCGAGACCGCACGTCGCTCCTCGTCGGTGATCCGGATGGCGCTTGGTTGCATCAGACGATCTAGATGAGCAATGACTTCGTCCAGATATCCCGGCGACATATCAGCTTCGGCGGCGCGCTTCTTCAGTAGGTCCCTGGTTTTTGCAAGTTCCCGCTGAGTGTACGAACCCAGACGCTCGGAGTCCATCTGCCGCTCGATAGCAGGTGGCTTTGGCAGCGGGCGCTGCTGGTAGCTCAGAGTGATCTCTCTTGCCTTGTTATGACGTGTGACAGACACCGGTACAGGATCCTCGTGTACTGAAAAAGAAGTTGTTGACGACTGGACAGTTTCGTAGGTATTGGTGGAATCCCTATTTCGCGTGTTTGTAGTTCTCGGAGTTGTAAGATTCGAGCTTTGAGACGGTCGATTGAAAGCTTCGTCACACATCTTCTCTATCTCAGTGCTGACCTTCCTCGCATCGTCTTTGAAGTAATTACTCCGGATCCTGGGCTGTATCGTGGCAGATTGGCCCGGTTTCTCGACGACAACTTTCCGCGAGCGAGGGATAGGCATATTCTCGGGGTCCGGTGTTTCTCGCAAGGAAAACCTAGAGACCGTGGGTGAGGTCGGTAATGGTTTATCCTCTCCCTGGTCTTGTTGTAGATCTTCAGGCTGAGCTCGAGCTTGGTCTTTGTAGAACCTTTCTTGCAGAGTGAATGGCGAAGGACGTGGGTCTTGACTTCGAAGCTGGGGATGACGACCACTGAAGGAACGCTTTCGGTTATGTACGAAGCTGACGTTGCGTTTGTAACTCGTCGACTTCCGACTCACAACTACGGAAGATGCACTGACAGTAGAGCGCCTTGAAGCCATGGTAAGCCTAGAGCTGCCTCTTGATATACCTCGATCGACCTTTAGTCGCTGGAGTTGAGAAGTACCGGCGCTGTGCATTTTCGTTGAGGGTGGGGAGCTGGCGATACTGTAGACGTCGTTCGCGTTCTGCGCTCTGGTGATTGAGGTGTTTCCCCTGGAAGATGCTTTGCTTGGGACACGTGTCGAAGGGTTCCTGCCGGTTTGCTGAGAAGCACCCCGTAGAACGGTGACTCTCATGTGGTCGGCTGGAGCCTTTGCAATTTGTGTTCGGGAACGTCGATAAGGATCATAGCTCCCTTCTGTTTCAGCAACGCTTGAGTGTCTGTGAATGCTTTGGCTCATACTGCTCCTCGGTGGAGGCATGTTGGGATCCAGGAGTGAGTACTGCGACTGCCTCTTGTTCGCGCGTGACGCTTGCAAGGATGCCCGAGTAGCGGAATGTTGAAGCACTAGAGGTGGTGGTGGTACTTGCGGTGGGTTGTGATGATAGTCGCTGATTGAATAATCCATTGGGGGACCTTCGTAGTTTTCCAATTGCTCTTCTCGGAAACGCAACAACTTTGTATAGAGAACTTTCTCATGATTGGGTCTAGAAGAGGGGTCATCAGTACTGTGCTCAAATGGCTCTTGAAAAGAGAACTAACATATCATCCAGCAGCCTCTGAGCTAGCTCGTCCTCAGTCACCCCGTGCCATAGATTCTGCAAATTCCTGAGAAGCTCTCCATCGATATCGCTTCGATGTTTGATAGGTGTGCCGCAATCATTGATAGTCAGAGGTGGAGCAGGACCGATATAAGACTGTCCATCATTATCCTTGCAATCAAGATACTCGTATCGCTTAATCAAAGGATGTTGCCACATGTATCTGATAGGGATGCGTTCTTTTGGATTTCGCTGCAGCATCCTAAATATTAGATCTTCGGCCTGTGGAGAAAGTCCTGGTGGGAAGCTATACTCGCCCTCTAGTACAGCATTGATGACCTCGCGCCAGTCGCCAGTGCCATCGAATGGTAGACTGCCGGTCAGCATAGCGAAGAGAATAACCCCACAAGACCAGATATCGGCTTTATCTCCGCGATATTGCTCCGCCTTAATAACTTCTGGGGATGCATAATGAGGACTGCCACAAGAAGTCGTCAGCCATTTGTTCGCCGGTTGCAGCGCAGCCATGCCGAAGTCCACGATCTTAATGTTGCGATTGCCATCCATGAGGATGTTCTCGGGCTTTAGGTCTCGGTGGCAGATGTTGAAGCGGTGACAATACGAAAGGCCAGCGATCAATTGGCGGAAGATGCGCACGGCTTCTGGTTCTGGAAGCCTGCCGTTGGCGATTATGTGTTCGAAAAGCTCCCCACCTTCGACATACTCCAGTACGAGGTATCTGCGAAACCCATGTCAGTTGAAAGCAGTACCTCATACTGAAGATTGTGGGACCTACAGCTCGCCTCGATTCTCCCAAACATCTAACAGACTGATGATATTTGGATGCTCAATTAATTTCATGATGACAACCTCTCTCTCTATACCAAATGGAATCATCCTTTTCCCCTCCTTCCGCACCATCGTATCCATAACAGCTAAGCTAGTACTCCGCAGCATCTCTGCCGACTTCTTGCTGACGATTTTGATCGCAGCATCTTTACCAGTGATAGCATGTCTCGCTTTCCTTACTCTCCCTGAAGAGCCTTTACCGATTGTCTTTCCCAGCCGCCATGGTCCCACATGCGTCTTTCGTCTCGACTTTCCCGACGCATTTGTAGACGTACTTGACACCTGAGAATCTCGATTCGAGTTGCGATTGTCTTCACTAGAGATAGCAGATATGCGTTTGTCTTCCGCTTGGGGAGCAGGGGAGCTCGGGTTATTTCGAACCTGTAGGTTGCCTCCTGGGGCGAGGGAGCCGTGGTGTGGAAGGTTTGGTGGTGATAATTTGTATGGGTCTGAACTTGCCTGTGGTGTTGAAGACTGTTTGTTGACCCAGCTGGTGGCATCGCCGAGAGGGTGGCGGCGCCGTGTGTGCGCTTGTGCTGGACGCGGAGGTGGCTCCATGGCTACCACGTTGGGCAATGGAGGGTGGTTAGCAGGTTCTAGGGCATATGATGCGTATATGTTGTTCAATGTATCCAATGCCGAGACTACCTCGCCGGGATGCTCCCTGAGTGGAGAAGATATGATTGCAATGACGGAGAGAGCCTAGACGGCGCAAGCTCAGTGCGGTGGAGAAGCTTGTGAAAGCTGAGAAGGAGCAAAGATGCGATATTGAGCTGCAAGGTTGAGCTGTCAAAGAGCGACGTATAAGACCTAGGAATCGTCCTGCTAGCATATGCGAAAGACGGAGATGCCGAGAAAGGTGCTGCCAGGCCAGAGGGCGTGATAGTCCTCGTGCTGTTCTGACGATAGCATATGAAATATTGGTCTTGGTCGCGCCTTCCAGAAAAGCGATCCGGCTACTCTTGAATTTTTCGAGATTCAAACCTTTCAACACCACGCAACATTAAGAGATCCAGGGAAAGTAAAGGCTCGGCAATCGTGGCAGATCGAAAGCTTCAGCGAATGAATGACAAGAATGGAATGCCCTGGTGCGTGGTAAGGAATGTGCTAAATCACTGCATGGTGATGAAAGCCGCTAGGAGATGTAGACGCCAAACAAACACCAGGGGTCCTTCCTTTACTTCCTTACAGCGCGACAGATCGCGCAAACCCGTGACTTACCGTATCCGATATGGCGATGCAGCATAAAGCCATGGTTGTAAAGACAATTTGTCAACTCTTTTCACTCAAGCCAAGCATACTCCTCGTCCCCTCCTCTATAGAATACTCGGTCTCCAATTGCATTGCGAACCAACACAATTTCCGCCTCCATCTCGCAATGATGTCTTCAGCTGCGGAGAATGCCATATCAGCGTTTTCGAGAAGTCTATACAGCAAAAAGCCGTCCTTCCTCTCGTCCCTCACTCTATCTCCACCTCCATCCCATACCTATCTCCTCACGAACTCACACTACCTTGTCGACCTGCGGAAAATGCCATGTCAGCTTATCCGAGAAGCCGATTGAGCATGAACCCATACCATACCCATCTTCCCTCCCATCCTCCCCATCCCTCCCCTAAAACCCAACCATAAAAACCTATCTCACCTCACATTTCCCCCTCCATCTCGCATCCCGTCCCTCGTATTCAGTATACTCCATACAAAGCCCACTTACCTCCAACAACCTATTCCTCTCTCATACCCATCTCCTCCTGGACACACAATCCTTTCGAAGGGTCTCCATCGCGCAGAAGAGGACGCCGCATTCAAGCCTTGACCAAACCTGGTAGAGCCCAGTGTCGGCGATAGGAACCTTGTATTGATACCTACCACTATTGAAGGATGGAGAAAGAGAAGCTCGCCGCCAAGCGGAGAAAACGGTTGTGGATCCCTGCTGGGCTGACTACGTATATAAGCGACGATTCGATTGGCTACCTACTTATGTTACACCGAACCAGAGTCTTTGCTCTAGGCTGTTTGTGTCTGTTTGTGTCTCCAGGCTGTATGTCTCTAGAATCATTTATTTGTAGTTGAGTAATTATGCAAAGCCATCTGCTATCGCATCTCAATGTATGCAAACAGGCTGATATGATATTATGCGAGTGAATAATAACAGCAGGCCAGCATCTCATCCATCCTGTGCTCATTATACAAAAAACAACCGCATCCTGCTTTTCAATCACCCCCTACGCAAGAGCACCAGCTCGTCCACCAAACCACCTACAGAACAAAGCCCATGCTAGCACGCTAACACACTTTCCAAGAAAAACAAAAAACAACGCCCACCGGGATATCTAACGAAGAAACCACATGAACGAAGCTGTCCCAAAAAAAAGAAAAGAGAACCCATTTCCATCCATACCACAGCGAACTCCCTGCTTGATAGACGAGCAATACCACCCGTCTCTTTTGGCCCCAACCATTCCTCCTCCTCCTCCTCTTCCTCCTCCCCACGCTCTGTGAGCGAGCGGATACCCGGATTATCGATTATCGTCGTTGTATTCGTAGACAGCGCCGTGGGGATCGTTTGATTACATACCCACAGCGAAAGGAAGAAAATTATATAATAGGATAAGGATGATCTACACTCCTAGATTGTTGCCGATGATGGGAGAAATGATGTCGTCGTCATCGTCGTCTTTTGGCTGGAGGTCTGGGGTCTCGTCCCCGTCTCGGGTGGATGCAGACGATGGCCCTTTGCCGCAACCTTTGACGAGGATGTGCCTCTAGAAGCCAGTCAGTGGCCATGTTTGGACTATATGATTGAAGATCCATACCTTGAGAGCGTCCTTCCGCGAGAAACTTTTATCGCAATACCCACAAGGGAACGGCTTCACTGCTAGATGTATCCGCTTATGCCTCTTCAGGTCGTGATTGCGGTTGAAGCTTTGCGGGCATTGATCGCACTTGAATGGCCGCTCGTTATGAGGCGTCTGTTGCTGAGTTCCGTACATTTGCTGCTGCAATTGTGCCGCATGTCCACTGTTGTAGCTAGGCATTACACCACCTGGGAGACCGTGACCCTGTATCCCCATCATACCCATCGAATTGGCCGGGTTATGTAGGTTGGACATCATGGGTCCTTGCAACTGTCCGGGTGCACTCAAAGCGGGCAGGTAGGGACCATACGACGATCGACCGAAGTAATTGCCCTGCGAGATCGACGGTGCGAACGTGGATGATTGTGCGCTCATCGGTGATAATCTTGACCCTTGAGGTGGTGCGCTCATCGGGCTCTGCTCTATCGGAGAGGACTGAGTATGGAAGGGTGGAAAGGAGCTTTGCTGTGCCGATGATGGTTGCGAATTGCTGTAGAACGTGCCGGGCGTCGACTGGGGTCGCTGGGCGTACGGGTCTGTCCCGTGTAATGGGGAAGGTTGGGTGGCTGTGGCTGACACCGGTGTCTGTATCTGCTGATTTTGACTTTGGTTCATGAAAGCTTGCAATGTGGCTTGCTGCTGGGCGGCAGTGGCCGGAAGGTTGCTGGGAGCAGCCATCGATAGGGACGTCGGTAATGGTGGGAGGGAGTTCAGATCGTATGTTTGGGGGGGCAAGGCTTCGCCTGCGGTGGGTGAATTGGAGTCAGCGCGAGGAAGAGAGCCAGCGAGTGAAGGCGAGAAGAGACCCCTGACTGGATTTAACGCACCGGGCCACGGCTGTGGCGTGTTTCCGGAAGCTGTACCCATCAGTGGAGTTAATCCAGTGTTTAACGGTGGCCATCCGTAGTTGTAATTTGACGACATCCCTTGGGTAGCGTTGGCAGAAGTAATGATGGAAGATAGCGGGCTCAAGCTGTCGCCAGGTGGTACCGTTGAAGGAGGAGTCAGGAGATTGCCTCCACCCACATTTGTTGACTGTTGCGTGGCATTGAGATGTGGAAGAGCGAATTTTTGCTGAAACTGTTGATTGAACGGGGCCGGGAGCTCGAAATTGGGCAGGTTATTCGCGGCCGGTCGTCGTTGGGTCAAGCTGGTGGATGCTCCGGTATGCTCGAGGCTGGATGGCATACCGGGCTGCTGTAGGGTTGCAGTCGCCAGATTGGGAAACTCTGTCCTGAGACCTAAGCCTGGTGCTTTGAAGCAGTCTGGGCCGTCCGTTGGGGGTGTGGGTAGGGTATTCAGTGCTTGCGCCGTTGACGTATGCCCGGGCTCCGTCGAAGAGGTTGCACCAGGCCAGTACTGCGCACTGGCCTGCTGTTGATACGGATCCAGACGGGGCAACCTGGCTGATGAAGCCGGGGGCGGCTTTACAGGCGCAGAGCTGTCAGTAGCCCGGAAGTTGAAATGATCGATGCGCGGAAGATGAAGGTAGTCGAACGGTGGAGGTGCGTGAAGGGTAGCCAGGATTGAGGTGATTTGCTTCGCAGATGGGAACTCGCGGCTACAACACTTTCGCTGTCGTTCCTTGTGCGGAATCGAAGCTTGGGTTGAATGGATGCTGTTGACCAAGTCGCGCTCTAGCCCCGTGGTAGTATGATGATAACACCGTGACTTCCAGCGATCTTTCTGTATGTTCCAACTCTTGCCCAGTGTCGTTTTCGTGTCCGAAGCTACCCTGGAGATTGTATGTTGGGGCTTGAGGTGTTGTGAGGCGTCAACACAGCTCCGATTCGGTAGTGGTGAAGGAATCACGTCGTCGCAGAGCGATCCAAGCTTCGAAGGCACTCGATTCCCAGATTCAGTCGCGCAGGTACGGCTGCGAAGACCTCGTGGCAGCGGTTACTGCAATGCCGATCACCTGTAGCTCAATGTGCCTGGAAGGGTGGAGAAGAGCAGGTCGAAGCCCAGGCTTTCGGGACAATTGCCGATCGCGGGCGGACGATCGCAGGAGTCGGCAGCAGGAGAGGAGCAGCGACGAGGGCGACCACAGGGATGATGGACCAATATACCGGGAGAAGGTCAGGTACAAGGTAAGAGGGTGTTCAGTTGGAGAGCTGTCAAAGGAAGCTGGGGTGGTTTGGCGCGTTCCCAGTGGAAATGCCTTTGTCCAGTTTTAAGGGTGGGCGTGCGGCAGGCGGTCTCAGAAGGCTGGATGCGGGCTCTTGGGGCTTGGGCCGCTCTGTTATCGCTGCTCAATTTGGAAAAGCGATGGAAGGAGATGATGGACTTTCCGATCCAGCAAATGCTCATGCAAGATATCAAATCAGTATTTCGCCATTCAACGGGTAGGTCAAGGTCGTATTTCCCCCGACTGCTGGTGCTCTGGCCCCAGTCGGTCGCTTGAAAGACACGCTTTGGGATTTTGGTATTGCGATGAAAGGATACAACTAGGAGGGGACGCGAGAGATGAACAGGCTAAGGACCGTTTGGGTCTCGGTCATGTTGAAGGAAAGGTCAAGGTGATATTATGCGGGACAAGGGACCCAATAGGCTAACCGCTTTCCAATGTCCCATCAGACTTCAGATAGGACATCGACGGGCCTTGCGGGAGTAGTCAATGATGTTTACAACCCAAATGCAAATTCTATCCTATCCAGTCCTATGGTTGTTCACTGTGAAGCAGCAGTAATAGTATACTGTGTTTTGACCTTTTTGTCCGGCCATCGTAATTCACTCACCAAACGGACTTCAATGGGGTTCATGGAACCTTGGTACGGAGGAAACCGTCATATAAAGTTTCATGCTCGTATCCATTCACAGTCACAATCATACTCTGGAGTCTTCAGCTAGACCAGACTGGGAGTACCCACACCCTTCGATGATGGTGACAGCGGAATCTTGAATGCAAGAGCTTCTCCATAAGCTACCGCATGTCAACATTCAGGGCAGGAAGGCTGAAGGACGAGCTGTCGGTTGTTGTTGTTGGGGCGCGTCTGCCTGGTCGGTGGTGGGGGATCTCGAATTGGGTTAGAAGCATCTGTTAGTTCTAGTAGTCAATTAGTCCCGACTTCCTTGCGCGATTAGTTGTCGATATCGACAAGGATTGCTTTTTGCGCAAGGGAAATGGTCTAGATTTCCCTTCTACTTTCTAGTGCGCAAATCTTCTCGCTTTCTTCTCTTCGCAAGCTTTTCCCATCCTGGATCTGGATCGAGATCGACCTGGATGGTTAGATTCGATGCTTCAAATCATCTTTTCCCCCTTGCCCTTGCTGCATCATCTGTCTCGAAGGACGCAGCAATTGTTGGTGTTGTTTCGCAGTCAGTCAATGCATGCAGAGCCTCTCTGCCAAGGCACCGCGGAGAACGGCGGAAGTCGTACCATGGCTCGTCTCAAAGTCAAGCGGAGAAGCTGACTTGTGTTTCGATCTCCTTCTCGCATAGGTACCTTAGACAGTCACTTGTGAATAGGGTGACTCCGAACGGTTCCGTCCTAAATCATATGATATATGCGGAGACATTCGTGCTCTTGCTGAAAGGCCACGGAATCCTCCGGAGAAAGTATTCGGTTTCTCCTGGAGTTCTGTCCTGAAATTGACCATTGGTCCATTGTAACCTTTAGATCACGGGCACACGGGGAAAGCCGCAGGCAAAGTGATCCAATCTTGGGCCCCACCCAGGACGCGAGCTCATGAGGGTGGACGATGTCTATCAGGATTGCGGACCGGAGGATCCACACCTTGAAGCCCCAGACGGCGATCATGTGGTGGCAAGGAGTCATGTAACACTTGCTGTCGTCCTTCGGTCCATCATCCAAGTGTTACGATGGCATGAAGGACTCGATATTATTGCTCTCACTGCTCTTAGTTAGCGTTTCCGTCAGAGGTTGTACGGTGAGGTTCGTCGAGGGATGGAAAGGAGACGACATCTGACCAGGATGTTGATATCCTGCATGCAAGACCGACCAATGAAATGCTCGGATAAGCGAGCTTTTTTACCACCGTCTTTGCCTCGAATCCTTGAGCTCGCACCGGAAATGTTCAATCTCCTGCATACAGCGATTTCGAGGTTGTGAGAGAGGTCGCATCAAGTGTCACGTTCAACGGCCGAGGGTTCAGTGTCATATCGGCATCAACAATGTGCTGCAGCGTGTACCAGAGAGTCATCCAGGGCCTCTCGTCAATCGAAGGCCGCATCATTGGTGATCCCGCTTCAGTACCAAGCTCCGCTCGTGCATGACGCTTGCAGGCCACTATCGATTGTCGGGTCCCGCCTTGGCGACTTCCCAGAAACACGCGGCCAATCATGTCTCGACGATCCGCTGGCTACACTGACGCCCCGCATCCCCGTTCAGCCAGCCACAACGTGGCGATGCCCCTCCAAGAATCCTACCTTACCTCTCTCTATCAAGACTTGTTTTTCCCCGGATCGACACACAGACCATGAATTTCGACCGATAGCGGGCATACGAAGTGCAATTGCAGCTATGTGTCAACCTCCCTATCTCGACTTCTGGGTCACTCAGTGCAATTTCGGCTGCTCCATCACTGATTATGCAGGAGAGCACCCCCGATGGGGGCTTTATGCATGGTACGCGCCCAGCAGAGTCCCAATCCCGGCATTGGGGATTTGGGACTGCCTTCCTGGATGCACCCCTGCCTACCACGTCTGGGTTGCATGATCAATGCACAGGAAGAGAGGTCTTACCCCCTCGGGCATTTCGATGCAGGTAGGCAGAATAAGACGTATCGCACGAAAAGCGAGTTCTGTCTCGGCTTTGCTCGCACGTCCAAAGCAAGAACGATTCAAGAGCTGCTTCCCTTTTGGGAAGGCATCTGAGACTCGGCTGGACTGAGTCGGGATCTCGAACCGGTCCGTGCTTGCAGATCCTGACAGCGTGAGATCTCGAGCCGGTGGCGACTGTAATGCAGACTGTAATGTCTGCATCGGACTTGCATTTGAGAAGGTTTGGCTTGGGACAGGATGGGAGCCTTGGGTAACAACGATTGGATACCGGTCACACAATTCGTCCGGCTCGCATGTGGTGAACCAGTTGAGATGCTGCTACTTTACGGGGATAGTTTCCGTGTCTGATTCCTCTGCAAGGTCCACGTTGCACCGTAGCACTAGAGCGCGTGGCCTTCAACAATGCATATGCAGCAGGTCTTCTAATGATAGAGACTGACTGCCGTGGAGTTCCTGCGACATTGATTGTTCCACTAACATTGGTTTCTTCGAGAGTGCATTGGCAACTCCAAGAGGATCAGTAAGTCCGCCTTGCCCGGTTTCGACGACTTCTCTTCTCTATTGGGGTTGATGCATTTGACAATGCCAACGATGTGCTGAAATGTTTCGTGCGCTTGTACGCTGAGGGTGTCGAAGGAATGCAGAGGTCCGTCGCGGCAATAAACTGACAGATTCAGCCTCTCGCAATTCGTGTGGATTGGTGAGCTTAGTTTGCTGCAAACTCCTTTGGTGTGAGTCTGTCTCGCGTTTCATGCTTGCTGCACGAGGTGCCTGACGTACACGCTCCGTTCGCTGTAACCCTTCTGTCGTGCCTTCACAGGCTGCGGTGCTTGTCTCTGTTCGACCTTTGTTGGCGGTTTCTTATTTTCTTAATTGCAAGATCATCGGCTACGATTTTGAGATCAGGTCGGCTCGGTCATCGGCAATATCTACCGAGACTAGCTGGAAAGGTTCTTACAAAGTTTGGCAGACGATGGCCCACAAGATAGCATCAGAACAAACGTTCTTTGTCGGTAGAGCTCGAACGCGAACTCATAAGCATACAAGTCACCTATCTCAATGCAAAATTTCGGACGGACCGGATGACCCTACCCAAGGCTTTCCAGGACTGCAGACTCCCAAAAAGAGGCTAACGAGAGGCCAAAAACCGTACCGCAGACCCATACTCATCCAACTACCTTATATACCCGCCCGTAGCGTCGGCTCAAAACGGATCCTAGACCGTCTGATACCTTCTATAAAGTACCACGTACGTTCCAAAATAAACTCGTCAGATCTATATGGCCTAAATCACCAGTGCAGGATAGAACGGCATCCCAGAAAGATTTGACCACCACAAGAACGAGCTATATACACAACTAATCACCACAATCAAGTACTGGCGAATCCCACATCGTAAAAGCTACGTACCTAATTAATAATGAAATCATCAGTAAGCAAGAACCGGAACTGGGATTTTGTTTAGCTGACATGCATATCCAATTATAAAACAATCGATCTGAAACCAGAGCAACAGAGTGTAGAATGCTGCAAGCAACCAAACAACCAAATGTACCTCCACAACGTCCCCATACCTACCGCACCTCCATTACTTAGTATTAGTAACAATGATACCACAACCATCCCATCCCATCCCTTCCCATCCCCCTTCCCATCTCTACAACAACATAAAAACCACCCACCCCCAAAATCCCCACAGGAACACTCGACTCCTCCCACCAAGGATCCTGCCACCAGATAAATGATACCGTCCGTATCAACTCGTGTACGAACGGTATTCTATATAAAAGGTACTTGCGGCGTCATGAATGTCTTTGCTATGAATTGAATCAGGAAGTTGAAGATAGGTATACGAAGGCTACCTACCTATTTTAATTAGTTGAGTTTGGTGGTATGATTCTACTGGTAGCACCAGGAGAGAGTATGCACGCTGGAACTCCGTCGTGATGACAAGGGATACGATAGCTGCCACGGTGAAGTTCCAGCAATGCATGCCGTACTTTATGCACATATATATGCTGCACCTAGCTAGCTAGCTTACGATTAATGTACAGAGGAATCCCATCATCGAAATATATTCAGCTACCTTACCTTACCTTACCTTTCCCCGGATCGAAAGCGACGTCTGGCGGCTCTTGCAGCTCGGGATTCCCATCGTCGTCCGGAGGAATATTCCCTATACTATCCAGAAACTTGAGGCCGTTCGCTTCATCATCGTCGAGGACGTCAGCCTGTTCGCCCTCCGGCCAAGGCTCCCCAATTGCAGCACTCCGCCTCTGTTCCACATACCCATCCTCCACCAACCCATCCCGCCCCTCCCCCTCCCAATACTCCGTCCCCCCAGCCCAACTCTCCACATCCTCCTCCCCCACATACCCCGGCCCACAAACCCCATACCCCTCCCCCCCCATCCTCCCCTCAATCATCTTCCCAAAAACCTCCCCCCACCGCTCCCCAAATATCCACGTCCGCGCCCTCACCCACGCCAAATCAGTGCCCAGGTCGTGCTCGCTCAGCTCCAGCGCCTGACAGGCGTATTTGGAGAGGTGCTTTGCGGACGGGCGGTCGCCGAATTTGCGTTTTCCGAAGTAGGCGTTCAGTTCGCGTTTGACGCCGAAGTCGATGCGGTGTTCGGCGTGTTTGAGGTTGACCCATTTGCGGAGGGCGTGGAGGCGGGTTTCGTAGGCGGTGGTGTATTTATGGAGGGCGGCGTCGAAGGAGTCTGGGGTGGGGGGGTTAGGTGTGTGGATCTTGGGGTTGGGGGCCAAGTGAGCTGCGCACCTTCTGAATCATCTCTCTTCTGCTTCGGCGTCGGTTTTGCGGCGCTAGTTTGCGGGCCTGGGACGTGTATTGGAGCTTGACGAGTGGGACGACGTGTGGCGCGATTGACTGGTCTGAACACTCGCGCGGACTGGTGTCTTCTAAATGAGTGGGAGCCTGCGAAAAACTCCCTTGCGCGGTACGTGCGGCGCCTGGAGATAGCATGTTGTGATTGACAAGCTGATGGTGGAATATAGGTGCTAGAGCTTCGAGGACGCTGGGGAATGTTGTCGGGCCAAGAGAGCAGCGTTGCATCGTCGTGGCGATGGCGATGACGTGGAAGACGTTTGATGACTGCCATACAGATTGTTGCAACTGATTGGAGTATGTGAGGGGAATTGTGAGGGCCGAGCCCAAACTATGCGGGCCCCTGGAAGTGAAGTCAACGGAGAGCGACACGATATACATGTCGTCAACACAGTGAATCACTGCGGCCGTGAGCTATTACACAGTCGTTGGAATCACATCCATCACCTCCGCCAAAGGCCCATGTTGACCATGATTTTTCCCGATGCTTGACCATTCAAATGAAAGGATTGATACGTACTTTTCACGGCGTTCTCTGGCATGTAAGGCAACGCGTCAACCGACATCACGAGATCATGCGGTTGGCATCTGATCGGGTGCTCATGTCTTTTCTTAGCTGCTCGGCCATCCTAGCAATCTTATCCTCTCCTGAGCTCTGTGAGCCGGAATGCATCAAACCTTCATCATTACAGCATCGACGTCCCCCAGCAATGCGACATGGTCTCGTGCGATACACCGGCGCCATCAATGTAGAGGCGCGTTGTATTGATTGGTGGACAAAGGTGCTGCGCTGGGAACTATAAGAATAGTAGATAAAAATCCTTGAGAGCTCGTCGAGATAAGAGAATCAAAACCAGAACGAAGTTATTGGTTTTATTCCGAAATGTAGCCTGAGCTTAATCTGTGCTGATGATGTTTGTTTTGGTATGTAAATTCGAGAAATGGTGGAACCATGCAGCTTGATCAATCCCTATCGACAATAGGAGTACCCTCAAAGCGGTCTGGAGACCCATCTTTCACAAAATTGACACAAATTACATACCCTCTTCTATTATAACGAAACAGCTGCGCATCGATATCCTCGAATGGCTGTGATGATAAGCAGCTCTATCTCCAGATTGTGCTCTTTCTGTCGGCTTGAACAGGACGCTTGATGTTTTCCTCGAGATGAGCGCATAAATTTGTTGTGCACTTACCATCAAGCTCAAACTTGTAATCAGTAGTATGGGCTGATTTAACTGCAACGCTCATCTGTGCAGTCTCCTCACGACTTAAGGGCGAGATTGTCTAATGAATTGCAGCGATGTGGTTGAAGGGCTACCCTTGGCTCTCTCGTTCAGCAGAGCAAATTCATAATTGCTAAGTGAGGTACGGCTGATCGTCTCGCTCATTGAATGAGTCGGTTTTGGAGAGTGCTACAAGCATCTGTGGTGGAATGATTGATTGAAAGAGTTGTTAGGGAGCGATGGCTTACAGGGTTGACGGAAGTGGACTAGCGTGTGATTGACTGCGACTCCTGGATCTTTCCAATCGAAAGCTACCTATAACATGTACATCAAGTCAAGATCCTTCGTATTGTTCAATTTCTCACATTCACGGCAAGTCAAAGGTTTCAAAGTCGCACATACCTACAAAGTATCGAGACCAACGGCGTTCGGAGCATGTATGACATTCGAAAGTACCAGTCCTTCGGGTACTCCAAGCTTATTCCTTCATACTTGACATTCCCAGTCAATGTATTCGCCAAGAGTGTAGCCATGTGAAGCTGCTACCACGAATATTCCATGTACTAATCAGTGATGTGTCCTGTCGAAGTGACAGCTATCACTTATTCCCTTTGTGTGAAACATTACTTGGAACCTTCATCTCGTTGCTCGTAGAGAGCCTGTGGCAGCTGCAATTCCCATCTCACCGAGTTATCGAGTCACTTTCACCCATTTCCAATTCTGTCTCTTCATCCTTTGATCCATTCACTCCGTCATTGACCGGATGTGTAGGTCTATAGCCACCTTCTACTGCTATATAAACCCTCTTCTACTGCGCATATCTGCATTACTCAACAGTCTTTGCCCGAGATACATTTGTGATTTTCAATGCCTTTATCTCATGTTTCGTAAGCTCTCTTATGCCTTCATGGATCGAGAAAGTCCCCACAAGTTTCTCTGAGCCACATCAGCTTCCTCCTCAGACACATCAATTCCAACTCATCTAAAACCTTGCCGAGCTCTAAACGTACGATTTCTCGTTCTTTCGTTCTGATATGTTTTTAGTAAATATACACAAGTACATATGTACTTCAATTTCCACTGAAACCCTCTGCAGAATTCATCATCACTTATTCCGCCCAAGAAATACCCTTTCAGTAGGAATGCATATATATATATATAAAATAAATCTATGGGCAGCCAAGTCCACTGCCGCTTCCTCACTTACAGCCCAAATCATCTTTATCTCCATACCTCACCCGTATATATACACTTTCACATGGTCCTAACCTTGTACAAGAAATGTGACGGACGACCTCTCCAAACAGTGGAGCACGAATACATGTGTGGCAGGCACACAGGTACAAACAGACATTCTCGATAGCTATGGGGCATTTCTGTTCTCTGAGGATCAGTCAAGGTTGCACCAACGGGCCAGCAACATGTTCAAGGCTTAAAGATACATCCAAGAGCTCACAGCCGGCTTGCTAGGGCTGACAGCTTTCGATTTTGACATCTATGAACGGACGGAGCTGGCAGTGTGTGCATTGCAACACCTCGGCAATGCTTGTCCACGACTGGAGACGTATTTGCTGCTGGTGATCAGCGTTCCAGATTGGAGAACTGACTTTTCCGCGCGAATGCGATGGGAGTTAAGCCGAATCAAGCAAGACTCGATAAGGAACAATTCAGAGGCTGAGCTAAGTAAGAAGATTGGAGGTATTCGTTGCGGTTTTGGAACTCCATGACATAAATATAGTCATGTCAGAAGAGAACAAGGTACGTTCACCAGCAATATACCGAAATCACGGAAAAGTTTTCTGTCCTGAGATCACCTCTTTTTGTTGTCTGCTCATTCATACCCTGCTGTTCACTATGTACCTCCCAACAACGAAAATACTGATTATGAGACCTTCTAGCAGCCCGCTCCGGAAATCCCCAGCGTTCCCTTCATTGAACCAGGACATCGATCAAGATCGTCGAAGAACTTGAAACGACCATCAGACATTGCGCGAGGCGTTTCATAAGTCGTCAAAGGCCCAGCCAAAGGACCAAAACGGAGAAAAACCTATGGCTTTTGATAGCAAGCTCGACGACATCGATCGTCTGACGACTGAGAATGGAGGAAAGTAATGAACACATCGATTGAGTAATTAAATATATATAATCGACCACCTTGTGACGCCAGTTTCGATCTGGTACCGGACCATCAAAGAGTTGGGGACAATCATCGAAGAATGGAGGGTGTGATACATGGGACGATAGAAGAGGAGTCAAAGCCCTAAAACAAAGAAAAATCTCTGGCTTTCGATAGTAAACTCGACGATATCGATCCTCTAACGACCGAAAGATCGAACGTGCCGAGTATCTCAGTGAAGGGTTTAAATACACAATCGACCATGTTGTGACCCCAACGCACCCACCCATCATACCTTCACCCACTAAACCTCAACGGTCCACCGCCGAACCCAATGCCCTCAATCCGCCACTCTCGAACCAAATCGCTGGCAGTAACAGAGATCCTACACTCGCTACCCCCATACGATCGTGTACAATTCCCACAAGCAAAGTGTCTTCTGCAAAGCCTTCGAGCAAGATCGATCGATGAAGTGCTCATACCGGTCTATCCGCAGACCAAGTGCCCATCATCTTCATATCTGTCCCTCTTCCTCTATACAATCCTTCCTTAGTTGCCGCAACTCATTGTGGCTAAGAAGTCGGGCCAAGAATACTATCGATCCAGCGACTGTCGCTGTGGAGACCACAGATGATCCTAGATCGTAAAACCTAAGACCTGAACACGGCAGACTTGCTTGGAACGTGGCAATCGATTAAAGATAATCTAAGCACTTGGCCATTACGCCCGGCCGCTCTCTCTCTCTGACTGAGTGGTATGGCAGGCGGTGTCTGCAGGGTTGATAAGCGGTAAGGAGAATGAATGGTGGCCGCTAGATTTTGGGCACAACGATAATATCTTGTTGAGCCGACGAAACCGGGGACTTGCTGCAACAGTCATGCGCCAAGGCAAGGTGCGAGGAGTACAATATAAAAACTTGCACATAATAACCACTGACTTGAGCGGAGCAACAGACTGTCCTGCCACCCTCTTCTACCACATACCTTCTTCTACACCTAGAGCTTCTGACAAAGCCTGAAGACCCTCTTTCCTCCCCCCCAACAATCTAAAAAACCGTCAAACACACCCCGTCCGCCCCCTCCAGCCCTTCCAGCACAGTACCATAAAGATATCCGAGAGTCAGCAATAACATCAAGTTAGTGAACATCAACAAAACATATGAAAAACAACAGGAGATTAATAAATATTGTCGATATCACAATTCTACATACATCCGATGCCGTATTTGCGAGAAAGAGAAAGGCAGAGATGGGTATATGCTTATTTGATGGCAGGCAGGGCGACGGGGGGTTTTGACGAGTATAGATACTGCGGTGTGAGGGTAAAGTATGGATCTTGTGATGGGAGGGATCGTTTTGAATTAAATTGTTATTGGAATGATTGGCGTTGAGGGTATTATGGGTGTTTCTTATAATAGTATGTTGTACGAGGTGGATATAATGAGTACTACTCTCGGAGCTAATGGAAGTCATCTTCCTACCTTATCGTTCAGAAATTCTCATGTTCAACTTCTCATTTAATCTCATACATCTTCCTTAGAAACCCTTACTTCGTCTGTTTTTCTACAAGTACAAGTTTATCATCATTTGCCATCGATACCGCGCACGATTTTGTTTTCGATACTAATTCACTGTGAATCTCATAAAGTAATTCTATAGTCGAGCGAGGAAGGAAGCGAAAGTTTATTTATGAGAGATTTGATATTGGGTGTTCCTAAACTGATAGGTAGGCAGATAAGCAGATACAAACACATATACAACGAAGAAGAAAGTGTACCCCTAACCAAAACCTTATAAAAATCCATCTATTCCATTTCTGCATCCACAGAATAAAAACATACCCAAACCCGATCTCTCCTAACAAAACCCCGACTACCAACCAATCCTAATACCAAATCCTCCCTCAACGCACCAATCAATATCCAGCTAGTCCAGAAATTCACTAAAACCGACAACTACACCGCCAACTCCGCAATCCATCACTCCCATACAGTGCAAAAACCTGCGCTAGTAGCTAACACCTAACAAAATATAAATACGCACTCAATCTACAAAAATACCTACCTACCTTATTAACCGACTAAAAAAGTTAATTAAGAAAAGTACAGTCAAATAATCTGCTTCGTCCACGGATACGGTATGAAGGACACAAGTGGAATTAGTACTAAGTTTTTCATGTTCCCTGATACGCAAAGGTGGCTGAAGAAGAAGGTGTGGGGAGGTATGTCTTCCGCGTTGATATGGTGTGACGTGGATATTAGGGTAGTGTGACTGCGTTGGGTTCTATGATAGGACGTTTGATTTAGATTTTATGTGCATTGTGCGCGGTTGTGCGTAATATGGTAGGCGGTTTTTTTGGAAGGATAGGCGGTTCTTTCGAGAAGGATAGGCGGTTGTTTTGAGAAGGATAGGCGGTTCTTCCATAAGGTATAGGCGGTCCATGGAGGTGGAGTCTTCGACTGCAGCCAAGGTACCTTGGTTGTCTGCGCTATGAAAAACCGATTACTGAATGCAGTAGGCGGTCTTCTACACAAACTAAGCTAGATGTGGCACAAATCTTAGATACCCGTGATACCTTAGTCAGCTTGGTTCCAACAAACAGCCTGGTCATCGAGAGACTAGGTATATATTGAGCTCTTCGGGCTGCTTGACCTTCCTCTGTTACCATCGGAAAAATGTCACAAAGCTCTCATCATCCTTGTTGGAGCTGCCAAAGTAGTCTTAATAACGCGCATGTCTCAGTGCTAAGATGCAAACACGGCTTGTGCACCCAGGCTCGACATGGTGAAGTTGCATTACCACCAAATGAATGCAACGCTTCCATGGGGGAACCTAGACTTTGGTAAACTGAATCCGCTTTGGAAATTATTATTCCTCGATTTTGCCAACGATATCATAGCGAGCTAATCAGATAGTAGGCCTCATGATGATCGTGTAGGCTTTACGAACCCTCGTGTCTACAATGAAGAAGACGTCTCATCTGGTCTCTCGGACCAATATGAGCTCAATTTACCCATGGCCTTGGACACAAGGGTCTTTGTTTCTCAAGGTGAGGAGCACGTAGAGGTAGGCCGAGGTCTATCTCAGCAGCAGCCACTCTTTGAACAAAAATCGACTTTCATCGTACAGTTTCAAGACGGCAAGGAGAGCAAGAGTGCAGGAGGAAGTGTAGGCCGTCGAGGACCTCTCAAAGAGGGCGGTCGCGAAGGAATGAGGATACTGAAGAGGGGAGGCGGCGCTTGTTGGAGATGTAAGATTCTCAAGAAGCAAGTCGGTGTCTCGGAGTCAGCCATTAGATACGGTGTCACGCTAATAGGAGGCAGTGTGACAGTGGATCTCCCTGTAAAGGATGCGCCACTGTGAAGGTAAAGCGTTGGCAGCTCGAATGTCGGCGGGGGACATTACGAGATGAAATTGTGGGCGTCATCCCAGGTACGTCCAGTATCCACTGGTAACAGCTGACGGCTGCTGAAATTAGAAGATATTGCCCTTGGTACCGGCAAATGGTTTCTTCGAGGCGCGGACCAGACCTGTTTCCGGATCAGCATGACCTATGATTCAACGAGCGCCAAATCGATATTCAGAGACTTTCGATCAGTAGCCGGCAGAGGGTCTGCCCTGTCTCAACCTGCACTCCCGCTTTTGGATTTCCTCAAACAGTTTGATAACGTGAATTCCCGTTGGCCGAACAAATATGAACAGCTCACTGTGAGTATAATAAAGAGGTGTGCCACATTTCAAGCAGCACTGTTATCGAGGACGTCGCCGCCGCCGAAAACCCCATCTGACGAGATGACCCTAATCGCATTGTCCTTACGCTGCCTTGTCCTGACGCATGAGATAACTTTCGCTAATGAACGCCTGTCTATTTATGCTTTCGAGGACAGCGAGACCCTAATTCGTGTGGACCGATTGTATGACCGCGACCCGTTCTTCGAGGTCTCGAGATCATCGAATATATCGCAAGCCAACTCTACCACACCAAAACGAAAGAATGAGGAGAGCCTTTCATCAATGTTAGAGAACCTCCTCCAGACTACACAACGTCTGATGTTCCGCCGGAAGCCGCAAGACTGGCCGTTATTGCTTTGCACTTTGTGTCTACTGAGTATGATCAAGGATAATTTGAGCCCTTCCTCACCATGGATGAGCTCTCTTCAACCAAGTTCTCAAGCCATGAGTAGCGTGTTTTCTAGCTTGTGTTCTGTCTTCGAAATCTGCTCGAAGATGCTACACCCCCTTTCCAATGATTGGAACGAAGACGAGTACAAGTTGCTTGTGAACGATGACGCGCTTCTGGTCGGAATACTTCAGTGGATGCATGATGAGTGGCTTGAAGGTGCAGCAACCCTCCCCCTCTTTGAGTCTCATATCCACGGAAGAGGTCTCTGATGCAAGTATTAGGGTCAAGTGAACAAGATAAATGTCCAGATAACTATGGTCTAGAAGAACGAGTCAGAGACTTTACTGATGGTTTTGTTATTTAATGGAAAGAGTGATAATAGCTTTGTGTGCGTTGAAGTACTTGTCCACCTTTTGCCTTCAACAATGGTCAACACTGTGCGGATAGGCCTCGGATATGGAATGGAATTTAATAGGAGACATTTCTTTAAACACGGCCAAATATGTTGATTGGCGGACATGAGACTCTGGTAGAAGAGGCATGAGTATGGACAGGACGAGACATTTCGGCAGGGTTTATTTTGGCAGGTCCGAGGCAGGGAAAAATTGCGGCGAAATGCGGCAATAACCAGGCTGGAAGAATCCCTAATGTTTTTAGTCCGAGATCAATTGGCGTAATACCTGGAATCGCAGATAAGCATCAGGTATCCCTCGAGCAGGATGAAGTAGAGACATATTAGTAGCTCTTTTGGGTAGGTGTATGTGACCTTGTCGAGCTCCGTAGGACTTGCGTGGGCACGGACGTAGAGTGAGGGGTCCGAGTCCGCTGTATAACCAAGCTCCTCCCTCGTATACTTGTCTAAGCTCTTGAAGATCTGGAGAAAACCACCCGAAGCACCTGAATCTTCGATTGGCACGATAGCATGATATTCATAAAATGAACATCCCACTAGCCATCAGATGGAAATCGCAGATGCGCAGCCTGTTGGAAGGCGTAGGAGTTCCATATCCGGATCTTCATACTTGAACATATGTTCTTGAGCTGTGCTTCGACATCCAGCTGATCCCGGTCCAATGATATTGACCAAGCTTTTCCACTAAAGCACGACCGATGTCCTCTCCTCAACAGCGCCAGTGCCAAGAGCTCATGACCATTTGGCTTCGTGTAGGTATCGGATAGTGAGGATAGTGTAGGAAGATGATGAGGGAGTTCAGAGCCCCTGTGTAATAGCACCATACTGCCAGCGCCACTTGTGTCTTGTGAGTAAGATGTCAACCATCTCAAGTGCCAAAGAACATCCACGTCTGCCGCTAGAGGCCTCAACTGTGTGTGACGAAGCCTGTAATTGTATGCGGCCCTTGTTGAAGCTCGATAGGTACTCGGGCGAAGTACGGACCCTAGAGGGAAAGGCCTGAAATCCCGCGAAGCTATAGCCATTCTCCGCCCCCTCCGTTTGAGTTGGGACCCATTTGCAAAGACATTGCCCACTGATCGGACTCAATCGACGATCGTTGATTTGAACAGCTTCGAAAGCATCAGCAATGCGCACTTCAGGGGTTGTGCCTCTCCAACAACACAGAAGGGCACTACTCCCCTAAGCCTGCCGGTGAAGGAATGAACGCCAGTGCTGTTGAGGAAAAGTTGATCACCTCAAGGGAAGGATCCGGTCTAGCTTTGTTCTCTCTCGCGCTAGATTAGGTTATTCGCGTATCTCACGGATTTCTCCCGGAATTGACGCCAAGAAGCAGCCACGACAAATCTTTGGGAACGATTGGCAGTCGTTGGTCCGTGCAGACTGAAATGTTAGATTGACGACATTGTAAACTGTATTCTACCCAGCAGTAGAAGTATCAAGTATCCTATAAGATCGCGATCGTGCGCCGTAAGTCCCCTCTCATCCGCAAGTCATCTGTGTACGCCTTTAGCCCGCAACCGCCCTCCTTGACGAAGTCCTTTCATGGTTCAAAATGTGATTGTCGCAGCGTACGCTATTGCATTGGCAATTACTCCGTCCTTCGTACTTAGTTCGTATGGCCTTATATTTAAGATTTGCACGATTTGCAGGTAGCTTCAGCCACATGGCACCTCCCACGCCCGCGAAGATTTGCATTCGTTGGATGGCTGATTTCCTCAAGCCTGTGGAGGTCTCGAACGTGGTAGGGGCGGATGTGGAGATTTGGCCAGGAGGATCTGATTGGAAGAGAAAGCGAAGAGCAGGTCGCGGGCGGGAGAATCAGCTGGCGTCACTAACGCCACGAATTGCACTTCCCACGCTTTTACTCGGGGAATTTGAACAACGACGTGGAGGTTCCCAGCCATAAGATAAGCGTGAAAGGAGTGCACAGCGTCTCCTCGTTCAATCACATGCTGCTTGCTGGTTGGTCCATTCCTCTGTGCCATTGCACGGGTGGCTCTTCATGCCTCTTCACGATTGTGGAGGCTTTCTACAGAGCTGCAAATGCCGCCTGACGCCGCGTGATGACAGAGGTAAATAGCATACAACATATGGCTGATAGCCTGTATCAATGGAGACATGGGTACCCAGTCAGCGTGACAGCCCCACGTATTGCAAGTCTGCCAGATGCTGCACTTTCCTAGTACTCCCGCACCAGATGCGCTTGTTCCTGCATTATGGCGGGATCTCTTTGCCTATGAGCCGTGTACGACTATGCGGTTATGGGGTTAGAATGCCACTTTCATAACAGGTCAACTTCCTATCAACTAGCTTTGATCTTCAATTTACAGTCTTGATAGTACTATCAGAACACTGGCAGGGTGGGTATTTGTCAACTTCCTTGAACGGCAATATCGGCGAAAGTCTTGGTAGAGATACCTTAGTTCTACACAACTGGACCGAGCTTCCAGAACCTCACAACTCTCTTTCTGACTTTAACTCTTTTCAAGCACACCTTATCACCCTCTGGAGGCATCTCCGCCTCAACCTTCCCTTCTTTCCCTCCCATCCGTCTTCATCCCTTCATCCCTTCTACCCTCACACTCTTCTTCATTGGCATTGGTCCACACCTACAAAAAAGAAAAACACCTAGCCGTCGACAAGCATGGTCTATTCATTGACCTACCGTCGTCCAGCCCATGTTGACTCTGCTCGAGGCTCCTTCATTGGTGACGAGAAGCCCAAATCACTGGGCGAGTCATCCATCGATTCACAAGGCTCATCTTCAATCTTGGGCATACCGGATGCATTGTCCTTTGACCGCATCATTGCTGGAGGCACCTGTCCAGTAAGCACCCTTCCTCCTGCCTGCGTGAGAAGGAACAACAGGAAATGTGTCCCAGCACCTTCCATTTGCTTCGGCTCATGCCAATCCCAATCATTCGACTCGTCCATGCTTTCTCCTCTCCACCGAGCTCGCAACTGTTGCTCGATGTTGTATGGAACAAGGCTGACCTGACATGCTACAGCCATGTACCACTCGTGATTTCATGAACTACCTGGTCTATATTGAACACGCAGCAGAGAACCTACAATTCTTTCTGTGGTATCGAGACTACACCAAGCGTTTCTCAGAGCAACCGGCAAATGAGCGGGCCCTCGCTCCAATATGGTCTGCGGAACAAGCAGAAATCGATGCACAGGGCAGGACTGGGCCAGCACCGCTTAAACAGCAAGTCAGCGCAGACACTGCAGCTGTGTTTAAGGGAACCGACTTTGCTCCACCCTCGGCGAGCGTGGTAGAGGTCAAAGGAAACCCATTCAACACTCCGCCAAGGACTCCCAACAACGATAGAGCCAGCACTGCTCCCACCGAGCGGGCGTGGAGTGACAATGCCTCTACTTTGCACTCGACTACCAACAAGTCGTTCCATAGCAAAGCCGTAGGTGCTTTCGAAGGAGCTGATCTCAAATGGCAGCCATGTGAGCACCTAATTCCATTCATGTTACGGCAATGATTGACCTTGTGGTAGTCACGATCCAGCCGTTTCGAGAGGAAGTATCGCGCATCATTGCAATCTACATAGCAGATGGAGCCCCTCGACAGCTCAACATCTCGGCCAAGGAGCGATCTACCTTGCTCCACGCTTTGGCCATCACCACTCATCCCACAGCATTCGGCACCGTTATCCGCACCATTGAGTGGACACTCCGTCACCAAGCCCACCCCAACTTCATTCGATGGACCATCTGCAACGGCAATCGGCCTCGTGTCATCTTTGCTCGTGGTCTTGGCGTTGGAGGTATCGTTGGCGGTATGGTCGCTGCCGTTCTCATTACTCTCAGCAACGCCGGCCGAGGCTGGAGAGTCCTATCAGCAATAGGTTTCTTGATCGGTATCGCGACCTTGATCTGTGCTTGGAAAGGGATGTGTGTGGTAAGTCAACCCGGAACTGCTTCCATAGGCGAGAGCCTGCCACTAAAGGGTTGCAGGTCCTTCACGGCATGCACCATCGTCATCTGCGTCCCTGGGAGCTCTTTACGGAAGATGATGACCCATCTTCCAGCTTCGAACTAGGTAAAGGATCATTCGATACATTCGCTAGTGCCAACAGCTATGAAGATGAGCCTTGGATCGTCAAGTACGAAAAACGCAATCTCATACGCAAGGTCTTCGATCGTGAGGTGTGGATCCAAGAGCCAGCTCTTCGCCAGATCCAGGACACGATCTTCCTCCAGGCCATGGGTGGCGCGATCATCATCACTGCCATCTGCGTCGGGATCTTCTGTGCTCTGCCGAAAGGAAATTACTACTAGGTCAATGTGCATATGCATATTGCGCCCCGGAAACCTCGCATATAACCTGCATCATCGCGTCTCGATCAGGAACGACACGTTCCCGGAACAGTCACTTACATGCTCATTCATTTCGGTACTTACGCTTCTTCCTTCATTAGCGACGCAATCGTCACCTCACTTGCACATATTATACTTCTAATTTGCTTCACATACTACCACACCTTTCTCTGATGTTGCTTGGGATGATATTTATATGGTGCTGGAATGCCATGCTTGGCGCAATGTGCTGGACGGAAAAGGGGAATTGCTTATCCGATGAAAGATGGCTTTGGGCTACGGTGTTGGGCTTAAAATCTCCTCGGGACTCCGATGTATTGCTGGATCTCAATACACCGCATCCTAAAGACATTGCTATTCGCTAATGTAATCATCGTCAACGCTACGATTGACATTCTGGTCCATCTATCATTTGTGACAGCCAATGGTACTTCATGATGCATTCAGAACTGATGGCACCCGCTACCTGATCTAACTATCGTCTATTCAAATGGTCTAAATCTCTTCTATTGTCGTTCACCTCGCTTCAAGCTCGCTCCACATACGTGTCACCGCTCGCTAAATTGCCCGATCGTAGCGGAGACATCGCCGAATCAACACTCAAATGGTGCAAACCCGTTGTCTGACAACCTCATTCATATGGCTGAGCAGGGAACCCATCATAACATCGTTCCCGCATCACAGTCTCCACCCCTTCGCAGTCAATCCCTGTCGTAGTAATGCGCCATCTCCAGCCCCACCCTCTTGTACCCGCACTTGAAGTAGAAGCCTTCGTTTGTCTCGGAGCAGTCTAGGATTGTCTGTGAGGGGATGGAATGTCAGCTTGGTACGAAGTTCAGGAGCAGATTGCGGATGATGGGAGTAGGAGATCGACGGGGATGTAGGGGCAAGCGATGGGTAGAGGAGAGAGTGGGAAGGCATTGACGGTGATCTTTGCACCCATTGGGAATTGCGTATATGTTGACTAGTCGCGTATGATTCGTAAAAGCCTCTATGAAATTGCCAAAGCAGCGCCTCTCCTGCAACTGCTCCACCAAACGAGAAATCACCGAGAAGACTAACCTTATAGCACCCCACCTTCCTCGCCACATAATCCAACGCCTCTATGATCCTCAACCCCAACTTCTTCCCCTGCTGATCCTTCGTCACAGCAATATCCTCAATATGACCCACCAACCCCAAATTATGTATAAACTTCCTCTCAACCACCACACACCCCGTCCCCACCACCTTCCCCCCCCCATCACACACAACAAGAATGTAATACTCATCCCCCCTCCTCGCCATCCAATCATAGCGCTCCGTCCACGCGTCCTCGGTCACGTCGCCCACGGTGGTGAGCACGCGCAGCACGTCGAGGACGCCGGCGGCGTAGTCGGAGCGCTGGAGGGGGCGCATGGTGTAGTTTTGAGGCAGGGCGGCGAGGACGGCGGGGGAGATGAGGGAGGGGGTGAAGAGGGGGCCGTTGGTTGTGGGGGACATGTGCGTGTTGTTGTGGGTGGCGGCGGGGGATTGCCACATTTTGTGGATGGGTGGGGGGGGTTTGGGTGTGTGATGGGTTGTGGAGTTATGGTTGTTGAGGTTCTTTGGTAGCGAGAAGGCAGCTGTTTGGGTTTGTGGTGGAGGGTTGGGGCTTGGGGCTTGGCGTTAAAGGATGGCCCTGAAACAAGCTTGCGTTTGGGGGGCGCACGTGGGGGCGCTCGGGTCGGACCTGACTAGAGTGATCTCTGACAGGTACCGAAAGTCACTTTCTATACCGAAGACTTGAATTGTCCAACATCGAATGCCTGCGGAGGCTCTTGAGTCTGACGAGCTGCATGATGGTGCACAGTCAGATGTTGACGCTGCCAACCAACTGCCAAACCAAGCATGGCTGCCTGTCCTACAGCGGCACTGCGGCTTCCCACCTGATATATTCGAATCCGTCTCGCTGAACCTGATAAAGAATCCGAATATCAATTCCAGCTTGCTCTTTCGAGCTGATGTGCTATACGATAGCCAGAATAACGAAATAACTGATGGTGGCCTGTCTGAAGGGGAACGCAGAGAAGCCTTGGAGAATTACAATATACGGGATGGAGACTTGCCTGGATTTGAGGTCACAAGAACAATTATCCGGCGGATGATACCCAGAAATCCTCAGCTGGACAAACCCATTGCTCAGACATGCCTTTTCTTGCGATCAAATTCAACGTCAGACGGTGTGAAGCAGACTATTGTTGTCTATATACCACATTCGCCTGATGTTGAGACCGTCCCCTGGTATCACCCCAGAGTTCAAGCGTTAGCATACCTTCATTCGTGGATTCCTTCCACTCCGTCCGAGAAGCTTCAAGGCACAGTCTCTCTTCATTACCAATTGTTTCCGGCAGAAAGCATACCGTTGTCACCGCGCCTTCTGAGGACTGGTCAACATTTGCTCGCGACTGTCTATAAGCATGGTCAAGGTCAACTGGCGGGCTACACCAAACGAGTACATCATGACCAACTGATCTCGCAGCAGCGAGTGCAGAATACATACACCGCGTTGAAAGGGAAACACGCCAAGAGGTTATGTGATGGCTGGGTGGAGAAGACGGAGCCAAGCAAGAACGTCTTTGAGGACTTGGGCATTGCTGCTTTTCTGATCGAATTATGGAGGGACATGTATAAGTCAGACGGTGACAGCAATGGGATTGGAGACAGTCGTGATGACGAGCGACCTAATCACCCAGGATTCGTCGACATTGGCTGCGGGAATGGGGTCCTGGTGGATGTACTCATACGGGAAGGATATCAAGGTTGGGGTTTCGATGCCCGGAGAAGGAAGACATGGGATACATTCGATGGTAGGACTCAACAACATCTGCAAGCGTTGATCTTGATACCTCAGCCACTCCTCGAATCTCAAGAACACCCTCAGCATCCCGATTATACCAACGGCGGTATCATCTCACAAGGCTTCTCCTCTGCCGGTAACAAGGCCGAAGCCAAGAGCCAATTCCCCGCCTGGCACAATGGCATTTTCCCCAAAGGGACTTTCATCATCTCCAACCACGCAGACGAGCTGACACCATGGACACCGCTACTTGCCTCGATATCATCTTCCCCTTTCCTTGCTATCCCATGCTGCTCACATAATCTGTCCGGCCTCCGCTTCCGTGCTCCGTCGGTTTTCAACAGCAACTCGGCAGATGCTTTGGCACCATCCTATTTTGCAGCTCACATCAACAAATCGAAATCAGTAGTCATAGCTGTCGCGTGCTCCGATAACGAAGCAATTTTCGGTCAGGGGCCCGAGCAAGGAGATCTCAAAGACCTGGATTCGAAGTCGAGAGCGAAGCAACCTTCGGCTTACTCCAGCCTATGTGACTGGGTCGCCCATTTGGCGGCCAGAGTGGGATACACCGTCGAGAGGGAAATGCTCCGGATGCCTAGCACCAGAAACGTGGGGATCCTTGGCCGTACGGTGATGTCTGAGTTCGAAGACGAGTCTCTCGATGTTAGGAGAAAGAGAGTCGCTGACATTGTGAAAATGGAAAAGGCTGATGGCGTGCTCTGGATGGAAAGAGCCAGGAGCTTGATTGATGGTAAAGATGTTGGACATTGACATATCCACACTTCACTGCTTTTGTTCGTCTCATCGGTCTGGAACGGGAACATAGAGCATGCTCTCCCAATACAACATCGGAAGGAAGAGCCGGCATTCCGATGTCTCCACTATACGGCCGATTTCTTGCGCTCTCGATACTGACTACATCAACACACAAGAGAGATTACCACCAAATCAAGCCCCTTCCATCCCTTCACCCCTATCGACAATCAACACCAGCACATCTCCAGACAAAGCACCCATAGCTCCTCTAACGCCCAATATCGCCGTACGTACCATACAAACATAACATAAAAACCCCCTTCCCCACACCACCCCTCTCCCTCCACACAAGCTCCACCCTATACACCGTACCTACCTACCTCCATCATATATACCATCCTGAAGACTCTGCTAATCCATCCCCATCCGCAACAGCACGTCGCAGTCAAAATCGATTCGATACTAAAATTCAATTGTACGGGATAGGATAGGATAGGATAGGTGATGTTTAACGGTCAATGTATAGGAATGCGAGTAAAGGTAGGGATCGTATGGTGCTCATAGTGTTTGAAGAGGTTAGGGTTTGTTATGAGTAAGGTAGAGAGGGAAGGTGGTTGATGGAGATGGTTAAGCTGATGTTGCTTACGGTCTTGATGATATGATTCAGAATATGCATGTGTGTAATGGTGAGTGTCAACATCATTGTTGACTGTCGTTATTCACGACATTGGCACAGAGACCAATCAATATTCCATTTCCCACCTCTTCATCTCCACCCCCCTCCCCCTCCCCCTCCCACACCACCCTCTCCCCCCTCCCCCCATCCCTTCTCCTCAACCCCTCCCCCCTCTTCCTCTCCCTCCTCTCCACGCCATCTTCCCAATACCCCCTACCCACCCCCCCTCGCCTTTTGAAAAGCTCCTCCTCAAATCGTCGCATACGCTCGCTATTAGCTTTGAACCGCTCATTCGCTAGTTGTTGTAGGATGTCGCAGTAGGTGTCGGTTACTAGGCTCCATACGGTCTCGGCGTCGTTATCATCATCCTTGGAATCTTCATCTTCATCTTCTTCTTCGTCCCCTTCTTCATCCAACCCCTCACAATCCCCCGCACCCCTCACACCCCTCGAGCCCTTCCCACCCTCACAGACTCGATCATGATCATAACAAACCCCAACCAAACTCTCCACCCGCAACCCCGCCGACCGCACCGCCACCATCGGAAACGCATTCCCATCGCTCAAATTCTTCAAACTCTGCACCCCGCTTTCCCTAAACCCCGCATTTATCGCTGCGGCAACGATCGGCTGTGCATGGTGCAGTGATGCGGTCATGATGTGGAGTATCTGATCCGTCCACAAACCAAATCAGCTTGCAAAAGGATAAATCTTTCGCAGCAGAGTACAATTCGTGATATTAATGTAGAGAAGAGTAGAGATGTGAGGCTGACGCACGTGCGTACGTACCATAGGTTCGAATTGAAACCTGGCGAAGCGGAGCTGATGCGGTGATTTATCGTCGGTGATGATGGGATCGTGTGGTGGGCTTTCGGGCATGGGCGACAGACCAAATTTTTGGGTAGTGGTGCAGCCGTCTCCATCTTTCTTCTTGAAAGGTTCGTGAGAGACGAAGAGCCAGCGGCCGCCTATGCCTTTGCCGCCTGGAACAGGGGTTTGTGGCTTCTTCTCTCCTCTTCCTGCCCTTTCATCACGTATACCATCTATATCCTCTGCATCATCTCTATCCTCCCCGTCCCCTTCCCCATCCCCTTCCCCATCCCCTTCCCCGTCCCAATCCCCATCCCTCTCCCCCTTCCTACTCCTATATTTCCCGTTCCCGTTCCTATCCCTCGCACTCCGCACCCTTTCTTTCCCTTTCCGCCCTTCAAGAAACACACTCACCCTCCCTGCACAAGAACTTGTAGTGACAACGCCTTCTAGCATGTTTATCCGATCGAGGAGGTGTTTGATGGCGGTGTCGACGGTGCCTTTGGGGGAGAGGTCGGTGTAGAGTGTGGGGGGTGCGGAGAGAGAGGTGAGGATGGCGGTTTTGCGGGTGGTGAAGGCTTGTGGGATGGGCGGTGGGAGGTGCGGGGATGGCGGGGGCATCGTTGGAGGTGGTGGGGGGGATTGGGGGAGTTGGAGGAGTAGTGGGTAGTGGGATGTTTGGTTTAGGTTGAACGTACTTTTAGTTCAATGTCACGCGTCACCGCGTTTCCGTGTTTGATAAGAGCAGACTCCGGCCAATGCTCTGAGATACCTTCATAGCTGCAATTACATCCCTACTCGTCACCATTTGAGCATACAGCGAGCCCTTGAACATGCCCCAACGAAAGTCCCATTTTCCCAATGCATCCTCCAGCTCCACCCCCCTGAAACGAGCACTCTCCCCAGCCAGGTCTACTCCAACCTCGCGCCAGTCGAAACGCCTCAGGTCCTCCCCAATCACATCTACAAAGACCACACCTAAAAAGAGCAAGTACTTCGAGCACGACAGCTCAGAGCCCGAGTCCGAAGCCGAAATCGAGAAGGAAGGATCGGGATACGAAGACGAAGACGAATCCGCTAGTCTGGTATCGTCCCCGCCTGAGAGTGAAATCGACGACGAGGACGAAGTGGACTACGCCTCCGAAGACGCCGCACCACGCAAGCGCAGAAAAGTCGGTCGAAAGAGCATCGGCGCTGCAATCGTCCTCACAGGACAGAAAGGCCAAGAACTATGGCGACCAGGAGTCAAAGCGTCCGCCGCCCCCGGCGAAGCCGTCTTCATCAAGCTTCCCAAGGCCCGCGAGGCGGGTAAGACGCCGTACACAGACAGCACCATCCACCCCAACACCTTCCTCTTCCTCAAAGACCTACGCGCGAACAACGACCGCGAATGGCTGAAAATGCACGACGCTGACTACCGGCAATCGAAGAAAGATTTCGACAGTTTCGTCGAAGCTTTGACGGAAAAGATCATTGAGAAAGATGAGACGATCCCGGAACTGCCGCCGAAGGATCTGACGTTTAGGATCTATAGGGATATACGCTTCAGTCCCGACCCGACGCCTTACAAGACGCATTTTTCGGCCGCGTGGTCGAGGACGGGGAGGAAGGGGCCGTATGCGGGATATTACGTGCAGGTACAACCTGGGGGCTCGTTTGTGGGAGCTGGAGTGTGGCATCCTGAGGCGGCACCTATGGCGTTGATGAGGCGGGATGTTGACAAGGAGAGCCAGAGGATCAAGGAGGTGCTGATGGGGGCGGAAATGAGGAGGGAGTATCTGGGCGGGGTGGGGAGGGATGAGAAGAAGGTTGTCAAGGCGTTTGTGGGGATGAATACGGAGAATATGCTGAAGACGAAGCCGAAGGTATGGTTTGACTCTTTTATCTCCGGGAGTGAGACATCGTTGACGTTCGGCATGTTCAGGGCTACGAGGCAAACAATCCTAATATCGATCTGTTGCGGTTACGGAATTATACCATTGGGAAAAAATTGAAGGATGAAGAGGTGCTTGGGTCTGGTGGTCTGGCTAGGATAACGCAGTTGGTGGGGGTTTTGACGCCGTTTGTGTCGTATTTGAATGGTGTCGTTATGCCGGATGAGGATCCGAGTGAGGAGGATGAGGAGGATGAGGCGGTGGAGGAGGGGGAGGAGGGGGAGGGGGAGGAGGGGGAGGAGGGGGAGGAAGGCGAGGAAGGCGAGGAGGGGGAGGAAGGCGAGGATGGCGAGGACTGAGGATGTGAATTGATATTTACGTATATATGCATATATGTTTTATTTTCCGATTGTATCCATCACCAACCATAGGACAACCATCCCATCAAGAGTACACATCATATACCACTGTCACCTGAAACCTCGATATCTCAACCCTTTTACAACCTCTCCCACATACCTTATCACATAGAATATAGTCTTCGATCCAACCCACCCCACCCTTCCTTAGAAACCACGCATTGCATATCTATGTCATATCTAAACCGTACAACATATTTCTAAAGTTCTCATCTCTTAAAAATTTTACAATCGTCAACTTTTCACTTTTCAGTTCTTTGCATCTTAGCCTTACTGGTACATGCCTGTTGTATTACGTCCTTACTTTTTATCACCATCGTTTGGTGAGATTGTACGCGGCGATATTGATGTATATATACATATTATAGTATCCCCGACCCAGGCCATCACGTGACCTTTAGCTGACTAAGGTGCCGCCGCTTTACTCCCTCGCTAACGCCCGTTTCGTCGATATACTCTTCCTCTACTCCCCTATACTCCCTCGCTACTCTCCTCTACTCCCTTATTACTCCCTCGTACTCCCTCTCTACTCCCCCGTACTCCCCCTTAGCTACTTCCTTCTCTTTAGCTGGTATATTAGGCCTTAGGGCGCCGTCTAACCGACGTCGCCTAAACGGAATAAAAGACGTAGTATTACTAGGAGTCAATCTATCCGATTACTCTAGGCTAGAAACTAATCTCTAAAGAACTAGAAAACCTAGGGGGGTGAGAGTAGACATACTTCCGCTAAGCTAATACTATACTAGGAACGGAATAATATAGAGCTGACGGTAAGCCGTCTATTAGGAACTAGACTAGGAGGCTAGTTCCTAAGGGCTAGAATAGATAGTATAAACTACTAGTAAGTAGGTAGTATTATAATAGTAGACTTAATACTCTAGTAACTTTATAATTATAAAAGAACTAATCTCTACCTTCTAAAGAAGTAGAGGGAGGACTATTTAAATACCCTTTAAGGTAGCTACCTAGCCTCTTAGATATCTAGATAAAAGGATATCCGTTAGGATAATAAGAAGCCGAACTAATACTATTAGGATATTACTAGTAAGCCGCTTTATACTAGCTAAATATATTAAGATATCCTAATACTATTAGCTATATCTATTCTAATTATAGATATTAGGTAATAGTTAGGAGTTATTAAGCTTAATAATAATACTCTAAAATATATTAAGAATAGTATATAAATATATAAGATATCGCCTAATTTCTATAAGGCGGTAGTACGCGTATACCCTATCCTAGTCCGCGTATACCCCGTCCTAGTACGCGTATACCTTAGTCCTAGTACCTATATACCTTATCCTAGTACGCGTATACCTATCTAGTTTAGGTATAATAGACTACTAACTAAGTAAACTACTAACGCGTATTACTAGTTATAATATTCTAATATTTTCTCTATTAAGTTAATAACTACCTTACTATTATTATAATCTTAAACCCCTACCTATTAACCTCTTAGCCTACTTAGTAGACTCCCTCCTTAAGAAGCTATAGTAGTATATAGAGCTATAAGGCTATACTATAATATTTAGCTAAACTAAAGTAAATTAGAAGACTAGAGAATATTATTATATATAGATTTATTATAACTATAGTAGTAAATATAAAAAGAATAATAAAAGTATAAATAAGAGGATAATTAATAGTAGGCTAACTACCTATCTATTAAGATTATTACCTTTATTAATAATAATAGCTTATAAACTCTAGATATTAGGGATACTAGTTATAATTATTACTATAAGCATTTACTTATTATCGCTATTATTAAATAGCGCTATTTACCTAGCGCGCCTTCCTTATAAAAGGCTTCTATACTCTACGTACTTAGGTAGGTTTCCTATATATAGAGAATACATCTTCTTTCTATATTATAAATTAGTTATAATATATAGTAGTAATACTATAAATCTTATTTAAAATATTACTAAGTACTATAACTGTATTAATAAGAACTACTAGCTCTAGTAGTACTAGCCTTATAGTACTAGTCCTTAATAGCCTTCTACTTCCTACCTTCTTATCCCCGCTATTAGATAAACGGCTACTACGGCTACTAGTCTATTAGCGATTAATACACATGGGGCCAACTTTACCCCGCAGAAGTATGAGCTGATCCATCTTTCGCGGCGACCACGCCGATTTAACATGCAGGCAGTAGTTAACTTGGGCTCGGTGGTTACTAGACCTAAGGCGGAAATTCGGGTCCTAGGCCTCTATATCGATAGGAAGCTCCGCTAGGGCCCCTATATTAAAAGAGTCTAGGTAAAGATAGCTAACTAAGGGTTAGCGCTGTTAATAACCGCGGCTTCGACGTGGGGTACTATACTAAGCCGAGCTAGGCAGGTATATAGCACGGTCGTTAGGCCGGCGATAATATACGCCGCATTTGCGTAGTATATACTAGGAGGTCTTCGCGACGCGAAGAAAACATATGTATAAAAGCTTAAGGTCATCTAGAATAACTACCTACGGAGGATTCTAGGGGCCTATAAAGCCACGCTAATACGAGTCCTCGAGGTAGAAGCATATATTACGCCTATATAGATAACCCTCGATAGCGCGGTCCTCCGGCACCATGCCTAATAAAGAATATACCTAGTAACAAGGATTAGGAACGCCCGTATCAGGAGGAAACTACGACCGAAGAGAGGTAGAAGGCTAGCAGCTACTAATATAGCCGCTGAGGAGAAAGGGGAGTAGGTACTCCGGTCCCTCGGCCTTAATAACTGGAAGGAACTCGAGTAAAGCGATAGTAGCCGCTATAAGGAGAAGATTAAGGATAAGATACGCCGCTAGTTAACCGGGTAGCGGGTTAGAATATAGGACGATTATAAGGCGAGGTTTAATAAATATAACCCCCCTAGCGTCTCCTAGGTTAAAGGTCTATAGGATAACCGCCTTAGCCTCTATAGTAAGCTTCTAAAAGCCGAGAGCTCGGTGCTTACCTAAGCCCGTATAGCGAGAATTAGACTTACAGATTTCCTATATAAAGCTAGAGTCCTAGGCTTCTCGTCACCTAGCTACGGATGCGGGTATAGGAGATAGAATATAAAATATATTATTATAGGTTACTTAGACTATACTAGTTAACGGTAACTCCTTATTAATAGGGCGGGTATAAGCGACCTCCGAGCTATATTAACGTTGGTTAGTAAGGGCCCCTAAGCCATATTATAATGGCTAATATAGATAGGCTTACTACCCTAGTTCTCGCTAGCGGTAGTATAGCTATATACCCCTCGGGTCTAGTATATCTCGCGCATCGAGCATATTTAGCGCTCTTACCCCCCTCCTTCTTCCTCCCTCCCTTACTACCTAGCTATCGGGCTAGGTATTATAGTACGTCGCAGCTTTATATATACACGTTACTCTATTTATACTTATTACGGATATAGTACGCAGGTAAATAAAGACGAAGGATATTAAGTTAAAAAACTATAAGGGTTTTTATCCGGTATATACGGTTTCCCTTACGTAAAGTGTCGTCTATAGAAGCCCGTAATTACCTCTATAGTTTAGTAGACACGAGTATAAATTCAATTAATTAATTACTAGATTTATTATATTAATATAGAGGAATCTATTAGACGTAGAAGTTTATATAGCCTAGTATTTATCCGGCCCTCTAAAGTTTAACCGGCGGTATTTAATAAACTAAATAGTAGAATAGCTTACTTTTATTATTAGAAAGTCTAATATTATAGTCTAATATAAAGATATAACTATATAACTAAGTATAGTATTAGGCCGTTTTTATACTTCTAATATTATAATTAGTATTCTTATAAGCTACTAAGTAGCTATTAATAGGATCTAAGCGTTAATAATAAGTTACGGCTAATATATTAGGGGTAGTCTACCTATTATCTAATAGTACCTACTTATATATAATTTTTCTTATTATTTAGCTAGATATATATTTAGGAGTTTTAGGCTTAATAATATAGAGGTTTCCCTATCTTATTACTTATAATAGAGTTATATATAACTAATTATAGTTAAAAGTAGGCCTAGTTTATAAGTTAATACCTATATACTTTATTAATTAGCCTTATAATTTATTAATAGTTATAGTAAATACCGGTTAGATAGGGTACTACTTATAGATAAAGGGGGTAGGAATCCGCCTATCATTTTCTTTAGATTATAACGGCGTCTTAAATAGTATTACCTTCTCGCTATTATAGGTACCGCTTATAATCTCCCCCTTAAAGATATACTTATTATATCTTATTACTTATAATTAGGTCCTATTATATAGATATAGTAGATTAAGGTTCCTTAATAGTATAACTAGTACGCCTAGCTTAATATATAGCTTATAAGACGGTAGGGAGGGTTTATAGAACCTATAAAAGTACTTAAGGGGGAAGAGTTTTTTATCTTCTTCTAATATAGTATAATTAATACTCTAGTATATTATTATATTACTAGGGATACGCGATATTATCTTAGTATTAATACTAGTAATATCTTTATTAGTAATAGTAAGAATAGCCTATTTTAATAAATAAACCCTCTAAGAGATATTTATCTTAATATTAGTATAGATATTCTTAACTAAATTATTAATAGCGTTTCTAGGGGTATAACTATATTTCTAATATAATATATCTTTATTAGTAGTAGGGCTTTTCCGGATATTAATACTATTATTAATAGTAAGGAGTTTACTTATAAATAGTCCTATTTTATAATATATAATATTTATTAGGTTAGGATTATTAAGTTACTTATTAATAGTAAGATTTAAATATATAACCTTATTCTAGAAATAGGCCTTCTAAAGATACGCCTTAATAACCTAGCTACTAGATCCTCCTAGAATAACTAGGAGTATTTATTAGAAGTTACTATAAAAGTATACTACCTTTTCCCTAAAATAAGCCTAGTTATTATTATAAATAATTTAAAGGCTATAACTAATAGCTTCTATATTATATTAACTCTATATAGGAGACTTATCTTAAAAGATAATATAAGCTTATTTAATTAGCTTAGCGAGATTAGTCCCCTTTTTAATCCTATATAAGGAGGTAGTATTAGAGTCTAGGGGTATCTTAAACTATAAGTAAGTAGTCTAACCTCCCTATAGTAGTATTAATATAATACTAGAAGATACTACTACTAAAGTAACCTTTTACTAGGAATATAGCCTTTTTATAATAGTATTTTATACTATTATCTTACTAGTCCCCCTAGTACTATTAAGGAAGAATAGTATACTTAGAGTACTAAATTTATTATTAATATTAGCGTTAATAGTAGCGATAATCTAATTAGTAGCGTAGCGTTAGTTAATATTTAACCTATTTTATAAGACCTTAGCCTTATTAGGGGTAATTTAGTAAGATATTTCTTCCTATAAAAGTCTATTTAGAATATCATTAAAATTATTAAATAGGATAGTTAGAATAGGTAGGCTATATTAGACTAGATCCTTAGCATATTTAGGGGCTAATTAATATTCTAATTAGCTATTAATTAGGTAAAGGGCGTACTATTTAATAAATAACTATTACTTATAGTAATTATCTAGGATCTAAAGTATTAAAAAATCCTATTATAAAAGGTATAAGTAGTTATTTAAGATATACTCCTTATACTTATTCTATAAAGTAAGGGCGTTAGTAGGTTAGAGTTTAACTAATACTAATATAAAAAGACTTCTTAGCTTATAACCTCCCTAAAAATCCTTTCCCTTATTAAAGATCTTATTAGTATATCTATTATTTTTAGTTAACTTAAGCTCTATATAGGCCTCCTTCTATCCTATTAGCTAGCTATCTACTATCTAGAGGTTATTAAATAATATAGCCCCCTTAATATAATAGAGGAGTAGTTAGTAATAGTAGAGATCCTTTATTTTTAGACTAATAAAATTAATACGAATAAGAGTCTCCCCCTTTTTATAGATTTTTTATTTTTTATTTCTTTTATTCTATATAAAGAACTTAGGAAAATCCGCGTATAAATAGTTAAGTAGATCCCTTATAATAGCTAAATATTTCCTATTCTATTTTATAAAAGGTAATAGCTAACTATTGTTATAAGCTTCCTTAGTAAGATAGTTTATATTAAAAAACTCTATTAATATAGTCTTATAAAGCTTATTACTATTTATTAGCTTTTATTTAATAGCCTTATTAGTAGCTTAGTTATTAGCCGGCTTAAAAAGGGTATACTATTAGTCTAGGAGGTAGATCTATAGACGCTCTATATAAGGCTTTATAATACCTATACTAAATAAGAGTATCTTCTAAATAGCCTTAATAGACCTAATTTAGTAAGTAGACTAGAACTCTATAATCTTATCTACTAACTCCCCTTACTATTATAACTAGCTATTAGAAGTAGGGTTATTATTATTACGCGTATAATTCCTAGTAAGGGAGATATTAGCCTAATTAAGTCCCTTATAAATATATTTATATAGATAGAAAATAGACTTAATAGAGCCGTAGATCTTAATATTAATATAAGTACTATATTTCTTTAATAGGTACGGGTTGTAAGGGATAACCTACCTATTATTAATAGAGGAATTAGGTTTAGGGGGGCCGACTAGATACTTATAGAGAGGATAACTCCTATTAGATATAAAAGATATCTCTTAATAAAAATCCTTTAAAAAAGCCTTACTATAATAATTCTTCTCCTAACTAAAATACCTATTACTAAGAACGCTAGTATAGTAATTATAAACTATATATTATAAGACTAACTCCTATAATATATTATTATCCTATTAAGGGGGGATAAATACTTAAATAATACTATTAATATTACTAACTATCTAGATCTAATCCTCTTCCTATATAATAAGGAGAATATAAGTATATAAGAGACCTCGCTTTTAAAACTTAATAATATAATAGTAGCCTATATAAATACTAAGGATATATTACTTAAGGAGGTCCCCTATTAGCTCCTAGAGCTTCTTATTAAAGATATAGGTAATTAGATTATAATAGTACTCTAATATCTAACTAGGTTCTAGTAAGCTCTAAATATTAGGCTACTTAGGATTATATATAAAGGTAATAAAAAATTTAGGTTTACCCCTTTTTTAGACTATTATTATAGCGTCTTATATTCTCGCTTTTATAGCACGTAGGCTTCCTAGTATTATTAATAGGAGGATAGTTACCTTACTACTAATATCTTTAAGCGAGATATCTAGATTAGTACTAAGCCTATCTATTAGGCCGTAGTAATAGTCCGCTCGAATAGTCTATTAATTCTAATAATACTAATTTAGGTTATTAAGCTCTATTAATATCTAGATATTAGTAGCCTAGTAGCTAAATAAATATCTACTATTAATAGTATAATTAAAGAAATAGGGCTAGATCTAGATATTAATTAGCTAATTATTTAAATTATATTAACTACCCCCTAGCTATTATCTAAATAATTTAGAACTATTTATAACTAAGCGGATTTAGGTCTAGAAAATAACTAGGGAAATATATTAAATAGTCTTACCTATATCTATTTTATATAGAATTATTATCTTATTACTTACTAAGACCTACTACGACCCTAAGGTATATACTCGCCGGTAACGTGCTAGTCTAGCTCCTACTTAGGGTTACTACTATCTTCCTACTCTAATTTATTATCACTACTAATTAGGGTATATTAGGTAAGCGTACTAGCGATATAATTCCATCGTAATATATATAGTAGATAGTCGCCTAGAAGCTAATAGCCGGCTAATAGGAGGCGGTTATACTATAACTATTTACTAAATAGAAATAGGAGTAGATATTAGAGGGCTATATAAGAAGGATACTAATTAGGAATTAATATAAAGCCCCCCTTAATAGTTTTAATATAGATATCCTACTTAATCTAGCCTCTTATAATATTATTAGGAGTTATTATAATATAAGCGACTTCTATAAAAGTAGGCTAATTATAAGTACCCTTATCCTATTATTTAGGATTCAGCTATTAGATATAGATACTTATAATATTAATAGGATATTATAGTTTATCCTTCTTAAGGTAGTTATAGTAGGATTTAAACCCCTAGATATATAGGTTAATAGACCGGAGGGTATATTAAGTAGAAGTAAGGGTATCTTAATTTAAATTATTAAAATATTAATAGCGAATATCTAGTTACTCTTATATACTATCTAGTATATAGATCTAGGCGAATCTTAGCCTAAGGCTATTATTAGTAATAAGAGGACCTATTGGATAATAAATAGACCCCTAGATCTAGAAGGTAGTTTAACTAATATAGGTATTAATATTAGTTATACCCTTACTAGTAAAGGAGAGATAATTATTATAGCTAATAATATTATCTAAAAATTCTTTACTATATATAGTCCTCCTTTATATAGACTATCTATTAATAGTAATATTATCTATATTATTAAGTAATTATTTAATAAATTATACCCTAAGCTTAGCCTCCTTTTAAGGCCCCTTAGGTAATAAGTTAATATCGGCTAGCTTATATAACTAGTTAGGGGATAGCTAATTATTCTTCCTACTATTATAATATAGCTATTAACCGCCACCTATACTAATATATTTATTTTTCTATAATAGTATATTATAGTATAGATATCTATTTATAGGGGTATTAAATAATCTATTTACTAGGTAGGGTACTATATCTCCTACTTTCTAGGGACCCCTATATACTTAATATCCCTAGCCTAGTATCTACCCCTAATATATATTATTCTAATACTAGTATAGGCCTTATTAAATAGGGGGTTAGTACTTAGTATTATTATCTTTATTAGCCTATTAATAAGTATACTAGCGACGCGTTTCTAGATAATATTTAGGAGCTAGTAGAGGAGCGATTTCTTAGGGGGTCTCTTTAAAGATAGGGGGAGTAGGTCATTAAGGGTTCCTAGGCGGAATAACTACTTAAATAGTTATATTAATAAGGGCTATACGCTAGTAGGGAGTAATACCCTTATTAAGGTAGTTATAAGGGCGAGTACCTAATAGTATTTCTCTAGGGCGAGGTTCTATTAATATAATATCTCTAGGGTTTACTAGTAAGTTACTAGACCTAACCTAGGTACCTAAATTAGTCTTCTTTAGGCGTCTAGTACGCCTTATACTATTAGTCTTATAAGATCTAACCCTCTTATTAATAGTATTAGGGTCTAGGTTAGAAAGAGCTAGGCGCTTAGAAGGTATTAGTAGGGAGCTAGAGGAGCTATATTTAATATAGGAAGGGTAATACTATATTATTTAAAGGCGGCTAGTATAATTTATACGTTATAGATTATAAGGGGAGGTATTAATATCTATATAATAGTATTAAGAATAGGGAAGAGGTAGGAAGAAAAATTTATTAATACGGTAGGGAGGCGCTAAGATATAAGATAATTAGACTAGAATAGTAGGGAAATCTATTTATTTAGATATATCTTTTAAAGTAATAGACTGATTTTAATAATTTTTAAAGTATTAAGTACCTTAAAGTAAGTTAAGTAATATTACCTATATAGAAAATATTATAGAGTATTAGTATAGATAAAGGTAGAATAGGAAGAAATATTAGAGTTTTAATATTCGCGCTAGTCCTAGAGGGGTAATTAGGGTACTTATTAACCAACTAATAAGCTATAATAAGCTTAGGGTCTGAAATTAGGTATTTTCTATTATAGTAAGAAGATATAGCCTAGGTAATAATACTAGCTATTTTAGTTTACTAGGCCTCTAAGAAGGTAGTAGTAGTTATATTTAGGGCTAGCGTTAATATCTTAGATAGTAGGGGTATTAAGATAGGTTTAAAGCTTACTAGAATAATATTTATCCTCTTAAACTTGATATACTAGACTTATATATTAATATTAAACCTATGTTTATTAACTACCTACTTAGGTAGAAAGCGTACTATAATAGTAGGTAATAATACTTACCTAGTATATTATAAGGTAGTAGATATAATAGATAATTCTAGGGTATTATTATCCTTAATATTAAGAGGTAAGTCCTCTAGTTATAAGTAATATATAATAAAGAACTTAAGTACTATCTAAGACTTTACTATAAGCTTATTAGTAGTAGGGCTACTACTCTTAAGAAATAAATTAATCTTATATAACTAACGGATTACTTAATTAAGGAGTACTAGATTAGGAGCTAGCTTATTAGTTATATACTACTATTAAGGTAGAAATAATAGTAAGTAGTAGATATTACCTTTTACTTTAGAGAAGAAGTAGTAAAGGTAATAGTAAGGGACTAAGTAAAATATACCTAGATATAGTATTTCTCGAGGTAATAAGGGCCTTGATATCTAATACCTTATTATTTTAGTAGCTAATAAATTTACTTTAATAGCTAATAGACTAGTAGCTATAGTAGCTATTTATCTAATAGCGGGGATAAGAAGGTAGGGAGTAGAAGGCTATTAAGAACTAGTATTATAAGGCTAGTACTACTAGAGCTAGTAGTTCTTATTAATATAGTTATAGTACTTAGTAATATTAAAATAAGATCTATAATATTACTACTATATATTATAACTAATTTATAATATAGAAAGAAGATATATTCTTTATATATAAGAAACCTATCTAAGTACGTAGAGTATAGAAGCCTTCTATAAGGAAGGCGCGCTAGGTAAATAGTACTACTTAATAATAGTAATAATAAGTAAATACTTATAGTAATTATTAACTAAATTATTATACTCCTTATACTCTAATATATAAATTATAATATTGGGATAGGATAGGTAAAATTAAGACTTAATAAAGATATTAGACTTATAATCTTTTAAGACCTCTTTATAAAGGTAATACTATTTACCCTCTAGTAAATACTCTTTAAATACTAGAAGGTAATCTATTATATAATAAAGCTATATATAAGGCTATTTATAAAGGGAATAAGGCTTCTATACTCCTATAAAATTAAGGTATAAATAAGTAGTCCTAATAGGATTTTATATATTAATAATATCTACCCTTACTAGTAATTTAAAAAGCTTACGCTCCCTAGCTACCCTTATATTAGTAGTAATAGTAATTATAAAGGTAATAGTAATAGTAGTAGTAATAGTAATAAGCCCCTATTAGATACTCCTAATAATAATACTAATAAGCTTCTTAAGATATATAAACCTACTATTATTAAATTAAAAGGATATTTACTAGGAGCTCCTAATAAAAAATATAATACTAAAAAGCGTATATAAGAGTAAGTTTTTAATAAGTCTACTACTTATAAACCCTTATATTTTAAGTACGCTATTACCTTATAAGATTAATATAAGGCTAACTAAGTAGCTATTATATTAAGCTAAGTTAATAGTTAACTAGTTATTATAACTAGTTAAGTAGAAGAGTATATACTTAATAAAGAGTTAGAGGTATACTTTAATCCTAAGGGTAAGGGAGGTATAATACTATTATTAACGCCGCTGTTAATACCGCTATTAATATTAAGGGGTAGAGTAAGAGCTAGATCTATATTAAGGGGCGGAGCTAATATATAAGGTAGATATACTATATCTATACTAAGAAGTAGTAGTATATTAGTATAGGCCTAGTCCTTACTAACTTACTTATAAGGTAACCTATTAGTAACGCGTCTTCTAGCTTAACTAGTATATTAGTAATAATAAGGGACTATATTAATAATAGTAAGAGGTAGGCTAGCTATTATAAGTAGGGTATATAAGCTATTAGAATAGCTAGCTAGGTTTAGTAATAGGACGTATATAAGGGTTTTTAATATTATAACCTAATTAGATAACCTATTAAGTAACCTAGCTAGCTAAATATTAGTTAATTAGAATATTTATAATATAAATATATCTATTTATAAAGATAATAGTAAATATATAATTTAAGTGTTTTAAAAACCTTAGATAATTTTTCTAGCTTAATAGTCTAATTTAGTAGTTTACTTAATTAGTAGTCCGCTATACTTAAACTAGATAGGTATACGCGTACCGGGATAAGGTGTACGCGTACCGGGACTAAGGTGTACGCGCACTAGAATAGGGTATACGCGGGCTAGGATGGGGTATACGCGTACTGCCGCCCTTTCTATACTCCTCCCGCCAAAACCCTGTATCTTGGCAGCCCTTCCCCCTGTTTATTTATTCTACAAGAATTTTGACCACTAATATCTTAATCTTTTCGATATGTACGTGTAAAATGCATTATATTCATATCAATTGGCGAGTATTTAATAGGAGAATTCTCTAGAATGTCAACTATCGACATCAAGTGCAATCAGTATGTACAAAGAAGCAAGTTGCATATTTCCTCAATCGGATCCTCATAATTTTGCATGCCAGGAGATCTACGTACATCTGTTGCAACGACTACGAGCTCAATGAAGCAAAGGTAGCGGAACGGTTCCCGACGAAGCGGACGGAAGCATAGGGGCAATCACAAGGCCCAGAATGCCTAGAGTATTCTTGACGGTTGACTAATCGCCTTCAAAGATCTAAGGTATATTTTCCATTCCGTACGTCCTCATTCCAGTCCAGATTCGAATCCAACCCGCCAAGGTATAAAGTACTCTCCTCCGCCTTTTTCAATATGCACCAAGCTACTTCTCTCTCGACCTTCAGATCGTTGAGTCTACAAACGGCAATCTTGCCAGACTTTTCAGCCTGCTTGTCCAAAACCCCAAAGAATGTGTCGTCCACGTCTACACTTTGCGGTTTGCCCCTCAGCCATTGTGCCACATCCTCCAGACTCTTTCCAGCGAAGGGCGATGAGAAGGAAGGATCAATGGGCGTTGGGGTCCCTACTTGGCCAGTACCGTCCGGATTCCGTTGCGGTGCTGCGCTGTAGTCGAGGGTCGCCAAATACCACCACCAGGTATCCACGCTAGGATCATCATGAGCTTCTTGCAACACGGAATTCAGCGTCTATGTGAAGTGCCGTCAGTCATGCATGGTCCATCAAAAGCTCAATTTATTTCAACCTACCTTGGTAGATAGATCTGTGAGCGCGAAGAGCGCGAAGGGGGGTCGAGTCAGCATCATTGTGAGGGGATGGTGAGCCTGAAAGCTGCAAAGAGTCAAAAGCGAAAGACTTGGATGTTTCGAGACGGACAGAAGCGTAAGATCACAAAGCCGGTGATAAGTTAATGCTGAGGTTGGGGGACGGATGGAGGCAGTCGCCACGGCAGTGAAAAGCCAAAGTTCCTTCGATGCGTGTAGACACGCCCGAAGGAATGCTCTGGCCTTCATATTCCGGAGATCGACAGGATCACTACTTAGGCGATATTACAGCGTAACAAGTGGTGCAAGTAGTACATGGCTATCTCTCTCCATTCATATACTCTTGACAGCGCGGTCGGACATTTCCAACGTTGCCTTATAAGAGATGTTCAACAACAACAAGCGACAGTCGCTTACAGTCTGTGTTGGCGCATGGACCTGCTTTCTGCCGACTTGCTTCATGTCTGCGCACCGACGTTACTGCATACGCAAGCAACGAGCCTTTCTAGCTCTTTCATGACAGGTGAGAGAATCCCAGCGCTTGCGGGGAAGTGGTGTCAAGCCTGCTGTCCCCAACCCCCACGCTTGACCATTCCCTTCGGAGAATTCGGCGATTTACAAATCTCACCACCTCATCCCGCAAAGGATTCCTACCGTATTCCTTTGATCCACTCTCATGGGCTGACCATCGATCTTAGCCTCGAAGCCGACTTCCCTCCAACTGGACTGAGGTCGTCATTGGGAAAGATCAGCTACCTCATGCCACCTCATCCTGAGCGCTGGTTGTGCGGACAAATCATGACCTCTTTCCGCTAACAACTTGGGGCTGCGGCTACAAAAAATTAGACAAGCCGATGAGATCGAGCACAATGGCTTCTGCAGTCATCCACGGATTTCTATCTGGGCAGTCCGTCACCGAGAACGAAGGATTTCGATCTGGGGCCACAAGATGGTAAGTAAGTCTACGTGTCATCAAGCTCGAAGTAGGTGGAAGCCAATTCTCCCGTCCCTGCTGATGATGCTAGCCTGGTTTAGGTTTAATCTTGCTGAGTCGCAGTCGGACTTGGCCGTTGTAGCCGTCGTCGGCCTTTGTGTGATCATTCTATCGATCCCATGTCAGATCAACCAACGGATCAATCAATGTGTCCCCTTTCGTTGATCATATGGCTCTTGTATGAATGTTTCCGTTCCCTATTTCCAAAGAACCATAACGACGGTTACCCACATGTCAGGAGTTGTGGCCGCTATCTCTCTATGAAAGTACAGTCGTCGAACAGGCTCACATGAGTTAACGCCACCATTGCACTGCTACCCCACAATTGATTCCAATTGAGCAACTCGCATGACCTCGTACCTTCCTCCAGGATCGTCATCCCGGTTTTCCTGCTCAATGGGAGTAGCTATCGAAGCACAGGCATTCCATGGCTGCCGCCATGGATCCTCAACTGGGCATTATAGCCAAATGCCGCACACTCCCTATTCGCCGAGGATCCTTCTTGAGATGCGTAGAGAGCTCGGAGGAAGGACTGAAGTCTCTTAGCCCACTTTCCATCACCTGAACGGCGCCAGCATCGTGGGATGCGTTGTCTCGGCCAGTCTTGTGGCATCTCAAGCTGCAGAACTGGCCTCCACTCTCATCCTGTTATACGTCAATAAAATTACTCCATACGGTCACCTCGATGCCCTAGCCCGCCGTGTGGCCGTGAAAGTCTTCTCGTGGCCTGATATAAAAGGACAAGTCGAGATACACAAGAGACATGAGTGCAGCATCGCCAACCTCAAGCTCATACTCCATATTCGAGCAATCCTAGGATACAATACAACACCCTTTGCACTTCTTGCCCACTTTTGACAAGACTCTCGGTACACTTTCTCCAATCATGAAGCTTCCAGTTGCTGCTATCATTCTCCTCCAGTCGATGGCCATAGGCTCTTCGATTTCTGAAGGTGCAGTCCTCGCTGAGCGCGTACACTCCAGGGATGTTGTCAAAAGAGCGGGCCGCGACTGTGGTACTTTCACCATGGCCTGCGATCTTGCAGGGAATGCCTGTAACAATGCCTGCTATCATATCAACTGCCAGCCCGGTGGAGGAGCGACTAAGACCATGGTGTAAGTTAACCCCATCAGGAGAAGCCCTTCCACACAAAGAATGGATCCTCATCGCTATAGGTACGACGATACCAATAACAATGATCGAAACCGTTTACAATCCGGTTGTCAGGCATCCAATTCAAGGAGCGTGTGCAACAGCCTGCCATTCAGTCAATCGTTTCACGATCCGCAGAACAATACCCCTGGCGACACAAGCATCAATTGCGACGAGTGGCCAATGGCAACCGTCAAACAAAGTGACTTCGTACAAGGACAAGTTAGGAACTCTCTTCGATGCATAGACCAGGGCGAAAATAGCAGTAAGCTTACAATTTCCTTCTCAACCTCGAGCCTTCCCAGCCACGCCTAATTCCTGCTCTAGGTGGTGGATCTCAGCTTCAAAAATTCATCCAAGGCGTCACCCCTACTCGGGGGCAACCCAGGACATGCCCGGGTGCAATCCAAGACGGCGACACTTGGCAAGTCGTCTTTGACTTGACAGGCGCCAACCCGAGGTATGCCAGTATGATATCTTGTTGATCATGGGGTCTCGGCACTGACGAAGGATTTCCAACAGCAAAACCCAATATTGCGCCAAACCCGGAGTGTGTGGCAACGACGACTTCCAATTCCACATGACGGTCAAAAATGGGCCTCTCGATTCCCCCTACAACCCTGGCACCATGAATCACTACACGCAAGAGGGTACCGGGGGAAAAGATTTGCTCCAATGCAGCGTCACCGTGCACCGCCAGGCAGATACGTTTTTCAACGTCGCCGTCTTCGACAACACCGGGACCCAGCAGGGCTCCGGGGCTCTGAGCGCGTTTGCTAACGGGGGCACCATCACTGTCACCGGGTTGCCGGCGAGCCTCAAATTCACGCGGACCGGACCCTTTGCGGCCTCCGGCGCCGGGATGTCGTTCACTTACAATTCAGTCTTCCCCTTTTCCTGGTTCGGCGACACTACGGGTTCGAGTACGTATGGTCTGGCGAGCGGCAATTATTGCTCCGTGACCAACTCCGGGACCGGTTCCAGTCCGGTGCAGGATCTCCAGTGCTATTTCCCTTGTCCTGCTGCTTGAGCAAGGATGCAGAAAATCCCTTTCCCGCTGCAATGGTCTGCTTCACCGGCCTTCTGGAAAAAGAAAGCTTCTGACAGGCCTGTTGCGTGGGAACCATTAAGAGGGGTGGTGTTTAGTAAGCATCGACACCGCGGAAAATTCTCGCTCTTTGACCAGTATCGCGCGGATATATCTAGATCGAATTGAAGTCTGGTAGTTTGAGCTAAGCGAAGGGAACAAGTTTCTGTCATCTCTTGTATCACGAGGGAACGGTAAACCCACGTGGCTCATCTCGCAGAGGGAACTCAAGAATTTTGGATTCCATTTCGATCTTAGCGACATAACCAAGACCATACCCGACACCAGACCAGGTGCAGCCAAAGGCGCCACCAGGAAGGCAAATGTTTTCAAATGGCAAGCTGCAAGCGAGGCGGAACGGAAGTCTATCAAAGACTGGATCAGGACACACGGCTCTCATGCTGAAGCTGCCGTTTTGATAATTCCCGAGGATGCGTCTTATGAGGAATTCACCGAAATTTTGAATGGTGCTGCCGGCAAAATTTAGACGCTCGATAAAACCTTAGCTGCGTTGCGTCGACATTCTCTCTTCTCACCTTGCTCTGTCATTGTATAGATTGCACTTTGGAGATTCAGGCTTATCTTGTGATCGCAATGGGAGCAAGTTCGAAGTCCCTGGGCCAGACAGCTGTAGTCTCACGATAGACTCTCTACATAGCTGAAACCTATCTATCCCGATGAGTGCAACGCATGGTCAGTAATACCAAAATAACACATCGTATGTTATAGCGCTTCTTACAGCATCACGAAGAATACTCCATATGGCTTCCGACTTCCGCATCTGATGTTCATTCAAGAAGATCCTTTGCTTTCGTTTTAGTGCTAGACAAATTTTTGGCTTCAACTTGCGTGTTTCCGTCATCTCATATCAAAACGCCACATTTTCTTCCCTTCCTCTTCGCCCATTGATTGACTTAGGCAGCAGGAGGCTGAGCCAGGCAGCAGTGCTGACGAACGTCATAAATAATGCGAGCAGCTATAGCCGGGTACAGGGCAGCCAATTCAGGCTCCCACCTGCTGCGCCTCTGCACTGCCCCACAGTGCTCCCCCTTGCTCCCTCGCTGCTCCCTCAGTGCTCCCTCAGTGCTCCCCCCTGCTCCCTCGCTGCTCCCTCTAAAGCGGCCCTGCTCCCTTTCCCGTCCCGGAAGGGCAATTACCAATCCTAAGTTCGGGGTGTATATAATACATATATATAGATAGGTTAGTTTTTGATTATAGGGTAGGTAGTAGGGGAGGGGAGGGGCAGGGGGGGGATGAACCGTGCGCTGGCTGAATTCATGAGAAGAGATGGTGTATGATGTGGGGGGTTTGTTGAGGGAGGTGATGGGGATGGGGATAGGAGGTGATGGGTTTGGGGATAGGGTTGGATCTGTAAAACTCGAAAGGTTCATCAGGGCCCTGTTTTTAGCAAGGAATGCTTGCTGAATAGTGCAATGTTCTATTGAGGTAAGATTAGGAAGTGAGAAAAAGAAAGCTTTGCGGGAGATGCTGGATATTGAGGGCGAGTGCGAGTGCGGAGGATCTTCGGAGAGATTGTGATGTGGAGTTGAGCCGACAGGGTGGGTAATGGCGTTTGGAATGTTGGAAGAAAGATGAAACCGAACAGTTTTGCAATTTGTAAGCTCAGCAGGCCTTGTTGTAGCAACGAATGCTTTGAGATTAGGATCTGGGTAAACAAATCGAAGCTCGATGCTGAGTGCTGAGTGCACAGTCCTGAGGATCTTCGGAGAGATTGTGATGGGTTGTGAGGGATTACAGTGCACGCGATGGCGGTTGGATTGTCGCGAAGAGATGGGACCGAACGGAACCCCTCTAAATGCTGCAGGATTTTCTGATATCGTGACCTCACCTCTAACGGCCTATCGTGAGATTTCCGTAACCCCCTACCCCCACGCCCCTCCACCACCACCCCCCTAACGCGTCTTCCCAGACGCCTTATTCGGCACACCTTTACTCCCCATCTTACTCTGGATCCTCCCCGGCTGCCCCCTTGCCCCCGCCGCCGCACTCTTCGCCTTCTCCGCCTTCTTCTTCGACTCCGACGTCGCCTTCTTCTCCTTGCCCTTCGCGATGGCCTCCTTGCGGGCCGCCTCGCGGGCTTCGGGGCGCTGCGAGCGACGCTCTTTGATCACGTCGAGGGAGGCGCCGACGATGCCGCGCTGTTGCTTGACGGTGCGGCGGGTGCGCTTTTTGGCTTGCTCCTGGGGGGGAGGGGGGTGTTAGTGTCGGTGTAGGGGTGGAGTTGGGGAGAGTGAGTGTAGATTGTGGAGAGGTGGAAGATAGTGGGTACGCAGGGTAAGTGTTGGGGGACATGGCTCCGCGAGGAGTTGTGCGTGTAATATGATGTAGATTGATTGCAGATAGCTTTGTATTGTCATATGACGATCACCCACGTACCTCTGTTATGCCCTTCTTATGCTGCCGTCGGTAGAGAGTCGTCCATGCGATTCGACGTGGGTTCTTGCGCTGGAGGAAGAGGGATTCGGTTTTGCCGTTTTGGAAGCGGAAGATCTTGCTGTCGCCACGGACGTAGAGCTTTCCCTGTGAGGTTCCAGACCGATTAGCTGCATGCCCATATCCTCTTTCCTTCTCCGACAACGGTCGTTGCGGTTCAATTCGACGGGGAATGAGTCGGAGCACTCGAAAGAGAATGGTGGAGCCGGAACAACGTACCTTGCCGGGATAGATCTTTTCACCGCTGAAGGTGTCTTCGTAGGTACGCATGACGGCGGTGTCTGATGCGTAGTCTATTTGATCGTTAAGATCGTAGTGGTTGTCGGTTTGTCGTGGCCTCGGATTTACTTCGGGTAATTGAGATGATGGAATAATGATGTGGGTCACGTGATTCTAACAAGCGAAAACAGATCAAGGTTACTCTATGAATGCAACAACATTAGGCCTCAAGCATTGTTTTGTCGAAGCATCGGAATACTATAGCTACAAGCAACAAAATGGACACAGATTTAACCGCACCTGGTGACGATGCTGAAAATCTTGACTCGCATTTACGATAGCATCGAAACGAACCATACAGCAGCAAGCCATGAAGGGCATATATCCGTACGCCTAGATCGGAATGCTCCCTTAGAATCTGTCTTCGCGGACTAAACACAAGGAAGTCTAAGGCGATAGTGATCATCTAAGGTCTGACCAGTGTTGCCTGTTAGAGTCTCCAGCATTAATCTCGGAAGGCACATTGATGGTATGCTCAATATCATCCTGTAGTAGGCTCCTCTAGACCCCGCACATGATACCCTGTCCACATATGCTTCGCACCCTCGTTGAGGTCTAGGATCCTACGAGCACAAACTGAGATACCAGGACCGTGTACACTCTCTTCCTCGCCTGCGTCTTCTCGTTGAGCGCTACAGGCACAAAGTAACGTAGCCTTGACCATGTGTATGTAAGCGCAAGCTTTTTTCCCTCGAACTAGGGAGATGGACGCACGTGAGGATGATGAGAAGACTCTGGTGAACCTATATTGGGCGTATTGGCTGATGCTACTACGTGTAGGCCGCAAAAGGGTGAATGAGGTATTGTTTAGTAGATGGTATACGAAACTATTAAATCCTGCTCGAAATATGCATGACAGCTTGACGTGATCGTGTCAAATGACCGTATTAGTATGAGAAGGATCCCATTGAGATGTTTTAAAGTGAATATATGTCGAAAGGAGTCCGAATTCGATCAGTATATCTGAGCACCTGCGAGGAAGGATTGGGGTGGAGTCAAATGCATGTTGCGTAGATTCTCAAGATAATTATGTGTCAACAAGTGACGAAGGAACAAGTAATTCGAATACGATGTCGATCGTAGATTGACTATGAAACTATCCAGCGAGTCACACAAGTAGTGATCTGACGTACACCTTAGATCTCCGCACAAGCCGGCTAGATAAGACTGATCATCACCGAGCACATAACACCCATCCAGTATCTGTGTGACAGAGGGAAAGTGTTGGAAGGAGTTGCCAGCGTCCGAAGCGCTGAATCCCGGGATTGGATCGAAGTAACTGAATGGATGAGCCGAGGCAAGCGAAGGTCATCTCTGATAAAGGATAAGTCTTTCCAACAAGGCAAGCTTGGACGGGCATACATATAACGAAAAGAAAGACAGTCACTTAAGGAAGTGGGTATCGCACGTCCGCCATACACGAGCGTCGCACGCCTTACACGTTGTCTCCAAACACACGGAACACACGCCAGCACAAGCTGGACACACTCTCTTCCCACAAGAGCTGCAATCAATGAACGTCGACTCCTCGCCAGTCTTGAACCACATCTTGACTTCACATAACATCTTCCTAGCACGTATCTTCTCCTCTGGCAGGCTGAGAATGTCTTTGACCGTCTGTTCGGCGCCGTCATGGATGCAGCAGGGGGCGTAGCATACGGCGCAGTTGCCTTTGTGTACGTTGCAGCGGAGGTTGTGAGATCCCCATACGCGGTCGTGGTTTGGATGCTTCATGAAGTCGATCTCAGGGTCGTACATGTTGTGATATACGACTCTTGTATTAGTGGATTCGCGGAGTTGCTTGAGCTGGTAATAAAGTAAGCCAGGTCAGCGATGGTGAGGACTTGACTTATGGTGGATGGCTTACCTTTTGTTCGGCGTAGAACGTTTTCGCATTGGGATCTAGCCGTTTGAAGAACAACATCGAATCCCGCTGCAGTTCTGGAAAGGCCAAATTGCAGGCCATTTCACTCGATTCAGGATCTGCGACGAAGGTCGTTGAAGGTTGATGACGTGCCAAGCGTCGAGGATTTCGCGGTGGGATTGGTGGATTCTCACTCATTGGGGTAGCCGGTGCGGAACGCAGAGGCGGCGGCATATGATGGATATGGGTCATGTCCCTCATCTGAAGAGGCGACCGCAGCGATCCGGGTGAAGTATATGTTGTTTGGGTCAACGGTGGCCTACGGAAAGACGATGGTCCAAGGGGAAAGGACTCGCTTGGCTTCGGTCCAATAACGGTACATGGGCTGCTGAGAACTTCCCCTGGCAGAGATCCTTTGCGGCCCCATGGTGTAGTGAATCTAGCCTTCTTCCTCGTCGGTGTTGTCTTTGGAGTCGTTGGTGTACTAGAGGACTTTGAAGGAAGTGGTTCTTGGAAGGTCACGACCGACAGGCTAGGTTTCTGCGCAAGCGTCTTGTGCAAAGGTGCAGTCTGAGGTTGCGAGTCAAAAGCAGACGGAAAAGTACCATTGTATTCAGGTGAAACTTTTAGATCCTGGTATGGTGTGGTTTTCACTCCATAGCCAAGCTCATAAGACTGATCTGTCCCACGTCTTACCCCGAGTGTAGTCTGAGTATTGGGGCGAGCTGTTCTCTGTAGGTAGTGGTTGATCTCCCTATCGGTAGGCGTTGGTGGGCGAGTATTTGGCTGGTCCACATGAGGAGATCGAAGAACAGGTGGAATATCAGCTGTATTCACTCTCAATGGCTCAACAGTTTTATGAACTCCCTTCCGAGGACATGCTCGAAGGGTGTCACACGGGCGAGCGTACAATGGTGATTCGCCCCAAGGCGCAGATGTCGCGATCTCGTCATATGTAGCGATTCTATCATCGTCTCTAGCTGCTGCAAAATCGGGGGTGGCTGTTCGGAACGGCTCGTTGAACTGTTGACCTTCCTTTCGTGGAAATGCTCGAAGGGTGTCAAACGAGTGGGCGCACGGTGGTGGTTTATCCCTACACGTAGCTGTGGCGACCTCACTATTTGTAGCGCTTCTATTGTCGTCTGTGGCTCCTACGAACTGCTGCGTGGCTTTGGCAGCACTGACTGCGGCGATAGTATCAGGCGAAGGCTCAACGTTGGTGGAGATTCGAGGTGAGGCCCGATCGTTGCTAGGACACAACGGTGAGCATAGAAAGGCATCCGAGAATTCGTGATTATCAGCTCCATCGTCCATCATATCATTCAGTTCGCTCCCATCTTCATCATCAAGTCCAGCGGCAAACCATTTGTCGAGATCATCATGCAACTTTTTTCTGTATTCCATTCCCATAGCGTTGGTGTACCAAAAGTCTGCACTACCATCTTGAACTGTAGGCTGTGATGGGGACGAATCCCTATCATGCTTGCTAGATAATAAAGGCTGTTGGTCAAGATCTGTACAATAATGCGATCGTGGTGTCGAAGACTTAGACGTTCCATTGCCAAGATAGCCTTCGTGTTCGATTGTCAAAGGTGGGGAGCGCAATGGTGCCACTGTTGGTGCTTCATCGGAGAAGAAACGCTCCTCACTACAGCTGAGACTGCCAGAGTACCAAGTGATGCGGTTCCTATTGCCGCCTAAGGTTGGCGAATCCTGGATTGCAGAGCGAGGTGTTGAAGTGCGAATTGCTCTACTACCATCATCCTCCTTCTCGCTCGTAGCCAATGCTGGCAGTTCACGAGTGACCTGTGGAGAAGTGTTTTGGATGTTGCTGCTATCTCCTTCGAAATTGGTGCGGAAGGCAGGATGCTCTGTGTGATCAATCTCGCTTGTTAGTGACTTGACATAACGCCTTAGGCTACATATTAGATTTGTTTCAATGTCCGTATCAAGATGGGATCTCGCATCATTTGAGAAATAAGACCCATCGTTCGTGAGAACGCTGTCAGCGTCTGACTCTAGCACTGGCACGAAGGATCCGGGACAGTGGCTGGAAGATCCTCTTGTTGCATGGTCGGAACCGTCCTCTGAAAGAGAATCCTCAATCTCCTGAATTCGTGGTTCGGAGTGCTCTATAGCGGGTGAGAACCCGGTCAAATTTGTGATTGATCTATGGACAGCTCTCAACTCAGTCCACGAGTTACCGAAGTTATAACTCAGCTGAAGGAGAAAACGCGTGTCAACGATCCAGACCTCTGTGTATGCTGAAGCCTGATCTGAAACAATATTGCTAACGGCACCGAATTCATTGCCGGTCGACGTTTCAAGATCATGACCGGAGCCAATTGGAGAATGTGGGGTAAGCAATGAGCCAACCTGGTCGCTCGGCTCAATTTTGGAGGATTCGTTGTCGTCGAGTCCTGTGTGAATGGTAGGACCGCTCTTGTTGAGTTTTCTGATTGCTTTCGTTGAATTGGCCGACTGTCCTTCGAGTTCTTTGCGACTACTGGACAATATGAGGTCGAACAAGCTGTCATTATCCGATAGATCGCGTGAGTCGCTCTCCTCTGTGGGATAGGTGTGAACTGAGAGTCCCGTATTGTTTCGACGTCTAGCACACTGATTTGAAGGTCAGCCATGAGAGTGCGCTAAAGGAGACATCGAGAAGTGGTGAAGAGAGAGGGATGTCCCACCCATTTCAGTCCAGTGCGTTGTATGCCTGCGTCCTTTGCTTCAAATCGCGACCGGAGTGATTTCACCTTCCCAAATCCTGCAGCAATCGATGGTCTACCATGCTTCAATGGCATTTCAATTCCTGTTGTACGTAGTAACAGTAGTGATGTAGTATAGCGATATTGGTGTTGCAGCTTGACTGAGGGTGATAAAATCACAACACTTGAAATCGAAAGCTTCACCCACAAATCATCACTAACTTAGCCTTATCGGCCAACGGAAGTGCTCAGCACGGGGCTGGGATGTCAGGGTCCACCCCGTTGGATCATAGCTTTGGATAAAATGTCACTTCCCTTTGAACACCGGAGGATTTTCAGCAGGCCATCGTTTTCTGTCACATGCTCAGCCAGATTCAACTTAGATCCTTCAAGGACTGACCGATTGAAGTCTCCAAATCATTCGCGTGTCAATTCAATTGGTCAGAAGGTGAATGCCAGTACTGCGAAATCCTCTACCGCCGCAGTACAGGCAGATGCTGCCCGCGCCACAAGCCATGAAGCAATACGTACTGACATATACTCGCTTTCATGCAACGGAAACTATCATTCAATCCAATGAACCGGATTGTAACATACGTGATGAAAGCAAAAGGTATCTACCTAAAATACCTTACGCCGTTACCGCATAAATACCATCGTGAGTACTGGCTAAGGACAGTAAGCCATGTATGGCGTCATTTACTCATTTGGAGTCGAGCAAAGATAGAGCTTGACCCAATGTATTTTGCTGGGACGTGCACGAAGAAAGTGAAGGTGTCATCCTGACAAACCTCATGGCATTGCTTCATGAACATCGTTACACAATATCTGCATACCGAACCACTCCCTTCGCATGTAATTGAGTGTTAAGCCTTTGCATACTGGCGGGTCCAGTCCCTTGCATTTTGGATAGCTGCTTGCTCGTCCTCCTTCCATCGCTGCGCGACATCGTTTGCTAGAGGATCATCCGGGTTTGGCGCTCCCAGTAATGCTTGTATCGAAAGTAGAATGGTACGGATCTGTAGCGCTGGAGACCAGTTGCCTATCAGTATTAGTCTTTCTCTTAGATATGGCAGATGGCCCATGTACTCTTCAAAACATCGAGACAGATGCGGCCAAGCTTATCAATATTCGGATGGTAGATCTTGGTGAGGAACCGGATCTTTGGAGGGGTCATAGGGTAATCGTCGGGTAGAAACAGTTCAAGCTTGAAAACGCCTCCTAGATCCCACTTCAATTGGTATCCCGCTCATGCTGAGTTCATGAACACTAACCCTCGTAAGGCGATTGTGAGGGACCGTGGATTTTGACATCGAAGTATCGCAGATTATCCTCATGTGGAACAGCACTTATACCCGGTACTCTAAGTCGCCATGGGTCAGCGACAGTTCTGATACTTGGGGCATCTGCTGAAGAGTGTAACACATACGGCTCTGCCATAAGACGCTCCGTCTCTTTTATGATCCTCTTAGGTAATGCAGCCATACTGCTCGGAGCTCCCAACCCGCCAGCCAAAGTATTCCTTTTCGCCCTGAAGATGTTCAATTGCCAAAAAGAGGCTTCGTCTCTAAGATTAGTTGAAGAGTGAGAACAAAGGGCGATGGTAGAAGATAGTGGTGGAGCATGGGCTGGGACGGAAAGCTTACTCCGCGGTAAGATGTCGGAACAGTACTATTGCTCTGTCCAGTCTCGATATCTGCAACACTACTTAAGCCGTGCAGCAGTGTTCGTCATTCAGCCCCATTCGTCGTCTGCAGCGCTTAGGCGCGGACCTCGGCCTGTTTTGACAAGGCTCCCCGAGAAGACTTCCGTTGTTCATGATGTTTCCATGTAACAACGAAGACCACATTCCCATGCGAGTGTGAATCACGCCGCAAAGCTGTATCGTCTAATGTGTTATCTCATCGCCTACCTCAACTTGCCATCACGCTGCCTTTACGAACTTGGGAGCAGCGAATTTATTCTACAAGACGTAGACCGCCCTACATTCGTTTCCAAATTCAATACGTTCGATGGCCAGTTCGAGGATAAAGTTGAAGCTGTAATGCATCCAACGTGCTGGCGTTCTGGTGGCTGGTGGTCTCCCATGAGATCGAACAAGCCCGTCTACCCAGAATGCTGATACACTTGGAGCTCCAGATATCTAATCCTATCCTTTGATGCTTTCAACCAAAGACCATCCGAGCTTGCACAAATACAATGGTGGGCATCGTAGAGCCTGGAGGCCCAGCCTCGGCCTCTGAAAGTCCAACTTTTGGCCAAGATGTCTCATTCCATGTGCAAAAGCCGGTCGGCTCAGCATCTATCTCTCCTTGCGGTAGGGACGTAGTTCTAGCGTCGTGAGCCGACCCATACCTGTCACTTCCTACCCTATTACTACACAGGCGCTAATGTGGAGACAGACGCCAGGGACTCCATATAATAGACCTCGACTCACCCTATTCCCCTCCTCGGCATCTGACTCATTACACACCATGGGAAGTCGCTGACGTTCAGTGGTCACCCTTCGCCGCACGGGACTACTGGGTCGTCAGTACATCAAATCAGAAAGCTCTCGTGTGGAATTTGGCAATGATCAATCCCAAGTCCTCTGTTGAGCACGTCCTCCATGCGCACAGCCGTGCAATCACTGACATCAATTTCTCAGCTCACAATCCTGACATCCTTTCTACATGTGCTGTTGATAGCTTTGTGCATTGCTGGGATCTTCGACAACCTTCCAGGCCGGTGATGACGTTCTGTGACTGGTTTGCTGGGGCGACTCAAGTAAAGTGGAACCGTCAGGATTCTCATGTTCTAGCATCGTCGCATGACAAGTTCCTCCGAATCTGGGATGATCGAAAGGGAGCGTATCCACTGAGATCGATTGAGGCTCACGCTACGAAGATTTATGGAGTTGATTGGAGCCGAACGGAAAGCACAAATCTTGCGACTTGTTCACTAGACAGGACTATCAAGTTCTGGGACTACACAAGGGAGACAGATGAGCCTGACCATATCATAAGAACACCTTTTCCTGTTTGGAGAGCCCGCCACACACCGTTTGGGTATGGCCTATTGGCAATGCCACAGCGAGGAGATCATGATCTACATCTCTATGATAGGAGACTTGATGAAGATCCAGAGCAAGTTGCTATTGCAATTCACAAATATGATGGACATAATGATCAAGTGAAAGAGTTCTTGTGGAGATCCCGAGGTAGCATTACGGAAAGTAACGACAACCAAGAATTCCAACTCGTATCATGGGGTACTGATCGAATGTTACGCCTACATAAGGTGAGCGAAGCTGTGCTCGCTGATGTCGGCTACGAAAAAGGCATGGAAATTAAGAGGCGTGTGAACTTCACCCGAAGAAACGCTGTGTACAAGACTTTCCGCGTAGGTCCATCAAAGGGACTACAAGATGATCAAGGGCATGCTTTTGACATCCTGGGTACTTCAGGAAATATACCCAATGTTGGAATGCGACTTACACCCAATACTGGTATGAGTAGAGCTTCTGTTCCCTTTATCGGTGGTTACAGAAGTGAAGGTTTCGTCACTTCTGTAGCCACTCGAAGATCTGCTACCACGGATGACGTAGATCCAATATCTTGGATGAGAGGGGTCAAGATTGGGAAACGTAGCATTTCTCCGTCGGGCATGCATCAAAGTGTATCGTCTATAATGTCCCCAAACCTCAAAGCGTATCCAACCTGGGACATCTTCGAGTCTCTAGGGGAGGAGATAACTCATGTAGGAGAGAAATTTGCCAAGGTCGCCTTCGATGAGGTATGACTCTGCACTTGTGCATTTTAATACATAGATTTCATAGAGTCCATTTCTCTATTTGTGTCTTACTTACGTGCTTCAGGTTGACATGCAGCGTCGTAAGATTGCTGTCTCCTTGTCCGGACCATGGGGTCCCGAGAAGACTTCCACCTATATTAAGGCTCGCATCGAGTTCCCACCAACCTATCCCGAAACTGCAGTACCTACCTTATCACTCGAGAAGACTGCATCTCTCAACGACGATGTAGTTAATCAAGTCAATTCAGCAGTATCCTCTATCACGGCTAGCTTCTTATCGCGGCAACGAAGTTCTCTGGAAGCGATATTACGCTATGTCTTGGGCGAGCAGACACTCGAGGAAAGTCTTCTGTGGTTGAAAAAAAGGCATGAGAGTATTGATCTTGACTCCACTTTGGAACTTGAAGTCAGCTCAAGCGATGAAGACGATGAGAGATTTGTAGGCGTACAAAGTAATGATACAGAGAATAGTGACTTGATGACAGCGAAAATTCAAGCACAGAATAATACTCCCGTGCCTAACGCGTGTGGGGCATTGTGGGCCAATAATGGCTGTCTCGTATGCTTCTTCCCTCCGAAGCCAGAAAAGGAGCCTTCGTTCCTCGACCTGACACTTAGGGTCAACGATCGGTCGTCTAAAAGTCGAAAATCAATCTTCGAGGGCTTCGGTCGTTTCCACAATGCATCAGGACGAAAAAATCAAGCAACATCCACATTACAGACCATCGAGAGTGGAGACTCTGATACCAATGAATCATCCTCCTCATCATCCGGATCGTCATCGAATTCGGATGAGAGCCTCCCTCGCCATCACTTCCTGCCGGGTATGGCTTGGCGGGGCGACGCCTCTGAAGCGATTCCTGCGGTCTCTTTGGACGAATCGCAAAAATCAAGTAGCGGCATGGGAAAGTCAAGATCCACTGTGCCAAAGAGCAAAAACTTCGTCTCGATCCATGATTACAGCGATCTCCTTCCTGCAAGGCTTTTTCTGGCTAAGAACTATATTGTTGGCCATGGTTCGTATGGCTGTGCCCACAATGCACGGATTGCCAGAGAGGTTGGAGATCTAGATCTTGCTGATGTGTGGGTTTTGGTTGATCTATTGTTGCAAGACAAGGTACCACTGGAAGTGATGAGCGAGAGGCGAGCTGGCAGTACCCAAGATCCTGGTAAAGCATACGTTGAGCCTATACTAATGATTGCTCGGCGCGCCGCTACTAGACTTAAGTCAAAAGATAGTGCTATCGACATGTCATACGATAGGGACGAAGAGAACCTTGAATTGGATGTACAAGCGCCTGCCAAGTGGGGAGACCATCCTTTTGGAAGGCCGTATCTGATCGACAAACTGTAAGCTAGCTGTTCTACCCTTCTCTAGGAACCGTCTGCTAATACTTCTAAGGGTATGTCATTACGAAGGTTCGGCAGATGTACAGATGTTAGCGATGCTATCATGTGCATTTGGCGAATCTCGTGGCACATCTGATCCACTCACACATAGGCTTCAACAGTCTATCCTTCCCGCACCTAACAGTGCCCTATATCGTCAGTGGAATGGCATGTACCAATATTACCCCACGGAAGAGGTTGCAAAAGCTCGTCAACGCACTTTCTTTTCGGAAACGACATTCCAAGTAGATGATCAAAATATACACAGCGGAACGCGATCTGCGAACTGTTCGACCGGAGCACAATTGAGTGACCTTTCCGCAAGCGATACACCTCCAGCAAATTACGGACCTCTTCGCGCACGCTTTGAGCGCAGAGATTTTCAAGCAACTAGCCTATCAACTTCGTTCGAGCCGCTTCGCCATACACATCGCTCCAATTCAAATCTAAGCGCACTCGACGCCCCTCATCCTCGTCCCTTTTCTTCTGGCAACTCCGTAGCATCATCGCCGCCGAACGCTATTCCCCAAAAACGGTTGAGCCCGGCAGGGAGCTACTTTGGTACCTCAACTTCCGCCACTACGTGGAGCCCTTCACATCTCTTCGGTCGATCGTCTACCATAACGGAAGATCTCAAATCCAGCTTCACACCATCGATATCAGACACTAAAGAGGATACTCCACGAGGACCGGACAAGTCCGCTTTCCCAACAATATTAAAACATCAAGATCAATTCCGAAACGACGGATACGCCCATGTCCCTTTTCTGGATCCACGCCAGCAAAAGTACCGTCACTATCAAAAAGCTTACGCTCACCTGCTTCATATCTGGGGCCTATCCATTGCAAGAGCGGAAATGTTGAAGGACTATCATGCCTCCACTGCGGAATTAGGAGCATCAACCGTGCAGTCAGTACCTCCATGGTCTATCGGTAATACCGGTTTGGTCCACACGCAGTGGTCTATTGATGATCAACAGCCGGGTCCGAGGGACCACTGCACATCTTGCGCTGTCATACTGCCACTCAGATCAACCACGCGCCGGTGTCAGAATTGTTCAGCCTCACAAGCGCCTATGATCTGTCTGCTATGCAACACCATCATCCTAGGTCTTTCATCCCCATGCTTCAACTGCGGCCACGTTTTGCACACTGCATGTAGAGAGCTACTCTTAACGCAAGAAGCTGAAGATATTCGATTAGAATGCATCTCCGGCTGCGGCTGCATCTGCGAAGATCACATCATTATAGCAATGGAGACCCCACCGACAGTAGTAGATGGAACTTCCAAATTCGCGCAGGAGGAGGTGAGCCCCGCTCTGACAGTCATTGGAGACGCCACCGCAGCCACCAATGAGCAGGAGCAGTTGAATCGGCGTGACAGTAGTGAGTGGGAAGACATGGCGGCATACGATAGTCTCATGCGCAATCTTCAGCCCAAAAACGGAGTAAAAGTGAAGAGTAGTCAGGTATGGAGGCGAAGGAATGGGACTAATGTCACGAGTTGAGTAGCGTTAAAGGCTCAGAAGACTGCAATCCGCAGCTGTCAACGGTCAGCCTGGACCTCTAAGCTGAAGTACTGGTTTAATGTTATGTGAGCAACATTGCACCTGGACCTAGGTCTCCGACAAAGGAGCGGCAAGGAATAATCGACTCCCGGCACCTGCCACTCCATTAGCGAACCATTTGGCATCTGCTTAGTTCTGTATAAGTGGTATCCTGCGGATGTATGGGATTACACCCTAGCACGGGCACGCTGTTTTGACACAAGGAACTCCCATATCGTGCGCATCTGACAGCGCAGCATTGGAAATGAAGCTCAGCGCTTCCGAAGATACCACAAATTATATTCTCGACATATCATGGTACATAGCACCATTGCGAGAATGGAGGTCACCACTAGATTGGTTACGAGTAGCTGGGATCCTGGCCCGTCGCAAAGTCTTTACCTTGGAATCCCTACTAGGCAACCAGGGGCGGTACCTAGGGGTCATGTGCGAATGGGGTCTCATGATACAAATTCGAGCGCCACCTGCTACGTTCATCCGAAGCTGAGGCTGATGGATGAATAGGCAGCATCAGCAGAGTACCGTGGGAACAAGTAGCAGCCTTCTCGGGTCCACCACAACCATGCTTCGAGACCGCAGTCCCTCCAGGTAATAGCGAGGCCCAACACTTCCCGCTGGCGGATGGCTAACTGGTTGTGCGAGACGCAATTAATGCTATGGAGGTGCAGTCTTCTCGTAAGGGGTGAAGAGCTAGCTTCCCGACCCACAATTCGCTGAATCATTGCCATCCCGATGGTGACTGATATTGAAAGATGTCCGTGAATGCGCCTCAAGGAATTCGTGGTACCGAATGAAGGGACCCGAGACAACAGGGGCGGAGAGGGTTGCCTGTTACTCAGCCCCACCGTAGAACTCATGGCAAAGCAATGCTGGCATGAAGAATGAACAATAATGGTGAAACAGTGCGAGGAAGCGGCGCATCGATGATGACCCGCATCAGTCTATCAGGGTTTGGGGATCCGGTGCTAAACGGACTGTGGGTGTGTGGGTGTGTGTGTGCTGGGCTTTGAGTCATCGCCGACGACCCTCTTCGGCGGGACTAAAAATACATTCGGCCAATTGGCGATTAGTTAGCCGAGAGCGCCAGCGAGCTACTTATCTGCATTATCGATGATCTTTGCGCTGGGTTGCATACACATGCATCAGTCCAAGAGACCCAGAGCCTTGTCGAAAGGCTCTGGGGACTGAGAGGCACTGCTGGATTGCTGGAACAAATCCCTAAGTCACCTTAGAAAGAGGTGTGTCCAACCAGTAACGTTTTTCTTCTTTCCAACTTGCGCGTTGTGTAATGAGTAAGTAATTTAAGACTAGAGCGCTGTGTATTATATTATCTGTTGCGTTAGTAATTGGGTGGAAGGTTCCGTGAAAGGCTGGGATTATCCAAACGTGAAAAATAACGAGGAAACAGTTTACGACACTAAGGTAGCGCGGTCCATATAATACCTTACCGTACCCTCATGCTGCCTAGACCCTCTCCCCCTGCACAAAGATCCTTTTACCACGGACGGGAGAACATTGGAGAACATTCACAACAGGACAAACGTATTTCCTGGATAAGCGCATGTAGCCATCGACCATGATAGACACGTAAAATGAGCGATTTCGCATGTAGATCATCCATAGGCGTCCTCGAGAGTCGAGAATGGCAAAGGAAATTTGGTTGGAATTATTGGCGCCGATAGGGATGACAGGGTGGCCAAAGATGCTCCCCTCTCTGAGTCAAGGCCCACGGCCGCCTGCTGCCCACCACCCTTTTCTTCCCCAACACCGCGACAATGAATTGGCAACGTCAAAACTGATAGTACTTGGCTGCTACTGTCTGATAGAAGACCGCCATAGTTGCAAATCCATTCCCTTTACCATCACCCACTCCACTCTACTGTACTATTACCAATTTCCTTACGGAGTTTGTCCAACCGCGCGACCGCACCCAAACGATACCCACCTTGTGAGTAACAATGGAACGCCCACCACTAAACCAGGCTTCATGCCGCGAACGTCACACGAGAAGGACTCATAGCTGACCCAGGCTGCTATTGATCGTAACAGTCAATAGCAAGGTCTTCCCGGAAATCGCCACCTATTCGCCTTCGCTCGTCCCTCATTCCCGCCACCCAGCCACCCAGACATTTCAAGAGCTTCACTAGCCTGCAATATTTACTTGAATCCCGAATAATCGTTTGATCGGATAGTGGCCTCCTCCTCTATACCTTCGACACCTACAACTACACCTCCTCGCGCCTACAGCTTGGACAAACCCGACGCTTCCTGCCTCGTGTTGTGTTCAGCTTTGCGAAGTCAGAATGTATCTGTTGTCGAGTCCCATGCTCCAGGCCACCGCTATTACAAAGTCCACACGAACCGTCCCAGAACCAGATCGAGGTGATTGCGGAAACTGCTGAATCAGTAGTCTCTACACCATCGCGCTCTTCTCCTCACGAACAGCTCTGTCCGCGAGGCTTCGACAATCGACTGCTAGACTTTATTGTCATAGTAGTCCCACGGTTCACTACGATTGGATTTGTATACCCGGTAGCTTGGAGCATTGGACATTGGGAACTTGGGTTCCTATCAATCTTCTCGCCACACACATTTGCCTGGGTTGGGATTTAGGCAAGGTGTCCTGGAGCCTGGTCTTTACCCGACAGTCGTTGGTCTGACTCAATCCGGTCATTTGTCTGATATTCCTTTGTCTTTGTCTACATATTCGACGCGGTAATTGCAACCTGCAGGTGTAGTCACATTGCACAGCTGCCATCGGATCAAGATTGGACGACTCGGAAGATTTGGACAGACTCCTACGCCTCTGACCAAGATTGCCTTTTGACTCATTGACTCGTCACCTAAGACTACACAATCGGCCCTTACCCAGCTCTCATCCTTCCTTACTCTCACCCGATACTCAGCCCTTTCTTCCTATGGCTAGCGATCCAGATCTTGATGCGCCTACGCACTGGTCGAACAGCTTCATTTTGAATAAAGTCACCACACATGTCGAATCATCAACACAGTATTCATACAGCCCTTCGACCGCCTCAACCGCTTCTTCGACCTCCGACTCGGCATTCTCAATCGATGCGCCATCCTCTCAGAGCTCTGACGCGTCGTCGGAGGCCTGGTCGAGCTCCTCAAATCGCTCATCGTGGATTGAGAACTCTTACGTCTCAAGCCGCTTTACCGCACAACAACCCGAAGAAGTTGTTATTACGACGTATAATCCATACTCTACACTCGGGGCCAAGCAGAATACTGGGGTCGTTGCACACGAATCTCGACAGCACCCTCGGCGCACCCAACGTCTCAGCTCATATCGGTCCGAAGATGGACAGACCACAGCTGCATGCCCTAGGCCACCACCATCATTGGTGCGACAAAGTGAACGAAAAGATAACTTCGTCGATAGTCTTGTTGGTAAGCTAACTCACTGAATGCTTAGGGAAGAGAACTCTGCTGATGACTTTGCGCACCCGAAGACACCACGACCCAAATGATCGAGACCATATGGCCCCTGTCAGTCATATCTTGCAGTCGAGACGCTACGTCTTGCGGCAAGCAACAAAATCTGATTGGACTCCGTACTTTTGTGCAAGAAGTTCTGCGGAGGTCAAAGACAAGCTACTCTACATTGCAGGTCGCGCTGTACTACTTAATTCTTGTACAGTCTTGCATACCCAAACATGATTTCACCATGGAGCAATCCGAGGACTCTTCGGCTTGCCGGGCTATGCAGTGTGGTCGACGAATGTTCCTTGCGGCACTGATCCTTGCCTCGAAGTATCTCCAGGATCGAAATTACTCAATAAGGGCATGGAGCAAGATCTCCGGACTCCGGATCTGCGAAATCAACACCAATGAGTTAGCCTTCCTATCCGCGGTGAAATGGAAACTGCATATCCCGGAGCCCGTGTTTCATCGCTGGACTGATATAGTGTTGAAGTATTCTCCATCGGCTCAGGTTAACGTCTCTCCAAGAGCCTCCTCAGCTGCGCCCCATACATGGAAGACGATCGTGCCCATCCTCACCCCCGAGCTCGATACGGTACCTTATGGACTAGGCGAAATATCGGACGACTCAGGGTACAACTCACCTGGATCCGAGCTTTCCGATATGAGCCCCCCACCATTACCCGTCCGTGAGGAGCTATCGCCACCGTCACCACCATCGACTTCCAACGAGCCCATCTCTTCAGACTCATATAACATCATTCGGACACTAGAACCATCACCGCGTGATGCCAAAGCTGATGAGTATACCCTGCCAACTCTACCCCACCTAGGACCTTTGCCTACGCCCCAATTGACCCCGCAGACTGGCACCTTTTGCACTCCTGCTGTGAGTGCTTCTGGATTCTGCTCTGGCAGGTCAATGGGACATGCGATGGCCCAAATACAAAAGTCTTGTCTGTCGAGGTCTACGCTGGACAATCTTCACCAATGGAAGAGTAACGCGCCTGCAGTAGTTCCTACTACTTGTCAACGCTCTTCGTTAGCCTGCTCTGTTTCATCTGTCTCCTCTCCCGAGTCGATGATTTCCGATGTTGGTTCTCGATCCACTAGGTCGTCCTCAATTTCATCTGTAGCATCATCGAATTGTGCGCTCCCACCGCCAAAATTGGCATTACAAGCGACACGTCGATGCGCGAATATGCAGGTGTATGGCACTATGGAGGAGAACCAAAAACCGCAACCAACCAACGAAGAAGCTTTCCAGGAATTCGTCGCCCACGCAAGATCCATGAACGGATTGTATCCAGTACCTCAGCAACACGATGCTGTCTCATATGCTCCTCACCACTTCGACGCTCAAGACAGCGAAGACGCACGGGAAGCAGCTGTTGCTCTTCGTGACCTGCATTTAGACCTCCAACCCCAACCTCTCCAGCCGCAGGCCATTCCTCGCCCGCAGAAGGGTCGCAAACGCGCTCGTCCCACTTCAATGGACCTTTCTGTTCAATCTTGTGTCCGCGACGAAGTAGCTCCACGCTGTTTGGGTGATATTACGAACACAAAGCCTTTCAATTGTAACAGGGGGAAGGATAGCAAAGTCCTGCCTGACCCAAAGGTTGCTGAAACTTACCTGGTATCGAAGTGTGCGCATCCCCGTCCAATTTCGTCGTCATCAAACACCAAGCCTGCGCTATCGGGAGAGTGCTTACCAAACAAGAGAACTTGTGCGGGAAGCGACAGGGGCCGAAGGGGAGAGGCGAGGTTGATCATGCAGAATCTTAAGATCCAGGGACCGGGGATGTGGGAGGGGATACTCGATTGATCGATCAATCGATCGGTCGAGACTCCGCTATATGCAATGCTATTTGAAGTTGTCCATATGTGGACATATTTACCCGCGGTCGAAGACTGCGAGCGAACGATCTGTGAATATTTTGGGGGGGATATAGTGTATCATTTACTTTGCTTGTTAGTCTGCGAGGGGCGTAGATGGGGGGATGCATGGCTTCGAACGACTCGAGGTACTGGACGGGGACGATATTCATCAATTAATCATATCGATTGCTTCAAAATCTGAAACTCGAAGGCACGTGATTGGTTGTGTGACTTTGTTGCTGACTATATATTGGATATTCACCACTTCCTTCAACTAACCAAATGTGACACAGACTTCACCACTAAAATCATGTGCGATATGCACGCACTCGCTTCACGCAGCGAGTAAACATCACTTACTCTGACAATCCCCACTTGTCCCCCCAACTTCTGACCGGCAAGTCCAGGCGCGAGATGTTGCCATACGTCGCCATCTCATCGATATCTCTACAAGACGTGGCAACAGTTTCTTACACCACGCACGCTACGATCTATGCCATTGATACTCCTCCCAAGTTTACTTCGTGGCTTGTAATGCAGATGGGTATGTTTTCTACGTCGTTATGCATCGGGAATTTCTACAAGACGTGGCGAGCTTTGCTATGGCATGCACGCTACGATCGATGCCGTTATTGATGGTATTGTGGGGGTTTGGTGGCATATATTACAGGCTTTCGTTCCGTCGTTGATGCAACGAACCGGGCCTTGTATGTATCAGTCAGTTGTGTATGGATGGCAGATGGTGTCGGCGTTTCGTTTTAGGGCGTTTTGAGGGGTTTATTTTTGGGGGGAAAGGGATAGGGGGAAGGGGGAGGATAGTACTTGGTCGTTTGAGCCTAATGGATATCGATCGTCTGGTAACGTCAACGTCAATGGGGATTGTTGTGGAGAGGGAATGTGGAAAGGAATGGTGGGGGGTGAGATGGAGCTGATCGGTCTTGGGAGTGGATGAGATGTTGAGGCTTGGGATGGGATAGTGAATGGGCTTGATTGAGGGATTTATGGGACATGTGATGGCGTGTTGGTTGGAGCGATAAAGGCTATGTGAGTTTTCTATTTGTGGATATTATATTCGTTGCATCGTGTGAAATACCAAAGGAACACCCCTGATTGAAAGATTACTTATTACTCTTCGTAGGGAGCTTCTAGTCAATTTCGCTTTCGTGAAGAGTCGGTGACCAGCACTCTTCCTTCGTCATCTGAGAACCTCCGTCGGCGTAGTCTTCGTGACCTGCACTTTTTTGAATTGGCGATGGTCTTTGCTAGTATCTGGACACCCAAGGAGTCTGGACCGAGCGAGGCTATGTCCTGGACGTATTGGCGATAGAGTACCGTTGCGTTGAGAGATCATCTAGGCGGTGCTTGGCCTGCCAGGGGGGGTTGGGGAGCCGTCCCGGCTGGCCATTGTTTTGGCGGTAGTTGCATGGTTTCAATGTTCCTCGGTACCCTCTGCCCGGCTCCCTTCCTCCAGTCCTGAGACTTCTTATTGTTGTTGCCGACATCGACACTCCAGATCCTATTGATTTTGTTATTCTGCGTCAACTGCGGGAATTCGTCTTTCTGCCACACGTTGTCCTTGATGTCCTGCGGGGGTTTGTTTGCTCGCTCCCAAGGACCTTGGTAAATCCCGACACCACCGCCCATACCGTTGTAATGCAAGACCATGAGGTAGGCTTGATCGGAGCAGACACTGGCAAAAGCTTGAGCGAGCTTTCGGATAAAGATTTCGCGGCGGTTCAGATTCTCAGAATTGACCAAACGTAGTGCAAAGTATTCGTTCTGTGCAATGTCGCCAAATCTTGGGTGATGTATGACCGTTGACATGTACTTGTCGTCCAGCGCGTTCTTGAACGTAATGCCTTTGCCGCCCAGCTCATTGTCGGCGAAAGCCCGTGCTTGATGCCCTTCGGCACCGAAGCTATAGAAGACACATGAGTTCTGCTTGACTTTTCCGCAGGTAAGTATATATCCCTTTCCAAGCAGGCGACGGTAGGGAAGGTGAGGGCAGGATCCTGACAGGCCCAACGCTGCCCGATACCTGGCTGATTCACACATGCATCTGGGGTTGCTTCATTTGAAAGAGCATTCCCTGCCAGTATAGTAGGGATGCTAGCATAGAAGATGAACAGCGATTGAAGAAGGTTTCGAGGCATCTTGAGGACTAGGTTCGAGGTTTCAACTTTGGGTGGAAGGGGTTTGTCTGGCCCAGCAATGGCTTGCGTTTACCTTGAGAGAAGAGAAAGGGGGCCAGAATAATGGAGAATTAGGTACGAGCTTGTTAACCTTCGGTACATAGTCAATTTTGAGAGCAGGTGCTCTTATACCTTTTGTGCTCGATTCAATAGCTGTGATGGTGGCCTGAAGTGCCTCAAATGGATCCCAATAGCCAGGCTGTGCAGGGTTTCATTTTCTATTTCATCGAGTGATTGGGCTCAAGTTATCATGCCATCTGCCAGATGCTGAAAGCTTGCGTGTTGTGCTGCTCTTGTGTGGCAGATGATACGATTGTTTCATCCACGGTCGTGAGACAGCGCCTTGTTGATGTTGGAGTCGACGGCTGGGGACTTGCGTAGTACCATGTTTATCGAACAGCTTCGCCACAGCCTTTGAATACATTGCCATTGCAAGACAACTTTTGTACAAGTTCGGTTCCAATTAGTTACATGTGTGTGGAGACATACGGCGTTGAGCGTTTGTTGTGCTGCGCCAGGAGCAATGCAGGCTAGCGCGGCGTAGAATATCCTAGCACGTGTTAGGTTAGACCAGGAGACCCCGTAATTCAGCTGAAATCAAACTAAAGTAAAGTACTTACCTACTCCGTACATCAAACATCAAGCCGCCAGGATGCACCCACACATTGGATATCATATGCTGCGCCATATCGACTGTTACCAACGCACGCCGCAAATCCTTCTTGTCTACAGGGTTTCAAGGAATACCCGACTAAGAGCCTCCTGGCTTTCTTTGCAAATGTAATTCTGCCCTGGTTCCACCTTCCTTTGCATAAAATTGATCACTGGTACTATTACTATGACATTTGTTTTCCCCCGAAGAGCGCCTTGTGACAGTAAGACGCCCACGCATCAGCTGGAGATGGCGAAGGCCTGCGAAATGGGCGACCTTGGGACGTTGGAGAATTTGTTCAGTTCTGTGAAGGTATCAGTATCTGATACCCCAACAGAACGCGGTATCGACCCGATACCTCGTTCAGGTCCTGCAGCCACGTCCGACTTACTGCACAGTGCTATAACCCATAATCATACTGAAATCGTCAAATTTCTGCTGAGAACCTACCCAAGCGTCTCCATAGCATCCGATGTTCTCCTTGGTTCTAGGTACGCCAATCCAGATCTGTTGACTCTGAAGGTCCTTCATTCGCATGATCCATCCATCGTCAATTATGCCATGCAACAGTCGGACGGCTTGGACTACCTCTTGTTGGACTACTGCCGTGACGGCGATCCACGGCTTGCAGGCTATCTCCTAGACAATGGAGCAGATCCAAATGTAGAAGGCTTCCCGCTGCCGAACTTTTGTCCCCTTCAGATCGCCATCAATTCGTGTCAACCTCCTTGGCTTACCGATAAACTGATTGGATACGGAGCGAAAGTCGGTCTGATGGAAGTGACTTTTGCTATACAGAAGCAACGGATGGACATATTGGAATTGCTACTTAGTCATTGTCAATGGAGAACATACGGGCGAAGCCCGAGGAAGAACATGAACATTGCTCTGCGGAAAGCGCATGAGACGGGCTCTGAGGAGCTTATAGCGCTGGTTAAGAAACGCATCAAAAAGACGAAGAAAAACATGAGCTGCTGGCAAATCTGGACTTGAATTATCTATGGGGACGCTTTCCGTCATTACCGAATGCAGCATGTAGTGCGGAGTCCGAGAAGCGATTTGGGCCAATCCACATATTGGCTAGCGCCTCCATCCCAAGAGATATTGCTCTATGTCTTGGTGATATCACTTCATAGATTGGTGAACACCATGTTGAAGGTGCGTGGTCTACCAAACCACAACTCATCAGCTTTAGCAATATCTTTCCCTCCTTGACGATGTTCGTATTAGCTGGAATATTTAATATGTCTTACACTTGTTGCGGTTCGCAGCACAGTGGTATAAGAGAACCACTCTTCGGGAGACTATGAGATGACAACGATGGAAAATGAGAGTATCACTTGGAAGTTACGGCCAAGGGATATCTTGCGTCTTAGAATTCTTGGCTATGCTTTCATTGATTGAGTACTGTCGTTATCTGGAACCAGAGCCCCTGGAAATCATTTATGAAATCCTATGTTTTGAAGTCTGCTGCGCATACGCCATAACACCAACTGCTGCTGCTCATCTCCTTAGGACTGCAAAGGCGTTTCAAACCTCAATCCAAAACAGATTCCAACGAGTGATTGAGGCTATGATATCTGTCCTTGCTCATCATATTATACTGTGAGAATTCGAAAGCGACCCACCTCCAATGTACCCAAAGATGTTGGTGTTTCATACCAATGGATCACAAGGCGCATTGATAGCATCTGAGACAGATATTGTATGACGAAGTCAGAAGGACAGCTGGCCTACCAAGGATCGAATGATCTTTACTGTCTTATACGATCAATATGAGCCTTGATATTCTCTCCAAGTACTTCGCTCATTGCAATTTCAGTCTCCCCTTCAAGATGGGTTTTCGATATCATTGCTATCTGTCTATTTTCAGCTTTCCTTATGTCTTTGCTCTTCCACCGCTGCAGCACTTGCCTCGGTCCGCAATCAGCTTCTCTCTCACTGAGTCCAGCGATCGTCAATTGAGGGTTGGACCGGGGTTTCACCCAGCAATCAGAGCTTTACCCAACCCTGCTGCCGCCGTCAGCCCGACTGGGGCTGTCAATGCTCAGGGAACTACTACGATAGGGCCTTACCCATATTCCACAGGTTCCATGGTTTTTTCTACTGGTGCGGCTGTAAGCAGTCCCACTGCCAGTGATTTATCTTCCAGCGATGGGCATGATCTCGACTTCCCTGCTTCATACCTATATGATACGATGTTACCCTCTTCAGCCACGCTTGCTCCCCTCACAGGATCAGACTTGTCCATCTATCAAAGCCTTGTCGCTGCCTTTGGTGACGGTTCCGGAGTAACTGGATCGGGAGGCAACGATGGCTCAACGGCAACAGATCCAACCACAACTACCATCTCCGGTGAATCTATCAAACCGCCAGTCTCGTCGGCACCAGGTACATCTACGACATCCGCAATCCCGACTCCTACCCTTATCGTCAATCTCTCCAATGACACTGTTACCCTCGGAAACGAAGACGGCAAGAACAACGGAGCTGATTTGCGCAGCGCCATGTATAGCCAGCTTCAAGCACAATGTGCGTTCACTGGCCCCCAAAGTCAGTGCAACTCGAAAAGAGGGGCTGCAAACATCGATCACATAGGGTCGCTTAGTCCCTCAGACCAACCCGACTATGGTAATCTGAATTTCACAATCTCGGATAGCAGTTACAACAGCCAGAGAGAAAGAGATCAGATGCTCGCTGCGGCGGTGGCGGCCTGGGAACGAGCCGCCGCTAAGACTTGTAAGAGTATCGAGTACACTGGGCAACCATACCCTGCAGGACCGAACATTTGTAGTAATGGACCAGTGAAGAGGGATTCGCCGATGACTGCCAGGGTACTAGATACGCGCGAGCCCATACGCACCAACCCTTGCACTTTGTAAGTACTCGTCTTTTCCTACCGCAATGCGTAAGGACCAGTTCCACATCCTTGGGTCTTTCTCCGGATGAAGATAGAACAACGTGCTGAACCGCCCTCTTAGTCACGCAGACCTCTGTGCCGGACCCGATCATATTAGTAGGTTTTAAATACCCTTTCAAAACTTCGTCGCAGCTAACCCTGGTTGCTCCGTCAGATGTCGAACTTGGGAACACCACAGACCCATATGCAAATCACCTGGATGTCTCCATTGCCTGGGTCCTTGAGGTTCCGGCAGTCAACAAGTTCAACATCTTCATCTGCAAGGCCGTCGTTGACAGCCTAATTGCGGGAGTAACAGCGCTTGCGCCAGAATTGGCTGAAGTCGACATCTTCGAAGGGATCCAATTGGAATCGAGATGCAATGATGCTCATTGAGGTACGCCGGACTGACGATTACTAGCTGTTGAATCGGTCATGTTCTTCTTGTTGGTGTATTGGAAATATTCGTATAGTGAACCAATCTCGTCTGTTAAAGGGATCGTTTAGCGTCCGTTAGAGGTGGTAAAGCAGGCTTTGAGTGACTGCTCGAGCCCTTTTGTTCGCTGGAGTCTGTGCAAAATCGTAATAGGCGGAATGTTTGTCAAGTCGAATAAGTCACAAATGGTCCCGATGAAGTAGAAGACAGACCTAGTACGATCGGTGGGAAACCCGGACAACATATCTAATTCAACGACAGAACTGGGCCCACCGATCGAAGTAAGAATATTACTCCTACTTTCCCTTCCATAAAGACATCATGTTTGTGCCAACTGTCATGTAGCGGGCACCGTACAGGTATCACTGTCGCATATCAACGAACAGTAATATGCCTGGGATCTCGAACGCGTTATTATCTGCGCTCCAAGAGGACCAAATAGAACGTTTCTAGAACCTGTAACTTGTCAATTTGCAACAATGTTCCTGTCAATTGGACCTTGGAGACACCTGGCTTTTCTCAACAATCATGGCTAAACGCGTCTTATCAAGGGACTCCTATCATTGTAAATCCACACCCCGCTCCCCATGAGCGTGGAACGAATCGCCAGCATGGCTATCCGGGGGGTTGTAACGGAAGATAAAAACCCAAAACTGTGCCTTCTTCAAGTTGCAGGCCCGCTCTCGGCACGAAAACTCCGTGCACCTGAGGCGCACAGTTTCAATCACCACATCAAGCTCTTCGAGACGACCATTTACAGTACGGCACTAGGCACTGGCAAGTGGCCATATATGAGAGTCAAATGAAGGGCTAATTGATAGCATTTATTTCCTAGCGGTTAGCAATATTAATGACAGTGGGCCGAAGGGAACCAAACCGCTTTTCTTATGTACTTGGATTGATGGTTAAACGATACCTCACCACAGCGCGGAGGCTGATCTCGTCACGATTGAATCCGAGAGCGATCGAGAGATTTTACTGCGATGTGGATGCTGAATCGTTGGAAAGATATCGCGAAGGGGGATACCATCCAACACACTTAGGAGATACTTTCAAAGACGGGAGGTACAAGATCTTACAAAAGTTGGGCTTCGGAGGTTACGCTACTGTCTGGCTTGCAGAGGATTTATTGTGAGCATTTACTGATATCACTCGCTTGTGGAAAGTAAATGAAAATTCACAAGCTGAAGTTGAACAAGGCTCCGTCGTCATACCGCTATCAAGATATCGATTTCTAATTTATCAGCGGATAATCACGAGGCTCGGATCTTCGATCGTTTATCACAGGGCCCGGCCAGCCATGCCGGGAAGAAGCATATCGCTCAGCTGTTGGACCAATTCGAACACGTAGGCCCAAATGGTACTCACCCATGCTTCGTCCTTGAGCTGCTAGGGCCAAGCGTCCAGTCCAAAGCCGAATCCTATTCGAGTCATAGATCACCGGGAGATGTTGCTTGGGAAGCGTCGAGGCAGACTGTGCGAGCACTTTCGTATATACATGCCCTCGGTCTTGCGCACGGAGGTCAGTCAGAACTTTGATCTGCTTTGTGGGATGCTAATCCGCGCCTACCTGAAGACCTGCATCCTGGTAACATTGTCTGCGAACACGGAGACATCTCATCAATCCGATACAGACCTTATGATGTACCTTGGGAAGCCAAGATGTGGAGATGTACTGGCATCACCTGGGTGTTCCTTGACTTCACGAATTCCAAAATACCTCGTTACTCCAACGTCATTACCATCCTCCGCAAGGGACGCCGGGAGCTGTTTGGTTAAAATTATCGACTTTGGGGGAGCATCATCGCACGGACAACAACGCCAAATCCATTGTCCATTGGTTTTTCGAGCCCCTGAAGCTGTCTTGACAGGTCAATGGGATTCACAAGCAGACATCTGGAGTTTAGGTTGCACTGTATGCGGTTCTTGTCATCACATTTCCCGACTACTAACAGGTGGCAAAGATATTCGAGTTGATCGTTGGATACCCTCCTTTCAGTAATCTGATGCCGAATAAACAAGACCTGATAATCGACTGGGAGTTGATACTGGGAGATCTACCTGAGGAGTGGCAGAAGTATATTCCTCATGGCAAGGGTACACAATTTTGAAATCCTCATCTACGGCTTTCTCGCAGTCAGCTCACTATGCAGCTCTTTGACATGAGCTCAACTTCCTTTCGAAACAGTAAGTGGTAACTGACTTCCATGTTCTAGAGAATCTCCCCTGTGACCGAGTAACGCTAGCCGACTGGTTGCAGGAGACATACTTTGATGATGAGAAGAAAACATACTTCTCAAAAGCAGACATCGAAATTGCTGGGGAATTGTTACAATCAATGCTACAATATCGCCCTTCGAACCGTCCACAAGCGTCTCAATTACTCCAACATCGTTGGTTCCAGAAGAACCCTTTCCAAGGACATGGGTCTTAGGCCTCAGAGTCTTTGAAATCCCACATCCACTCACACCTACACGGCTTGGATTAATGTTCGTTGGTGGTGACTTGATGTGTCGATTGGGACATTTACAGAGTCCGGAGAGGCCATTGCGAGATGGCTCGAGGGGAGAGAGGGGTCATGGTTGCGACAACATTGTAAGATGATAATGTCTCATGTAAGACCAAGAACATATATGTTTGTTCTCTTTCCAATGAGTTGGTAACCAGAAGCAAAGAGAGTGGGAACGAGGTCGGATTAGGGGACACGGGGAAAACATTACGGAGATTGGTCGTGTCCGTAGCAACGCTGGTGCCGTTCCCGCCCGGGGGGCCGAAAGGTCCCTCACGCTAGACTCGATGGGGGTGAGCTTTGGGCACATCTTATTTGGCTCGAAGGTGTGCAGTGCATTGGGAGTTCCCAACTTTCTGACAATTGGAAGCTGTAGGGGCGAGAGGAGCTGCGAAGAACGGAATGCGATAGCTCAAAGCCCCAGACATCTCTTGCGGTGCTTCCTCATTGCCAATGGCCTCAGCCCGGATGATGTCGCTATGCTCCCGCTCTTTGGAACACGCGTTTAGACTTTCGTCACGGGGACCGTTAAAACGGCATACTCTTCCATCATCTTTTCTTGTTAGCCAGTTCTTGATACAGCGCTCGAACATGGTACGTGGATGGCTTGCGTTATTCCCCCTTCCCCACGTGGTTGCCATTCAGACGTATGGCTAAAGTAGATCTCGAGCACAGTCCACTCGAACCGAAACAGATGCCTTCGGTGAAGTTCATGTTGCCTCGGATAGGTACTGGGGCGCGCAAACGGAGCGCTCGTTGGAGAACTTCAAGATCAATCAGCCACAAGATCGGATGCCACCACCCGTTATACGAGCCTTCGGAATACTGAAGGGTGCAGCAGCGACGGTAAATATGGGCTTTGGACTCGGTAAATCTACCTCCGCGATGTTGGATGTTCGAGAGAGGACATAGCTGAGTGCATGTGCAAGATAAGGAAGTAGGAAAGGCTATACAACAAGCTGCTGCGGAGGTCGCGGACTTGAAGCTCATCGACCACTTTCCACTTGTGGTGTGGCAGACAGGGTCTGGGACGCAGTCGAACATGAACGCTAATGAGGTTATCTCGAACCGTGCCATTGAAATACTGGGAGGAGAGATGGGATCAAAGAAGCCGGTGCACCCCAATGACCATGTCAACATGTCGGCTTCGTCGAATGACAGCTTCCCAACGGTCATGCATATTGCCGCCGTACTGGAGATTGAAGAGTCGCTGATACCGTCTATGAGGAGTCTACGATCTGCGTTGCAAGCGAAAAGTGAAGAATTTGATCACATCATCAAGATTGGGCGGACACATCTGCAGGATGCTACACCCCTTACGCTGGGTCAAGAATTCTCTGGCTACGTTGCACAATTAGATCGAGGGATCGAGCGCGTTCAAGCAACGTTACCGCATCTCAAGCTACTCGCCCAAGGAGGTACTGCGGTTGGTACAGGCATCAATACGTTTAAAGGCTTTGCCGAAGCTATCGCCGAAGAAATCAGCAGAATGACCTCAGCAGACTTCAAGACTGCTCCCAACAAGTTTGAGGCTCTCGCTACGCACGATGCCATCGTGGAAGCCTCCGGCGCCCTAAACACTGTTTCGACGTCTCTTTTCAAGATCGCACAGGACATTCGATACCTTGGCTCCGGACCTCGATGTGGATTGGGAGAATTGAAGCTTCCTGAAAACGAGCCAGGGTCTTCCATTATGCCTGGAAAAGTCAATCCAACACAGTGCGAGGCCTTAACAATGGTCTGCGCACAAGTGATTGGAAATCACACCGCTGTAACCATCGGCGGAATGAATGGTCAATTCGAGCTTAATGTCTTTAAGCCTCTCCTGATCAGGAATCTTCTGCACAGCCTCAGGATACTCAGTGATGGGATGAGAAGCTTTGAGAAGCACCTGGTCGTTGGATTGGAGGCCGACGAGAAAAGGATCAACTTGCTCCTGCACGAAAGGTGAGTTGGATGTTACATCTATGAAGAGGTCTTATTGCTGACCACGTCAGTCTCATGCTCGTTACCTGCTTGAACCCGGTAATTGGCTACGATATGGCTTCAAAGGTTGCAAAGAACGCCCACAAGAAGGGTACAACTCTGAAGGAGAGCGCTATGGAGCTGAAAGCTCTGAGTGAGGAGGACTTTGATAAGTATGTCCGTCCGGAGTTGATGTTGAGCCCGAAGGAGAAGTAGTGATATTGTTGTTGAGGCCTTCAGGATCTGGATAAACACTCTTAATGGTATCAATAGGAGCGATTTTGAATTCCAAGGGTATTTTATATAGCAATCACGATTGTAGAACAGGGTGCACAATGAGACAACTTTCACTAGCATCCTGACTTCTCCACAGCGGGAATGGCGCTAGCATTACTAGCGTGAGTGGTCGCGTTCACATGCGCGTAGTATGTGTGCAGGTGAATTACTGCTTACGGTAAAGCGTGCTATATTCGGCTAGCTTTCAACTCTTGGATGCTTTTCTCTATTGGTGTGAATGCACCTTTGTTTTCTTGACTTCCTTGTAGTCTTTCAATGTTTCTATATTTACCGGACTTCGACCAGGCTCCCACGCAGCGGGGCGGTGCTATGTTCCACAATGGCACCTGGCAGAGTCTATCTTAGGAATTTGATGAGGACTTAATTGATACACCGCGAGAGAAAGACAATGTTGATGACTTGGCTACCTGCTCAGCATGCGAAATTTCCGGACTTGTATTGACATGATGTTCTGGTCGACAGGCTCAAAGTTATGGAATCTCCTTCGACAAATATTGCAGAAACGATCCTTCACAATGTAGAGGTGATCTTGAATTGTGTACTCAGGCTGCTTATCGAAGCACTTATACTGATGACACCGGGTGCACTTCATTGCAACCTGTACTCTGTCCCCTTGTGACGCGTCGACGGGCCTCGATAAGTACGAATATTGAGAATCCCTCCTGTATGCGTCAAAGCGTTTATCAGACCATTTAGACATTGGCCCATAATTACCATCAGCGACGGCGACAAGATGTCTCTTGCGGATGGTTTCCTCGAGATGTTTTCTCCAAGTGTCAGGGTCCATTTTTCTGGCCTGTCGTGCTAATTCCAAACGAAGCCTGCAAATTTCTGGATTGTTGATCAACGAGGGATAGCCGTCAAGTGCTTGTGCTCTCCGTCCATTATCTTGCATAATTTCCAATATCGCCTGAATTAAGGTGAGCCCATTCGCTGTTAGCGTCTGCGTCTACGATTTATCATTGTAGCCTCGACTACGGAGATAGCTTTTCAAAGTTTCCTGGAGTTCTTCATAATTCTTTGGTGTATTACCTTTAATCTCGAGGACGCGCTCCAATATGACAGTCGTGAGCGGATTTCCATTAGCATGCTTCCGGTAGTATTCCTCGATCAGGGGGTCCTGAGAATCTTTCAGGTATCCCAAGCTTTCCTCGATATGCCTTCGAGCAGCGGTACCGCTCCGGTCCTGGAACAATGGCGATACAACATTGAGATGCACGTTCGGAAAAATGATGTTGATATCATTTGGCAAATACCGTTCTAACGTCGCTGCAGGAAGGGTCTGGAGGATAAGAGAGCCAAGTTTCTCAAGGATATTGAGAAGTATATATAGCATTTCGGGATCTGCTTCGAGGAGCGCCGTTGGAAATTGGCCGTAACAAATGGTCCGGAGTGGCCGATTGCAAGCATCCATGATGCCATATTGCAGTGATGGATGGCGTTTACGATAATTAGGATCGCCGTGTTGCTCCAAGCGTGCCCTCATATTAAGAGCCTGTCCAATGTAGAGTCGGAAGAATTCGGGATCGTCACCGTCACCAGCACCAATGATATTGATATATCCGGCTGAACCCTGGTACATCAAGTCGGATTCCAGGTTCAAAAGCCTGGTCAAAACCCCAGAAATTAGTGACAAATGCGTTGATGGCTGCGCGGCTAACTTACGTGATAATATTATAAGGACTTGGTCCTTCGCAAAATTTGTTGAATGATGGAATCAGAGCATTCAAGACCAGTGATTCAACATGGCTCATGCCGTCTCCTATTAGAAAAGGTGCGTACTGGGGGAAGGAAGTATCCTGTATTAATTCTGAGAGTAGGTGCCGAAGAACTACTTTAGGATTTGGCAAAGCAATAGTGGGAGAAACCACAACAGGTTTGATGGCAGCATGAGATCCGCCCCACAGGTACTTGGTGTTTGTCTTCTTATCTGCCATAGACTCATCACCCAGGTTTACATTCGTGGGCAAGTTGCCAACTTTAGGCCCTGGGGAGAGAACCTCAGGCCTGGGGACTTCCCCTAACGAACCAGTACTAATTCTGACTGCTGGTGGGATACTGCTTTGGCGATTGGAGCACCTGTAAGTATCTAATAGGTTGTAATCTCTGTAAAGTATGGAGATTAGACAGGTTTTGTAGTGAGATTATTTAACGTTTATTTAATAATTTACACGGGTCTAGCCGTATACTAACCCTAATCTAAATTTACTTAAATATAAGCCGTCGCTACTTAGCCCTACCTATCTAGGATTTACTTATAAAACCCCTTTTAATAATTATCTATTTATTTATATTAATAATAATAATATATTATAAATATTAATTCTAATAAAGAACTTATATATATAGCTACTCTAGCCCTCTTTATCCTTAATTTATATTATATTAGCTAAGTCTTATATTATACCTATATCCTACTAATTAAGTAGTAAAGTAAGGAGTAGAGTCTTAATAATTTCCTACCTAAGTAAATAAGGTAGATATTTAAATTTATTAAAAATAAGATATATTAATTACTTACTTATTTTAACCTTAAAAGTATTAACTAGTAATATAGTTATTAACCTAGCTTAGAACTTACTTTATATCTTATTCTAATAAAATTCTTATACTTATATCCTTTATATAAGTTATTAATAATATTTAATTAATCTCCCTCCTTTATTTTTATTATAATTAATAATACTCTTAAGTACTTATATAATTATTATAATTTTATCTTATACTAGTATCCTATTTTTAAATATAATAGGATCTAGAGGTATATAAAGGTAATTAAATATATAAATAAAATATATAAGAGGTTTATAATTTAAGAGTTTATTAATAGAATATTTTAGTACTTTTATTAATTAAAGGAAGACTAGAGGTTCTTCTACTTTATATATAAAAAGGTATATAATATAATATAATTAAGGGTAATATACTTAAATAATCTAATTAATATATTATATAATCTATTTAAGGGAAAGGTAAATAATCTAATAATATTATAAACTTCTAATATATAAAACTAGCTATATTAAGTATTCTAGGGGTAGTAAGTTCTAAATCTATTTAATAATAAAGCTTATAAGTATATAAAATTTATTATATTATTATATATAAGCTACTTAAATATATAAAAGAGAAAGTTTAATAGAAGAATAGCTAGTATATAAATTACTATTAAGTATAATTTTAAGATAATATAAATATTTTAAGTAATAAATACCTTTAAGTATAAAATAAAATTAGGGCTAATACTTATTAATAATATCTATTAAGTAGTAGTACTATTAATAAATTATTTTACCTATTTATAAGGCTAAAATATAGTATCTAATTAATTTAAAATAAGGCTTTTAATAATCTATTAATATTTATTAGTAATTAACTCTACTTAATAATTACTTAGATATATTTCTTTATATTAAGCCTTATAATATAACTAAAGGGATTATAAGCTTATAATTTATATATAATTACCTAACTCTAATATTATAATACTATTAGTTTATAGACTATATTATTAATAAAGAGCTTATTATTAAGTTTAAGATTATAAAGAAGCTTATAAAGATAAATTATAAAGTAGTCTAAGTTTATAATATACTAGAAAATACCTATAAAAATTCAAGATTTTTACGTAGGGGAAAATTACCCCTACTACCTAGCGTTAGTAGATGTAATTACGGAGTAATAATATAGATATTTAGCGGGTAAAAAAGATAATACTAACTATATTATATATACTAGTATACCTATTTAAATAATATAAATAGTATTATATTCCTAGTAATATAATATATATTTCTATCTACTTAGACTAATATTATATATATTAGTAAGTAATAGGAATAGAGGTAGAGTAAAATAGTAATTTATATATTTAGCCTAGGAATATAATAGTATCTATCCTATAAATAGTTTTATACTATATAATAATAATAATAATATATAATATAAAAGTCTTAGTACTACGCCTAGAGGTAGAGTAGTTAATAAGGAATAACTAGAGCTATTATAAAAGAGAATTAATAGTACTATTATTAAATATAAAGACCTAGAGTAGAATACCTTTATAGAATATACTAGAAGCTATATATAATCCCCTAGTATAGTAATATAGACCTCTTATTAATAAGTTTTATAGTAGTTTTAGAATAATTAGGACGTTTATTATACGTTAGGCACGTATTCTACGCCTTAGCTAACCTACTATAATTATTAGTTAAAGTAGTTAGAAGAGATATTAGGGTATTACCTACCTTAAGGTACTAGAGCTCTTTTATTATATCCTTTAGATTATAACTAACGCTAGTCTTAATAATATTATAATATTATAGTATAGACTTCTATTCTTATAACTAGGCTATTATTATTAAGAATAGTATTTTATAATAGAGGATAGGTTAATTACCTAGTAGTTTTCTTAGCCCTCTCTTTAGCGCTATTATATATTTAAGGGTATATAGGTTATAGTATATTCCGTGGGTTAAAAGTATTATTAAAGTATTTATATAAGGTAGGATTAACGCCTTTAAACTATCTTTCTAAAATATTATTAGCTATATCTAGTAACTTATAGTCCTATATCTTTCCTATCTCTTTTTTATATATATAATAATAATCTTCGCGTTTATAATAGTATTACTCCTCCTATCTTTTATACTATATTTAAATAGCTTATATACTACCCTAGCCCTTTAAACTACCCTAAGGATTCTATAGATTAAATATAGGGTAATTAGTAGGCTACTATAGGTCTTAGGGGCTATAAGAACCTTATTAGCGGAGGTTAATTCTAAAAGACTACTTATTATTAATAGTATACTAGGCTTCTTTATAGATTTTAGGTAGAATACCGTAGCGTAATATAATATAACCCTATATATTATAAGTCGGTAGTAGGGTAGTAGGTTACTAAGGGGGAGGTTACTACTAAGAGCGTAAATTCTTAGCTATTTTAGTTATATAGTACTTTTCTTATTTAGTACGCTTTCTTTAATTATATAGACCCTATATTATAGAAGCCTTAGTAGTATAACTAAAATTAAGTATTAGCTAAGATATACTATAACTATTTTAGATATAAGATAGAAGATATAGGGAGTAGTTAGTAGGAAGAATAGGAAGTTAGGATTTATATATAATATTTACCTATAGGGCTAATAGCTAAGATAGGTATTTAGCAGATAAATAAGATAATATTAGCTATATTATATATACCTATATATTAATTTAAATAATTCTAATAGTATTATATCCCTTAGAATAAGAGGTATCTTTTTATTTATATAGACTAATATTATATACGTTAGTTAGTAACTAGAATAGAGGTAGAGTAATATTAGGACTTTTAATATTCGCCGTTATAATTATAGTCGCACCTAAATTTAGTAGGTAAAACTATTTATTTAGATAGATCTTTTAAAGTAGTAAACTAATTTTAATTATTATTAAATCCTTAAGTACCTAGAAATAAGCTATATAACTTTAGTTAAGTAGAAAATATCATGGAGTACGGGTATAGAGGTAGGTAGAATACGAAGAAATCTAGACTTTAAAGTTCCTTACTTTTCCTACTAATCTTAAAGGGGTAACTAGGGGACTTTTAACTAATTAATAAGGTGGGATAATAAAAACTAACTCCTGTATTAGGCTAGCCTATAATTCTAAAAAGGTAGTAGAACTTATTCTATTATAGTAAGAAGATATAAGAAATATAAGAAACCTACCCTTATTAAGTAATATAACCTATCTATATAATTACTATAAAATAGTAAGTATCTTATAAGGCCTTATTTCTTTATTCTTACTTAAAGTTTCTACTTTTATATTCTATTTAGTTTTTCTACTTCTTATTCTAAAATATTCTAATTCTAAGTTACTTAAATATTAGGGGTTTATATTAATAGTTATTCCGTTATTTTATATTATTTTATATATTAGAGCTATAAAATATATCTAAGTATAATATCTATTAATCTTATAATATTCCTACTATATATTATTAATCCTATCTTTACTAAGCTCCTTATTAACTTTTATATAAAAATCCTTTATAGTATTCCTCCTTTACTTACTATTATTATTATTACTTTTAAAGTCTCTACTATCTAATAGAAAATAGCGGAGAGTAACTTAAATATATAAGTACTAAGTAGCGAAGCGTTTAAGAAACGCGTATAAGAGGGGAGTAGGGGAGTAGTAGGGCGCCCTAGCCCTAATTAGGGGACTACTAGGGGTAAAGGTAGTAGAGCTAGAGAGGGAGGGGGGCGTAGAGAGCTATATATTAGGGTAGGGGTTATAAGGGCCTTTACTCTACCTATAAGCTTAATAAATATAATAATACTTAGATTATAACGTATATATATTATAAGGACTATAAATAAACTAAGCGGCTAGGCTACTATAATAATAGCGGCCCTTAAGGCTATAAAGAATATATAATTTAAGGACTTAAATATATCTAGATAGAAGATTTTAATAATAGGTATTAGCTTAATATAAATATATATTAAGGAACTCTAATAAAAAGGGAGAGAGTATAGGGAGAGAGTATAAGACCTTAATAGGCCTAGGACTACTAATTAGGCTGGTACCCTAATAAGATAGGACTCCTTATAGGGCTAATAGAGCTAAGGGAACCCTTTTATAAGGAATATACTACCCCCCTTATAAGGGCTATATACGTAGATACTAAAGGCGGCTAAAGCTAGGAGGGTCTAGTAGATACTAATAGTATTAAAAGATAAGAAGGAGAGGGAAGCGGTAGTAGGAGTAGTAGGTAAGAGGCTAGTTATAATATTCTAGGCCTTTAGCTATAAATACGCATTAGAAATTATAGTAGTAAATTAAATAAAGAGTAGGGATATACTACTATAAGTTACCTTAATAGAGGTAAGGGAGGTACTAGAGAAGGAGTAGTTATAAGTAAATATAATATACTACTCTATGATAGTAGTTAGGAAATTATTTAGTATAATAATATATAGGGTATAAGTATCTATCTTTAATATAAAAAACTAGTAGGCGATTAAAGAGAAGATCTAATAGGAGAATAGGGCCCTCTACCCTAATCTAGATATAATAGAAGGGAGGTAGTTAATAGGTATATATATACCTAAAAAAGCCTACTCCTCCTTTATAATAAGCGTCGCATTATTAATAATAGTAGATAAGTTAATTAAGAAGGATTTAGTAGAGGTAGAAGAGATAAAACTTATAAAGTAGTATAAATAAAGGGCTAGATTAATATAGTACTTTAAATACTAGTTATATAGGTATATATATTATAACTACCCTAATAATATATAATACGCTAATTACAATTAGGGCTATAATATAATAGAATATAAGGTGAAGGTTATAAGTACCTTATAAGGGTATACTATATATAAATAATAAGGCTACTCCTCCTAGTTTAATAAATACCTAGTAAGGGCTAGGGAGAGGTAACGCGCTAAGTAATAGGTTATAAATAAGACCCTATTTTATAAGATTAGACGGGAGTATATAATAGTAGTAATAGACGTTAAAGGATTTATAATTATAAGAGTAAAGAAAAAGAAGAAGATTAGAACTAACTAGGTAATATATAATATACTAGGTAGCGGGGAGTAGTTAAGATTATAAAGACCTAGGTATAAGCTAGGGAGACTACCTATCTCTAAGAGGCTCCTAGTAAAGGAGCTAGGCTAGAAAATATTAGAGGTAATAATAAGTAGTAGTAGGGAGCTATTAGATAGTATTAATAAGCTACTTATAAAAGTAGTAGTAAGCGGCCTTACCTACCTAGCTAAGAAAGGTAAATAGGCTACCCTAGAAGAAATAGATACGCGGGAGGAAAGTAGTAGTACCCTAGGCCTAGATATCTAATATATTAACCCTAAAGATATTATAGTATAATATTAGGGGTAAAATAGGTATAATAATAGCCCTATTAAAAGATAGGGCTATTTAGGATATAGATATCTTAATAATCTAGGAATTATATTATAATACTAGGAACTACTTATTATATAACCCTAGCTCTAGGGCGTTCTTTCTAGTATATAAAGTAGAGTAGGGTACGCGAGTATATTTTTATATTAATAAAAGACTCTAAATAAATAGCTAGAATATAGAGTTCTTTATAAAAGATATTAGTACCCTTAAGCTCTAACTCTATACCTAGAAGGAGGGGGAATACTAGGTACGCCTCTAGCTATATAATATATATAACCTAAGCCTATTACTAGTAATAGGTAAGAACTTATTAAGCCTTTAAATAGTAGAGGAAGAGATTAGCCGCCTTAGGGAATATATTATAATAGGAGATTTTAACCTCTATTACCCTAATTAGAATAACCTAGGATAATTTTTATACTACCTTAAAGTAGACTAGCTAGTAGGAATTATATCTAATAATAAGATAGACTTAATCCTATTAGATAGGATAGTTACCTAGAGGGTAAGGGGGTTTAAAAGTATAATTAACCTAGTCTTTATTATACCTAGGCTCCTTAGCGCGGTATAGGCCTACTAGGTATACCCTAAGTTATAATTTAGCTCTAACTACCTCCCTATATATATAGAGCTTAACCTAAGGGTAGAGGAATAGTAATATACGCCTAAGAGATTATAGAAAATAGTAGACCTAAGAGAGATTAAGAATAGGGCCTATATATTAAGCTAGAAGCTAGGCCTTAGGCTATTAGAGATTATAAATTAGATAGATAACTACCTCTTATAACTTTAATAGGGTCTAAAGGGGATAATAGAGGAGATAGTCCCCTAGGTAAAGCCTAGGGGTAGGGGGAGAACCTTCTAGAACTTAAAGTACCAGCTTACTACGGAAAATATTATAAGAAGTATAAAGGTATTCTAGTAGAGTAAGGATACTATTATAAAGGGAGTTAAGAACGCGGCTATTAAGGAGAGAGATAGGATATTATAAATAAAGAAGGTAATTAACTTTAAAAGGAAAGTTCATAATACTACTAAATTATAAAAGGGTATATAAGGCCTTATTAAGTAGATAAGGAATAATAGCTTATTATTATAACCTCTCCCTAAGTTTCCCCCTTTAAGAAGGGATAATAGGGACGGGGTAGCTAAGACCTTTAAGGAGAAAGTAGAGGTCTTATAAGTAATATTCTTCCTACCCCCCTTATAAGTTAATCTAGATAATATTAAGAGGGTAGAGTACCTACTATTACTAGCGGACCCTAGTAACGGGGTAATATATAAGGAGGTCTAGTAGGCTATTTATAAATTAAAGTAGGATAAAGCCCTAGGGATTAATAGGATCTTAAATTAGTTCCTTAGACTAATAGTAGATAAGCTCCTTAAAGAGCTCGCCTACTTATTTAATATATACCTCTCCCTTAGCTATTACTTAAAGGAGTTTAAGAAGGCTAATATAATTATCTTAAAAAAACTAAAGAAGGAAGACTATATAAAACCCTAAGGTATATTATCTAATAATACTACTAAGTACCCTTAGGAAGGCCTTAAAATTAATAGTTATAAAGTAACTTAATAATTATATTAAGAGTTAAGGCCTCCTCCCCTAAGAATAGATAGGGGCGCGAAGAAAGAGATTAATTAAGATTATATTAGAGATTATTATAGAAGTAGTATATATAGTATAAGATTATAATAAGATTAATATAGTTAGCCTTCTCTTATTAAATATTATAAGAGCTTTTAATAATATCTCCTATTAAAGACTTATTTATAACCTTAGGGGAAAGGGGATCCCCCGCTATATTATAAGCTAAATAGAAAGCTTCCTAGAGGGGAGGTCTTTATCTATTACTATTAGAAGGATAATAAGTAGAATAGAGCTAGTAGAGATAAAGATCCCTTAAGGGTTATTAATCTCCCTTATCCTCTTCCTATTCTTTAATATACTACTTATTAAGGAGTATATAACTACTAAGTTATAATTATAAGTTAAAGGGTTTATAAATAATATCTACCTACTAGTATATAAGAAAATTATAAAAGGAAATTATAAGACCCTAGAATTAATATATAAGATCTACCTTAAATAGGCTTTAATATATAAGATAAGCTTTACCCCCTAGAAATATAAGTTAATTTATCTTACCTACTACCCCTACTACTTTAATATAAGTATAGTAGTTAGTCTAGGGTATATAATAATAAAACCCTAGGTAGAGATCTAAGTCCTAGGATTATATATTAATAGTAAACTATAATAGGGCCTATACTTAAAGAGGGTATAAGTAAAGCTTACTACTTAGAGCCTAGCCCTTTCTATAATATTAGTATTAATATAAGGAGCTACCCTTAATAAGGCTAGGAGGGTATATAGTATAGTAGTAAGGCTAGTAATAACCTACGCGTCTATTATATAGTATATATTATAAGGCCTAAGGGAAATAAAGAAGATATATATAAGGAAGCTTAAAGTTATCTAAAATAGTTACTTAAGACGCGTATTAGGGGTATATAAAACTACCCTAATATAAGTATTAGAGGTAGAGGTAGGGATAGCCCTTATATAGCTAATATTAGACTACTTAGTTCTCTATTAATATATATTAAAAGGGATTTACTTAATAATAATAATAGGGAATAGATATATCTAGAGGAAGCTTAGGGCTAGGAGAGGGAGGGGGAGAAAGGTAGCGGAGTCCCTTATAAAGGAGAAGAATAAGTAGGCTCTATACTTCCTATACCTAGATAACTAGAACGTAGTTATAACTAGGGAGGTAACTTAATACCCTTAGGGGATTAGGAAGAAGATATACTATTAGTAGAAGTCCTCCTAGGAGGTAATATAAGAAGAATAATAGGTAGGATTAAGGGCTAGGGACTATCCCCTAGCCTAGCTTAGAGGCTTATAAACTAGTAGGAGGGCCCTTTATAAGGGCCTTTAAAAGGCTAAGAGCTCCGCCCTTATATAGATAAGAATAGAGAAGATAGGGCTAGCTACCTTCTTATATTAATATAAAGTCTTTAGCGTTATATCCGCGGGTTATAAGTATAACTAGTATAAGTAGAATATAAGATATATCCTTATTAACTACCCTATATTTTATAACCGCCGCTAGGAGTTAAGGGATACCTTAGGTATATTAGATACCTATAAGATACTTATAAGTATAAAGGGGGTAAAGCGGGTAGTAAAATAGATAATTTAAATTAGGATATTAGGCTAGTTCTTACTTATAATAATATAGCTATATTAGGACTAAGCTAAGGTATAAGTCCCTACTATTAGAATAATACCCGTTACTATAATATATAATCTAGCCCTAGGGAGCTAGGATAATAAGGTAATAAATATAGGTATTAAGTATAAAGAGCTAAATATAATATAAAGAGAAATAGATTAGAAGTTATAAGGAGATAGGAATAGTAAGGGTTTTTACCTAGGCCTTTATAAGGTATAAGTATATAGTTTCCCTTATAAGTTAGCTACTATAATAGTGATTATAATATACTTATAAGCCCCCGTAACTATCTTTTAATAGTTTAGATAGACGCGAGTATAACTTATTAATTAAAGTCTCTACTATTACTTACTTAATCTATATCCTTAATACTATTAAGCCTATTAATATATAATTATATTATACTTATAACCTTTTTATTAGATATTTAGGGACGGCTTAGTATATTATTATTTATAGGGATAGTAAGACTAATCTTATAAATAATATTTTCTAGTATTTTTTATATTTATTCTATCTCTTTACTTAAGTACTATTAATATAAGACTTAATTTATATAGAGCGTTTAAATAAGGTCCTCCTAGCCCTCTATTTACTTTTATAATAGAGTTATAAAGGCTTATAACTCCTTATAAAGTATATTTAATATATTATAAGTCTATTATATTCCTTTAATTAAATACTTAAGTTCTACGTTAATATTAAGTTACTATTTATAAATAAGTTCTAGCTTTTTAATTAAGGCTAGGTCCTAAGTATTAATTATTATAAATATATTAATATTAGTAAGTAGAAGGGCCTAAGTACTACTTATTAATATAGGCTTATTAATACTTATAAGTATTATTACTAGAGTTATTATATTATAAGATCTAAAGAATTTTAAACTTTACTTTATAAAATTAACTAAAATAGTAGTTATATCCTAAGTTAGATAAGACCTTTATATTTATTTAAGTCTTTACTTATCTTTTTATAACCTTATCCCTCTATTCTTTTTCTTATTCTACTATTATAATTATTATAGCTAATAGATAATACTATTAATAGAGTTAACTTTAGCCTTAAGATTACTCTTAATATTAATACTACTTTAATAGCTAGTATTACTTTAATATTAAGGACTTAAGCTTTACTACTAGTAGGGAGAACCTTTTAATATAATACTTATATTAGAGGGTAATAGTAATATTACTATAAATAAGAGTAAGATAGGTAAGCCTTTTAAGGAGGAGTCTTATTTATTATTTTCTTTATAGGAAGGAATTTTATTAGAACTAGTATTCTCTATTTCCCTTATAACCTTTCTATCCTAGTAAGTAGAGAGTATATCTTATCTAGTATTATAATCCTATATTTTCTCCTTTTTATCTTTTATATCTTACTTCTTTTTATATTTTTTAGCTTAAACTTTATTAGCTATTAATTACTATTAATCTAATACTTATATAAGGTTATTATTAATTATTATATACCTAGATCTCCTATTATATTCCTTCTTATATTTATACTATTTAAGTAGTACTACTACCTTTTATTAATAACTATTTTAAGAGTAGGAATAGTAGGTATATATCTTAAAGTCCTATTATATATCCTTCTATTATAAATTTCTACTAGAAAGTCTATATATACCCGCTTTAATAAGTATATAATTAATAAATATTATTATCTCCTTAATATTAAGAAGTATTCCTTTATATATACTTTATCTCTTCTACTTACCTCTCCTACGCTTCTTATTATAACTATCTAATTATAAGATATTTAAGCTCCTAGTCCCCCTTCTTTTATACCTCCTTAAATATTATAATAGCTTTATATTATATAGCCTAGCTTTCTTATAACCTTTCTCTTTATAAGGGGACTTCTATAAGGTAGGTTAGGAGGAATATAAAAGAAGGATATTATTATTATTAAGAGGTTCCTAGGGTATAAGAGGTATATTTATATAAAGGCTAGTAATAATATCTTCCTATTAATTATATAAATATATAGTAATTATATATTTATCGCGCTATATTAAGATCTTTAGTTATAGGGATATAAAAGGAGGATCTAGCGTACTAGTAATAGTAATAGTAAAGGTACTAGTACTTAGGATATCCTTAGAAGACTTTAGAGTACGCCTAGGAGGTATAAAATAACTATTAGTAATAATAGAGGAAGGTTATAAAAGGGATAGAATAGATATAAATATAAGTAAGTAATAAATTAATTATAAAGGATATTAGAATAATAGCCTAATTAGGCTATTATTTATATTAAATTAATAAATTAATAATTAAATTACTAACTTAATAATCTATATAATTAATAAATACTATAGCCTAATATAGCTATTAACTATTAAATAATATTAAATAATCGCTTAAAATTAGGACTATAAAACCTATCTATTACTATATAAAAGATTATAGTTATAATTAGTTTAAGATTATAACTTAGTTAGTCGAGCTAGTAGTAATATTTAATAGCTTTATCTATCTACTTAAATATAATTTCGTCGAGCTGTAAATCTTAGCTCTTAGAATTATCGCGTAGAGAGTCGAAGGTATTTCAAACTAGTAAATTTAGAAATTCGGGACTTACTCTTAATATAAGGTTTAATATAGGATATATAGTAAAATTATTAATATAAGGATATTATAATAGTATATAAGAGCTTATACTAATAATAATAGGTCTTTATAATTATTAGAGTATAATTATAGTATATTACAGATTAATTAGTAAGCGCGCTAAAACGACTATATATATATTAGATTTAGTAGAAGCTACTACTAAGATCTAATATTAAAACTATATAATAGATTTTATAAAATTTTAAATCCTAAAAATTATCTATAGCTCTTAGCTAATTACTATTAACTTTTAGAAATAGTAGATCTCCTATTTAAATTAGATTAAGCTTTAAGTAAGTTTAAGTAAGGTCGACTTTTATAATATAACTACCTACTAATATTATTATATAATATTAATATACTAATAAAACTTTATAATTAAAGCTCTTTTAAAGATATAGAATTAAAAATTATTAAAATCCGATATTATATATAAAAGCTGTATTAGAGGTAAAGTTATAATACTAATAGGTATACGCCTAGAAGAGTAGCTATACAACTTTAGGCGCTAAGGCTAATATATATATTATCTTCTTACTATAATAGAATATCTAGTAATTAGGACCCTAAGCTTATTATAGCCTATTAGTTAATTAATAAGTACCCTAGATCCCTTTCTTAGACTAGCGCGAATATTAAAAGTCTAATAATTCTTTATATTCTACTTATATATATACCTACTCTTTATAATATTTTCTATCTAAATTAAGTTATATAGCTTACTTATAACTATTTAATACTTTAAAAATCTTAGAAATTAATATAATAGTTTAAAAGATATATTAGAATAAATAGATTTACCTATTAATATTAATCTAACTATCTAATATCTTATTATATCTTTACTACTAAATTAATTTTTTCTTTTTACCTTATTTTTATTATTTAATACTTTATTATAGATATTATTCCTCCCCCTTATAATCTACGCCTTATAAGCTATACTAATTATCTTTAAAGTATATATTATTACCCTTTTTATATTAAATATAGCTCCTCTAGCTTCCTATTAATACTTTTTAAGCGCGTAGCTCTTTTTAAGTTATACCCTAATACTATTAATAAGAGGGTTAAATCTTATAAGAGTAATAGTATATAGTATATTAGATACTTAAAGAAGACTAATTTAAGACTTAAAGTTAGATATAAGAACCTACTAATAAACCCTAGAGATATTATATTAATAGAACCTCGCCTTAAAGAAATACTATTAGGTACTTACTCTTATAACTATCTTAATAAGGGTATTACTCCCTAGTAGTATATAACCCTTACTAATATAACTATTTAAGTAGTTATTCTACTTAGGGACCCCTAGTAACCTACTCCCCTAGCCTTTAAAGAAGTACCTTAATAATTTACTCTCTAGCCTCCCTCTAAATATAACTAATATATATATTACTAGTACACCTAGCGGGATATTAATATAAAGGATAATACTAAGTACTAACCTCCTATTTAATAAGACTTATATTAACGGCGGAATTATATATATTAGGATTAGATATTAGGTTAGAGATATTAAATATATAAGGACCTTAAGATAGTAATAAATAGAGGTTTATTCTAAGTTAATAGATTATTTAATATTACTAGTAATATATACCTATATTATAATATACTATTATAGGAAAGTAAATATAATAGCTTAGGTGATAGTTAATAGCTATATTATAATAGTAGGAAGAATAATTAGCTATCCCTTAACTAGTTATATAAGCTAGCCGATATTAACTTATTACTTAAAGGGCTAAAAAAGGAGGTAGAACTTAGAGTATAATTTATTAATAAATTACTTAATAATATAAATTATATTATTATTAATAGATAGTTTATAAGAAGGAGGACTATATATAGTAAAGAATTTTTAGATAATATTATTAACTATAATAACTATCTCTCCTTTACTAGTAAGGGTATAACTAATATTAATACTTATATTAATTAAACTACCTTCTAGATCTAGAGGTTTATTTATTATCTAATAAGTCCTCTTATTACTAATAATAGCCTTAGGCTAAGATTTACCTAGATTTATATACTTAATAGTATATAGGAGTAACTAGATATTTACTATTAATAATTTAATAATTTAAATTAAGATACCCTTACTTCTACTTAGTATACCCTCTAGTCTATTAACTTATATATCTAGGGGTTTAAATCCTATTATAACCGCCTTAAAAAGGATAAATTATAATATCCTATTAATATTATAAGTATCTATATCTAATAGCTAAATCTTAAATAATAGGATAAGGGTACTTATAATTACCCTACCTTTATAGAAGTCGCTTATATTATAATAACTCCTAATAACGCTATAAGAGGCTAGATTAAGCGGGATATCTATATTAAAACTATTAAGGGGGGCCTTATATTAATTCCTAACTAATATCCTTCTTATATAGCCCTCTAATATCCGCTCCTATTTCTATTTAATAAATAGTTATAATATAACTACCTCCTATTAGCTAGCTATTAGCTTCTAGATAACTATCTACTATATATATTATAATAGAACTATATTACTAGTACGCTTAATTAGTATACCCTAATTAGTAGCGATAATAAACTAGAGTAGTAAGAGGGTAGTAACCCTAAGTAGGAACTAGACTAGTATACTACTAGTAAGTATATACCTTAGGGTCGTAGTAGGTCTTAGTAAGTAATAAGATATTAATTTTATATAAAATAGATATAAGTAAGACTATTTAATATATTTTCTTAGTTATTTTCTAGACCTAAATCCGCTTAATTATAAATAGTTCTAAATAATTTAAATAATATTTAGAAGATAGTTAATATAATTTAAATAACTAGCTAATTAATATCTAGATCTAGCCTAACTTCTTTAATTATACTATTAATAGTAGATATTTATTTAGTTATTAAGCTACTAATATCTAGATATTAATAGAGCTTAATAATCTAAATTAGTATTATTAGAAGTAACTAGGGAGGTAGCCCGCCCCCCCTAGAGGATCGAGAAGATAATACACTATTAGTGGAGGTCCTCCTAGGATACTATATAGGACGAATACTAGTCGGGACTAGGAGCTAGGGATCGCCCCCCCGCCCAGCTCGGGGGCCTGTAGACCGGTAGGAGGACCCTCTATAAGGGCCTTTAGAAGGCTGAGAGTTCCGTCCTTACGCAGATAAGGACGGGAAAGATCGGGCTAGCCGCCTTCTTATACTAGTATAGAGTCCCCGGCTATATATCCGTAAGCTGCGGGTACGGCTAGCGTAGGCAGGATATAAAGTATATCTTTATCTATTACCCTAGGCTCTAGGACCGCCGCTAGGAGCTAAAGGATACCTTAGGCGTAGTAGACGCCTATAAGATGCTCGCGAAGGCGGGGGGGGTAAAACGAGTAGCGAGATAGATAATCTAAACTAGGCTACTAGGCTAGTTCTCGCTCGCAGCGAAGTAGTTATACTAGAGCCGACCTTAGACGTAAATCTTTACTACCGGAGCGAATTTCGCTTTTATAGTATATAAGCCGGCCCTAGGGAGCTAGACTAATATAGTAGTAAACACGACCGCCTATTATTATAAAGGACCGAATATAGTATAAAGAGAAAACGGAATAGAAGTTATAGAGAAGGTAGGAAAGGTAAGGGTTTTTACCCGCGCCTATGCTTGGTATAGGTATACGGTTTCCCCTACGAGTCGGCTACCGTCATAGCGACTATAAAATACCCGCAGGCCCCCGTAATTATCTTTTATTAGTTTAGATAGACGCGTGTATAATTCATAAATAAATAAATAGTATTATTAGAATTAATAGACTATTTAAGTAGACTACTACTCTAGCCTAATAGATAGGCTTAGTACTAATCTAGATATCTTACTTAAAGATATTAGTAGTAAGGTAATTATCCTCCTATTAATAATACTAGGAAGTCTACGTATTATAAAAGCGAGAATATAAGATATTATAATAATAGTCTAAAAAGGGGTAAACCTATTTTTTTTTATTACCTTTATATATAATCCTAAGTAGCCTAATATTTAGAGCTTACTAGAACCTAGTTAGATATTAGAGTACTATTATAATCTAATTACCCGTATCTTTAATTAGAAGCTCTAGGAGCTAATAAGGGACCTCCTTAAGTAATATATCCTTAATATTTATATAGGCTACTATTATATTATTAAGTTTTAGAAGTAAGGTCTCTTATATACTTATATTCTCCTTATTATATAAGAAGAGGATTAGATCTAGATAGTTAGTAATATTAATAGTAATATTTAAGTATTTATTCCCCCTTAATAGGATAATAATATACTATATAAGTTAGTCTTATAATATATAATATATAATTATTATACTAAGGTCTCTAATAATAGATATTTTAATTAGGAGAAGAATTATTATAATAAGGCTTTTTTAAAGGGTTTTTACTAAGAGATATCTTTTATATCTAATAGAAGTTATCCTTTTTATAAATATCTAGTTAGCCCCCTTAAACTTAATTCCTCTATTAATAATAGATAAGTTATCCCTTATAACTTATATCTATTAAAGAAATATAGTACTTATATTAATATTAAGATTTATAACTCTATTAAGTCTATTTTCTATTTATATAAATATATTTATAAGGGACCTAATTAGGCTAATATCTCCCTTACTAGGAATTATATATATAATAATAATAATCCCGCTCCTAATAGCTAGTTATAATAGTAAGGGGAGTTAGTAGATAAGATTATAAAGTTTTAGTCTACTTATTAAATTAGGTCTATTAAGGCTATTTAAAAGATACTCTTATTTAATATAAGTATTATAAAGCCTTATATAAAGTATTTATAAATCTACCTCCTAGATTAATAGTATACCCTTTTTAAGCTAGCTAATAACTAGGCTATTAATAAGGCTATTAAATAAAAGCTAATAAATAGTAATAAGCTTTATAAGATTATATTAATAAAGTTTTTTAATATAAACTATCTTACTAAGGAAGCTTATAATAATAGTTAGCTATTACCTTTTATAAATAGAATAGGAAATATCCTACTATTATAAGAGATCTATTTAACTATTTATACGCGGATTTTCCTAAGGTCTTTACGTAGAATAAAAGAAATAAATATTAAAAAAAATATAAAAGGGGGGAGACTTTTAAGTATATTAATTTAATTAGTCTTAAAATTAAGGATCTCTACTATTACTAATTACTTCTCTATTTTATTAAAGGGGCTATATTATTTAATAACCTCTAGATAGTAGATAGCTAGCTAATAAAATAGAAGGAGGCTTATATAAAGCTTAAATTAACTAAAAAATACTAAATATACTAATAAGATCCTTAATAAAGGAAAGGATTTTTAAGGAGGTTATAAGTTATATAGTCTTTTTATACTAATATTAGTTAAACTCTAACCTACTAATACCCTTATATTATAGAATAAGTATAAGGAGTATGTTTTAAATAACTATTTATACCTCTTATAATAAGTCTTTTAACGCTTTAAATACTAGATAATTACTATAAGTAATAGTTATTTATAAAATAGTATACCCTTTACTTAATTAATAGCTAATTAGAATATTAATTAACCCTTAAATATATTAAGGAACTAACTTAATATAACCTATCTATTCTAACTATTCTATTTAATAATTTTAATAATATTCTAAATAGACTTTTATAGGAAGAAATATCTTACTAAATTACCCCTAATAAGGCTAAGGTCTTATAGAATAAGCTAAATACTAATTAATATCATACTACTAATTAGATTTTTACTACTATTAATATTAATACTAATAATAAATTTAGTACTCTAGGTATACTATTCTTCCTTAATAGTACTAGGGGGACTAGTAAGATAATAGTATAAAATATTATTATAAAAAGGCTACGTTCCTAGTAAAAGGTTACTCTAGTAGTAGTATCTTCTAATATTATATTAATACTATTATAGGGAGGTTAGACTACTTACTTATAATTTAAAATACCCCTAGACTTTAATACTACCTCTTTATATAAGATTAAGAAGGGGACTAATCTTATTAAGCTAATTAAGCGAGCTTATACTATCTTTTAAGATAAGTCTCTTATATAGAGTTAATATAATATAGAAGCTATTAGTTATAGCCTTTAAGATATCTATAATAATAACTAGGCTTATTTTAGGGGTAAGGTAGTCTACTTTTATAAAGACTTCTAATAAATACTCCTAGTTATTCTAGGAGGATCTAGTAGCTAGGTTATTAAGGTATATCTTTAAAAGGCCTATTTCTAGAATAGGGTTATATATTTAAATCTTACTATTAATAAGCGACTTAATAATCCTAATATAATAGATATTATATATTATAAAATAGGACTTTTTATAAGCGATCTCCTTACTATTAGTAATAGTATTAATATCTAGAAAAGCCCTACTACTAATAAAGATATATTATATTAGAAATATAGTTATACTCCTAGAAATACTATTAATAATTTAGTTAAGAATATCTATACTAATATTAGGATAAATATCTCTTAAAGGGTTTATCTATTAGAACGGGCTATTCTCGCTATTACTAATAAAGATATTACTAGTATTAATACTAAAATAATATTATATATCCCTAGTAATATAATAATATACTAGAGTATTAATTATATTATATTAGAAGAAGATAATAAACTCTTCCTTAGACTAACTATTAAGTCGGGATTTAGTACTAAGAATTAGTACTAACTAAATACTTAGTACTAGCTCCGGGTACTAACCTAAATACTTAGTACCTACTTCTAGTACTAACTCGCCAAGGCCTTAATACCTTAGCGAATCAGGTTAACCCGACTTGAATCGCTAAGGTATCGCTAAGACGCCAAGCCCCTAATAAAATAGTAAGGGACACTTAATTTTTTCTAGAATTACCCCTATACTAAAAATAGATTTTTTTTAATTAGAATTTTAATACCCCTTTTAATTCCCTAGGGATATGTATTATCTTTTTATATTACCTTAAAGAATTACCTAGGTTAGGCTATATAATAATAATAATAATGCTTAGTAATATAGTAGTAAATTATAGATCTAATAGTAAGTATTACTATAAATAGAAAATACTTATAATATTATAGTTATTATTTCTATAGGAATAATTATTACTTTTCTAATTATCTTATTTACTATTAAGAATTACCTAGGTGATAATAATAATAATACTTAGTAATATAGTAATAGATCCTTTATATAATAGTAAATACTACTATAAATAGAAAATATTACTAATATTATAGTTATTATCTCCCTAGGGATATATATTACCTTTTTATATTACCTTATTTACTTTCAAGAATTCCCTAGGTAATAATAGTAATAATAATTGAAAATATATATAGAAAATATAGTAAAAAATACTACTAAAAATACTACTAAAAATAGAAAATATTACTAAATAAAATGTCTTAGCGATTTAAGTTAATACTTTAGTACTAATACTTAGTACTTACTAAGATACTAACTTAAATACTTAGTAAGTAATAGTAATTAAGGCCTATATATTACGGGTTAAATAGATAAGGATATTATATTACTAGATAATATAAGAAAGGAGTAGCTAGGGTAGTAATAACTAGTAGGAGGGTTAAGGGTACTTATATTAGTTAAATTATATAGGGAAGGGTAAGAGGATAATTAAGGGGGAATAGACCTTTTAGAAGGTACTATTAAGAAATAGTATAAAGAAAGGGGCGAGGCCCTAGTAAGAGAAAGGAGTATATAGGTATTAGGATCTAATATTAAGGTAGTATAAAGTATAAGAGAGAGGATAGTACGTAGTATTTAAAAGCCTAGAAGTACTATAGTAAATTAGGTAGGTAAGAGAAGTTTTCTTCTATATATTATAGTTACCTCTTAATAAGCTAGAGTTAGAACGCCCTTATTAGCTTTAAATAGCTAGATAGTAGAGTATAAATATAAATATAAATATAAATATAAAGTAATAGATTTTAGTAATAGTAAGTCTTATTAATTTTAATATATATAAAGCTATCTTAGTATACTTACTAAATTAATCTATAATATACTATAGCTATAAATACTTTCTATATTAAAGAACTTAATTTTCTAGATTAAAACCGATACCTGCTATCTACTCCGCAAAATGTTTCAAAAATGAGAAGGGTGGGATTCGAACCCACGCGGATCGCTCCAGATGTTTGCAACAGCTTACTAGCTAGGCTGAAGTTTTTGAAACTTGAGACACCCGCCATAACCACTCGGCCACCTTCCCTAACCATTTTGGGCAATTCACATATATATTATTAACAAAACGGCCAGATTCACGCTGCCCTGCCCCACGTAGATCCGGGATGCTCTGAAAGGTGGGAAATCTAATTCTTGGCATTTAGGCAGCAGTCTAGCGGTCTAGGCAGCTACGGAGTATCCCATGCTTCGGCAGTAAGTCACACCCTCACTAACGCTCGGAAGCTAACTTACAGAGGCTTAACGTTAACTCTATCTAAGCCTGTAAAGGCTAGTTTGCCTAGCCGTTAAACCTCGAAACGTTAGCTTCCGAGCGTTAGTGAGGGTGTGACTTACTGCCGAAGCATGGGATACTTCGTGAAGCGACCATTTCAAATCGGACGCCTTTTCAGCACACAAAGTATCCGCGTCTCCAAATCGCATTCGAATTTCCATTTCGCTCCACCTTGCTCAACATCAGCACACCATGCCTATAGCGGTGACGCCCCGTAGGCGGTCGCGCGATGAAATTGAGTCGGATGGGGAACCAGGGAGTGCGTCGCCGGACATGATTCCATCTTCACAGCCCAACGTCTCAAGCATCAAACGAGCCCGCCTCTCAAACGGCTACGCGTCATCCTCACAGACTGGCACTTCTCTTCCTAATGGATATCAACATGAACCCAACAGGCTGCCAGAGGAGACTTTGCGGTCGAGGCGCACGCGTCGGAAACATCAGCCGGGATCCATTGTCCGAGTAAAACTCACAAATTTCGTCACTTATACCGAGGTTGAATTCCATCCTGGCCCAAGTCTGAACATGGTCATTGGACCCAATGGGACGGGGAAGAGCACACTTGTTTGTGCAATCTGTTTAGGTCTGGGATGGGGCCCGCAGGTGAATCATACACTGACTTCGGATGTGTTATATATGGGCGCTAACAGGAAATGTAGCATCTCGGCCGTGCCAAAGAGGTTTCCGAGTTTGTCAAGCATGGCTGTCAAGAGGCAATAATCGAGATTGAGCTAGCGATGGACGAAAAAAGGTTTCAGACGAATATCGTTATACAATGTACGATTAGGCGCGAGGGTAACAAAACGACTTTTTCGGTCAACGATAAGCCTCAGGGAAAGAAGGCTGTCGTTGAGTTGTGCAAGTCTCTTTCCATCCAGATCGACAACCTTTGCCAGTTTCTGCCACAGGATAAAGTCGTCGAGTTCGCGGCGATGACACCAGTGGAGTTGCTACGGTCGACGCAGCGGGCCGTTGCTAGCCAGGAGATGATTGAAACGCATGAACAGTTAAAGGAGTACAGGAGGAAACAGAAGGATGTTCAGGCTAGTTGTGCTGTGGACCAAGATACTCTGTCCAACCTCGAAACGCGACACAGAATGCAGGAAGCAGATGTGGAGCGCATGCGCGAGCGCGAACAAATCGTAAAACGCGTATCGATGCTGGAAGCCACAAGACCGTTCCCAGCTTACAGAGAGATCAAGAACGCATTCACCGAAGCGAAAGACAAAAGAAAGGAAGCAGAAAGCGAGCTCGCTGGTTTGAAGAAAGATGTGGATCCTTCTATGCGGGATCTGAATGCCAAAGAGCACTACAAAGAGCAGATCCAGGCAGTAATAGGCGAGCGCAAGCATGCCATCTCCAAAGGCGAGAGGCACGCGGATGGAATTGACAGGAAGTTCAGGGACCTAGTGGACAAGCACAACGAGCTTGTAGGTGGATATAATGCCGAAGTGAACAGTGGTAAGGGCATCAAGAAGGACATTCCAAGAATGGAGCTCGCCATCAATAATTTGAAGAGACAGCTGGAGGAAGCGCCCCCAGAGATTGATGTAGCAGCCTACAATGAGCGCATGCGTGACAGACGACGAGCGTACGATACTTGCACCCGACATATCAAAGAGCTGCAGAATCAGCAGCGCGGGTCGACGCGAACGGGCAAGGAAAAGGAAAGTCTGATTCAGCGAGCGCAAGCAGAAATGCAGAATCTCGACTCCCAAGTTGGGAAGCAGAATATTAAGCTACAAAATGCCTCAAGGGATACTGCTAAGATGTGGGAGTGGATACAGCAGCACCAAGATGCATTCGAAAAGCCTGTATTCGGACCTCCGATAGTCGAATGCTCAATTAAAGATCCCAAACTTGTGGATCAGATTGAGAGTCTTTTTCAGAGGGGAGTCGCGCTTTCTTTCACCGTGCAGACCAAGAACGACTTTAAAAAGTTTTCGGACTCTGTTGCAAGCTTGCGACTTACGGATATCTACTTCGAAACCATGATGGGAGGACTTGATAATTTCAGGTCTCCAATCGGCGGGGACGAGATGCAAAGGTACGGGTTTGAGGGTATGGCTCTTGATTACATGAACGGCCCCGAGCCAGTACTAGCTATGCTGTCCTACAAATTGAATCTTCACCGGACGGGGGTGTCTTCGCGGGACACATCAGCGCAGCAGTACAAGATGTTGGAGAATAGTCCCATCCAAACATGGGTCACAAGCAAATCAACTTATAAGATCCAGCGCCGTCGTGAGTATGGGCCTGGTGCTGTGTCTACGCAGGTACAAGCCATTAAGCGAGGATCGATATGGACAGATCAGCCCGTGGACCTCACAGCCAAACGTGAGTTGCAAGAAAATATTCAAGGCTGGGGCGAAGAGATCGATGCATTGAAGGCTTCAGTTGCCGAAGCGCAGAAGACCATCGAAGAGTATCGAGACACAATGAACAAAGCGTCCGAGGAAGAGAAAGACATCGCTGCAGAGAAAGCGGCCAAGCAGAAAGCCATGGGTGAATTCAAAGCGCTACCTACAAAGCTTGCCGCACAGGAGGAGAAGATGGCTGCTGCTCAAGAAACGATAAATGGCATGAAAGTCCGACTGAGGTCTATCTCGCAAAAACAGGATGAATGTGCGATGCAAAGAGCACAGATTGCACTCGACTATGCAGAAGCAGCAGAATCACTACGAAATAGCCACTATAGCCTTCATGAGGCGGAAGTCATGTTTATTGAAGCCTCCTCCGACTGCGAGATCCTGAAAGAACGTAACCGTTCCGTCACCGAGCTCATTCAAATGATCGAACGACGAATTGCGGAGCTGAATACAGAAACTGACAGGATCCGCACAGAAGCCCAACAGCTCCTGAAGACCGTTCACGAGGTGATAGCTACCAAACCGGAGGTCAAAGCCTTTGCGGAGAATCTGCCACAGCAGCAGTCCGTAGCTGAGCACGAAGCGGAGATCGAAAGTGAAAAGGCCAGACTGGAACTCATGCATGAGGGCAATGGAAGTGTGATTAGGGAGTTTGAGACGAGACAGAAAAAGATCGATGCCTTGACCGCCAGGCTCCAAGATACCAATCATGCATTGACGGAGCTTGAAGATAAGATCAAGGAGCTGAGAGACCAATGGGAGCCCGCACTCGACGGCCTAGTGAACGAAATCAGCGACTCCTTCTCCACAAACATGGAGCAGATCAGCTGCGCGGGCGAAGTCGGTGTCTTCAAAGACGAAGATTTCGACCAGTGGGCCATCCAAATCCGCGTCAAGTTCCGGTAAGCTGTCCCTCTTATGTCCTTCCCTCCCCTTATAAACCCATCCTCATCCTCATCAACAACTAACATTCTCGACCCTCCAGCGAAAACGAACCCCTCACGACCCTAGACTCGCACCGCCAATCCGGCGGCGAACGCGCCGTCTCCACAATCTTCTACCTCATGTCCCTCCAATCCCTGACCAAATCCCCCTTCCGCGTCGTCGACGAAATCAACCAGGGTATGGATCCCCGCAACGAACGACTGGTGCACAAACGTATGGTTGGTATCGCGTGCGGGAAGGATGATCGCTCTCGTAACCCACACCAACCTATACGTCATCCTAGTGCTTTTGCTGATGCAGACAACGACAACGACGACGAAGATGGGGTTAGGGAGGATGATAACGATGACGGTAGGGGCGGCAGTCAATACTTCCTCATCACGCCGAAACTGCTGCACAACCTCACCTACGAGAGGGGGATGCGGGTGCTGTGTATTGCCAGTGGGGAGTTCATGCCCGAAGATAGGGGCAGATGTGATTTCCGGGGGGCGCTGGATACGATGAGGGGGCTGAGGGCGGTTGCTGCTGCGTAGAGAGGCTTTTGTATTCTATATCTTACTTTGTTAGAGAGGCGTGGATGGTGGTAGGGTGGGTTTTGGAAAGAGAGGTGTATGTGGTGTGGGCGGGGTTGGTGGTGATGGGTTGTGATGGGATGGGATGGGATTGCCGACCTGTGGAGGTGTTGTTGGTGTGTATATATAAATTCACAGCGTCGATGGCGGTATGTCGTCGTCGTACAACACAGGCAAGCTCACGTTACAGATAGGGTTGACTACCTACGCTGTATCCAACACCTACCGATCAGCCTTCTAGAGCAGGCAGTGGCATCTTCCCTACTATCCCAATATTCTCACTCAAAATCTCTGCTTTTCGTCCGTCGTAGTCACATATATAAACCACTCTACTCAACCATCTCTCTCCTCCTCATCTCTCTCCTCCCACCCTAATCCCGCCCTTCCATCTATTTTAACCTTAAGCGAAACGCTCATCGCCCCATCCACAATAAACCTAGGTGAGGAATTATCTATCTATCTACCTATCCATCCATTCATCGCTATCTATATAAATGTGAAATGCGAAATATATCCCGTATTCACTAACTTACTGGATTCTTGTAATAGTCGATGATAGCCTGTACAAGGATGTTGAGACTGCTAAGTATGGTATGGTATGGTATGGTGGTGGAAAGGACTGATGATATGATGTGCATATTTGACGGTAGGTACCTGCGTCCTCGGTTGCTTGGTCGGATGGAAGATAGCCTATCTATCGATTTTAACTAGTATCTATGTTTATACCATGATCTACCTACCTCGCTTCCTCCATCTCCCTCATCTGATCTGACACACACCAATCCACCGACTATTATCTCGTCAATTTCCTCACTTCTGGAAACGCTGCATTCTCTCGAGGCACTGGTACTTTTAGGCTTTCATCAAGTATATCCTATACATGACTGGTAAAGGACATCACACCCACCTCGATCTCTGTAAAGCTTCACTCAAACCCTCCCCCTCCTACCATAGCCCTACCTAAAGATTCAGCACCGGCAAATTCCTCTCCCTCACCCCACCCCACCTCGGCCTCGTACGTCCCCACTTTCCCGTCTCCCGTCCCAAATCCTCAATCGCACTCGCCCACCTCACCAGGTTCGGCTCGGACCACGCCGTTCCCATCAGCGCCAGCCCGTACGGCATGCTGGTCTTACTGTTGGTGGAGGCGGGGATGGTGATCATCGGATAGCCGGCCTGGGCCGCGATTTGGTACGTTTGACCTACGTCTGGTGGGACGAGGAGGGCGGTGATGTTGTGGGAGAGGGCGTAATCGATGCCGTTTTCTCGGGTGGATTTTTGGCAGAAGGAGAGGGCGGTGTGGTATGTGCTGTCCATGATGCCTGGTTTTGTTTGTTAGTGAGGGGGTTCTTGATGTAGGTACGTAAGGGACGAGGCTTGTGGTACCTTTTGTTGCGAGGGAGGCTAGGAAGCTGTCTTGACCGGATCCGAATGCGGGGTGGATGCCTGGGAGGCCGCCTTCCGTACCTACGTTGTCGATGTTGTATCTAGACGGGCGCTGATTAGAGACAAGATCTAAGAATTTCTGGAGTTTGGATAGCCATGTGGAAGAGGCCATGGATCGTAGCTTACTGTACGATGTCTTCGAGCGATCTGATGTTTGTGTTGTTGAGTTCAGCGAGGTAGGCTTTGATATTGTTATAGAAATCAACCTTGAATTATAAAGCATCAGGTTAGCGAAAGAAATTACCTAAGGAATATAACGGTACCGTACCTTAACAACAGTAAATTCAGACTCATTGGAATAGCCTCTGGTGCTTCCATAGTCCCTATCCGGCGAGTCAGTGATCGTCTCAGGATCATAGTACACGGATCGTGCCCTACCAATCCCATCCTTTAGGACTAACAATTCTCTCCCAGTCCATCAGCTCCGTCCCATTCACAATTGTAGCACCTGCAACCTCAATTTCCTTGATGATCTCCACCAAAGCAGCCCGTTGCTCCTCATCAGCAAGAACCCAGAAACTCTGCCACGGTAGTCCGAACGTAGCATTTTTCAATGCACTCTTGTCTGTCAAAAACTGTGAGTAACCGCCTGCTGGTGTCTTGCCTTCTTGAGCAAGTGTGTAATTATCGCGCGGGTCGACACCATAGATGGCGTCGAAGGCGTAGGCAGCATCGCGGACTGTCCTAGCGAATGTTCCTACGCTATCTTGATGCTGGCTTTCTGGCACGACTCCAGCCCGGGATGTGAGGCCGACGGTAGGCTTAATACCCACTAAAGCATTTCTTTCGGCAGGATTGATTACGCTTCCATCGGTCTCCGTTCCCAAAGCGAACATGCACAGATTACCTGCCACAGCCGCCGCACTTCCTGAGCTACTTCCGCCCGGATTCACGGTTAGATTGTACGGACTCCTCGCTTGCCCGCCTCTCGCGGAATATCCTTCTGAGTAGTTACTGCTGCGCATATCGGCCCATTCACTCAGCGTAGCCTTGCCGAGAAGCAACGCACCCTGTTGCCGAAGTTTAGCAACGACGTGAGCGTCTCGGGGAACTATGGAACCGAGAAGAGCCCAGCTGCCGGCCGTGGTTTCCATTTTGTCTTTGGAAGCGATGTTGTCCTTGATGAGAAAAGGGATGCCGTGGAGTCGGCTGCGAAGGTGACCAGCTGCACGTTCGGCATCGAGGGTGGAGGCGATCTGGAGAAAGTCGGGATTGAGTTGTATGATTGCGCTGTTGTTAGAAGATGGTTGGGAGAAGTCACCAAATCAAGTCACAAGGAGCCTTGACTGTAATGCTGCGTACTTGATGTATTCATCTGTCTGATAGATTCTTTGCAGATAGCACATCGCCATCGTCACACTTGTCAGCTGTCCTCGTCTCATTGCATCCTGAATTTCATCTATGGTGGCTTCTTCCAGGACCACCCCATTACAATTAGGCATAGGGAGCCAGTCTATCGAGTTCTGTGCAAAATCCGGAAAAGCATATGGGAAAGGATTTTGCAACGTTTCCGAGATGATGGAGTCTGTTGCACCACACACTCCGAAAGGGGTCGAATTTGAGGAGCCTGCTATAACCGTTGCAGAGCTGGATGTCACGACTGAACAAAGCCAGCCAAGTGCCGTAATTTGGGGCATGCTCCACTTCTTCCGACCCAAAGCATAACTGCTTGGGGGTTGCAAGGCATAACATCTCATTCTTGCTGATGTTGAATCGGCCTTGTCGTCAGGCGTGGAATCTTATCAAACCTTTGGTAAGGACTGAGGTATGTAAAGTCATGATCGATCATACTATAAGATCAGTGGATGAATGGTAGCCAAGGCCTTCATATGCTGTGAATCGACCAATAAGCGCTAGTCTGCCGTCTCTGTGCCAGGCCCTTGACCGCTGAAAGCCACGTTCTCTCATCGAGGCCTGATATATCTTGCGACCCTCTCATAAAGCGTACGTTATCCCCTAACTTTGACGCATTTAGATCACCAATCGCACAAAGATTCCACTAGCGACAAATGAAACTGACTAGGCCGTTCCATGAGGGCAGGACGACTCATCCATCGAGCTTGCAACACAACTCTTGAAGTTTCCAACAACTTGTGGTATGACGATTCTCTTCGATGGTATCGGATATCACTAGATGCTTCCCCAACTCGATCGAAATCAAATGCCTTAGCTACTTGCCAACAACTCAGGCAATTGAGCGGTCCTCAATGGAGGCGCATTGCTAAGGATTCCTAGTATAAATTAGGTATTGCTGTCCAAGCTTCACGATTCAGCGCATAATGCAACGCAATCAGATCATGGCTAATCGCAGTACAGTATCGAGAAAATTGTATTGCGCATTATGAACTTACTTCCCGCGAAATTGAGCGCAGATAAACTAAGAACAGAGCGATGCCCAATCTCAGAGAGGAGCAAGTCGACTTTATTTATATGAAGCACTATCAAGGCCTGTGGACGTAGGCAATGGAAAACCTTCCGTATCGACCAGCCACACATGGAGAGTCCAGCAACATTCGTTACACGCCAGAATCTACCCCCAAACTGGCTCGGCAGGCATGTGAAAGACGTCGTGAATCAAGAACATTTGGATATGATAGGATGAGAAGGCTGGATGCAAGGGCAGCCAGATCCCACACTTCAGAATCAAAGGATCTCATGAGCTCACAGGCTCTAGTCACTGGGTCATGAGCCATGGAGACATGAATGTAGTACCCGACGCAATGAATCTCGAGTATCCGTAATTGGAACAACAGATTTTATGAGAATAGAAACCAAGGAGACTCGACGAGTCTAGAGTAGTTGGTATAAGGTCAAAGCGAGTAGGCAAAAGTTGAAGGGTTGTGGGTACGATTGTCGCGGAACACGCTATCACTTTTTCTGGACTAGGGTTAATGACTAAGACGATGTTGCCCGGGGTGATACGGCCCAGCTGTTTACCTGGAACCTTGCACACAGCCTCCAGCAAAAGCCGGTATCGTGAACGAAGCCCGCATACGGCTCTGCAGTACATACTCTGGGGACTTCCAGGGCCGCTCATGGAAAGCCGGCCAGTGCGTAAGGGCATAGTCCTATCTCATCCTAAGCATGAAAGTGATTGAAATGCAATTTACAAAGCTGGGTGTAAGAGCTACTGCATTACGCATCCTCGCTATGGCATGGCCGGAAGTACGAGGAACAAACGCATACGGCTATAGTTTTCTCCGAAGCAGAACACTGATTGTGTGGGACTGTTGGTCGAGATTATATATTGTTGTTGTCTTGTTGAGCAGCACCTGGAGTATGCCACTTGCTATATCGGTCCTCGTCTTACGATTAGGTGCCAGAATAGATACGGAGCGGACATCTGAAGCCCAAATCTCAAGCCAACAGCTTTGACATTCTAGCGACCACTTCGTCGGTCCCCCGCTATCACACGCCGCCACCAGTCTCGGCGATGTTTCCTTTTTGGTACTGTTGTTGTCTACCCCGCAAACACCAAATCCGTGAAATCTTCAGAAGATAGCGTGACGGGGCATCCTCGGTAGAGTACGGTTACCCCGCTTTTCGGGCGATCTGTCGGATTCACTCCCGCACCTTCCGTCTTGGGAGATATGGAACGTCAAGCTCACTCATTACTGAGCTACACCACGTCGGATGATATGCTGAGCCTCCAATACCAGTGCGGTACATCGAAACATCGCACACTGGCTAGCATCCAATTCTGCTAGCCATGAGCTAAGCGCAAAGTATTGAATATCGATTCGACCGGGCTCTAGAGCTAAGCCCATCGAGGACAAGCGCCCGCTTCTCCCATGGAAGGGACAACTTTGACCACCGACACATCGCTCTCCTGCCAGCAGTAATTGCCAGCAGTAACTACCGACGAAATGACCGCAGCCCTTGTGTCTCCTCCGGCTCAGCCAAACTACGCTCTGCCCTCGATATCATCCTCTTTCTCACCTCGGTCCACTGACGATGGACCTATATTGCATTGCACCCATTTTTAAAAATACTTAGCTGGTTGTACCCTTTCCTAGGTCTCTTCAATTCCTCTGCTTAGATTCTAATCGAGTGGTGTCGGCTGGAGTGATTGGGCGCCGACGGTCTCTGACTCTTGATAACCACCTTTCCACTCGAAGACTTCATTACACCAATTGAAAAGGGCCCATCAACAGCAACATGGTCTCCTCTGATATGTCAACACCACCTGAGGTGGACGAGAAGGCCATTGGTACAAGCAGTCATATTCACAATGTCCAAACCAAAGAGCGGATCCCTGGCCATCCGGGCTACTACGAGGAGGGTGGGCTGCGCACTTACGGTGATGATATGGATCATGACCACGAGCCTCCGGTACAGTACCGACTCCCGTCCACATGCAGTGCCTGGAGCTGATATAGAAGCAGATGACTTTCAGGCGCATCATGTCTCTCATCGCTATGGCTTTCCTCTGGACCGGCTCCCAAATCCCGCTGTACCTATTCGGGGGCATTCCACCCTTGATATACCGAGAAATTGGTGGTACAGATAGGTGGACATGGTTCGTGCTCGGTAACTTGCTCGCGCTTGCCGCTGTCTGCCCATTCGTGGGTTCCATGTCGGATCTCATGGGCCGTCGCTACGTGGCTATCCTTGGGGCTTCCTTGATTATCTTGGGGATGATTGTGGCCTCGACTGCGCACAGCATGAACATCTTCATTGGTGAGCGGAGACAATCTTCCTGGGTCAGAGAATCTCTGCTAAACATTGTTCGCAGCTGGCATGGCCATTGCAGGAGCAGGCGCTGGCATCAATGAACTGACTGCCCTTGCTGTCACTTCGGAGCTTGCCCCGACGAGAAAGCGAGGCCAGTATGTGGCTATCTTGGTCTTCACTATCATACCATTCTGCCCTTCCGTCCTCTGGGCCCAACTGATTGCTGCCCATGGCGGCTGGAGATATTGCGGTTTACTCTGTGGAATCTGGGCTGCTGTGGGTTTGATATTGACGATCGTCTTCTACTTTCCACCACCCAGAGTAAATTCGAAGGGCTTGACAAAGATGGAGGTCTTCAAACAGATAGACTTCGTTGGTGGCTTCCTCAGCATCTCGGGAATGCTGATCTTCATGGCTGGGCTGCAATGGGGTGGATATCAGGTACGTTAAGGTCCTCAAGCAGGGTGGTTTGGTATTGAGATCCATCACAGTACAGCTGGAGGACTGCTCACGTCCTGGCACCCCTCTTCATCGGCTTCTTCCTGCTTGTCGCCTTCGCCATTTGGGAAGCCAAGTTCGCCAAGTACCCGATGTTCCCAGCTCGCCTCAAGCAGTCACCCCGCATCCTCGCCTTGACTCTCGTCATCACCTTCATCTCCGGAGCCAACTTTTTCTCCGTGCTGCTCTTCTGGCCCACGCAAGCATTCAACGTGTATGGTCAAGACCCCGTTGGTGTGGGCATCCGAGGATTACCAATTGGCTTCAGCATCTTGGGAGGTGCAGTGATAGTGCTTTGGCTTCTCAGTCTTCTACGAGGTCATAATCGGGAGCTGATGATTGTAAGCTCGATCATAATGACTGCTGGTACGTAGCTCTCTTGCTCACCTGTGATCTTCCGTCCACCGACTCATGATAAACAGGAGTCGGCGCTCTCGCCTCCCTAAAAGTAGATACGCTTTACCGCGCCTGGGGACTCCTCGTCCTCGGTGGCCTCGGCATTGGCGGCATCGTTGTCCCCGCCTCCATCATCACCACAATCATCTGTCCCGACGACCTCATAGCCACCGTTTCCGCGCTCACGCTCGCAATCCGCGTCATCGGTGGCTCCATCGGCTACACAACATACTACAACGTATTCGTCAACAAATTCGTGCCCAACGCCATTCATTACATAGGTGGCGCCATGGTGCTCGAACTCGGCATCAAATCTCCCGTCGCTATCAAAGAAGCCATCGCCCTCACTGGTGCGTCTCTACTGGAGGAACTCAAGATGATCCCTGGTATCGCAGGCAATGAGACCGCGCACGCGATCGTGGTTAAGGCGGGACAGATTGCGTTTGCGGAGAGCTATCGCTGGGTGTATCTGGTCAGTATTGCCTTTGGAGGCGTGTCGATCATCGCGGCGTGCTTTTTGGGTAATATCGACAAGTACATGGACGATCATGTTGCCGTCGTTATGTAGGTATTATTCTGTATATATTCCGTATGGAGATCCACAGTCAGAGAGCCCTGAAAAGCTTCGACGAAGAATGTACTGTCGGTCAGCTGAAACATGATTCCGTGCAGACGATGATGGAATGTGTAGATTGAAGGTGACTTTTGACCGACCCCATCCATCTCCCATGCCAGTGGTTGGGTTTTGGAATTCGTTGTTGACTATGGGCTGTGGACTACGAACTATTTCATTTTCCTTTCGGAGATTGTTGGAATTATTCGGCACGACAATACGAATAAAGATATCCGTCCTCCTCAACGCGTATGTCCACGATCTGGAAAGACGTGAGAGACATTAGACGTTGGCAAACCTGGAGCTTCGCGGCTGTATAACATAGCTGCCATGACATATCCTGGTCACCTACCACGTTGATACAAACTTTCGACACGAGTTTTGCGGATAGTCTAAAGTCTCTTCTATGTATAGTAGGTTTAGCTTCGAGCGTCGAGCGTCTTGCGGCGAGCGTATATAGTATAAAGTGGCTGTGGTATTAATGCTAAAGAGTAGGCGGACTTAAGATCAAGGCAAGACTCCTATTTACCTGTCACCTTTCCTAAGATCTTGTGTACTGGATTTATGGAATGGATCTGTGCGGTATGTATGTAAGCGTCTCTCTCGAGTACTTTAGGATAGGCACCGACGGTGTAGAGGTGTTGTGGTTGATGCTTAGAATAGCGTGGGCGAGTCAAAGCACTGTACACTGTTGCAGCGACTTGGTAGAGCGTCCACTGTATACAAAGACTTTTGCCGGCTATGTGCTAAGAAGAAGCCTAAACACGGATAATACATATTATATAATAATCCGAGTCGAGATTTACGCTTAGTTAAAGCTATAGACTGTTACAATCTGTAGTGGTTATACCGCGCAAAGATTCTTGCTTTGCTTGATAAGTACCTTAGGGTTAATAGTAAGTACTTGAGGCCTCCATTCTAAAAAGGGGTTGGAGTTGTGTAGAATAGTGCGTAGGATATAAGGAGGTGAATTTATTCAACTGGTTTGTTGTAGGGTAGAGAGGGGTTAAGAGATAGGTATAGAGATGGGGATTAAGGTATTGAGTTCTCATGGGGAAAGAATGTGAATGTGAATATTATGTCAAACTCCAAGCCCTTCCTTTCCTTTTTTTTCCTTTTTTTTCCCTTTCCGTACACTCATCCTCATCCTCATCCTCAACCTCAACCCATCAGCACTCCACTTCACTCATCCCAACCACCTCATTACCTCATACCACAGCCAAGCCAACAACAAGAAAATCAACATACCACCATCTCCTCTCTTCTTCGTCTCCGTCAAAACATCATGCCACCACTCTCCCACACTCTCCAGCTCCAATGTCATTCTCACACACCTTTCGCCCCTTGTAGCCGTTCACGCCGCTCCTACTAGTGTTAATGTTAAGTTTTTAGCATGAAAGCTGTCGCAAAGCTCGAGAGAACGGGGGTACGGCATGAATTGCACGTTTGTAGCGCTCATGAAGGGGTGTGGATAGGTGCTTGGTGCTTGGTGTAATTGGTTTTCGGTAATGGGACCGTCACGTTGATGCTATCAGGAGTGCTCGTGCTACCACCAGGGCGGCCCATGGCGCGGCTGTGACGTTGCGAGAGGCGCTGCGGCGGGAGCTCCTGTAGGGGGTCCTCCTATGGACGGCGCACCCATTCCAACCACGTCAGCTGCGGTTCCACCGACGCCGCCCGCTTGAGCTGCGGATTGGTCACTTCTTGTGGCGAGTCGGAGGGCAGCGCGAAGTGAGAAACAGGCGGATGGGCATGACATGTGGATTTTGTCAGATGGGGGAGGCCTTTGAGATGTAAATTGAACTCTTGTCATTTGTGTTTATTGTATGGGAATAACCCTGAACTCATTTCGGCCTCCACGTGCATGTAAGTTTCCAACTGGGTTGTGAAAGATCGATGAGACTCTCTGAAACTGTTGGTGCTGCGTCTTCTCTGTGGATGTCGCCCCAGACGCATTAACTTCGTGGACGAGGTATTCGGAACGTAATCGGAAAAGGGGACACTTCATATCCTATTCAGCCTCTAGGAAATGCTCATCGTACCCCTGAGCCACGATATTATCGTTGACAGGCCTACCCTCCTCTCCGGTGTCCCAAGACCTCCACCACTGCTCCCACACTTCCCTACTGCGAGCTTCCCACTCCGCACTCTCAGCCATGATTCGTTCAAGCACAGCCCGACGCTCTTCCGCAGCCGCGGCTGTTTCGCCACGCTGCCCCTCCCGGAACCAGAAACCGATGTTGGGCGAAGTGACCGGACCGCTGGGTGCGAAAGATGAGGATGAGCCTGAACTGGCACCAGAACCCTGCCGCATCTCCTCGAGCTCTTCCAAGCTTTTTTCAGCTTGGATTTGGCGTTGGTATGGCAGAAATTCCTCGATAATGTCATTGTTGAGACGGGAGCGGCAGAATGGGCAGCGACAGCCGTTGTACGCATCGAGGGAGATTTCGTGCTTGACGTGCGCTGTCCAGCATTTACGACAGATCACGGTCCTATGGTTAGGGCATTTGGTGTCATAGCTGTGGGATTCGGAGCAGATTCTGCAATTTTCTTGTGGAGACTGGCCTTCATTGGTAGCAGAAGTATCGTTGTCTTGAGCCTGAGCACTTGTCCCCTTGCCAGATTCGTCGTCATCTAGGTTCTGAATTTCCGTCGTTTCAATTCGAGGGCTCGCTCGCACGACCAAATCCTGGGCCTTACCGCAGCATTTCTTGTACTTGTGCTTACTACCACACGGGCAAGGTTTGTTCCTGGGAATAGGCTTGCCGTCTGCCGTAACCAAATAGGGTATAACTTCAGATGATTCCACGGCAGCTTCCTGGTCGTCTCGCGGAGGACGTTTGCTTTCGTCGAAGGATGACATGACTGATATTTCGCGTTGAAGACGAATGACGATACTGAAACAGGATTGACGGCTTCGAATGACTGTTGAAATTCTTACAAAGGTGTGGAGAAAGTAATGGCCATCCATATTGCGTGAAAATGTGCATATATAATACAGAGTAACAAAGAACGAGAAATAGAATGGTAGAGACATAGGCGGTATTGCGCAGTGGACAAACGAACTGAGCAACAATCAACAGATACTTGCATGGAAGCAGGCGATCAAACATTGACTCTCGTTCATAGCCTTTGATGCGTCCCAAGCTCTTCTGCGTTTCTCTTCACAAGCGATCAGGCAAGCAAACAAGCTTTCAGGAGCAGAGCTAGAAAAGGGCTTCAGTTTTTCATCTGCAATTGAAAAATGCATCTTCTTTGATAGATGGTGCTAGGTAGAAGACCGTAATATCGACTCAAGATATGGTAAGTGTTCGAGGAAAGAGGAGCTTTTTACTTCGTGTTCTCTATAGCATCCACCATAAAAGCGCCGCCCAACCTGCAACACTGTCAGCTGAACCTTTGTCTGCTTGGCAAGGCAACATACAGAATTGCTGGCTCGTGAAGGCTTCGGTGTTCGTAGCTATGGCACATCTCAGCAAATGTTGCCCAAGTAGCGAATGAACTCTACCTTAAAGTCCCTACACCACCAGCTTCCGAATATCAGCATGAGATACTAGCCTGATTAGGGAGTATAGCGTACCTTCCAGCAGTAGGGCTACACCATCTGTCAGTTCTCGCCCAATCCACCGCATTGAAAAAGCTCGCAATATGTGACCGTGAGCGACTAGGACCACGTCACTAATGGGCGCCTCGTCTTTTGGCTTTCCAATGGCACTGTTGTGAAATCGTGTCCGGATATCCATGATGAGCCTATCGAGTCTTTTCGTGACGTCCATAGGCGACCTGGGTCCCAATGTGAGCATCCACAGCTTCCCAGCAATAGTGGCAGCGTCAGTGACTCACTCCCCGCCAGGGCATCCATGTCTCCAGATATCCCATTTCTCCAACCCCTGCTCTTTCCGCTTCTTCGTTATCTCTTCAGTTGTGATCCCCTCATACTCTCCATAGTCCCACTCCCGAATGTCCTCCGCGATCTGTACTTTTGCATCTGTCCGTATGTCCAGAGCTTGGTTGCGAGAATCCTGCCACGGAAGCTTATCGCGGCAGCCGATGTCGAGGAGTTCGAGGGTGTGCTGGGCTCTATGACGTGGTGATACATAACTGGGGCAAGGCCCAAATATCAATACAACTGTCCTGAATTGAATGCAACCTAGATCAGGGAATCATTGGTCTCGGTAAGGAAGGAGCGTACATATGTGCGACTTTGGACGGCACGATTAGCCTGTCACCACCAACAAGAGCTTTTCCAGTTGCTCGAATGCGTTTCTCGCCATTGGCAGTCAACGGTATGTCGGAAGTGCCTGTATGCCGCCCATTGAGCGACCATTCAGTCTCTCCGTGGCGGATGATGAAAGCTCGTGGGGTGGTCATTGCTGGTAACAATGGGATGTGGACAGGAGTCGAGGGATAGATGGCACCCTGTATACTCAATGCGTTGAGGAAGTACACAGCCTGGCCATTTATCGCTCAACGCAGGGGAATCTCGGTCATGGTTGCGCAAGATGTGAAGATGGGCTAAGAGTAAACGTTATCATCCATCACGTTTACTACGGCTGGATAGCAGACGTGATAAGCGCGAGGCTATCTCATTTTTCTGTAAACCCTTCGTGTGGTCACGTACGTAGCCGTATCGAATGTGAAGATAATTAGTATCAGTAATCGATAGTGAAGTGCTTCAGCCAAGCAGTGCTGAGATCTACGCATACGTAATGTAGAGTACCGTCTGATAGTTCTACGAGCTAAGCCCTGATTGGTCTTAGCGTAACAGTGGAGTTTGATGTCGTCTTTTACTACAACATATATTATATAGTGTGAAGAGTATTGCGACCGAGAAAAGTGATCACAAAGATAATGACAGCCACTGATCATCAGTCAAACTCCATTATATCGAAGAAAGGCATAGTGATAGCGTTGAAATATCTCCGAGCATGTCACGTATCCAACGTTACGATAATGCGTGTGTGACCGACGCGATAAATCCGTCAACACACGGACATCATCATGGCCCTATCTTGAATCCCAATCCAGGTTGGGAGCCAGCTCGTCAAGCTGCAGCGCGCGCAGCGAATGAAAAACTACCCGCCATCCTTGTCACTGATGTGTCCGGCAAGAACTCTCCTCCAGTACCCGGCGCTCCGCTCTCCACCATCAACTCCGGCGTCTGTGACATTGTTGTTGACAGTACCAACATTATGTGCGGCTCCGTCTTCCAGGTAGGCAATCAGCAGCAGGTCTCCCTCCGTCGTCACTGTCGTCAGCAGCATCCCGGTGCACTCATCAACCCCACCACGGGCAATGTCACAATACCGGCAAAAATCGCTGGCACAAACGCGCTCAGGCTGTGGGTCCGCTCCGGCGGATGGCGAGATGCTCATTATGTTCATGAGCCTGGAGTGGGGCCCGTAGGTGGATGGATCGACACGTTTGCAACTGAGATGGAGACCCTTGCTGCCAATGATGCCACTTTTGCGTATCTGTATGGCACTCATTTTCATCGTGAGGTCAGCCGTGATCCACGCAAGCGTCATAGAACCGCCGGAGAGGTCGAAGATATTTGTCGTGCATCACGGCCTAAAGATTGGGACTTCCTGTAACGGCGGCATGTCCAAAAAAGCTTCTTGCATGGTCAGCATAACCATTTCTCTTGAGTCAAACCTACTTTAAGTGATAATCATAGCGAGCGATAACATCGTCGCTTACGCTACGCTATCGATCTCTCTATGGCCCTGTTATCGGCGTCAAATAGAGCAGATTGAAGTTGTCGGCACATTCCCTACAAGATCGAAATCTTAGCAGCCTTGTGGCTCGACTCCACTTGTCCTCGACCTGAGTTATTCCAGCACTTGTGGAAAGCTCAACCACCCACGGTCTTGGAATCAAAAGTCTGCAAATCCAGAGCTTGGGCACTAGTGGTCCAGAAAACCTGCCGAGTACGTATTCCTCGGAGACGGTACTCTCACAGAACTTGTTCTAGAGGTGTTTGCCGATGACTGACCTCTGGTCTAGGAAACATTTACTACGGACACAAGACATGAAGGTTCCTCTAATGACTTCAATGAGTATGCCACGCGGGGGAAATTTCCACAAATGCTTCTGATAATTCGAATCTGGGATCCTGAGCTCTTGAATTAGGTTAAGGCTGGGGGTTCAAACTTTTGTCGGAGAAGTAGATCGATCAGTCTTCAGGAGCGTTGCTCCGTAGGCAGAACAACAACCACTACCAAGAAACGAAATCAATCTATTCATCCTAGCTTCCCTGGATCAAGTCTTCCATGAATGGAGATACCCATACTAGCCTTACAAGCCCTGTAACGAAAACGTAAATCCCGCAATTATACAGCCCAAAAACATCATAAATCACCTGGTCATAATCAGACCAACAAAGAGGGGTTTCCCAACCTCAGGGGACAGCTCACATTTCTCCCAAGTGTACCCACCAAGCAAGACCATCCCACTCACTCCCAAAACGTCCTAGAAGGCCAAATCATATGGAAGCGTCAACGTATGTATTACCACATACCGTGCCATACACGTAAAGGATCTCCCAGATCCGTGAACCCCCAAACACTTCGCTCCGTGCGCAGACCTTGAGACGTAGAATTAAATTCGGAAGATATAACATGAGGGAAAGATGAGTTACGGCAAGATTTATCATATCCTCCCTCTATTCCATCTCATCCAGCCTTCCACTTCCACGAGACGGGAGTATCGGAGCGTTATAGGGTCAAGGTCATCTAACTATCTCATCTACCTACTACGATCTTGGTCCAGCGCTACGGCGCGAAGGTGACGTAGGTTTAAGATCTGTCAGAGAAGAATATAACTATCTCTTATAATCCCAATAATAAATGCCTCAGCGACGATTAATCTGCGGTCGTCGTACATACCCAATTTGTGTCTGAAATGCCATAGATACTGAACCTATATGTTGTGCAGCGTGTTTCATCTCTACTTTTGATCTTTCGTGACTGGTGCGATAGAATTGATTGACCGAGATGATTATATTGTTGGAAAGATTCAATACGACGAGACTTTGAATGGTATAGCATGTTTGGGTCTAGGACGAAGCGGGCTCGAATCTGTGTTAGGTTGTTGGCGCTATGTGAAGGGTTTCGCGAGAATGAAAGGGGTGGCGTAATCTAATTTTGTGATTTTGTAAGGCTGGTGGATGGGGATGGGGCCTTTGGGGTTGAATCTTTGATAGAGGATTGGGGGTTGACTTGAGGCAGTGCTTGGTATGATGTTACTTGATGCGTGTTCTTCAATTAAAGCAGTAGAGAAACGAATTCATGGCGAGATATGTTGGGAAAGTGTACTAGAAGCTTAATCATAAGGAGGGGGCATCTCCTTTGGAGCTGAATGATAGATTGAGTAGAGATTTGATACTGTTTGACGAATGTGATGATATATGGTTGATGATTGCTATCCGTCCCGGTCCTCGAATCCCTAGGAGTTCCCAAATGGTCACATGGAGTCAGCTAGTATAGCTACTTGAGTACCTTATGAGGTCCGAGCGATAAGCGCGTATTCGCAATAGACCATACCGACTGACGCATCAGCAGATCTAACGTACAGTTCCTTGATGACTGTGATATACGCAGTCTTCTCGTAGCTGTAATGTTAAGTACCAAGACCTATGTTTTGGTGGCTAGGAGCTAAGAACTAACAACTCTGAATCTCCTCAGTCTTCGCTACATTGTTTTCGGTGATCATCACCCCACCTAAAGCGAAACGGAGATCCGTATTACCTCATCCAAACTCATGCTCTTCGGGTCTCTAGTCACTCTTGTAGTCTGTTAAGATCCGGCTTATGGTGGTGGCGCAGGTCTTCAACCTGCATTGGATTGATAGCGCTTGGTGGGATATTTCGTCCTGTACCTTTCAAGCAAGAGAAATTGTGTTTCAAAAAATGTATGATGTGCTGACTTTGCACGATGGCGTCCGGTAAACATCTAGCACTGCCTATACGCTCCGAACTCGTCTAGAAAACCTCGTTCGTATGACCAGGCTTCGAAAGGAGCTTAAGGTCTACTTCGGTATTACTTGCCCATCGCCTCCTGCGGGTGATAAGACGACAGTAAAGTAGAAGCAGTTGGTGAAGAAAGTACCCCCTTGTTTCCTATCAAACATTTGAGTCTTCTCTTGAGTAGAATAGGGTGACTTTCGCTTACCAACTTGTATCGGTCGATGATCTCAACCTATCCGTATCGCAGTAATCGATAGTCTATTCACAAATAAGCAAACATTACACTGAGGCATATGAGAATTGGACGTACCTGGCCTAGAAATTGTCGGCATTGGGCATGCACAGAGCTTTCAGTTTCTGAAGCTGATGTCAAATTTGGAATCAGATACCCGTTCATTTCGGACTTACTCGCGGCGAAATTATACAGATCGAGTTCCCCCGGACATTTCATAGCTCCATTCTTGTTGTCGACATCTGCTTGCATCCGTATCATGATTTTCCCACTGCCACCCTTAGGACTATAAGTCCGCACAACGAGCGGGACGGCAGTGAGAGAGCGGTCATCCTTCGGGTGAATCCCTGCGGCACCCACAACTCTCTTTTTTTTGATCTGCTCGTCGCAAAACTGACCGATCGCATCTAAGCCGTCAACTCTGCTAAAGGAGTCTCCAAATTGATAGAAGCCGCCATTGTAATAGGGGTTGTCGGTGTAGGGACCGCAGCTCATGAAAGCCGTTGGGTGAGCTGGATCCGCGTTGTTGATGGGCATAACCGGCAGAGGAGCCGTGCTTGTACTTGGGGATTTCTTGGTGTTGGGGTTGCGCAGGGGGACGAACGTCGGCGGTGGTTGGATCACGGAAGGGGTGGCTAGCTTTGCAGCTTGGATAGAAGCGGCCGTGCAGGATGCGATTGCGGAAAATGGATCAGAAGAGGATACTTTGCTACTACTTGGGAGACTGATCGATAGAGAGGGTGGTGTTTGCGTTTTTGGGTTCTTCTCCTTGTCATCTTTCTTGGTTGGTTTGCCGTCGTCCCCAATCGATAGAGTTGGCAGGCCTTCAGGCGGAGGTAAAGGCGCACCTACGAGGAATGGTATCGGTACGAGAGGGACAAGGAAAAGGGCGTTGAAACCTGAGCTGCAAGCTGGAGGACTGGAGGTTATCCCAGAAGGCATAGACTGCGTGCTAGTTGGACAAGATTTGCAGGCCTTAGCTGTTTCCGAAGGACCACAGAACCAAACAGGGACTGCCGTAGCTGCACCATTAACAGTCTGGGTCACAACGCTGTTTGCTGTCAAACCTGAGAAAGAGGAGTAAACGGTTTTCAGTGATGCATCCAGAGAGGCAGGCGACGTAATCGTTGAAACCTGGCTTGTAGGACCGGGATTCACCTTTGTCCCTTCGGCGGCCCTCACACCAAGACACGAAGCCAAAGGAAGAAAAAGCAGGCTGGACAAAAGATAAAGGATTGAAGCGCCGGAGTACCATATGGGAGACATTGTACTTGATTCCGTTCCTTCCACTTTTGAGAGGTATGATGGAAATGTTGTGTAGAGTTCTCAATGAAGGAATCATTGTATATAAATGTCTAGGAAGGCGTAGCAGTTCCTATACTCGGGGGCCTTGAATCTGAAACGTTTTTCCACCACGGTCGCTCCTTTGATACGTTGGTGATTCCCATCTCGCTCAATGACATGAGATGCCGTCATTCGCAGACAAATGGAGGATCCTGGTATAAGTGAGTGTAGGCTGAGTGCTTCGGAAGGCGTAGTATGGGAGAGATCAAGAATTCCTGATGCTGTGCTCCAATGTGAGAACATCAAGACACGTCATGAAACTGGGATAATTCTCAGGCCTCCAGGTTCAGTATCCGCCATGTAGATATGATGACTATGAGGATCGCAATGAGAATCCTTCGAGAACGCTGCGCTTGCTGGACCTTTGTCCAATACAAGGCCACCAACGACCCAGCCGCCGGCGTGCCGCAAGACTCAGCCCAGCTGGGCGTTTCACAAATGACACAATGCACTTAGTCGCCTCCTGTCCAACATTTCCAGACTAGGTGGTTCGTCAGCAGGAGCCCAGATGTCAGAATCATGATAGCATGGACCATGCGAAGCTCCTGTGCAGCTGCGGATAGCTTATGTTTCGTTCCGCGGCGCTGTTGTTTCGGAACGCCGCTTGGTTAATCGTCTGATGCATTCATTGGAGTGATGTATGTTACCTTTTCCTCGAAGGATCAAACTTCGACTCCAATCCCTATCAAAGGTATGAGCTATGCCTCGTCCTCGCCAGGCTTAGCAATGTTGGATTCAAGGAAGCGTGTATGTGATGTTTTGCGAGCAAGGCTCATACACTCGAGCTAGCACTTCAATTTTTTTCTGAACAGATGTTGCACGAGTCCAATGAAAACCCAGTGTCGAAAACACCTGTCCCTTTCAATTCAGGTCGAGTCATATCTGTTACTGCGGTTTGATCATTGTAGGATCGTAGGTTGTACGGCAAAATCTCAAACACTACAGGGGGAGAATGATTCTTCCATATAATGCCACAATTCCAGTACAATAGAAAAGATTCAAGTCTTGCGTGTATCATGAGCATGCATTTCATTATCTTCGTGTCCGTAATCGGTCTGCCACTGGTTGCTTCATTGCCATATGATGAGGTCTCTTTGCGTCCACGAGCCGCGGAATCTATTATAGATATATTATCAGTGGGTAAGCTGGGCGGCGGTTTTAGTCAATCTTTGAGCACATCCGCGACTCTCGAGGTCTCGCGAGCTATCAAGAGAGCGCCGTCGGGCTTGGATACCGAACCCCCACCAGGTACACAATTTCAGAACATCCGAGACAATCTATGGGATGAATATAAAAGGTGATCCTTCATACCTAGTTAGATTAAGTAGCCAGCGCTGATATAGGGAAACAGAGACAGAGTCATAAAAGCCTGGAAAGCAGCCAGAGAATTAGCAACTCACGCAAAGCAGTCATTAGCCGCCATCGCTCCCGGTAGTGAGGAGTACCAAAGAGCTACACAACTGATTCCGCAATGTTCGCCGACCAAAAAAGGAACAGCCGACTTCAACAACTGTCTACGCCACTTCATTGCGGGCAAGAATCTAGCATATACGCAGCTCTTTGGCGCGAACCCCGAAATGTTACCCACCAGTGAGTTCTCTCCCACCAGAAGGGGATGGAAGTTGCCTTCTTATGCTGCATAGTCATCCAGAATTTCCAGAAAATTCTCGATAACGTCGAAGACTTAAATGCACCGAATCGCCAAGGACATGATCTCTACCTGACGGCGAGCTCGAAAATGATCAACAGTGCCACCAAAGAGGATGAATGTGCAGGTGGAGCCTATGGTACTTATCTATGTCAATTCCTTGTCCCTCGAACTTCGGCTTACACATTTGCTCTCAGCCTTTGTCATGGAAGCATCAGTAGTTCAGATTTTCAAAGATGTTGGAGGCGTTCGACCACCAGACAGGGCTTATGTACTGAACTTTTGTGATCCATTCTTTAATATGGAACGTATGGAAAATCAGCTTGAGACATTGCAGGCGTCGAGCAATCTTCCTCAAGATCGACGACATATATGCGACTTGGACCACCTCGACTCCACGGCCCGGGTCATGCTTCATGAGTGGACACAGAAAGTTATCTCGGGAAGCAGTCCTATAAATTAACGCTAACGATTCTCAGCTTTCCGTGGACGCTCGATACCAACCGCGTTCAAGGCACTAAGAGTGTGCCTCCTGATATAACTCATTTCGAATCAGTAAGTAGCCGTGCTACCCAAGGCCATCTTATAAACGGCAGGATCACAAATCAGCAAATGCACACTATCAGCTTCAGCTCCAAAAACGCAGACACATATGCCTGGATGGGGGTATGTTCTCACCTGACTATACTTAATTAAAGAATGATTCATATGTGCAGATTTACAATTACTTCAACAATCTCGATAAATGTCAAGGCATTCAATATACTGGTCCTTTCAAAGATCCAGCAGGCTGCACGGATGTATGGCCAAACCGCGTCGACAAGTGGGTGAACAACAGGTGGTCCAATTATCCGACTGGTAAGTGACAAAAGATGAAGATAAGGATAAAGCTGACGAGGACTTGATTATTCAGGTAATGATTAGATCAAGACCCACATCTCAAGTACCTATCTGTCTCTGTTGATGCGTGGCGAGAAGGAATGGTTGCCTTGGTATGACCGAATGGGGCTTGTTTGGTCAAAGCTGGCGTAGGCATATCAATCGGGGGCCGTGGCGTTCTTTTCACATATCATTAGCTACTGTAATAATTGGTGTTCGCTCTGCAGTAGAACGTTTTAGTCGCTTCCCGCTCCAAGGTAAGCAGCACCTTAGGTTCCAATGCCTGTCGCAATCGATGATGGGAGTCCGCTATTCTGCCAAGGTCATCTATTCTTGTAGCGTGTGCGCATCTGTCTTGTACACTACCACCAACCCCACGGATAACAACTTTGTTTAATGCTGGCCATGGACCATGGATCAACACGGGTGCGATAAATGTTATATATCTTTCGTCCATTGGCCGTATCATTTGAAGCGGCATCCGGCCCCTCCCTGTACCACAGCCACCTTGATTGTGTAGTTGAGGCGAGATCCCTTGCTCAAATTCGAATGTCCGTAGCGTGTCCCTCACAGAATTTATAAAAGCGGCCCATTGCTTGTATCTGATTTCATCCAGAGTGGCAGACCAAAAATAGTGTGACATGTAATCATCACCCAAGCTGCGTAACGCAAGATGTCTCAGAGACGTACATTTGCCTGTCAAATTACGCAGGTGGTCGCGCATCGGCCCGGGATGTCTAACTTTCGGGGTTTTGTTAGGGTACATCGTTTCCCTTAAAACTGACAGATCTTCGTTACCTGCAAGATTTTTACCCTTGCGCAGCTGACCAAGATCTTGCAAGTTGTTCAGTTCCAATGTTGTTATCAATGCAGGGTCTCTAGATTGTAGAATTGAAGTTGCCAAAGCGAATGACATTGGACCCCCGAGGCTAATTATTGTGGCCGAAAAGAACAACGGAGGGGGAGTGTGAAACTCGTGCCACATGGCGAGGGAGCAAAAGTCCAGTATCTCGATATTCCTCATAGCCTTGAAACACTTCCAGAGTGGCCCCTCTTTCACCTCCACACCGCCATTAGAGTTGTCCACTAAGTTGAAGAACGTCCAAGTCAAAGACTTGATCTGTGGAGCGTACTCTGGGTGTACTAAGATGGTATGCATGAAGCTTAGTTGTCGTCGAATGATCTGGACTACCCTCCCGTTTTTATCAGCCCGTATAGGGTTGTCAGGTTCGACATCTATCAGGCTCGATTTGATAATGCCTCTATCGCGGTGACAGCTCAAGTCGACGGAATGGTAAAGGATAGGTAAAGTGATGCTGCGCATCTCGCTCGACAGTCGAGCTGCCTTGTTATCAGCAATCGCCAGAAGAACACGCGTGGCAAGATTACCCAGTACAACAATGTCAGCGGGCTCGCACATCCGCACTACTGCAATCTTCAATTCCAAAGGAAGGCTCATGAAGTCCGGAGGTAGCGTCTTCTGCGGCTTTGATCCTTTGGACCATATCCTGCCCGCGATCGCTAACGCACCGCTCAGCATACCGATAATAGTGGCAACGTGCTATGGTATATTGCTATTCGTCGCTTGCTTTGTAGCTGCAATCAGCGTCAGTTCTCTAGTCTACCTTTGACATTGAAGATAAGGTAAATCAAGCTGGCCCAGTGATCAAATAGAATTGACCGGAAGACAAGATCTTGCGAAAACTCATCACATGAAGAGAGTCCAGGCACACGTAGAGTCGATCGTTCGGTAATGGACTTTATACCCCAGTCACAGCGGGGGCCTTGGGACAGCTCGTGATCGACTTTTCCAGTATATCTAGTGCAAGTTCACATTCTAATCACCATGTTGAGTCAGCCGGCGATCTCTATGTAGTTCCTCAAGATTTGTAGTAGTTATAGCAGAAAGGCCGGTCTAATACGTGTTCACTGCCAAGCTTTCCCCCTGATCCTGCATGCGCTAAAGTGAATGCTCAGTGTTGTGGCTGAGCCTGAGGATGCCGCCGAGGCGCCAAGGGCGCCTATTCTAGTCGCTCTTCTAAGACAATAACCCACTCCTTCTGCTCTAACTCAATAGTGATGATTGGAGATGTATCTCTCATCCAAGACTTGGGGTATGGGAATGGCCGCTGCCACTGCCAGTATTGCCGTCGTTGGAGCCTGGTATGGCGCAGGCCTGAAGGAAAACCAGGAGAACAAACAGGTTCGAGGGCCTCCCCAACCTACACTTGCGGTTGACACAAGAATCAATCATTGCAGAGATTGAGTTCCATCAAGATGATGGGTTCTCTTTGCTGCGGCATGAACGATTCCAATGTCGCCTACATGCCGCTCTTCTTATCTTCCTTGTCCTCCTTTGAAACGAAATATATTCGCTAACAATGAGTTATCTACAGAAAGCAGAAGCTCGCAAACAAGCTAGCCCGGCGGAGAGGATCGCCCTCTTAGAGCAAACGAAGATAGGACTTGTGTCTAGAAGAACTACCCTGGAGGACAAGATCGCGCAGCTGGAGGCTCGGAGTTCGGGCAGGGAAGAGAGGCAGACTGCTCAAGGGAGACCTTTTCGAGAAAATGGACTCAAGTAGTGAAAAATTTCCGGCTCGAATGCTTCTCCATCGTACTCGGCGGCACTTTAAGGTTAGATTAGTCACCCCATCGATAACTCGCTTCAGCAAGTCTGGGTAAACCACGACGTTCCTTATGGTGTATGGGTCTTTCCAAATTCCGACCTTAACTCATACTTCGCGGCAGCGGCGAGCAGACATTGACCCTTGTCTCAGCGGAGCCCAGCCAGGGCTCATGTCCAGGTACATCCGTGCCCCGGAGCACTCCCGACTCCGTCAACGTCATGCCACACCTTAGAAGTCAATTCATGATGCCGGCAGCCTCCTCTCGGCCTATTATGGTGGGACCGCTGGCATGTGATACCCAAACACAGGTCGACATGAAGGGAGGAATATGCTCAAGATCTCCTCTGCAACATCCACGATGAGCCAAGAGCCATTCCGAAGGACGAGGTTCACAGAACACTATACTTACCGAGGGAGAATCCACGCGGCGAGAATAATACAGGGAAATAGAGCGATATCACTCATCCCTCACTGCCTCTCTCGCAAGACTTGTTGGCGCCTTGAGTACAGAGTAGCGTCTTAGCGCATCGAATCATATTGCGTCTTGGTGATGCAACTAGGAATAGCATGAGTGGATACGTTCGGCTACTATGGGTCGTGCCAGGGATCCTAAGCTGTTGGAGATTGTCAAAGGATACGGCAAAACCTGGAATGCGGTACGCAATCGCCGCGCAGCAACAATCTCGTACGGAAATCTTCAGAGGCATATTGGCAATGAATGACTGCTTTTATCTGTGCATCTATTCATCCAAAAGCATGTTCTTCATCCCCCAATCTCCGCTCATCATCATTACCACCGTATGCCCCTCCATTCAAGATGATCGCTTCGTTGTCGTTATCATCATCTTGTACCCGCCGCCAAACGCTCTTCGTTGACCGGTTCTCCTTGTCCTCTTCTCCATCCCCAAGATCAGTACCACGCCCCTTGGCCTTCCAAACAGGGCGTATCAAACTTCCCAATAGCGGATTCTTGCTGAACGCACCGCCTTCCACCCCACCTCCTTCATCACTTGCACCATTCGCACCCGCGTCCTCACTATCGTCAATCTCCTCATGCTTTGGCCTCTCCACCTCTCCCATCCTCTTGACAACCTTGCCTCCGACCAGGTCTAGACTTACGACCACCCGCCTCTTATCATACTCAGGCTTCGCGTTCCACTCCTGCTCCCTTAGCACTTTCTGCTGCCTCTTCAGTTGTGCGGCTCGCTCCACGGGCGAAGACCACATCGATAACCCAGACGTTGGCGTCTCGAAATCAGCGGCTTCATCGATTATATGTGTACGGCGCGCGTTTTCGGCCTGGTAGGAGAGGAGCTTGTTGCGGTGTTGGAGCGCTTTATCAAGCGTCCCGTCGACGTTCGCTGTTGTGGAGGATGCTCCGCTTGTAGTGGGATTGGCGAAAGGTCTGGGAGCTGATGCTAAGTCTGCGCGACGCTGAGAGACATTGTTAAGGTTCATGCGCTCTTGGCCACGCTCTTGGCGGAGGGAGTCTATCATCGACGTGATCTGCTCTGAGGAGAGAAGAGGCGTGGAGCAGAAAGTACAGGGACCGAGACCTTCTTTCACGCAGATGATTTTGCCGCAGGATAGGCAGTTGGGCGCGACCGCGAGGAGGGGATGGCGCGTTGCGAGGCAGGTGCAGCGGCGAGAGGCGGGCGTGGCGGTGGAGAGAGACGGATTGGTTTGCAGTTCAAGTGTGCGGATGGCAGAATCCTGTAAGTGTCGTGTCAATAGATATTCTTTGCGGTATAGATGGAAGCCGTACAAGGTCTTGCAGTGTCGTAGATGCGCCATGCATAGAGGCTCCGCCCTGAACGTTGATCTTGGTCTTGGGGGCAGGGGAAGAGGTGCGAGATGAGGTACGTGAGCCTGAGCGGACATTGGGAAGGTCTGAGATCAGGTGTCCAGCGGCTGAGGGTGGAGGCTTGGAGGATGTAGCGGAGATGCTCTTGGGTAGTTGGAGTGCGTCTGGCTGGTCTGACAAGGCTAGTGTTTTCGCCAGCACTGGCTCCACCTGTGACTTTCCTTTTCCAGCCATGTAGACCATCTCTTCCTCTTTTCGATATGCGCCAGACGTACTTCCATAATCCTCTACCTGTCGCGGAGGAGGAAGTTTGTTCAGAGGCGGCTTCTTCTTGTGGGGTTTGCGGGTATGATTCGGTGGCCCTGAAGCCACTGTGGATGCGGCAGGGGCGTCTCGACGTGCGTTGTAAGAGCTTATGAATTCCAAGGCTTTGGGCGAGTCCCCTAGCAAGTCTTTGAGGTGTTCGGCGGCAGCATCCTTGGGGAGGGTGGAGGTATAGTCAAGTATCTGCTGGAGAGAGGCTTCATCGAGTTGTAGGAGCTGAGATAGCTTGCTAGTATCCCACGTAGTGGATGTCATGACTAGACAATCTGATTGTAAGGCGAAGGATACGGGTTGTCATTTTCGGTAAATGAACAATATCTCATTCCCAGCGGAACGAAACCGCTCCAGGGGTCACGTGGGGCTAGGTATTTTATCGCGGCAGGAAGTTCTTGTTTGGCGCGCCAGCCGCGAACGCGAGCTACTTATGCTAAAGTAGAAGGCACAGCCACGGTCATTCCTTGATTGCCTCATTTTCCATAGGACACATGCGTACGAGTATTCCCAGGCAGCAGTGATGTGAAACATCTCGAAGCACCGCAGCAGGCGCGCGCTATGACAGACCTTTCAATCTATGGCACTCTTCCGTGAACTGTTCTCATCTGGCAGCCTTCACCTTAATTCTGCTCGGCTTTGATTGAAATTTGTCACGTCATGATTTACACCTGAAAGTCCTGCTTTCATCACGTTGTATCCCTCTATACAGCTTTGCTATGGGGCTTATAACCGAGACACAGCGGGAGGCGAATATCAAAGAGGACCGGGCGTCAAGACGATTTGAATTAGACCCGACTCAGATATATCATCCCGTGTTCTGCTTAACTAAAGTTCCAGACGCAGTGAGTTCTGTGAACAGCAAGCCCAAGGCTCTTACTTTCAGCACTGTACACCTTGTCAAAGGCTAAATTTTGGTTAGTACTGGAAAAAGATCGGTTTTCAGGAACACGATCTTAGACTAGGCGGTGACAACTATCTCGAAATCTCGTCCATTGACGATACTTCCTTGGACGCCATACGAGAGAAGCGGAAAGAACAACTCGCTACCAATTTCGACGAGCCCCCCAACTATGACTTCGTCAACCAAACAATCGACCAAGTCTACGATTTCTACAAACGCCACTTACGACCCGCAGACCACAGCTCAAACATGCCCCATTTCTCCGCCTTCACCTTTGCAGTCGTCGACGAGGCGTGTCTCCGTTCCGACCCACAACAACTTCTCATCTGCAGCGACGCACCCGACTTCAACGAAACGGACGACATGATCGTGCTGAAGCAAACCCGTTTCAAAGCGACCATGGCGTGGGGTGAGAGCGTAAGGGTGGAAGAGCTGACCATGACGCCCACAGAAGCGGAGCTCCGAGCCAAGGAACCGAAGAACAGGAATTTCACCACGCTGAAGATGCAGCCGGTACCACCCAAACTCGTCCGTGCCGATGTGTCCTCCGGTGACGAGAGTGGGGATGAGGAGGGTGTATTGTATGTATTTGCGACGCCGGCGCAGGCAAGGGCGAAGAAGCGAGCTGGGATTAAGGCGGCGGAGACTAAGGGGTGGGTGCCTGGCAGGGGCTGGGCAGATGGAAAGGAAGGGCAGAGCGTAGACTTTTATACGTGAGATACTCTGTATTTGGGAGAAATGGTATTTTACTTGCCGGAAAGAGCTCACTGCGCTATGTACCTCGATATGTTGGTGCTCTCCCAAGCCGCAACTATGACGACGAAAGTATGACTCTAACTGTGAGTGTGGTACGTAGGATTGAAGACGAAATTACGACCAGCCTGAAGTGAAAGAAGCTTGAAGTACGACCAGGCCTTAATAACCAAAGCTCCTTTCAAAACCATCTGCCGTATATACGAGCGCTAGCAGCTCATTTCACGCTGGCGCTGCAACTCTACTCATCTACTCATAGCGAGAGGGCTAAACGACTAAATTCTGTTTTGGGCCTGCAGAAGCTGTTGCTTAGATAAGGGGTCATTTGCCGGCGTATGTGGAATTAAGTATTTTCATAGCAATGCAGCATTATTCAGACATTACATAGCATCCCATCCAACCCCATATAGGGAGGATTCTTCGAAAGGGCGCCAAGCTCCCATGTAGTATACCAGGCTCTCGGATGCAGTACCTCGGGCGAAGGAGCGCCCTTGAGCATCGCTTATGTTTCGCCAGCGCATACAATGTATACAGGCGCCTACCGGCCTCAACCATACGTCGCGTATCCTCTGGAGCCGCCATATGAACATTCACCCACTGCCCACTGCCTACTGCCCAATTGTCCTGGTGCTGCCTTGTAATTTAAGATATCTTGATTGCTATCTTAGCAACCAATCACCAAAATGCATCCCTACCTCGTTCTCACCTCATTACTGGCTTCCCTAACCACAGCTCTCACACTCAGCATCGCACAACCCCCACCCATCCTCCAACCCTCCAACCTCACCACCACCGCCAGCCCCGACAACTTTGCCAAACCAAGCGCAGACTGGGAATGCCGCAGCGGCGGCAGCCTCCACCGACCCAAATTCCAAGACTGCGGCTTCGCCGCGCTCAAATTGCCCAAAACGGCCACCAGTGGCACCTTCCACACCGGATCCGCTGCCGATGAATTCAAGCTTCCTTTCGTAGCGACGGATGGTACGTGCAGCGTACGGGTTGCCTTCGTTGAGGGCGGGAGATGGCAGGACACTGGGTCTTGGCATCAGGTCGCTACGGAAGCTGCGGCGTTGTGGCATGGGTGTAGGGCGGCTGTTGTTGAGTCGTGGTTTATTGGCGCGACGACGACGGCGGGGAGAGGGGGGAAGATTGGAATTACGTTTGTGTATCATGATGGGAATGTCGATGCGGCGTAGTAGACTTCATGCCGGATTCCGAGGGCCAAGGTTGTTTGTTGCTGGCTTGGGAATTCTGGTGGCGGTGCCGATGAGTTCAAGCTCGTTACCAGAGGCCGTGTTCGTTCTATTACCACCTGAGCTTGAGCTCTCATTCAGCCACGGGGTCGGGGCTGGGTACAAAGAGAAGTGCATCGTATGCGATCAGATCGCTGCCAAAAGTACACTCAGAGGGGGAAACGATGGCCCAGGAGTGTTCAGCAAAACGGTGGCCGAAAGTCATATGCCGTTATCATCTAGTGTGAAAAACCGTTCCATCGCTGACCGTGTAAGAATTCCCTCTGGACTTTGACATGTCCGACATCAGCGCGTGGTCCCACTTATCAACCTCACCCTCCTCCATCCACATTTCCCTCAGAGGTTTCGTGAACGTCTCCTCCTCGACCTCGATCTCAATCTCAATCCTTCTTTGAAGTGCCTTCATCATCCCTAGTATCGGTCTCGTTTCCTTCTCCAGGTCTTTGTACCCCTTCTGAGGTTCTTCTCCGTCTCTCAGCCCGTCCTTCTGTATCGTGAACGTAAGATACTGCTTGGAGCGTGCTTCCGTTGCCTGCGCATCTGCCAGAACCTGCAGTATCTTCCATATGGTTTCGCCAACCTGCGAGAAATAGTAGCCATCATCCAAAATCAACCAGATGACATCGCGTGCGCTGATCAAGTTGATATGGCGTAGGCGTCGAAAGCAGTGCGGGTAGATCATCCGAGCTCTCGAGGATCCAGGATGCTGTTCGGGATCCAAGACAATCTCATCTGTGTCTGTGCGGAACAAGCCTTCATAAACAGCCAGATAATGGGGGTAGTCGCTAACAGTGTCTCTCAGACCAAGAGGGGTTGCAAGGTAGATCCGGTATCTGTTGTTCTCATAAAGTATGGGAATGGCCTCGGAGTGGATCTGCCGATTGACTTGTAAGATCATGGGTTCGAAGCTGCGAATGGCCCTCAACAGGGCGGTATCTACCGGGGGGAATACTATTTTCCGCCAGTCCCTGCAGCGTCTTTCGGTGGATTTCTTTCCGGGAAAGGCGTCTCGCCTAAATCGGTCATGGTATAAGGTGTAAACATTTCTTGGCTCAGGGCTGAGGAGCTGTTCATAGATTATCAGGCGAAGCTCTAGAGGCAGGGCAAGTAGCGGGGATGGGGAAGTATCTTCGAATGCCATGTTAATCTCATGGAAAGGAGGTTCTGAAGGGATAGGTCGAGCATTTCCATGCACGTAGTCATGTAGGTAGTACAGTGAGGTAGTACATTGAGCAATTGAATGACGTTCAGACGCCCGAGGTTTTGCCGGTCGCCTATCAATGAAGAGTGAACTGGGGAGACGGCATCGGCTGGCAATCATTCGCTCCCCATCTTATACATATCTTATACCTTACAGGCTTCTATCTTGTCGTTGTTCGGAGTGTATCAAACCAAGATACATTAACCAATCGGCTCTAAAATCTACTCTATTGCTGAAGATGTAAAAGATACGCAGCCAGCACACCAGCCTACAAATCGACGCGCAGGTCCATGAATTCCTCTAAAAGCCTCGGCGATAATACGACTAATGAACTACCCTCGTAGTTCAAAGCTTGTAAAAAGCACAAACGTGGTTTCATAGCTTCTAGATATGTCATCAGTGGAACATATTGCGTGCAACAAACTCATCGGTACTGTACAGTTGCAACTAGACACCTCAACCATTGAAATGCCTCGCTGTATGGGACCATCATGAAGACCGACGCACACATCTTTCTTTGCACATCATCATCCGCAATTGTACCTCGATCTCCAGCCAATCTGTTATGGGTCACGCCTTGAGTGGCGTTCACGAGTACTCCGCTGTTACCTAAAGAAAAGTCTCAAAAGAATCCACGCAGCAGAACACTTGTAATTGGACAAGTCCACAATAAGTTTAAACTTTTGAGAGGTTGAAAGAAGGACTTTAGTACATTACTATGTTCAATGACAGCTTATGTCGTAGGAGCTACTATTGCAGGACTTCACATTGAATGGTGAAAGCTAATCGTGATGACAGCAGTAAATTCGAAAAAGGCACCTCATTCTATCTAACAAATATCGCCAGCGAAAGGTTGATTACGGATGCCCCGGAAGTCGAAGTTGGCAACTTTGGGAAGCCTCCACGTTCTTATCCCCGATGCGAATCTCATGGCCACCGGTTTTCTGATGTGCTTACAGATCCTAGTAGCTCCTGATATATTGGCGATCAGATTTTAGCACCTACCCCGGGATTCCGCTCATACATAGGTGTTGGCCCAGGTCCCTCATTGAACACCGAAACAATCTAGTCATCGACCTTTCATCGGTCCTGGCAGGGTGGCAGAGGCTGTATGTTATGAAACCTCATGACGAAGACCGCAGTGGGCTCAATGAGGTTTCACGCTGCAAAGATGTGATATGTCGCTTATGAAATTGTTCTTGCTTCCGGTGTATGTCTTCGGAAATCGCTGCTGGCGATTTGCGATGCGGGACGCATCGTGTCGCGTATCCTCTGTAGCCGTCAAATATATACAATCGCCATGGTCGCCTGAACGCCGCACATATTCGCATTCCAGTCAGCTCTTCCGTGCCTGCCAAAATTCGCATTCATGATATCCATCTTGACAGCACAACGTGGGCGTCTTCCCAACCAGCTCGTCCAGTAACACCTCAGGATATCAAATAGCCATGCTTTTCCCAAATCTCGTACTTTTTTTCTTTCTCCATATTAACGCCTGGCTATGCGCAGCGTATCCAAACCCAAGCCCACTTTTGCATCCCCTAGATCTAAATCTCGTCCAAAACCTCACCTTGGCCCTCCCCACAAGCAGTCGCACATTCTGCTACGAGGACGGCGCTCGCACCACCGTCGCCGGCTGCCGTCCAGTCTTAAATTACATGAAAGGATTCGCCAACTACAAACTCATCCAACCCTTCCAAGAAGGACGCTGTCCCACCATTCCGGGCGACCAAAAACCTCCTCTGCTGCTCTTCGCGAAGACAGCGACGTGCGCGATCGAGATTGCGAGTCAGCGGAAGGGCTTCGTGGACGCGTTCAGCTTTGAGGAGGTGAGGACGGTGGCGACGGAGGTGGTGGAGGAGTGTCAAAATTCTGGTGGGTTTGGGGGATCGGGGGCGCTTGGGAGGGGCATGGGGTGGCGTGTCAGAATTATCGGGGTTGATGCTGGCCATTCATCACAAGGAGCTTTGCAGGCCTGATGTATCACCATTGTGAGGTGATTGTCATTGATCATGGCCGCATCTATAATGAGATCTGATCACGGGAGAAAGGCTTGAAAAACCATTTGCAATATTATCAGTCGACAGGAAATACCAGGAGGCTCTCCAAGATCTTCTGACTTATCCTGAATTAACAGCGTAATGGTAGCATGTTTTGATCTGCATATGCGGTATATCCAAGTCTCAAAGCTGACTGACAGAATGCAAGATACGGCAAACGGTCCTCAGTGTGTCATAGCTTAGACGCTCAACCAGCTTCTGATCAAAGCGCTTGCTAGGGCGGCGGATATATTGAGGTCTGGTCATAGGTACAGTAGTTAAAGGGCATCCCAATCGGGCTTCGACACCTTGTTCACGACCCACTTTGGACTCTCATGTCGTCTTCGAAGTTCGAAGATGTGACATCGGGGCGCTTAAGATCTCAGCAAGCGCCTTGAGATATGCCGACATCATTCTCTGTCTGGGTCAATGATCAGACGTGCACTTACTGTCTGGCATCCACCGCATCTGGAATGCCTGGGACCCTGATACTTCATATGTGCTCCCAGATCGAGGAGATGTACAGCCCCGATTGACGCGCATATGCGGCAAGGTCGATGTTTCATATAATGCTACAATGTCATCACCATGACCCACAGCTGAGGATTTGTTACCATCTCTGCGAAGTTGAAGACGCAGTGGAATATTGGCTTCCATATTCCCCTATCTGCGCTAGCGCCAGCACCAACCGCCGACACTAAAATCAGACAGCGCGTAGCACTACTCTTCCATAATGTGATTCGCCGACGACCAGAGTCCTTACATATGCAACCAATGAAAGTTACTGGTAGCACAGCGAATCACCGCTTTCACATTCAAGCTCCCATGCAACGCCATCACGGCAAAGGCGGGCCTAGCATGGCCGCCGTATGCTTGATCCGTGCTTGCTGCCCTGATTCGACGTCCACCCCTCGCAGCGACACATCGAAGATCCACGTAGTACCAGGTACTGCCAAAAATTCGTATCCCACGAAGGGCCAATCGCCGCCACTGTGCTTCCGCCCATCACCGCTGGCCTCTCAGGTTTCAGCGACAGGGGAGGGTGATGTCCTTCGCTGCATCTGGAACAGCATCTGGGAGAGGCACTTGGCATAGCGTGCATACTATACTTTGGACCACGCCAAAGTTACCCGTCACAGTCTCCCAAGCGCCAATAGCATGGCGCCATGCACCGTCTCATGGCGGGCGCTTCTCCACCTCCTGCGAACACTACCGGCCATGCAAGGCACATAGCCACATATACTGATGGGGGCCCCAAAATAGCTCTCGAATCCTTCGTATCCCTCCACGACGACTTCAAGCGACCCGTCGACGACATCACTCATGCGCATTGCTATCGTCCTGACTGCGTTGAGGATCTGGAATTCTCCGCTAACCATATAGACTTCTCGTACTCCCCGATCAATCGTCCGGTTTCACTGTGGATACCAATACTGGTGGCGGAACAGTGAAACATATTGATACCCCTCCATCGTAAGAGCTGGCATACAGAACGAACGGCGCAGGATCGTCACCTGGGAGACTCACGACACTCGACAGTCCTTGGTATTCTAGGAGAGCCAACGCATACTTGAGATGAACTGGGAAGGGTTTTCACCTTGATTTCACCAGTACCGCAGCGACGAATGATAGCATACCCAGCACGGCGGAGAGACCAAAAGATTCCTGGTAACTTCTAATCGCAGCCGTCGCAATCCGAGATCATGCCCTTCCAGCCAAGAAGCCTCCTGGCCGAGAGCGCCTCCACCATACTCCAACGATCCCTCGAGAAACGAATACAGCCAAACATCACTAGTGACAGCCCACCTGAGCTCATCGCTGCCAGCAAAGAAGATCCGTGGTCGCAAGCTGGGAAATATTCGCTTGGATGGGTATACTTCTCGATCATACTACTGATCCTGACGTGCTCGATACATTGGTGGCATTATTGGACGGACAAGATAAGGAGGGCAACGCACAAGGAGGTGGTAGCCAAATCGTCAAAGACTTCATCGCCGGATACCGATTACGAACTAGCAAGTCTACCAACCAATTGCTCGTCAAGAAAATTCTTTCCCAGCGACAGCGATCTGCCAAAGCAGGAGACTACCGAAGACGAGATGCCAACATTCTCGTTCGGACCATTCAATACTGCCCTCGCCCTCGTACGTTTCGTGTTCTACAGACCGGTGCCAATCCTGCGATACAAGAAACGGACCTTGACCTTTCCCAGCCCAGGAACATTCTTCATCGTTTCAGTTGCAACGGTATTTGTGATCCTCTACTGCTTCCTACCACAGCCGCTTGACTACGCTAGCATCGGCTATGGCTCCCCACCCTTGGCCATTCGTGCTGGGATGATAGCAGTGGCAATGATGCCTTGGATCGTAGCACTCAGCACGAAAGCCAACTTCATCAGTATGATCACCGGAGTCGGCCATGAGCGGTTGAATGTTTTGCACAGATGGGCAGCCTACATCTGCCTGTTACTGAGCTTAATACATACAGTTCCCTTCTACATAACACCAGTATGGGATATAGGGGGCCTTAACACATTCAAGAACCTTTTCTCCGGCAATTACTACCCCTATGGATCTGGGTTGGCCGCTCTCGTACTGTTGCTGGTCCTTTGTCTGCATTCGCTGCCTTTTGTCCGAGCATGGGCGTACGAGTTGTTCGTCATTGCGCATATCCCGCTATCGGTGGTCTTTCTCGGCATGCTCTTTTGGCATTGCCATAATTATCTCACGTCATGGAATTATCTTTGGGCAACGACAGCTATCTGGCTTGCCTCTTACTGCGTCAGGCTTTTTTACCTCAACTGGACAAACCCCTGGCGGATGTCCTGGTTGATCGGCGAAGAAGCGGCAATTACGATCCTGCCGGAGAACGCCGTAAAAGTCACGATACCCACACAAGTGAAATGGACCCCTGGCCAATACGTTTATCTACGAATGCCGGGCATCTCAGTATTCGAGAATCACCCATTTACCGTCTCGTCCTTGTGCAGCAACGACTTCCCTTCGGAGTACGGCGAGGCATACCGGGACATGACCTTGGTCTTCCGCCCTTTTGGTGGTTTCACTCGCAAAGTCCTCGACACAGCCGTGAAGAATGGACCGGTGAAAACCTATCGCGCCTTTGTCGATGGACCTTATGGAGGAATGCGCCGTGATCTCGCGTCATTCGACACCGTGGTCCTCTTTGCAGGTGGCAGCGGCATCACAGCCATCGTATCGCAACTCCTCGATCTGATCAAGAAGATGCGCGATGGCAAAGCTGTCACGAAAAAGGTCCATCTTGTGTGGGCCTTGAAGCGCCCTGACACTATGGAATGGTTCAAAGAGGAAATCCGCATCTGCCGCGAGTTTGCTCCACTAGATACGGTGCACTGCCAATTCTTCATCACGGCCGCAAAACGCCAGTTACCCGGACAATCGCAATTCCCACCTTCACCCAATCGACCCCTTCACGACCTCCTCCACAAACAGATCGACAACACCTTCCAAGGCATCGCTTCAAAGCGGAACTCAGCCCTCATCACAGAAGCATCAGGTGGCGATCCCGAAAAGGAGCGGGAGATGCGCGCCGAGAACGAAGACGCCATCACCGGCCTCCCACACCCGACCTTCCTCCCTCCGCCAAAGAAAGCCCACACCCGCAGCAAACCCTCCCTCACCATCTCCTCCCAAAACCTCACCCCGCCCCAAGAAGACAAACCCAACCTCGACTTCGGCTTCCCCTCAACGCCAACCATGCTGCAAAAGAACCTCATGCGCTTCGCCTTCATGCCATCCCTCCACCCCAAGAAGTCCTCCTGGAGCACCGAGTACGGCCGCCCGGACATACCGTACATGCTCAAGGGCCTGGAGCGTGAGTTCGGCAACCGCACCTGCGTCTTCGTGTGCGGGCCGCCGAGTATGAGGGTTGACGTGCAGAGGGTCGTTGCTGGCATGCAGCGAGGTGTGTGGCAGAGCGAACGGGAGGAGGTGTTTTTGCATACGGAGAATTATGCCATTTAATACCCGGGGAAGGTGGGAGGCGTGTATATAGCGTGGGATCTGAATCACTTGCATATATGGGTTGTGATGGACAGTTTTGATTTGGCTTGGCGTTCTGAAGCTTTCTTTCATCGGTCTTACATACCCTAGCGGTCATGCACCGCCTGCGTCGTTTTGGCTACCGCAGCTCATGTCTCCTTCGCTGTCATTTACTTTTCGTCATACTTCCGATCACACGCTTTATACAGCAGTGGGCTGATAGATAGATATCTACAAACTCACCTACGCATCTAATCTCATCTACATCCCCTTTTTCTTCGTCGAAAGCATCCTAATCACCACAACATAGAGTGATATGTCTCTGCCTGTCGAAGAAATCACTATCATATTGGTAATTCACGCGAAAAAGCAGGTTCGATAGCACCGTAAGATACATTCTGGCCTAACATAGTCACGTGGATCTTACGCCTCTCACGGGAAGATTGTTTTACTTTGTAGACTTCGGTTCCACTTACATACCTTACTTTATTCAAGACTCTTATTAAACCTTAGCGCTAAACACAATCAACCCCCCCTCCTTCTTGGATGTAAATCCATACACCAGGTAATCGGGACCCCCCTGAGTCGCAAGCTCCTATAATTATTACTGTCTACCAGAGGTTTGAGATGTCTTGTCAGCGTGTCGTCTATTAGCCACGCATGTTGTTACTTATAAAGCTATTGCTTTCAAATTCTGTCATTAACCCTTACTCCTAGTCTAGATCTTCCAGAAGTAGAACCTCTTGTTGTCTTTCCAGATCTCATTGAAGCTTGTAAATCAGGATCCCTAATTATCCTACAACACGTCTAAGTACCTACCTAGCCCATCACCACCCCATTACCTTTCCGCAAAAGTATCCCTCCTTCCCTCCATTCCTTCATTCCTTCCGCGCCCGAATTAATAGAGATCTCGTCTATAAATTCGGATCTAGCACATGAAGTGTCTTCTAAAGTCGGGTTAGAAATGTAGTATTGGCATGGAAATCTAGTCTTGATAGGGAAAATGATTCTTGGACATTGTAGATATTGCTAAATAAGCTCCAAACCCCAATAAGCCAACAGACCTGGCTCAGCGGGATTTTTCAAGAGGCTAATCGCCGATATTATGCTGACATTACTCGCATAGCATTCATCTGTCTTGGGTGCGCCGCTCTAATACACGCCCGCCCGCCGTCCTCTCTCGAGGACGACGCCCGACTACGAAACGCTACGCTACCAGATGATGTGAGTTTACCTTCCCGTCTTCCTAAACATGCCTCGAGATAGATCTCTTCTTTTTGGGTGAGATGGGATAGGATTGTTGGACTTAGTGGGAGTCGAAATGTGAAATGATATTTTGGTAAGTAAAACGAATGCTTAACAATTTCACTTTCGGACTGATCTCAATTGATTGACTCTCACTTCATCATCAATGACCTACCATACCTGCATCACGACCTTCTCACGATAACGGATCCATCAAGTGGTGCTCTGACTGATAACGTTGGCTGATATCGCTCGATAGACTTGTCGACTGCGCTTCGAAGGCACCATATACTACATGATGAATTCTCCTCACCTCGTCACATTTCCGGTCCGGCAGATTGTGTTCGGAGTGAAACAACAAAAGCATGTACTCATGCAACCCCAGACGCGAAGGCCATTGTCTCGCTGTCTTATAAAATGAGTAAGTTGCATTCTCTGTACTTACACTCAATACTTACACTCAGCACCCTTCACGCCCGTCAATTTGTCAAGGCTTCGATGAGGTCGTGTATCAGCTGCAAGGGCTGGTGACTCAGCGCAGGATTGATGACAGTCATCGCAAGGTGTAAAGCTGGAGCTTGGACGGCGACAGACCCTTGGCTCCTAGAAAGTTGGCTTGGGCTGCGCAGTCTTGCTTTGCACTAGGATTCTTCCCAACGGTGCTCATTCGGCTGACTGGCGCTGATCTTGAGCAGTAACCCAGCTGTGGCCTCGCCACGGCCTACTAAAATTCGAAACAGATTTACCCTGTCATACCGCCTTCTACTTCACAGCAAAGTAGTGTTTCAATGCGGCAATTCAGACTATGGATTGAAGCCAAATCTTGGGCATTGTCTCCTCGGTTCGCAATTGCCTCACAGCACCAAGCATATCACCGCCTACGGGCGCAGTGTAATCCCCGAGGGGATTGCCTTTCTTATTGTGAGTACCCAGCATTGCCCTTTCGTATAAGCACTCTGCAATCGATATTCAGTGTATTGCACCGCCTTATCCCTTGTAGCTTTTTGACCTACGAGACTCGTCGTGTTGACTTGCGCTCATTGAGAAAAAGACCTACGGCCATGGCCACTAGCATGCAGCCTCTACCAAGAGATGTATCTTCGCACTTACCGCAAGAACTCACCGTGAAATCTATGGAATTACTATTACCCATTATTGTCCCATGTTCACAGCCATGGATCCTGGCAGGCTATCGAGCCCTCTTCCTGCTCGACATCACCTTTGCCTTTGTGCACCCTTGATCCAACACCCTTAGATACTTGACAAGCAATATGCGTCTGCAATCATTACTGTAAGTATCGACTTTCATTCAATTATTCGCGCTCCACTTGGCATGATTTTCTACTTCAACACCCTTGGTCGATAGTATGCTGATGTACAAGACTTACCATACTGATTTGCGTCCTTTTTCGATCAGACTGCGACACCAGCAGTCCGCTGGTAGCCATTGAATTGGATCTCACCCTCATAAACCTCGCCACCCACACTTCTACTCTTCCGAGAGATACCGTTGAACCACTGCTGGAATCAGCAGCAGGAATTTCTAAAACCAAGACTGAAGCTGCAGCGGATCCCCGCCTGCTGCCTTCAGCATATTGATTGGCTTAACGCACGAAACATCAAAGGATTGTACGGGCCATATCATTCATAAGCTCTGCCAGCTCCCCTGGCTAGTTGTCAATTGACGTGGGTAAGGAACAGTCATGTGTTGGAAGCCTCCTTACTCTCGGACTCTCGCTTCAGGGCATTTCCATATGGCCGATCTGGTTGTTAGCGTAGATGCCAATCGACGAGCTGTGTGCCTGTCAAGAGACTCGTTAACCTGCTGTAAGTAGACCATTCCGTTTCCAAAGCAGCATCACTACATGATGGATATTCTTGCCTCCTTGGTTTGTACTGATAAGTTCACACTCTCTCCTCCTTTCTCCTAACTTTTCCATAGCGGACAGAACTTTCTAGCGACAAATCTATATAGTAAGCATGGAACCGTGAGTACCGAAGCAGGAGCTAATCAGCAGCACGGTCCTATGCTAACATCGGGTTCAGGAACAGCGTGGGCAGCGGTGGGCCAGTGTCGAATTGTTTCCTGAAGGGTCTAATAGCTTCCACGTCCTGGACCTTCCTATTCACAACATACAGCGCTGTGCATGGACGATCCTATTGGCAATCTCGAACCTTTTCAACCACTAAAATCAATTGCATTAAGAGCACCTAGCAAGTTCAGTGTCGCATTTCCGGCGAATGGAACTGAACCAAACAGAAGACATCCACGCTGCAACCTTCACATTCTCCATAGCAGGTCAGGCGTTGTCTATGTGAGACCTTCGATCACAGTAGCTGGGGAGTGCAAAAACAAGGCAAAATAGCCAGGGGGAATGATGGGCGAAGGCCGAATCCAAGATAGCAATATCTGAAGGCGAGAGGACGTGGTAGCTAGGATGGAGCAGGCTATGGAGAGGGCCGATCAGTCTGATTGGAAGAATTGGATGGTACAGCTTAATCTAAAGGAATGTTGGTGGTAGAACAACTGTGAAGCAGTTCGGTACAGTGTTTCTCTGTAGGGTTGCACAATCATTGCAGCGTTTGCATTCATACAAACTGCTCAAGTTCCAGCAGAGACATAGCATCAACAATAATCAGATGCGACTACCAGGATAATTTGAGGACACCATGTAAAGTTGCACATCGCAAGAAAGGAATGAAATGTACCTTCACAAAACGAACTGCTTCTTTCATGTAGGATCTAGAGCAGTAGATACAGGAAGGGGACTCGGTCTCCCACAGCCAATTGCTGGAGATCAATGAAGACCCAGAGCGACTGCATGTTCGCTTTGAGAAGCGCGATATTTTCGTGGCTGTGGTTGTAATGGAAGGAATTTAGTAATACAGAGTTTTTTCCAACATTACCAGCACGCCAAGCCGCGCTAGCTGGCTTTTGAGGCTAAGTCCCTTCGGGCTAGCAATCCGAAAGGCTTTTGCTTTCTCCATGCAACTTTCTTCTACGATATTGCTACCATGGAGTCACTCTCTGAAACAAATTGGGATGTGATCCTGTCCGGTACAGGCCTGCCGCAGTCGCTATTAGCATTGTAAGACCTTCGTCAAAGATTGACAGAGGAGCGGCATGTCTGACTGACGCAGTTCATGAGGGGAAAGAGCCTTGTCAAGATCTGGCAAGAAAGTGCTTCACATCGACAAGCACGATTACTATGGTGGTGCAGAAGCTGCTCTGAGCTTGCAGGAGGCTGAATCGTGGGCTCAATCTAACGGCGAAGGTGAGTCAGAAAGCTGATAGGGTGAGATTGGTGGTTAAAAGTCCTTGCAGGCACTGGTCCTTCACCATTCAGAAATGCTACAATTCGAAACCTTGAGCAAGAAGCGACTGCTCAGCTCGAAAATGCAAGCCAGCCGAAGCTAGGATTCTCCCGGGCGTACAGCCTCTCGCTTTCACCGCAGCTGATCTACACCCGCTCGAACCTTCTACCTGCCCTTGTCTCATCCAAGGTCTACCGCCAACTCGAGTTCCTTGCTGTGGGAAGCTGGTGGCTATATACTCATAATGAGGAGGATGGAAAAGATAAAGAGGATAGCAAGGGAGTAGCAGCTTCACTATCGAAGGGTAGTCTACAGAGAATCCCTGGAGGTCGAGAAGATGTCTTTGCGGATAGGAGCATCGATCGAAGATCCTCGATGTCACTCATGAGATTCCTCAAGCTTGCCGCAGACCCCGAGACCCATACGTCCGTGCTCGAAGAGTGGGGTGAGAAGGCATTTCCTGACTTCCTGGAATCACATCTCAAGATCCCAACGCGACTGCAGGCCCCCTTAATCGCCTTGACACTCTCTCCAAATACTCCAGCCGAAACCCTTACCTCGTATGCTCTTCCGCGCATTCATCGACATCTCACCTCGATAGGCATGTTCGGCTCAGGCTTCGGTTCAGTCGTTCCGAAATGGGGCGGTCTTGCAGAGATAGCACAGGTAGCTTGTCGTGCGGGTGCCGTTGGTGGTGGGGTCTATGTGCTCAAAAGAGGATTCGAGACAGACGAAGACCCAGATCAGCAGCCGCTTGGCAGGCAAGGACTTCGCGTAGACGAAAATACGCGGATGGTCACCGTTCGCCTCGAGGGTGGTGAAGACGTCAAGACTCGATGGATCGTAGGTTCATCATGGGATTTGCCCCCACTGATACAGAAAAATTCGAGCGAGGATCCTCTTCCTCCATACGTGGCTCGAAGTATCACTATCGTCTCTGGATCTCTATCCCAGCTTTTCCCGCCCCCGGTTGAGGGTGCTCCTCCACCAGCTGGCGCCGTCGTCGTCTTTCCTACGGGGTGTATGTCAATCAAGTCCGGAAATTGCAAGACTGATTCACAGCCGGTCTATCTCCTGGTCCACTCCAGTGATACTGGGGAATGCCCAGCTGGTCAATGTAAGTGCCAATTTGTTGATCCTTCAATCTCTCTGGCATATTCATGATGACACAACATAACGAATACTTATCTACATTGTCTGCAATTTTATTGAAGATAACAAACCTCTGACAGTCTGATATTTGCTTTGACTACTACACGCTTCTTCAATGACCAATTAAAGTTTCTGTAGCTGACGGCAACAACTCAGGTATCATCTATGCCCAGGTTTCGAACCTTATCTATGCGGACGCCTACTCTCTTCTCGAGGAGACTGTTGCGCGGCTCCTCGCCTGTATCGATGAAAGTGCATCACCACATATTCTTTGGGACATTCGTTATGAGCAGATAGGCACCAGAAAGGTAAAGCCAGATGACTCGGAACTTGACATTCATTGCGATGAATCATTGAACCCTCGTGTACTGCGACTACCTGATCTCGCGCCTGGCTTTGTATTGGAAGACGATGTGTTAAAGTACGTACGGAGTGCCTACCAGAATATTATAGGCGATGAAGGGGCGCCGTTCATGGTTTTCGAAGATCGAGAAGGGCAAGGGGAGGGGAGGACGGAGGCGATGAGGGGAATGACAGATGACTGCATATTTGGTGAAGTGAAGTAACATACACCATAGCTCTGCACCACATCCGAAAGTCCAATTTTACTCATGGCCTCATGGTCCCGTTCCCTTCACCGTCCCTTTCGATTCCTCGGATGAATTGAAAGTACGTGATATCGACTCTACGCCCTTTCAACCCTTGAACTCACAACTCAATACTCTATTTCCAGTCAGTCCACTGACCCCCACCTCGCCTCATATTCCAATATTTCACAAGACACCCACCGGGTCTACAAAGATAGCCATCTCATGGAGCATTGCATATGCATATAAAATCCCTAACATTGTTGTATAGCCTATCAGTCTGGAAACGACGCGCAGCCGACCTTTGGGCGAGGGGCGAGCGCTCTGCCGTTTGAGGATGGGTAGCAAACTTTTGTTATATGGTCTGGCGGATTACTATTCTATTCTAATAGCTAGATTGGGACTGGGTTTTGTGATGGGGAGATGGTTATGTCGGTGATGGGATGCTGTTGGTTGTGTTTGAAAGACGGATGGATTGAAGCAGGGATGCTGCGTTCATTAGCCTTGGGCCTTTTGCATTGGAGAAGCTATGTGCTCCGCGGTGGTTTCCTGCGTGTTGTTTTGCTCTGCGGAGATTTCTTGGTGTTTTGTAGGAAGTGCAGGGCTGGTTTTTGGGCGTGGATGTGGTGGCTGGGTGGTTGGGGTTGGGGGGGGGATGTTTTGGAGGTTTGTTTTGTTGTGCTGTGCTGTGCTGTGTTATGTTGGGTAGAGAGGAAAATTCATTCTAGGCGACTCATGGCAATCATTGATGGCTCGTGGTACGCATGGTGTGTATACTCAGTGGGAGAGAAGTGTATTGTAACATTCATAAATTACTGGCTATCAATCGCATGGAACGACTTACCACTGAGATTCAGTAACAGCCAGGAACGCCTTGTGCAGATACTCCTTGCAGGCAGCCCAGTACTGAAAATGCAGAAAATGCCACGACTAGGTGTATGAAAGGCTGACGACAATCTGCCCAGCAGTGTTTCCGTTCCGGGTTTCAAGGCACGATAAAAAGATAAACTAAAAAGAATAATGACTGACAGCTCAATTGGTTACCAGTTCTGTTTTGCTAGCCTTGGCACAGTTTCCATCCTTGGGCTTTTTGAAAATGTCGGTAGGTCCAGGGACGTTGGAATAGTGACATTCGCAGGTATTAGCCAACGAAGATGAGCTACCACCGATCGCGGAGGTATCACTGTAGTAGAGGAGAAGGTCAGCGCCAGTACTCGAGACCGTTCCTATGGCGTTCGCATACTATGGGAGGGAGATACTCACAAATTCTTGCAGGTGAACGTGCCCGGGTCGGTGGTAGATTTGAGCGTCATAGGGTCCGGACTACCTGGTTTCCTCGCGGTCATTCTGTAGACGGCGCACACATCACGGAATTCGCCTCCCAATCGCTTGCCGGGGGGATGGTCGTGACAGCCAGAGAGGATTGCCTCGAAGCGATTGACGCAGTGCGCAAGACGTTCCTTGTCGTCTTTGCCGACATCGAATTGAAACATGCCAATGCACCCATCCTCCGAGAAGGAGAGCCCGAGCCAGAGATTATCGGCGCCGCCGTTGACGGGGAAACTGTCTGAGAAGCCAAGGGCCTTGTGCCTTCCGTCGCTGGTCAGACCTGTCCCGAAGGAGACTGCGGGCACAGCCACCTGGCCCCAGTATTTGCGGCTCGAGCAAAATGTCTTGATGGCGTTCGTGGCCTCTCTGTGCTTGAAATTGAGTGCAGGAGGTTTGGTGGTTGTACTGGGGCAAATGGGAGCTGGGAGTGGCTTTGATGTGCCAGCATTTAGGAGCCTTGAGCCCTCAACATATTCCTCATCCTTTGCGGTAGCTACAACACCCTTGTCTGGGTCCTTGAAAGTCTTGCTGCACTTTTCAGAAAAGTAGGCTTCCTATTGGATGAGCGTTAGTTGTTTCAGTTCCGTGGGCATTCACCCCAAACTCGCTATAGCACACTTACTCCTGCGAGCCAAGCATAATTCTGAGCATTGTCCGATTTGTCATCGTCGCTAAGTTGGAAACAATCATAAGCGCCGGCCGCATCGTCTATGATGCCCATAGAGCCACGCCTACATTGATGTTGTTAGATAGTGAAGAATTGGTGTACAGATAAGGAGTTTTTACGCATCTGCGCCAATCTCGTCGTAATGGCTAAAATGCGATGCATCAGTCTATCAAATCAACCTTCTCCGATGATCTTACTCACGTCATTTCATGCAACAGTGTCATGGACAAGCTTCTCATGTCGGCGGAGCAGGAAGCTTTAAGATCGCTACAACGAATCTTCGAGAGTTGTGGCCGATCCAAACCATATTGGCAGACGTGAAAAGCTCCAGTATCCCCAGAAATGTATGCAGCTACTCTATCCTTACAACGGTCATCGAAGTCTTTCCTGTTGCAGACCATATCTGCAACCGGCTTACTAGCACCACTACCGTCCCACATGTTGCCGAAAACGTTTTTTATATCTTCGGGCTCTTCCTGCTTTCCGAACCAACGTTTGAAGGTATCACCATCCTTGTTGGCGGCGGCGACTGCACCTTGCTTGACGAGATCTTTCCACTCTATGAACGCTTGATGGATTATTCGGCCGTCTTTCTTGTCAGCATCGCTCTTGGGGTCCCAGTTGAGCCACTTGAATTCGTTGGTTTCGGCTTCTCCGTATGGATAAGATGAGGGTTTTGGGTCATCTCTCGCAACCAAAGTGGTGGACCTGCACTATCTTGAATTTGAAACTTGGACTGGGATAGAAATCTTACTCACTGTAGGAGAGGCTTTGCTAAAGCGACGACGGCAACAGATGAGGCAATGCTCAGATACGATGGACTGATATACATGACAGAAACTCGACAGGATCAGATAGAAGATGTTTAATGCACGGTGAAGTATAAGAATCTTGGAATAGAGATACACATTTGGAGACAATATCTTCGTTATATATATACAGTTCCTGTGACTGCGGTGCCAAAAAGGACACTCAACCACTACTGCTTCTTTGCCAAATCCATCCAGTCTCCAACAGTACTTGCCGTATAGCCTGAGCAAGAGGATGGAGGACACTGCCTCTTCGATCCATACTGCAAGACCATAGAGACCCCCTTGACTGTAGACAGTGATCATGATGGGTGTGGTCGGTACAATCCTATCTGGCACAGGGTGGCAGACATTGTTTCGAAGTCTCGCCTCATAGGAGGAATACCAAACAAAACGATCCAACGCTGTAGCAAGCGCGTTGGATGTTGGATGTAGTCATTTCTTTTACTCAAAGTTGAGTCACTGGGTACTGGAGCCTAACGCGGTGGATGATTTCGAGGGTGAGATGGAGCACGGTCTACTTAGGCGGCGTCAGGTTTACCGCTTCCGTCCAGCGGCGCGGGCGATCACAACACCACCATTCAAGTGGGCGGAGTCGCGCGGCGTCCTCGTTGCCTGTCACCCATCGTTTCAAACGCCTTAGTCTCCTATATAGTCAGCTGTTATACTTAGTATTAAGGCCCAACTATTATTAAGATATATGTTTTCATACTATTTACTATATTTATAACTATAATCTCTTAATCTACTAGGTATTAAAGCCTTCTATAAAACCCTTTTTTCTTACTAATAGCTATTAGTAGACTAATTACAAGGAATTAAATTAATAATAACTATAGTATTAGTAGTAACTTCTATTTATAGAAGTATTTACTATTATATTACTAAGTATTACTACTACTACTACTACTACTATATTAGTAAACTAGGAAATAGTATAGAAAATCCGAAGCTAGAAAATCCGCTAAAAGCGTATTTTCCAGGTAAAATACTAGAAATAAATAGGAAAATTATAGGTTTTTTTTATTCTAGCCTAAAAGTCCTAAATATAGAAAATCCGGATTTAAGGCCTTAAATCCGTGTATTTCCTCTAGTACTAGGAAGAAATAGGAAGCTCGCTAGAGTTATAATAGCTACGTCGTTAGCGCTAGTATAATATAGGTTTTAAATACAGTCGATTCATGTAATTTATATACGCGTAGAGTACCTCCTCTAGCCTAGCCCCGTATTATATACTTATATTACGCCTACTATTAATTCTTACTAAGTACTAGTACTATTAACTATTAATAAGACTTAGTTACTTATTATAATTACCTAGTTAGTACTAACTCTATATAGTTATTATATTATAGTTAATTAGTAGAACTTATTCTCTATTAGTCCTATTACCTTATATTTCTAAAAGTTACTAAATATATATTTAGTAACTTATAGTATTATTCCTAGCCCTAGGGCTAATATATAAGCGTAGCTAAAATAATATAGAATATACGTATATTTCTATAGTATACTAGCTTCCTAGTTTACTAATATACTACTACTACTACTACTACTACTACTACTACTACTACTACTACTACTACTACTACTACTACTACTACTACTACTACTACTACTACTACTACTACTACTATTATTATTATTATTATTATTATTATTATTATTATTATTATTATTATTATTATTATTATTATTATTATTATTATTATTATTATTATTATTATTATTATTATTATTATTATTATTATTATTATTA